>Ga0209952_1000065_pt1 | contig 527566 bp, 483 predicted proteins | sample ThiBiot_750_biof_2_FD_183951 | JGI IMG/M metagenome (GOLD analysis project Ga0209952, IMG submission 183951) | Wastewater bioreactor microbial communities from Cape Town, South Africa - Thiocy_cont_750_biof (SPAdes) | ecosystem: Engineered > Bioreactor > Thiocyanate-remediating >... | reverse complement strand
TGAGATGCCTCGCCCTCCTGACCCCATCATGCGGCGGCCACGCGCCGACCGCGAAGAGAAGCGAGTGACCTACGGGAATGGCTTGAGGCGAGAGGAACAGCTTGACCCCGGCAACCCCAATCAGAGAAGACTCTAAGGCGCTTTGGCCAAACAACACGGTCGGCCTTTCGGGCTGTCTCTAGCCGACATTCCCCGGATGGCGAGGCCACCGGGAGGAAACGGTAACTGCTCTTCCGCGTATTCTGCAACGGTGCTGGCGTCGGGCTGACGCTCGTTGCGGTCGGAAAAACCTCCGTCCGCCTCCGACGAACCGGGCAACCATACCTAGCACGCACATATTTAGGGGATGGTAGAGGGGACGCGGCCGAATTATCCCAGAAAAGCTAGAAAATCTGCGGATCGCAGGGGGACACCTCATCCGTAATACCTCGATTTCGGCAGTCAGAGCGGACGGTGCAATCTAGCGGAGACCTGCGGGATGAGGGCGCTCACTCCATCCCCTCGCGCCACCGCCAGCACGCCGCGCCATGCGCCCCGGTCATGTCCAGTTCCGGCTCGGCCGCGCAGGCGGGGGCGGCCAGGGGGCAGCGGGCGCGGAAGCGGCAGCCTTGCGGCAGGTGGGCGGGGTCGGGCGGCTCGCCTTGCAGGGCGAAGCTTTCGGTCACGCGCGGGCCGCCGATGCGCGGGGCGGCGGCCAGCAGGGCCTTGGTGTAGGGGTGGCGGGGGGCGGCGAACACCTCGGCGGCGGGGCCGATCTCGACGATGCGGCCGAGATACATCACCGCCACCCGGTCGCACATCGCGCGCACCACCGCCAGGTCGTGGCTGACGAACAAATAGGTGAGGCCGAAGCGCGCCCGCAGGTCGCGGAACAGCGCCAGCACCGAGGCCTGGACCGACACGTCCAGGCCCGAGGTCGGCTCGTCCAGGATCACCAGCTTCGGCCCCAGCGCCAGGATGCGCGCCAGCCCCACCCGGCGCTGCTGGCCGCCGCTGATCTCGTGCGGATACAGCTCCAGATGCGCATCCGGCAGCCCGACGGCGGCGACGATCTCGCGGATGCGGGCCTCGCGTTCGGCGCGCGGCAGGTTCGTGTGGATCACCAGCGGTTCGTGCAGCGAGCGGCGCAGGCGCCAGTTGGGGTCCAGCGAGGCGCCGGGGTCCTGGTAGACATATTGCAGCCGCGCCCGCACCGCCGGCGGGCGGACATGGCCGGGGGTGGCGACGAGATTGCCCTCGAAATGCACCTCGCCCTCGGTCGGCGCGTGGATGCCCATGATGGTCTTGCCGAGGGTGGACTTGCCGCAGCCGGATTCGCCGACGATGCCCAGCACCTCGCCGGCGGCAACCGAGAGGTCCACGCCGTCCAGCGCGCGCAGCGTGCCGATGCGCCGGTTCAGCAGGCCGCGCACCGGGAAATGCCGGCACAGGCCGCGCAGCTCCAGGATCGGCGGCTCAGCCATCGAGCGTGTCCCCCAGGGCGCCGCCCACCGGGTGGTGGCAGGCGGTCAGGTGGCCCTCGCCCAGCAGCGGCGGCGCCTGTTCCGTGCAGACCTGGCTGGCGCGCGGGCAGCGCGGGTGGAAGCGGCAGCCGGGCGGCGGGCGCAGCGGGCTGGGCACGCTGCCGGGAATGCCCACAGGGTCGCGCCCCTCCTCCGGCAGGCTGCGCAGCAGCAGGTGCGTGTAGGGGTGGCGGGGCGCGGCGAAAAACCCCTCGCGCGGGGCGATCTCGGCGGTCTGGCCGGCATACATCACCACCACGCGGTCACATATCTCCCAGGCGGCGCCGAGGTCGTGGGTGGTGAACAGCACCGCCACCCCACGATCCACCGCCAGCCGGCGCAGCAGGCCGAGGATCTGCGCCTGCACCGTCACATCCAGCGCCGTGGTCGGCTCGTCGGCGATCACCAGCCGCGGTTCGGGCAGCAGGGCCATGGCGATCATCACCCGCTGGCGCTGGCCGCCGGAGAGTTCGTGCGGGTATTTGCGCAGGATGCGCGCCGGCTGCGGCAGCTGCACCGCCTCCAGCATGGCGATCGCCGCCGCCCGGTCGGCGCGCCGGCGGGCCGGCGAATACCAGCCGGTGCGGACGGCGGGGTCGCGGCGCGGCGAGTTCCAGCGCATCAGGTCCATGATCTGGGTGCCGATGCGGAACAGCGGGTTGAAGCTGGCGAACGGGTCCTGCGGGATGAAGGTCACCGCCCGCCCGCGCACGCCGCGCCCGCCGCCGGGGCCGAGCATGTCGCTGCCGGCGAGTTCGATCCGTCCGCCGCCAACCTGGGTCGCCTCCGCCGGCAGGGTGCCCAGGATGGCGCGCGCCAGCGTGGTCTTGCCGCAGCCGGATTCACCGACGAGGCCGACGATCTCGCCCGGCCGCACCGACAGGCGCACCCGGTCCAGCACGCGGGCCGGCCCGGCCTCGGTGCGAAAGCCCAGAGTGAGGTCGGCGACGGTCAGGATGTCACTCATCGCCCCCGCCCCCGCCCCCGCCCCCGCCCCCGCCCTGGCCGGCGCTGCGGCGGGTGCGCGGGTCCAGGATGTCGCGCAGCCCGTCGCCCAGCAGGTTGAAGCCGAGCACGGTGAGGAAGATCGCCATCCCCGGCGCCAGCGCATACCACCAGGCATCGGGCAGATATTCGCGGCTTTCGGCGATCATCCGCCCCCATTCCGGCGTCGGCGGCGGCGCGCCCAGGCCGAGGAAGCCCAGCGTCGCCGCCGTCAGGATGGTCGCCCCCATGCCGATCGAGGTGCGCACGATGATCGGCGAGGCGATGTTGGGCAGCACGTGCAGCACCATCACCCTGAGCGGTGAGGCGCCGAGGGCGACCGCCGATTCGATGAACACCTCGTTGCGCAGGGAGCGCGTCTCGGCATAGACCAGCCGCGCCCAGAACGGCCAATAGGTGATCGACAGCGCGAGGATCACGTTCTGGATCGACGGCCCGAGCGTCTGCGCGATGGCGATCGCCAGCACGATCTGCGGCACGGCGAGGAATATCTCGGCAAAGCGCATCAGCAGATCGCTGAACCAGCCACGGAAATACCCGGCCACCAGGCCCACCGGCACGCCGATCAGCACCGCCGAGCCGACCGCGATCACCGACAGTGACAGCGTGATGCGGGCGCCGAACAGGATGCGGCTGAACACGTCGCCGCCCATGCGGTCGGTGCCGAACAGCCCGCCCGGGCCGGGCGGCAGCAGCCGGCGCGGGGTGTGGAACTGCCACACATCCTCCGGGTGCGGCGCCAGCCACGGCGCGAACACGGCGGCCAACACCAGCAGGCCGATCAGCACCGCCCCCAGCATGGCCGCGCGGTCGCGGGCGAAGCGGCGCAGCATCAACGCGCCCCGCGCGGGTCGATCGCCGCCTGCAGCAGGTCCACCAGCAGGTTCACGGCCACGAAGATCGCCCCCGCCCAGAGGGTGAAGCCCATGATGGCGTTGTAGTCCGATTGCAGAATGGAGCGCACCGCGTAGGCGCCGATGCCCGGCCAGTCGAACACCGTCTCCACCACCACGGCGCCCGCCAGCAGGATGCCGAAGATCAGGCCCAGTTGCGTCACCGTCGCCGTCACCGCCATGCGCAGCACGTATTTCCATACGATCAGCCGGCGCGGGTAGCCCATCGCCGTCTGGTAGGCGACCGAGGGCGAGGAGATCACCCCGATCACCCCGTTGCGGGTGAAGCGCACCACGGTGGCCGCCGCCGGCAGCGCCAGCGTGATCGCCGGCAGCACGATGTGGCGCACCGCCGAGCGCAGCGCCTCAGTATCGCCGGTCAGCAGCGCGTCCACGATCATCAGCCCGGTGACGTGCTCGGGCGGGAAGCCCTCGATCTGCCCGGACAGCGGCAGCCAGGCCAGCTTCATCGAGAACAGGAACTGCAACTGCATGGCGAACCAGAACGAGGCCACGGCGAGGCCCGAGACGGTGACCACGCGCAGCACATGGTCCAGCCAGGAATTGCGCCGCAACCCGCACACCACGCCGAGCGGAATGCCGATCGCGGCGGCCAGCACGATTGCCACCAGCGTCAGTTCCAGCGTGGCCGGCAGGCGGGCGGCGAGGTCGTCGGCGATCGGCTGCTGGGTGAACAGGCTGGTGCCGAAATCGCCACGCGCCACGGCGGCCACATAGCGCAGGAACTGCTCCGGCAGCGGCCGGTCGAACCCCAGGCTGTGGCGCACCGCGGCGACCTGCTCGGGCGAGGCGTTGTCGCCGGCGGCGAGCCTGGCGGGGTCGATCGGCACCACGCGCGACAGCACGAAGACGATCGCCAGCAGGCCGAGCAGCGTCGGCACCAGCCAGACCAGCCGGTTGAGGACGATGTTCAGCCAGACCATGCCGGCCCCCGCCGCCCGTCCTCGCTCAGCCCTGCTTCTGTTCGGCCCAGCGCAGGTCCTGCCCGTTGCTGACCGGCGAGAAGCGGATGCCGGTGACCGAGGTCGCGTAGGGGCCGTACCACTTGGTGTTGTAGACAAAGATGCTCACGGCGCGGTCGCTGGCGATCTGGGTGATCTTTTCGTACAGCTTCTCGCGCTCGGCGTGGTCGTTGGAGACCAGCGCGCGGTCCAGCATGGCGTCGATCTCCGGGTCGCTGTACCACGACATGCTGCGGCTGCCGCGATAGCGCGAGCCGACCAGCTCGCCTACCCAGTTGTTGGGATCGACGTAGTAGGTGCTTTTCCACAGCGGGATCACGTCCGCCTGGGTGCGGGCGTCGCGCATGCTGGCGGAGATCACCGACCAGGGCGAGGTATCCACCTTTGCCTCCACCCCGATCTGGCGCAGCGTGTTCTGAAACAGCGCCGCCGCCTGCTCGGATTCCGAGAAACCGGCCAGCGCGTTGATGGTGATGGGGCGCAGCGGCGCCTTCACCAGCTTGAGTTCGGCGCGCGCGCGGTCCAGGTCATAGGTGTAGCCCTTCAGCCCCGGCGGCGTGCCCCAGATGTTGTTCGGGTTCGGACCGGGGTTGCGCGACACCGAGCCCTTCATGATGTCGCGGATGAAGCCCTCGTAGTCGAAGGCGTAGGCCAGCGCGCGGCGGAAATGCACGTCGTCCAGCGGCGGCTTGGTGGTGTTCAGCGCCAGCAGGAACACGCGCATCGACTCCTGGTCGATGATCTGCACGTTTTTCGCCTCGCGCAGCCGCTGGATCTGGTCGTAGGGCAGGTAGCCGTCCACCCCCTGGTAGTCGCCGCGCTCCAGCCCCAGCACGCGGGTGTTGGTTTCCAGCACGGTGCGGAACTCCACCTCCTCGAACGGGTGCTTGCCCCAGCCGGCGAAGTGGCTTTTGTTGCGCGCGGCGATCCAGCCCACCGCCGGGTCGTAACGGCGCAGCGCGTACGATCCGCTGCCGGCCTCGTTGCGCGCCATCCAGGGCGCCGCCCAGTCGCCGTTCTTCTCGTTCTTTTTCACCAGCGCGCTGTTGACCACCAGGATGTCCGGCACGGTCACCAGGAAGATCGCCGAGGGCTTGGCCAGGTTGAACTGCACGGTGCGTGCGTCCAGCGCCTTGGTGCTGCCGGGCTTGACGGTATCCAGGTACAGCGCGGCCGGGCCCTTCTTCAGCGCCAGGATGCGCTCGACCGAATAGACCACGTCGTCGGCGGTCACCTTCGCGCCGTCGTGGAAGGAGGCGCCCTCGCGCAGGACAAAGGTGTAGGTCTTGCCGTCGTCGGAGACGCTGTGGCTCTCGGCCAGCCATGGGATCATCTTGGGCGGATTGTCCACCCAGCGGTACAGCCCGTCATACAGGTTGAACCGCGTGGCCGCGCGGGCCACGTCGAAGATCGTGTGCGGGTCGATGTTGTCGTACGGGCTGTTGTTCGCATAGACGAACTTCGCCCCCGCGGCGGCGGCCGGGCGGGCCGCCAGGGTTCCCGTCCCGGCCAGGGCCGCCACGCCCAGAGCCGTCCGCATCGCATCCCTACGTGTCGTCGCCATGACCTGCTCTCCTTGTGATGTGGAGTTGCGTTATGGGCTGCCGGAGACCGACAGCGTCTGCCCGGTGATGAAACCGGCATAGTCCGAGGCGAAGAACATCACCGCGTGGGCGATGTCCGCCGGCTCCCCCGGGCGGCGCAGCGCGGTGCGGCCGATCAGCCCGGCCTGCTGCTCCGGGGAATAGGATTGCCATTGCCGCTCATAATCCGGGCTGGTGCGCTGGAAGCCGGGCGCCACCGCGTTCACGGTGATGCCGAACGGCCCCAGCTCCTGGCCGAGCTGGCGGGCCAGGCCGATCTCGCCGGCCTTGCCGGAGGCATAGGCCTGGATGCCGGTGAGCGAGGTGCGCAGCCCGGCGCCGCTGGCGATGAACACGATGCGGCCCTTTCCGCGCGCCTTCATGCCCGGCACGACGGCCTGGGCGGTCAGGAACGCGCCGGTGAGATTGGCGTCCAGCACGGCGCGCCACTCGGCCTCGTCCACCTCCTCCATCGGCTTGGCGCTCTGGCCGAGCACGCCGCCGGCGACATAGACCAGCACGTCCGGCGCACGGCCGGCGGCCTGTTCGGCGGCCGCCACCCAGTCGCGCAGGGCGGCGCGGTCCAGCAGGTTCACCACGCGCGGAGTGGCGGGCAGGCCCTGCATCTCGGCCTCCAGCCGGTCGGCGGCGAACACCTGCGCGCCGGCGGCGGCGAAACCCTGCGCGATGCCGCGGCCGATGCCGCGCGCGGCACCCGCCACCAGCACGGCCTGTCCGGCGAAGCTGATGTTCATGCGGCCTCTCCCTGGCGGACGGCAAGCTGCGGATAGGGTGCGGCGGCGGCGGCGAAGCCGCGCTCGATCGCCGCCACCGGGTCGGCCTCGGCGGCCGCGTCCTGCGCCACCTGCGCGAAGGTCTGGTGCTTCATGAAAAAACGCCATTCCACCGGCAGCGCGAACAGCAATTCGGACAGCCGGTCCCAGGCGGCCTCGGACCACACACGCTCGAAGGCGATGCGGGCGGGGTCCAGCGTGATCGCCTGCGGGGCCGGGCGCGGCGCGGCGCGCAGCGCCTCGGTGGCGGCCTGGTCCAGCACGCCGCCGGCGATCGCCACGCCATAGGCGCGGGCGCCGGCCTCGCTCACCTTGCCCTGCGCCACGTCGCGCAGCACCGCCTCCACCGGCCTCTCGAACGGGTCGCCCCAGCCGCCGGCGCCGGAAGCGGAGATGGTCAGCACGTCGCCAGGGGCGCAGCGCACCACGTCGGTGTTGCCCAGGTCCTCGGCGTTCGCGGTGCCGGGATTGCGGGTGAAGCCGCAGGTCGCCCCGGCCAGCCCGCCCGCCGCCCCCCAGGAGGAAAACCGCACCCGGTCGCGGTTGCGCGCCGTCACCACCGAGTTGGGCGTAAACACCTGGAACGTCATCTGCGTGCCCAGCCCGCCGCGATGCAGGCCCGGCCCGCCGGAATCCGGTTGCAGCCCGTAGCTCAGCACGCGGATCGGCACCTCCGCCTCGGTGATCTCCACCGGCGTGTTCTTCAGGAAGCTGTTGGAGCCGTCCTGCCCGTCGCCATTCGCCGCCCCGCCGCCGCCGCCGGTGATCGGGTTGATCGAGGCCATCGCCAGCCGCCCGGTGCGGGCATCGGTGGTGCGCACGTTCAGGATGCCGCCGCCGCCGGCCGGCCCCGCCGGCAGCCGCCCCGGCAAGGCGCGTGAGAAGGCGCCGATCACGATGCCCTGGATGCGCGTGCAGGTCAGGCTGCGCATGCCGGTCGCCGCCGGATGCACCGGGTTCACCACCGAGCCCTCCGGCAGGATGCAGCGCACCGGCCGCGACAGCCCGCAATTCAGCGCCACCGTCGGGTCGAGCGAATAGACCACGTAGTTGTAGCCCACCAGCGGCAGGATATGCCGCGGCAGCCCGCCGGTCGGCATGTTCAGCGCCGATTGCAGCTGCGGGTCGCTGCCCGAGAAATCGAACTCCGCCTCCTCGCCGCGCACCCGGATGGTGAGCTTCAGCCGGCACGGCACGCCGCCGGGGCTGTCCTCGTCGATATAGTCGGAAAACCCGTACTCCCCGTCGTCGATCGAGGCGAACAGCCGCCGCGCCTGGCGCTCCGCGAGGTCGAGCACGCCATACATCCCGGCATGCACCATATCGGCGCCGAAGCGGGCGATCGCCTCGTGCATCTTGCGCTCGGCGGTCTTCAGCGAGGCGATCTGCGCCTTCAGGTCGCCCCAGTTCTGCTCCGGCATGCGCACGTTGCGCAGCATCACCGCCAGCAGCTTCTCGTCCATCACCCCGCCGTCGACCAGCTTGCAGGGGGGGATGCGGATGCCCTCCTGGTGCACCTCGGTCAGCGCCCGCGACAGCGAGGCCGGCACCGCGCCGCCCATGTCGGTATTGTGGATATGCCCGACCGCGAAGCACATCAGCCGCTCGCCAGCGAACACCGGCATCCACAGATGCATGTCCGGCGCGTGGGTGCACACATAGCCCGAATACGGGTCGTTGGTGATGCAGATGTCGCCGGGCCGGTAGCTGTCGATGGCCCCGATCACCCCGGCATAGTCCAGCCCCACGAACCAGGTCGCGCCCAGGTCCTTCGGGCTGGCGAAGGTCTGGCCGCACGGCGTGGTCAGCCCGCTGGTGAAATCCTCGGTCTCCTTCACGAAGGCCGAGTGCGCGGTGCGCAGCAGCGTATAGGCCATGCTCTCGGCCGCCGCCTCGAAATGACTTTTAAGGATCTGCAACGTCACGGGGTCAAGCGATGCGGTCACGGTCAGCTCCGAACCAGGATGAGGTTGCCATACGGGTCCACATGGCCCGCGAAGCCCGGCGGCACCCAGGTGGTGGTGTCGTCTTGCGCCACCACCGCCGGCCCGGCGAAGCGGCTGCCCGGCGGCAGCGCGGCGCGGTCGAACAGCGCCGCCCGCACCACCGTCCCGCGATGCGCCACCGGCACATGGCGCGCCGGCACCGGATCGCCCGGCGGCGCCGGCTCGGGCGGGAAATCGGGCTTGGCCGTCACCCCCGCGATCACCACCCGCAGCGCCACCAGATGCACCGCCGCCCGCTCGTCCGCATGGCCATAGATTTCGGCATGCCGCGCATGGAACGCCGCCGCGATCCGCTCGGGCCGCGCCTGGGTGATCCAGTCCGGCTCCAGCGCCACCTCGATCTCGTAGGACTGGCCGCGATAGCGCAGATCAGCGGCCACGCTCAGCACGCCGTCCCCGGCATGACCCTGGCTGTCCGCCAGCCAGGCCCGCGCCTCCCCGGCCAGCTCGCCGAACGCGGCCTGCAGCGCGACCATGTTGGCCGCCGCCACGTCCAGGAACACCACCCGCACGAAATCCGAACGCAGATCGGCCAGCAGCCCGCCGAGCGCCGCCAGCACCCCAGGCGTGCGCGGCACGATCACCGCCCGCATGCCCATCTCCTCGGCCAGCAGGCAGCCCAGCATCGGCCCGGCGCCGCCGAACGCCAGCAGCGCGTACAGGCTCGGCTCCTCGCCCACCTGGGAGAACAGCCGGCTGACCTCGCGGTACATGTTGGCCACCGCCAGCGCCACCACCGCCTCGGCCGCCGCCGCCGTGTCGCGCCCCAGCGCCTCGCCCACCACCGCCATCGCCGTCGCCGCCGCCACCGCGTCGATCCGCACCGCGCCGTAGCCGAGTTCCCCCGCCCCCAGCACGCCCTTCACCGCGAAGGCGTCGGTCAGCGTCGCCTGCGCCCCCCCGCGCCCGTAGCAGGCCGGCCCGGGCACCGAGCCGGCGCTGTCCGGCCCCACCCGCAGCACCCCCAGGTCGTCCACCGTGGCGATCGACCCGCCGCCCGCGCCGATCGAGGAGACCGAGACGGTCGGCAGGAACACCGGATAGTCGCCCACCAGCTCGCCGGTGCGGAAATCCGGCATGCCGTCGCGCAGCAGCGCCACGTCGGCGCTGGTGCCGCCGACATCCAGGCTCATCACCCGCGCGAACCCGGCCTGCCGCGCCACGAACCCCGCCCCGATCGCGCCCGAGGCGGTGCCGGACAGCAGCATCTCGATGCTGCGCAGCTTGCCGGCCGCCGCCGTCATCACGCCGCCGTTGGACTTGGTGACCATCGGCGCCACCGGCACGCCGCGCGCCGCCAGCGCCGCCTCCAGCCGGGTGATGTAATGCGCCACCCGCGGCTGCACCGAGCCATGGATGCAGGCGGTGATGCTGCGCTCGTATTCGCGCACGATCGGCCAGATCTCCGCCGAGCAGAACACCGGCAGCCCCGGCCGCTCGGCCAGGATCATCGCCTTCACCGCCTGCTCATGCGCCGGGTTCGCGTAGGAATGCAGCAGCCCGATCACGATCCCTTCCGCCCCCAGCGCCTCCGCCCGCGCCAGCGCCGCCAGCACGCTCGCGCGTTCGGGCGCGATGTCGGTGCTGCCGTCCGGGTTCATCCGCTCGCGCACCTCCAGCACCCGCTCGCGCGGCACCAGCGGCTCCGGCCGGCGGGAGAACAGGTCGTACGGGTCGGGGATCTTCAGCCGCGCCAGTTCCAGCACGTCGCGGAACCCGGCGGTCGCCAGCAGGCACAGCTTCGCCCCCCGCCCCTGGATGATCGCGTTCACCCCCACCGTGGAGCCGTGGGTGAAGTAGCTGACCTCCGCCGGCGCGATGCCGAACCGCCGTTCGATCTCCGCCAGCCCGTGCAGCACCTCCTCGCCCGGCGCGTCGGGGCGCGACAGCACCTTCAGCGTGCGCAGCGCCAGGCTCGCCTCGTCCAGCACACAGAAATCCGTGAAGGTGCCGCCGATATCGACGCCGATGCGATAGCCCATGCTCAACTCCTGCCCGCATCGGCCGGCGGCCGGCCGCCCAGGCGCGCGGTGACGGCGGCGGCGGCCCCGGTGACCGCCGCGATGAAGTCCAACCGGTGGCGCTGCCAGCGTTCGGTCAGGCTGGCGAGATTCAGCGCCGCCACCGCCCGCCCGGTGCGGTCGAACACCGGGGCTGCCACGCCCGACCCGCCCTCGGCGAATTCGCCGTCGATCTCGGCGTAACCCTGCCGGCGGGCCAGCGCGATCTGCGCGCGAATGGCCGCCGGATCGGTCCGCGTCGCCGCCGTCAGCGCCCGCAATGGCAGCGCCAGGCACAGATCGACGCTCTCGGTCGACATATAGGCCAGCAGCATCCGGCCCATGGCGGTGCAATAGGCCGGGCAATCCACCGCGCGCGGCTCGTAGCGAATCTCCTGCGGGCTCGCCACCTGCACCAGCGGGCGCACCATGAAGCCGCTGACCATGGCGCCCAGGTTCACCGTCTCGCCGGTGCGCGCCACCAGCGCCTCGATCACCGGGCGTCCGACGGCGGCCACCTGGCGCGGCAGCCCGCCCAGCCAGTCGCCCTCCTCGCGCCCGAACGGGTGGGCCAGCCGGTAGCGGTCCTCCGCGTCGCGCTCCACGTAGCCGCGCGCCGCCAGCGTGCGCAGCAGCCCCAGTGCGCTGCTCTTGGGAATGCCCAGTTCGTCGGTCACCTCGGCCAGCCCCAGCGGGCGGGTGGCGCAGCCCAGCAGTTCCAGCAGGTCGAGCACCCGGTCGGCGGATTTCACCACGTCGGGCGCGCGGGCGGGTGTGTTCTGCATGCTGAACGCCGTTTTCATTCCTGAATGCTACGCACCAGGCGCAACCCTGGTCAAGCGCCAGCACCCGGCTGCCGGCAGCTTGGCAGGGGCGGATCGATGTGGGACCAATCGGCCAACCCGGCCCAAACACCCGCGTCCAAATAATGGAAACCCAGCCATGTCCGAGAAGCTGCTGTACGAACAGGAAGGCGGCATCGTCGTCCTCACGCTGAACCAGCCGGAAATCCGCAACCCGATCTCCGGCGAGGAAACCATCGACGCGCTGGTGGATGCGCTCGACCGCATGAACGCCGACCCCGGCGTGCGCGTGGCCATCCTCACCGGCGCCGGCACGGCCTTCTCCTCGGGCGGCAACGTCAAGGCGATGGCCGATTCGCTGGACGAGCGCGCCCGCGCGCCGATCGACACGCGCGGCTACTACAAGGGCGGCATCCAGCGCATTCCGCTGGCCTTCGAGCGGCTGGACGTGCCGATCATCGCCGCCGTCAACGGCCCGGCAATCGGCGCCGGCTGCGACCTCACCTGCATGTGCGACATCCGCATCGCCGCCGAAAGCGCCCGCTTCGCCGAGAGCTTCGTCAAGGTCGGCATCGTCGCCGGCGACGGCGGCGCCTGGCTGCTGCCGCGCGTGGTCGGCTACTCCAAAGCCAGCGAAATGGCCTTCACCGGCGACATGATCGACGCCGCCGAGGCGCTGGCCTGCGGCCTGGTCTCCCGCGTGGTGCCGGACGCCGAACTGATGCCGGCCGCCCGCGCCCTGGCCGCGCGCATCGCCGCCAACCCCTCCAAGACCGTGCGCCTGACCAAGCGGCTGATCCGCGAAGGCCGGCATACGCGGCTGGACACGCTGCTGGAACTCTCGGCGGTGATGCAGGCGCTGGCCCACACCACGGCGGACCACCGCGAGGCGGTGACGGCCTTCGTAGAGAAGCGGCGGCCGAATTTTTCGGGGGGCTGAGAGAGGAAGAAGCAAGGCGGGGCACTGCCCCGCACCCCGCCCATGTCCTGTAGCACGGGGGCCGAGCCCCTGGACCTCGAAATTCTATAAGTATTTGATTTTCGTAGGTTTATTTCTGAGGGCCTGACCCCGCCCGCGGCCTCACCGCCGGTCCATCTGCCGCCGCAGATCGTCCACCTGCTCCACCGCGAACTCCAGCACCGCGCGCGTGCGCGGCGCCAGGTTGCGGCGCGACGGATAGGCCAGCACCACCGGCACCCGCTCCACCGTATAGCCCGGCAACAGCCGCACCAGCCGCCCGTCGTGCAAATCGTCGGCGGTCTCGAACTCCGCCAGCATGGCGATGCCGCCCCCGGCCAACGCCGCCAGCCGCACGGCGCGCGACGAGTTGGAACTGATCCGCCCCTTCAGCGACACCGCCAGCGGCCCCTCCGGCCCCTCGAACCGCCACACGGCATGGCCGCCATTGCCGCTGTCGGTCACCACGCATTCATGTTGCATCAGGTCCTCCGGGCGTTGCGGCGCGCCGTGGCGGGCCAGGTATTCGGGCGAAGCCACCGCCACCTGCCCCACATGACCGATGCTGCGCACCACCAGCGAACTGTCCGACAGCTCCCCGGCCACCGCCGCCAGGTCCAGCCGTTCCTCCACCATGTTGCCGATGCGGTTGATCAGCACCAGTTCCACCGAAAGCTCCGGATGGCGCTCCAGCAGCAGCGGCAGGCGGCGGGCCAGAAAAAGGCCGAACGCGCCAGGGGTGGCGAAGCGCACCTGCCCTGCGGCGGTGCGCCGGTGCCGCCCTAGCGCGCTTTCCATCTCCTCGGCGGTCTCCAGCAGCTGGCGCGCATGGGCCAGCAGGTCCTCGCCGTCATTGGTCAGGCTGAGCTGCCGCGTGGTGCGATGCAGCAGCCGAACGCCAAAATGGTCTTCAAGTTGAGCCAGTTGGCGGGTGACCGATGATTGGCTGCTGGCCGAGCGTCGGGCCGCGGCCGAGAGCGAGCCGGTCTCCACGACCGAGAGGAAGGTGGTAAGTGCGGCAATCAAGTCCATCGTTTCATCCGATTTGCGCATAAGTCTGATGCGGGTCGTTCAGATTGTTCGCCCGGGTGTCGGCTCTCATATGGCGATCATCGACGGTGACCCAAACACCGGCCACGCCGATCAAACCAGGCAACACTCATCACACAGGACACCGATCATGAAGACCACCCTGCTTGCCGCCGCCACGGCCCTCAGTCTTTCCCTGGCCGTGCCGGCCTTTGCCGCGAGCGGCGACGCCGGCTTCCAGTACCAGAAGGCCGAGAGCGGCGACGCCGGCTTCCAGTACCAAAAGGCCGAAAGCGGCGACCGCGGCTACCACTACCAGGCGGCCGAGAGCGGCGACGCCGGCTTCCAGTACCAAAAGGCTGAAAGCGGCGACCGCGGCTACCACTACCAGGCGGCCGAGAGCGGCGATGCCGGCTTCCAGTACCAGAAGGCCGAAAGCGGCGACGCCGGCTTCCATTACCAGAAGGCCGAGAGCGGCGATGCCGGCTTCCAGTACCAGAAGGCCGAAAGCGGCGATGCCGGCTTCCAGTACCAGAAGGCCGAAAGCGGCGATGCCGGCTTCCAGTACCAGAAGGCCGAAAGCGGCGACCGCGGCTACCACTACCAGGCGGCCGAGAGCGGCGATGCCGGCTTCCAGTACCAGGCCGTCTGACACCGCAACGCCTGAGCCTGGCCGACGCCGGACCATCCGGCGCTACCGCTGAGCCCACATCGTTGGCGCCGCCCGGTCCTGAACCGGGCGGCGCCGCGCGTTTCAGGGTGGGTGCGTCAGATCGGCGTGGCCGCTACGACAGGTCGGGCCGCGGCGTCGCCCGGCAGCGTTCCAGCTCCTTGCGGGCCCGCACCACGGCCTCGTCGCTGATCTGCCGGCGGTCGTTCTCGAACTGCCGGCGCCGGCGCTCATGCATGTCCTCCAGGATGGCGAGCAGCTTTTCCGCCACCTCCAGGTCGCCGGAGACGCAGGCGGCATGGAATACGTCGGCCACCTTGTCATCCAGCCGGCGCCGCAGGGTTCGCAGCACGGTCTCCAGCCCGCGCGGCGGCAGGCGCGCGTCGGCGGCCGGCAGGTGGGTCTTGCGGAACCCAAGCTTGTCGGTCACGAACCAAGATATACCCTTTGGTTTGGCCATCTCGAACTCCTGGTCCGGCCGGCAGGGAAACACGCGCCTCTTCGCCCGACTTACCGCACAACGATAAACCAAATCGTGAACCCCGGCGCACTCGAAATTGCCCTAGACCGCCGGCCGCTTGCGGCGGGTCAGGCCAGCACCGCCAGCGCGTCCAGCACGCCGACACCGGAAGGCCATACCCGCACCGGGTTGAGCTCGATCTCGCGGATGCGCCCGCCGGCGGCGTGCAGCAGGGCGGACACCCGCGCCACAAGCTCCGCGAGCGCCGCGACATCGCCCGCCGGCGCGCCGCGATAACCCGCCAGCAGCGGGAAGCAGCCTAGCTCCCGCAGCATGGCCCCGGCGGTTGCCGCATCCACCGGCGCCAGGCGCCAAGCGGTGTCGCGGTACAACTCGGTGGCGGTGCCGCCGGCGCCGACGCTGACCATGGCGCCGAACACCGGGTCGAACAGCCCGCCGACGATGATCTCCACCCCCGGCGGCGCCATCGGGGTCACCAGCACGCCTTGCAACACGGCGGCGGGCGCATGGGTGCGCAGGGCGGCGTGCATGGCGTCCCAGGCGGCCAGCAGCGCCGCCTCGTCGCGCAGCCCCAGCGCCACCGCGCCGGCCTCGGTCTTGTGCGGCAGGTCGCGCGACTGCGCCTTCAGCGCCAGCGGATAACCCAGCCCGGCGGCCGCCGCGCGCAGACCGGCCAGGTCGGCCACAAGTTGCGAATCTGGAATGGGTATGCCCCATGATAATAACAGCGCCTTGGTTTCCACCTCGCTCAGCGTGGCCGGGCCTCGCGGCAATGCCGGCGGCGCCAGCGGTGCCGCCTCCAGAACCGGTGGCGGCACCGGGGCAGCCAATGCCGCCGCCGCGGCGGCGGCCTCGCGCAACCCGGCGAACACCACCGCGCCGGCCCGCGCGAAGGTCTCCAGCGCCAGCCGTCCCGGCAGCGGGTAGGTGAAGAACAGCACCGGCCGGGGCCGCGCGGTCAGGCCCCGGATTTCCTCGGCGGAGAGCGGGGTGCGGGTTTCGCTGGCCAGCGAGAGCACCGCGAACACCTGGTCCACCTCGCCGGAATCGCTCAGCAATTCAATCACCTGGCGCAGCCCCCCGGTGCGCACCGCCTGCGCGGTCACGTCCACCGGGTTGCGGGCGGAGCCGTAGCTGGGCAGATGCGCGCCGATCGCCGCCTGCAAGGGGGCGCTCAGTTCCGGCAACTCCAGCCCGGCGGCGGCCAGCGCATCGGCCGCCCAGGCGCCGGCGCCGCCGGACAGGGTAACCACGGCGGCCCGCCGCCCGGCGGCGCGCGGCGCGGTGGACAGCGCGGCGGCGATCGCCACCGCCTCGTCGGGGTCGCTCGCCTCGATGAAGCCGAACTGGCGGAAGGCGGTGCGATAGGCGGTGTGCCAGCCGGCCATGCTGGCGGTGTGGCTGGCGGTCGCCCGCACCCCCGCCTCCGACCGCCCCATCTTGATGGCGACCACAGGTTTTCCAATGGCTTGCGCCCGCCGGGCGGCGGCGAGAAAGGTGGCGGGGTCGCGCACCGCCTCCAGGAACAGCAGCACCACCCCGGTGCGCGGATCGTCCACCAGATGCGCGAAGAAATCGGCCGCCGTCAGGTCCACCTCGTTGCCGGTGCTGACCACATGGCTGAACGGCAGCGCCAGCGCGCGGCCCCGGTTGTACAGCGCGAACCCCATGCCGCCGCTCTGCGCTACCACCCCGATCGCCCGCCCCTCCAGCCGCGGCGGCGGCGGGCCGACCGGCGGGGCGACGGTGGGGCTGAAGGTGATGGCGACGTTGTCGAGCGCGTTGAAGAAGCCTTCCGCGTTCGGGCCGCACACGCGCATGCCGGTGCGGCGGGCGATTTCGGCGACGCGGTCCTGCAACGCGGCACTGGCGCCGCCCTCCTCGGCGAAGCCGGAGGAGATGATGACGGCGTGGCGGACCCCGGCGGCGGCGCAGGATTCGAGCGATTCAGGCACCAGATTCGCCGGCAAAGCGACCACTGCGAGGTCGATTTCCGCCCCGATTTCGCCGATTTTCGGGTAGCAGCGCAGTCCGTTTATGGCCTCGTAGGAGGGGTTCACCGGGTAGATGGACCCGGAATAGTTATTGGACATAACCATATGCAGCAGGGCGCCGCGGATCTTGGTGTGGTCCGGGGAGGCGCCGATGAAGGCGATGCTCCGCGGGTTCAGCAACCCGGCCAGGTCGGCGGTCATCGTGGACGGTCTCCCCTCGTTGCGGGGAGGTTATGCGTCCGGCGCGGTGCAGACCAGATGCCCCACCGCCCGGCGCAGGGCGGCGATGCCGGTGTCGGCGTGACGGCTGGGATGGACGCGGTTGGTCAGCAGCGTCCAGGCGCGGTTGGCGGTGAAATCGATCCACAGCCCGGTGCCGGTGAAGCCGGTATGGCCGATGGTCTCGGGCGAGCAGGCATCGCCGCCGGGCCAGCCGGGATAGGCGATCTCCCACCCCAGGCCGCGCGTGGGGCCGTGGCGGGTGCGCAGGGCGGCGATGCTGGCCGGCGCCAGCGCGGTGGCGGCCAGCATGCCGGCGGCGAAATCCAGCAATGCGTCGGCGGTGCCGAACAGCCCGGCATGGCCGGAGGCGCCGCCCATCGCATAGGCGTTCTCGTCATGCACCTGCCCGCGCATGACGCGGCCGCGCCAGGCACAGCGCTCGGTGGCGGCGCAGGCGGCCGGGTCGGGATGGAAGGTGAAGCCCGGGGGCGGGGGCTGTTCGCCCAGCGGGAGACCGGTGAGGCGTTCCAGCGCGATGCCGAGCAGGATGAAGTTGATGTCCGAATAGACCGGCGGGCCGGCCCGCCATTCGCGTTGCAGCACGAAGGCGCGCAGCGTCGCGGGGTTTTGGCCGTAGGTGTAGAGCGGCTCCACCGCCGGCAGGTGGGTCTGGTGGGAGAGGCATTGGCGGAAGGTCAGGCGGCGTTCGGCGGCGCCCGCCACGTCGTATTGCCGCAGGTCGGGGATGGCGGCGGTGAGCGGATCGTCCAGCGCGATGCGGCCGGCCTCGACCTGGCGCAGGATGGCGGTGGTGGTGAACACCACCTTGGTGAGCGAGGCGAGGTCGAACACCGTGTCGTCGCGCATCGGGATGGCGGCGGGGTCGCGCTGTGCCAGGCCCTCGGCGCGCAGGGTGCGGCTGCCGTCCGGGTGCAGCACGCCCAGCACGCCGCCGGGGATGGCGGGCGGGATCAGGGGGTCCATCGCTCGCCCCCCGGCATCGGGTGCGGCACGCCGGTGGTGGTGGGCAGGCTGAGCGGCAGGCCGCGCAGGGAGCGGACGGCGAGGTAGGCGAAGCATTCGGCCTCGATGAAGTCGCCGTGCCAGCCGGCCGCCTCCACCGGATCGACCGGCACGCCGAGCTCCGCGCGCAGCCGGCGCATCATGTCGGCATTGTGCCGGCCGCCGCCGCAGACCAGCCAGCGGCGCGGCGCGGCGGGAACCAGACGCAGGCTGGCGGCCACCGAGGCGACGGTGAAGGCGGTGAGCGTGGCGGCGCCGTCGGCGTCCGCCAGCCCGGCCACTGCCGCCGCCCAGGCGTGGAAATGGTTGCGGTCCAGCGATTTCGGCGCCGGCGCGGCGAAATAGGGGTGGGTCATCAGCCGCGCCACCAGGGTGGCGTCGGCGGTGCCGGCGGCGGCCAGCGCGCCGTCGGCGTCGTAGGGCTGGCCGCGGCGCTGGCGGACGAAATCGTCGATCAGTGCGGAGGCGGGGCCGGTGTCGAAGGCGATCACGGTGTCGCCGTCGATATAGGTGATGTTGCCGACGCCGCCGAGGTTCAGCACCATCACCGGCGGCTCCAGCCCAGCCGCCAAGGCGCGGTGGTAGAGCGGCGCGAAGGGCGCGCCCTGGCCGCCGGAGGCGACATCGGCGTGGCGGAAGCGGTTGACCAGCGGGAGGCCGAGCCGGGCGGCGATGCGCGCGCCGAGGCCGAGCTGGCGGGTGAAGCGGCGCTCCGGCCGGTGCCAGATGGTCTGGCCATGGATGCCGGCCACGGCGATGCCCGCGCGGTCGATGGCGTGGTCGCGCAGGAAGGCGGCGACGGCGTCGGCATGGGCGTCGCTGACCTGTTCCTCCAGCACGGTGAGCGGGTCGGTCTCGGCGCGGGCCGGGTCGCGCAGGAAATCCTGCAACGCGGCGCGCAGGGCGGGCGCGTAGGGGTAGGTGCGGCCGGGGCCTGGCTGCACCAGCGCGTCGCCATCGGTGCGGACCAGCGCCACGTCGATGCCGTCCATCGAGGTGCCGCTGATCGCGCCGATCGCGGTGAGGGGAGCCTGGGTGTCCATTGCCTGCCTGCCGGTTGCTCCGGGCGATGATAAGGGCATGGCTGGGCCGCCGCGAAGTACCCACCGGGGCGCTCCGATGCCGCGCGCCTGCGGCGCTATAAGGCCGCGCGCTTGCGCTCCTTGGCGAACGGGCTCAGGCCCAGCCAGCGCTCCATGGTGTCGCGCAGAAGGCTGCTGCCGGACAGCCTGAGGCGGCCGGCGCCAACCTCGCGCGCCACCGTCGCCAGGCCCATCCAGATCGCCGTCATGGTTCGCAGGTCGGTTTCCACGTACAGGTCCACCTCGAAACCCGGGTCGACCGAGCACAGATCGATCTGGCGGCCCGGCTCGATCACCAGCCACCAGGCCTGCCGGGCCGGCGGCAATTCGGGATACAGAAACTGAACCGTGCAGCGCCGGGCGGGCATCGGCGCCGGGTCCAGGTTGCGCCGCATGTCCCACATCAGCAGCGACGGATCGAGGTTGCGCAGCGTCACCTGGGACTGCACCCAGCGCTGGCCCCAGACGCCGAGCGATTCCACGATCGGCCGCAACTCCTGCCCGGCCACGGTGAGACGGTAGGCGTGGCCGCCGCCCGTGTCGTCGTCGCCGCGTTCGACGATGCCGGCCTCCTGCAGGTCGCGCAGGCGTTTGGACAGCAGGGCCGGCGACATGCGCGGCACGCCGCGCCGCAGGTCGTTGAAGCGCGTACTGCCGGCGAACATCTCCCGTAGCACCAGCACGGTCCATCGGGTGCAGACGATCTCGGCGGCCATCGCCACCGGGCAGAACTGGCCGTAGCCGCCACGCTCCGGCGGCAGCGCGGCCCCCGACTCGCTTACGGGCGACTCGCTGGCGGGCGACTCCCCGCCTTGCGACTCCCTGGCGCGCGTCTCCGGCATTTTTGCCTCCTGTCCCCGATCCGGCCGCCTGGTTCGGGGGTGCCCCCGCCAAGCGATTCAGATGCTGAACTTGAAGCGTTTCGGCTCCGATATCTACCGTGATGTGGCTCACACAAGGGAGGCACAACCATGGACATGAACGTCAGGACCGGCCTGGGGCATACGGCGCGGGTGGCCGAGGCGGATATCGCCGCGTTCCGGGCCGGGTTGCGGGGGAGCTTCCTGCTGCCGGGGGATGACGGCTACGACGCCGCGCGCAGCATCTGGAACGCCATGATCGACCGCCGCCCCGCCTGCATCGTGCGCGCGGCCGGCGCCGCCGATGTGATCCGCACCGTGGATTTCGCGCGCACGCATGGCTGCGCACTGGCGGTGCGCAGCGGCGGGCACAACATCGCCGGCAACGCGGTGTGCGAGGACGGGCTGATGCTCGACCTGTCCGCGATGCGCTCGGTGCATGTGGACCCCGCCGGGCGGCGGGCCCGCGTGGAGCCCGGGGCACTGCTCAGCGACGTTGACAAGGAGGCGCAGGCCTTCGCGCTGGCATTGCCGACGGGGATCAACTCCACCACCGGCATCGCCGGCCTGACCCTGGGCGGCGGCTTCGGCTGGACCAGCCGCAAGCTGGGGCTGACCATCGACAGCCTGGTCGGCGTGGACATCGTGACTGCCGACGGCCAGTTGCGGCGCGCCGACGCCACGCAGAATGCCGAGTTGTTCTGGGCGGTGCGTGGCGGCGGCGGGAATTTCGGGGTGGTGACGTCGTTCGCGTTCGACCTGCATCCGCTGGGGCCGCAGGTGATGTCCGGCCTGCTGGTGCATCCGCTGGACTCGGCGGCTTCGGTGATCGCGCAGTACCGCGAGCTGGTCGCCAAGGCGCCGGACGAGCTGACCTGCTGGCTGGTGCTGCGCAAGGCGCCGCCGCTGCCCGTGATCCCGGCGGAATGGCATGGCAGGGAAGTGCTGATCCTGGCGCTGTGCCATTGCGGCACGCTGGAGGCGGGCGCGGCGGCAGCGGCGCCGTTCCGCGCACTCGGCACACCGATCGTGGACCTGGTGTCGCCGCACCCCTTCGTCGGCTGGCAGGCGGCGTTCGATCCGCTGCTGACGCCAGGCGCGCGCAACTACTGGAAGAGCCAGGACCTGAAGGATCTGACGGATGCCAGCGCGGCGGTGCTGATCGATGCGGCGCGCCATCTGCCGTCGGGGGAGTGCGAGGTGTTCGTCGCCCATCTCGGCGGCCAGGTGGCCCGGGTGGGCAGCGACCAGACGGCGTATTCACGGCGGGACGTGGCGTTCCTGGTCAACATGCACACGCGCTGGCGCGCGCCCGCGGACGACCGTGCCTGCATCGCCTGGGCGCGCGGGCTGTTCGACGCGCTGGCGCCGCACTCCACCGGGTCGGTGTACGTGAATTTCATGCCCGAGGACGAGGCGGACCGGGTACGGGGCGCCTATGGCGGGAACTATGAGCGGCTGGCCGCGATCAAGCGGCAGTATGACCCGCAGAACCTGTTCCGGCTGAACCAGAATATAGCGGGGTGAGGGACTGATGGCAAAGGCGGCTGGCGGGGCATCGCCCGCCAGCCGCCCTGCTTTCTTGCCCGGCCCGCGTTTCGGCTCCATGCTCGCGCCGCATTGGCGATGACGGCCGAGGGGGACCCGACATGATCCGGAAAACGCTGCGCTGCCTGATGCTTGCGGGCACCGTGCTGGCGGCGCCGCTCGGCGCCTCGGCGCAGGTGTTGCAGGTGGCGGTGGACCAGTCGCCGGCCGGGCTGGACCCGCATCTGGTGACGGCGTTCTCCTCCTTCCAGATCGTCAACGGGCCGATCTATGAGGGGCTGACGGCGGTGGATGCCGGGCTCGCGGTGGTGCCGTCGCTGGCGGCGTCGTGGACGGTCTCGGCGGACGGCAAGACCTACACCTTCAGCTTGCAGCCGGGTGTGCGCTTCCATGACGGGGCGCCGATGGAGGCGGCGGACGTGATCGCCTCGTTCCACCGGGTGATGGACAAGGCGATCGGCTCGCCGCTGGCCAGCCGGCTGGCGACGGTGACGACGATGGCGGCGCCGGACGCGCATACCGTGGTGCTGACCCTGAGCGAGCCGACCGCGCCGCTGCTCTCGGCGCTGGCGGGCATCGCCATCGTGCCGCGCGGCATGGAGGCCAACAAGGACGCGCTGCAGAAGCAGCCGGACGGCACCGGGCCGTTCATGTTCAAGGAATGGCAGCCGAACGGCTTCATCCTGCTGGCGAAGAACCCCCATTACTGGCGGGCCGGGCTGCCGAAGCTGGACGGGGTGAAGTTCAACATCGTGCCGGAGTCGGCCACGCGGCAGGTGGGGATCGGCAGCGGCCAATACGCCATGCTGCCGAATATCGACCCGGCCACCGCCTTGCAGCTGAAAGGCAGGCCGGGGGTGGCGCTGCAACAGACGCTGGAGCTGTCGTACACGCTGCTGGGGATGAACACGAGCAAGCCGCCGTTCAACGACCCGCGGGTGCGCGAGGCGGTGAACTACGCGCTCGACCGGGGGCAGATGGTGACGGCGGCGCTGTTCGGCGCCGGGGTGCCGGGCGGGCCGCTGTCGCCGGCGCTGACGCAATGGGCGGTGCCGACAAGTGCGTTCCCGTGCTACCGCACCGACCCGGCCAAGGCGAAGGCGCTGTTGCAGGCGGCCGGGCTGACCCTGCCGGTGGCGGTGACGATGACGGTGCTGCCGCGCCAGGACATCAAGGACATCGCCCAGGTGGCGCAGGCGCAGATGGACAAGGCCGGGTTCAAGGTGACGCTGAGGAACGTGGAGCTGGGGCAGTTCATCCAGGACTGGCGCAACAGCAATTTCGAGATGTTCGCCTCGGCCAATGGCGGCAGCGTCGATCCGGACGATTATTTCTTCCGCACCTTCCGCACCGGCGGTTCGACCAACGTGTTCAAGTATTCCAACCCGGAGGTGGACACGCTGCTGGACCAGGCGCGCGGGACGGTGGACCAGGCGGCGCGCAAGGCGGCGTACGACAAGGTGCAGCGCGTGCTGGCCTGCGAGGGGCCGGTGGCGCATCTGGCCTACGCACAGTTGTTCACGGCGCTGCGCGGCAATGTGCACGGGTTCCGGATCATGGCGAACCGGTCGCTGGCCGGGCTGGCGGAGACCAGCGTGGCGCCGTAGCGGCGGCTTCGGGTGGGCGAGTGATCTTGCGTCTCCCCGCCTCCCCGCCTCCATGTGAGCCCTTCCGGCTTCGGGGCATCGCACTCCAACCAGGGGGGCCTGCCTGATGCGGCGGGTGCTGGTGCCGCGGCTGGCCGAGTTGGCGGTGGTGCTGTTCGGCGTGTCGGTGATCGTGTTCCTGATGATCCGGCTGATCCCGGGCGACGCGGTGGCGATCATGCTGGGGGCGAACACCGAGGTGACGCCGGACCGGATCGCCGCCTTGCGCGGCCGGCTGGGGCTGGACCAGCCGATCGTGGTGCAATACGCGCATTGGGCCTGGGCGGCGCTGCGGGGGGATTTCGGCACCTCGCTGTGGACCGGGCGGCCGGTGTTGCAGGAGATACTGGAGCATCTGGGGCCGACGCTGGAGCTGACGCTGCTGGCGCTGGGGCTGGGGGCGGGGCTGGCGGTGCCGGCGGGCTGCGTGATGGCGCGGCTGCGCGGCGGCTGGGTGGACGGGGCGATGCGGGTGGTGACGGTCGCCGGGCTGACGGTGCCGAGCTTCTGGCTGGGCATCGTGATGATCCTGGCGCTGGCGACGCTGGCGCCCGCGTTGCAGGCGCTGGGCTATGTGCCGTTCAGCGCCGATCCGCTGGGCAACCTGGGGCGGATGGTGCTGCCGGCGGCGGCGCTGGCGCTGCCGATCCTGGCCAGCCTGTCGCGCCTGGTGCGCTCGGCGATGCTGGACGCGCTGGGGCAGGACTATATCCGCACCGCGCGGGCCAAGGGGCTGGCGGAGCGGGTGGTGGTGTACCGGCACGCGCTGGCCAATGCGCTGATTCCGTTCGTGACCAGCGTGGGGATCACCACCGGCTACCTGCTGGGGGGCGCCATCGTGGTGGAGCAGGTGTTCGCCATCCCGGGGCTGGGGCAGCTGATCCTGGGGGCGATCGCCGAGCGCAACTATCCGCTGTTGCAGGCGACCATCCTGGTGGTGACGGCCGGGTTCGTGGCGGTGAATTTCGTGGTGGACCTGCTGTACCTGGCGCTCGACCCGCGGGTGCGGCCGTGAGGCTGCGCGGGCGGGGGATGCTGGGCTTCGCGGTGGCGCTGGTGGCGGTGCAGGCGGGGCTGGCGGTGGCGGCGCCGCTGGTGGCGCCGTACGACCCGTTGGCGCAGGACATTCTGGCGCGGTTGCAGGGGCCGGGGGCGGCGCATTGGCTGGGCACCGACCAGTTCGGGCGGGACGTGCTGTCACGCATCCTGTTCGGCTGCCGGGCCTCGCTGGCGATCGCGGCGGCCTCGGTGGGGGCGGCGCTGGCGGTCGGCGGGTCGCTGGGGGTGCTGGCGGCGTTCTATCGCGGCTGGGCGGACCGGGTGGTGATGCGGGCGATGGACGTGCTGTTCGCCTTTCCGGTGATGCTGCTGGCGATCGGGGTGGTGGCGGTGCTGGGGCCGCGGCCGGGCACCGCGGCGGTGGCGATCGCGGTGGTCTATACGCCGATCTTCGCGCGGCTGCTGCGGGCGCCGGCGCTGGCGGTGTGCGCGGGCGAATATGTGGAGGCGGCGCGGGCGGTGGGGGCGCGGGACATGCGCATCCTGCTGCGCCACGTGGCGCCGAACCTGGCCAGCGTGGCGCTGGTGCAGACGGCGCTGCTGCTGTCGTCGGCGATTCTGGTGGAGGCGTCGCTGTCGTTCCTGGGGCTGGGCACGCAGCCGCCCTCGCCGTCGCTCGGGCTGATGCTGGCGGAGGGGCGCAACGTGCTGATGCTGTCGCCGTGGAGCGCGCTGTTCGCGGGGGCGGCGATCCTGCTGCTGGCGTTCGGGCTGAACCTGCTGGGCGACGCGCTGCGCGATACGCTGGACCCGCGGCTGCGGGGGCCGCAGTAGAGCGCGATAGCCGCAGGTGGAATCACCGGAGGCCTGAATCACGCGACAGAACACAGCGCTGGAACGTGATGACCGCTTCGCTCAGCGGTCATCACGTTCCAGCGCGTCCAGCGCAGTGCCTACAGGGCGATCTTGAGCTTGGCGGCCAGTTCGCCGATGACGCCGCGGCGGAAGGCGATGACGCAGACCACGAAGATGACGCCCTGGGTCACCGAGACCCAGGCGCCGAACTCGGCCAGGTAGTTCTCCATCGAGGTGGAGATCAGCGCGCCCATGACCGGGCCGAAGATGGTGCCCATGCCGCCCAGCAGGGTCATCAGCACGACCTCGCCGGACATGGAGAAATGCACGTCGGTGAGGGTGGCGATGCCGAACACCAGCGACTTGGTGCCGCCGGCCAGGCCGGCGATGCCGGCAGAGAGGATGAAGGCGACCAGCTTGTAGTCGTCGGTGCGGTAGCCGAGCGAGGTGGCGCGCGGCTCGTTCTCGCGGATCGCCTTCAGCACCTGGCCGAAGGGGGAGTGGACGATGCGGTGGATGAGCAGGAACACGCCGAGGAAGATGACCGCCACCACCCAGTAGGTGGCCATGTCGCTGTGCAGCGGGATGAGGCCGAACAGGCTGCCGCGGGGCACCTGCTGGATGCCGTCCTCGCCACCGGTGAAGGGGGCCTGGAGGCAGAAGAAATAGGCCATCTGCGCCAGCGCCAGGGTGATCATGGCGAAGTAGATGCCCTGGCGGCGGATGGCGAGCCAGCCGAACACGCTGCCCATGGCCGCCCCGGTGAGGCCGCCGAGGACGATCGCCACCTCAGGCGTGAGGTGCCAGGCCTTGGCGGCATAGGCGCTGACATAGGCGCCCATGCCGAAATAGGCGGCGTGGCCGAAGCTCAGCAGGCCGACATAGCCGACCAGCAGGTTGAAGGCGCAGGCGAACAGCGCGAAGCACAGCACCTTCATCAGGAAGACGGGATAGAGCACGTAGGGAGCGACCACCACGAGGGCGGCCATCACCAGGAAGGCGATCCATTGCGGCCGGGAGAAACCCATCATCTCAAGCGCTCTTTCCGAACAGGCCGGCCGGCCGGGCCAGCAGGACGATGACCATGACGACGAAGATCACTGTGGCCGACCCCTGCGGGTAGAACACCTTGGTCATGCCCTCGATGACACCGAGGCCGAAGCCGGTGACCACCGAGCCGAGGATGGAGCCCATGCCGCCGATCACCACCACGGCGAACACCACGATGATGAAGTTGGCGCCCATGTTGGGGTTCACCGAATAGATCGGCGCCGCCAGCACGCCGGCGAAGGCGGCCAGCGCGGCGCCGCCGGCATAGGTGAGGGTGATCATGCGCGGCACGTTGACGCCGAAGGCCTGCACCAGCGGCGCGTTCTCGGTGGCGGCACGCAGGGTGGCGCCGAGCGAGGTCTTCTCGATCACCAGCCAGGTGGCCAGGCACATGACGGCGGCGGCGACCACCACCCAGCCGCGATAGATCGGCAGGAACATGAAGCCGAGATTGACGGCCCCTTGCAACTGCCGCGGGATGGCGTAGGGCATGCCAGAACTGCCGAACTCGTTGCGGGCCAGCCCCTCGATGATGAGGGCCAGGCCGAAGGTGAGCAGCAGACCGTACACATGATCGAGCTTGTACAGCCGGCTGATCAGCAGCTTCTCCAGCACCACCCCGAAGGCGCCGACCACGATGGGCGCCAGCAGCAGCGCCCACCAGTAGTTGATGCCGAGGTAGTAGAGCATCCCCCACGCCACGAAGGCGCCAAGCATGAACAGCGCGCCATGGGCGAAGTTGACGATGTTCAGCATGCCGAAGATCACGGCAAGCCCGAGCGAGAGCAGCGCGTAGAACGCCCCGTTGATCAGCCCCAGCAGGAGCTGGCCGAACATGAGCGGCGCGGGATAGCCGAAGATCATCATCATGGCATTGCGGCGTCCGGGCGGTGGGTGGGAGGCGGCGAAGGCAGGAAAGACTTCTTTTTGTGAACAAAAAGAAGCAAAAAAACTTTATCCGTTTGGCCGGCGTGGCGGTTGCCGGCCAAAGCGAACAAAAGTTTTTGGTTCTTTTTTTTCAAAAAAGAACGCCCTTCCTTCCTAGGCTCAGGACTTGACGTAGTAGCAGCCACCCTCGTTCAGCGGGCGCCAGGCTTCCTCGGCCGGGGTGGTGGCGACGGTCTTGTAGTAGTCCCACTTGGCCTTGCTCTCGGACGGCTTCTTCACCTCGAACAGGTAGGACTTGAAGATGCCGCGGCCATCCTCGCGGATGCGGCCGGCGCCGAAGGCGTCGTCCTCGGTGGGCATCTTCTTCATGCGCTCGGCGATCGCCGTGCCGCTCTTCTTTGCTTCGGCCACGCCCATGTCGGTGACGGCCTTGAGGAAGTGCAGCGTGCCGGAATAGCAGCCGGCATGGATCATGTTCGGCCAGTTGTCCGGGCTGACCTTGACCACGCGCTTGGTGAAGGCGCGGGTGCGGTCGTTCAGGTCCCAGTAGAAGCTCTCGGTCAGGTTCAGGCCCTGCGCCACGTCCAGCCCGAGCGCGTTCACGTCGGTGATGAACATCAGCATGGCGGCGACCTTCATCGAGATGCCGAATTCCTTCGCCTGCTTGATGCTGTTCACCGTGTCGGCGCCGGCATTGGCCAGGCCGAGCACCTTGGCGCCGCTGGACTGCGCCTGCAGCAGGAACGAGGAGAAGTCGGTGGTACCGGGGAACGGATAGGCCACGCTGCCGGCGACCTTGCCGCCCGACTTGGTGACGATCTCGCTGGTGTCGTCCTGCAGGCGGTGGCCGAAGGCGTAGTCGGCGGTGATGAAGAACCAGCTGTCGCCGCCGGCCTTGACGATGGCGCCGCCGGTGGATTTGGCCAGCATCACGGTGTCGTAGCACCAGCTGATGACGCTGGGGGCGCAGGACTTGCCGGTCAGGTCGGCGCTGGCGGCGCCGACATTGACGTGCAGCTTGTTCTTCTCCTTGGCAACCGAAGCCACCGCCAGCGCCACGCCGGAGTTGGGCACATCCAGGATCATGTCCACGCCATCGCGGTCGAACCACTGGCGGGCGATGGAGGCGCCGACATCGGGCTTGTTCTGGTGGTCGGCCGAGATCACCTCGACATTGAAGCCCTTGGCGGCGAATTCCTGCACCGCGAGCTTGGAGCACAGCACCGAGGTGATGCCGCCGGTGTCGCGGTACGGGCCGGACTGGTCGTTCAGCACGCCGATCTTGATGGTCTGCCCGGCCTGCGCGCGGGCGCGGCCGATCAGCGGGACGGTGGTGGCGGCCGCGGCGGCGGTGCCGAGCAGGGTGCGGCGGGAAAGTGACATGGAGGTCTCCGTTGGGTTCGTTCGGTCTCAGGCTTGGGTCAGGCTCAGGCTTTGACCATCGGGCAGCCGCCCTGGGCGAGCGGGCGGAACGCCTCGTCGGCCGGGGTGGTGGCGAGCAGCTTGTAGTAGTCCCACGGCGCCTTGCTCTCGGCCGGCGCCTTCACCTCGAACAGGTAGCTCGGGTGGATCTTGCGGCCGTCGGCGCGGATGCTGCCGGGGCCGAACGCGTCGTCGTCGGTGGGGGTGGCCTTCATGCGCGCGATGGTGGCGGCTCCGCTCTTTTTCGCCTCGGCCGGGCCCATCGCGGCGGCGACCTTGAGGTAGTGGCTGGCGCAGGAATAGGTGCCGGCCTGGGTCATCGTCGGGCGCACCGTGGGCGCGCGCGGCTTCAGCCGCTCGGCGAAGGCGCGGGTGCGCGGGTTCATGTCCCAGTAGAAGCTTTCGGTCAGCACCAGGCCCTGGCTGATCGGCAGCCCCATCGAATGGATGTCGCTGATGAACACCAGCAGGCCGGCCAGCTTCATCTTGATGCCGAATTCCTTGGCCTGCTTGATGCTGCTGATGGTGTCGGTGCCGGCGTTGGCCAGGCCGAGCACCTTGGCGCCGCTGGCCTGGGCCTGCAACAGGAACGACGAGAAATCGGTGGTGCCGGGGAACGGATAGGGCGAGGCGCCGAGCACCTTGCCGCCGGCCTGCTGCACGAAGCCGGTGACATCGCGTTGCAGCGCGTGGCCGAAGGCATAGTCGGCGGTGAGGAAATACCAGCTGTCGCCGCCGGTTTTCACCATCGCCCCGCCGGTAGACTTGGCCAGCATATAGGTGTCGTAGACCCAGTGGATGGTGTTGGGCGAGCAGGCGCTGCCGGTGAGGTCCGAGGTGGCGCCGCCGCAGGCCAGGAAGATCTTGTTCTTTTCGCGCGCGACGCCGGCCACCGCCAGCGAGACCGCCGAGTTGGCGACCTCCATCACCACGTCCGCGCCCTCGACATCGAACCATTTGCGGGTGATGGCGACGCCGATATCCGGCTTGTTCTGGTGGTCGGCCGAGATCACCTCGACCTCCATGCCCGGATGGGCGGCCTTGAACTCGGCCACCGCCAGCTCGGTGGAAGCCAGCGCCACCGGGCCGGCGATGTCCTTATAGGGGCCGGACATGTCGGTAAGCACGCCGAGCTTGAGCACCGGCTTCTGCGCGCGGGCGCGGGAGAGCGGGAGGGCTGCCGCGGTGGTGGCGGCGGTAGCGATCAGCGTGCGGCGCGACAGGCGCATGGATCAGTCTCCCGTTCATGATTGCGGCGTTTCGCCGATCGGTCTTTGGCCGCTCCACCGGCATGGCCGGGCGCGGCGGTACTCTCCGGGCGCCGGATATCAGACGCCCAGATACTCGTGCAGCTTATCCATGCTGGAGGCGAGTTCCGCGTTCGGGATCATGTCCACCACGCGGCCGTGCTCCATCACATAATGGCGGTCCGCCACCGTGGCGGCGAAGTGAAAGTTCTGCTCCACCAGAAGCACGGTGAAGCCGCGCGCCTTGATCTCGCGGATGGTGCGGCCGATCTGCTGGACGATCACCGGGGCGAGGCCCTCGGTGGGTTCGTCGAGCAGCAGCAGGCGCGCGCCGGTGCGCAGGATGCGGGCGATCGCCAGCATCTGCTGCTCGCCGCCCGACAGCTTGGTGCCCTGGCTGCTGGCACGTTCCTTCAGGTTGGGGAACAGCGTGTAGATGGTCGCCAGGTCCAGCCCGCCGGGCGCCACCTGGCGCGGCAGCATCAGGTTCTCGGTGACGTTCAGCGAGGCGAAGATGCCACGCTCCTCCGGGCAGATGGCGATGCCGGCGCGGGCGATCAGGTCCGGGCGCAGGCCGATCGTCTCCTGGCCCTGGAAGCGGATATGGCCTTCGCGGCGGGGCACCAGGCCCATCAGGCTTTTCATGGTGGTGGTCTTGCCAGCGCCGTTGCGGCCGAGCAGAGTGACCACCTCGCCCTCGCGCACGTCGAAATCGACGCCGTGCAGGATATGGCTCTCGCCGTACCAGGCGTTCAGGCCGCGGACTTCCAGCATCGCTTGCTCAGGCATCGGCGCTTCCCAGATAGGCGGCCACCACGTCGGGGTTGCGAGAGACGGCGTCGTAGTCGCCCTCGGCCAGCACGCTGCCACGCGTCAGCACGGTGATGGTGTCGCACAGCCCTTCCACCACCGAGAGGTTGTGCTCCACCATCAGGATGGTGCGGCCTGCCCGCACGCGGCGGATCAGCGCCACGATGCGCTCCACGTCGGCATGGGTCATGCCGGCGGTCGGCTCGTCGAGCAGCAGCATCTCGGGGTCGAGCGCCAGCGTGGTGGCGATCTCCAGCGCGCGCTTGCGGCCATAGGAGAGGTCGCCGGCCTGCACCTCGACATACTCGGACAGGCCGACATCCTCGATCAGTTCGCGGGCGCGGTCGTCATAGACGTGCAGCACCTCGTCGGACCGCCAGAAATCGAAGCTGCCGCCGCGGGCGCGCTGCAAGGCGACGCGGACATTCTCCAGCACGCTCAGATGGGCGAACACCGCGGAGATCTGGAAGCTGCGGATCAGGCCGAGGCGAGCGATCTCGGCCGGCTTCAGGCCGGTGATGTCGCGGCCCTTGAAGCGAATGGTGCCGCGCGTCGGCTGCAGGAACTTGGTGAGCAGGTTGAAGCAGGTGGTCTTGCCGGCCCCGTTCGGACCGATCAGCGCATGGATGGTGCCGGCGCGCACCCGCAGGTCCACCCCGTCCACGGCCACGAAGCCGCGGAATTCCTTGGTCAGCCCTGCGGTTTCCAGGATGGTGTCGGACAAGCAGGACGTCTCCCATCGAATTGACGCGCGCGCCTCATGCCGGACGCGAGTGCTGATTTGCATATCGCGCGCGGCGGCGCAAGATTGTTTCAAATCGAACCAACCGGAAAAGCGCAGGAGTCTAATCCGATGATGCACCAGGGATTTGTCTGACCAATGGCAGGGTTGTGGTTCGAGGACCTCACCGAGGGCCGGGTGATCGACGCCGAGTGGACCCGCACGGTCACCGAGGCGGACAATGTGATGTTTTGTTCAATGACGATGAACGTGCAGAAATTGCACCTGGATGCGGAATTCGCCAAGGGCACGGAATTCGGCCGGCCGCTGGTGAACTCGCTGTTCACGCTGGGGCTGGTAATCGGTATGAGCGTGCACAACCTGACCATGGGCACCACGGTCGCCAACCTGGGCATGACCGACACGGTGTTCCCCGCCCCGGTCTTCGCCGGCGACACCATCAGCACGCGCACCACGGTGGTCGCCGCCCGCGCCAGCAAGTCGCGGCCGGACGCCGGCATCGTCACCTTCCTGCATGAGGGGTTCAACCAGCATGGCACGCTGGTGGCGCGCTGCCAGCGCCAGGCGCTGATGCGCCGCCGGCCGCAGGACACGGGAGCCGGCGCATGAGCGGCGGCAAAGCCATGATGCGGCTGCGCAGCCCGCTGTTCGCGCCGGGCGATTCCGAGCGCAAGGCGGCCAAGGCGCTGGCCGGCGGCGCCGACGCGGTGATCCTGGACCTGGAGGATTCGGTGGCGCCGGCGGCCAAGGACGGAGCCCGGGCGCTGGTGGCGGCGCTGTTGCCGGGGGCCTGCGCGCGGCACGTGATCGTGCGGATCAACCCGCGCGGCACCGACTGGTACCTGCGCGACCTGGCGGCCGTGGTGCCGGGCCGGCCGGACGCGGTGATGCTGCCGAAATGCACCGGCGCCGACGACCTGCTGGCGCTGGACCACCATCTGGAGGCGCTGGAGACCGCCGCCGGGCTGGCGGCGGGCGCCATCGGCGTGCTGCCGATCGTCACCGAGACGGCGGCCTCGGTGCTGGGGCTGCCCGGCATGGCCGGGGCGGCGCGGCGGGTGCTGGGATTCTGTTTCGGCGCCGAGGATCTCTCGGCCGATCTCGGGATCTCGCCGCGCCTGGCCGACCAGTCCTATCCCGCCGCGGTGGCGCATGCGCGCGCCGCCGTGCTGGTGGCGGCCGCGGCGGCCGGGGTGCCGGCGCTGGACACGCCCTGGCCCGACCCGCGCGACCCGGACGGGCTGGCGCGCGAGGCGGCGACGGCGGCAGCGGACGGCTTCACGGGCAAGCTGTGCATCCATCCCGACCAGGTCGGGCCCGTGAACGCGGCCTTCACCCCCGATCCGGCCCGGATGGCCTGGGCGCGGCGGGTGCGCGACGCCTTCGCCGCCAATCCGCAGGCCGGGGTGTTCGCGCTGGATGGCAAGATGATCGACCGTCCCCATCTGAAGCTGGCGAACCGCATCCTCGCGGCCGGCGGCGAATGATGCAGTGCAACATCGCCTCCATATGGCCGTAATGTCGGCCACCCTATAAACCTTCCCCCGGTCGCGCGTCCGGGGGCCACCCCAGCCAGCCCGGCCCAGCAGGTCCGGCGCGCCCAGACAGGACCGCATGACGCACCGCCCGCTTCGCCGCCGCTCTCTGCCGATCGGGCTGGCGTTGATGCTGGGCGGCTGCGCTCTGGGGCCGGCCTATGCGCCGCCGACGCTGGAGATCCCGGCCGCCTATCGCGCCACGCCGGCCAGTGCGGCGAGCGCCTGGCCGGGGGCGGCGTGGTGGCGGGGCTTCGGCTCGGCGGAGCTGGACGGGCTGATCGCGCAGGCGCGGGAGAATAATTTCGACATCGCGGCCGCCATCGCCCGGGTCCGCCAGGCCGACGCGCAGGCGCGCATCGCCGGCAGCCCGCTATTGCCCGGCATTTCGGCGCAGGGGACGGATTCCTGGAGCCGGTCGGCGCTGCAGCGGCGCACGGCGGCCGGCGGCACCGTGCGCACCGGCACCTATGCCGAGTCCCGCAGCTACACGTTGCAGCCCTCGATCAGCTACGAGGTCGATCTGTGGGGGCGGGTGCGGGCCGGGCGCGACGCCGCCGCGGCGACGGCGCTGGCCTCGCGGTTCGACCAGCAGACGGTGGCGCTGACGGTGGTGACCTCGGTCGCCTCCACTTGGTTCCAGGCGCTGGCGTTGCAGGACCGGCTGAACGTCGCCGCCCGCAATATCCGCGATGCCGAGACCATCCTGACGGCGATCCGCGCGCGCCAGGCGGCGGGCACCGCCTCCCTGCTCGATGTCTCGCAGCAGGAGACGCTGGTGGCCGGGCTGCGCACCCAGGTGCCGGCGCTGCGCAGCCAGCTGGAGCAGCAACTCAACGCGCTGGGCATCCTGATCGGCCGGCCGCCCTCGGTGGTGACCGTGCGGCCGGGCACGCTGGCCGCGCTGTCGCTGCCGGAGGTGGCGCCGGGGCTGCCGTCGGAGCTGCTGGCGCGGCGGCCGGATGTGGCGTCGGCGGAGGCGCAATTGCGGGCGGCGAATGCCGATATTCGTGCCGCAAGGGCCAATTTCTTCCCCCAGGTGGCGCTTTCCGGCGCCGCCGGCTGGCAAAGCCTGGCGTTGACGACGCTGTTCGGCCCCGGCTCGCTGTTCCTCAACGCCGCCGCCTCGGCGACGCAGAGCATCTTCAACAACGGCCTGACAGCCGCCCAGGTGGAGCAGGCCAGGGGCCGCTACGACGAGTTGCTGGCCGATTACCGCAAGGCGGTGGTGCAGGCCTTCACCGACGTGGAGAACGCCGTGCAGGCGTATCGGTTCGCCACCGAGCAGGAGGCGCTGCAGCGCGACGCCGTGGCCACCGCGCAGCGCGCCGCCGACATCGCGCGGGCGCAGCTGCTCGCCGGCACCACCGATATCGTGACCGCCTTGCAGGCGCAGACCGCGCTGTTCAACGACCTGGACGCGCTGGCGCAGGTGCGGCTGTCGCGCTTCCAGGCGCTGCTGTCGCTGTACAAGGCGCTTGGCGGCGGCTGGAGCGCGGCCGACGTGGTGCCGCCGGCGCAGCCGCTGTTCCAGGGCATATTGTGATGCGTCGCGGGGAAGGGTGAAGTCGCGTATGCGCAAGGCGTTGATGTTGCTGCTGGTGCTGGCCGTCGCCGGGGGCGGCTACTGGTACCTGGCCGTGCGCAAGCCTGCCGAGCAGGCGCAGGGGCGGCGCGGGCCGGGCGCCATTCCGGTGGTGGTGACCGCCGCCACGCAGCAGGACGTGCCGATCTACCTGGACGGGCTGGGCACCGTGCAGGCCTCGGCCACCATCACCATCAAGCCGATGGTCGATGGCAAGCTGATCGAGGTGGATTTCCGCGAGGGCCAGGACGTCAAGCGCGGCGACGTGCTGGCGCGCATCGACCCGCGCACCTACCAGGCGGCGCTGGACCAGGCGCTGGCCAAGAAGGCGCAGGACGACGCGACGCTGGCCAACGCGCGGGTGGACGCGGCGCGCTACGCCAAGCTGGCCGCCTCGGCCTATACCTCCGCCCAGCAGGCCGATGCCGCGCGCTCGCAGGTGGCGCAGCTTGAAGGGCTGGTGCAGGCCGACCAGGCGGCGATCGACAATGCGCGGGTGCTGCTGAGCTACACCACGATCACCTCGCCGATCGACGGGCGGGTGGGCATCCGGCAGGTGGATGTGGGCAACATCGTGCATGCCGGCGACGCCGCCGGGCTGGTGGTGGTGACCACGCTGAAGCCGATCTCGGTGCTGTTCAGCCTGCCGCAGCAGGCGCTGCCGCAGGTGGCCGAGGCGATCCAGGCCGGCACGCCGGAGGTGCTGGCGCTGCCGCAGGAATTCGGCCCCACCTCGGCGCGCGAGGCGATCGACCGCGGCATGCTGACCGTGCTCGACAACCAGGTGGACGCGACCACCGGCACGATCAAGCTGAAGGCCAGCTTCCCCAATGCGGGGCTGAAACTGTGGCCGGGCGCCTTCGTGACGGTGCGGCTGAACGTGCGCACCTGGCGCGGCGCCACGGTGGTGCCGCCGGTGGCGGTGCAGCGCGGCCCGGCCGGCACCTATGTCTATGTGGTCGATGCGGACCAGACCGCGCAGCGGCGGCCGGTGACGGTGGGCCACGAGGATATCGGCCTGGCGGTGATCGCCGAGGGGCTGAAGCCGGGCGAGCGCGTGGTGGTGGACGGCGCCTCCCGCCTGACCGAGGGGGCGAAGGTGACGGTGGTGCCGCCCCCCGGCACCGCGCCCCCCGGCACCGCGCCCGCCGCGGCCCCGGCCGCCGCCCGGCAGGGCAGCCGCCCGGTGGCCGGGCGGCGGACCAGCGGGGCGACATGAGCGGGGTGGCGCGATGAACATCTCCGCCCCGTTCATCGCGCGGCCGATCGCCACCGCGCTGCTGGCCATCGCGGTGCTGCTGGCCGGCGCCCTGGGCTACCGGGCGCTGCCGGTCTCAGCCCTGCCGCAGGTGGATTTCCCGACCATCCAGGTGACCACCCAGCTGCCGGGCGCCAGCCCCGACGTGGTCGCCAACCTGATCACCGCCTCGCTGGAGCGACAGTTCGGCCAGATCCAGGGTCTGACCACGATGACCTCCAGCAGTTCGGAGGGCACCAGCCAGATCACCCTGCAATTCTCGCTGGCCCGCAACATCGACAGCGCGGCGCAGGACGTGCAGGCGGCGATCAACGCCTCGGCGGGCACGCTGCCGGCCTCGCTGCCCTATCCGCCGGTCTATTCCAAGGTGAACCCGGCGGACACGCCGATCATGACGCTGGCGCTGATGTCCGACGCGATCACGCTGGACAAGGTGAGCGACGCCGCGGACACGCTGCTGCAACCCAAGCTCAGTCAGATCGACGGGGTCGGCAAGGTGAGCGTGCAGGGGCGGATGCGCCCGGCGGTGCGGGTGCGCGTGGACCCGGCGCGGGTGGCCAGCTACGGGCTGTCGATGGAGGACGTGCGCACGGCCATCGCGGCGGCCAACGTGAACGGCGCCAAGGGCGGCTTCGACGGGCCGCGCCAGGCGATCGCGCTGGGGGCGAACGACCAGATCGTCTCGCCGGACGCCTATCGCGACCTGGTGGTGGCCTGGCGCAACGGCGCGGCGGTGCGGCTGTCCGACCTGGGCACGGTGGTGGGTGGGCTGGAGAACGACCGCGCGGGGGCGTGGTACCTGGGTGACGGTACCGCACCGCACCCCGCCGTGGTGCTGGACATCCAGCGCCAGCCGGGGGCCAACATCGTGCAGACGGTGGCGCGCATCCGCGCCGCCCTGCCGGCCCTGCGCGCCGCCATCCCGGCCGCGATCGGCATGACCGTGGTGACCGACCGCACCGAGACGATCCGCGCCAGCGTGACCGACGTGCAGGCCACCCTGCTGCTGTCGATCGCGCTGGTGGTGGGGGTGATCTTCCTGTTCCTGCGCTCCTGGCGGGCCACCGTGATCCCGGCGGTGGCGCTGCCGCTGTCGCTGGTGGGCACGTTCGGGGTGATGGCGCTGTGCGGCTACGGGCTGGACAACCTGTCGCTGATGGCGCTGACGGTCGCCACCGGCTTCGTGGTCGACGACGCCATCGTGATGATCGAGAACGTGGTCCGCTACATCGAGGAAGGGGTGCCGCCGCTGGAGGCCGCCTACAAGGGCGCGGCGCAGATCGGCTTCACCATCGTCTCGCTGACGGTCTCGCTGATCGCGGTGTTCATCCCGCTGCTGTTCATGACCGGCGTGGTGGGGCGGCTGTTCAACGAATTCGCGGTGACGCTATCAGTCTCGGTGGTGGTGTCCGCGGTGGTGTCGCTCACGCTCACGCCGATGATGTGCGGCCGGTTGCTGCGCCCGGCGGCGGAGGAGCGGCCCGGCCGCATCGCCCGCCTGTTCGAGGCGGCGTTCAACGCCCTGCTGGCGGGCTATCGCCACAGCCTCGCCTGGGCGCTGCGCCGCCAGCGCCTGGTGCTGGCGGTGGCCGCCCTCACGCTGGTCGGCACCGGGCTGCTGTATGCGGTGGTGCCGAAGGGGTTCCTGCCGTTGCAGGACACCGGCGTGATCGTGGCGGTGACCCAGGCGGAACAAAGCATCTCGATGGCGCGGATGAGCGCGCTGCAGAACCGGGCGGCGGCGCTGGTGGGGCAGGACCCGGCGGTGGCCGGGGTGGTCTCGTTCGTCGGCGTCGGCTCGATCAACGCCACGCCCAATGCCGGCCGGCTGACCATCGCCCTGAAGCCGCGCGGCGCGCGCGACGCCTCGGCGCAGGCGGTGGCCGACCGGTTGCAGGCGCGGCTGGCCGCCCTGCCCGGGCTGTCGGTGTTCATGCAGCCGGTGCAGGACATCCAGATCGGCACGCGGGTCAGCCGCACCCAGTATCAATACACGCTGGTGGATACCGACCCGCAGGAACTGGCCGACTGGGCGCCGAAGCTGCTGGCGAGGCTGGGTACACTGCCGGTGATGCGCGATGTCGCCACCGACCAGCAGGATGACGGGCTGCGCACCGTGGTGCGGGTGGACCGCGACGCCGCGATGCGCCTGGGCGTCAGCATGCAGGCGGTGCAGGACACGCTGTACGACAGTTTCGGCCAGCGCCAGATCTCCACCATCTTCGCCCAGTCCAACCAGTATCGCGTGGTGCTGGAGGCCGATCCCGCCTGGCAGGCCAACCCGGACTCGCTGCTGCGCCTGCGCGTGCCCGGCGCCGGCGGCGCGCAGGTGCCGCTGTCCGGCATCGCCACCATCGAGCGCACGGTGGCGCCGCTGGTGATCACCCACGAGGCGCAGTTCCCGTCGGTGACGATCAGCTTCAACCTCGCCCCCGGCGCCTCGCTGGGCCAGGCGGTGGCGGCGGTGGCGCAGGCGGAACGGGATATCGGCCTGCCGGCCACCATCGCCGGCAGCTATTCGGGCGACGCCGCCGAGTTCCAGAAATCGCTGGCCGCCGAGCCCTGGCTGATCCTGGCGGCGATCGTGGTGATCTACATCGTGCTGGGGGTGCTGTACGAGAGTACCATCCACCCGATCACCATCCTGTCCACCCTGCCCTCGGCGGGCATCGGCGCGCTGCTCGCGCTGATGGCGGTGGGGGCGGACCTGTCGCTGGTGGCGCTGGTGGGCATCGTGCTGCTGATGGGCATCGTGAAGAAGAACGCGATCATGATGATCGACTTCGCCATCGAGGCGGAGCGCACCCGCGGCCTGACGCCGGAAGCGGCGATCGAGGAAGCCTGCCTGCTGCGCTTTCGCCCGATCATGATGACCACCATGGCCGCCCTGCTGGGCGCGCTGCCGCTGGTGATCGAGCAGGGCACCGGCTCGGAGCTGCGCTTTCCGCTGGGGGTGACGATCGTGGGCGGGCTGGCGCTCAGCCAGTTGTTGACGCTGTACACCACGCCGGCGATCTACCTGGCGCTGGAGCGGCTGCGGCTGCGCTGGGCCGGGCCGCCGGCCGCGATGCAGCCGGGGGCGGCGGAGTAGGGCGATGGGGTTCTCGGCGATCTTCATCCGCCGCCCCGTGGCGACCATCCTGCTGTCGCTCGGCATCCTGCTGGCCGGCATCGTGGCTTATCACTTCCTGCCGGTGGCGCCGCTGCCGAGCGTGGACATCCCCACCATCGTGGTGTTCGCCAACCGGCCGGGGGCGGACCCGGAGACCATGGCCAACTCGGTCGCCGCCCCGCTGGAGCGGCGGCTGGGCGAGATCGCCGGGGTGAGCGAGATCACCTCGGTCTCCTCGGTCGGCTCCACCAGCGTGATCGTGCAGTTCGACATCAGCCGCGACATCGACGGTGCTGCCAAGGACGTGCAGGCGGCGATCAACGCGGCCACCGCCGACCTGCCGGCCGACCTGCCGGGGCGGCCGTTCTTTCGCAAGTTCAACCCGGCCGGGGCGCCGATCATGACGATCGCGCTGACCTCGGACACGCTGTCGATGGCGCAGGTCTACGATGCCGCCGACAGCATCCTGGCGCAGCGGCTGTCGCAGGTGGAGGGGGTGGCGCAGGTCACCGTGAACGGCGCGGAGAAGCCGGCGGTGCGCATCCGCCTGAACCCGGCCGCCCTGGCCGCCGCCGGGCTGTCGGCGCAGGACGTGTTCAACGTGGTGCGGCGGGCCAATGTGATGGGCCCGGTCGGCGGCTTCGACGGGCCGGACCGGGCGGAGAGCATCTGGATGAACGGCCAGATGTCGCATGCCGCCGATTACCGCTCGCTGGTGCTCAAATCCGCCGGCGGCGCGGTGGTGCGGCTGTCCGACGTGGCGAGCGTGGTGGATGGGGTGGCCAACACGCGGCTGGCGGCCTGGTTCGGCAAGCAGCCGGCGATCCTGCTCAACGTCACCAAATCCTACGGCGCCAATGTCATCCAGACCGTGGACAAGGTGCGGGCAGTGCTGCCGCTGCTGCAATCCTGGATGCCGCCGGACGTGAAGCTGACCGTGCTGGTCGATCGCACTCAGAGCATCCGCGCCAGCGTGGACGACGTGCAGATCACGCTGGCGATCAGCATCGTGCTGGTGCTACTGGTGGTGCTGCTGTTCATGCGCCGGGCGGTGCCGACGATCGCCGCCGGCGCCACCGTGCCGCTGTCGCTGGCCGGCACCGTGGGGGCGATGTGGCTGTTCGGCTACTCGCTCGACAATTTCTCGCTGATGGCGCTGACCATCTCGGTGGGCTTCGTGGTCGACGACGCGATCGTGATGATCGAGAACATCGTCCGCCACATGGAGATGGGCAAGCGGCCGCTGCAGGCGGCGTTCGAGGGGGCGCGGCAGATCGGCTTCACGGTGATGTCGATCAGCCTGTCGCTGATCGCCGTGTTCATCCCGGTGCTGTTCATGGGCGGCGTGCTCGGCCGGCTGTTCAACGAGTTCGCGGTGACGCTGACGCTGGCCATCGCCATCTCGGCGGCGGTATCGCTCACCCTCACGCCGATGGTGTGCGGGCGGTTCATGCGCATTGACGCGCCGTCGCCCCCCGCGGGCGGGCGGCGCGGGCTGTGGTCGCGCATCGACGGCGCGGTGGATCGCGGCTTCACCGCCGCCCAGCGCTTCTACGGCAGCAGCCTGGAGGTGGCGCTGCGCCATCGCGGGCTGATGCTGCTGGCGACGCTGGCGACCGTGGGGCTGACGATGTGGCTGTATACCGTGGTGCCCAAGGGCTTCCTGCCGACGCAGGACACCGGCCTGCTGCAAGGCGCCACGCTGGCCGGGCCCGACACCTCGTTCGCCGCGATGGCGCAGCGCCAGCGCGCGGTGGTGGACGTGCTGTTGAAGGACCCGGCGATCGCCGCCGTCGGCTCCACCATCGGGGTGACCAGCGGCTGGTCGTCGATGAACCGCGGCCAGCTCATCATCGCGCTGAAGCCGGTGCCGGAGCGAGGGCTGTCGGCCGAGCAGGTGATCGCGCGGCTGCGGCCGCAGCTCAACCGGCTGGGCGGGGTGCAGACCTTCCTGTGGGCGGCGCAGGACCTGCGCGGCGGCGGGCGCGGCGGCAGCGGCAACCAGTTCGTGCTGCTCAGCGAGGACCTCGCCACGCTGCGCACCTGGTCGCAGCGGCTGGAGGACAAGCTGCGCACCGTGCCGGGCGTGGCCGACGTCAACAGCGACCAGGACCGCACCGGGCCGGAGGCGCGGCTGGTGATCGATCGCGACGCGGCGGCCCGGCTCGGCGTGTCGGTGGCGGCGATCGACAACGCGCTGAACAACGCGTTCGCGCAGCGGCAGATTTCCATCATCTACGACCAGCGCAACCAGTACCGCGTGGTGCTGGAGGCGGATCCGCGCTTGCAGACCGACCCCAGCGCGCTCAGCCGCATCTTCGTCGGCGCCAGCAACGGTGCGCAGGTGCCGCTGGGCAGCGTGACCCGGGTGACCCACGCCACTGCCCCGCTCGCGGTGCGCCACCAGGGGCAGATCCCGGCGGCGACGATCAGCTTCAGCCCGGATGTGGACGTGGCGCAGGGGGTGGCACTGGCCGACGTGATGCAGGCGGCGGCCGACCTGCACATGCCCGAGACGGTGCGCACCGCCCCGGCCGGCAACGCGCGCTGGCTGGCCGACAGCCTGTCCTCCCAGCCGCTGCTGATCGGGGCGGCGTTCCTGACCATCTACATCGTGCTGGGGGTGCTGTACGAAAGCCTGACCCAGCCGATCACCATCATCTCCACCCTGCCCTCGGCGGGGCTGGGGGCGCTGCTGGCGCTGCTGGCCACCGGCTACGAGCTGTCCATCATGGCGATCATCGGCATCCTGCTGCTGATGGGCATCGTGAAGAAAAACGCCATCATGCTGGTGGATTTCGCCCTGGAGGAGGAACGCCGGCACGGCCGCACCCCGCTGGAGGCGATCCATGCCGCCTGCCTCGCACGCTTCCGCCCGATCATGATGACCACGCTGGCCGCCCTGCTGGGGGCGCTGCCGCTGGCGCTGGCGTTCGGCACCGGGGCGGAGCTGCGCCGGCCGCTGGGCGTGGCGATCGTCGGCGGGCTGATCGTCTCGCAGGCGCTGACGCTGTACACCACGCCGATCGTCTACCTGGCGCTGCAACGCCGCCGCCGGGCGGCGGCGCCGGTGGCGAGCCCGGCCGAGTAGCCGTACCGCCTCAAGGCGTCGCCAGCGCCACCATCGGCACCTGCCCCGTCGCGTGGTCGCGCAGCCGCATGGCGGTGGCGATCAGCGCGGTGTGGGTGAAGGCCTGCGGGAAGTTGCCGAGCTGGCGGCCGCCGACGGGGTCGTATTCCTCCGCCAGCAGGCCGACATCGTTGCACAGCCCCACCAGCCGCTCGAACAGCGCCCGGCCCTCGGTCTGCCGCCCCTGCAGGATGTAGTTGTCGGCCAGCCAGAAGCTGCACGGCAGGAATGCCCCTTCGCCCGGCGGCAGGCCGTCCTCGGTGGCGTGGCTGTCGTAGCGCAGCACGAAGCCGTCGCGCAGCAGGTCGTGCTCGATGGCGGCGACGGTGCCGAGCATGCGCGGATCGTCCGCCGGCAGGAATCCCACCAGCGACAGCTGCAGCAGGCTGGCATCGAGATGCGGGGAGCCGAAGCTCTGCATGAAGCTGTTGCGCCCGGCATCGAAGCCCTGTTCGCACACCGTGGCATGGATGCGCGCCCGCAAGGCGCGCCAGCGGTCCAGCGGGGCCACCAGGTCGAATTCCTCGGCGCTGCGGATGGCGCAATCCACCGCCAGCCAGGCCATCACCTTGGAGAAGGTGAAGTGCTGCCGGCCGCCGCGCACTTCCCAGATGCCCTCGTCGGGCAGGTGCCAGATGCCCTCCAGGTGGTCCACCATGTTGGTCTGCAGGTTCCAGCTGTCCGGCGTGGCGGCCAGGCCGCCGGCGCGGGCGTAGTACAGCGCCTCCATCACCTCGCCGAACACGTCAAGCTGCAACTGATCGGCCGCCCCGTTGCCCACCCGCACCGGACGCGAGCCGCAATAGCCCGGGAGCGTGTCGATCTCCCATTCCGCCAGCCGGCGCTCGCCGGCCAGACCGTACATGATGCGCATCTGCGCCGGGCTGCCGGCGACGCTGCGATGCAGCCAGTCGCGCCAGGCGCGGGCCTCGTCGTAATAGCCGGCGCGCATGAAGGCCATCAGGGCGAGGGCGGCGTCGCGCAGCCAGCAATAGCGATAATCCCAGTTGCGCGGCCCGCCGATCTGCTCGGGCAGGGAGGTGGTAGGGGCTGCGACGATGCCGCCGGTGGGGGCGTAGGTCAGCGCCTTCAGCGTGACGAGCGATCGGCGCACGATCGCGGCATGCGCGCCGTCATAGCGGCACATCGCCGACCAGGCGGCCCAGTACGCCTCGGTGGCCGCCAGCGCGGCGGCGGCATCCAGCGCCGCGGGCGGCACGCCGTGGCCGGGCGCGTGGCTCAGCACGAACGGCACGCATTGCCCCTCGGTCACCGCGAAATCGGCCACCGTGGTCAGGTCCCGCCCGTGGATCGGCGCGGTGGTGCGCAGCACGACCATGTCCGGCCCGGCAATGGCGCGCATGCCCGGCCCATCGTGCAGGCGGGTCACCCAAGGCACCACGGTGCCGTAGTCGAAACGCAGCACCAGTTCCATGCGCATGGCCACCCGGCCACGCCGGCCCTCGACGATGCGCACCACGGTGGATTCGGGCTGGTCGGGCGCCATGAAGTCGATCAGCGCCACCTCGCCCTCCGCGGTGGTGAACACCGTCTCCAGCACCAGCGTGCCGTCGCGGTAGCTGCGGCGGATCTCGGGGGCCGGGTCGTCGGGCGCGATCAGCCAGCGCCCGTGCGCCGAGGTGCCCAGCAGGGCGGCGAACACCGACGGGCTGTCGAAGCGCGGCCAGCACAGCCAGTCGATCGCGCCCGACCGGCCGACCAGGGCGGCGGTCCGGCAGTCGCCGATCAGCGCATAATCCTCGATGAGGGCGGGGTTCGGCTCGGGCTGCGGGGGCGGCTGCACGCTCAGCGGGCCTGTCCCCAGACCCGGCCCTGGTCGGTGTCGCAGGCGCAGGACTGGCCGGCATAGGCCGGGGCGTTCAGCGGGCACACATACGGCCCGGCATAGCATCCGCCCGAGGCGGCCGGCGCCGGAGGAGCATAATAAGGAGGGGCGTAATAATACGGCGACGGCGCCATATAGACCGGCGGCGCGACGTAGAACCCGCCATACCAGCGAGGATGGTAGTGGCGCTCCCACGCCGAGGCCGCGTGCGGCGCGGCAAGCGCGCCCAGCGTGGCAGCGGCGAGGGCGATGCGAGGCATGAGCGTGCGCATGGCTGGAGTTTCTCCCGCAACTGCGTCCGAATTATGCACCCCCCGACGGCCCTGCAAGCCAGGCGCGCAGCATGGCAGTCACCCGCTCCGGGGTTTCCATCGGCGGCAGGTGGCCGGCGCCCTCGATCCGCTCCAGGCTCGCGCCGGGGATCAGGGCGGCGATTTCGGCGGCGCGTTCGGGCGGCGTCAACTGGTCGCCCTCGCCGACCGCGACCAGCGTGGGCACGCCGATCGCCGGCAGATGCGCCCGGCTGTCCGAGCGGTTGAGGATGGCGGTCTGCTGGCGCAGGAAGGCGTCGTGGCCGACCCGTTCGGCCATCGCCGCCACCTCGTCCCCCAGCACCGCGTCGCCGACCCGGTCGGGGTGCAACAGGCTGGGCAGCAGCCGGGGGGTGACGCCGCGGAAGCGGTGGCCGGCGGAGGTGGACATCAGCAGCCGGCGGCGGCGGGCCTGCTCGGGCGTGTCGGCGCGCGCCGAGGTGTCCATCAGGCACAGCCGCGTCACCCGTTCCGGCGCCAGGCGCATCAGCGCCATCGCCACGTAGCCGCCCATCGACAGGCCGCACAGCGCGAACCGCCCCGGCACCGCCGCCAGGGCACGCCCGGCCATGGCGTCCAGGCTGTCATCCTGCGTGAGGTCAGCGACCACGCCGTGCGCGAGGCCGGCAAGCCCCGCCACCTGATCGCGCCACAGCCGGTCATCGCAGAGCAATCCGGGCAGGAAAAGGACGGGTTCGGCCATCCGGTGCTTCTAAAGCCCGGCAATCGTCACGCCAACCTTGACTTTCCGCCGCCGTTTCCAGATACCCGGCATGGATTCGCGCGCAATGCGCGTCTGCTGCGGTGTGCCCTGGTGGCGCCGCGTTGGAAGCACAGACAATTTGACCGAGACCAGCCCTTTGCCCGAGACCACGACCGCACCGGCGGAGCCACAGCCGCACGCCCAGGCGGACACCCCCGCGCCCGACACCGCGCCGAGCCCCGACCGGGCCGAGGCCGCGCCGCCGGCGCCCGGCCTGCCGGGCGATGCTACCGCATCCGGCCATCCGGACGAGCCCGATTACCCCGAAGAGCCCGACGAGGAAGCCGAATCAGGCTTCGCGAAACTCGGCCTGTCGGAGCCGATCGTGCGCGCGGTCACCGAGAAGGGGTACCGTACCCCCACGCCCATCCAGGAACAGGCCATCCCCTACGTCCTGATGGGCCGCGACCTGCTGGGCTGCGCGCAGACCGGCACCGGCAAGACCGCGGGCTTCACGCTGCCGATGCTGGACATCCTGTCCGGCAGCCGCGCCCGCGCCCGCATGCCGCGCAGCCTGATCCTGGAGCCGACCCGCGAACTGGCGCTGCAGGTGGCGGAAAACTTCGTCGAATATGGCAAGTACCTGAAGCTCACCCACGCCCTGGTGATCGGCGGCGAAAGCATGTCCGACCAGAAGGAAATCCTGATGCGCGGCGTGGACGTGCTGATCGCCACGCCCGGCCGGCTGATGGACATGTTCGACCGCGGCTCCATCCTGCTCACCGACACCCGCGTGCTGGTGATCGACGAGGCCGACCGCATGCTCGACATGGGGTTCATCCCCGATGTGGAGCGCATCGTCTCGCTGCTGCCCGCCAACCGGCAGACGCTGTTCTTCAGCGCCACCATCGCCCCTGAGATCCGCCGCCTGGCCGACGTGTTCCTGCAGAACCCCAAGGAGATCACCGTCTCCAAATCCGCCTCGGTGGCGACGACCATCACCGAGGCGCATACCCTGGTGGCCGAGACCGACAAGCGCGAGGCGCTGCGCCGGCTGATCCGCTCGGAGGACGTGCAGAACGCGCTGATCTTCTGCAACCGCAAGCGCGACGTGGACATCCTGTACAAGTCGCTGAGCCGGCACGGCTTCTCGGTCGGCGCGCTGCATGGCGACATGGCCCAGCCGGTGCGCTTCGCCACGCTGGAGAAGTTCAAGGCGGGCGACCTGCGCCTGCTGTGCTGCTCGGACGTGGCGGCGCGCGGCATCGACATCGGCGGGCTGAGCCACGTCTTCAACTTCGACGTGCCGCACCATGCCGAGGACTATGTCCACCGCATCGGCCGCACCGGCCGCGCCGGCCGGGAGGGCCGCGCCTTCACGCTCGCCACCCCGGAAGACCAGCAGAACCTGGAGGCGATCGAGAAGCTGATCGGCCACGCCATCCCGCGCATGCAGATCGAAGGGCTGGACACGGTGGAGTGGGCCGAGAGCGACGGCCGCCGCCGTGGCCGCGGCGGCCGTGGCGCGCCAGCCCGCAAGCCGCCGCCGAGGCGTGACGAGCCGAAGCGCGACGCGCCCAGGCCCGCCGCCGTTGAGGCGATCGCCGCGCCGGTGAGCCCGGAGCCTGCCGCCGCCAGCCAGACCGAGCCGAAGCGGCGCATTCCCCGTGGCGGCCGCGCCCCGCGGCCGGAGGCAGAGCCGATCGAAGCCACTGCGCTGCCGCCGGAACTGGCGCCGCAGCCGGACATCCCGGACCATCCGATGGTGCCCGCCGAACGCGGCCAACCGGAGCGCGGCCGCCCCGCACGCAATCGCCCCGCCCGCGGCGACCAGCCGCGCCGGGACGAACCACGCCGCGACGAGCCGAAGCGCAACACTGGTCCCCGCGACGACACCCGCCGCGACGAGCCCCGGCGCTTCCGCCGCGACGACGATCTCGGCCCCGCCGTGCTCGGCTTCGGTGACGAAACTCCCGCCTTCATGCTGGTGGCCGCCCGCCCGCGCCGCGCCGCCGTGGAGGCGGCCCCCGATACCAATAGCGACGACGAGACAGAGGCCTGACGCATGAACGACGCCCCCCCCGCCCCCACCGCCGCCAAGGGCAAGCTCGGCCCGTTCAAGTGGGACGACGCGCTGCTGCTGGAAGACCAGCTGACCGAGGACGAGCGCGCCATCCGCGATGCCGCCCACGATTACTGCCAGGAGAAGCTGTTCCCTCGCGTGCTGCTGGCCAACCGGCATGAGACGTTCGACCGCGAGATCATGAACGAATTCGGCGCCATGGGGTTCCTGGGTGCCACGCTGAACAGCCATGGCTGCGCCGATATCGGCTATGTCGGCTACGGGCTGATCTCGCGCGAGGTGGAGCGGGTGGATTCCGGCTACCGCAGCGCCTTTTCGGTGCAGTCCTCGCTGGTGATGTACCCCATCCACGCCTTCGGGTCCGAGGCGCAGAAGGACAAATACCTGCCCAGGCTGCGCAGCGGCGAATTCGTCGGCTGCTTCGGCCTGACCGAGCCGGATGGCGGCTCCGATCCCGGTTCGATGCGCACGCGCGCCAAATCGGTCGATGGCGGATTCGTGCTGAACGGTTCCAAGACCTGGATCAGCAATTCGCCGATCGCCGACGTGTTCGTGGTCTGGGCCAAGGATGATGCCGGCGATATTCGCGGATTCATCCTCGAAAAGGGGATGAAAGGGCTCACCGCGCCGAAAATCGAGGGCAAATTCAGCCTGCGTGCCAGCATCACCGGCATGATCATGATGCAGGACGTGTTCGTGCCGGCGGACGCCATGCTGCCCAAGGTGAAGGGCCTGCGCGGCCCGTTCTCCTGCCTGAACAACGCCCGCTACGGCATCTCCTGGGGCGCCTTCGGCGCCGCCGAGTTCTGCTGGCACGCGGCGCGCAGCTACACGCTAGACCGCAAGGTGTTCGGCCGCCCGCTGGCCGCGACGCAACTGGTGCAGAAGAAGCTGGCCGACATGCAGACCGAGATCACGCTGGGCCTGCAGGCCGTGCTGCGGCTGGGCCGGCTGATGGACGAGGGCCGCGCCGCGCCCGAGATGATCAGCCTGTGCAAGCGCAACTCCTGCGGCAAGTCGCTCGACATCGCCCGGGTGGCGCGTGACATGCACGGCGGCAACGGCATCGTCGACGAGTACCATGTCATCCGCCATGTGATGAACCTGGAGACGGTCAACACCTACGAAGGCACGCACGACGTGCACGCGCTGATCCTGGGGCGCGCGCAGACGGGGCTGAACGCATTCGGGGGATGACGGCCCCGGCGGGCGCCCCGGCCGCCGCCGAACTGCGCGTCTCGCGCATCGGTTCGGACGGCGACGGGGTCGGCCACCTGCCGGACGGCATCGTGGTCTACCTGCCGGGCACGCTGCCCGGTGAGACCGTGCTGGCGCACCCGCAGTTCAAGCGCGGCGACGGCTGGGCCGGAACCGCCGACCTGCTGGCGACCAGCGACGACCGCGCCGCACCCCCCTGCCCGCATTTCGGCCCGTGCGGCGGCTGCGCATTGCAGCATTGGCGCGACGACTCCTATCTCGCCTGGAAGACCGCCCTGCTGGAAACCGCGCTGCGGCGGGCCGGCTATGGCGAGATGCCGGCGCCGGCCATCCGCACGCCGCCGGGCGCGCGCCGGCGGGTGGATCTGGCGATCCGCCGCCAGGGTCCGGCGCTGCTGCTGGGGCTGCACGGCAAGCGCAGCGCCGATATCGTGGACCTGCACGCCTGCCCGGTGCTGCACCCCGACCTATTCGCGCTGATCGCGCCGCTGCGCACGCTGCTGCGGGGCCTGGGCGGGCTGCGGCGCCACGGCTCGGCGATCCTGAACCTGCTGGATTCGGGCCCCGACCTGCTGCTGCGCACCGATGCGGCGCTGACCACAGCCGACCGCACGAAGCTGGCGGCGTTCGCGCAGGCGCATGGCCTGCCGCGCATCACCGCGGCCATCGGCGACGGCCCACACGAATCCGCCGCCCTGCTGCGTCCGCCCACCACGGCGATGTCCGGCATCACGGTGACACCGCCGCCCGGCGCCTTTCTCCAGGCCTCGGCCGAGGGCGAGGCCGCCATCATCGCCGCCGTGCTGGCCGGCCTGCCGAAACTGGCGGGCAAAGCACGCATCGCGGAGTTGTATGCCGGCTGCGGCACGCTGACCTTCGCGCTGGCGAAACAGGCCCGGATCGCCGCCTTCGAGGGCGATATCGAGGCGCATGCCGCGCTGCGCCAGGCGGCGAACAACTCCGGCCTCGCCGGCCGGGTCGAGGCGCTCCGCCGCGACCTGACGCGCCAGCCGCTGTCGGCCAAGGAACTGGCCGCCTTCGGCGCCGTGGTGCTGGACCCGCCGCATGGCGGCGCGGTCACCCAGGCGGCGCTGATCGCGGCCAGCGGCGTGGCGCGCATCATCTATGTCAGCTGCAACCCGGCCACGCTGGGGCGCGACGCGAAGCTGTTCCGCGATGCCGGCTACAAGCTGCTGGCGGCGACCCCGATCGACCAGTTCCTGTGGTCGCCGCGGCTGGAGAGCGTGACGGTCTTCGCGCGCTGAACGGCGCAAATCATTGATTGGGCGGCTTTAATCCCTCAGGTCAGGAACACGCCGCCGTTCACGTGCAGCGTCTGGCCGGTGATATAGCTGCCTTCCGGCCCCACCAGGTAGCGCACCATGGTGGCGATGTCGTCCACCGAGCCGCGGCGGCCGAGCGGGATGCCGGATTCCAGGGTGGCCGGCCGCACCCCGGCCGAGGCGCCTCGCGTCGTGTCGATCGAGCCGGGCGCCACGGCATTGCAGGTGATGCGGTGCGGCGCCAGTTCGATCGCCAGCGCCCGCATCAGCCCTTCCAGCCCCGCCTTGGAGGCCGAGACATGGCAGCGATTGATGACCCCGATATGGTGGGACACGCCGGACAGTCCGACGATCGCGCCGCCGCCGCGCGCCACCATCAGCGGCGCGACGGCGCGAGACAGCAGGAACGCGCCATCCAGCGCCACCGACAGGATTTCCCGCCATTCGGCCAGTTCCATCTGCAGGAACGGGGTCTGCCGGCGCAGCCCGGCATTGCTCACCAGGATGTCGATGCCGCCGAACCGCGCCGCCGCCGCGTCCACCAGGGCGGTGACCGCCTCGGGCCGCGAGACGTCGGCCACGGCGGCCATCGCGGTGCCGCCCTGCGCCTGGATCTCATCGACCACGGAATCCAGCGCGGCAGCATCGGCACGGCCGTTGACCACGACGGTGGCGCCATCGGCGGCCAGGCGCAGCGCGATCGCCCGCCCGATATTCTTGCCCGCCCCGGTGACCAGCGCGATTTTGCCGTCCAGTGGTCTGGCCATGCCCGTCTCCCCGTGTGCGAACCGGGGCATAGCCTGCCAGCGTTGCGCCGCGCCGGCTACCCCGCAGCCGACGCCATCAGCCGGGCGAGGATCGCCGGAGGGGGCGGCTAACCCCCGAAGCCCGGCAGCCGGCTGATCGCGGCCAGCCGTTCACGCACCACATCGGGCTGCGCGGCGGCCCATTCGGCGGATTTGACGAACCAGGCCTGCACCTCCACCACCTGTCCGCCCTGCGGCATCGGGCCGAGCCCGCTCATCACGAAGTCGCGCTTGTCCAGCAGGTCGGCGATATCGGTCAGCAGCTTCTGGCCCTTGTAGACCGGGTAGAGCGCGCTGCGCACCTGCACCGCCAGACAGCCCTCCAGCAGGTTGCCGAAGCCCTGAAGCACCTCGTATTCCGTGCCCTGGGTATCCAGCCGCAACGCATCCGGCGCCGGCGCGGTGCCAGCGGCGTGCAACTCGTCATAGCGCACGCAATCGGCATTGATTTGCTCCTGCACCTCGAACGGCGCGGAGTCAGCGAATTTGCGCAGCGTGCGCCGGTCGACCGCCAACAGCGAGGAGCGCGCCGGCTCGGCGGCGCGGTTCAGCTTGCGGCGGCCTTTTTTGTTATACAGCACCGCATCCAGCATCCGCCCGCCCGGATAGGAGGCCACATCCTGGCGCAGCAGCGGGAAGCTGCCGGTCGGGCGCGGCACCGCGACCGGCACCACGCGCGGGCACAGCCGCCGCCACTGCGGTGCAAATCGCCAGTCCGATCCGGCATCCAGCACCACGATCCGGCGATCCGCGTCGGGCATCTCCGCCGGCCCGGCGGCGACCTCGATACTGTCGAAGATGAATTGCGGCTTGCCGGTGCCCGGAGACGACGCCGGGAGCGCGCCCGCGCCCAAGCCGGCAGCGCCCACGGTGCTGAAATAGGTGGCCGAGATCGCCAGCGCCCCGTCCGCCTGGCGTTGCACGCTGAGCTCGGTGGCCACTCCGGCATCGATCACCTGGCCGGAAGGCGACACCCGGCACACGATGAAGCCGGCATCCGGGTGCAGCACCAGCAACTGGGTCGTGCATTCGGGAGTCGGCCGGGCGACCAGGCTCACCCGCACCATGGCGCCGTTCAGGCTGGCATCGGTCAGCCGCAAGATGCGCTGGCCGCCCTGCGTCCCGTCATTGAACACCAGCCGCCCCTGCTCGTCGATCGTAGCAGAGGCGCCGCCGGTGGCGACCCAGGACGTCAATGGTGCTTTCAGGTCTCGCACTGGCATCACTCCGTGTTGAAACGACCGCTCGACGACCCGGGCCCAACCATGGCCAACATTTCACGCCCGCCGAACGGAGTATATCTTGGTTAACGGCCAGGGCGCGGCTGGTCAACCTTGACATGCATCTTCGGCATCCCCGGCCCCATCCATCCGCGGCGCTTGCGGCTTGGCGCGGCCGACGACAAAGTGGCTCCGTGGCGGACAGGACCCACGCATGAACGACCCACGCAGCGCGCTGGAGGCGATCGGCGAGTTGCCGGACGCCGAGATCGACATCGCCGACGCCGCCCTGCAACTGGCGCGCGTGGACGCGCCGGACGATGACTGGCAGGCGGCCAGCCGACATCTGTCGGCCCTGGCGCGCGCGGCGGTGGCGCGGGCGGCCGACGTGTCGCCCGACGACCTGGCCGGGCAGGCGGAGGCGCTGTACGATCTGATCGGCCGCACCCACGGCTACCAGGGCGACAGCGAATCCTACGACGACCCGGCCAATGCCAACCTGATCCGCGTGGTCGCCCGCCGGCGCGGCCTGCCGGTGGCGCTCGGCGTGGTGTGGCTGCATGCCGCGCGCGCCGCCGGCTGGGCCGCGCATGGCGTGGACTTCCCCGGCCATTTCCTGATCGCGCTGGCCGGGCGTGGCGAGCAGGTGGTGCTGGACGTGTTCGATGCCGGCCGCCGGCTGGATGCGCGGGCCCTGCGCGCCCTGGTCAAGACCTTCGAGGGGCCGCAGGCCGAGTTGCGCCCCGGCCTGCTGCGCCCGATGGGCAGCCGGGCGGTGCTGCTGCGGCTGCAGAACAACATCAAGCTGCGCCGCCTGCGCGCCGGCGACATGGCGGCCGCCCTGGCCTGCACCGAGGATATGCTGCGCATCGCCCCGCAGGAGGCCAACCAGTGGCGCGAGGCCGCCCTGATGCACAGCCGGCTGGACCAGGTTGCCGCCGCCCTGCGCTGCTACGAGCGCTTCCTGGCCCTGGTTCCCGCCGGCGAGGCGGCCGAGCGGGTGCGCGCGGCGATGGGTGAGTTGCGCTCGCGGCTGAATTAGACCATCTGGCGTTCCAACACCTTCCGGGAGAAACCCCATGGCGCGCCCCCTGAACGTCGCGGTCCAGATGGACCCGATGACCACCGTCAACATCGACGGCGATTCCAGCTTCGCCCTGATGCTGAGCGCGCAGGAGCGCGGCCATCGGCTGTGGCACTACGAGGTGCGGCACATGTCGCTGCGCGAGGGCGTGGGCAAGCCCGGCGCCACCCGCGAGGACCGGCTGTTCGCCCGCGCCCGCCCGGTGCAGGTGCGCCGCGTGCGCGACGATTTCTACACCTTCGGGCCGGAGGAGATCCTTGACCTCGCCAGCATGGACGTGCTGCTGATGCGCCAGGACCCGCCCTTCGACATGGCCTACATCACCGCCACCCACATGCTGGAGCACATCCACCGCGACGACGGCACCGGCACGCTGGTGGTCAACCACCCGGCCAGCGTGCGCAACGCGCCGGAGAAGCTGCTGGTGACGCATTTCCCAGAGTTGATGCCCCCCACCCTGGTCACCTGGGACACCGACGCCATCCGCGGCTTTCGCGCCACCCACAAGGACATCATCGTCAAGCCGCTGTTCGGCAATGGCGGCGCCGGCGTGTTCCGCATCAAGCATGACGACGAGAACCTCGCCTCGCTGCTGGAGATGCATTTCGCCCGCTCGCGCGAGCCGCTGATGATCCAGCGCTACGAGCCGGCGGTGCGCCAGGGCGACAAGCGCATCATCCTGATCGACGGCGAGCCGGCGGGCGCCATCAACCGCGTGCCGGCGGCCGGCGAGGCGCGCAGCAACATGCATGTGGGCGGCCGGCCCGACAAAAGCACGCTGACCGCGCGCGACCGCGAAATTTGCGCCCGCATCGGGCCGCTGCTGAAGCGGCAGGGGCTGATCTTCGTTGGCATCGACGTGATCGGCGACTGGCTGACCGAGATCAACGTGACCTCGCCGACCGGCCTGCAGGAGATCGGCCGCTACGACGGCACCGACCTGTCGGGCCAGATCTGGGACGTGATCGAAGGCAAGCTGAGCGCGAAAAAAAGCGAATAGAAATTTTTTGGTTCTTTTTTCAAAAAAGAACAGTCTTCTTTTTGTGAACAAAAAGAAGTAAAAAACCTTTATTCGTTTTGGCTCGGAGTCACTTGATGGCGCCCTGCGTCAGGCCGGCGATGAACTGGCGGGACAGGGCGATATACACCAGCATGATCGGCAGCGCCGCCAGCGTCAGCCCGGCGAACAGCACGCCCCAGTCGGTGTTGTATTCGCCCATGAACACGCTCAGCCCCTGCGGCAGCGTCTTCAGCCGGTCGGAGGTGATGAACACCAGCGGGAAAAAGAAGTCGTTCCAGATCGGCACGGCGTTCTGGATCGCCGCGATCACCATCGCCGGGCGGGCCAGCGGCAGCATCACCGAAAGCATGATGCGCAGCTCGCTCGCCCCCTCGATGCGCGCCGCCTCCTCCAGCTCGCCCGGCAGCGTGCGCAGGAAGCCGGTCAGGATGAACACCGCCGAGGGCAGCCCCATCGCCACATAGACCAGCACCAGCCCGGCCCGTGTGTCGATCAGCCCAAGCCCGTCGAGTTGGATGAACAGCGGGATCACCGCCAGCTTCAGCGGCACCATCAGCCCGGACAGGAAGAACAGGAACACCGCCCCGCTCAACCGGAACGGATAGCGCGCGATGGCATAGGCGGCCATGGTGGCGCAGACCAGGATGGCCGCCACCGAGGCGGTGGTGACAATCACCGAATTGCCCAGGTACAGCACGAAACTGGTCTCGTTCCACACCCGCGCGGCATTGGTCAGGTCGAAACCGGCCGGCAGCGCAAAGGGCGAGGTGAAGATCTCGGCGTTGGACTTGAACGCCGAGATCACCATGACGAACAGCGGATACAGCATCACGAAGCCGTTCAGCAGCAACAGCGCCTGAATGGCGCCGTTCTTCAGCCACTCGCCCTTCACAGTTCTATCTCGCGCCGCCGCAGCACCCGCAGGGCCAGGCCCGACACCACCGCCAGGAAGATGAACATCAGCACCGCCAGCGCGCTGCCATGCCCGAAATCCTGCAACCCGGCGGAGGTGCTGCCGAAGGCGGTGCGGTAGAAATACAGCCCCAGCACGTCGGTCGCGCCGCCCGGCGAGCCATCCAGCCCGGCCATCACATAGGGCAACTCGAACCAGTTGAAGCTGCCGATGAAGGTCAGCGTGAAGATGATGGTGGTGGCCGGCGCCACCAGCGGCCAGATGATGGCGCCCAGCAAGGCGCGGTCGGTGGCGCCGTCGATCCGCGCGGCCTCCATCACTTCGCGCGGGACGCGCTGCATGGCGGCCAGGAAGATCAGCGCCGGAAAGCCCATCCAATGCCAGGCGTTGGTGAAGATGATGCTGCCCAGCGCCGTGTTCCCGTCGCCCAGCCATGGGTGCGCGGCCAGCCCCACCGCCATCAGCGCCTGGTTCACCAGCCCGAACAGCGGATGCAGGAACAGCTTCCACAGGAAGCCTACGATCACCGCCGACAGCACCACCGGCAGGAACACGATCACCTGGTGCACCCGGTGCCCCGGCAGCGCCTTCAGCAGCGCGAAGGCGATCAGGTAGGCCAGCCCGTTCTGCACCAGCATCAGCGCCACGAACACGATGGCGTTGTGCGCCAGGGCACGCAGGGTCCAGGCGCTGTACGGCGGCTCGAACAGCACCGCGCGGAAATTCTCCAGCCCGATGAAATGCGAGGCCGCCAGCCCGTTGAACGCATAGAACGCATAGCGGAACGCCGAGGCCAGCGGCCAGGCGACGAACAGCGTCATCACCAGCAGCGCCGGCGCCAGCAGGAAGCCAATCCACAGGCCCCGCCGGCGCGCCGCCGCGGCGCCCCGGCGGCTTGCTGCGGGTTTCACTATTTCTGGAACGGCTTGTAGTAGCGCGAGACCCCCTTGGTGATGTCGGCGCCCACCTGCTCGGGCGTGGCGCTGCCGCCCATCATCTTCTGCAACCCGCTCTGCAACAGTTCGGAGCCGGTCGGCGAGTCGAAGCGGAAATACACCGCCATGATGTAGGGCATGGAGGTCTCGTTCAGCTTCGCCACCTCGGCCAGCAGGGGGTCGTTGATCACCACGCCTTTGATCGGCGAGATATTGCCCAGCAGGGCGGCGAATTTGGTGCCATAGGCCGGGGTGCCCATGTAGCGCACGAGCTTCAGCGCATCGGCCTGGTGGGCGGACTTGGCGTTCACCGCATAGCCGCCGTCATAGAACTTTGACACGTAGCGCGGCGCCCCGGCGCTGGGCGCGGGCGGGGCGATGAAGTCCATGTTCAGCTTCGGGTTCTGCTTGCGGAAATTGGCGATCTCGAAGCTGCCGCCGGCGAACATTGCCGCCCGCCCGGTCAGGAATAATTGCTGCGAGGTGGCGTAGTCCACGCCGGTGAAGCCCGGCGGCATGTAGTCGCGCAGTTCCAGCAGCCTGCCCAGCGCGGCGGTGTAGCGCTTGTCCTCGAAACTGGCCTTGCCGGACTGGATGTCGGCGACGAATTGCGGCCCCAGGAACGGGTTGATGAACACCGAGGCCATCACCTCGTCCATCCACGCCGTCGCGGTGCCGTTGGCGAGCGGGATCACGCCCTTGGCCTTCAGCGCCTTGCAGGCCGCCAGGAACGCGTCCCAGGTGGCGGGCGGCTGCACACCGGCCTTGGCGAACACGTCCTTGTTGATGAACACCCCCAGCGTCTGCGAGGCGAAGGACAGCGAGTACACCTTGCCGTCGGCCCGCAACGTCTCGCTGGCCAGCGCGTCGGCCGGCAGGTTGGCCAGTTCCGGCACCGCCTTGGGGTCCAGCGCCAGCAGGTAGCCGGCCTTGGCGAAGGTCTCCAGCGCCCCATAGGCGCGGGTGTGCAGCACATCCCCGCCATGCCCGGCCGCCAGCGCGGTGGACAGGATGGTGGCGTAGTTCGCCGGGTCGAACGCCTCGATCTTCACATGGATGTCGGGGTTGGCCTTGGTGAAGTCGCCGAACAGTTCGGTGTAGGCGGCCTTGTCCTCCTGCCGCCAGGTCCAGAAGGTGATGTCCGCGGCGTGCGCCGCCGAGAATGCCATGCCCCACGCCGCGGTCGCCGCCAGGGCAAGCTTGCCGATCCGTGCCGAAATCATCCGATCCCCCCAGCGCCTGGCGCTGCCGTGTTGTTGCCGGTGCGCGAGCCTAGGCGGTTTCGTCACGAAGGGGAATCGCCGCCACGCGCGCCACCAGCGCCCGCCGCGCCCGCGCCGCGTCGCCCGCCAGCGCCAGCAGCGCCGGCACCTGCCCGGGATGCGCCAGCACCGAGGCCAGCACCCGCCACGCCCCGATCGCGCCGCGCGAATCCAGCGCCGCCAGCGCCGCCGGCGGCAGCGTCCGCCCGCCCGGGTCGCACACCGCGCGCAGCACCGCGAAGGGCAGCCCGTGCCGCGCCGCCACCCGCGCCACCGCGCCGCTTTCCAGGTCCACCGCCGCCGCCCCGCTGGCCAGGAACGCCGCCCGCTTGGCCGCCGGATCGGCCAGCGCCGCCTCGCCCGCCAGCAACGCCGGCGCGTTCACCCCGCCAAGCCAGGCCGAAAGCGCCGCGTCGGTGGCGAACCGCCCGTCGCCCGCCACCACCTCCGCCGGCACCACCAGCGCGCCGGGGGCGAGCGCCGGGTCCAGCCCGCCGGCAAGGCCGAAGCTCAGCAGCGCCCCGGCGCCGCGCGCCACCAGCCGCTCGGCCGCCGCCGCCGCGCCCGCCGGCACCCCGCCGCCAATCTCCACCACCCCCAGCCGCCGGGCGATCCGCGCCTCGGCCACCAACCCGACAACAACGCCTAACACCGAAAAAAGTTTTTTTGCTTCTTTGTTTTCAAACAAAGAAGACCTGACTCTTTCTTGAGAAAAGACCCAAAAACCCCCTGCCCGTCCACGGCGCCCCCCTCAGAACCCCCAAGCCACATGCCGGTCGTTGCTGCGCACCAGGTTGCGATAGCGCGCCAGCGCCAGCAACGGGAAGAACAGCTTGTAGCCGTGGTAGCGCAGGTAGAACACGCGCGGGAAGCCGACGGCCGTGTACGGCGCCTCCTCCCAGCTTCCGGCCGCGTCCTGCCGCGCCGCCAGCCATGCCACCCCGCGCGCCACCGCCGGGTGCTCCGCCTGCCCCGCCGCCATCAGCCCCAGCAGCGCCCAGGCGGTCTGGCTCGGGTTGCTGCGGTGGTAGCGACCGGCCGGCGCCTTGGCGTAGCTCTCATTGTCCTCGCCCCAGCCGCCATCCTCCCGCTGGGTCGCCACCAAGAACCCCACCGCGCGCGCCACCGCCAGATCGTCCGCGCCCAGCCCGGCGGCGTTCAGCGCGCACAGCACCGACCAGGTGCCGTAGATGTAGTTGGTTCCCCAGCGCCCGAACCACGACCCGTCCGCCTCCTGCTCGCGCCGCAGCCAGGCGAGCGCGCGCGCCATCGGGGCCGCATCCGCCGCCATGCCTGTCTGCGCCAGGAACGAGACGCAGCGCGCCGTCACATCCGCGGTCGAGGGGTCCAGCAGCGCGCCGTGGTCGGCGAACGGGATGTGGTTGAGGTAATGGTGGTTGTTGTCGGCATCGAACGCCCCCCAGCCGCCGTCGCGCCCCTGCATGCCCAGCACCCAGTCGCGCGCGCGGGCGATCGCCTCGCCATGCGCCGCCGGGTCCTGGCGGTGCAGCAGCATGCCCACCACGGCGGTGTCGTCCACATCCGGGTAATGCGCGTTCTCGTACTGGAACGCCCAGCCGCCCGGCACCGCGTCCGGCCGTGCCTCTTTCCAGTCCCCCGCCACGTCCAGTATCTGCTTGCCGCACAGCCATCGGTTGGCCGCCGCCACCGCCGGCGCCGCGCCCCCCTCCGCCTCGGCGATCGCGTGCCCGGCCAGCCCGGTGTCCCACACCGGCGACAGGCAGGGCTGGCAATAGGCGCGCGTGCCGTCATCCACCAGCAGCTTGCGCACCGAGGCCCAGGCGATCGCCGCGTCCGGATGGTCGGGCGCATACCCCAGCGTGTCGAACATCATCACCGTGTTGGCCATCGCCGGGTAGATGCCGCCCAGCCCGTCCTCGCCGTTCAGCCGCTCGGTCACGAACGCCACCGCCTTGGCCACCGCCCGCTGCCGCACCCCCTTGGGGAACCACGGCTCCGCCGCCCGCAGCACCCCGTCGAGCCGCTTGAACGCATGCCCCCAGCCGGAGCGGAACGGCCCGCGGATCCAGTCGCGCAGCTCCGCCGGCGGGGTGCGGAACAGCTCCGGCACATGCACCCCGCGCGGGTTGCGCGCCCGCGGCCGCAGCGCCATCAGCACCATCAGCGGCACGATCACCGTGCGCGACCAGTACGACACCTTGCTCAGATGGAACGGGAGCCATTTGGGCAGGTGCATGATCTCCACCGGCATCACCGGCACCGCCCGCCACGGCACCTCGCCGTATAGCGCGAGCTGCGCGCGGGTGAACACGTTGGCCCGCTCCGCCCCCCCGGCGGCCAGTATCGCCGCCCGCGCCCGCGCCATGTGCGGCGCCTGCGGGTCGTCGCCGATCATCTTCAGCGCGAAATACGCCTTCACGCTGGCTGAAAGGTCGAACGCCCCGTCATGAAACAGCGGCCAGCCGCCATGCGCACCCTGGATCTCGCGCAGATACACCCCGATCCGCCCCTCCAGCGCCGGCTCCACGCGGTCCAGGAAGTGCTGGAGCAGCACGAACTCGGCGGGGATGGTGGCATCCGCCTCCAGTTCGAACACCCAGTGGCCATCCGCCCGCTGCAACTGCTTCAGGGCGGCGCTGGCGCGCGAGACGGCATCGTCGAGTTCGGTCATGGCGGCAATCCCACGGGGATCAGGCGGCCAGCAGAACCTCGGCGGCCGCGCGGCCGGACCTGATGGCACCTTCGATCGTTGCGGGCAAGCCGGTTGCCGTCCAGTCCCCCGCCAGGGCGAGGTTGGCCAGCCCCGTCCGCGTCCCCGGCCGCCGCCGCTCCTGCGCCGCCGTGGCCGCGAAGGTGGCGCGCTTTTCCTTCACCACCCGCATCGGCGCCACCGCCTCGGGCAGCCCCAGCGCCGCGCGCAGGTCGCCCCAGACCCGCGCCGCGATCGCCTCGGCCGGCAGGTCCACCAAGTGGTTGGCGGCGCTGACGGTCACCGAGACGATGCCCGGCCGCAGGAACGCCCATTCCGCCGTGCCGCCGATCAGCCCCAGGAACCCGGCCCTGGCCACCGCCGCGCCAGGTGCCGCCTCGGTGCGGAAATGCAGGTTCAGGATCGCCTCGAACCGGTCCGGCACCACCAGCCCGGGCAGCAGGTCGGCCGCCACCCAGGGCGGCACCGCCAGCACCACCGCCTCGCCCGCCGCCACCGCCACCGCCCCGTCGGGCGTCTCCAGCCCGGCCACCCGCCCCTCCGCGATGCGCAGCCCGGCGATCCGCCGCCCGGTGTGCAGGCGGCCGCCACGCGCCGCCAGCCAGGCCAGCGCCGGGTCCACCAGGCTCTCCGACAGCCCCTCGCGCGCGAACAGCGGCACGCAGGCCCGCCCGCCGCGCAGCAGCGTCTCCTCCACCACCGGGCGCAGCAGCGCGGCCAACGCCTGCTCGGGCCGCGTGTTCAGTGCCGCCACCGCCAGCGGCTCCAGCAGCCGCCGGTACAGCGCCCCGCCGCCCAGCACCTCCGCCACCGTCGCGCCCGGCGCCGCGCGGCCCAGCGCCAGCAGCTTGAGATACTCGCGCAGCCGCACCCCCGGCACCGCCCGCCCGCGCGCGAACACCCACCACGGCAACCGCCCCGCCCCCGGCCGCACCGTCCAGCGCGCGCCGGTCGCCAGGTCCATGAACGGGAAAAACGCCTCCCCCGGCCCGGCCAGCGTGCCGCGCGCGCCGATCCGGTCCAGATAGTCCATCGCGGCGGTGTTGCCGGACAGCAGCAGATGGTTGCCGTTGTCGATCCGGCAGCCCAGCGCCCGGTCGAAATAGGAGCGCGCCCGCCCGCCCGCCGCCGGCCCGGCCTCGTACAGCACCACGCGGTGGCCGGCGCCCGCCAGGGTCACGGCGGCGGAGAGGCCGGCGAGGCCGGCGCCGATGATGTGGGTGGTCATAAGCAAGGACGTTCTTTTTTGGAAAAAAAGAACCAAAAAACTTCCATTCGTTTAAGGCCGAGGCGTGGATGGCCCTCGGGACTCCAGCGAATGAAGTTTTTTTGCTTCTTTTTGTTCACAAAAAGAAGACCTTCCCTCACCACACCCCATACCTCGCCACCAGCCACAGCTTCCGCCACTTCGGCAGCTTCACCGGCCCCGCCCAGCGCTGCCGCTCCAGCCTGGCCAGGATGGCCGCGTAGGTGGCCCCCATCAGCCGCGCCGGCCGCATCGCCCGCCGGTCGCAGCGCGCCATCCAGGCGGCGGCCTCGCGGAAATGCCCGTGCGCCAGCGCCCCCACCCGGTCGCACACCCGCCCCAGCGCCGGATGCGCCAGCGCCACCGCCGGGTCGGCTGGCACGCCCTCGGCCGCCAGATATTCGCGCGGCAGGTACAGCCGCCCGCGCCCGGCATCCTCGGCGACATCGCGCAGAATATTGGTCAGTTGCAGCGCCCGGCCGAGGTGGAACGCCACCGTGTCGGCATCCGGCGAGCCATCGCCGAAGGCGCGCACCGACAGCCGGCCCACCGCCGCGGCCACCCGGTCGCAATACAGATCCAGCGTCGCCAGGTCGGGCGCCACGATCGGGTTGGCATCCATCTCCATGCCGTCGATCACCGCCTCGAAATCCACCTGCCGCAGCCCGAAGGCCGGCACCGCGCGCAGCAGCACCCGCGTCACGGCGTCCTCGGCGGCGCCGCGATACACGCCGGCGATGCGGGCGCGCCAGGCGTCCAGGCGCGGCTTGCGGCTGGCGAACGGCGCCTCGTCGTCGGCGATGTCGTCCACGATCCGGCAGAAGGCATAGACGGCATACATCGCATGCCGCCGGTCCGGCGGCAGCAGCGCCATGCCGCGATGGAAGCTGGTCCCGGCGGCGACCACGATCGCCTCCACCGCGTCCAGGTCGGCCCGGCTGGCGCCAAGCGGGGCGGCGCTCATGCCAGCCTCCACAGCGATCCCAGCACGCTCAGCACGGCATCCGGCCTGGTCAGCTTCACCCGCCCGGCCAGCGGATCGGCCCGCCGCAGCCGGGCGGCCAGCCGCCGCGCGAGCGCCAGGATCACCGCCACCTCCATCCGCAGCCGCCGGCCGCGCACCTGCCCGGGCAGCGCCGCCCCGGCGGCGATCAGCCGGTCGCACTCGTCCAGCACCGCGTCCAGCACCGCCCGCAGTCCGGGGCTGGCGGCCGGCCGGCGCAGATCCTCGATGCCGGCGCCGTGCCGGGCCAGCAGGTCGTCGGGCAGGTAGCAGCGGTCCAGCCCGGCCAGGTCGCGGGCGCAGTCCTGCAAATGGTTGTTGATCTGCAAGGCGGCGCACAGCGCGTCCGAGGCCGGCCATGTCGCCCGCGACTCGCCGTGCAGGTCCAGCACATGCCGGCCCACCGGCATGGCGGAGTAGCGGCAATACTCCAGCAGGTCGGCGAGGCTGGCGGTGCGGTTGGTGGTGGCGTCGCGGCGGAAGGCCACCAGCAGGTCCTGGGCGTGGCGCGGCGTCACCCCGCATTGCGCGAGGCTGGCGCGCAGCCGGGTGCCGCTCGGGCTGCCCTCCGCGCGCCGGCCCAGCAGCACCGCCTCCATCACGTCCAGCCGCGCCACCTTGTCCCCGGCCGCCAGCACCGGGCTGTCGGCGATGTCGTCGGCGTTGCGGGCGAAGGCGTAGAAGGCATGCACATGCGGGCGCAGCCGGGCCGCGATCAGCACCGAGCCGACCGGGAAGTTCTCGTCGCCCCGGTCCTTGCCAGACCATTCCTCAACCGACATAGTTATGCCTCATACGCACGGCTTTTCCACACCACGCCCCGCCCCCGATGATGGTCCAGCGCCGAGCCGAGCGTCGCCGCCATGTAGAAGCAGGTGATCGCCGGCAACAGCGGCGCCCACAGCCAGGCGCGGCCATAGCGCGTCAGCGTCGGCAGGAACGAGGCAGCCATGCCCGCCCAGGCCAGCCCGCCCGCCGCCTGCGCCCAGCCATGCCCGAACAGCGCGAGGCCCGGCGGCGCCAGGAACACCAGCCCCAGCCCCAGCGTGCTGCCCGCCAGCAGCAGCGGCGAGCGGCGCAGTTGCACATAGGCCGAGCGCGCCACCATCCGCCAGATGTCGCCGAACCCCGGATAGCGCCGGATCGAGCGCGCCAGCCCGGAATGCCCCAGCCAGATGCGCCCGCCGCGCTTCACCTTCGCGGCCAGCGCGCAATCGTCGATCAGCGCCCCGGAAATCGCCGCGATGCCGCCGATCCGCGCCAGCGCCGCGCGGCGGACCAGCACGGTGCCACCGGCCGCCCCGGCGGTGGCGCGCTGGGTGTCGTTCACCCAGGCGAACGGGTAGAGCAGCTGGAAGAAATACACGAAGGCCGGCACCAGCGCCCGCTCCGCCCAGCTCTCGCAGTTCAGCCGCACCATCTCGCTCACCATGTCGGCGCCGCTGCGCTCCATCTGCGCCACCAGCGTCGCCACGTGCCGGGCATCGTGCGCGATGTCGGCGTCGGTCAGCAGCACCAGGCCCTCGTCGCCGGCCGCCACCCCCTGCTGGGCCACCCCCTGCTGCACCGCCCACAGCTTGCCCGCCCAGCCGCGCGGGCGCGGCGCGCCGGCCAGCACCGCCAGCCGGCCCCGCGGATCGGGCAGGGCGCGGGCGATGGCGGCGGTGGCGTCGCTGCTGCGGTCGTCCACCAGCACCACCCGCAGCGCGCCGGGATAGTCCTGCGCCAGCAGGCTGGCGATGCTGCGCCCGATGGTCTCCGCCTCGTCGCGCGCCGGCACCACCACCAGCACCGGCGGCGCGCCATCCGGCCGCGCGGCGGCGAGTTCCGGGCCGGAGCGCCAGAAGCGGCCGTGCAGCGCCAGCAGATAGGCCCAGGCCAGCAGCGCCGCGGCGGCGATCATGCCGGGATCACCCCGTTGGCGCGGAACCACGCGACCGCATCCTCCACCGCCGCGCGGGCCGGGCGGGGCGCGTAGCCGAGTTCGGCGATCGCCTTGGCGGAGGAGAAGAACATCTTCTTGCGCGCCATGCGCAGATGGTCGCGCACCACCACCGGCGGCACGCCGAAGCGCGCCAGCGCCTCGCAGGCCAGCGCCACCGGCCACAGCGCGGCCACCGGCAGGCGGATGCGCGGCGGCCGGCGGCCGGCGGCCTCGGCCACCAGGGCCAGCAGCGCCGCCATGTCCAGGTTGTCGCCGCCCAGGATGTAGCGCTCGCCGACCCGCCCGCGCTCCAGCGCCAGCAGATGGCCCTCCGCCACGTCGTCCACATGCACCACGTTCAGCCCGGTATCCACATAGGCCGGCATCCGCCCGGCGGCGGCATCGGCGATCATCCGCCCGGTGGGGGTGGGGCGGATGTCGCGCGGGCCGACCGGGGCGGCGGGGTTGACGATCACCGCCGGCAGGCCGCGCGTGCGCACCAGTTCCAGCACCGCCTGCTCGGCGCGGTATTTGGACTTCTTGTAGATGCCGATCACGCTGGCCTCGCTGACCGGCGTGGCTTCGTCGGACAGGCTGCCGTCGCCGGTCAGCCCCAGGGCGGCGACGCTGCTGCAATGCACGACGCGGCCGACGCCGGCGTCCAGGCAGGCCAGCATCAGCGCCCGCGTGCCGGCCACGTTGGCGCGCAGCATCGGCTCGGGGTCGGGCACCCAGATGCGGTAATCGGCGGCGACATGCAGCAGCGCGCCGCAACCGGCGACCGCGCGCGCCAGCGAGGCGGGGTCGGTCAGGTCGCCCTGCGTCAGTTCCAGGTCCAGCCCGGCGAGGTTACTGCGGTCGCTGCCGGCGCGCACCAGCGCCCGCACCCGCCGCCCGCGCGCCAGCAGCGCGCGCGCCACCGCCGAGCCGACGAAGCCGGTGGCGCCGGTGACGAGAACCGGGGAGGCATCGGGGCTGCTCACGCGGCGGGCTCCAGGCTGGGGCTGAGGCGGGGTCGGGCCGGGCTGTATAGCGCGCCCGGCCGCCGCGCCAAACCTCGCTATGGGGCGGACGCGCGGGCGGTCATCCGCCGGGGTATCGTTCGATATCGTATGGTGATGACATAGACGTATTTCAGCCCCGTCCGGAGGCGTTCAGCTCCGCCCGCCGGCGTCCAGATAGGTGTGCCGGCCCAGCCGGGTGCGCGAAAGCCGCTGGGAATAGGGGCCATCGGCCGCCTCCCAGCTCTCAGGCGCGGGCGAATCGGCCGGTTCCGCGCCGTTTTCCAGGGCTTCCGCCAGCACCCGCCCGTCCATCGCGGCCCCGCCTCCGACGCCCAGCAGCGCCAGCGCGGTGGGCGCGATATCGGGCAGCCCGGCCGGCCATTCCGACACCTCGCCGGCCCGGATGCCGCCGCCGGCCAGCATCAGCACCACATGCAGCTCGGCCGCGCTCAGCCCGCCATGGGTGCCGCCCCCCACCGGCAGCCCGCCATCGTACAGCGTGCCGCCGGGCAGGCCGTGGGCGGTCGGGCCGAGGCTGGTGCGCAGGGTGAACAGCACCGGCGCCGCGCGCGGATGGTCGGCCAGCAGGGCACTGCGCGGCAGCACGCCGGGCGGCAGGTCGGCGCCGTCGGCGGCGAACACGCAGCCGGCCCAGTCCTGCCGCGTCAGCCAGCCGGCAAGGGCTGCCACCCGCGCCGCGTCGCCCCCCGGCACGGCGATGCCGCCGCTGTTGCCGGGCAGCAGGGTGCAGTCCGCGAAACCGTCCAGCCCGGCCAGCGCCGCGCCGACATCGACATGCCCGGTGATGCCGGCATGCCCGTGGTCGGAGGCGACGGCCACCCGCAGCCGGTCGCGCTGCGGCCCGGCCTGCCAGTCGTCCAGGATGCGGCCGAAGGCGGCGTCGGCGGCGCGCAGGGCGGCGAGGTTGGCGGGCGCCCCCAGGCCCGCGTGATGGGCCGAGGTGTCCGGCTCGCACAGCCACAGGATGGTGGCGGCCGGCGGCGCCGGCAGGAAGCGGGTGCGGAACACCTCGGCGATCCAGACCGCCCGCGCGACGGAATCCGCCGGCGGCGGGTCCAGCGTGGCCAGCAGCCGCGCGCCGGCCGGCGAGCACGCCTGCGCGCCATGCGCCGACAGCGTGACCTGCCCGAGTTCCGCCGCGCGCGGGTTGAGCACATGGGTTTGGCCGGTGGTGCCGCTGCTGAGCACCGCGCAGTCCCGCCCGGCGGCGGCCAGGATCTCGCCCAGGGCCGGCGTGCCCAGCAGCGCGCCGCCGATCTCCTGCTCCAGCGCCAGCAGGTTGGCCTTGTGCCCGGTGTCCACGCTGCGCGCGCCGTCCAGCGGGTGGGCGATGCGGTTGGCCACCAGCCCATGCCGGCGCGGCAGGCAGCCGGTGGCGACCGAGGCGGAGCACACCCGCGTCTCGGACGGGAACACCGAGCGGGCATGGGCGAGGCGGGTGCCCATGGCGGCGAACCGCCACAGGTTGGGCGTGGTGTCGGGCCGCACCAGGTCGGGGCGCAGGCCATCGAACACCACCAGCAGGAACGCCGGACTCATGAAGCCTCCTTCAAAGCTGCCGCAGCGGTAGCGGCGGCGCGGGTCATGGATGTTGCGGGTCGGTGAAGCTTCGATGACGAAATTTGCGCCCGATCCTGGACGCCCGATCCTGCGCGCCCGGACACGCCATGGCAAAATTTCGGGGGGTGCCTTCCGGCCGCGCGAATGGTGCTGCTATAAGTCCGGACGTGAACAGAACCGAACGCCACGCGGCCGCATCGTGAACGGGCTCCTCCTGCCGGGGCTCGGCACCGTCGTGCTGGCGTTGTTCGCGCTGGGCGGCGTGAGCGTGGTGGCGCCGCGCCGGCTGGCGGTGCTGTGGTCGCTGCCGCTCTGCGCGGCGGGCGCGGTGCTGGCGCTGGCCTATCTGGCGGGCGGCGCCGCCCCGGTGGGCATGGTGCTGCCGCTGGGCCTGCCCGGCATGCCGATGAGCCTGGCGCTGGACGGACTGTCGGGCTTTTTCCTCCTGCTGCTGATGCTGGTCGGCGTGGCCGCCTCGGCCGCCGCGCTGGACTCGCATGGCGCCTATGACAGCACCGCGCCGTTCTTCCCGGCCTTCATCGCCGCCATGGCGCTGACCCTGCTGGCCGCCGACGCCTTCACGCTGGTGCTGGGGTTCGAGCTGATGTCGCTCGCCTCGTTCGCGCTGGTGCTGACCAACCACCGCGATGCCGAGGTGCGGGCGGCGGCGCTGCTCTACCTGGGCATGGCGGCGCTGGGGGCGGGCTGCCTGATCCCGGCGCTGGCGCTGCTGGGCGCGCGCGACGGGGTGTGGGACGCGGCGTTCGCGGCCATCCGCGCGCATCCGCCGGAGGGCTGGCGGGCGGCGGTGGTGCTGGCGCTGGTGCTGGTGGGGGCGGGGTCCAAGGCCGGGCTGGCGCCGCTGCATGTCTGGCTGCCGCCGGCGCATTCCGCCGCGCCGGGCCATGTCTCGGCGCTGATGTCGGCGGCGATGACCAAGGTGGCGCTGTATGTGCTGATCCGCCTGCTGTTCGACCTGTGCGGCCCGCAGCCGATATGGTGGAGCGTGCCGCTGCTGGTGCTGGGGGCCTCTGGCGCCGTGCTGGGGGCGCTGCGCGCCAACATGGAGGGCGACATCAAGGCGGTACTGGCCTGCTCCACGGTGGAGAATATCGGGCTGATCGTGGTCGGGCTGGGCCTGGCGCTCGCCGCACGGGCAGTAGATGTGCTGCCGCTGGCCGCCCTGGCGCTGGGGGCGGCGCTGCTGCACGCCATGGCGCACGGCATGTTCAAGGCGCTGCTGTTCCTCGGCGCGGGGGCGACGCAGCACGGCGCCGGCACCCGGCGGCTGGACCGGCTGGGCGGGCTGATCCACCGCATGCCGGTGACCACGGCGGCGATGCTGGCCGGCGGCGCCTGCCTCGCGGCATTGCCGCCAAGCTCGGGCTTCGCCGGCGAATGGACGCTGTTCCAGGCGGTGCTGGCGGCGCCCCGCCTGGGCGGGCTGGGCATGCAGGTGCTGTTCTGCGTGGTGGCGACGATGATGGCGCTGGCCGCCGCCCTGGCCGCCGCCGCGGCGGTGCGGCTGCTGGGGGTGGGCTATCTGGGCCGGCCGCGCTCGCCGCGCGGGGCGGCGGCGGACGAGGCGGGGCCGCCGATGCGCTGGGCGCTGCTGGGGCTGGCCGGGCTGAGCCTGCTGATCGGCCTGTTCCCCGGCGCGGTGCTGGGGCTGGCCACCCCGGCGCTGCGGCTGCTGGCCGGCGGGGCGGCGCCGCTGCGCGACCTGGGGCTGGTGGTGGCACCGGCCGCCGAGGCGCCGGGCTATGCGGCGCCGGCGGTGGCGGTCCTGCTCGGGCTGGCGGGCGGGCTGGTGTGGTGGGTGGTGCGCGCGCGCAGCCTGGCCAACGGAACCGCCGGCCATCGCAGCGGCCCGGCCTGGGATTGCGGCTTCGGCGACCCGCCGGCCTGGCTGCCGTTCGGCGACCCGGCCACCCAATATGGCGGCGCCAGCTTCGCGCAGCCGCTGCGCCGCGCGCTCGGCGCCGCGATACTGGGCGCGCGCGAGCAGGTGGACATGCCGGCCCCGGGCGACCGCCGCCCCGCCAGCCTGGCGGTGAGCCTGCACGACCCCGCCGCCACGCTGCTGTTCGCCCGGCTGGGCGACTGGCGCGACACGCTCTCGGGCCTGGCGGACCGGATGCAGTTCCTGACCATCCGGCGCACGCTGTCGGTGATGTTCGCGGTGCTGGTGCTGTTCCTGGCGCTGGTCGCCGTGCTGGAACAGTTGTGAGCACGCGCCGATGAGCGCCGCCGCCGGGCTGCTGCTGGCGCTGGCCGCGCAACTGCTGCACGTGGCGCTGATGCTGGCCGCCGCGCCGCTGCTGGTGGGCGTGATCCGGCGGGTGAAGGCGCGGCTGCTGGGGCGCGCCGGGCCGCCCGTGCTGCAGCCCTGGCGCGACCTGCTGCGGCTGGCGCGCAAGCAGCCGGTGGTGGCGGAGAACGCCTCCTGGCTGTTCCTGGCCGCCCCCGCCGCCGGCTTCGCCGCCGTCCTGGCCGCCGCCGCGCTGGTGCCCTCGTTCGCGCTCGGCATGGCCAGCGCGCCGGTGGCCGACCTGCTGGTGATCGGCGGGCTGCTGGCGCTGGCGCGCTGCATCCTGGCGCTGGCCGGCATGGATATCGGCACCAGCTTCGGCGGCATCGGCTCCAGCCGCGAGATGACCTATGCCGCCTTCGCCGAGCCGGCGCTGATCCTGGTGGTGTTCACGCTGGCGCTGCTGGTGGGCACCACCAACCTGGACGCCATCGCCGCCGTGCTGCGCGAGGGCGCGCTGGGGCTGCGGGTGTCGCTGGGGCTGATCCTGATCGCCATCATCGCCATCGCCATCGCCGAGAACGGCCGCATCCCGGTGGACAACCCGGCCACCCACCTGGAACTGACCATGGTGCACGAGGCGATGGTGCTGGAGTATTCCGGCCGCCACCTGGCGCTGATCGAGCTTGCCGCCGCGCTGAAGCTGCTGGTGTGGATGACGCTGATCGGCACCGTGTTCGTGCCCTTCGGCATGGCCCCCGCCGGCGCGCTGCCGCTGTGGTGGGCCACCGGCATGCTGGCCTGGGCGGGCAAGGTGGGGGTGCTGGCGCTGGCGCTGGCCGGCTTCGAGACGGCGATCGCCAAGATGCGGGTGTTCCGGGTGCCGGAGTTCCTGGGCATCGCGCTGCTGCTGGCGCTGCTGGCGGTGGTGTTCCTGTTCGTCAGCCAGGGCTTTGCATGAGTACGGGTTTCGCATGAGCGGGGGATTCGCATAGTGGACTCCCGCCTCGGCTACGGCGTGCTGTCGTACGACCTGGCGCACCTGCTGGGGGCGGCGGTGCTGGTGCTGTCCTTCGTGCTGCTCTACCAGCGGCGGATGGGGGCGGTGATCAACACCTATGCCGCCCAGGCCTGGGTGCTGGCGGCCGCCGCCGCGTGGCAGGGCTGGTCGCAGGGGGCGCCGCACCTGTACGTCACCGCGCTGATCGCGCTGGGGGCGAAGGGGGTGGCGATCCCGCTGGCGCTGCACAACATCGTCCGCCGGCTGCGCATCCACCGCTCCATCGACACGGCGCTGGGGGTGTTCCCCTCGATGGCGCTGGGGGTGGGGCTGGTGGCGCTGTCGATCATGGTGGTGCTGCCGACCACGCTGAGCCGGGGTGCGCTGACCCGCGAGGACCTGGCGCTGGCGCTGTCGGTGGTGCTGATGGGCCTGCTGATGATGATCACGCGGCGCAGCGCGCTGACCCAGGTGATCGGCTTCATGTCGCTGGAGAACGGGCTGATCCTGGCCGCCGTGGGCGTGGCCGGCATGCCGCTGGTGGTGGAGCTGTCAGTGGCGGTGCTGGTGCTGCTGGCCTTCGTGGTGTTCGGCGTGTTCTTCTTCCGCATCCGCGAGCGGTTCGACAGCCTGGACGTCTCCCACCTGGACCGCGTGGGGGGCGCGCACCGATGAGCGCGCATCTGCTCGCCGAGTTGCTGTCGCCGGCCGGGGCGGTGGTGCTGCTGCCGATCCTGGCCGCTGTGCTGCTGGCGTTGCTGCCGATGGCGGCGGTGGCGGCCGGGGTGGCGGCCTGGGTGAACATCGCCGCCGCCACCGCGACCTTCGGCGCCGCCTGCCTGCTGCCCTGGGAGCAGCATGCCGGCACCCTGCTGCTGGTGGACGGGCTGGCCGCGCACATGGCCATCCTGACCGCCTTCGTGGCGATGACCACCTCCTGGTTCAGCCTGCCCTACGTGGCGGTGGAGGCGGCGGCCGGGCGGCTGGACGTGCGGCGGCTGCGCCAATACCACGCGCTGTTCCAGGCCTTCCTCGCCGGCATGCTGATGGCGCTGCTGTCCAACAACCTCGGCGTCACCTGGGTGGCGGTGGAGGCGGCGACCATGGCGGCGGTGCTGGTGGTGGGCCTGCCGCGCACCGCCGAGGCGGTGGAGGCGAGCTGGAAATACTTCATCCTGTGCGGCGTCGGCATCTCGCTGGCGTTTTTCGGCACCATCATCCTGTACCTGGCCGCGCTGCCGGCCTTCGCGGCCGGGCCGGAGGGGGCGATGGCGGCGATGAGCTGGAGCGCGCTGCCCGCCGCCGCTGGCCACGCCACCGCGCCGCTGCTCAACCTCGCCTTCGTGTTCCTGCTGATCGGCTACGGCACCAAGGCCGGGCTGGCGCCGCTGCACGCCTGGATGCCGGATGCGCATGCCGAGGGGCCGACGCCGGTTTCCGCCGTGCTGTCCGGCTCCATCCTGAACGTGGCGCTGTTCGTCATCCTGCGGCTGCGCGGCGTGATGGCGGCCAATCCGGAGGCGCTGGCGCCGGGCCCGCCGATCATGGCGCTGGGGCTGCTGTCGCTGCTGCTGGCCGCCTTCAGCCTGTGGCGACGGCGCGATGCCAAGCGGTTCTTCGCCTTCTCGACCATCGAGCAGTCGGGTGTGGCGGCATTTGCCTTCGGGCTGGGCGGACCGCTGGCCACCTTCGCCGGGCTGCTGCACCTCACCCTGCACACGCTGATCAAGGCGGCGGTGTTCCAGTGCATCGGCCGCGCCTGCCAGTTGAAAGGCAGCCAGTTGTTCGCCGATATCGGCGGGCTGGTGGCCAGCCACCGCGCGCTGGGGCTGACGCTCGCCGCCGGCATCGTGGCGGTGGCCGGGCTGCCGCCGTTCGGGCTGTTCACCAGCGAGTTCATGATCGTGACCAACGCCATCCATCTGCGCCCGCTGCTGGCGCTGCCGCTCGGCCTGGGGCTGGTGGTCGGCGCCTGGGCGCTGGCGTGGCGGCTGATCGGCCTGTGCACCGGCGAGCCGACGCCCGACCGCGGGCCGGCCCCGAGCCTGGCCGCGCTGGCGCCGGCCTGGCTGCACCTGGCGGTGGTGGCGGTGTTGGGGCTGGCGATGCCGGCCAGCCTGGTGGCCTGGTTCGCCGCCGTGGCGGGGGGGCTGCGATGAGCGCCGCCGACCTGATCCGCGCCGGCGCGCCGCAGCCCTGCCAGCCCTGGCCGCGCCACCTGCTGACCACCGAGGGCTGGCAGGCGATGGCCGTGGCCCTGGCCACCACGCCGAGCGTGGAACTGCTCGGCCTGTGGGCGGACACCCGCGAGGTGCACGCGCTGTTCCACGAAACCACCGACGGCGCCTTCCTGCTGGCCAGCGTGGCGGTGGAGGCCGGCTGGTACCCCGCCCTCTCGCCCGTCCGCCCGGCGGCGGCGTGGTTCGAGCGGATGGTCCACGACCTGTGGGGCCACAGCGCCGCCGACGGGCTGGACAGCCGCACCTGGCTCGACCATGGCAAATGGGGCCAGGTCGCGCCGCTCTCCGCCCGCCCCGCCGCCAGCCTGGGGGCGGCCGAGCCGCTGGAGTTCCTGACCGCCGAGGGCGAGGACATCCACCAGATCGCCGTCGGCCCGGTGCATGCCGGCACCATCGAGCCGGGGCATTTCCGCTTCCATGCCCAGGGCGAGACCGTGGTGCGGCTGGAAATCCGGCTCGGCTACCTGCACAAGGGCACGCTCGGCCTGATGCGCGGCAAGTCGCCCCGCGCGGCGGCGCGCTTCGCGGCCCGCCTGTCGGGCGACAGCACGGTGGCGCATTCCATCGCCTTCGCCCACGCCGCCGAGGCCGCCGCCTTCGCCGAGCCGCCGCCGCGCGCCCGCGCGCTGCGGGCGGTGATGGCGGAGCTGGAGCGCATCGCCAACCACCTCGGCGATTGCGGCGCCATCTGCAACGACGCCGCCTTCCCCTTCCTGCTGGCCCGCTACGGCTGGCACCGCGAAAGCATGCTGCGCGCCGCCGCCACCGCCTTCGGCCACCGGCTGATGATGGATTGCGTGGTGCCCGGCGGCGTGGCGCTGGACATCGCGCCCGAGGGGCCGGCCGCCATCCTGGGCGCGCTGGCGCTGCTGGAGCGGGAGTTGCCGAACCTGCTGCGGGTCTACGACGATTATTCCAGCCTGGTGGACCGGATGGTGACCACCGGCATCGTGGAGCCGCCGCTGGCCGCCGCCTTCGCCGCCGGCGGCTTCGTCGGCCGCGCCTCCGGCCGCAGTTTCGACGCCCGGCGCAGCCCCGGCTACGCGCCCTACGACGCGCTGGCCTTCGGCGTGCCGGTGCTGACCGAGGGCGACGTGGACGCGCGCGTGCGCATCCGCATCGGCGAGATCCGCGAGAGCACGCTGCTGCTGCGCGCCCTGCTGGCCGGGCTGCCGGACGGCGCGCTGTCGGTGCCGCTGCCGATGACCTCCGGCGAGGGGATCGGCTGGGCGGAGGGATTCCGCGGCGATATCTGGCACTGGCTGCGGCTGGATGGCGGGCAGATCGCCAGCGCCTTCATGCGCGACCCGAGCTGGCTGCAATGGCCGCTGCTGCAATCGGCGATCCGCGGCAATATCGTGGCCGACCTCCCGCTGTGCAACAAGAGCTTCAACTGCTCGTATTCCGGGGTGGACCTGTGAAATGAGGGCGGAAAAGGGTGATTTTTCGGGGCTGAAAGCCGAAAAAAACCGACCCATCCGGGGTTCCTGCTGATGGTCTGGCGCCATATCGCCCGCACCCTGCGCCACGGCCCGCTGACCCTGCCGGCGGTGCCGGCGGACGAGGCGGCCACCCAGGCGCTGGCGGAGCGGCTGCACGCGACCTCGCAGCGGCTGCTGGGACGCAGCCTGTCGATCCGCCAGGTGGATGCCGGCAGCTGCAACGGCTGCGAGCTGGAGATCCAGATGCTCAACAGCATCGTCTACGACCTGGAGCGGTTCGGCCTGCGCTTCGTCGCCAGCCCCCGCCATGCCGACGTGCTGCTGGTGACCGGCCCGATCACCAAGAACATGCACGAGGCGCTGGTTCGCACCTGGAACGCGGCGCCCGATCCGAAATTCGTGGTGGCGGTGGGCGATTGCGCCATCGATGGCGGGGTGTTCAAGGGCAGCTACGCCATCACCGGCGGGGTGGACAGCGCGGTGCCGGTCGATCTGGTGGTCCGTGGCTGCCCGCCCACCCCGGCGGCGCTGCTGGACGGGCTGCGTATCCTGATCGAGGCGAATGCCCGGGCCTGATGGGCCGGGTTATCCCGCCAGGCTACCCCAGCGTGCTCGCCCGCTCGGCCAGGGTGAAGCCGACATCGACGATCCGCCGCTCCACCGCCTCCCCGCCCAGGCGGCGCATCACCATCCCGGCGGCGATCTGCCCCATGCGGTAGCCCGGGATGCGCGCGCCGGAGATCGCCGGCACCACCTGGTCGGCCAGGTCCAGGTCGCCCAGCCCGGCGATGGCCAGCCGGCCCGGCACCGCCCAGCCGCGCCGCTGGGCGGCGAACAGCGCGCCGACGGCGAAGGTGTCGCCGCTGCAGAACACCGCGTCCAGGTCCGGCGCCGCCGCCATCAGCGATTGCAGCGCGTGGTCCACGTCGCCCAGGTTGGGCGGAAACGGCAGTTCGGCGAACAGGTCCGGGGCCAGCCCGGCGCTGCGCATCGCGTCCAGGAAGCCGCGCCGCCGCAGCCGGCCGCGCACGTTGCCCTGCAGCGGGCCGCAGATCATGCCGATCCGCCGCCGGCCAATGGCGACCAGGTGCCGGGTGGCGGCGCGGGCGGCGGCGCGGTTGTCGAAGCCCACGTTCATGTCCACCGGGTCGCGCGTCAGCGTCCAGGTTTCGACCACCGGCACGCCGCAGCGCTCCAGCAGGACGCGCGAGGCGGGGGATTCCACGGTGTCGGCCAGGATCACCGCATCGGCCCGCCGGCCCAGCAACGAGGTCAGCAGCGAGGTCTCGTTGTCGCCCGACAGATTGCGGTCGCCCAGCACGCATTGCAGGCCCATCGGCAGCAGCGTGTCCGAGATGCCGCGCACCGTGCCCATGAAGGCCGGCGTGGCCAGCGAGGGCACCACGATCGCCACCTGCCCGGTGCGCACCGAGGCGAGGCTGCCGGCCACCAGGTCGGGGATGTAGCCCAGCCGCGCCACCGCCGCCTGCACCGCCTCGCGCGTCGCCTCGGCCACCAGGTCGGGCTGGCGCAGGGTGCGCGACACCGTCGCCGGCGAGACACCGGCGGCGGCGGCGACATCCTCCAGGCGCAGGCGGCCGGAGTTGGGGCGGCTGCGGCGGGTCAGGTGTAGACCGGCTTGGTGCCGGGCACCGGCGAATAGCCGAAGCTGCCGCGCGCGATGATCGCCTCCGGCCCGCCATATTCGGCGATGCGGGCGCGCTGGTCGGCACGGGCCAGCCGGTCGATCGCCTCGGGGTCCACCACGCGGCGCAACTGCGCCTCGCAATCGGCGACCAAGCCGGCATAGCCGGGGTTCTGGCCGAGGTCGCGCGCCTCCAGCGGGTCGGCGTCGAGGTCGAAGAGCTGCGGCGGCATGCCGACGTAATGGACGTATTTGAACGCGCCGCGGCGGATCATGAAGGCGCCGGCGGCCGCCCCGGCGGCGTGGTATTCGCTCAGCACGGTGCGGGCGGGGGCGATGCCGCGCATCACGTCGAATAGCGAATGGCCAGGCAGGTCGCGGTCATCGGGGTGCGGGGCGGCGCCCACGCCGTGCAGGATGGTGGGGAAGCCGTCCACCAGCGACACCGGCGCGTGGCAGACATGGCCCTGCGGCACCTCCGGCCCCGCCATGATCAGCGGCACGCCGGCGGAGTCCTCGTACATGGTGGATTTGCCCCACAGCCCGCGGGCGCCGAGATTGTCGCCATGGTCGCTGGTGTAGATCACCCGCGTGGTCTCGAACAATCCGGTTTCCTCCAGGGCCGCCAGGATACGGCCGACATTGTGGTCCAGGAAGCTGACCAGGCCGAAATAGGCGGCCAGCGCCCGGCGCACGCGGGCGGGGTCGAACGCCTTGTCGTAGACCATGCATTCGCGGATGGCGGCGATGTAGGGGTGGTCCGGCCGGGCGGCGGGGTCGTACTGCTCGGGCCAGGGCACCTCGGCCTCGGGGTAGAGGTTGTACCATTCCGGCCGGGCGATCAGCGGGAAATGCGGGCAGACCAGCGAGACGAACAGCACCCAGGGCTTGTCGCCCCCCGATGCCTCATGGGCCGCCGCGCGCCGGCGCAGCCAGCCTGCCGCCGCCTCGGTGATGCGGTCGTCATAGCCCTGGTAGGTGCTGTCGCCGCACCCGGCCTCCTCGGCCAGCTTCAGCGCCGCCGAGCGCACCGGCAGGTCGTCGCGCAGCAGGCCCAGCAGGTCGCCCACGCCATCGACCACGTGCAGCGGCATGATCTCCTCGTCGAAGCCGTTGCGGTCGTCGGCGCTGCGGAAATGCAGCTTGCCGATCGAGGTGGCGTGGTGGCCGGCCTGTTGCAGCCGGTGGCCCCAGGAGGGGATGCTGCCGTCATAGGGGATGGCGTTGTCCCAGAACCGCACCTGGTGCACCCAGCGCCCGGTGGCGAAGCTGGCGCGCGAGGGCACGCAGATCGGCGAGTTGCAATAGGCGTCGGTGAAGCGCACCCCGCGCGCGGCCAGCCGGTCGAGGTTGGGGGTGCGGATCATCGGGTGGCCATGGCAGCCCAGCACGCGGCGATTATGCTCGTCGGACATGATGAACAGCAGGTTTCTGGGCTTCATTGCGGTCTCCGGTTTGAGAGGGCGGTCACGGCAGGGCGATGCAGCGTTCGGGCGGCACGGACAGCCAGACCGCCTCGCCGGGCGCGAAGCCGGCGCCGCGCGGCACCTGCACGCGCAGCGACACGGCCCCCGCCCCGGTGCCGGCCCGCACGCGGTACTCCATCAGGCCGCCGAGCAGCACGCTGTCCTGCACGGTGGCGGCCAGGGCGTTGGCTGGGGTGTTGGCGGGCGTGTTGGCGGGCGCCGCCGGCGGCTGGCGGCATATCGCCATGTCTTCCGGGCGCAGCATCAGCGCCACCGCGTCGCCGGCGGCGGCGCCTGCGGGCAAGGTGGCGGCGAAGCGCGCGCCGCCGGGTAGCGCCACCACGCCCTGGCCCACCACGCCCTGGCCCACCACGCCCTGGCCCGCCCCGCCTTGGCCCGCCCCGCCTTGGCCCAGCTCGGCCTGCTCCACCGTGCCGTCCAGCAGGTTGGCGGCGCCCATGAAATCGGCGACGAAGCGGTTGGCCGGGCGCTCGTAGATCTCCAGCGGCGGGCCGTATTGCTGCAACCGCCCGCCCGCCATCACGGCGATGCGGTCCGACAGCGCCAGCGCCTCGCTCTGGTCGTGGGTGACGTAGACGAAGGTGATGCCGGTGCGGCGTTGCAGGTCCTTCAGCTCGTTGCGCATGCGCTCGCGCAGCTTGGCGTCCAGGTTGGACAGCGGCTCGTCCAGCAGCAGGATCGACGGCTCGGTGACCAGCGAGCGGGCCAGCGCCACGCGCTGCTGCTGGCCGCCGCTCAGCGCCGAGGGGCTGCGGCCGGCCACCCCTTCCAGCCCGACGATGCCGAGCATGTCGGTGACCCGGCGGCGTGCCTCGGCGGCCGGCACGCGCTGCATGGTCAGGCCGAAGGCGACGTTGTCGAACACGCTCATGTGCGGCCACAGCGCGTAGTTCTGGAACACCATGCCCATGCCGCGCCGCTCCGGCGGCACGCTGCCGGCGGGCGAGGAGAGCACCGCGCCATCGACGGCGATCTGCCCGCTATCCGGCTCCATGAACCCTGCCAGCAGGCGCAGCGTGGTGGTCTTGCCGCAGCCGGACGGGCCGAGCAGGGTGATGAACTGGTGGTCCGCGATGTCCAGGTGCAGCGCGTCCAGCGCCACGTGCGGCCCGAAGCACTTGCCCAGCCCGACGATCTCGATGCGCGCCATGCCGCCCCCTTCCGTTCAGCCGCCCGCCGCCGACGCGACGACCGCGGTGCGGCTGCGTCCAGCCAGCGCCTGCATCAACAGCAGCGCCACCAGGATGATGCCGATCAGCACCACCGACAGCGCCGCCACCACCTCCAGCTGGCCCATGTCGTTGAGCCGGTAGATCGCCACCGAGATCGTCTCCGTGCCGCTGGAATAGAGCAGGATCGTGGTGCTGAGCTCGGAGAGCGATGGGATGAACACCAGCAGCCAGCCCAGCAGCAGGCTGGGCCGCAGGATCGGCAGCAGCACCCGGCGCAGGGCGGCCGTCCAGCTCGCCCCGGTGATGCGCGCCGCCTCCTCCAGCGAGGCATCGACCTGGCGCAGGGCGGCGTTGGCACTGCGCGCGCCCATCGGGATCGCGCGGGCGACATAGGCCACCAGCAGGATCCAGATGGTGCCGTACAGCACCACCGGCGGGTGGATGAACGCCTGCAGCAGCGCCACCGCCATCACCGTGCCGGGCAGCCCCAGCGGCAGGATCGCCAGGTAGTCCAGCATCACCCGGCCGCGCAGCCGGGTGCGCAGGTCCAGATAGGCGACCGCCAGCCCGATCAGCACCGCCAGCGTGGCGGCGGCGACCGCCAGTTCCAGGCTGTTCACCAGCCCGCGCACCGCGATCTGGTTGTCGAGCAGGGCGGCCTGGAAATGCGCCAGGGTCAGGTTGTCCAGCGTAGGCGCCTTGGTCCAGACCTTGCTGAACGCCGCCAGGGTCAGCACCGTGACCGGCGCCACCGCGGCCAGCAGCACCGGCACCATCAGCAGCCCCCCCACCGGCCAGCGCCATGGGCCGAGGCGCCAGCGCGCCGGCCGCACGCCCTTGCCGCCGACCGTGACGTAGGAGCGCCGGCCGAGATACAGCCGCTGCGCCGCCAGCCCGGCGACCGTGAGCGCCACCAGCGCCAGCGACATCGCCGAGGCTTCCGGGTAGCGCGGCGGGTAGGAGCTGACGGCGCCGAAGATGCGGGTGGGCAGATAGACGATCTGCGCCGGCAGCCCCAGGATCGCCTGCGGACCGAACAACGCCAGCGAGTTCACCGCCGCCAGCAGCGCGCCGCCGGTGATCGCCGGGGCCACCAGCGGCAGCGTCACGCGCCGGACCACGCCCCAGCGCCCGGCGCCCAGCATACGCGCCGATTCCTCCATCGAGCCGTCGACCGACTGCAACGCCTCGCAGGTGAGGAAATATGGGATGGCGAACACGTGCAGCGTGATCACGAACACGACGCCGCTGCCGGTGAAGATGTTCAGCCCGAAATCCAGCCCCAGCCAGGCCAGCGCCCGGTTGATATGCCCCGCATTCGGCCCCAGCAGGATGATGTAGGCGACGCTGGTCAGGTACGGCGGCAGCACGTAGGCCAGCCCGACCAGCCCGTGCACCACGCGGCGCAACGCCACATCGGTGCGGGCCACCGCGAAGGCCAGCGGCACCGCCACCACGACGCTGGCCAGCCCGACACTGACCGCCAGCACGACGGTGTTGACCAGCGGCGCCACGTTGGCGGCACGGGTGAAGCTGCGGGCGAACCCGTCCAGGCCGAAGCCGCGCGGCAGGCCGAACGCGCCCAGCACCAGCCACAGCAGCGGATAGCCGACGAACAGCAGCAGCGCCGCCACGCCGGCCCCCAGGGCCAGCCTTGGGGCCAGCGTGCCCCCCCTCCTGGGCATGGCCGTGCTGGTGGCTGTGCCGGGCGCGGCCAGGCTCGCGCTCATCGTGGCGCTTCGCTCAGCCGCCCCATTCGCCGCCGAAGATGGTGGTGAGCCGGTCGAGGATGTCCGCCCGCTGGGTGAACAGCTTCTGGTTGTCCGGCACGATCAGCTTCAACTGCGACAGCGCCGGGCTGTCCTTCGGCGGCGCGATGTCGGAGCGGCTGGAATACTTGCCGCCATCGGCCAGCAGCTTCTGCCCCGCCTCGCCCATCCACCAGTCGTAGAACAGCGCGCCGGCCTGCGGGTGCGGCGCCGCCTTGGGCAGGCCCACGGCGCCCAGTTCGGTCGGCACGCCCTCGGCGGGGAAGCAGTAGTCGGTGGCCTTGCCCTGCAATTTCGACCGCCAGGCGATGTTGTCGTTGATCAGGAAGCCGGCGGTGCGCTCGCCGCTTTCGATGATCTGCGTCATCACCTGCGGCGAGTTCAGACGCAGCGGCTTGTTGGCGGCGTAGCGCTCCAGCAGCTTCCAGCCGAAGGCGCTGGCGAGCGTGTAGAGGCGCGGCGCGCCGTCGCCGTTGCTGCTGCTGAAATAGGCGAGCTTGCCCATGAAGCGTGGGTCGGCGAGGTCTTCCCAGTGCGCCGGCGCCTTGCCGACCTTCTGGGTGTTCCATTGCAGCACCGCCTGGGTCAGCCGGTCGGCCACCCACATGCCGTCGGGGTCGCGCAGGTTGGCCGCCACCGCCTTGGCGGCCGGCGAGTCGTAGGCGCGCAACAGGCCGCGCTGCTTCATCGCCAGGAAGGCGCCGATGTCGGACGCATCGACGATGTCGGCGCGGATCTGCCCGGCATCCGCCTCGGCCAGCACCTTGGCCGTCACGTCGGCCGAGCCGCCGCGGTAGTATTCCACCTTGATGCCGTACTGCGCGGTGAACGGCTTGATGATGGCGTCGACGATCTTGGTGTCCAGGCTGGTGTAGAGCATCACCGCGCCCTCGGCCTTCGCCTTCGCCACATCCGCCCCGGTCTGCGCCCGTGCCGGGCGCCAGGCGGCGGCGGCCCCCAGCGCCACGGCCATTCCGCCCAGGCGCCGCCGCGTGATCGCGGCCTTCGGCTGCTTGCGTTCCATGCCTGCTCCTTCGCCTCCCGTTTTTGGCAGGGAGCGCCGGGACACGCCGGCCGACCCTGCGTTTATTGGCGCGGCCTCTGGCGGCTCGCGCGTCGCGGGGTGAATGAAAGCGCATTCATCGAAGCGGCGTCAAGCCACCGCATGCGGCAACGCTCAGTGCGCCGGGCGGCGGCGGGGCACCAGCAGCATCGGCCCGTAGACGGCGGCGAACAGCAGGAAGGCGGCGCTCCACAGCAGCCCGGCGGCGACCAGCAGCGGCAGCCCGCCGGCCCAGGCGCCGGCGAGCCGCGCGAGCGTGGCCGCGGTGATCAGGCCGTAGATCGCCACCGTCGTCGGCCCGGCCTGCAGCGCCCGGCCGGTGTGGCCGAGGGTGGCGCGGGTCATCACCGCCAGGATCATGGTGCCCGCCGCCCCCAGGGTGAGCGCGTGGACGGCGCCGCTCATCGGCACCTCCACCGTCAGCAGGGACAGGCCCAGCAGCGCCGTGCCGGCCACCATCCAGGCATAGCCGAGATGCAGCACCGCCAGCAGCGGCTCGGTCCAGGCCGCAGTCCCGCGCCAGCGCGCCAGCCGCCACAGGTTCAGCCCGGACGCGGCCAACAGCAGCACGCCTACCGCCGGCTGGTCCGGCAGCACCGCCCAGGCGAGCATGGCGGTATGCAGGCTGGCCAGCGCCGCGCGGTCCACTGCCCCGTGCGCCCCTGGCAGCCGCACCGCGCCCTGCCGGTTGAGCCAGTTGCGGGTGAAGGAGGGCACCACCCGCCCGCCGATCACCGAGATCAGCACCACGACCATGGCCAGCCCGAGCCGCCAGCCCAGGCCCTCCGGCACCACGACGCCAAGCGATTCCAGATGCATCAGCAGGCTGCCCAGGATCAGCACGGTCATCGGCAGCAGCAGCATCAGGTTGCGCCGGTTGCGCGCGATGACCAGCTCGCGCGCCATCACCGCCGCGAAAGCGACCGGGAACGCCAGATCCACCCCCACCGCCAGCCATGGCGGCAGCCACGCCGAGACCAGGCAGGCGATCCGCCCCGCCAGCCACAGCAGCACGACGCCCGCGAGCGGCACGCCTGCCACCGGCAGCCGCCCGGTCCAGTTGGGGACTGCGGTGAGGAGGAACCCCGCCACCGCCGCCGGCACGAAGCCGAACAGCATCTCGTGCACGTGCCAGGCGGTGGGGTCGAACCGCGTGGGCACATCCAGCCCGCCGGCCAGCACGCCCAGCCAGATCAGCAGCGCCACCGCCGCCCAAAGCCCCGCCGCCAGGAAAAACGGCCGAAACCCGTTGGTCAGCACGTCCCGGGCCCCATCATTGCACCAGCGGCGAGCCGGCCGCGGCGAACGCCACACCCTCGATGCGCGCGCGGCCGGCGAGGATGCGGAGGTACTGGCTAACCCCGCGCTGCCAGGACTGCGCGGCAAGCTGGCGTTCGATGCGCGGCGCCACCGCCTCGAACGGCAGGTCGGTGCCGCGCACCAGCCGGTCCAGCCGCAGCACATGGACGCCGTATCTCGTGGCGATCGGCACCGGGCAGATCTGGCCTTCCTCCAGGTTGAAGATGAAGGTCTCGATCTCCGCCACCAGGTCGCCGCGGCTCTGTTGGCCGAGCAGGCCGCCGCTGGCGCGCGAGGAACAGGCGGAACGCTCCCGCGCCAGGGCACCGAACCGCTCCGGCCGCTCCGCCAGCAGCGCGAGCGTCTCCGCCGCCGCCCGCTTGGCCGCCTCCTGCGCCGCCTGGTCGTCCGGCGCCGCCGGGAACAGGATATGCGCCGCCTCGTAGACATCCGGGGCGCGGAAGCGGGCGCGGTTGGCCTGCCAGTAGCGGCGGATGGTGGCCTCGTCGGCCTCCGGCACCACCACCTCGCGCGCCAGCAGCGCCTGGATCGTGGCCTCCTCGGCGGACTGGTCGTCCGTCGCCTCGCCGGCCACGCCCAGGCGCTCCGCCTCCTGCAGCAGCAGAGCGCGCACCACCAGGGCGGTGGCGGCCTGCTCCCAGGCCTGCTCGGCGGTGGCGGCCGGATGGTGCTGCATCTCCGCGGCCACCGCGCCTTCCGGGATTTCCGTCGTATTGACCAGGATCGTGCGCATCACCGCCCCCTGCCGGGAACCCGCACCGCGGCGGGGCCGCCGCGGCGGCGTACGACCTGGTAGCTGCGCCCGATATAGCCGAGCGGCACCGACCAAATGTGCACTAGGCGGGAGAACGGGAACACCAGGAAGATCGTCAGCCCCAGCAGGATATGCAGCTTGAAGATCGGGTGCACATCGGCCATCAGGCCCGCCGCATCGGTCTGCAAGGTTACGATATGCTGCGCCCAGCCAGCCAGCTTCAGCATCTCCGCGCCGTCCAGATGCTGCGCCGAGACGAAGATCGACGACAGCCCCAGCAGCAGTTGCGCGAACAGCATCAGCAGGATGGCGATGTCCATCGGGCTGCTGGTGGCCCTGATTCGCGCGTCGCCCAGCCGGCGCATGACCAGCAGGGTGATGCCCAGCAGGCACACCAGCCCGAACACGCCGCCAGCCGCCATCGCCAGCAATTGCTTGTTCGGCACCGACAGCCCCAGCCCGGTGTACCATTCATGCGGCGTCAGCAGGCCGACGAAATGGCCGGCCAGGATGGCCAGCACGCCGACATGGAAGCAGTTGCTGCCCCACATCAGCATCTTCCGCTGCAGCAACTGCGACGAACCGGACCGCCAAGTGTACTGCTCGCGGTCGAAGCGGATCAGGCTCCCGGCCAGGAACACCGCGATGGCCACATACGGATACAGGCCGAACAGGATCGAGTTGAGCATCTCACGCGCCTCCGCATGCGGCAGCATCTGCCGCGCCATCGGGTCCGCCGGCCGCGACGAAGCGCACGGCCTCGTCCTCCCACTGCCGATCCAGCGCGGCCAGGGTATCGGCGTCCGCCCCCAGCGCGGCGACGGTCTCTGCCACCATGTGCGCCGCTGCTGGCCGCGCGGCCAGCGTCTCCACCGCGCGCAGCACGGCGGCATAGGGGCTGCCCCGCCGCGCCAGCTTCTCGCGCAGCGCCGCCATCACATGCACCGCATCGGCGAGCAATGAGCGGGCCGCCCGCTCCGGCAGGATCGACAGGAACTCCAGGAACAACGGCAGGTAGTCGGGCAGTTCACGCGCCGAGATGTGCAGGCCGTGCAGGCGGTACAGCTCGGCCAGCCGCACCATCGCCTGCCCGCGCTCGCGCGATTCGCCATGCACATGTTCGTAGATGTGCAGCGAGAGCGAGCGGTTGCGGTCGAACAGCGCCACATAGCGCTCCTGCGCATCCAGCATGTCCAGGCGCGCCAGTTCGTCGATGAAGCCCCCCAGTTCCACCGCCGCCGGGTGCGGCAGCAGCGCCTCCTCGTCCATCGCCGCGCGCAATGCCGGCAAGGCGGCCAGCAGGTCCGGCTCGGGGTAGCTGAGCAGCGCGGACAGAATGCGGAATGTCTGCATGGTCAGGTCCCCACCTTGGCGTCGGTCGGCGCCCTGAAGCCGTGCTCGTGCTTGGCCCGGCCGAACAGCCCGGTATCGCCGCCCGCGCAGCCATTGCCGAAGCTGAAGCCGCAGGAGCCGCGCAGGTCGAAGGCGTTCTCGGCGTATTCGCGGTGCGTGGTGGGGATCACGAAGCGATCCTCGTAGGCGGCCAGCGCGAGGGTCTTGTACATGTCCTCCACGGTCGCGCGGTCCAGGTTGACCTGAGCCAGCACCTCCGCATCCTCCCGCCCATCCACGTGGCGCGCCCGCATATAGGCGCGCATCGCCAGCAGCCGCTCCAGCGCGAAGCGGACCGGATATTCCTCGCCTGCCGTCAGCAGGTTCGCCAGATAGCGGATCGGGATGCGCAGTTGCGACACGTCGGGGATGGCGCCGTTGACGCCGATCAGCCCGGCCTCCGCCCGCGCCTGGATCGGCGACAGCGGCGGCACGTACCACACCATCGGCAGCGTGCGGTATTCGGGATGCAGCGGGAAGGCGATCTTCCAGTCGATCGCCATCTTGTAGACGGGCGAACGCTTGGCCGCTTCCAGCCACGCCTCGGCGATGCCGTCCAGCCGCGCCTGGGCGATCACCGCGGGGTCGTTCGGGTCCAGGAAAATATCGAGCTGCGCGCGGTAGAGGTCGCGTTCATCGGCCATCGACGCCGCCGCCTCGATGCGGTCCGCGTCGTAGAGCATCACCCCCAGATAGCGGATGCGGCCGACGCAGGTCTCCGAGCAGACCGTCGGCAGCCCCGCTTCGACCCGCGGGTAGCAGAAGGTGCATTTCTCCGCCTTCCCGCTCTCCCAGTTGTAATAGATCTTCTTGTACGGGCAGGCCGACACGCACATCCGCCAGCCGCGGCACTTGTCCTGGTCGATCAGGACGATGCCATCCTCCTCGCGCTTGTAGATCGAGCCCGACGGGCAGGCGGCGACGCAGGCCGGGTTCAGGCAATGCTCGCACAGCCGCGGCAGGTACATCATGAAGCTGTTCTCGAACTCGCCGTAGATCTCCTTCTCCACGGCTTCGAAATTCGCGTCGCGCGAGCGCTTGGAGAACTCACCGCCGAGGATCTCCTCCCAGTTCGGCCCCCACTCGATCTTCTCGATCCGTTCGCCGGTGATCACCGAGCGCGGCCGTGCCGTCGGCGAGGCCTCGCTCAGCGGCGCGTTCTGCAGATGCTCGTAGTCGAAGGTATACGGCTCGTAGTAGTCGTCGATCTCCGGCAGATCCGGATTGGCGAAGATCTTGGCGAGCACGCGGAACTTGCCGCCCATGCGCGGCACCAGCCGGCCGCTGGAGGAACGGACCCAGCCGCCCTTCCACTTCTTCTGGTTCTCCCAGTCCTTCGGGTAGCCGATGCCCGGCTTGGTCTCGACATTGTTGAACCAGGCGTATTCGACCCCGTCGCGGGAGGTCCAGACGTTCTTGCAGGTGACCGAACAGGTGTGGCAGCCGATGCACTTGTCCAGGTTCAGCACCATGGCGATCTGCGCGCGGATTTTCATGGCATGTCCCCTATTTCACCGTTTCCGCTTCGCGGTGCGGCGCTTCTTTCCAGTCCACCTCGAGCATCTTGCGCACCACCACGAACTCGTCGCGGTTGGAGCCGACGGTGCCGTAGTAGTTGAAGCCGTACGAAAGCTGGGCGTAGCCGCCGATCATATGCGTCGGCTTCGGGCAGACCCGGGTGACGGAGTTGTGGATGCCGCCGCGCAAACCGGTGATCTCGCTGCCCGGCACGTTCACGATCTTCTCCTGCGCGTGGTACATCATGCACATCCCCGACGGGATGCGCTGGCTGACCACCGCGCGGGCCGTGAGCGAGCCGTTGGCGTTGAACACCTCGATCCAGTCGTTGTCGACCAGGCCGATGGATTTCGCGTCGATCTCGCTGATCCACACCACCGGACCGCCCCGGTTCAGCGTCAGCATCAGCAGATTGTCGCTGTAGGTACTGTGGATGCCCCATTTCTGGTGCGGCGTCAGGAAGTTCAGCGCCATGGACGGCCGCTCGTCGGCCAGCCCGCGCACGCCGGCCAGCGTGTGCGTGTCGATCGGCGGCCGATACACCGCCAGCGCCTCGCCGAATGCGCGCATCCAGGCATGGTCCTGGTAGAACTGCTGCCGCCCGGTCAGCGTTCGCCACGGGATCAGCTCATGCACGTTGGTATAGCCGGCGTTGTAGCTGACATGCTCGCTCTCCAGCCCGCTCCAGGTCGGCGAGGAGATGATCTTGCGCGGCTGCGCCTGCAGGTCGCGGAAGCGGATCTTGTCGTCCTCGCGCGCACGGGCCAGGTGGGTGTGATCCCGCCCAGTCTGTTTGCCCAGCGCCGCCCAGGCCTTCACCGCCACCTCGCCATTGGTCTCCGGCGCCAGCGACAGGATCACTTCGGCCGCGTCGATATCGGTCTCGATGCGCGGCCGGCCCTCGGCATTGGTTCCGTTCAGCCCGCCCAGCAGCGCCACCTCGTGCTCGGTGTTCCAGCCGATCCCCTTGCCGCCGTTGCCGAGCTTGCCCAGCAGCGGCCCCAGCGAAGTGAAGCGCGCATAGGTGGCGGGATAGTCACGCTCCACCAACGTCACGTTCGCCATCGTCCGCCCGGGCACCGGTGCGCAGTCGCCCTGCTTCCAGTCGGCCACGTCGTAGGGCTGCGCCAGTTCGCCGGCGGTGTCGTGCATGATCGGCGTCAGCACCACATCGCGCTCGCGCCCCAGATGCCCCTCGGCGATGCGCGAGAAGGTGCGCGCGATGCCTTTGTAGATTTCCCAGTCCGAGCGCGACTCCCAGGCCGGGTCCACCGCCGCGGACAGCGGATGGATGAACGGATGCATGTCCGAGGTGTTGAGGTCGTGCTTCTCGTACCAGGTCGCCGTCGGCAGTACGATGTCGGAGTAGACGCAGGTGGTGGACATGCGGAAATCCAGCGTCACCAGCAGGTCCAGCTTGCCGGTGGGCGCCTCGTCATGCCACGCCACCTCCGCCGGCTTGGTGCCGCCCTCGTGGCCCATATCCTTGCCCAGCACCCCGTGGTCGGTGCCCAGCAGGTATTTCAGGAAATACTCGTGCCCCTTGCCGCTGGCGCCCAGCAGGTTGCTGCGCCAGACGAACATGTTGCGCGGGAAGTTCTGCGCCGCGTCTGGGTCCTCGGCGGACAGCTTCAACCCGCCCGAGGCCAGTTGTGCCGCGACATACGCGGGCACCGCCTGCCCCGCCGCCTCGGCCTTCGCCGCGATGCCCAACGGATTGGCCTCAAGCTGCGGCGCGGAGGGCAGCCAGCCCATCCGCTCGGCCTTCACGTTGCAGTCGATCAGGCTGGCCGGCAGCGCCCCGGCATCGGCCAGCGGCGACAGCAGCGCCGAGGTGTCCATCTTCTCGTACCGCCACTGCGAGGAGTGCGCATAGAAGAAGCTGGTGGAATTCATCTGCCGCGGCGGCCGGTTCCAGTCCAGCGCGAAGGCCAGCGGCAGCCAGCCGGTCTGCGGCCGCAACTTCTCCTGCCCCACGTAATGCGACCAGCCGCCGCCGGACTGCCCGATGCAGCCGCACATCATCAGCATGTTGATGATGCCGCGGTAGATCATGTCCATATGGTACCAATGGTTCACCCCGGCGCCGAGGATCACCATCGATTTGCCGTGCGTCTTGTCGGCGTTCTCGGCGAACTGGCGGGCGACGGTGGCGATGTGGTGCCGGCTCACCCCGGTCACCGCCTCGGCCCAGGCCGGGGTGTAGGGGATGTCATCGTCCAGGCTCGCCGCCACGTTGCCGCCGCCGAAGCCGCGGTCGATGCCGTAATTGGCCACCATCAGGTCGAACACCGTGGCCACCTGCACCGGCCCGTCCTTGGTCTGCACGGTGCGCACCGGCACGTTACGGTGCAGCATCGCCGCGTGGTCGGTGGCATGGAACGTCGCCGGCGCGCTGCCGCCGAAATACGGGAAGGCGACCGAGGCCATCGCCTCCTCCCGCCCGGCCAGCGTCAGCGCCAGGCGCACCTCATGGCCGTCCCGCGCGTCCTTCTCCTCGATGTTCCACTTGCCGCTCTCGCCCCAGCGGAACCCGATCGAGCCGTTCGGCAGCGCCAGCGACAGGTCGGCTTCCTCGAAGGCCAGCGTCTTCCAGTCCGGGTTGTTCGCCTGCCCCATCGCGCCGTCAAGGTCGGCCGCACGCAGCAGCCGCCCGGGCACGAACGCCTCGCCGCGTCGGTCCAGCCGCACCAGCATCGGCATGTCGGTGGTCTTGCGGCAATATGCGTCGAAATATTCGCTGCGGCCCGCGAGGTGGAATTCCTTCAGGATCACATGGCCCATCGCCATCGCCAGCGCCGCGTCGGTGCCCTGCTTCGGGTGCAGCCACAGGTCGGCGAATTTCGCCGCCTCGCTGTAATCCGGGCAGATCACCACGGATTTCGTGCCCTTGTAGCGAACCTCGGTATAGAAATGCGCATCCGGCGTGCGCGTCTGCGGCACGTTGCTGCCCCACAGCAGCAGAAAGGTGGAGTTATACCAGTCCGCGCTTTCCGGCACGTCGGTCTGCTCGCCCCAGGTCTGCGGGCTGGCCGGCGGCAGGTCGCAATACCAGTCGTAGAAGCTCAGGTTCACGCCGCCGATCAGCGACAGGTAGCGGCTGCCGGCGGCGTAGGACACCATCGACATCGCCGGGATCGGTGAGAAACCGACGATGCGGTCCGGCCCATGGGTCTTGGCGGTATACACGTTGGCGGCGGCGATGATCTCCTCCACCTCCTCCCACTGCGCCCGCACGAACCCGCCCAGCCCGCGCACCTTCTTGTAGTGGCGCGCCTTCGCCGGGTCCTCCACGATGGCCGCCCACGCCTCCACCGGCGCCTTGGTCGCCCGCTCGGCGCGCCACAGCTCCACCAGGCGGCGGCGCACAAGCGGGTATTTCACCCGGTTGGCGCTGTAGAGGTACCAGGAATAGCTCGCCCCGCGCGCGCAGCCGCGCGGCTCGTGGTTCGGCAGGTCCGGGCGCGTGCGCGGATAATCGGTCTGCTGCGTCTCCCAGGTGACGATGCCGCCCTTCACGTGGATCTTCCAGCTGCACGAGCCGGTGCAGTTCACCCCATGCGTGGAGCGCACCACCTTGTCGTGCGCCCAGCGCGAGCGATACGCCTCCTCCCAGGTCCGGTCCTCGTTGGTCACCACCCCGTGCGTGCCCGAGAAGCTGTCGATATTCTTGCGAAAGAACGCCAGACGATCGAGGAAATGGCTCATTTCGATACCCTCCTTAGGCCGCGGTGTCGGCGGCGAGCGCGGTGCCGGAGATGCGCACGCTGGCGCCCGGCCGCATGTAGACCCACCAGGTCAGCACCAGGCAGATCACGTAGAAAGCGATGAACCCCCACAGCGCCGCCGCTGGGCTGCCGGTGGCCGCCAGCGAGCTGCCGAAGCTCTTGGGGATGAAGAAGGCGCCGAACGCCGCCACCGCCGAGGTGAACCCCAGCACCGCCGCCCCCTCGGTCGCCGCGTCGCGCAGCGCCTGGGCCTGCGCCTGCGGGCCGCGCGCGGCCGCTTCGCGCAGCTTCAGCGTGCGGAAGATCGACGGCATCATCTGGAAGGTGGAGGCGTTGCCCACCCCGCTGGCGCCGAACAGCAGCAGGAACATCGCCAGGAACCCCCAGAACGCGCCGGCCTGCTCGCGGATGCCCAGGAAGAACAGCACGCCCCCCACGGCCGCGATCATCACCGCGAACACGTACAGCGTCACCCGCGCCCCGCCCCACCGGTCGGCCGCCCAGCCGGACAGCGAGCGCGTCAGCGCCCCCACCAGCGGCCCCAGGAAGGCGTAGGCCACCGGGTTCACGCCCGGGAACATCACCTTGGTCAGCAGCGGGAAGCCGGCCGAATAGCCGATGAACGAGCCGAACACGCCGGTGTAGAGCCAGCACATGATCCAGGTGTGCCGGTTGCGGAAAATCACCGCCTGCGCCGCGAACGAGGCCCTGGCGGTGGCGATGTCGTTCATCCCGAACCAGGCCGCCAGCGCGGTCGCCGCGATCAGCGGCACCCACACGAAGCCGGCATTCTGAAGCCATATCAGCTTGCCGGCGCCGATCGTCTGCGGCGGCCCGCCGAACGCCCCGAACACCGCCGAGGTGATCACCAGCGGCACCAGGAACTGCACCACCGACACGCCCAGGTTGCCCAGCCCCGCGTTCAGCGCGAGCGCCTGCCCCTTCTGGTCCTTGGGGAAGAAGAAGCTGATATTGGCCATCGAGGAGGCGAAATTGCCGCCGCCCAGCCCGCACAGCAGCGCCAGGATCAGGAACACGGTGTAGGGCGTCCCCGGCTCCTGCACCGCCATGCCGATGCCGATCGCCGGGATCAGCAGCGAGGCAGTGGAGAACGCCGTCCAGGTCCGTCCGCCGAAGATCGGCACCATGAAGGAGTAGAACGCTCGCAGCACCGCGCCCGACAGCCCCGGCAGCGCCGCCAGCCAGAACAGCTGGTTGGCATCGAACGGGAAGCCGATCGCCGGCAGGTTGATCACCACCACCGACCACACCATCCACACCACGAACGCCAGCAGCAGCGCCGGGATGGAGATCCACAGGTTGCGGTTGGCGATCCGCCGCCCCTTGGCGGCCCAGAAGCTGGCGTCCTCGGGGTTCCAGTCCGCCAGCACCGCCCCCTCGGGCTGCAATTCGGCCAGGTAACGCCGGTCCGGGGCCACCACCGCCTTGCGTTCCATCGTCGTGATGGCGGAGTGCATCCACAGCAGGCTCACGCCGGCGATCAGGAACAGCAGCATGAAGCAGCTCGTCCACAGCCCGGTCAGGTCGTTCAGCATGCCGAAGGCGATCGGCAGCACGAAGCCGCCCAGCCCGCCGATCATGCCGACCACGCCGCCCACCGGCCCGACATGCCCGGGATAGTACATCGGGATATGCCGATAGACCGCCGCCTTGCCCACCGCCATGGCGAAGCCCAACGTGAAGGTGACCAGCGTGAACGGCACCACCCCCATGCCCAGGCTGAACGCCAGGTCGCCGTGGGTGCCGTGCACCAGGTAATCAGTCGGCGGATACGAGAGCAGGAAGGTGGTCACCACCGCCAGCCCCAGCGACCAATACATCACCCGCCGCGCGCCCACCCGGTCGGACAGCACGCCGCCATAGATGCGGAACAGGCTGCCGGGGATGGAGTAGGCGGCGCCAAGCATACCAGCCACCTCCACGTTCACGTGGTAGGCGCCGATGTAGAAGCGCGGCAGCCACAGCGCCAACGCCACGAAGCCGCCGAACACGAAGAAATAATACAGCGAGAACCGCCACACCCGGATATCGGCCAGCGGCGCCAGCTGCTCGCGCAGCGGCATCGGCTTGCCGTGCTCCGCACGGCGCGCCCGCAGCACCGGGTCGTCGGTGGTGGTGAACCAGAACACCGCCGCCATCACCACCAGCGCCGCCGCCCAGACCTGGGCCACCACCGGCCAGCCGAACGCCACCATCACGAAGGGCGCGAGGAACTTGGTCACCGCGGCGCCCACATTGCCGACGCCGAAGATGCCGAGCGCCGTGCCCTGCCGCTCCTGCGGATACCAGCGCGAAACATAGGCGATGCCAACCGCGAAGCTGCCGCCGGCCAGCCCCACGCCCAGGGCGGCCACCAGCATCATCGGATAGGTGGTGGCATAGGACAGCAGGAAGGTCGAAACCGCGGCGGCCAGCATCACCAGCGCAAACACCGCCCGCCCGCCGTAACGGTCGGTCCAGATGCCCAGCCCCAGCCGCACCAGCGAGCCGGTCAGGATCGGCGTGCCCACCAGCAGCCCGAACTCGGTCTCGTCCAGCCCGAGCTGCTGCTTGATGCCGATGCCGATGATCGAGAATATCGTCCAGACGGCAAAGCATACGGTAAAGGCCACCGTGCTGGCCGAAAGCGCCCGCGTCGCCTCGGCGCTGCTTGCTGGTGCAGGAACAGCCATCGCGTCTTCCCTCCGTCACACCGCGTCAGCAGCGGCGTGAGAATGCGCGCATCCTGCACCGATCGGCGCGTTGACGTGAATCAACCCCGTCCGGATCGGCCAAATTTGGCAATTGCCAATTTATTGCGCCCATGAGAGCAATCACGCGCTATGATTGCCACACCGGGAACGACGAGGAAGCAGCGTGAACAGCGGATTGGCCACTTTGCGCGCGGTTCCGATGTTCGAACGGCTCGACGCCACACTGCTCACCCGCCTGGACGCGATCACCGCCGTCACGCACCTGCCGCCCGGCCACCTCCTGTGCCGCCAGGGCGAACAGGCGGCGCACCTGCACATCCTGCTCGACGGTCAGGTGGCGCTGTCCGGCATCGCGCCAGACGGCGCCGAGACGGTGCTGGAGGTGGCGCAGCCGGTGTCGCATTTCGTGCTGGCCGCGGTGCTGACCGACATGCCCTACCTGATGTCGGCCCGCACCGTCACCCGGTCGCGCGTGCTGATGCTCCCCGCCCCCGGCCTGCGCGCCCTCACCCGCACCGAGCCGGCGCTGGCGCTGGCGCTGCTGGGGGCCATGGCACGCGACTACCGCGCCATGGTGCGCCAGGTGCGCGACCTGCGGCTGCGCACCGCCGCCCAGCGCCTGGGCTGCTACCTGCTGGCCCTGGTGGCCGAAGCCCCGGGCAATACCGCCCGCCTGCGCCTGCCGTTCGACAAGGCGTTGCTCGCCTCCCGCCTCGGCTGCCGCCAGGACAGCCTGTCCCGCGCCTTCGCCACCTTGCGCGAGTACGGGGTGGAAACCCACGGCGCCGCCGTGGCGCTGCACAACATCGCCGCCCTGCAAGCCTTCGCCCTGCCCGACGAACTGGCCGACCTGCCGACCGACCCGGGCTGACGCAGCCCCTACAGCGCCGCCGCCACCCGTGCCGCCACCCCGGCCCAGTCGCCCGGCGCCGCCTGGCGGAACTGCCGCAGCGTCGGGTACCACGGGCTGTCGTCGCGGTGCAGCAGCCAGCGCCAGCAGGTGTCGAAGCGGTTGAGCAGCCAGACCGGCCGGCCCAGCGCCCCGGCGAGGTGCACCACGGCGGTATCCACCCCGATCACCAGGTCCAGCGCCGCCACCAGCGCCGCGGTGTCGGCGAAATCATGCAGCTCGTCGGTCCAGTCGTGCAGCACCAGCCCCGGCGGCGGCGCCTGGCCGGATGCCGGGCCGACCTGCAGCGACACGAAGCGCACCCCCTCCACGCCGGCCAGCGGCGCCAGGGCGGACAGCGGCATCGAGCGGCGGCGGTCCATCAGCTGTGCATCCGGCTCATCCGGGTGCAGTCCGCCGGCCCAGACCAGCCCGACGCGGCGCCCCGGCAACCCGGCCAGCCGCCCCCGCCAGGCCGCCACGCGGGCCGGGTCGGCGGCCAGATAGGGCACCTGCGCCGGAATGCTGTCCGGCGTGGTACCGAAGGCCAGCGGCAGGCTCAGCAGCGGGCAGGACAGGTCAGCCGGCGGCGGCTCGGCCCGCATGTCGTGCACCTCCGCCACCCCCGGCATGCCCGCCAGCAGCCGGGTCAGCGCCGGCGGCACGCGCAGCAGCACCGTGGCCCCGCGCGCGGCGGCCAGCGGCGCGTAGCGGACGAATTGCAGCGTGTCGCCATAGCCCTGCTCGGCCCAGAGCAGCAGCCGCCGGCCCGCCAGCGGCTCGGCGCCGGTCCAGCGCGGCGGGGCGATCGCGGCGGCCGCCTCGCGATAGCCGGGCAGCCGCCATCGTGCCTCGAAATCGGCCCAGCCACCGGCGAAATCGCCCAGCAGCAGCCGCGCGGTGGCGCGGTCGGCGCGCACCCGCTCGGCATCCAGCGACCCCGGCGCCAGCGCCAACGCCGTGTCGAACGCCGCCAGCGCCTGCTCCGGCCGGCCGCGCCGCAGCAGTAGCGCCGCCAGATTGCCGCGCGCCACCACCGAGCGCGGCGCCTGGCGCAGCACGGCGCGAAAGCTGGCCTCGGCCTCGGCGATGCGGTCCTGCGCCACCAGCGCCACCCCCTCGTCGATCAGCCGCCCCACCAGGGCGGCGCGCGAGCCCAGCAGCGCCAGCGCTCGCCGCAACCCGGCATCGCCCGGCCGCAGCCGCAGCGCGGCGCGCAGCGCCGTGGCGGCCGCCTCCCAGGCCCCCTCCTCCTGCAATTCGTGGGCCTGCCGGTGCAATTCCTGCCAGTCCGGCGCCGTTTCAGCCACCGAGGCGCTCCCGCAGGGCGGCAGCGGCGGCGGCCACCACCGGCGCCCAGGCATCCTGGGCGGGCGGGCGGAAGATGCACATGCTGGGGTACCAGGGCGAATCCGCCCGGTCGAGCAGCCAGCGCCAGTCGCTGTCGAAGCGGTTGAGCAGCCAGACCGGGCGGCCCAGCGCGCCCGCCAGGTGGGTGACCGCGGTGTCCACGCCGATCACTAGGTCCAGCGCCGCGACCAGCGCGGCGGTGGCGGCGAAATCAGTCAGCTCCGCTGTCCAGTCATGCAGCATCATCGTCTCAGGAGGCGATCGTTGCGCCTCCTTCTGGAGCGACACGAAGGCCACCCCCGGCACCGCCGCCAGCGGCCCCAGCAAACCCGGATCGACGGCGCGGCGGCGGTCCGAGCGCAGCGCCAGCGGATGGCCCGCCCGCCAGTTGCCCGCCCAGACCAGCCCGACCGCGATCCGCCCCCTGCCCGCCAGCCGGGCCCGCCACGCCGCCACCTCGGCCGGGTCGGCATGCAGGTAGGGCACGGCAGCCGGCACCGTCGCCAGCGTGGTGGCGAAGGCCAGCGGCAGGCTCAGCAGCGGGCAATGCAGGTCGTGCGGCGGCAGTTCGGCGCCTTGTTCCACCACCGTCGCCACGCCCTGGGTGCGGGCCAGCAGCCGGCAGGCCGGGCCCTGCGCCTCCAGCACCACCCGCGCCCCGCGCGCGGCCAGCAGCGGCAGGTAGCGGGCGAACTGGAAGGTGTCGCCGAAGCCCTGCTCGGCCCAGACCAGCACGGTGCGCCCGGCCACATCCTCGGCGCCGGTCCAGCGCGGCGCCGGCAGGGCGCGCTTCGCGGCGGGGAACACGTCCAGCCGCCAGCGCGCCTCGTAGTCGCGCCAACCCTGCGCGTAATCGCCCAGCGCCAGGGCGGACAGCGCGGCGTTCCAGCGGTGCACCGGCTGCCCCGGCTCCAGTTCCACTGCGCGGCGAAAGCCGGCCAACGCCTCGGCATGGCGGTTGCGCTCGCTGAGCACCCGCGCCTGCCCGGCATGCGCAGCGGCGAGTCGCGGGTCCAGCGCCAGGGCGCGGGCGAAGCTGTCGCGGGCGGCGTCGTCCTGCCCGGCGGCGCGCAGCGCGAGGCCCAGATGCAGATGCAGCAGCGGCTGGCGCGGCGCGGCGGCCAGGGCGGCGCGGTAGGCCTCGGCCGCCGCCGCCGGCTGCCCGTCCGCCAGCAGCGCGTCGGCGAGGTCGATCCGGGCGGCGGCGAAATCCGGCCTTGCGGCCAGCGCCGCGCGCAGCCGGGCGATGCCCTGCTCCCGCGCGCCGAGCCGCAGCAGCGCCACCCCCTGCCGGTGCAGCGCCGCCGCCGCGCTCATGCTCGCATACTCACGGCCGGGCGCTCAAAGACGGGCGCTGGCCAGCTCCGCCAGCGCGGCCGCCACCTCGGCCAGCACGCCGTCCCAGTCGCCCGCCTGTTTCTGGCGGAACAGCCGGGCGGACGGGTACCAGGGGCTGTCCGCGCGGCGCAGCAGCCAGCGCCAGTCCGGCACCGCCGGCAGCAGCACCCAGACCGGGCGGCCCAGCGCGCCGGCCAGATGGGCGGGCGCGGTATCGACGCTGATGACCAGGTCGAGCTGCTGCATGATGGCGGCGGTGTCGGCCAGGTCGCCGACCAGGCCGCGCGGATCGACCAGCCCCTCGATCTGGCCGAGGGCCCGCATATCGGCCTCGCGCACGTCCTTCTGCACCACGTGGAAGGTGCAGCCGGGCGCCGCCAGCACGCCGGCGAGGCGGTGCAGCGGCAGGCTGCGGTTGCGGTCGTTGCCGTGGTCACGGCTGCCCGACCAGGCGAGGCCGACGCGCAGGTAGCGGCTGCGATCCGCACCCTGGCGGCGGAACAGGCCCAGCCCCGCCGGGGCAGGCGCCGGGCGCAGCCGGTCGGCCCAGGCCGCCAGCCGGTTCGCCGGCACGGTCAGGTAGGGGGTTTCGGCCGGCAGCGTGTCCAGCGTGGTGCCCAGCGCCAGCGGCAGCCCGACCAGCGGGCAATGCAGGTCGAATGCCGGCACGCCCTGGTCCAGCGGGCAGATCTGCGCCACGCCGGGCACCGAGGCGGCCAGCGCCGCCAGTTCCGGCTGCACCGCCAGCAGCACGCGCCCGCCGCGCGCCGCCACCTCCGGCACGAAGCGGAGGAACTGGATGCTGTCGCCCAGCCCCTGCTCGCAATAGACTAGGATGCTGCGCCCGGCGATCTGGCCGCCGTCCCAGGCGGGGCCGGCGCTGCGGATCGGGTTGGCGGCCATCGAGGGGCGCAGCCAGCGCGCCTCGTAATCGGCGAAGCCGCCCGGCAGGTCGCCCAGCAGCAGGCGGATCATGCCGGCGCTGGTGCGCTGCTCCGGCCCCTCGGCCGGCAGGCTCGCCGCCATGCGCAGGCTGGCCTCGGCCTCGTCGACATGGCCCTGGGCCAGCAGCGCGAAGCCGAGGCTGGCATGCGCGAAGCCCTTGCCGGGGCGCTGGGACACCGCGATGCGCGCCTGCGCCGCCGCCTCGTCCAGCGCGCCGAGGTCGCGCAGGGCGTGGCTCAGGCTGCACCGCTCATCGACCAGGTCGGGGCGCAGGGTCAGCGCCTGCCGGTGGCTGGCCACCGCCGCCTCCAGCTCGCCCAGTTCCTGCAGGATCACCCCCAGGCTGGCATGAGCCTCGGCCAGCCCCGGCTGCAAGGCGAGCGCGGCGCGGCAGGCCTCGGCGGCCTCGGCGCGACGTTCCAGCATCTGCAGGGCGCTGGCGCGGCCCATATGCGCGGCCGGATCGTCCGGGCGCAGCGCCGCCGCCGCGTCGAAGCTGGCCAGTGCCTCCGGCCACAGGCCCTGGCCGGCCAGCGCGACCGCCAGCGCCATCTGCGCGGGGGGCAGCGCGGGTGCGGCCGCGACGGCGGCGCGGAAGCAGTCCAGCGCCGCCAGCGCCTCGCCCCGCGCCTGCAACGCGAAGCCCAGATGCAGCCGCGCCGGCAAGTGGTCCGGCAGGCGCGCAAGCACGGCACCGAAGGCGGCAATCGCCTCGTCGACGCGGCCCTGCGCCTGCAAGGCGCGGCCGAGATCGGTGCCAATGCCGGGATCGTCGGGCGCCGCCGCGCCGGCCCGGCGCAGCATGGCCTCGGCGGCGACCGGGTCGCCGGCCAGCAGCAGCGCCGCGCCCAGCCCGGCCAGCGTCTCCAGCCGGCCGGGTTGCAGGGCCAGCGCCGCGTTGTAGCAGGCCAGCGCCTCGCCGCCCTGGCCCAGCGCCAGCGCCACCCGGCCCAGCGCCACCTGCGCCTCCACCATGTCGGGCGCCAGGGCGCAGGCGCGGCGCAGCGCATCGGTCGCCTCGCCCGTCCGCCCGGCATCCCACAGCGCGCCGCCCAGGTTGCACAGCAGCGGTGCGTCCTCCGGCGCCTGCTCCACCGCGCGCTCCAGGCAGGCGATCGCCGGCTCCAGCCGCCCCTGCGCCTTCAGCCCCAGGCCGAGGCTGTTCCAGGCCTGCGGGAACACCGGCAACTGGCCGACCGCCTCCCAGATGCGCGCCACCCCCTCTCCGGTGGCGCCCTGGGACAGCCGCACCGCGCCGGCTAGGTGCAGCGCGTCCGGGTTCAGCGGATCGCGCTCCAGCACGCTGGCATAGCAGGCATAGGCGTCATCGAGCCGCCCGGCGCCGTGATGGGCAAGGCCGGACCGCAGGATGGCGGCGAGATCGGCCTCCTCGACGGCGGAATCTGACATGGGCGCGGGGTCTCCGTATGCGGGCGGCGTCATATTCTACAGATGAGGCCGCCGGCCGGGCGATACCAGGGCGCGCCGGGCGATCACAATGCCTCCAGCGCCGCCGCCACCGCCGCGACCACGCCGGCCCAGTCGTCCCGCCCGTCCGGCTGGCGGCGCTGGCGGAACAGGCGGGCGGTGGGGTACCACGGGCTGTCGCGCCGCACCGCCAGCCAGCGCCAGTCGGCGGCGGCGGGCAGCATCGCCCAGACCGGGCGGCCGAGCGCGCCGGCCAGATGCAGCACCGGGCCATCCACCGCGATCACCAGGTCCAGGCAGCACAGCGCGGCGGCGAGGTTGGCGGCATCGGCGGCGGCGGCGCGCAGGTCCAGCAGCGCCGGGAAGCGGTCCAGCACCGCCGCCTCCACGGCGTCGGTGCCAAATGGGCCGATCGGTGGGCCGAGCGCGTGCAGGCGCACCGGCAGCACCGCCAGCGCATCGAGCAGCCGGCCCAGCGCGGCGGCCGGCATGCGGGTCGGCGGCATTCCGGCCTCGGACTCCGGCAGGCTGTTGCTCCAGGCGATGCCGATGCGCCGGCTGCCGGCGGCATCGGGGGGCAGCACCTCCCGCCAGCGCGCCAGCAACACCGGCGGGGGCGCGAGGTAGGGCAAGCGGGCGGGCACCGTCGGCAGGGTGGTGGCGAAGGCGCGCGGCAGGTCGGCCAGGGCGCAGCGCAGGTCGAACGGCGGCAGCGCCGCGCCGGGCAGCAGCAGGGTGATGGCGGGGTTGCCGGCAAGCTCGGGGGCGGCGGCCAGTAGCGCATGCAGCGGCGGCTGCACCCGCAGGATCACCTCCGCGCCGAGGGCAGCCACCATCGGCACGTAGCGGACGAATTGCACGCTGTCCTCCAGCGTGCGCTCGGCGTGCAGCAGGATGCGCTTGCCGGCGAGGTCGGCCTCGCCGCTCCAGACCGGCTGGCGCAGCCGGGATTCCAGCGGCGGCGCCGGGTCGTCGTGCAGCCGCCAGACGAATTCGGGCCAGCCGCCGGCATAGTCGCCCAGGGTCAGCCGGGCCAGCGCGGCGCCGTGCCGGGCCTCGGTCAGCGCCGGGTCCAGCGCCGCCGCCTCGGCATAGCGGGTGGCCGCCTCGGCGGGGCGGCCCAGCGCGCGCAGGGCGTGGCCGGCCACCATATGCGCCTCCGCCGCCGCCGGCTCGCGCGACAGGACGGGGCGCAGCCCGGCCAGCGCGGCGGCGGCGCGGCCCTGGCGCAGCAGCGCGCGGCCCAGCACCGCCTGCGCCGACGGCAGGCCCGGCCGCAGCGCCAGCATACCGCGCAGGGTCACGATCGCCGCCGGAACGCGCCCCAGCGCCAGCAGCGCGCGGCCGAGCAGCACGCCGGAGGCGGTGTCGCTCGGCCGCTCCGCCAGCGCGCCTTGCAGCGCCGGCACGGCGGCGACCCAGTTGCCGCGCGCGGCCAGCGCCGCCCCCAGCCCGGCCAGCGCGCCGGCCAGCGTGGGCGCCAGTTCGCGGGCGCGCAGCATGGCGGTGATCGCCCCCTCCGCCCGGCCGGACGCCAGCAGTGCCAGCCCGAGGTTCAGCCAGGCCTCGGCGTCGGCCGGCGCCTTGCCGAGCACCTGCCGATACACCGGCACCGCCTCGGCGGCCTGCCCGTTGGCGCGCAGCAGGTCGCCCAGCCGGCGCAGCATCGCCGGGTCGCCGGGCCGGTGGGCGACCGCCTCGCGCCAGGCGGCAATCGCCTCCGGGGCGCGGCCCAGTCCTTCGAGCAGTTCGGCGAGGTTCGCCCAGGCGGCCGGGAAGGCCGGCTGCACGGCCAGCGCCTGGCGCAGCAGGCCCACCGCCGCCGCCGGGTCGCCCTGCTGCGCGCGGGCCAGCCCGGACAGATGCAGCGCATCGGCCCGGCCCGGCCAGGCGGCAGCGGCCGGATCGGCCAGCACCCCGGCATAGCCGCGCAGCGCCTCGCCGGGCCGGCCGGCCTGATGGGCCTGCATCGCCGCCGCCAGCCGGGCGGTCAGGTCGTCCTGGGGAGGCGGCGGCATTCCCTAGCCGCGCGGCAGGGTGGCGACGAAGCCGCGCAGCGCCGCGGCCACCGCATCCACCACGCTGTCCCAGTCCCCCGGCGCCGGCTGGCGGAACAGCCGCATGCCGGGGTACCACGGGCTGTCGGCGCGGCCGAGCAGCCAGCGCCAGTCCGGCGAGAACGGCAGCATGACCCAGGTGGGGCGGGCCAGCGCGCCGGCCAGATGGGCCAACACCGTATCGACGCAGATCACCAGATCCATCTGCGCCACCGCCGCGGCGGTATGGGCGAAGTCCTGCAACTCGCTGCGCATGTCCGACACGCCGCCGAGCCCGGCCAGCACCGGGCGATCGGCCTCGGCGACGTGCAGTTGCAGCACCACGAAGCGGCACTCCGCCGCCTCCACCACCCGGCGGAACGACTGGAGCGGGATCGAGCGGTTGTGGTCGTTGCGGTGGTCCGGGTTGCCGGCCCAGGCGATGCCGATGCGCGGCCCCCCGCCCTTCAGCAGGCCGGCCCAGCGGCGGGCATGCGGCGCCGGCACCGGCAGGTAAGGCACCCGCGCCGGGATGGTCTCCAGCCTGGTGCCGAAGGCGCGCGGCAGGCTCATCAGCGTGCAATGCAGGTCGCATTCCGGCCGCGCCTCGTCGCTGGAAATCACCTGCTCGGCGCCGGGAAAGCCGGCCAGCAGGGTCTTCAGCGCCGGCTGCACCTCCAGCACCACGCGCGCGCCGCGGGCGGCGACCAGGGGCCCGTAGCGCACCATCTGGAGCGTGTCGCCGAAGCCCTGCTCGGCCTGCAACAGGATGCGCCTGCCCGCGAGGTCGGCCGCCCCGGTCCAGACCGGCAGGTCCGGGCGTGGGCGGACGGTCAGCGGCACCCCGCATTGCCAGCGGCTTTCGTACTCCTCCAGCCCGGCGGTGAAGTCGCCCTGCACCAGCCGGGCCATGGCGAGGTTGGCCTGGGCCGAATGGTTCTCGGGGTTGAGCAGGATGGCGGCGGAGAGGGCGGTGACCGCCTCCTCCACACGGTTCAGCGAGCGCAGGGCGTTGCCGATGCCCTCCTGGGCCGCGTCCAGCCGCGGGTCCAGCGCCAGGGCGCGGCGGAACTGGTCGATCGCCGCCTCGAACCGGCCGAGGCCCATCAGCGCGTCGGCCAGGCAATGCGGGCCGGCGGCGGCCTGCGGGTGGGCGGCGACGATGGCGCGGGCGTTGTCGTGCATCTCGTCCCACAGCCGCAGCTTGGCCAGGGCGGCGTGCAGGTTGCTGCGCGCGTCCAGCCGGGCCGGGGCCAGCCGGATCGCCGCGCGGTAGCAGGCGGCGGCCTCGGCCGGCCGCTCGCGCGCCATCAGCGCGTTGCCCAGGCCGAGCTGCGCCTCCACCGAGTCCGGCCGCAGGGCCAGGGCGCGGCGCTGCAAGGCTTCGGATTCGGCGAAGGATTTCGCCTCCAGCGCCACCGCCCCCAGGTTGACCAGCGCCTCCGGATAGTCCGGCCGCAGCACCAGTGCCTGGCGGAAGCAGGGCCCGACCTCGCCGTGGCGGCCGAGCGCGCGCAGGCTCACGCCCAGGTTCAGCGGGATGGTGGCGTCGGCCGGGCGCAGCGCCATGGCGGCGCGCAACGCGGCCTCGGCCTCGGCATGGCGGCCCTCGGCCTGCAAGGCGAGGCCCAGGGCGGCGCGCACGCTGCCGTCGCGCGGGCGCAGCGTGGCGGCGCGGCCCAGCGCGGCCATCGCCTCCGCCCCGCGCCCCAGTTCGCGCAGCGTGTGGCCCAGGCCGGCCAGGGCCTCGCCGTCATCACCATGCAGCGCCAGGGCACGTTGGAAGCTCGCCACCGCCTCGTCGCGGCGGCCGGCGCGGCGCAGCGCGGTGCCCAGGTTGGCCCAGGCGGCCGGCATGGCCGGGCTGGCGGCCAGGGCGGCGCGGATGCGGGCGATGCCGGCCTCGGTCTGGCCGTCGTTGATCTCGATCAGGCCCAGCAGATGCAGCGCGTCCGGGTTGTTCGGCTCGGCGGCCAGCACGTCGCGATACAGCGCGCGTGCCTGCACGCCCCGCCCGGCCTGATGGTGCGCCAGCGCCGCGCGCAGCAGCCCGGCGGTATCCGGCGGGCCCGAGGCGGCGCTCATCCGCCGCCAGGGGCGCCGCCGGGCGTACCGCGCAACCGGTCGAGATTGGGCAGCAGCGCGGTGGCCAGCCCGATCAGCGGCAGGAACGAGGACGCCTTGAACACGAACTCGATGCTGGTATGGTCGGCCAGCCGGCCCATCGCCGCCGCGCCCAGCCCGCCCAGGCCGAAGGCGAAGCCGAAGAACAGCCCGGCCACCATGCCGACCCGGCCGGGCAGCAATTCCTGCGCATAGACCAGGATGGCCGGGAAGGCCGAGGCCATCACCATCCCGATCACCACCGTCAGCGCCCCGGTCCAGAACAGGTTGGCGTAGGGCAGCGCCAGGGTGAACGGCAGCACGCCCAGAATCGAGATCCACATCACCGTCTTGCGCCCGATCCGGTCGCCGAACGGCCCGCCGACCAGGGTGCCGACCGCCACCGAGCCCATGAACACGAACAGCAGGATCTGCGCGGACTGCACCGACACGTGGAAGCGGTCGATCAGGTAGAAGGTGTAGTAGCTGGACAGCGCGGCGGTATAGACGTTCTTGGAGAAGATCAGCGCCACCAGCACGACGATGGCGAAGGCCACCCGCCCGCGCCCCAGCCCGCTGCTGGCCGCCGCCACCGCCCGCTTGCCGCGCGGCGCCATGCCGTGGCCGCGGTACCAGATGCCGACCTGGAACAGCACGAACATGCCCAGCAGCGCCGCGCCCGAGAACCAGGCGATCGCCCCCTGGCCGCGCGGCAGCACGATGATGGCGGCCAGCAGCGGCCCGATGGCGCCGCCGGCATTGCCGCCCACCTGGAACAGCGACTGCGCCAGCCCGTAGCGCCCGCCCGAGGCCAGCCGCGCCACCCGCGAGGATTCCGGGTGGAACACCGAGGAGCCGACCCCCACCATGCCGGCCGAGAACAGCAGCATCGGGAAGCTGTGCGCGTGCGAGAGCAGCATCAGCCCGACCAGCGTGAACCCCATGCCGACCGACAGCGAGAACGGCTGCGCCCGCCGGTCGGTATACATCCCCACCATCGGCTGCAGCAGCGAGGCGGTGAGCTGGAAGGTGAGCGTGATCAGCCCGACCTGCGAGAAATCCAGGTTGAAGCTCTGCTTGAGCATCGGATACAGCGCCGGGATCAGCGACTGCATCATGTCGTTCAGCATATGGCAGAAGCTGAGCGCGATCAGCACCGGGAACACCGCGCCCGATGAGGCGGCGGCCGGCGAGGCGGCGGCCGGCACGGCAGCGGCCGGCGCGGTGGCGGGCAGCGGGTCGGCGATGGCGGCGACGGCTTTCTGCATCGGTCTGTCCCGGCTGGCGGCTTGCGAACGGTACAGTATGGAGCCGTTGCGATGAGCGGGCCAGAGCGCCACGCGGGCCAGCGCCCCTCCCCGTTCAACCCGGCCATGCCCGGCGCGGGGAGCGCGGCAGCCTACCAGCCGGGCCAGCGTCTGGTGCGGTCGGCCTCCTGCGCCCGGGTCAGCACGCGCGGCCCGTCGGCCACCTCGTGCGGCGGGCCGGGCAGCGCCTCGGGGTTGGACCAGCATTCGATATAGCCGAGCGTGCGGGTGCAGTAAGGCGGGCGGGCTGGCGGCGCCTCCGGCGGCTTGCAATAGGTCTTGCCCTGCTCCAGCCGCACCACCGAGCAATCCCGGCCGGTGACGCCGGAATACACCGCGTCGCCCACCCCGCGGCCCAGCACCGCCACGCTGGCGACATCGGCCGCCGCGACCGCGCCCTGCACCGGGGTCACGCCGGCACAGCCGGCCAGCAGCAGGGCCAGCAGGAGGGCCAGCAGCAGCATCGGCAGGGACGGGCGGTGCGGCATCGCCGCATTCTGCGCCCTCGGGTATGAACGCGAGGTTGCCGGCCGCTTGTGGCCGCCATTGTTTGCTCCGGACCGGCGGCAAGGCTATGGTCCGCCCGCGTGCGCCCTCGGCCCCGCCGCCGGGGCCGGGCCACGCCTGTTGACAGACTCGCCGCAAGGCCAGCCGGAAGGATCCCCGTGTCCGACATTTTCGCCGAGGTCGAGGAAGACCTGCGCGCCGAACGAGTCAAAAAGCTGTTCCAGCGCTATGGCGGCGCCATGGTGGCCGCCGCGGTGCTGGTGGTGCTGGGCACCGCCGGCTGGCAGGGCTGGAACTGGTACCAGGCCCGCCAGACCGCCCGCGCCGCCACCGCCTACCTGGGCGTCATCCAGGTGCTGGACGGCCCGGCCGGCGCCGACCGCAAGGCGACCATCCCGGCGCTGGAGAAGGTGATCGCCGAGGGCGGCGCCGGCTATCGCAGCCTGGCGCGGCTGCACCTGGCCGCCCTGCGGTTCGACACCGGCGACAAGGCCGCGGCACTGGCGCTGTGGGACCAGGTGGCGGCCGACGGCGGCGCCGACCCGGTGCTGCGCGACTCCGCCCGCCTGCAATGGGCGCTGCACCAGATCGACGACGGCGACCCCGCCCAGGTGCAGGCGCATCTGCAGCCGCTGACCGCGCCGGAAAACCCGATGCACGCCCTGGCCCAGGAGGCGCAGGCCCTGCTGGCGCTGCGCCAGGGCAACAAGGACGCGGCGCGCGACATCTTCAAGCAGCTGGCCCAGGATGTGACCGCGCCGCAGGGCGTGCGCGGCCGCGCCAATGGGCTGCTGGCCCAGCTCGGCGAGTGAATTTTGCGAATGGACGGGCTGGCACGATGACGAAGACCGGGATCAAGACAGGCATGGCGTCGGTGGGCGTAGCGGCGGCGGCCACCGTGGGCCGCCGCGCCGCCCTCATGCTGCCGCTGGCCGCCCTCGGCGGCTGCAGCATCTGGGACGGCTGGTTCGGCAGCGAGAAGGTGCCGCTGCCCGGCAAGCGCCTGCCGGTGATGCCGCCGCAGGACCCGCTGCAGGTCACCCCCGGCCGCACCGTCACGGTGCCGCCGCCGCAGGCCGATGCCGGCTGGCCGCAGCCCGGCGGCAGCCCGGCGCATGGCGGCGGCAACCTCGCCGCCCCCGGCCCGCTGGCGCGCGTCTGGTCATCGGACATCGGCAGCGGCACCGGCTATCGCCGCCGCATCACCGCCCAGCCGGTGGTGGCCGGCGGGCGGGTGTTCGCCATGGACAGCGACGCCAACGTCTCCGCCTGGGACGCCGCCACCGGCCGCTCGGTCTGGAACGTGGACACCCGCGCCGAGGACGACCGCAGCACCAATATCGGCGGCGGCATCGCGGCCGACGGCGACACGCTGTACGCCGCCACAGGCCGGGCCGACGTGGTGGCGCTGGACGCCGCCACCGGCAAGGTGCGCTGGCGGACGCGGACGGCCGCCGGCGCCCGCTCCGCCCCCACCATCGTCGATCAGCGCATGTTCATCCCCACGCTGGACGACCTGCTGGTGGCGCTGTCCACCACCGACGGCAAGCGGCTCTGGGCCTACCAGGCGCCCAGCACCGAAACCTCGGTGCTCGGCCTGCCGGCCCCGGCCAGCGCCGAGGGCATCGTGGTGGCCGGCTTCGCCACCGGCGACCTGCAGGCGCTGCGCGCCGTCTCGGGCACCGTGGTCTGGGCCGACAGCCTGGCGACGGCGCGGGGCCGCACCTCGCTGGCCGACCTCTCGACCATCCGCGCCATGCCGCTGATCCGCGACGGCCGGGTGTATGCGGTCGGCCTCGGCGGGCTGATGGTGGCGATCGACCTGCGTTCCGGCCGGCGGCTGTGGGAGCGCGACATCGCCTCGGGCAACACCCCCTGGCTGGCCGGCGGCTGGCTGTATGTGCTGACCGTCGAGAGCCAGCTGGTGGCGCTGAGCGCCGAGGATGGCGCGGTCGCCTGGGTCACCCAGCTCGACCGCTACGAGAACCCGGCCAAGCAGAGCGGGCCGATCCAGTATATCGGCCCGGTGATGGCCGGCGGCCGGCTGCTGCTGGTGGACTCCAAGGGCCGCATGCTGGTCTGCGACCCGGTGACCGGCAAGCAGACCGGCCGCCTTTCAGTGTCCGCCGCCGGCGCGGTGTCGCCGGTGGTGGCCGGCGGCATGGTGTTCCTGGTGACCGCCGACGGCACCCTGGCGGCACTGCGCTGAGCCCCCGGATGGACCCTGACATGCCCGAAACCCCGAGCGGCCCGGCGCTGCCGGTGGTGGTGATCGCCGGGCGGCCGAATGTCGGCAAGTCCACGCTGTTCAACAAGCTGGCCGGCCGCCGCGCCGCCCTGGTGGCCGACACCCCCGGCGTGACCCGCGACCGCAAGGACGCCGAGGCGATGCTGCGCGGCCGCGCGGTGCGGCTGGTGGACACCGCGGGGCTGGAGGAATCGGCGCCGGAGAGCCTGTACGGCCGCATGCGCGCCTCCTCCGAATCGGCGATCGTGGTGGCCGACCTGGTGCTGTTCGTGATCGACGCTCGCGCCGGCGTCACCAGCGCCGACGAACATTTCGCCGCCTGGCTGCGCCGCCATGGCCGGCCGATCCTGCTGGTGGTCAACAAGGCCGAGGGCCGCGCCGGCAGCAACGCCGCGCTGGAAGCCTATTCGCTCGGCCTGGGCGAGCCGGTCGCGGTCTCCGCCGAGCATGGCGAGGGCCTGGCCGACCTGATGCGCGAGATCGCCGAGCGCCTGCCGCCGGCCCCGCGCGCCGAGGCGGAGCACGAGCGCCCGCTGAAGCTGGCCATCGTCGGCCGCCCGAACGCCGGCAAGTCCACCCTGCTGAACCGCCTGCTCGGCGAGGAGCGGATGATCACCGGCCCCGAGCCGGGGCTGACCCGCGATGCCGTCGCGGTGCGCTTCAGCGACGCCCAGGGCCCGATCGAGCTGGTCGACACCGCCGGCCTGCGCAAGCGCGCGCGCGTCGACGAGGGGCTGGAGAAAATGAGCACCAGCGCCACCATCGAGGCGCTGAAGATGGCCGAGGTGGTGGTGCTGGCGGTCGATGCGCTGGAATGCGAACTCGGCCGCGGCCTGCACGAGCAGGATTTGCAGATCGCCCGGCTGATTGAGCGCGAAGGCCGCGCCTGCGTGATCGCCATGACCAAGTGGGACGCCGTGGCCGACCGCGACCGCGCCCGCAAGCAGGTCTCCGACCGGCTGGAAGCCAGCCTGTCGCAGCTCAAGGGCATCCCGGTGGTCACCCTCTCGGGCCTCACCGGCCAGGGCGTGGACAAGCTGATGCCGGCGGTCCGCCGCGCCCACGAGGTCTGGAACATGCGCGTGGCCACCGGCGCGCTGAACCGCTGGTTCGAGACGGCGCTGGAGCGCCACCAGCCGCCGCTGGTGGAAGGCCGCCGCCTCAAGCTGCGCTACGTCACCCAGGCCAAGGCCCGCCCGCCCACCTTCATCATTTTCGGCACCCGCGCCGAGCAGACGCCGGACGACTATCAGCGCTACCTGTCCAACACCCTGCGCGAAACCTTCGACATGCCGGGCACGCCGATCCGCCTGCTGTTCCGCGGCACCAAGAACCCGTACGCCGACGAATAGCGCCCGCCACCGGCAGCGATATGTTGACACGGCAACGGTGGCCCGTCACAGCATATTGACTAGCATGGCTGGCGGCCCCCATGACAGCGACGGCTGACCCCTCACAGGCGGACAATGCCCGGATATCGGCCTTGATCCGCACCACCCTGGTGGACACCGCGCCGGCGGAGAATTTCGACCGCATCCTGCGCATCGCGACGCGCATATTCGAGGCGCCGATCGCGCTGATCGCCTTCGCCAACGGCGAGCCGGCCTGGTGCAAGGCGTCGGTCGGCATCGCCAGCACCGATCTGCCGGCCGCGGTCGAGATCGCCCTCGCCGGCATCGCCGCCGGCGAAACCCGCATCGTGCCGGATGCCTGGCCCGAACTGGCGGAAATCCGCTTCCATGCCGCCGCCCCGCTGCGCACCCCCGACGGGCAGCCGGTCGGCGCGCTGTGCGTGATGGACCGGCGGCCACGCCAGGAATTCGCCGCCGCCGACCGCGCCATGCTGACCGACCTGGGGCGCGCGGTGATGGCGGAGCTGGAGCTGCGCGCGCGCGGCCTGCAGGCGCGCACCCTGGTCGGCGAGCTCGACCTGCGCAACGCCGTACTGGCCGCCGCCGGCGCCGCCCCCAGCGTCGGCGAGGCATTGGAGCGCATCATGGGTGTCACCTGCGACGCGCTTGGCGCCGCCCTGTGCCATGTCTGGCAGCAACCGGCCGGCGAGGACCGGCTGCGCTTCCTTGGCGGTGTGATACGCGGGCGGCTGCGCCACACTGACTACCTCGGCCGCTGCCGCGCGCTGGACGTCTACGCCCACAACTCGGTGGTGGGCGAGGCCATCCGCACCGACCGCCAGATCATCACTCCAGAGATCGCGGCGGAGGATCTGGGCCACCACCCGCTGCTGCGGCTGAGCCACGAGAACGGCCTTCTCAGCCGCATCGTGACGCCGCTGCGGGTCGGCGAGGACTGCTATGCCATGCTGACCTGCTTCGACCGTCCCGACGCCGACGTGGCGGCGGCGGCCGGCCAGGTCCGCGGCATCGCCCTCGCCCTGCTGCCGGTGCTGCGCCGCCAGCAGGACCACGCCCGCGCCGAGCTGTTCCAGCGCATCGTCGAGACCACCGCCGACGCGGTGGTGGTGGCCGGCGCCGACCCCGGCGACGGCGCGGGCGACGACTCCGGCCCGCGCATCGTCTACGTCAATCCCGCCTTCGAGCAGGTCACCGGCTATACCGCCGCCGAGGTGGCGGGCCGTTCGCCCCGCCTGCTCTACGGCCCGCGGACCGAACCCGCCGCCCGCGCCGCCCTGCGCGCCGCCATCGTCGCCCGTCGGCCGCTGCGCCAGACCATCACCCACCACCGCAAGGACGGAACGCCCTTCGTGGCCGACCTGAACGTATCGCCGGTCACCGACAGCATGGGCCGGCACACCAGCTGGGTCGCCATCCAGCGCGACATGACCGCCTATTTCGAGGCCGCCGAGGAGGTCGGCCGGCGTGAGGCGGCATTCCGCCGGTTGTTCCACAGCAACCCGGTGCCGATGTGGATCTACGACCGCGCCAGCCTTCGCTTCCTGGAAGTGAACAACGCCGCCATGTCGGTCTACGGCTGGACGCGCGAGCAGTTCCTGGCGATGACCATCCTCGACATCCGGCCCGAGGCGGAGCGCACGGCGGCGGCCGGATCGGCACAGGCCCCGCGCGACGGCCGCGCCGTCTCCGGCCCCTGGCGCCACATCACCGCCGGCGGGCAGGAGCGACTGGTGCAGATCATGTCCTCGCTGCTGGAACATGAGGGCACGCCCGCCGTGCTGGTCGGCGTGTTCGACATGACCGAGCAGGTCCGCGCCGAGCGGGCGCTGCGGCACAGCCAGGCGAGCCTGCAACAAACCACCGGCCAACTCGCCGAGGCGCTGCGGCTGGCCAAGTTGGGGCCCTGGCGCTGGCGGGTCGGCGCCGAGGCGGCGGAATGGTCGGACGAGATCTTCGCCATCTTCGGCACCGACCGCGCCAGCTTCGTGCCGACGGTGGAGACCGCACTGGCGCGCATCCACCCGGACGACCGGCAGATGACCCGCGACTTCCTGGAGCAGACCGCCACCGCCAGCGGTCCGCGCAGCTTCGACTTCCGCGTTCTTCGCCCGGACGGCCGCATCGGCCATTGCTGGATCGAGGGCAGCCGGGTCGAGGACCCCGCGACCGGCGAGATCTGGCTGCATGGCTTCTGCCAGGACGTGACCGAGCGGCGCGAGATCGAACAGGCTCTGCTGCGCGCCGAGAAGCTGGACACGATCGGCCAGATGACCGGCGGCGTGGCGCACGACTTCAACAACCTGCTGACGGTGATCGCCATCAGCCTGGAACTGGCCGACGCCGCCGCCGAGGGCAACCCGACGCTGCGCCCGCTGATCCGCGCGGCGCGCGAGGCCACCGACAAGGGCGCGCAGCTCACCGCGCAGCTGCTCTCCTACGCGCGCCGACAGCCGCTGCGCCCGCGCCCGGTGGCGCCATCGGATTTCGTCGCCGACCTGCTGGACATGGTGCCGCGCGTGATGGGCGAGCGCCACACCCTGCGCGCCAGCGTCGCCCCCGGCACGCCGCGTTTCCAGGCCGACCCGGCGCAGCTTGAGACGGCGATGCTCAACCTGCTGCTGAACGCCCGCGACGCCATGCCGGCCGGCGGCGGCATCACGCTGGAGATGGCCCCGGTCACCTTCACCGAGGCCTACGCCATCAACCAGGACGAGGTGCAGCCGGGCGATTACGTGATGATCGCGGTGGCCGACGCCGGCACCGGCATGTCGGCCGAGACGCTGGCGCGGGTGTTCGAGCCGTTCTTCACCACCAAGCCGGTCGGCAGGGGCACCGGGCTCGGCCTCAGCATGGTGCTGGGCTTCGCCAAGCAGTCCGGCGGCCATGTCTCGGTCTACAGCGAGATGGCCCGCGGCACCGTGGTCAAGCTGTACCTGCCGGTGACGGTGACCGAGGCGGAGTTGCCGGCCGCGCTGGCAGCCCCGCAAGGCCGGCTGCCGCCGATCGAGGTGCTGGTGGTCGAGGACAAGGAGGATGTTCGCGCCATCGCCTGCCAGCTCTGCGTCGATCTCGGTCTGATGCCGACCGCGGCGGCCTCCGGCGAGGAGGCGCTGAGCTACCTCCAGGCCGGCTTCCGCTTCGGCCTGCTGTTCACCGACGTGGTGCTGGGCGGTGCTCTCGACGGCGTGCGCTTGGCCGAGCAGGCTTCGGCCCTCCAGCCTGGCCTGCCGGTGCTATTCACCTCCGGCTACACCGAAAACACCATCGTCCATGGTGGCCGGCTCGACGAGGGCGTGCGGCTGCTGACCAAACCGTACAGCAAGGCGCAGTTCGTCGCCGCAGTCGCCGCGGCATTGGCAAGCATGCTGGCATGATCCCTGTGCAGCCCTGACTGCTGGGCGATCGACCGGCCATAGGAAGCCTCGCGCTTGCCCCGGCGGCCTAAATAATCTGGCCGCCGGCGTCGGGGCGTGCCTGATGCGGCAGGTGCAATTCCGCCCGCGTGCCGTCGCCCTCTCCCGGCGCCAGCACCAGGCGCCCGCCATGCGCGCCGGCCACCCGGTAGGCGAAGGCCAGCCCCAGCCCCGCCCCGGCCCAGCGCCGGCCGCGCGACATGTCGGCCTGCACGAACGGGCGGCCGAGCTGCGCGCGCACCTCGGCGGCGATGCCGGCGCCGTGGTCGGTCATCGCGATGACCGTCATGCCGCCCTCGTCATGCCAGCTGATCGACACGTCGGAGCCGGCAGGCGCCGCCTTGATCGCGTTGTCCACCAGATGGTCCAGCGCCCGCTCCACCAGCCGCACATCCCCGTCCGCCCCCGCCTCGGTGTCGCCAGTGATGATGAAATCGACCGGGCCGCCGCTGCCCGCCTGCTCACGGGTGGCCTGAGCACGGGCAACCACCCGCTCGACCAGCTCGGCGATGCGGAATTCGCGCCGCTGCATGGCGCGCAGGCCCTGGTCCATGGCGACGATGTCCAGCGCCCCGTCGATCAGGCTCAACAGGCGCTGGCCGCTCTCCAGGATGGTCTGGGCGTGCAGCAGCAGATCGGCGCGCGACAGGTCCGGCGTCTTCAGCACCACCTCGGCCAGGCCGATCACCGGGATCAGCGGCGTGCGCAATTCGTGGGAGATCACCGCCAGCAGGTCACCGCGCGCCCGCTCGCTGGTGCTGCGCGCCTGCACCGCGTCGGCGGCGACGACCGAGGATTCGTCCAGCCGCGCCAGCAGCCGGGCGCGCTCGTCCTCGGCGGCGCGGATCTGCGCCTGCAACTGGTGGTCGCGCGCCGCCCGCTGCCGGCGCTCCAGCGCGCGGGCGCGGGCGCGCGTGACCACGTCGGCGATCACGCCCAGGTTGAACGGCTTCTGCACCATGTCGAAGACATGCGTGCGCAGCGCCCCCAGCACGGCCTCGGTGGTGGCGTTGCCGGTCAGCAGCACCACTTCCACCGCCTGCTGCTCGGTCCGCCCGCCCAGCACGTCTCCGGCCAGGCCGAGCCCGTCCTGCCCGGGCATGCGGATATCCGACAGGATGACCAGGATGTCCGGCATCGCCGCCAGCACCGCCTTGGCCTGTTCGGCCGAGTGGGCGGTCGCCGTAGCAAAGCCGCGCTGGCCCAGGCTACGGGCGAGCAGGTCGGCGATGGCGGTCTCGTCGTCCACGATCAGCACCCGCCCGACCGATGGACTGGCCGGTATCGGCTCGGGGTCGGGACGGGATGGAGTGTCCGTCATGGCGGTGCGACGCATGCTCATCTGCCTGGTTCCTGCCGCGCGGCGGAACGGTGACGTGCTGGTGAGCCATTTTGCTCGTCTGACCACAGCCACACCAACAGCAGGCTGCAGCGTCCGTTCGACTTCAACGAGCGACCAGCAGAGAGCATCCAGCGGGCAACGTCAATAGAACAATATTGACCGACGCAACGTCATTTACGCCAAATTAGCCATACAGTAACATTTCCGTCACTCGCAGGCCTGCAGCCATCACCGCCCAACAGCCGCCCGCCAGGACCAGGACGACCCAGAACGCCACGCCCGGCCGCAGCCGCTCAGGCGGCAGCGATCGCCGCGCCGTCGTCGATGGAGGGACAGGCGACATACCATCCATCGGTCAGGCCGCCGTCTTGACCAGCAGGGCCGGCGCCGGGTTCAGCATCGGCCGGTTCAGGAACACGCTGTTGCGGAACACCCGCGCGGCATCGCGCTCGCCCTGCCGGTTCATGTCGGCGTATTTGCAGATTGCGTCCAGCCGGTTGCTGGCGCCGATCTTGCGAAAAATGTTGGCGACATGCGTCTTCACGGTTGAGACCGACAGCGTGAGCCGGCGGGCGATCAGCTTATTCTGCAGCCCGTCGCGCATCAGCAGCAGAATTTCGGTCTCGCGCTCGCTCAACCGGGCCGTGGCATAGGCAATGTCCGAGGGGGGGTGCAGCAGCGTCACCACGTCGCCGCCCCGACCGAACGGCTGATCGCCCCGCGCGGCTGGCGGCGCCGGCTCATCGGCATCCAACAGGGACCGGAACGCCAGCAGGTCGGCCGTGAAGCGGATCACCAGCACGATGGCGCGCGGCAGATGAATCTGTATGTCGTGGATCGCCCGCAGATTATCGCCTGTCAAGAAACGCTGGGAGACACACACGAGAATCCGCTCATATGACGGAACCGAAGTCAAAACCGCACGAGGATCCTCGAACAGCTCGATCTTGGCATGCCCGAATTTGGCCTGGATTTCATTCAGCGCGTCGTTATCAACCAGGCCCGGCGTCTCGACGAGAAAGATTTTCATGTCCTGTCTCCGATGTCCCAAGCGACATGACACTGGTAGAATTACCTACGCCGACAAACCAGTCAGGTTTTGTTAGGTTTTGTAGAGCCACCCCACGAATTCGTGGACCGCCGCCGCGCCCCGGCCGGAATGGCCAGGCCGGATGGCCAGAGGCTAAGCCGACCCGCCGCGCCGCAGCAGATAACCGGCGCCACGCACCGATTGCAGCACCCGGTGGCCGTCCCCCTCCGGCGTCAGCTTGTGGCGCAGCTGGAACACCAGCTGGTCGATACTCCGGTCGTCCACCCGCCATGGCCGGCGCAGCACGTGTTGCGACAATTCGTCGCGCGACACCGGCTGCCCCTGGCCCAGGATCAGCCGCTCCAGCAGCGAGAACTCGGCGGCGGTCAGGTCGATCGGCTGGTGCTGCGCGTCGTGGACGGTTCCGGCCTCGAGATCGACCACCACGCCGCCGAATTGGACCAGCCGTTCCCCCTCGCGCGGCCGCACGAGGACATGCGGGCCACTGCCCGCCAAGCCATTGCCCGCCGGATGGGTGGCGGCATGGGCCGGCGCGCCCGCAGACACCCGGCGATGCACGGCATGGATGCGGGCCACCAGTTCGCGCGGGTTGGGCGGCTTCAGCACGTAGTCGTCCGCCCCAAGCTCCAGGCTCAGCACGCGGTCCGCCTCGTCGGCGATGCCGGACACCACGATGATACCGCAGCTGCCATCTTCCACCAGCCACCGGATCAGCGACACGCCGCTGGTGTCGGGCAGGCCGATATCCACCAGCACCACATCCGGGCTCATGCTGTGCTTGAGGCGCTTCGCCTCCGCCCCGGTGGCGGCCCAGGCCACGACGATGCCGGACATCTCCAGAAGCGCGCGCACCGCGCTGGCCACCGCCACCTCGTCCTCGACCAGCAGCACGCGCATCTGCTGCGCCTCGCCATCGGTCTCGCCGGGCTGCCTGGGAAACTGGTCCTGGGACATCATTTCACACGCCCGCCCCTCCGTATCCGCCATCCATGCCGCGCGGATCCCGCCGCCGCGGTCCCATGGCATGCGTGCGCCTGCACCAAAGCGACCGCTTCATTCTGCGGGCCGCTTCGGCCGCGTGGCGAAAATACCGATTGGTATCAGTCCACTGGCCCACAAGATCGCCCCACCCGAAGGATTTTCTGCCCGGAGCCGAGATCATGCACGTCCAAAACGATAACATCGATGTAAATAGTGTCCACTTTCGTGATGGCATGCAACGGATACATAGATGCGCCGCCATCCACCCTTGCGCAGGCGGCGGACAGCCAGCGTCACCCGGGCTGCCCCGCTGCGACCGTCTCCGTGGGCGGGAAGTTCAGCTCCACCGCGATGCCGTCGGGGTCGTACAGAAACAGCTGCGTCTGCCGGTCGCGCGGGATCACCCTCTCGGTATAGGCAACGCCGCGCGCGGCCAGGCGCTGCTTCATCTCGGCCAGCCCGGTGCAGGAGAAGGCGATGTGGTCGAACAGCCCGGTGGGCTGGCGCACCCGCTCCGGCAGCCCCGCCTCGCCCTCGCGCGGGCCGATCAGGTGCACCGTCGGCACCTCGCCGCAATACAGCCAGTAACCGGGGAAGCCGAGCGGCGGGCGATACCCCACCGGCAGGCCCAGCACCTCGGCATAGAAGCCGCGCGTGGCCTCCAGGTCGGCCGGGCGGATGGTGTAGTGGTTCAGCGCGTTCAGGGGCATGGCGGCCTCGGGTGGTTATACGGCATCATCATCATGGATCATACGAATCGCAGGCCCGGGGTCAGCCCCAGCATGTGGGCGCCCACCGTCTCGAAATGCGAGCTGCGCGCCTGCACCTGCTGGGTCACGCTATGCATGTCGCGGAACCGCCGCTCGAACGGGTTGGCCTGGAAGATCGCGGTGGCGCCGGCCTCCTGCCAGCACATGTCCACCACCTCGCGCGCCTGGTGGGTAGCATAGGTCGCGGCCAGGCGGATGCCCATGCGCCGCTCCATATCCAGCTCCCCGCCCGCCGCCACATGCTCCCACGCCTCGTCCAGCGTGCTCAGCAGCAGCGTCCGCGCCGCCCGCAGCCGCGCCTCCGCCAGCGCCAGCTCGCGGTGCAGCACCGGGCTGTCGCGCAGCGCGCGGCTGGAGCTGCCGGGCGTCTTCTCCCGCGCCAGCGCCAGGAAAGCGTCCAGCATCCCCCGCGCGATCCCCAGCGCCACGCCTGCGAAGCCCGACGCATAGGCATGCGTGGTGGTGAAGCGGTACAGCAGCCCCGCATGCCGGCGCTCGGCGGCGATGTCGCGGCGGACCGACATGTCCTCGGGCACGAACAGCCCCTCCACCGCATAGGTGTCGCTGCCGGTGCCGCGCAGCCCCACCACCTGCCATACATCGGTGAGCGTGGCCTCGCCGGCGGGGATCAGCATGGTGCGCTCGATCGGCTGGCCGTCCGGCCCTGCGCGCAGGCGGCCGTCGCGCTCGCGGACGCGGCAATGGCCGCCGAACCAGGTGGCATGCCGCCCGCCGCTGGCGAAGCTCCAGCTGCCGCTGACCCGGTAGCCGCCCTCCACCACCTCCGCCAGCGCCCCCGGCGCCGCCTGCCCCCAGGCCAGCACGGCGCGCGGATCGCGGCCCCACACGCGATACGCCGCCGCCGGCGCCATGTAGGCAGCCGCCATCGAGCATCCCGCCGCCTGGCCGATGCACCAGGCGGTGGAGGCATCGGCCACGGCGATCGCCTCCAGCACCTGCACGTGCTCGGACAGCCTGGCCTCGTCGCCGCCGCACGCATGCGGCAGCAATGTCCGGAAAATCGCCGCCCCATGCAGCGCGTCCAGCAGATCCGCCGGCAGCTCGCGCCCCGCCTCGATCCGGTCGGCGGCGGCGGCGACCAGCGGCGCCACCGCCCGTGCCCGGGCCAGCGGAGCGGCCATCGTCAGGTCCTGGACCACGCGCATGCTGTCCCCCCGGTTGATTGCGGGGAGTGTCGGCTTTGGCGTGGCGGGAGGTCAACAAGGGAAGGAAGGTCTTCTTTTTGTGGACAAAAAGAAGCAAAAAACTTTGCCCGTTTGGTGCGAAAGGGGATGGTTATGGGGGATAACCATTTAGCCATTCCAGCAATGGCCGCCAGAGTGCCCGCTCCGCGGTCGCGCCGGCGACCATGCCCACGTGGCCGGCGCGCGGGGTGTGCAGCACCGCGCCGGGGATCAGGGCCGCCAGCGGGGCGGCGCTCTCCGGCGGCACGATGCGGTCGCGCCCTGGCACCGCGACGAAGACCGGCGTTCGCAGCGCGGCGGGATCGACCGGCTGGCCGGCGATCCGCCACACCCCTCTCGCCGGGGCGTTGGCGCCGTACCACTCGGCCAGGCAGGCGCGCGCCACCGGGGCGGCCAGCGGCACCCCGTCGTTCAGCCAGTCCTCCAGCGCCACGAACATCCTGGCCCGCTCGCTGTCCTGGTCCAGGCTCGCGAAGCCGCGGTATTTCTCGGCGATGCTCCACGGGTCGAGCATGGCGAACAGCAGCTGCAGCGCATCGATCGGCACCGTGCCGGACAGCGCGATCGCCGGCTCCAGCAGCGGCAGCAGCCCGGCCATGGCGGCGGCGCGCTCGGCGTCCACAGCATGGAAATCCCACGGCGTGGCCAGCAGCGCCAGCGCCGCCACCCGGTCCGGCCGGCGCTGGGCGGCGGCCACCGCCAGCAGCCCGCCCATGCAATACCCCGCCAGCACCACCGGCCCCGGCAGGGCCGCCAGCGCCCGCTCCAGCCGCCCGGCCACATAGTCGGTCAGCGTGAACTGCCGCTCCACCGCGCCCGGCCAGCCCCAGTCCAGCAGCAGCGGCCGCACCCCCTGCGCCGCCAGGAACCGCAGCATGGAGCGGCCCTCGGCCAGGTCCAGCACATGCGCGCGGTTGACCAGGCTGGGCACGAACAGCACCGGCCGGCCGCTGCCGCCATAATCCAGCACCCGGCTGCCGCCCTCCGCCCAGATCGCCGGCGGGTCGTCCAGCGTGCGGGTCCAGGGATGGCGGCGATAGGCGGCGATGCCGGCGATCAGCGCCCTATCCTGCGCCCCCGCTTCCGACAGCACCGCCTCGGCCAGCGCCGCCATCGCCTGAGCCGGCATCGCCTGAGCCGCCATCGCCTGAGCCGCCATCGCCCGCGCCTGCTCCGCCAGCGTGGCGCTCCACCCCGGCCAGCCGGCGTTCAAGTTCGGCAACGCGCTCAACGAGGCGGTCGATTTCAGCATCGCGAGGGTCAGGTGCAGCAGCAGCGGGCGCGGGCCGCGCCGCAGCAGCGGCCCCGGCCGGCCGTGCGCCGCCCCGGCCGTGTCCGGTCGGGTCATGCCCGCCCGCCGGCGGCACCGCGCGCAGCATCGCCGTGGCGGCGCCCGCCCACAGGCCCAGCAGCGCCTGCCAGGTCTCCTGCGCCTCGCGGTCGGCGGCCAGCGCCGCCAGTTCGCTCTGCACCAGGGTGACCCAGTCGCGGGCAAGCGCCTGCAGCGCCGGATCGCCGGGGCCGTCCTGGGGTGGGTCGCTGCCGGTCATCCGTCATCCTTCCTCCCGGCGCGGGGCCTTTCATTAAACCGCACGCCGGCCGACGGCGCATGTTCCTTTGCTGCGCCGCGTCATGCTAGACTTGCCCACCAATACCCGCGAGGGGACCAGATGTCGCAGACAGGCACCGCCGACAGCGAAGCGAACCAGGGCGACAAGCCGCCCGTGGTGGTCAAGAAATACGCCAACCGGCGGCTCTATAACACGGAAAGTTCCAGCTACATCACGCTGGACACGCTGGCGGAAATGGTGCGCGGCGGGCGGGACTTCGTCGTCTACGACGCCAAGACCGGCGAGGACATCACCCGCTCGGTGCTGACCCAGATCATTGTGGAAGAGGAAAGCAAAGGCCGCGCCCTGCTGCCGACCGGCTTCCTGCGCCAGTTGATCGGCTTCTACGGCGACTCCATGCAGTCGGTGGTGCCGAAATACCTGGAACAGGCGATGACCGCCTTCGCCGAGCAGCAGGACAAGGTCAGCAAGGCGGTGGCGCAGACCATGGGCCCGTTCTTCCCGCCGGGCCTGGAAGAGGTCGGCCGGCAGAACCGCGCCATGATGGAACGCGCGATGAGCCTGTTCACCCCCTTCCTGCCGCAGGAACCCAAGCCCGAATCAAAGCCCGCCAGCCAGGCCGAGATCGACGCCCTGCGCGCGGAGGTGGACAGCCTGCGCAAGCAGCTCGCCGCCGCCCGTGCCGCCGCCCCGCGCAGCGCCGCCGACTGACCCCACCCGTTTCGGAGACCGCCCCGATGTCCTGGCCCGTGCAGAGCGGCACGTTCCGCCTCGGCGATTTTCCCGTGCAGCAGGGCGGCGTGATCCGCGACGCCCGCATCGCCTGGCGCACCCACGGCACGCTGAACGCCGCGCGCGACAACGTGATCCTGTATCCCTGCTCGTACACCGCGCAGCATCCGGGCATGGAGTTCCTGATCGGGCCGGACGGCATCCTGGACCCGACGCGCTGGTTCATCGTCATCCCCAACATGTTCTCCAACGGCCTCTCCTCCGGGGCGGCCGAAACGCCGGACTACCCGGCCGTGGTCACCGGCTGGGACCTGGTGCAGTCGCAGCGCCGCCTGCTCGCCGAGGTGTTCGGCGTGACGAAGCTGGCCGCGGTCTACGGCTTCTTGATGGGTGCGCAGCAGGCCTATCACTGGGCGGCGATCTGCCCGGAGATGGTGGAGCGTGCCTTCGTGGTGTGCGGCAGCGCCCGCACCGCGGTGCATAACCGGGTGTTCCTGTCCGCCCTGCTGCGCACGCTGGAGGCGGCGCCCGAGCATCTCGGCGGCGGCCGCTTCAGCGCCGAGCCCAAGGCCAGCCTGCGCGCCTTCGGCCATATCTATGCCGGCTGGGCGCTCAGCCAGGATTTCTATCGCGCCGGGCTGTACCAGAGCGTGCTGGGCGCGCCAGACCTGGAGACCTTCCTGCGCACCGACTGGGAGGAACGCTACTACACCCTGCGCGCCGCCAATCTGTATGCCCAGATCGTCACCTGGATGCATGGCGACATCAGCGCCAACTCGCTCTACGAGGGCGATCTGAGCCACGCTTTGGGGGCGATTCAGGCGAAAATGCTGCTGCTTCCGGGCGAAACCGACCTGTATTTCCGCGTTGCCGACAACGCCGCCGAGCTGCCGCTGCTCCGGCATGGCGCGCTGCGGCCGATCCCCGGCATTTGGGGCCATCGCGCCGGCAACCCCAACCCGGCTTTGCTGCCGGCGGAGTTCGCGTTCCTGCGGGATGCGGTGCGGGGGTGGATGGAGCAGTAAGGAAGGGGTTCTTTTTTGAAAAAAAGAACCAAAAAACTTCTGTTCGTTGACGCCGCACGCACTCACCAAGTCCCTGCCAACGAATATGGTTTTTTGCTTCTTTTTGTCCACAAAAAGAAGACCTGCCTTCCCTCCCTCTTCCTCCCCCGCTAGCCTCCCGCCATGACCGACGTCCAATCCGTCTACCAACGCGGCCTCGGCGGCCCACCGGCCGGGCCCAACAGCAAAGGCAGCAAGCGCGTCGCGGTGATCGGCGCCGGCGCCTGCGGCCTGTGCGCCGCCAAGTATCTGTTGCAGGTCGGTTTCGACGTGACAGTGTTCGAGATCGGCAGCCAGATCGGCGGCATGTGGTGCTACAATAACGACAGCGGCCGCTCCTCCGCCTATCGCACGCTACACATCAACACCTCGCGCGGCGTCACCCGTTTCAGCGACCTGGACTTCGACGACGAGACCCAGCCTTTCCCCGACCATTTCGACATGCACCGCTATCTGGTGAAATACGCCGACCATTTCGGCGTCACCCCGCGCATCCGCTTCAACAGCGAGGTCACCCGCGTCCACCCCGCCTTCGACCCGGCGCGCGAGTCGCCGAACTGGGACGTGACGCTGGCCGACGGCAGCGTGCAGCATTTCGACTCGGTGATCGCCGCCACCGGCCACCTCACCCGGCCGCTGCACGCGCCGCAATTGCAGGCGTTCGGCGGCACGTATTTGCATTCCCACCACTACCGCGAGCCGGAACCTTACGTCGGCAAGCGCATCTGCGTGGTCGGCGTCGGCAACAGCGCCTGCGACATCGCCAGCGACCTGTGCGTCACCTCGCCGCGCTGCGTGCTGGTGGCGCGCTCGGGCGTGGTGATCCTGCCCAAGCTGATGTTCGGCCGCGCCTTCACCGAGATCACCGCCCGCATCCAGAACCCGTGGATTCCGCGCCGGCTGCGGCAGCGGCTGATCCGCTTCCTGGTCTGGCTGGTGCATGGCGACATGGGCAAGCTCGGCTTCAAGCGTCCCACCGAACTGACCCACGTCACCTCCAACGCCACCGTGGTGACCGACATCGCCTATCGCCGCATCGCGGTGAAGCAGGGCATCGTCGGGGTGGAGGACCGCACCATCCGCTTCGCCGACGGCACCGCCGAGGCGTTCGACGTGCTGATCGCCGCCACCGGTTATGAGATCGATCTCGATTTCATTCCGCCCGAGGTGCTGAAGGTGGCGGACAACGCGCTGCCGCTGTACCTGCGCATGGTGCCGCCGGACTGGCCGGGCCTGTTCTTCCTGGGCTTCTTCAACACCGACACCGCGCTCAACATGGTCTTCGAGCACCAGGCCCGCTGGGTGCGCGAGATTCTGCTGGACAACGCCGTGCTACCCGAACCGGCGGCGATGCGCGCGGCCATCGCCGAGCGCACCCGCTGGTATGCCGGCCGCTACAAGCACACCGCCCGCCATACCATCGAGGAGGAGCATGTGCACTACCTGACCGACCTGCGCCGCGCGATGAAGGCGATGCTGGCGCGCCGGCCGGCCGCGAAAAGGGCGGCGTAACGGGTTCCACCGCCGAAACATCCCTGTTAGCGTTGCCGCCGAACTGATCGGGCCGCCCCTGCCGGGGACCGGGCCGGCAAGCAAAATGAGGCGCCGGCGGCACTCTGCCGGCCGGCGCCCGCAGCTGAAGGGGTGGTGTCTATGGGGTTCACGAAAATATGGGCCATGGCGGGCGTGCTCGCCGCCGGCCTGATGCTGCCGCCGCCGGCCAGCGCGCAGGACACCATCAAGATCGGCGCCATCTACCCGCTCAGCGGCAACGCCGCCAGCGCCGGCGAATCCGCCAAGGCGGCGCTGGAAGTGGCGCTGGACATCATCAACAACCCACATCCCGAGCTGGGCAACATCCCGCTGGCCAAGACCGCCGGCCTGCCCAACCTGAAGGGCGCGAAGCTGGACATCGTGTTCGCCGACAACCAGGGCTCGCCGGCCGTGGGCCAGAGCCAGGCGCTGCGGCTGATCACCCAGGAGAAGGTCGCGGCCCTCACCGGCGCCTACCAGTCCGGCATCACCCAGACCGCCAGCGCGATCGCCGAGAAATACGGCATCCCCTTCCTCAGCGGCGAGTCGGTGGCCGCCAACCTCACCGAGCGCGGCTTCAAGTGGTTCTTCCGCACCACCCCGGTCGCCTCGGACATCGCCAAGACCTATATGGCCTTCCTGAAGGACCTCAAGGCCGGCGGCCAGAAGGTCGACAGCATCGCCGTGGTCAACGAGAACAGCGACTACGGCACCTCGATCGCCCAGGTGCTCGATGAAGCGGCCAAGGCGAACGGCTTCAACATCGACCTGCACATCCCCTACAGCGCCAACACCACGGATGTGCAGTCCCAGGTGCTGCAACTGAAGGACAAGAAGCCGGATGTGGTGATCTTCGTCAGCTACACCTCCGACGCCATCCTCTACATGAAGGCGATGAAGGCGCTGGACTACAAGCCGGCGGTGCTGATCGGCGACGATTCCGGCTTCTCGGACGCCGCCTTCCTCAAGACCGTGGGCAGCATCGCGCAGGGCGCCATCAACCGCTCCGCCTGGGACATCGGCAAGCCGGGCAGCGTGACCTACCTCATCAACGAGATGTACAAGAAGAAGCGCGGCGTGGACCTGGACGACACCGCCGGACGCGCGATGCAGGGCTTCCTGACGCTGGCCGACGCCATCAACCGCGCCGGCTCCACCGAGCCGGCCAAGATCCAGGCGGCGCTGCGCGCCACCGACCTGAAGCCCGACCAGCTGATGATGGGCTACAAGGGCGTGAAGTTCGACGCCAAGGGCAACAACGAGCTGGCGGCCGCCCTGCTGATCCAGATCCAGGGCGACCACTACGTGGCGGTCTGGCCGAAGGAGACCGCCGTGGCGCCGCTGCAACTGCCGTACAAGGGCTGGTGATCCCGCTCCAGGGCCGGCCGCCGGCATGACCGCGACGCTGCTGCAGGTGATCGCCGGCGGGCTGCTGCTGGGCGCGCTGTACGCCCTGTTCGCCTCCGGCCTCACGCTCATCTGGGGCATGATGAACGTGGTGAACTTCGCGCATGGCGACTTCGTCATGCTGGCGATGTACACCAGCTTCGTGGTCTGGAAGACGCTGGGGTTGGGGCCGGCCGCCTCGGTGCCGATCGCGGCCCTGGTGCTGGCGACGGTGGGGATCGTGGCGTATTTCGCCCTGGTGCGCCATGTGATGCGGGCGCCGATGATCGCGCAGATCCTGGCCACCTTCGGGCTGGCGCTGTTCCTGCGCTACGGCGTGTTTTGGTATTTCGGCGCCAATTTTCTCTCGCTGCCGGACAACCTGGTGGGCGGCACCTACGACATATGGGGCATCCGCCTGCCCGCCGCGCGGCTGCTGGCCGGCGCGGTGGCGCTGCTGGTCACCGCCGGGCTGCACCTGCTGCTCACCCGCACCATGCTGGGCAGCCGCATGCTGGCGGTGGCCGAGGACGAGGCGGCGGCGCAGCTGATGGGCATCCGCCCGCACCGCATGCAGGCGGTGGCCTGGGGGCTGGCGGCCGGAGCCGCCGGCATCGCCGGGGCGCTGATCTCGACGTTCTTCTACATCTCCCCCACCGTCGGCGAGACGCTGGCCATCGTCGCCTTCGTCACCGTCTCGCTGGGCGGCTTCGGCAGCGTGCCGGGGGCGCTGGTTGCCGGGCTGCTGATCGGGGTGATCGAATCGCTCTCGGCCTACTGGATCGGCGCCGTCTACAAGGACATCGTGACCTATTCGCTGTTCGTCGCCGTGCTGTGGCTGCGGCCGCAGGGCCTGATGGGGAAGGCGTGATGGGTCTGCTGCGCCGCTTTCTCTGGCCCGCCATCTGGCTGCTGGTGCTGCTGGCCTTCCCGCTGGTGTGGGACACGCCGTTCCAGCAGCGGCTGGGCACGCTGGTGCTGCTGTATGCCATCGCCGCCTCGGCCTGGAACATCGTCGGCGGCTATGCCGGGCAGGTCTCGGTGGGCCATGTGGTGTTCTTCGGCTGCGGCGCCTACGGGGCGCTGGCCACCTACACCCATCTCGGGCTGCCGCCGATCGCCGGCCTGCCGCTGGGCGTGGCCGCCAGCGTGGCCATCGCCGCCGTGGTCGGCGTGCCGACGCTGCGGCTTTCGGGCCACTACTTCAGCATGGCCACGATCGCGGTGGCCGAGCTGGTGCGCCTGGTGGTCGCCAACACCGAGTTCCTCGGCGCCGCCGTCGGCCTCAGCGGCCCCACCGTGCCGCGCAGCGTGCTCGACCTCTCGTTCACCTCCTCGCTGCCCTACTACTACCTGTTCCTGGCCGTGCTCGCCGGCACGCTGGCGCTGACCTGGCGGATGGAGAACAGCCGCATGGGCTACTACCTGCGCGCCATCAAGGACAGCGAGCGCGCGGCCCGTTCGCTGGGGGCGGCGGCCAGCCGCTACAAGATGCGCGCCTACCTGCTGAGTGCGGCGCTGACCGCGGTGGCAGGCTCGATGTACGCGATCATGATCGGCTTCATCGACCCGGAATCCGGCCTGGGCATCCTGATCTCGGTCAAGATCCTGATCATGGCGGCCCTCGGCGGCACCGGCACGCTGTTCGGCCCGCTGGTGGGTGCTGCGATCCTGGTGCCGCTGGAGGAGATCTCCAACAACGTGTTCGGCGGCGGCGGCGCGGGCCTGACCTTCGTGGTCTATGGCGCGGTGATCATGCTGCTGGCCCGCTTCCAGCCCGGCGGCCTGCTGGAGCTGCTGGGCCGCCTGCGCGCCCGCGCGGCCGGCCGGGGCGCGCGCCGTGCTGCTTGAGGGGCGCGATGTCACCGTGGCGTTCGGCGCCTTCCGCGCGGTGGACGGCGCCAGCGTGGGCGTGCGCGAGGGCGAGGTGCTCGGCCTGATCGGCCCCAACGGCGCCGGCAAGTCCACCTTCTTCAACTGCCTCACCGGCGACCTCACCCCCACCCAGGGCAGCGTGCATTTCGCTGGCCAGGACGTGACCCGCCTGCCGCCGGAGGACCGCGCCGCCCTCGGCATCGCCCGCAGCTTCCAGGTGCCGCTGACCTTCGAGGGCATGAGCGTCCTCGACAACGTGATGATCGGCGCCTTCCTGCGCACCGCCCATACCGGCGAGGCCCGCGAGCGCGCCGGCGCGGTGATCGAGCGCGTCGGCCTCGCCCCCTTCGCCCACGCCTCCGCCCGCAGCCTCGGCACCCCCGGCCGCAAGCGCCTCGAGATCGCCCGCGCGCTGGCCACCGAGCCGAAGGTGCTGCTGCTGGACGAGGCGATGGCCGGCCTCACCCCCACCGAGGTGCGCCAGGCGATCGCCCTGGTGCGCGCCATCCACCAGTCCGGCATCACGCTGGTGATCGTCGAGCACATCATGGAGGTGATCGTCACCCTGGCCGAGCGCGTGGTGGTGTTCAACCAGGGCCGCGAGATCGCCAACGGCACCCCGGCCGAGGTGACCAGCGAGCCGCAGGTGATCGAGGCCTATCTGGGCAAGCGCGCCGCCCGCGCGATGCGGCGCGGCGCATGAGCCTGCCGATGCTCAGCGTGCGGAACCTCGAAGTCCGCTATGGCGACCTGATCGGCGTGGCCGACGTGTCGCTGGAGGTGCCGCAAGGCGGCATGGTGGCGCTGCTCGGCTCCAACGGCGCCGGTAAGACCACCACGCTGAACGCCATCGCCGGCCTCATCCCCGCCTCGTCCGGACGCATCGACTTCGAGGGCGAACCGATCGCCGGCCGCCCCGCCTATGCCATCGTGCGCAAGGGCCTGGCGCTCTCGCCGGAGGGCTGGCGGCTGTTCACCCAGCAGAGCGTGGAGAGCAATCTGCGCCTGGGCGCCACGCCGCTGGCCGACAAGTCGCGCCTGCCGGACCTGCTGGCGCATGTCTACGAAATATTCCCCCGCCTGGCCGAGCGCCGCCGCCAGCGCGCCGGCACCATGTCGGGCGGGGAGCGGCAGATGCTGGCGGTCGGCCGCGCGCTGATGAGCGACCCCAGGCTGCTGATGCTGGACGAGCCGAGCCTCGGCCTCGCGCCCGCGATCGTGGAGTCGATGTACGAAACCTTCGGGCGCCTGCACAAGGCGGGGCTGACCATCCTGCTGGCCGAGCAATCGGTGGAACTGGCGCTGGAATTCGCCGACCATGCGTATGTGTTGCAGGTGGGCCGCAGCGTGCTCTCCGGGCCGGCGGCGGAACTGGCCGACAATGCGGAGGTGCAGCGGGTGTACATGGGGCTGGGGTAGGAAAGATGTTCTTTTTTGAAAAAAGAACCAAAAAACTTTCATTCGCCCGCCGCATACCGCAGGCACCCGCGGAGACTCCAGCGAACAAAGTTTTTTTGCTTCTTTTTGTTCACAAAAAGAAGGCCCTCCTTGCTTAACTGGAGCCCCCCAATGCTCACCACCCTCGCCGGCTGGCGCATCGACATCATCGTCCAGGGCTATCCCGGCAAGTCCGTCTGCCATGGCGGCCTGGGCTGGAGCACCATTGCCCTGCTGCGCGGCCATGGCCGGGTGGTGCTGGTGGATGTCGGCTCCTTCGGCCAGCGCCAGCCGATCATCGACCGGCTGCGCGCCCACGGCCTGGCGCCGGCCGACGTGACCGACGTGCTGCTGACCCATTCGCACTGGGACCACTCGATCAACTGGGTGATGTTCCCCAAGGCCCGCGTGGTGATCGGCGCCGACGAACTCGCCTGGTCGCTCAACGAGCCCTGGGGCACCACGCCGGTGCCGGAACTCTACGTGCGCGAGCTCGACCGCTCGGCGCAAACGGTACGGGTGCGGGCCGGCGGCGAGATATTGCCCGGCATCAGCGCCGCCGACGCCCCCGGCCACACGCCGGGCCACCTGATCTTCCTGCTGGAAGGCGACCGGCACGACCTGGTCTTCACCGGCGACGCCGCCAAGAACCGTGCGGAAATCCTCTCCGGCGACGCCGACATGACCTACGACCCCGCCATCAGCCGCCGCTCCATCGAGGCCATCCGCGCCCTGTGGCAGCGCAAGCCCGGCACCATCCTGGTTCCCGGCCACGACCTGCCGATGGTGCTGGAGGACGGCGAGCCCGCCTATCTCGGCACCCGCGCGGCGGCGGTGTCCTCCTGGTTCGGCGAGGGGCTGGAGCAGACGACGCTGTTTCAACTCACCATCGGATAGGCGGGGCGGAAGGGTGATTGCCCGCTCCGGTTGCCGGTGGCGTCGGTGTGTATAGACTGCGCCACCCGCAGCAACCGAGCGACACCGGACCACGCATGGCGCACCCGACGATGACCACCACCGAAATGCTGGCACGCCTGGTGGCGTTCGACACCACCAGCCGCAACTCCAACCTGGAGCTGATCGGTTTCGTGCGCGCCTGGCTCGACAGCCACGGCGTGCCATACCGCATCAGCGGCCGGGGCGAGGGCAAGGCCAACCTGCACGCCATCATCGGTCCGCGGACGGCCGGCGGCATCGCGCTGTCCGGCCATGTGGACACCGTGCCGGTGGACGGCCAGGCCTGGAGCAGCGACCCGTTCACCCTGCGCGAGGAGGGCGGGCGGCTGTACGGGCGCGGCTCGGCCGACATGAAGGGCTTCGTGGCCGCCTGCCTGGCCGCCGTGCCGGCCCTGCAGGCGCGCGGGCTGGCGCGGCCGGTGCACCTGTTCATCACCCATGACGAGGAAACCGACATGGGCGGCGCGCGGTCGCTGGTGGAGGACCTGCAGGAAAGCGGCCTGCGCCCGGCCATGTGCGTCGTCGGTGAGCCGAGCCTGATGCAGCCGATCCTGGCCCATAAGGGCCGGCTGGCGCTGCGGGTGGTGGCGCGCGGCACCGCCGGGCATTCCAGCCAGCCGGCGCAGGGGGTGAACGCCATCTACGCCGCCGCCGCCGCGATCGGCCACATCCAAAACGAGGCGCGGCGCTTCGCCGGGCAGGGGCCGTTCGAGGCGGGGTTCGAGCCGCCGTACACCACCGCGCATGTGGGCACCGTGCAGGGCGGCTCCATCCTGAACATCATCCCCGAGCGGGCCGAGTTCGTCATGGAATGGCGCACCATCCCGGCCGACGACTACTTCGCCGAGGTGGAACGCCTGCGAGCCTGGCTGGCCGCCGAGCTGGAACCGGCGATGCACGCCACCGACCCCGCCAGCGGCTTCACGCTGGAGGTGATGGACTGGATCCCCGGCATGGCGCTGCCGCCGGAGCACGAGCTGACCGCGCTGGTGAAGCAGCTCACCGGCTCCAACAGCGTCGGCAAGGTGAGCTACGGCACCGAGGGCGGCCTGTACGAGCAGGCCGGCATCCCCACCATCGTCTGCGGCCCCGGCGACATCGCGCAGGCCCACAAGGCCGACGAGTTCATCGCCCGCGCCCAGCTCGACGCCTGCGACGCCTTCATCCGCCGGCTGGCGGATCGCCTGGCGGGCAAGGCGGCGGCATGACCGAGCCGGCCGACACCCCGCTGGCGGCCCAGCCGCCGCTGCCGCGCTTCGCGGTGGAGGTGACGCCGCCGGACATCGCTCCGTGGCTGGCCGGCAATATCGGCATCCCCGGCTTCACCAGCCACGCCGCCCCCGAACCCGGGCCGCACGTGGCGGTGATCGGGCTGACCCACGGCAACGAACTCGCTGGCGGGGTGGTGCTGGACCATCTGTTGCGCAGCGGGCTGCGGCCCAGCCGGGGCCGGCTGACCCTGGGGTTCGCCAACCTCGCCGCCTTCGCGCGGTTCGACCCCGCTCACCCCACCGCCAGCCGCTTCCTCGACGAAGACCTCAACCGCCTGTGGGACACCGCCACGCTGGACGGGCCGCGCCAGTCCAGCGAGTTGGCCCGCGCCCGGCAGATCCGCCCGCTGATCGACACGGTGGACGTGCTGCTGGACCTGCATTCCATGCTGTGGCCGTCCGACCCGCTGATCCTGTCCGGCAACACCGCCAAGGGCCGCGCCCTGGCGCTGGCGATCGGCACGCCGCCGCTGGTGGTGGCCGATGCCGGGCATGTCAGCGGCAAGCGGATGATCGACTATGGCCGCTTCGCCGACCCGGCGGCGGCACAGGTAGCCAACCTGGTGGAGGCCGGCCAGCACTGGCAGCCGGACACCGTGGCCACCACCCTGGCCAGCGTGGCCGGGCTGCTGCGCCACCTGGACATGGTCGCGCCGCACGCGGCGCTGCCGCCGGCCCCGGCGACCCCGCCGGCACGGCGCTATGCCCAGGTGACCACCGCGATCACCGCCAGCACCGCCAGCTTCGCCTTCGTGCAATCCTATCGCGGCGGCGACGTGATCGCCCGGCGCAACACGCTGATCGCGCTGGACGGCACTGCCGAAATCCGCACCCCGCATGACGACTGCCTGCTGGTAATGCCCAGCCTGCGCCCCAGCCGGGGGCATACCGCGGTGCGCCTCGCCCAGTTACTGCCTGCCTGAGCGTTGCTGCCGGCCTGAGCCGCGGCGGCCCGGCCCGTCAAGGCAGGCAGCGCCCCGCGCCTGTCTCAGTACCCCCGTCCGGGATCGACCAGATTGGGCATCGCCTCCCCCGCCCGCGCCGCGCGCAGATTGGCGAAGAAGATGTCCAGGCTGTCCACATTGTAGGTTTCGGGGTTGTCGGCCGCCACGTGCGGGGTCACCAGCAGGTTGGGGGTACGCCACAGCCGGGCATCGGGCGGCAGGGGTTCGGGCACCGTCACGTCCAGCACCGCGCCGGAGAGGCGGCCCGCCTCCAGCAGGTCGCACAGCGCATCCTGATCCAGCAGCGCGCCACGGCCGACATTGATCAGCCCGGCGCCGGCGGGCAGCAGCCCCAGGCGGCGGCGGTCGAGGATGTTGCGGGTGGCGGGGGTCAGCGGGCAGGCGAGGAGCAGGAATTCGGTGTCGGCCAGGGCCGCGTCCAGCGCGTCGGTGCCCAGTATGGCGTCGAAATCCGGGTGCGGGGCCGGGCGGGCGCGCACGCCGGTGACGTGCATGCCGTAGCGCCGCGCCTCGCGCGCGCCCGCCGCACCCAGATCGCCGGTGCCGACCACCAGCAGGCGGCGGCCGCGCAGGATGGGGGTGAAGAACGGCTTCCAGACGCCGGCGCGCTGCTGGGTGGCATAGGCCGGCACGCGGGCGGCCAGCATCAGCAGCGCCATCAGCGAATATTCGCCCACCTTGGCGCTGTGCACGCCACGGTTGTTCAGCAGCGCCACGCCGGGCGGCAGCCAGTCGAACGGCAGCAGCCGGTCCAGCCCCGCCGAGGTGCAGAAGATCATCCGCAGCCGGGGGGCGGCCACCGGGAAGCGGCCGAGGATCTGGCCGGGGGTGGTGACCACCGCCTCGGCATCGGCGATGCCGGCGGCGAAGCTCGCGGCATCATTGCCGAAGCTGAGCGTGTGCGCCTCGGTTTCGCCACCGCGCGCGGCGGCCTGTTCCACCTGGGCGGCGGTGATGATGAACGGGTCGGGGCTGCCGTCGGCCGGCGGCGGCGGGTTCTGGATATGGATTCGCATTCCCCGAGCCTGCCACAGCACGGCACGCCCGCCTACATCATGCGTTCGGTCCAGGTGCGCGGGGTGCTGGCGTTGCGGATTTCGATGTCCAGGTGGTAGCGGAATTTCCGTGGCCCGACGCCGCGGATATACGCCACCAGATCGGTCAGCCCCTCGGCCAGCCCGCGCGTGGTGCGGTAGTCCAGCAAGGCGCGGGCCTTGGCGCTGCTGCAGGCGGCGTGCTTCACCTCCTGCGGCCGGTCGGTCAGGTGGATGGCCTGGCCCTCGAACCCCACGATGCCCTTCAGCGTGCGGAACAGGTGGTTGATGGTCACGAACTCCTCGTCCGGCCCGATATTGACCACCTCGCCCACGCCGCGATCGGACAGGCCGAGCGCCAGCAGGCAGGACAGGCAGTCCTCCACATGGCTGAAGCAGCGGCTCTGCTCGCCGTCGCCGTAGATGAAGGGGGAGCGGCCCTGCAGCATCATGTTGGCCATGATGGCGGCGACGTTGCGGTACGGGTCGTCGAATTTCTGCCGCGCGCCGATGATGTTGTGCGGCACGGCGATGGCATATTCCACGCCGTGCACGCCGGCCAGATTGACCAGCGCCTGCTCGGCGGCGACCTTGGCGATGCCGTACGGGTCCTGCGGGCGGGGGACGTAGCTTTCCAGGAACGGCACCTGGTTGGTGCCGTAGCGGGCCATGGAGCTGCAGAACACGATGCGCCGCGCGCCGTTGGCGATGGCGGCCGAGAACACGCCGACCGAGCCGGTGACGATATTGTCCATCACCATCGCCGGCGCGAACACGCTGAGGCCCTCATAGGCGGTGGCGGCGCAGTGGTAGACCAGTTCGCACCCCTGGCTGACCTTGGCCATCGCGTTGAAATCGCGGCAATCATATTGGTAGAACTCGGCGTCCGGCGGCACGTTCACCAGCTCGCCGCCCAGCAGGCTGTCCACCCCCACCACGTGGTGGCCCATCGCCAGCAGGCGTTCGGCCAGGTGGCTGCCCAGGAAGCCGGCGATGCCGGTGATGAAGACGCGCATGAAAAGCTCCTCAGCGGGTGAGCACGGCGCGCAGGGCCTGCCCGCCCTTGTTGAACAGGCGGGTGACCTCGATGGCGGCGAAGCCGGTCATGCGGGCCAGCGCGCGCAGCTTGGCCTCGGTATAGGCGCTGCGGTGAAACTGGCCGGCGCCGTTCTGGTTGCCGAAGAACATGGTCTGCAGGATGCCCCAGCGCTGGTCCAGCGCCCGGCCGCAGCCGGCGTAGTGGTCGGCGTGACCAACCTGGTAGAAGGCGCGAAAATCGTCCTGGGAGGCCAGGAATTGGGCGCAAACCCACTCGAAATCGGGCACTTCCAGGGTCAAAACGCCGCCCGGACGCAGCACGCGGGCGATTTCCGGCCAGATGCGCGCTTCCTCGGCGAAGGAGAAATGTTCGAACACATGTTCTGCCAGGGCGGCGTCCACGCTGGCATCGGGCCATGGCAGGGCGGTGAGGTCGATGTCGGTGCGCACGCCGGGGGCACGGGCGACGCTGTCGATGTTGACCCAGCCGGGCAGGATGTTGGGGCCGCAGCCGATATGCAGGCGCAGCGGGGTGTGGGTGGTGCCGTCCATCTCCGCTCCTTCAGGCCGCCGCGCGGCGCTGGGCGTCGCCGGCCAGGGCGGCGATTTCCAGTTGCGCCGCCGTGAAATCCTCATCGGGCAGGATGGTCTCCACGCCGCGCACCGCATCGGCCAGGCCGCGCGCCAGCCAGTGGGCGAGCGTGGGGTCCAGCGTGGCCAGCCGGGCGGTCAGCGCCGGCAGCTGGGCGCGCAGGGCCGCCGCTTCCTGCCGCAGTGCGGGCAACCAGCGGGCGCGGAACACGGCGCCGGCCAGGCGCATCAGCGTGGCGCGGGCGGCGGCGTCCAGCCGGGTGGCGGCGAAGGCTTCCAGATGGGCATAGGCGGTAGTGACCAGCGGCGTGCGCCAGCGCAGTTCGCCCAGCACGTCGTCCAGCGGCACGCCGCGCATGCCCTGCTCGGTGGAGGCGCGGGCCAGTTGCAGCACCGGCTTGCCGCCGTCGCGGCGGAAATACAGCGGCTCCGGCACATGGCGGATTTCGCCGTACAGCGCCAGTTCGGCCAGCACCACATGGTCCCAGCCGGCGCGGAAGCGGATCGGCGACAGTTGATCGACCGCGGTGCGGCGGTAGACGCCCCAGAAGCTGGGCGAGCTGGTGTAGTGCTGCATCACCTGCCGTGCGCGGGCGATCGGGTCCTCGCCCACCGCGTGCAGCGCGTGCTCGGCCGGATAGGCCGGCCGCTCCGCCGCGCCGTCGCGGAACACCAGCCCGCGCGCGTGGCACATCGCGGTGCCGGGGTGGGCCAGCAGCACGTCCATGGCGCGGGCGATGAAATCCGGCGCAATCAGGTCGTCGGCGGATTTGGGCATGACGAAATCGGCGTCGCCGAACCAGAAGGCGCGCTGGAACCCGCCGATGGCGCCGCCGTTGCGGCGGTTGGTTTTGCGCCGGATGCGCCCGTCGCGCGCGGCATAGGCGGCCAGGATATCCGGCGTGGCGTCGGTGGAGCCGTCGTCGATCAGGGTGAGGGTGAGGTTCGGCCAGGTCTGCGCCAGCACGCTGTCGATGGCCTCGGCGACGGTGGCGGCGCCGTTATGGACGAACAGGGTGACATCGACGGAAGGCAGCGAAGGCATTTTGTCCCGCTCCAGGTCTGGCCCGGAGGGTAGGTGGGGAAGGTTGAGGTGGGATTAACGCAAGCAGGCGCCTCCTTCTGTTTCCAAAAAGAAGCAAAAACCCCGCTTCATCCGCCGGAGACTCCCGCGAATAAAAGTTTTTTGGTTCTTTTTTCCAAAAAAGAACCCCTTCCCTACTCCGCCGCCACCGCGAGCTCGGCCGCCACCGCCGTCATCCATACCGCCGTGTCATGGAACACCGCCCCCCCGCTGGGCGCCGCCGGATCGTCGCTGGTCAGGGCGTTGATGCCCACGCCGCCCACGTGGTCCGCGTGCGGCCAGATGCTCTCCACCACGATCACACCGGGTTGCAGGCCGTCGAACAGCTTCGCGTGCACCACCACCTCGCCGCGCGCGTTGCCCAGGCGGACCCGGCCGCCCTCGGCGATGCCCAGGCGGGCGGCGTCGTCCGGATGCACCAGCGCGGTCGGCCGCCCCTCGCGCCTGCGCGACGACGGGGTCTCGGTGAAGCTGGTGTTCAGGAACTGGCGGGCGGGCGCGGCCACCAGGCGGAACGGCCGGTCGGCAGTGCTGTCGTCGATCGCCGCCATGTGGTCGGGCAGCAGGGGCATCGGCGCGTGGTTGGGGCCGACCGCCGCCCAGTCCGGCGCGAAGCGGAAGCGGCCGCCGGCATGGCCGAAGCCGTTGATGAAATGCGAGTCCGCGAAGCTCGGCTGGGCGTCCACCCATCGCCGCGCCAGCACCTCCTCCGCCCCCGGCCAGCCGGAGGCGCGCAGCGTGGCGTCGATCACCTGCATCGCCGTCATCTCGAAGCCCGGATGCCGCGCGCCCAGGCGGGCGGCCAGGCCTTGCAGCACCTCGTGGTTGGAGCGGCATTCGCCGGGCGGCTCGATCAGCTTGGGGCCGATCTGGATGTGGCTGTGGCCGCCGGCCTGGTACAGGTCGTCATGCTCCATGAACATCGTCGCCGGCAGCACCAGGTCGGCCATGCGGGCGGTTTCGGTCAGGAACTGCTCGTGCACCACGGTGAACAGGTCCTCGCGAAGGAAGCCGCGGCGGACCTTGTTGCTGTCGGGCGCCACCGTCACCGGGTTCACGTTCTGGATGAACAGCGCGTGCACCGGCGGGCCCTCGCCCAGCTCCGTCCGGTCGCCGGTCAGCACGGCGCCGATGCGGCTCATGTCCATCACCCGGGTCGTGGGGTCGCGGGCGTCCAGCCCCTCGATCAGCGTCTTGTCCCAGTGGTAGATGCCGCGGTTGTTCCAGAACGCGCCGCCGCCCTCGTGCACCCATTTGCCGGTGACGGTGGGCAGGCAGGAGACGGCGTGCAGGTTGGCGGCGCCGTTGCGCATGCGCGAGAAGCCGTAGCCGACGCGGATATAGGCGCGCGGGGTTTCGCAATAGAGCCGCGCGAACGCCTCGATCCGCTCCACCGGCAGCCCGGTGATGGCCGCGGCCCAGTCCGGCCCGCGCGACGCCAGGTGCGCCTCCAGCACCTCGGGGCAGTCGGCGTATTGCGCCATGTAGGCCCGGTCGGCGAAGCCGTCGCGGAAGGCGATGTGCATCACCGCGCAGGCCAGCGCGCCATCGGTGCCCGGGCGCAGCGGCAGATGCAGGTCGGCCACCTGGGCGGTGCCGGTGCGGTAGGGATCGACCACCACCAGCTTCGCCCCGCGCTGCTTTCGCGCCCGCGCGATATGGGTCATCACGTTGACCTGGGTGTTCACCGGGTTGCCGCCCCACACCACGATCAGGTCGGAGGCGGCCATCTCGCGCGGGTCCGGCCCGGTGTGGCGGCCGGTGCCGGCGATCCAGCCGGCCTCGCACACGCTGGAGCAAATGGTGTTCGACTGACGCGAATAGCGCATCACATGCCGCAGCCGGTGGATGCCGTCGCGTTGCAGCAGCCCCATCGTGCCGGCGAAGTAATAGGGCCACACCGCCTCGCTGCCATGCCGGGCCGCGATGTCGGTGAAGCGCCCGGCGGCGCGGTCCAGCGCCTCGTCCCAGGAGATGGCGCGGAACTGGCCGCTGCCGCGCGGGCCGGTGCGCAACAGCGGCACGGTCAGCCGGTCCGGGTGGTGGATGCGTTCGCTGTAGCGGGCCACCTTGGTGCAGATCACCCCGGCGGTGTAGCTGTTCGCCTCCGCCCCGCGCACCGCGCCGATGCGCGCGCCGCCCAACACCTCCACCTCCAGCGCGCAGGTCGAGGGGCAGTCGTGCGGGCAGACCGAGGCACGGATGTCCGGGCTGGGTGCGGTCATGGCGGAACCCCCTGGTGCGGCCCGCTCGGGCCGGGGTGCAGCGTGATACATCGCCGCACCACTTGGCAACCGGGCTGTTGATCCGCGCGGGGCGGCATGGTTGGCTGTGCCGTCATGCCAAGCCCCCCCGCACATCGCCTCAGCATCCGCGTCGACCTCGCCGGCGGCGGCCGGATCGGGCCGGGCAAGATCGCGCTGCTGGAGGCGATCGCCGCCAGCGGCTCCATCTCGGCGGCCGGCCGGGTGCTCAAGATGTCCTACCGCCGCGCCTGGGAGCTGGTGGAAGACCTCAACCGCGGCCTGGGCCACCCGGTGGTGACCACGGCGGCCGGCGGCAGCGGCGGCGGCGGCGCGCGGCTGACGCCCACGGGGCAGCGCGTGGTAGCCGAATACCGCGCGCTGGAGGCCGCCACCCTGGCCGCCGCCCAGCCGCATTTGGCGGCGCTGGGCGAGGCGCCGCCGACCGAGCTGGATTAAGGCAGGTCGAACCCCACGTCGATCGCGGCGCTGGCGATCACCGCCGCGTCGCGGCCGTCATCGTCGGGCACGTCCAGCCCGCCCTTCACCACCGTCACCGTCACCACGCCGTGCGGCAGGCTGGCGCGCACCGCCTCGGCACCCACCTGCTCCGGCCGCTGCACGCCGATGGTGACATCCACCAGCATCGCCCGCGAATCCAGCCCCAGCGAGCGGATCAGCGACAGCGAACTGTGGTGCAGGGCGTCCTGCACCGCCCGCAGCGCCGCCTTGGTGTAGTCGCCGCCATGCAGGTCGTTGCCGGTGCCCATCTCCAGGATGACGCGCTTGCGTGCCATGCCCCCGCCCCCCTACGCCACGTCCAGCCGCACGACGGCGGCCGCGTTGGCCATCACCGTGGAGCCGGTGCCGGCGGCGTTGGGGATTTCCAGCCCGCCTTCCACCACCCTCACCGTGCCGGTGCCGTGCGGCAGCACCGCCAGCACCGCCGCCTTGTCCACCTGCTCCGGCCGGGGCACGCCGATGGTGACATCCACCACCATCGCGTCAGTCGGCAGGCCCAGCGCGGCGGTCACGGTCAGCGAGTTGTGCCACAGCGCGTCGCGCAGCGCCCGCACCGCCGCCTTGGTGGAGTCGGCGCCGCGAATGTCGGTGCCCATGCCGATTTCCAGCACCATGCGTTTCAACGCCATCGTCGTTCCCCCCGAACCATGCGCCGAGCCTACGCCGGCCGCCGGTCCGCGTCATGGGGGGCATCCGTCATGGGGCGGTTCGTTAACCCCGGATTCACCGGATTGCAGGAAATTGAGACCCGCCGCGCCAAACGGGCCGGCGTGCCGCTCCCCTGCCGGGACAAGACCCATGCCCAATGACCTCACGGTGTCTCGGCTCGGCGCCCCGCCATCCACCGGCGAGGCGGCGTCCGCCGCGCCGGCGGCCCCCCGCCCACCGCCGGCCGGCCAGGCGGACAGCGCCGGCCTCCCCAACCCGACCCTGCGCCTGGACCCCGCGCTGGGCATGGTGGTGATCGAGTTCCGCGACCGCCACGGGGCGGTGACCACCTCCATCCCAACCCAGCAGCAACTCGACGCCTACCGCACCTGGGACCGCACCGGCACCGGGCCGGCGCCGCACCCGGCGGCGGCGGCGGGGCATGCGGCCGTGGACAGGCAAGGCGGGGCGCTGCCCCGGACCCCGCCAGGGGTCGAGCCCCTGGACCTCAAACTATTGTAGTTATTCAGCGCTTTAGGACAAACGACTCGCCCCCACTCCTTTAAGGCACGGATGGGTCTGGGCAGAGCCCGCCTTCCTTCGCCGCCCCTCAGTACTGGCGCAACAGCCGGTCGATATAATCCAGCTCCGGCTGCGGCCGGCTGCGTTCGGCGCCACGGCGGCGCAGCTCCTCCTGGATGGCGCGGGTGCGCGCCTCCTCCATCTGGTCGGGCACGCGCACATCGCCGCCATCGTTGCGGCCGGCCGCACCCTCCCGCAGCGGCCGCCCGAGCGGGTCCAGCCGCTGCTGGCCCCGGCGGTCGCCGAAACCCTGGTCCCACGGGTTGCCGCGGCCGTTGTTGGACCAGCCATACTGGCCGCCCGGCTGGCCACGGCCACGGCCATTGCCCTGCATGCCCTGGCCATCCTGGCCGTCCTGGCCCTGCTGCCCCTCGCCGGGCTGCTCGCCCTCGCCCTCGCCGGGCTGGCCGAATTGCTGGGCCATCTGCTGGCCCATCGCCTGCCCGCCCTTCTGCAACGCCTCGATGGCGCGCTGCTGGGCGCCGGCGGCCGCCGCGTCGCGGCCCTGCGCCAGCGCCTGGGCGGCGTCGCGCATGGCGGCGTCGGCGTCGCCCAGGTTGGGCGGCACCTGGCCGGTCAGGTCGCCGTAGCGCTGCATCAGCTCGCCCAGCACCCGGCGCAGCGCCTGCTGCACGCGCTGCTCGCCGCCGCGCTGCTGCTGGTCCTGCGCCTCGGCCGCGTGCTGGCCGGAGGGGTCGGGCGGCGGCGCCAGCCCACGGGTGAAGGGGGGAGTGAAGGGGGGCGTGTAGGGCGGGGTGAACGGGCGGGCGAGCGGGCGGCGCGGGTCGGGCGGCGGCGGGTTCTCCGCCTCGGCCCGGCCCTGCGCATGGTCCAGCAGGCCGCCCTGGCGCTGGATCATGTCCTGCAGGGCGTTCATCTGCTGCTGGCCCTGCTGGCGCTGCGCGGCGCGCTTGCGCTCGCTCTCGGTCATGCGGCCGCGCTGGGGCGGGGCGTTCTTCATGGCGTCCAGCATCTTTTCCAGTGCCGCCATCTTGTCGCGCGCCTCGTCCATGCGGCCCTCGCGGGCGGCCTCGCGCATCTGCTCGGCCAGCTTCTCCATGTCGCGGGCGTCCAGCGGGTGGGCGCGCGGGTCGAACTGGTCGGTCTCGGGGTTGCGCCGGGCCTGCTCGGCCAGGGCCTGGAGGTGCCGTTGCAGCGCCTCCTGCAGGGCGCGGGTGCGGCGCTCGATCTCGGCGCGATCGACGTGCTCGCCGCGCTTTTCCGCATCCAGCGCCTCGCGCAGCGCCTGGCGGGCCTGTTCCAGCGCGCGGGCGGTGCGCTCGGTGGCGCCTTCCTCCAGTTGCAGCGCGAGCCGCCACATGCGGCCCTGCGCCTCCTCCACCGCCGGCAGCGAGGGGTCGCGGCGCAGCAGGGCGGCGATGGCGCGCAGGTTGAGGAAGCCGGCGGTGTTGTCGCGCCAGACCTCGGCGAGGCCGGACAGCATGTCCAGCTCATGGATCGCGGCGTCCCGCTCGTCGGGCTTCAGCGTCAGCATCTTGCGCACCGCCATCAGCGCGCGCGCCACGGGGTGGACGAACTGGCGCTCCGGCAGGGTGAAGCCGGCCTCGGCGCTGGTGCCGACCAGCCCGGCGGCGTCGCGGCCGACCAGGTGCGCGGTCACCGGCAGGCCGGCCCAGGGGTTCGGTGTCAGGTCCTGCTGGCGCACGCCGCGCGCCGATTTGGGGGCGCCGCCGGGCAGCGGGATGGGCACCACCAGCGGCGGTGCGTCCGGCCGGTCGCGCAGGCGCAGCTCGGCCTGCAGGCCCACCACGCCGTAAGCGTGCGACGCCTGCCAGGGCAGCCTGGTCTGCGGCACCCGCCCGGCGGTGGCGCCCGGCGGCTCGGGGAAGCTGACCACCGGGGCCTGGTCGGCGACGACCGTGACATCCCAGGCCCCCAGCGCCTCCCCGCGTCGCGACAGCGCGAGGCGGCCGCCCTCCGTCAGGTCCAGCTCGGCCTGGAAGCTGGCATCGTCCAGCGCCTTGAACGGCGCGGCGCGGCCGGCGAGGCTCAACGCCGGCCGGGCGCTGCCGCCGGTCACGTTCACGGTCAGGTGGGCGCCGGCCGGCACCGAGACGGCGCCGCCCTCGGGGCGCAGGAACAGCGGCGCCAGCCCGGTATAGGCAGGCGGGGTGATCCAGGCCTGCACCTGGGTGGCCGGGGCGGCGGCGGCGGGGGCGAAGCCGGGGGTGAGGGCGCGGCCGATCCGTGCCGGGGCATCGGCGCCGGCGATCACCAGGCAGGCGAGCAGGCCGACCAGCAGCCCGCCGCGCAGCGCCCGCCGGTCGCGCGCCGCCAGCCCGGGGCGCGGCAGGCCCACCCGCAGCCGGCCCACCTGGGCGGCGGCGCGGGCCACGTGGGCGCGCCAGAGGGCGGAGTCGGCGGCCACGGCCGGGCGGTCCGCCAGCACGGTCAGCGGCCGGTGGCGCAGGCCGGATTCACGCTCCAGCCGCCGGTCCGCCTCGGGGTTGTCGGGCAGGCGCAGGCGGCGGAAGCCGTGCCAGCCCAGCGCCGCCATGGCCAGCGCGACGCCGGCCAGCAGGATGGCATGCGGCCAGCCGGGCAGTAGGGCGGGCAGGTCCAGCAGGGCGGCGCACAGGAACAGCCCGGCCACCCCCAGCGGCGGCCACAGGGCGGGCCACAGCCGCTCGAACAGCAGCACCGCGCGGGCCAGGGCGCGCCAGCGGCGCAGGCCCCGGAGCAGGCTGTCCATCCTCTCCTCTGGCCGCTCCGGCACGATCATCGGGCTGCTCCCCAGGGTGCGTGGAGGGAGGGCGCGTCAGGCCAGGAAGGGCGGAATGCGCTCCCCGGCCCAGAGTTCCTCATAGACCTGACGGTCGCGGATGACCGACCAATCGGCGCCGTCGACCATGGCGATGGGGGCCAGGGTGCGGGCGTTGTAGGTGGAACTCATCACCGCACTATATGCCCCCGCGTCCAGAATCGCCACGGTCGCGCCGGCGCGCAAGGCCGGCAGGGCACGGTTTCGCGCGAACGTGTCCGAGCTTTCGCAAACCGGGCCGACCACGTCCACCGAGGCCGCCGGGCCATGCAGATCGGCGGCGGCCACCGGCACGATGCCGTGCCAGGCGTCGTACATGGCCGGGCGCACCAGGTCGTTCATCGCCGCGTCCAGCACCACGAAACGGCCATGGCCCTTCACCAGCACCACGCTGGCCAGCAGCACCCCGGCCGGGCCGACCAGCCAGCGGCCGGGCTCCAGCATCAGCGTCACGCCCAGGTTGCCCAGCACCGCGCGCATCACCCCGGCGAAAGCCGCAACCGGCGCGCCCGGCTCGTCGCCATAGCCGATGCCCAGCCCGCCGCCGCAATCCAGCCTGGACACCTCCAGCCCCCGCGCGCGCAGGGCATGCACCAGCTCGGCGGCGCGGGTATAGGCGGCGCGATAGGGGGCGACCGAGAGGATCTGGCTGCCGATATGCAGCGCCAGCCCCACCGGCCGGATGCCCGGCAGGCTGGCGGCGCGGGCGTACAGCTCCACCGCCTCGGCATAGGGGATGCCGAACTTGTTCTCGGCGCGCCCGGTGGTGATCTTGGCGTGGGTGCCGGCATCCACGTCCGGATTGATGCGCAGCGCCACGCGGGCGATGCGCCCCATGCCGGCGGCGACGGCCGAGAGCATCTCCAGCTCCTCGGCGCTCTCCACGTTGATCTGGGCGATGTCCTCGGCCAGCGCCAGCCGCAATTCGCGCACGGACTTGCCGACGCCGGAGAACACGATGTGTTCGGGCGCGATGCCTGCGTGGCGGGCGCGGCGCAGTTCGCCCTCGCTGACCACGTCCGCCCCGGCGCCGCCGGCGGCGAACAGGCGCAGCACGGCCAGGTGGTCGTTGGCCTTCACCGCGTAATGGACCTGCGTATCCATGCCGTGCAGGGCGGCCTTCAGCTCGGCCAGCCGGGCGCGCATGGTGCCGGCGGAATAGACCCAGGCGGGGGTGCCCAGCACCCCGGCGATACGGGCGAGCGGCACGCCTTCCAGCAGCAGCCCGTCATGGGCGTGCATGGAAAGCTGCGGGCGGGCGGCGATCAGCGCGGCGACGGAAGGGTCGGGCGCGTCGGATGCGGGTGCGGGAGCGGCCATGTCCGGACGCTAGGACATTTCCCGCATCGCTGAAAACACTCTTTCAGCGGGACGGGTAGACCCGCGGATATGTCACCTTGTCCGCCGGCCCCGGCGGGCTGGGCGCGCCCTTCTTGCCGCAGCCGGCCAGCGGCAGCAGGCTGGCGGCCAGCAGCAGCACGGCGACGATCCTCATGCCAGCGCCTCCATCCAGCGCGTCGCCTGGGCGGCCACGTTGCGCGGCGCGGTGCCGCCATAGCTGGTGCGCGACGCCACCGAGGCGGCCACCGTCAGCACCCCGAACACCTCGGCGGTGATGCCCGGCTCCACCGCCTGCATCTCCGCCAGCGACAGCCCCGCGAGGTCCACCCCCAGCGCCTCCGCCCGCGCCACCAGCCGGCCCGTCACATGGTGGGCGGTGCGGAACGGCAGCTTCAGCACCCGCACCAGCCAGTCCGCGAGGTCGGTCGCGGTGGCGAAGCCGGAGCCGGCGAATTCGGCCATGCGCGCGGTATCGGGCGTCATGTCGCGCACCATGCCGGCGGTGGCCGCCAGCCCCAGCGCCCAGGCGTCGGCGGCGTCGAACACCGGCTCCTTGTCCTCCTGCATGTCCTTGGCATAGGCCAGCGGCAGCCCCTTCATCACCGTCAGCAGGCCGACCAGCGCGCCGGTGATCCGCCCGGTCTTGGCGCGCACCAGCTCGGCGGCGTCCGGATTGCGCTTCTGCGGCATGATCGAGCTGCCGGTGGTGAAGGCGTCCGACAGGCGGATGAACCGGTAGGGCGCGCTGCACCAGATGACGATTTCCTCGGCCAAACGGGACAGATGCATGGCCGAAATCGCCGCCGAAGCCAGGAATTCGAGGGCAAAATCGCGATCCGAGACCGCATCCAGCGAGTTCGCGGTCGGCCGGTCGAACCCCAGCGCGGCGGCGGTCATGTCGCGGTCGAGCGGAAAGGAGGTGCCGGCCAGCGCCGCCGAGCCCAGCGGGCATTCGTTCAGCCGCCTGCGGCAATCGGCCAGCCGCCCGCGGTCGCGCGCCAACATCTCCACATAGGCCAGCATGTGGTGGCCGAAGGTGACCGGCTGGGCGGTTTGCAGGTGGGTGAAGCCGGGCATCGGGTCGGCCGCGTGGCGAGCGGCGACCTGGGCCAGTGCCGCCATCACGTCGGTAATCTGGGCCGACAGGCCGTCGATGGCGTCGCGCACCCACAGGCGGAAATCGGTGGCCACCTGGTCGTTGCGGCTGCGCCCGGTGTGCAGGCGGCGGCCGGCATCGCCGATGCGCTCGGTCAGCCGCGCCTCGATGTTCATGTGGATGTCTTCCAGCGCCTCCTCGAACGGGAAGCGCCCGGCGTCGATCTCGGCGGCGATGGCGGCCATGCCCGATCTGATCGCCGCCTCGTCCTCGCCGCTGAGGATGCCGAGCTTCGCCAGCATCGCGGCATGCGCCAGCGAACCGCGGATATCCTGGCGCCACATCTTGCGATCGAAGCCGATCGAGGCATTTATCTCCTGCATGACAACCGACGGCCCGGCCGTGAACCGGCCGCCCCACTGGACGTTCGCGGCCTCGTTGCGCAGGTCGGGCTGGTGGGGCGTATCGCTCAAGAGAGGCATTCCATCATGCAGGTGATCCATCGCCGCACCATCCTGGCCGGAGCCGGCGCGCTGGCGGCGGCGACCGTAGCGGCGGGCGCGCTGCTGCGCAAACCTTCGCCCCCGCCGCTCGCCATCCCGGTCGGCCCGCCGGGCGCCGGCGCGATACGCCTGCACGATTTCGGCAGCCTGATCCCGGCCAACCCGCCGGCCCCGCCGCCGCCCGCCACGCTGATCGATGCCGGGGGCGGCGCCCACAGCCTGGCCGAATTCGCCGGCAAGGGGCTGGTGGTAAACCTGTGGGCCACCTGGTGCGCGCCCTGCGTGGCCGAGATGCCGGCCCTGCAAGGGCTGGCCCGGGCGGTGGCCGGCGAGGGCATCCTGGTGCTGCCGCTGTCCTCCGATATCGGCGGCGCGGCGGCGGTGCGGACGTTCTACGCCGCCCACGGCATCACCGACCTGCCGGTCTGGCTCGACCCCAGGGGCGCGGTGGGGCGCCTCTGGGGCGCGCGCGGCCTGCCGACCACGCTGATCATCGACCGCAAGGGCCGCGAGCAGGGGCGGGTGGAGGGGGCGGTGGCCTGGACCGCGCCCGCCACCCTGGCCGCGATCCGCCGGCTGGTGGGCTGAGGCCGGCCACTTTGCGCCCACCGGGCGGGCGGCTATGGTCCGCGACCGTTTCCCTTTCGCCAGGACACCCGCGCATGCCCGATTACGTGATCCCGCCGCCGCCCGTCACCTCGGTTCCGGTCGCCGGCGGCGGCGCCTTCCCGGTCCGCCGCATCTTCTGCGTCGGCCGCAACTATGCCGCCCATGCCCGCGAGATGGGCAGCGACCCGGACCGCGAGCTGCCGTTCTTCTTCTGCAAGCCGGCCGACGCCCTGGTGCTGAACGACGCGGACATGCCGTATCCGCCGATGAGCAAGGACCTGCACCATGAGATGGAGTTGGTGGTCGCCATCGGCACCGGCGGCAAGGGCATTGCCGAGGCCGACGCGCTGAAGCATGTGTGGGGCTACGCCGCCGGCCTGGACATGACCCGCCGCGACCTGCAGAACGCCGCCAAGAAGGAAGGCAAGCCCTGGGACATGGGCAAGGGCTTCGACCACTCGGCGCCGATCGGCACGCTGGTCCCGGCGTCGCGGTTCGCCGACCCGACCAAGGGGCGCATCGAGCTGAAGGTGAACGGCGCGGTGCGCCAGACCTCCGACCTGTCGATGCTGATCTGGAGCGTGGCGGAAACCATCGCCTATCTCTCCAGGCTGGTGGAACTGGCGCCCGGCGACCTGATCTACACCGGCACCCCTGAGGGCGTGGCCGCCGTGCAGCGCGGCGACGTGCTGGAAGGCGTGGTAGACGGCGTCGGCACGGTTCGCACGAAGATCGTCTGAGGCGGTTTTAAAAAGGGAAGATTCACAAAGAGACGGGGAGGCGGGGAGAAGAAAGACCTCCTCCTGTTTTCTTCTCCCCGCCTCCCCGCCTCCCCGCCTCCCCGCCTCCCCGCCTCCCCGCCTCCCCGCCTCCCCGCCTCCCCGCCTCCATGTGAATCTTCTTCCCTGCCTGCTTCCTTATTTCAACGCCGGACGAGTGAAGCATGACCCAACGCCTGCGCATCGCCACCTGGAACATCAACTCGCTGCGGCTGCGCCACGGGCTGTTGCAGGGGCTGATCGACGCCCTGAACCCGGACGTGATCTGCCTGCAGGAAACCAAGGTGCCGGACGAGTTGTTCCCGGCCGAGGTGGGCCCGGCGATCGGCTTTCCGCATGTCGCCTATCGCGGCATGAAGGGGTACAATGGCGTGGCGATCCTCTCGCGCCTGCCCATGCAGGTGCAGGATTTCGCGCCCGACTGGTGCGGCAAGGGCGATTGCCGGCACCTGGTGGTGTCGCTGGATGTCGCCTCCGGCCCGGTCGAGCTGCATGATTTCTACGTGCCGGCCGGCGGCGACATCCCCGACCGCGAGAAGAACCCGAAATTCGGCCACAAGCTGGATTTCCTGGCCGAGGCGACGCACTGGTTCGCCGCGCGCCCGAAGCTGGCCCGCACCGTGCTGGTCGGCGACCTGAACATCGCCCCGCTGGAACACGACGTGTGGAGCCACAAGCAGTTGCTGGACGTGGTCAGCCACACCCCGGTGGAAACCGCCGCGCTGAACGCCTGGCGCGACCTGTGCTTCGTGGACGCGGTGCGGCATTTCGTGCCGGAGGACCAGAAGCTCTACACATGGTGGTCGTACCGCAACCGCGACTGGCGCGGCTCGGACCGCGGGCGGCGGCTGGACCATGTGTGGGTGACCCCGGACCTCACCGACGGGCTGCGCGGCCAGACCATCCTGAAGGACGCGCGGGACTGGCAGCAGACCAGCGACCATGTGCCGGTCTGCGTGGAGATCGAGATCTGACAAACCCGCTTTGCGGGTGATCGCGGCGTGCCGGCGTCAGGCAGGCAGATTCACATGGAGACGGGGAGGCGGGGAGAAGAAAAGTCCAGTCGGCTTTACCTTGCTTCTCCCCGCCTCCCCGCCTCCCCGCCTCCATGTGACCCTGGCTTTCTTGCTGCCCGGCGCGGCGAAAGCCGCTGCGTCTGGCCGTCAGACGTTGAACCGGAACAGCAGCACGTCGCCGTCGCGGACCACGTATTCCTTGCCTTCGACATGCATCTTGCCGGCGGCCTTGGCGCCGACATCGCCCTTGCAGGCCACGTAGTCCTCGTAGCCGATGGTCTCGCAGGCGATGAAGCCGCGCTCGAAATCGCCGTGGATGACGCCGGCCGCCTGCGGGGCCTTGGTGCCCTGCACGATGGTCCAGGCGCGCGCCTCCTTCGGCCCGCATGTGAAATAGGTGATCAGGCCCAGCAGGGCGTAGCCGGCGCGGATCACCCGGTCCAGCCCGCTGTCGTGCAGGCCCAGCCCCTCCAGGAACTCGGCGCGGTCGGCCTCCGGCAACTGGCTCACCTCGGCCTCGATGGCGGCGGAGACCACCACGTGGCGGGCGCCCTCGGCGGCGGCGCGGGCGGCCACGCGCGCGGAATGGGCGTTGCCGGTGGCGGCGTTCGCCTCCTCGACATTGCACACATACAGCACCGGCTTGGCGGTGAGCAGCTGCAGGCGGCGCACCGCCTCCTCCTCGCCGGGCGGGATGGCGGTGCGGGCCATGCGGCCTTCCTGCAGGGCGACGACGATCGGCTCCATCAGGGCGACCGCGGCCACGCTCTCCTTGTCGCCGCCGCGCGCCTTTTTCTGGGCGGCGAGCAGGCGCTTCTCCAGGCTGTCGAGGTCGGCGAGCATCAGCTCGGTCTCGACCGTCTCGGCATCGCGGATCGGGTCCACATTGCCTTCGACATGGGTCACGTCGCTGTCCTCGAAGCAGCGCAGCACGTGAACGATGGCATCCACCTCGCGGATATTGGCGAGGAACTGGTTGCCGAGGCCCTCGCCCTTGCTGGCGCCACGCACCAGGCCGGCGATGTCCACGAATTCCAGGCTGGTCGGGACGGTTTTCTGCGACTTGCCGATTTTCGTCAGCATGTCCAGCCGCGGGTCGGGCACCGCGACGCGGCCGACATTCGGCTCGATGGTGCAGAACGGGTAGTTGGCGGCCTGCGCCGCGGCGGTCGCGGTCAGTGCGTTGAACAGCGTGCTCTTGCCGACATTGGGCAGGCCGACGATGCCGCAGTTGAAGCCCATTATTTCGAATCCTGTGTGAGAAGGGCGACCTTCGTCATGAAATCCTCGGGCCTGCCGACGGCCAGCAGCGGCGCCGCATCGGCCACCGCGTCCAGCAGGGGCAGCAGCCAGTCCATGTCAACCTTGGCGAAATCGCCCAGCACATGGCCGGTGACCCGCGCCTTGTCGCCGGGGTGGCCGATGCCCAGCCGCACCCGCCAGTACTCCGGCGTGCCCAGCATGCGGTCCATGCTGCGCAGCCCGTTATGCCCGGCGGCGCCGCCGCCGCGCTTCACCCGCACCTTGCCGGGGGCGAGGTCCAGCTCGTCGTGGAAGGCGGTGATGGCCGACGGGTCCAGCTTGTAGAACGCCTGCGCGGCCTGCACGCTCTCGCCGGAGGCGTTCATGTAGGTGAGCGGCTTCAGCGCGAGAACCTTCTCGCCACCCACATTGCCCTCGGCCACCAGGCCCTTGAAACGCTGCCGCCACGGCGTGAAGCCGTGGCGGCGGGCGATCACGTCCAGCGCCATGAAGCCGATATTGTGCCGCTGCCGGAGCATCCCCGGTTCGGGGTTGCCCAGGCCGACCCACAGCCGCATGGCGCCGCCTCCGGGTGCGAAGCGGCCTTACTTCTTCTTCGCGGCCGGCTTGGCGGCGGCCTTCGCGGCGGCTGCCGGAGCGGCGGCGGCCTCGGCCGGGGCGTCCGGCATCTTGGTCGGCGCGGCCACGGTGGCGATCACGAAGTCACGGTCGCCGATGACGGCCTTGATGCCCTCGTTGCCCTTCAGGTTGGACCAGCGGATGTTGTCGTTGATGTCCATCTCGCCCAGGTCGGCGTCGAAATGCGCCGGGGCGTTGTCGGGGTCCACGTAGCATTCCACCGCGTGGCGGACCACGTTCAGCATGCCGCCGCGCTTCAGGCCGGGGCTGGTGGCCTCGTTGTGGAACAGCACGGTGACGGCCACGCGCATCTTCTCGCCCGGGGCCAGGCGCTGGAAGTCCACATGCTCCGGCTGGTCGGTCACCGGGTGGAACTGCACCTCGCGGATCAGCGCGCGAGTGGCGTCGGCGCCCACCTTCACCTCATAGAGGCGCGAGCGCCAGCCGCCCTTATGCATCTCGCGCATGACCACCTTGGGGTCCAGCGCGATCAGTGTCGGCTCCGCCTTGGCGCCGTAGATTACCCCGGGCACCTTGCCCTGCCGCCGAGTCGCACGTGCTGCCCCCTTACCTGCACGCTCGCGCGCCTCGGCCTCGATCGTGGTGATGTCGGCCATTGGTTCGCTCCTAGAACTGAAAGCGCCGGCCTCCAGGGGTGCCGACGCGCGGCGGGGTGTAGCAACTGGGTGAGGCGGTTGCAAATTCCTTGACCGCAGGGCCGGGCTGCGCACCGATTGCGGAATGGAATATTTCGTTCTTCTGCTGCTGGCGCTGATGGCCGGCTGGGTGCTGGGCATCATCGGCTTCTTCAAGGCGCGGCGGGCGCTGGCGGAGGTGGCGGCGCTGCGGCGGGCGATGGCCGTGCCGATGGCCGTGCCGATGGCCGAGGTGCGGGCGGAGGTCGCGGCGCCGGTCTCGCCCTGGGCGGCGGCGGCCCCGGCCGAACTGGCTCCGCCCGCCGCGGCGGCGATGGAGGATGCGCCGGGCGCAACGGTGGAGCCGCCCGCGCCGCCGCCGCCGCGCGACCTGGAGGCGTTGCTGACGCAACGCTGGGGGGTGTGGCTGGGCGCGGCGGCGCTGCTGCTGTCCGGCGTGTTCCTGGTGCGCTACGCGGCGGAGCAGGGGATGCTCGGCCCGGCGGTGCGCTGCGCCCTGGCCGGGCTGCTGGGCGTGGCGCTGGTGGCTAGCGCCGAGTGGCTGCGCCGCCGGCCGGCCGGGGAGGCCCCTGCCCTGGCCGCGCTGGGCGCCGACCAGGCGCCGCCGGCGCTGGCGGCCGGCGGGGTGGCGGTGCTGTTCGGGGCCGCCTATGGCGCCGGGCCGCTGTACGACCTGGTGCCGCCGCTGGTGGGCTTCGCGCTGATGGCGGCGGCGGCGCTGGCCGGCATGGCGCTGTCGCTGCGCCACGGCGTGCTGGTGGCCGCCGTGGGGGTGGCGGGCGCCTACGTGACGCCGGCGCTGGTGACCGCGACGGCGCCCTATGCGCCCGGGCTGTTCGGCTACCTGCTGGTGGTGAGTGCGGCCGCCCTGATGGTGGTGCGCCATGCCGCCTGGGCGTGGCTCGGCTGGGCCGCCACGCTGGCCGGGGCGCTGTGGGTGGCGCTGGCGGCGAGCGGCGGGCTGGGGACGGAATACTGGGCGCCCGGCCTGTTCGTACCGGCGGCGGCGGCGCTGCACCTGGCGCTGCTGCCGGCCGCGGCGCTGGACCACAAGGTCGGGCGGCGGCTCTCCTGGGTGCCGTTCGCGGCGCTGGGGGCGGCCGGGCTGCTGCTGGAGGCCACGGTGCCGGATGCGGCGGTGCGCGCCGGGCTGCTGCTGCTGTCGCCGCTGGCGGTGTGGCGCGGCGCCACCGAGCCGCGACTCGACCGGCTGCCCTGGCTGGCGGCGCTGCTGTTCCTGCTGGCGCTGCTGGCCTGGGCGCTGCCGGAGTGGCAGCCGACCGGGGAGGTGATCGCCACCGAGGGCTTCGTGCAGGCCGTGCTGCCCGGCGCCTGGGCGCCCGAGGCGATCCAGCCGCTGCTGATCACCGCCGCGCTGATGGCCGCCTTCCACGCGCTGGCCGGGCTGTGGCTGGAGCGGCGGATGGCGCGGCCGCTGGCGTGGTCGGCGCTGGTGGCCGGCGTGCCGGTGGCGGCGCTGGCGGTGACCTACGCCCAGGTGGCGCTGTTCCAGCCGGATATCCTGTGGGCGTTCGCGGCGCTGGCGCTGACCGCCGGGCTGACCGGCACGGCGTATCTGGCCGGCGACAAGCGGCGCGCCGGGGTGCATGCCGCCGGCGCCGTGGCCGCCCTGGCGCTGGGCTGCGCGGTGCTGCTGGACGATCACTGGCTGACGCTCGCGGTGTCGCTGTTCCTGCCGGCGCTGGCCTGGATCGAGGCGCGGGCCGATCTGCCGCCGCTGCGCCATGTGGCGCTGGCGGTGGCCTCGGTGGTGCTGGTGCGGCTGCTGCTGAACTGGTACGTGCTGGACTACGGATTCGGCGCGGCGCCGGTGCTGAACGGGCTGATCCCGGCCTATGGCGTGCCGGCGGCGGCCTTCGCGCTGGCCGGCTGGATGTTCCGCCGCCGCGCCGACGACCGCACCGTGGCGGTGCTGGAGGCCGGCGCGCTGGCCTTCGCGACCGTTCTGGTGGCGCTGGAGATCCGCCATTGGGCCACCCATGACGACCTGACCGCGCCGGGCGGCTTCACCGAGGCGGCACTGCATGTCGCGGCGCTGGCGGTGCAGGGCTTCGGCGTGCTGCACCTGGCGCGGCGCAGCGGCCGCGCGGTGCAGGGCTGGGCGTGGCGGCTGCAGGGCGGCGCGGCGCTGCTGGGCGGGGTGCTGCTGCTGCTCGCCAACCCGGTGATCACCGACGACGCCACCGGGCAGGCGGGCCTGCTCGCCGGCTACCTGCTGCCGGCGGCGCTGGCCGGCTTGGCGGCGCGGGCGCCCGAACTGGCGGCGCGGCGCTGGCCGCTGCTGCTGGGTGGCTACGCGGTACTCGCCGGGTTCGTCTGGGTCGGGCTGGAGGTGCGGCTGCTCTACCACCCCGGCGCCCTGGGGCTGGACGCCGCCCCGATCGACGACGCCGAGCTATGGGCCTGGTCGGGCGGCTGGCTGGCCTATGGCGGGGTGCTGATGGCGCTGGGCATGGCCACGCGGCTGCGGGCGCTGCGGCTGGCGGCGCTGGCGATCATCGGGCTGGTGGCCGCCAAGGCGTTCCTGATCGACATGGCCGGGCTGGAAGGGCTGTGGCGGGTGCTGTCCTTCCTGGGCCTCGGCCTGGCGCTGATCGGGCTGGGGGCGGCGTATCGCCGCTTCGTGGCGGGAACGCAGGCCCCGGAACACGCCGAAACCGGGTGAGAATTTTGGCTTTTTCCCGAAAAATGGCCCGAAAAAGCCCCTGATTCGCCCGGTCAGGCGGCCGGCAGCAGGTTCCAGGGCGCGCCCGGCTCGCAGAAGAACGGCATGGCGTTGGGCGTGCGCACGTTCGGTTCCAGCCCCATTTCGGCCCGCAGCGCGCGGAACAGCGCGCCGTGCGCCACCACCAGCACTGGCGCCGGGCGAGCGAGCGCGCGGTTCACCGCAGCCACCGCGCGGGCGCGCAGGGCGGCGAAGCTTTCGGCGTCGTCGGGCGTGTAGGTGCCGGCCACCCAGTCGTTGAACCACTGCACCATCGGCTGGCCTTCCTGCGCGCCGAACGAGACCTCGCGCAGTCCCTCCTCGATCTCCACCTCCAGCTCCAGCACCTCGGCCACCGCGCGCGCGGTATCGTGCGCGCGCGACAGCGGCGAGGCGACGATGGCCGCGACGCCCCGGTGGCGCATCAGCGCCGCCGCCGCCCGCGCCTGGGCGATGCCGGTCGGGTTCAGCGGGATATCGACATTGCCCTGGGACAGCCCCTGGGCGTTCCAGTCGGTCTCGCCGTGGCGGAGGAACCAGAAGGATTGCTGCAGCAGCGCCATGGTCAGGCCACCAGCCCTTCCTGCTGCAGCGCGCGCTGCACCGCCGGGCGCGCCTTCATGCGTTCGTAATGCGCCGCACAGTTCGCCGGCAGAGTCATGCCCGAGCGCGCCGCCGCCCAGAACTCCGCGAAGAACAGCGCCGCATCCGCGATCGAGTAGGCGCCCGCGACGTAGTCCTTGCCGGCCAGCGCCGCGTCCAGCACCTCGAACCCGCGCGCGAAAATCTGCTTCCCGCGCGCCTTCACCGCCTCGTGGTCGGCCTCGTTGGGAGCGAAATTGCCGGGGCGGGCCATGCGCGAGAAGCCCTGCATGTGCAGCGTCGCCACCACGTAGTCCATCGCCTCCAGCACGCGGGCCTGCGCCTCCGCGTCCTCGGGCAGCAAATTGGCCTGCGGGTTGCTGCGCGCCAGCCACCAGGCGATCGCCGGGAACTCGGTCAGGGTGGAGCCGTCCTCGCGCACCAGCGTCGGCACCTTGGATTTCGGATTCACGCCGGTGTAGTCGGCCGCGAACTGGCCGCCCTCGCGCAGGTTCACCGTCGCCAGATCGTAAGGGCGGCCGATCTCCTCCAGCAGCACGTGGATGCCGAGCGAGCAGGCGCCGGGTGCGTAGTACAGCTTGGTCATGGCGATCCCCGTGTGTGTGGGTCAGTCGAACAGCGAGCTGACCGATTCTTCCTTATGGATACGCAGCATCGCATCGGCCAGCAACGGCGCGATGGTGAGCTGGCGGATGTTGCTCGCCAGCCGCACCGCCTCGGTGGCCAGGATGCTGTCGGTGATGGTCAGCATCTCGATCGGCGAGGAGGCGATGCGGGCGACGGCGCCGCCGGACAGCACGCCGTGGGTGACGTAGACGCTGGCCGACTTGGCGCCGTTGGCGATCAGCGCCTTGGCCGCGTTCACCAGCGTGCCGCCGGAGTCCACGATGTCGTCCACCAGCACGCAGTCGCGGCCCTCGACCTCGCCGATGACGTGCATCACTTCCGACACGCCGGCGCGCTCGCGGCGCTTGTCGATGATGGCGAGGTCCACGCCCAGCCGCGTGGCGATGTTGCGCGCCCGCAGCACGCCGCCGACATCGGGCGAGACGATCATCAGGTCGCGCCCGGCGAAGCGCGCCTTGATGTCCTGCACGAACAGCGGGGCGGCGATCAGGTTGTCCACCGGGATGTCGAAGAAGCCCTGGATCTGGCCCGCATGCAGATCCATGGTCAGCACGCGCTGGGCGTAGGCCGCGGTGATCAGGTTGGCGACCAGCTTGGCGCTGATCGGCGTGCGCGAGCCGGATTTGCGGTCCTGGCGGGCATAGCCGAAATACGGGATCACCGCCGTCACCCGGCGGGCGGAGGCGCGGCGCAGGGCATCGAGCGTGATCAGCAGCTCCATCAGGTTGTCGTTGGCGGGGTAGCTGGTGGACTGCACGATGAACACATCCTCGCCGCGGATGTTCTCGTGGATCTCGACGAACACCTCCATGTCCGCGAACCGGCGCACCGAGGCGCGGGTGAGCGGCAGGTTGAGCGCCGCGGCCACCGCCTCGGCCAGCGGGCGGTTGCTGTTGCAGGCAACGATCTTCATGGGCGGCGTTCCAGATCGGACGGTCCGGGCCAGGCCAGCGCATGGCGTGTCGGCGGCGCTGTCAGGGACGCGGCGTGGGGCTGCGGGACGGGCGAGGCAGAAGATGGGCGGGGCGATCGGCGGCGTTCTAGCAACCGGGTGACAGGCTGTCCATGAACCGGATGCAGGGCCGCCGGCTCATTTGCGCTTGCCGATGCTGTTCTGGATCACGTCGTTGACGCCGCCGGCCGCCTCCTGCGCCACCACCACGGCGATATCGGCCCAGAACCCGTTCAGCGTGCCGGCCGGCACCTCGTTGAGCTGCACCACCCGGCCCAGGTCGTGGCCGCTGGCGTCGATCACCCCCCAGCGGATTTCCACATGCACCTGGTGGCCGGCCGCCGGGGTGGCGATCACCTGGCCGGCCACGGTGAAGTCGGCGCCGGCGGGCTGGTCCTGCACCACCAGCCCCAGCTTGGGCAGTTCCAGGCGCATCTGGCGGGCCAGCGCGGCGTCGCCATCGCCCGGCGCGCCGGTCACCGGCTTGACCGCCACGCGGATCGGCCGGTTGACCAGGCTGGTCGGGTCGGACTCGCGGCGCGCGGCCTCGATGCCGGTCAGCAGGGTGGCGATCGGTCCCGCCGCCTGGTTGCCGATGCGCGCCAGGTCCACCGGATCGCCGCGCGACCATATGGCGGCATCGACGGGGGCGGCCTCGGTGCTGCCCTTGGTGGCGCCCTGCGGGTCCAGCACGGTGAAGCCGGGCACCACCGTGCCGTCCTGCGCGGTGGCGCCGATCACCAGCCGCCAGTCGCCCTTGCGCGGCGGGTCGGCGACGGCCGGCACCTCGCGCGCCGCCAGCGCCAGCGCCACCGCCGTGGTCAGCGTGGCGGCGGCCTTGTCGGTCAGCAGCGCGCCGCCCGGCGCCTCCACCGCCAGCCGCGCCGGCGGCGGCTGCGACAGCCGCACCGCCGTCGCCCCCGGATTGCCGGCGAACGGGCGCGGCAGGTCGCCGCAGCCGGCCAGCAGGGCGAGCATCGCCGCCAGGACAAGCCTACCCAACGCAGGAAACCAGCGCGGTGAGCATGAGCAGCACGAGGAAGAACAGCATGTAGGGCATGGGGTGGCCATTCTACAGCACGATCACGGATATCTGGTGGCCGATCGGCCCGCCGCCAGCCAGGGTGCGGCGGCGATGGCTGAAGAAGTGGTCCGGCTCGGCCAGCGTGTCCTGCCCGGTGACCGCGACCGTGCCGATCCCGGCGGCGCGCAGCCGGGCGGCGCAGTAGCCGGCGAGGTCGAACTGCCAGTGCCCGGCGCGGGCGCCATCGGCGAAGAAGCGCGCGTCGCCCGGCGCCCGGGCCAGCACCGCGTCGCGCAGGTCCGGCCCGACCTCGTAGCTCGGCTGGCCGATGCATGGCCCCACCGCCGCCACCATCCGGGCCGGGTCCGCCCCCAGCCGCACCATCGCCGCCAGCGTCGCCTCCAGCACGCCGCCCACGGCGCCGCGCCAGCCGGCATGGGCGCCGCCGACCACCCCGGCCGCCGCATCGGCGAACAGCACCGGGGCGCAGTCGGCGGTGACGATGCCCAGTGCCACGCCGGGGCGGGCGGTGACCGCCGCATCGGCCCGCGGCCCCTCGCCGGGGCGCCAGGGCGCCTCCACCACCACCGCCTCGGCGCCGTGCACCTGGGTGAGCCCGACCAGCGCGGCCGGCTCGGCGCCCAGAGCGCGGGCGGCGCGGGCGCGGTTCTCCAGCACATGCGCGCGGCTGTCCTGGCCGGACAGGCTGCAGTTGAGGCTGGCGTACGGCCCCTCCGACACCCCGCCCGCGCGGGTGAAAAAGCCGTGGCGCACGCCAAGGCCGGCGGTGATGCAGGGGGGGTTGGTCATGCGGCAAATCCCGGAAGGGGCGGCAGGGTCGGGTCGCAGATGGCCATGGCCTTGAACAGCCGGCCCATGCGGTCGGGCTCGGCCAGCCGGCGCGCGGCCTCGACCAGCGCCGCGGCGCGCAGCGGCGGCTGGGTGCGCGCCAGCACGCCGGTGCGCTGGAACAGGCCGAGCCGGGTGAGGAACACGCCCTGCGGCACCGGCCCGTGCACCGCCCCGCCGGCGGCGCGGGCGGCGGCGGCCAGGGCGGCGAAATCCACATGCGCGGTCAGGTCGGCGCTGCCGGGCTCGGCCAGCGGGTCGGCCGGCTTGCCGCCCCGCAGCGCCTGCAGGCTGTCGCCGGGGGCGGAATGCTCCGGGCCGTAATCCAGGAACAGCGCCGCACCCCCCCGCGCCGCCAGCCGCGCGCCCAGATGCGCCGCCAGGGCGCGCGCCGGCTCGCACACCTCCTCGATCACGCCCGCCTCGATCGCCTCCCCCTCGGCGGGCGGCAGCACGACGAAGCCGCCGTCCCGCACGTGGCGCTCGCCCAGCCCGCCGGCATGGCGGACGAACTGGCGGATCGGCAACGCGTCGAGAAACTCGTTGGCCAGCAGCAGCAGGGGGCCACCCGGCAGGTCCTCGATGCGGTCATGGAACACCGGCTCCGGCAGCCGTGCCGCCTGCACCGCGCGCAGCCGGGGCGAGGTCTCCACCAGATGCAGCCGCAGCGCCGCGCGAAACCCGGGCACCCGCGCGGCGGCGCGCAGCGCGTCGGCCATCAGCGTGCCGCGGCCCGGCCCGGCCTCGGCCAGGATCACCTCGCCGGGCGCGCCCATCGCCTGCCACGCCACCGCCGCCCACAGGCCGAGGATCTCGCCGAACACCTGGCTGATCTCGGGCGAGGTGGTGAAATCGGCGAACGGGTCGTGGTTGGCGTAATAGGCGGCGTTGGCCCGCGCCATGAATGCGTCCAGCCGCTCGGTCATGCGCCCGCCGGGGGAGCCTTGCGGGCGCGCAGGACCAGCCAGATGCCGGCCGCCAGCATCGGCAGCGAGAGCAGCTGGCCCATGGTGGTGCCGAACGCCAGGAAGCCCAGGAACGCATCCGGCTCGCGGAAATGCTCGCCGACGATGCGCGCCACCGCGTAGCCGCACAGGAAGATGCCGGTCAGCATGCCGAAGCGCGCCCGCACCGCGTCGCTGCGCGAGAAGTAGAAGGTGAGGCAGAACAGCAGCAGCCCCTCCATCAGCGCCTCGTAGATCTGGCTGGGGTGGCGCGGCACCGGCCCGCCGGTGGGGAAGATCATCGCCCAGGGCAGCCAGTCCGGCGCCGCCCGGCCCCACAACTCGCCGTTGATGAAGTTGGCGATCCGGCCCAGCCCCAGCCCGATCGGCGCCACCACGGCGATGCGGTCGGCGAAGCCCAGGATGGGAATGGCGTTGCGGCGGCAGAACCACAGCACCGCGATCGACACCCCCAGCATGCCGCCATGGAACGACATGCCGCCCTGCCAGACCGCCACGATCTCGGACGGATGCGCCAGGAACCGCTCCGGCTGGTAGAACAGCACGTAGCCGAGCCGCCCGCCCAGCACCACGCCCAGCGTCGCCCAGGTCAGGAAGTCGTCCACCTGCAGCGGCGTCGCCACCGCCGGCACCCGCTGCACCAGGTGGCGCACCATCCGCCAGCCGATCAGCAGGCCGGTGATATAGGCCAACGCATACCATCGTATCGCCAGCGGCCCGAACTGCACGATCACCGGGTCGAATTGCGGGAACATCAGAACCGGGAACATGGGTCCGCCTTCATGCGTAAGGGTCGGGGGTGGCGAGGTGGCCGCGCACATACCGCGCGATGCCGTCCTCCAGGGTGGTGAACTGGCCCGCGTAGCCGGCGGCGCGCAGCCGGTCCATCGCCGCCCGGGTGTAGCTTTGGTACTGGCCGCGCAGGGCGGCCGGCATGTCGATGAACTCCACCGCCGGCGCCACCCCGGCGGCGGCGCAGACCGCGTGCGCCAGGTCGAGATAGCTGCGCGCGACCCCGGTGCCCAGGTTGAACAGCCCGCTCGCCGCCGGCGTGTCCAGCAGCCACAGCAGCACGTCCACCACGTCGCCCACCCAGATGAAGTCGCGCATCTGCGCCCCGTCGGCGAGGTCGGCGCGGTCGGAGCGGAACAGCCGGGGGGCGAGGCCGCGCGCCACCTCGTCGTATTTCACCTTCACGACGGAGATCATGCCGCCCTTGTGATACTCGTTGGGGCCGTAGACGTTGAAGAACTTCAGCCCCGCCCATTGCGGAGGCCGCGGCTGGCCGGCCGCCAGCATGCGCGCCACCTGGAGGTCGAAGGCGTGCTTGGTCCAGCCGTACAGGTTCAGCGGCCGCAGCAGCGCCAGGGCGGCGATGTCGTCGTCGAACCCCGCCGCGCCGTCGCCATAGGTCGCCGCCGAGGAGGCGTAGACGAAGCGCACCCCCCGCGCGGCGCACCAGCGCCACAGGCGCAGCGGCAGCTCCACGTTGGTCGCCCAGGCGAGGTCGCCATCGGTGGCGGTGGTGGCGCTGATCGCGCCGAGGTGGAACACCATCTCCAGCGGCGGGTGGCCGACCAGGAAATCCTCCAGCGCGTCGGGCGGGATCAGCCGCGCCGGCGGGTGCCGGCCCAGGTTGCGCCATTTCCCCCCGCCGGGGCCGCCGTCGCGCAGCCGATCGACCACAACGGTCTCCAGCCCGCGCCGATACAGCGCCGCGTGAAGATTCGAGCCGATAAAGCCGGCGCCGCCGGTGACCAGGATCATCCGGGCACGATATACGGGTCTGCGCGCCGTGGCGGAAGCCGCCCAATGCCGGGCCCGCCGGTGCCGCGCCAGAAGGAGCCTGCCATGACCGACCAACCCGCCGCCCATCCGGACCCGCAGCCGGACCATGTCACCCCGCCGGCCGGCCGGCCGCGGCTGATCGACGACCTGGCCGGGGTGGCCGGCGGCGCCGTCTCCGCGCTGATGGGGCTGAAGCAGGAAGCCGGCGCGATCGGCCGCGCCCGCGTGGACGAGGCGATCCGCCGCCTGGACCTGGTGCGGCGCGAGGAAATGGACGCGGCACTGGAAATGGCCGCCCGCGCCCGTGCCGGGCAGGAGGCCGCCACCGCGTTGCTGGAAGCGATGCAGGCGCGGCTGTCGGCGCTGGAGGAGCGGGTGGCGGCGCTGGAGTCGCAAAATCTGCCGGAGGGTGGCGGCGGGCCTGGTATGATCACTTGAGGGACGAAGCTGGTACGGCGTATGAAGTAGCCGTGATCTTGGTTTGATGCCCTCTTGCGGCGCGGTTTAACGGGTCGGTAGTCTATCCGTCGTGTCGATTCGGGTTTCCACCCCCATATCCGGGGGCCCGGACGCCGCGCTGCTCGTGGCCGTGGCCGCTATTCGGGCTAACAGCGGCCTTCCTTCAGGCGGGAGACCTCGGATGACAGCTATGATGAGCTTCGCCCACGACACCGCAGCCAACCCGCTCGACGTGATGGAGCAGATCGTCGCCGCCAACGAATGGGCGTGCGACCGGCGCAGCGACTCGGAAATGGCGGCCGAAGCGCCCGGAAAATGGTGCGATTACGGGCTTTATTTCAGCTGGTCGCACGAAATCAGCGCCATGCACTTCACCTGCGCCTTCGACCTGAAGGTGCCCGAGAAGCGCCGGGCGGCGCTGTACGAACTGCTCGCCCTGGCCAATGAGCGGCTGTGGATCGGCCATTTCGGCATGGATGCCGATGACGGCATGCCGGTGTTCCGCCATTCGGTGCTGCTGCGCGGGGCGCCGGGCGCCTCGGCGGAAAGCCTGGAGGACATGGTGGACATCGCCATCACCGAGTGCGAGCGCTTCTTTCCCGCCTTCCAGTTCGTGCTGTGGGGCGGCAAGGGCCCGGCCGAGGCGTTGCAGGCCGCCATGCTGGAATGCGTGGGCGAGGCATGAGCGCCATTCCTCCGATCCTACTGGTCGGCTTCGGCAAGATGGGCGGGGCCATGCTGGCCGGCTGGCGGGAACGCGGGCTGGAGGCGGCGGTCGCCGTGGACCCCTCGCTGCCGCCCTCGCCCGGGCCGGAGGTGACCGTGGTGGCCGATGCCGCCGCCATCCCCGCCGGCTTCGCCCCCGCCGCCGTGGTGCTGGCGGTGAAGCCGCAGAGCGCCGGCGAGGCGCTGCCGTTGTATGCCCGCTACGCCGGCTCGGCGGTGATGCTGTCGATCATGGCCGGGCGGACCATCGGCGGGCTGCGCGGCCTGCTGGGCGAGCGCGCCGCCATCGTGCGCGCCATGCCGAACACCCCCGCCGCGGTGCGCCAGGGCATCACCGTCGCCTGCGCCGGCCCCGGCGTCTCGGCCGGCCAGCGCGCCCTGTGCGACGACCTGCTGGCGGCGATCGGCAAGGTCGCCTGGGTGGAGGACGAGGGGCTGATCGACCCGGTCACCGCGGTGTCCGGCGGCGGCCCGGCCTATGTGTTCCTGCTGGCCGAACTGCTGGAACAGGCGGCGATGGAGCAGGGCATCCCGGCCGACCTCGCCCGCCTGATGGCCCGCCAGACGGTCGCCGGCTCCGGCGCGCTGCTGGCCGCCAGCACCGAGGACGCGGCCACGCTGCGCCGCAACGTCACCAGCCCCAAGGGCACCACCGAGCGGGCGCTGGCGGTGCTGATGGAGAAATCCGCCTGGCCGGAGGCGATTTCCCGCGCCATCGCGGCCGCAACCGAGCGGTCACGCGAACTGGCGGGCTGATTCGGCATCACGCGGGGTGACATTCCGGCGCCGAATGCCCATCATCGGTGCATGGACGACACCAGCTTCGACCGCGCCCTGATCGCCGCCGCCTTCGCGCGCATCGGCGCGTATGGCTGGCACCGGCTCAACTTGGTGGAGGCGGCGCGCAACGCCGGGCTGGACGTGGCGCGCACCCGCGCGCGCTTCCCCGGGCGCTGCGCGCTGCTGCTGCGCTTCGGCAGCCTGGCCGACCAGGCGGCGCTGACCGGCGCGCCCGCCGAGGGGCCGGTGCGAGACCGGCTGTTCGATATCCTGATGCGCCGCATCGACGTGCTGCAAAGCCACCGCGCCGGCGTGGCCGCCCTGCTGCGCGCCCTGCCCACCGACCCCGCCGCGGCGCTGCTGCTGGGCTCGGCCAGCCTGCGCAGCATGGGCTGGATGCTGGACGGCGCCGGCGCCTCGGCCGCGCCGCCGCTCGGCCTGCTGCGCGCCAAGGCGCTGCTGGCGGTCTGGCTGTGGACAATGCGCGCGTGGCAGCGCGACGAAAGCGAGGACCTCTCGGCCACCATGGCGGCACTCGACCAGGCCCTGGCCCGTGCCGAGCGCGCCGAGTCATGGCTGCACCGCCGCCCTCCGGCCGCGCCGCCCGCCCCGGAGCCGCATGCCGATGCCGTGCCCGCCGACCAGCCGCCCGCTGACCACCCGCCCACCAACCACTCGCCTGCCGAAACCGTGCCGCAAGCCGACCCGGACCCTCCGGGCTGAAGGAACACAGCCATGCCGAGCGACTTCCCGAACCCCTTCGCCAAGGCGATGGACCAGGCCAAGACCGCCACCGAGGAATTCACCAAGCTGTTCGGCCAGATGCCCCAGGCCCCCGACGCCGAGGCGCTGATGACGGCACACAAGCGCAACATGGAAGCCCTGTCGGCGGCCAACCGGATCGCCCTGGAAGGCGCCCAGGCGGTCGCCAAGCGGCACATGGAAATCATGCAGCAGACCATGGCGGAGCTGACCGAGACGATGCGCGCCCTCGCCTCGCCGGACGCCCCGCAGGCCAAGGCGGCGCAGCAGGCCGAACTGCTCAAGCGCGCCTACGAACACGCCGTCGCCAACACCCGCGAACTGTCCGACCTGATCCAGCGCTCCAACGGCGAGGCGCTGGAAACGCTCAACAAGCGCATCGCCGACGCGATGGACGAGGTGAAGTCGCTGGTGGACCAGGCCGCCGCCGCGAAGAAATAAGACCGCCGCCGACGGAGCGACCGGCCAAGCCAGACAAGACCGGGCTCCGCCCGGACCCGCCAGGGGTTCGGCTCCTGGCGGGGTGCGGGACAACGCCCCGCCGCTTGCCTTTGGCATAAGCCCCACCGGGACGACACCTACACCGGCAGAGTGATCCGCGCCCGCAGCCCGCCCATCGCACTGTCCTCCAGCACGATATCCCCGCCATGCGCGCGCACGATGTCCAGCGCGATGGTCAGGCCGAGCCCGGTGCCGCCGCCCGGCCCGCTCTCGAACGGGCGGAACACTTCCTCCCGCCGGGCCGGCAGGATGCCCGGGCCGTCGTCGTCCACCGTCACCTCCACGGCATGCGGCCCGGCCGTGGCGGCGGCAAGGCGGACATGGCGGCCGTGCCGGCGGGCATTGTCCACCAGGTTGGTCACCGCCCGGCGGAATCCGTCCGGCCGCAGCATCACCGACAATTCCTCCGGCACCTCCAGCGCGATGTCGGCCCCGGCACGGCGGGCACGCGCGGCCACCTCCTCCAGCAGCAGCGGCAGGTCCGCCGGCTGGGCCGGCTCCTCGCCCACCCCGCGCACGAAGGCGAGATAGCCGCCGATCATGCGGTCCATCTCCTCCAGATCCTCGGTCATGTCGGCGATGTCGCGCTGGGTGTCCTCGCGCACCGGCAGCATGGCCAGCGCCAGCCGCAAGCGGGTCAGCGGCGTGCGCAGGTCGTGCGACACGCCGGCCAGCATCTCGGTGCGCTGCGCCAGGAAGCGGCGCACGCGGGCCTGCATCAGGTTGAAGGCCGCCGCCGCCTGCCGCACCTCGGTGGCGCCCTCCGGCTTGATCGGGCCGATGTCGCGCCCGGTGCCGAACGCCTCCGCACCGGCCGCCAGCCGGCGAATGCCGCGCACCTGGTTGCGCATGAAGACCGCCGCGATGGCGAACAGCAGCATCGCCGAACCGACCAGCCACAGCACGAACAGGTAGATGGTGCCGGTGTACAGCCGCTTGCGCGGGGCATCGACCACCAGGATCGAGTCGCCCCACTGCACCCGGATCACCACCGAAAGCGGATCGCTGCGCCAGTCCATGGCGAAGGGCAGGCGCACCCGCTCCTGCAACGCCGCCGCCAGATTGGCCTGCACCGGCGCGAACAACGGCGGCCGTTCATGCTCCGGGCGCACCCGGCCCGGCTCCAGCCGCATCGTCATCTCGAAATACTCCCAGCCATTGGCCAGAATCCAGGCCTGGTCGTCCGGCGAGGGATAGCGGTCCAGCAACGCCACCGTCACCGCGATCTCGCCGGCAATGGCACTGGAAAACCGGCGCGACACCACATCCAGATGCGTGCCGTAGAAAATCTGCAGCGCCACCGCCTCGACCAACACCAGCGGCACCAGAACAATCAACAGCGACCGCCCCAGGAAACTTCGCGGCACCAGCCGCTTCACCACCCGACTCTGCGGCGGCAACGGCACACGCATGCTCAGGGTTCCGAAGGGGTGGGGAGGAAGCAAGCAAGGCCAGGGGCGTTGACCCTGGACCCCAGCAGGGCGCTGCCCTGCACCCGCAAGGGGTCAGTGGACCCCTTGACCCCGCGACTTGGTTGTCTTCGCCAAGGGGGGGCGACCGAGCGGTTGCCGGCGGCACGGTTGCCCCCCCTTGGCGAAGACAACAAAACGAATGGGTCCAGGGACCACTGTCCCTGGCGGGGTGCAGGGGCGGCGCCCCTGCCGGGTCCAGGGCAGCGCCCTGGCCTTGCGTCCTTCCTTCCCACCCCTCAGACCCCGGGCTTGAGCACGTAGCCGCGGCCGCGGACGGTGTGCAGGAAGCGTGGTTCGCGGGGGTCGGCCTCGATTTTGCGGCGCAGGCGGGTCATTTGCACGTCGATGGCGCGTTCGCCGGCTTCATCCATGTCCAGCGCGGCAGCGATGTCCTCGCGCGACAGCACCTCGTTGGGCCGGGCGGCGAGCGCGCCCAGCAGCGCCGCCTCGCCCCCGGTCAGCCGCATCGGACCGGCCGGGCCGCGGAGTTCGCCGCGCTCGCGGTCGAAGGACAGCGGCCCCAGCGGTAGCGGGCCGGCGGGCGGGCCGATCAGCGGGGCCGGCGGCGCGGCGCGGCGCAGCATGGCGCGGATGCGCAGCACCAGCTCCTTCGGCTCGAACGGCTTGGGCAGGTAGTCGTCCGCCCCCGCCTCGAAGCCGGCGATGCGGTCTTCCGGGGCGCCGCGCGCGGTCAGCAGCAGCACCGGGATGTCGCTGTTGTCGCGGCGCAGCGACTCGGTGAGTTGCAGGCCGGTTTCGCCGGGCATCATCACGTCCAGCACCATCAGGTCGGGCTGCACGAAGCGCAGGTGGTCGCGCGCCGCGGCGGCGTTGGCGGCGGCGGTGACGCGAAAGCCGGTCTCGCCCAGGTAGCGGGCCAGCCGCTCGCGCAGCCGGTCGTCGTCTTCCACCACCAGAATCAGCGCGTCCTCGGCCATCGCGGCCTCCCTTTGCTGCGCCCTACCGGCTGCGCGGATCGCGGCCGGGCGGGTGCCTCTGGTCCATATAGGCGCGCGCGCCCTCGTCCATGATACCGCGCATCACCCGGCGGAAGCCGTCCACCGCGCTGCCGCCGGCCTCGCGGTAGGCGGTCACCAGCCGTTCGCGCTGGCGTTCGAACAGCCGGCGCTCCAGCGCCTGGCCGGCCGGCGTCAGCGTCAGCAGGCGCTGGCGGCGGTCGGCGTGGCCCTGCGTCTGGGCGACGTGGCCCTGCTCCACCAGCGCGCTCAGCACGCGGGCGAGGCTTTGCTTGGTGATGCGCAGGATGGCCAGCAGGTCGCTGACCGCGATGCCGGGGTTGCGGCCGATGTAGTGCAGCGCCCGGTGGTGGGCCCGGCCCAGCCCGAGTTCCTCCAGGATCACGTCGGCGGCGTTGGTGAAGTCGCGGTAGGCGAAGAACAGCAGGTCCTGGGCGGCGCGGATCTCCTCCTCGCGCAGGAACAGCAGGCTGGCGCCCGCCGGGGCTGGCTGGGAGGCGTGCGCGGAGGCGGCGCGGGCATCGATCGGCTTCGGGCCGCCCTTCGGGTCGGGCATATCTGGCATACCTCGTATTTACGGCAGGAATATTGACGTAGACGACACTCGATTATAGCTTCCGGCCTTGTAGAGCAACAATCTTGCGAGGAACCATCCCATGGCGCTTGTTCCTTTCGACGACCGTGACGGCCAGATTTGGCAGGACGGCGTGATGGTCCCCTGGCGGGAGGCCCGGCTGCACGTTCTGTCGCACGGGCTGCACTATGCCAGCGGCGTGTTCGAAGGCGAGAGGGCATATGCCGGCAACATCTTCAAGCTGCGCATGCACACCGAGCGCCTGTTCAATTCCGCCCGCATCCTGGGCATGGAAATCCCCTACACGACGGACGAGATCGACGCCGCCTGCATGCAGGTGGTGGCGGCCAACGGGCTGCAGGACGCCTATGTGCGCCCGGTCGTGTGGCGCGGGTCCGAGATGATGGCGGTGTCGGCGCAGAATTCGCGCATCCATGTCGCCATCGCTACCTGGGCATGGCCGGCCATGTTCGCCGACCGCATGAAGGGCATCCGGCTGGACCTCGCCGAATGGAAGCGCCCGCACCCGGAAACGGCGCCGACCGCCTCCAAGGCCTCCGGGCTGTACATGATCGGCACGCTGTCCAAGCACGCCGCCGAGGCGAAAGGCTTCCAGGACGCGCTGATGCTGGACTGGCGCGGCCGGGTGGCCGAATCGACCGGCGCCAACATCTTCTTCGTGTTCGACGGCGAGTTGCACACCCCCACGCCGGACTGCTTCCTGGACGGCATCACCCGGCGCGTGGTGATGCAGCTGGCCCGGCGCAACCAGATCAAGGTGGTGGAGCGGCCGATCCTGCCGGAGGAGCTGCCGCGCGCCAGTGAGGTGATGCTGGTCGGCACCGGCGCGGAAGTGACGCCGGTGCGCGAGATCGCCGGCCAGGTCTACACCCCCGGCCGGATCACCCAGACGCTGCTGGACGACTACGAGAAGCTGGTGCGAATGAACCCGGCGGACGTGGAAAAGCGGCTGGCCGCCTGACCAGCCGGGGCAGCAAAGGCGGCAGCAGCACCAGCCAGGCGATCCGCGCCTGGTAGCGGTGATGCGGCCCCGACAGCGCCCCGCAGGCGAAGGCGTTGGCCAGCAGCGCTGCCAGCACCAGTGCCGGCAGCGCCGCGCGGGTGGGGTCCGCGCCGCGCCCGCCATGGGCGTGCAGCGCCCGCCCGAGCTGCCAGGCGGTGGCCAGCGCCGCCGCCAGCAGCAGCAGGCCCTGGGCGGGGTTCAGCGGCGCCGCCACCGCCTCCAGCCGTCCGTTGGCCTGCAGCGCGGCATGGAAGCGGTCCATCTCGGCAGGCGGGAAATAGGCGCGCAGGCTGCCGGTGACCGAGGTCTCCAGCCCGTCCGGCTTCAGCACGTCGCCCAGCCGGACCATCGAGAGCTGACGCAGCGTGTTGGCCAGCGCCGTCCGCGCCACCCAGAGCGGCTCCTCGCGCAGGGTGCGGGCGACGATGGTGCCGGCCTCGGCGGCGAAGCGCTCCGGCCCGCCCGGGGCGGTCCAGACCGGGCCTTGCGGGTTCCACATGAAATCGTCGCTGTCGGTCGGCAGCCGGGCGGCGAAGGCGCAGATATGCCAGCCGGCCTGCGGGCAGGACCGGCGGATCACCGCGGCGGCCGGGCCGTCGCCCACCAGCCGGGCGAGGGCGAACACCGCACCGAACGGCGAGACTCCGAACCGGCCGAAGCCGACGGCATTGGTCAGCACCAGCACGGCCAGCGCCGCCAGCAGCGGCAGCGCCATGCGCAGGGTGCGCCGGCCGGGGCGCAGCAGCAGCCCGGCCGCGATGCAGGCGGCGGCGATGATCAGGTGCGTCAGGTGGAAGGCGATCGCGGCGGTGGCCAGCACGCCCACCCAGGCGCGCTCGCGGGTAGACAGCCGCACCCCGAAGCCCAGCAGGAACAGGCACAGCACGGTGACCGGGGCGAAGATGTCGGGCATCAGCAGCGACACGAACCAGGGGGCGGCGGAGCCGGCCGCCAGCACCGCGCACAACAGCAGGTGCCCGCCGGCGCGCGCCTGGCCCAGCGCCTTGGCCGTCAGCCACAGCAGGTGCGACAGGATCAGCCCCTGTGCCGCCAGCGGCAGCCACAGGCTCACGCCCTCGTGGAACAGGCGCAGGAACGGGCCGTAGGTGAACGGCTTGTCCCACACCATGCGCGGTTGGCCGGCCTGCACCAGGAAGGCGTGGGTGTCGGTGAACAGGATCGGGTAGCCGTTCACCAGCGCCGGCCAAACCAGCAGCATCGCCCCGGCCAGGACGGCGAGCGCCACCGCATGCTGTCGAACCCACGCGGCGCCCCACAGGGAGCGGGCAGCGGCAACCAACCGGAGCGACACTGCGCGGCATCCTTATCGCCTATGCCGTCACCGCCGCCGTGTTCCTCGGGCTGGACGCCGTCTGGCTCGGCACGATGGCGGGCAGCCTGTACAAGCCCCGCCTGGGCGCGCCGCTGCCGGAGCAGCCGGACCTTCTGGCGACGAGGCTATTCTACGCGCTTTCCGTCGCCGGTGTCGTGGCTTTCGCGGCGGCGCCGGCTTGGCCGCGTGGCGAGACGCTGGCGGACTGGTCGCTCGCGGCGCCTACGACATGACCAGCCTGGCCGCGCCGCGCGGCTGGTCGCCACGGGTGGCGGCGATCGGCATGGCCTGGGGCGCGGGGGTCGCGGCGGCGGCCGCGCTGGGCATGCCGGCCACCGCACGGCTGGCATCCCCGGCGGCACCGCAGCGGGCGATCAGGCCGGCGGCGACGCGCGCCGCGACGCTGCCCCAGTCACCGGGCGCCGACTGGCGGAACAGGCGCATGCCGGCGTACCAGGGGGAGTCGGCCCGCCCGGCCATCCAGCGCCAGTCCGGCGCGAAGGGCAGCAGCAGCCAGACCGGCTTGCCCATGGCGCCGGCCAGATGCGCGACGGCGGTGTCGGCGGCCACCACCAGGTCCAGCCCGTCGATCAGCGCCGCGGTGGCGGCGAAGTCGGTCATGTCGGCGGAGCGGTCGGGCAGGTCGTAGAGCGCCGCCGCCTCGGCACCACGCGGGCCGTGTTGCAGGCTGGTGAAGCGCAGCCCCGGCGCCGCCTCGGCCGCCGCCAGGATCGCCGCCACGGCGCGGCCGGGCAGCGAGCGGCGGGTGTCGTTGCGATGGGCGGGGTTGCCGGCCCAGATCAATCCCACGCGGAGCAGCCCCCCACGAGCCAGACCTGCGCGGGTCACCCGGCGGCCGGGCGGCGGGCACAGGTAGCCCTCGGGCGCGGGTATGGTCTCCGGGCGGGTGCCCAGCAGGTAGGGCAGGCTCAGCAGGTCCGCCCAGCAATCGGTGGCCGGCAGGTGGCCGGCATTCGGCACGATCTCAGCCGGCAACTGCGCCAGCAGCGATGCCAGGGCGGGGGCGCAGGCCAGCACCACGCGCGCGCCCATCGCCGCCAGCACCGGCACGTAGCGGGCGAACTGGATGGTGTCGCCCAGCCCCTGCTCGGCGCGCAGCAGGATCGACCGTCCGACCAGCGCGCCACCATCCCAGGGGGTGCCGTCCAGTGGACGGAAATGCGCGGCGAAGCGCAGATGCCGCTTGCGCCACTCGAAATCCGCCCAGCCGGCGGCGAAATTCCCCGCCAGCAGATGTGCCACCGCGCGATGCCAGTGCGCCACCGCCATCCCCGGCCGCAACGCCAGCGCCCGGTCGCAGGCGGCCACCGCCGCGGGCAGCCGCCCCGCCTCGGTGAGTACCGCGCCCAGGCTGGCATGCGCCTCGGCGAGGCCCGGATCGCGGGCGATCGCCTCGTTGAGGTAGTTCTCCGCCGCCGCCGGCCGGTCCAGGTCGGCGGCGGCATGGCCCAGGTTCATCCAGGCGCGCGCGTGGCCCGCGTCCAGCCGCACCGCACGTTGCAGGCTGTCCAGCGCCTCCCCGGCACGGCCAAGCGCGCGCAGGGCGGTGCCGGCGACGAACCAGGCCTCGGCCAGCGCCGGGCCGCAAAGGGTCGCCGTGCCGGAGGCATCCAGCGCCTCGGCGGCCTGCCCGGCATGCAGCAGCGCCATGCCGAGCCCCGTATGCGCCACCGCCGAGTCGGGGCGCAGCGCGACGGCGGCGCGATAGGCGTCCACCGCGCTGGTGGCATCGCCGGCCGCCAGCAGAATGCTGCCAAGAGTGACGTGCCCTTCCATCAGGTCTGACCGCAGCGCCAGAGCGGCGCGGCACGCCGCCTCCGCCTCCGCCAGCGCGCCCTCATCGCGCAGCACGTTGGCCAGGTTCACGCCGGCGGCGGCATCGTCCGGCCGGGCCGCCAGCACCGCGCGATAGAGGTCGATCGCCTCGCCGCGCGCGCCGGTGGCGGCGCAGGCGCGGGCCAGGGCACGGCTGGTGTCGGTGTCGTGCGGCCGCAGCGCCAGGGCGTAGCGCAGCAGCATCTCCGCCTCCGCGGCGCGGCCGTCGGACAGCGTCAGCAGGCCGAGTAGATAGGGCGCCATCGGTTCGCCGGGCGCGCGGTCGAGCACGCGGCGATACAGCGCCTCGGCCTCCGCCAGCCGGCCGTCGCGGTGCGCCCGCAGCGCGGCGGCAAGCTCGTCGGCATCGCTCGTGCAGGACATGTCCACGCCCATCTCCGTCCAGGCTGCCGGCGAGTATCGGTGCCAACCTTGAACGAAGGGTGAAGACAGGAAAGTATGCCAACCTCTGCGATTGGCCCGTCGAAGCAAGGCAAGGCCGGGCTCTGCGTTGCCTTCAGCCCAGCGCGCCCCACCGGGCGGCGGCCGTGTCGTCCGCCTCGCGGGCGTCCACCCAGCCTTCCTGGCCGTCGGCGAAGCGTTCCTTCTTCCAGAACGGCGCGCGCGTCTTCAGCCAGTCGATCAGGAAGCCGGTGGCGTCCAGCGCCGCCTGGCGGTGCGCGGCGGCGGCCAGCACCAGCACGATGCCCTCGCCAGGGCGCAGCTCGCCGACCCGGTGCAGCAGGGTGCAGCCCAGCAGCGCCCAGCGCGCCTCGGCGGCGGCGGCGATGCGGGCCATCGCCTGCTCGGTCATGCCGGGATAGTGCTCCAGCGTCATCGCGGTGATGGCACGGCCATGCGCCTGGTCGCGCACCGTGCCGACAAAGCAGCCGATGCCGCCGATATCGGCCCGCCCGGCGCCCAGCGCGGCGATCTCCGCGCCGATGTCGAACGCGCCCTGCTGCACCCGCACGGTGGCCATCTCAGCCGCCCGTGACCGGCGGGAAGAACGCCACCTCGTCGCCCGGCGCCACCGTCGTGTCGGGGTCGGCGAAGTCCTGGTTGACCGCGCAGCGCACGCTGGCCGCCATCGCGAAGGCGGCCTCATGGCGCGGCGAACGGGTGCGCAGCCAGGCGACCAGGGCGGCCACGGTGTCCACCTCGGCCGGCGGCTGCACCGCTTCCTCCCCGGTGCCGACACGCTCGCGCATCCAGGCGAAATACAGCACGCGCAGCGGGCGGGGCGCGGCGGTCATGGTCTCAGCGCGCGGGCGCGGGGACGGTGATGGTGCTGCCATCCGAGCCGATCAGGGTCAGGCTGCCATTGGCGTTGGGCATCACGATGCCCTGCTTGCCGTCCGGCAGGGTGTAAGTTTCCACCCCGTTGGCGCCGACGGTGGTGGTGGCCGGGCCGCCCGGGGTGGTCAGCACGCGGCCATGCGCCGGGGGCGTGAGGGTGGCCGGGATCGGCCGCGGCCCGGCCATGCGCGGGCTGGTGCCGGGCATCGCCCCGGTGTCGATCGGCGCGCCGGCCTCGCGCTGCAGGTCGGACAGGGTCTTGGCGGGCGGCAGCGGGCCGGGCCAGACATTGCCCGGCTCGGGCAGCAGCGGCGCGGCGTCGGTGGGCCGGCCCATCACGCGCTGCATGTTCGGGGCATCGCCCACCGGCTCGTTGGGATTGGTGCGCAGGCTGACGGTGTCGGAGATGAATCCGCCGAACCCCGCGCCGGGGTTGCCGACATAGTCGCAGCCGGCCAACAGGATAAGGCCGAGCAGGGCAATGCGCCGCATGTGTGGGAATTCCTTGTCGCGAAGTCCTGGTTCGGGTCGCTCCGGGCCAAACATCCGGCCCGGGGGCGACCGGTCGCAGGCAATGTGCCCTCTGCGCGGGTCCGGCTCAAGCTTCATGCTGCGCCGCGGCGGGCAAATCGAGATGGCGGCAGGCCCAGGCGGCCACGGCGGCCGGATCGTTTAGCGGCAGCAACGGCCGGTCGCAGGGTTGTTCGGGCGGCGCGTCGCAGGCCACGGCGACGATGTCCGCCCGCTCCGACCACAGCGGCGGACGGCCCAAAACGGGGCGAAAAACCTCGATTTTGGGGTGCGGATTGGCCTTGAATCCCTCCACCAGCACCAGATCCACCGGCGAAAGCCGCGCCAGCAGGTCCGGCAGCCCCGGCTCGGCCTCGTCGCGCAATTCGTGCAGCAGCGCCCAGCGCCGGCCGGAGCCGATCAGCACCTCCCGCGCGCCGGCCTCGCGGTGGCGCCAGCTGTCCTTGCCGGGCTGGTCCAGGTCGAAGCCGTGATGCGCGTGCTTGACGGTGGAAACCGCCAGCCCGCGCGCGGCGAAAAGCGGCAGCAGGGCGGTGAGCAGCACCGTCTTGCCACTGCCCGACCAGCCGGTGAGTCCCAACAGCCTCATTCGCGCACGGGTGCCGCGGCGTGGCGCAGGCCGGTGGTCAGGTAGTCCCAGCCGGTCAGCAGCGTGAGCGCCGCCGCCACCCACAGCATCGCCTCGCCAATGGTGGACACCGGCAGCCAGGGGATGCCCAGCAGCACCGCCGAGCCGTCGCCGGCCAGCAGCGCGCCCAGCGCGCCCATCTGGAAGCCGGTCTTCCACTTCGCCAGCCGCGTCACCGGCAGGCCCACGCGCACCCCGGCCAGATATTCGCGCAGGCCGCTGACCAGGATCTCGCGCAGCATGATGACGATGGCCGGATACAGCCCCAGCGCGCTGAGATGGCCCATGCCCACCAGCATCATCAGGGCGGCGGCGACCAGCAGCTTGTCGGCGATCGGGTCCAGCATGCGGCCGAGGTCGGAGGTCTGCTTGCGGTCGCGCGCCAGCTTGCCGTCGAAATAATCGGTGATGCCGGCCAGGCCGAACACCACGCAGGCGGCGAAATCGGTCGCGGGCGTGCGCAGCGCGGCCAGCACCACCATCAGCGGGATCACCGCGATGCGCGACAGGGTCAGCAGGTTGGGCAGGTCGGTCAGCATGCGGGCGCACAGTAGTGCGTCTTTGGGCCAAGTGAAAACGCCCCGTCGCGCCGCGGCGAGGGAAAGTTGACCGCGCCGCCGGGCTGACCTATCGAATCGGACATGGAACCGTCATTCTCCGGCATCTGGCCGATCCTGTACGCCTTCTTCACCGCGCAAAACACGCTGGACCGCGCCGCCATGCGCCGGCAGACCGAGATCTGCGTCGCCGGCGGCAGCCACGGCCTGGCGGTGATGGGCCTGGCCACCGAGGTCGCCAAGCTGTCGCCGGCGGAACGCCGGCAGGTGGTGGAATGGACCGCCGAGGACCTGGCCGGCCGGCTGCCGCTGGCCGTCACCATCTTCGGCGCCACGCCGGCCGAGCAGTCCGAGGCGGTGGCGCATGCCGCCGCCAACGGCGCCGCGTGGGTGATCCTGCAGCCGCCGCGCCAGCCGGGCATCAGCGAGGACGAGCTGCTGGCCTTCTTCGGCACGGTGATCGAGCGGTCGCCGGTGCCGGCCGGCATCCAGAACGCGCCCGAGCTGATCGGCATCGGCCTGTCGCCCGGCGGCATCGCCGAGCTGGCGCGCCGGCACGCCAATTTCCGCGTGCTGAAGGGCGAGGCGCCGACCACGCTGATCGCCCGCGTGGTGGAGGAGACCGGCGGCAAGCTGGCGGTGTTCAACGGGCGCGGCGGGCTGGAGCTGCCCGACAACCTGCGCGCCGGCTGCGCCGGGCTGATCCCGGCGCCGGACTGCTTCGAGGCGCAGGTGGCGATCTACGAGGCGATGCGGCGCGGCGACGAGGCGGAGGCGGAGCGGCTCTACCGCGAGATCCTGCCGGCCATCGTGTTCGTGATGCAGTCGGTCGATCACCTGATCTGCTACGGCAAGCGGCTGGTGGCGGCGCGGATGGGCATCGCGGTGCACGACCGCGCGCCCGGCCTGCTGCCCAATGCCTTCGGCGAGGCCGCGGTGGGCCGCTTCGCCCGCGCGCTGGGGCCGTATCCGGCCTGATATCCGCCCCAGCGGGGGAGCGCCCGGCCCTGTTCGCCCCACAGGATCGAATGGTCAAGCCGCCAGGATGGCATCATTTGATTGTATGCCGTCGTTGCGCCGTCAGGCGGGTGTAAGCTTGCGCGGCCAGGATCGCCGATCCTTGCCGAGGAGTGGCCATGCGCCTGCTGGTGATCGAGGACGAACCCAACCTGGCCGCGCTGGTGCGCGCGGCGCTGGACCGCGCCGGATTCGCGGTGGACCACGCCGCCGGGCTGGCCGAGGCGGATGCCTGCCTGCGCATGGCCGCCTATGACGCGCTGGTGCTGGACCTCGGCCTGGGCGACGGCTGCGGCCTTACCCTGCTGCGCCGGCTGCGCGCGCGGCATGACGGGGTGCCGGTGCTGATCCTGACCGCGCGCGACGCGCCGGAGGACCGGGTGGGCGGGCTGGACACCGGGGCGGACGACTACGTGATCAAACCGTTCCACATGGATGAGCTGGTCTCGCGCATCCGTGCCCTGCTGCGCCGGCCGAACGCGGCGCTGGGGGTGCGGCTGTCGCTGGGCACGGTGGTGCTGGACACCGTCACGCGCACCACCCAGGTGGGCAGCGAGCCGCTCGGCCTGTCAGCGCGCGAGACGGCGCTGCTGGAGCTGCTGCTGCGCCGGGCCGGCCGGGTGGTGCCGCGCGAGGCGCTGGACCAGGGGCTGTACGGCATGGACAGCCCGGCCACGCCGAACGCCATGGAGGTGCTGGTGCACCGGCTGCGCAAGCGGCTGCAGGATGCCGGGGCGGACGTGGCGATCCATACGCTGCGCGGCGTCGGCTACCTGCTGGCGGCGGCGGAGTGATCCGGGCGGAGTGGTGGCTGTGGCGCCGGCTGGCCTGGCGCCAGGCGGCGGCGCTGCTGCTGGCGATCGCGCTGGCCGCCGGCACGGTGGCGTGGCGCACCGTGGCCACCATCCGCTCGCTGGACGACGTGGCGCTGCAAAGCCAGGCGCGGCTGGTGGCCGACCAGCTTTCCGCCAGCCCCGACGGGCGGCCGGTGCTGTACATGCCGCCCTCGCTGGCGGCGGCCTTCGCGACCTCGGACGGCGAGAGCCTGTACATGGTGTTTGACGGCGCCAACCGGGTGCTGCTGGCCTCCAACCCGGCGGCCGAGGCGCTGCTGGCGCCCTACCTGCCGCCGCCGCCGCAGACCGGGCTGTTCCGGGTGCCGCCGTCGGAGCGCTATCCCGCCGGGCTGCTGGGCGCGCTGATCACCGCCGGGCCGAACGGCCCGCTGGGGGCGCATCCCTGGCGGGTGGTGGTGGCGCAGGCGCAGGAGCAGCAGGAGGCGCTGCTGGCCAGCCTGCTGCGCGAATTCCTGGTCAGCACGCTGTGGTTCCTGCTGCCGATCGGCGCGCTGACCGTGCTGGTCGGCGTGCTGACCACTCGGCACGGCCTGCGCCCGCTGCGCGACGCCTCGGCCGCCGCCGCGCGGATCGGGCCGCAACAGGCCGGGATGCGCCTGCCCGAGACCGGCCTGCCGGGCGAACTGGCGCCGCTGGTGGGCGCGATGAATGGCGCGCTGGCGCGGCTGGAGCGGGCGCTGGACGCGCAGCGCCGCTTCGTCGGCGAGGCGGCGCACGCGCTGCGCACGCCGCTGGCGGTGCTGACCGCGCGCATCGACGCGTTGCCGAAGGACAGCGCCCCGGACACGGCCGCAGCACTGGGGCAGGATGCCGACCGGCTGGCGCGGCTGGTGGCGCAGATGCTGACCATGGCGCGCCTGGAGGAATTGCCGCTGGACGTGTCCGGCCCGGTCGACCTGGCCGAGGTGGCGGTGGAGGCGATCAGCGCCCGCGCCCTGCTGGCCATCCGCGCCGGGGTGGAACTGGTGCTGACCCGGCCGGATTCGCCGCCCGCCTGGCAAGGCAACCGCGACGCGCTGGTGCTGGCGCTGGGCAACCTGATCGACAACGCACTGACCCATGCGCCGCGCGGCACGGTGGTGGAGGTGGTGGTGCGCCCGCCGGCCCGGCTGTCGGTGCTGGACCGCGGCCCCGGCGTGCCGGAGGCGGAGCGGGCGACGATCTTCACCCGCTTCGGGCGCGGGCGCGGCGCGCCGGCGGGCGGTGCGGGGCTGGGCCTGGCGATCGTCGCCCGCATCGCCGCCGCGCATGGCGGTTCAGCGCGGGTCGAGCCGCGCGAAGGCGGCGGCGCGGCCTTCGTCATCGACCTCGCCGCGCCCGCCATCATGCCGGCCGGGTAGCTCGGCCGGCTTGCGCCCGGTGACCATCGCCGCCACCAGGTTCTCCCGGTGCAGCACGCTGGACACCACCACGCCCACCAGATGCAGCCCGATCAGGATCAGCAGCAGATGCGCCGAGATGTGGTGCAGGTGGTCCACCCAGGGCACGCCGAACCAGCGGTCGGTCTCGGTCATCCAGCCGCTGCCGGCGACCAGCACCAGCATGGCCAGCAGCAGCGCCACCATGGCGCCGCCGGCCGGGTTGTGGCCCAGATAGCGCGGCGCCCGGCCGCGGCGCAGCGCGCCCAGATACGCCAGCACCGCGCGCGGGCCACGCACGAAATCGGTGAAGCGGGCATGGCGGGTGCCCACCAGGCCCCACAGGATGCGGGCCGACACCAGCGCCAGGACGGCATAGCCCAGCGGCTCGTGCAGCCATTTCTCGTCCGGCGAGAGGAAGGTGGCGCTGAACAGCGCCACCGTGCCCCAGTGAAACACCCGGACGAAGGGGTCCCAGACGCGGATATGCGCGCCGGGAGCGGCCTTCGCCACCGGGCCTACTCCCGGTTCATGATGGCGCCGGTCGCGCCGTTCAGTTCCAGTTCGAAGCGCTTGCCCTTGCTGTCCAGGCCCTTGGCCTCCCAGCAGCCGTTATGCGTCGACAGGCCGCGAACCTGGGTATAGCCGCGGGAGTGCAGGCTTTTGGTGATGGCGTCGCGCGTCATCATGGCGCCGGTGATGTGGCAGGACTCCTCGGCCGAGGCGGTGCCGGCGAGGCCGATGGAACCGGCGAGGATGGCGGCGGCGAAGGCGATCTTGGTCAGGCGGGGCATGCGGAACTCCGATGCGCTGTTGAACACCAGGCCACCCTGCGCCGACCGCCTTACACCCGCCTGACAGTCTTCCCGCCCTATCCCGCACCCTGGACATGCGCGCCCGGATGGAAATGCGCGTAGACCCGCCTTGCAATCTCGCGCGACACGCCGGGGGCCGCCTCCAGGTCGTGCAGCCCGGCCTGGCGCACCCCGCGCACCGAGCCGAAATGGTTCAGCAGGGCGCGCTTGCGGCCCGGGCCGATGCCGGCGATCTCGTCCAGCTCGCTGGTCACCAGCGTCTTGGAGCGGCCGGCGCGGTGGGTGGTGATGGCGAAGCGGTGCGCCTCGTCGCGCAGGCGCTGCAGGAAATACAGCACCGGGTCGCGCGGCGGCAGCTGGAACGGCTCCTTTCCCGCCATATGGAACCATTCGCGGCCGGCGTCGCGGTCCGGCCCCTTGGCGATGCCCACCAGCAGCACGTCGTCCACGCCCAGCTCCTCCAGCACCGCGGCGGCGGCGGAAAGTTGGCCGAGCCCGCCGTCGATCAGCACCAGGTCGGGCCATTCGGTGGCCTCGCCGGCCGCCTCCTCCTTCAGCGCGCGGCCGAAGCGGCGGGTCAGCACCTCGCGCATCATGGCGAAATCGTCGCCCGGGGTGATCGGGCCGCGGATGGCGAACTTGCGGTAGGCCTGCTTGCGGAACCCCTCCGGCCCGGCCACGATCATCACGCCATAGGCATTGGCGCCCATGATGTGGCTGTTGTCGTAGACCTCGATGCGCTCGGGCGGCGCGGGCAGGCCGAACAGCGCGGCGGTAGCCTCCAGCAGCTTGGCCTGGCCGGCGGTCTCGGCCAGCTTGCGCTCCAGCGCCTCGCGGGCGTTCAGCTCGGCATGGGCGACCACGGCGTGCTTCTCGCCACGCCTGGGCACCACGATCTCGACACGCTTGCCGGCGCCGAAGGTGTTGGCCTTCAGGCTGAGCGCCTCGGCCACCAGATCCTGCTCGGGCAGTTCGTGGTTCAGCAGCACCAGCGGCGGCGGCGGCTTGTCGTCGTAGAACTGCGCGACGAAGGCGGCCAGCACCTCCGGCGCCTCCTCGGCCCTCAGGTGGCTGGGGTAGTAGGCGCGGTTGCCGTTGTTGCGCCCGCCGCGGATGAAGAACACCTGCACGCAGCTTTGCCCGGCGATCTGCCAGGCGGCGATCACGTCGGCATCGGTCAGGCTGGCCGGGTTGATGATGTCGGTGCCCTGCACATGGGTCAGCGCGCGGATACGGTCGCGGATGGCGGCCGCGCGCTCGAACTCCAGCGCCTCGGCGGCCTGCTCCATCTCGCCGGCCAGGTCCTTCTGCACGCTGCCGGCCTTGCCGGCCAGGAACGCCTTGGCCTGGCCGACCAGCCCGGCATAGTCCTCCGGCGAGATCCGGCCCACGCAGGGCGCCGAGCAGCGGCGGATCTGGTGCAGCAGGCAGGGGCGGCTGCGGTTGGCGAACACCGTGTCGGCGCAGGAGCGCAGCAGGAACACGCGCTGCATCGCCGTCACCGTCTGGTTGACCGCCCAGGCGGAGGCGAACGGGCCGTAATAGCTGCCCTTGCGCACCCGCGCGCCGCGATGCTTGGCGATCTGCGGGAAGGGGTGGTCCTCGGTCAGCATCAGCCACGGGTACGACTTGTCGTCGCGCAGCACGATGTTGAAGCGCGGCTTCAGCCGCTTGATGAGGTTGGCCTCCAGCAGCAGCGCCTCGGCCTCGGTATGGGTGGTGACGATCTCCATCGCCACCGTCTCGGACACCATCCGCCGCAGCCGCTCGGGCAGCCGGCCGATCTGGGTGTACGACACCACCCGCTTCTTCAGCGAGCGCGCCTTGCCCACGTACAGGGCATCGCCCTTGGCATCGAGCATGCGGTACACGCCGGGCGACAGCGGCATGGTCTCCAGCGCCGTCTCGATCACCGCGACGCCCTTGATGGCGGGGGCGGCCGGCGGCTGGTGGGGCGGGGATTCGGTCATCCGCAGAGCATTATGGGACTGGCTGCCCGCAACTCAAGCGGGGCTGCCGAGGAGGCCCCGAACCATCCACCAGTTCTGTGGATAAGTTTGTGGGAAACTGCCGGACGGCGGGTCCTATCCCGCGGATTTGCTGCCTTCGCCGGGTATGCACATTTTTGTGGCAGAGAACTTAACCCACTGAATTCATTGCATTCGAATGTGAAGATGCTGTCACAAACTGAAAACAAGGCTGCATGTGGCTGGAATCAAACGCGCTCGGCGGCGCAGGGGACAATTTCAGCGGCGCCGGCGCTCGATCTCCACGCCGGCGCTGGTGGCATCGGCGAAGATGTCCAGCTTTTCCACACGTATGCGTGCGGAAACCACCCGCTCATCGGTCAGGCAGGATTCGGCAATCCGTTCCGCCAACGTCTCGACCAGCCGGACGTGCCCGGCCGCCACGATGCGCCGCACCGCGTCGGCCACCGCGCCGTAATCGACCACCCGGGACAGCTCGTCCCGCCCCACCGGGGCGCGCGACAGCGCCAGCGCGCCGTCGTCGGCCACCGCCAGATCGACATTCACGCGGATGCGCTGGGGCGTGTCATGCTCCTGCGGGTAGACGCCGATGCTGGCCGGCAACACCATATCGCGCACAAAAACATGGCGCAGGCCCAACGCGGCATCGGCGATGCGCTGCGTTTCCATTGTGCTACTCCTCCGGCGCCGCGCCGGTCGCGGGCCCCCATTGCAGATGCTGCCCGCCGTCCAGTGCCAGCATCTGCCCGGTGACCGAGGGCAGCGCCAGCAGCGCCAACGCCGCGCGCGCCACCTCGTCCGGGCTGGTGCCATGCCGCAGCGGCACGGAGCGGGCCTGGCGCTCGAACTGCGCCTGGGTCTGCCGCGGGCTGGGCAGCGCCGGGCCGGGACCGATCGCGTTCACCCGGATGCGCGGCGCCAGCGCCAGCGCCAGGGACTGCGTCAGCGCCCACAACCCGGCCTTGGAGACGGTGTAGGAGACGAAATGCGGGGTCAACGACCATACCCGCTCGTCCAGCATGTTCAGCACCATGCCCTCGGCCTGCGCCGGCAGCGCGCGGGCGAAGGCCTGGGTCAGCACGAAGGGCGCGCGCAGGTTCGGCTCGATATGCCGGTCCCAGCTCTCGCGGGTGGCGTCGTGCCACTCGTCGCGCTCGAAGGTGCTGGCGTTGTTCACCAGCACGCCGAGCGGCCCGAGTTCGGCCTGCGCCGCCGCCGCCAGCCCGGCCACCGCCGCCTCGTCGCCCAGATCGGCATGCAGCACGCAGGCGCCGGCGCCCAGGGCGCGGATGTCGGCCGCGGTCGCCTCGGCCTCGGCGTGGCTGCCGTTGCAGTGCACGGCGACGGCAAACCCGGCCTCGGCCAGGGCCAGCGCGATCGCCCGGCCCAGCCGCTTGCCGCCGCCGGTGACCAGGGCGACGCGGGGGATGGCGGGGGGGATCATCGGCGCTCCATGACCCGGCGATGTAGAACCGTCGGGGCCGATGTTCAAGCGACGGCGCCGGCGGGTCAGCCCATCGCGTCGTAGAGCTTCGGCTGCAACGTGCGGATCATCGTGTAGTTGAAATATTCCGGCCGGGTCGCGTTATCGACATCGTCGTTCTCGGAATCGACGATGTCGTTCCACATATACGGGGTGGAAACCGGCGGCTCGACCGCGCCGAACAGCGGCTTGCCCGCCCCCCAGGAATGGCCGGCCGGCCCGCCCAGCGCCTTGTACAGGTCCACCAGCGGCAGGGTCAGCGTGTTGTTGGTCTCCGCCCACAGCGCGATCATCATCCACTGCACCCGGTGGGTGCTGCGGCCGTGCTGCTTGCCGGCGAAGGCGATGTCGTCGATCGGCTTGCCGGCGGCGATATAGCCCAGGAAAATATCCGGCGAGGCCGGGCCGAGTGGGGACGCGACCTCGAAATTGAAGTTCCGGTCGGTCTCCATCTTGGCGATCGACTGCTTGAAGCCCTCGAACGACCCGGTATCGAGCGCCTTGGCCAGCGCGTCGAGGGCGGCGGTCACCGCCACCTCGTCGCACAGGAAGTCATAGATCGCCTGGTAATCGTGGCGCTGGTCGGCGGTCAGCGTGTTGAAGCGTGCAAGCTGGCCCGGATGCGGCCCTGTCCACGGCATGTCGGAACTCCGTTCGGCACGGCCGCAGGCTTAGCCGAAATCATGCCGAACCCACAACGACACTCACAACATCGTGTAGCCCGCCGCCCGCCTCACGCCGTCCGGTCGCCACCCGCCCCCAGCGCCGCCTGGGCCGCCGCCAGCCGCGCCACCGGCACCCGGTAGGGCGAGCACGACACGTAATCCAGCTCGACCGCCTCGCAGAACGCGATGGAGGCCGGGTCGCCGCCATGCTCGCCACAGATGCCCAGCTTCAGCCCCGGCTTGGTGGCCCGCCCGCGCTCCACCGCGATGCGCACCATCGCCCCCACGCCCTCGACATCCAGCGAGATGAACGGGTCCTTCGGCAGGATGCCGGCATCGACATAGGCGGGCAGGAACTTGCCGGCGTCGTCGCGCGACAGGCCGAACACCGTCTGGGTCAGGTCGTTGGTGCCGAAGCTGAAGAAATCCGCCACCTCGGCGATCTTGTCCGCGGTGATGCAGGCGCGCGGCAGCTCGATCATGGTGCCCACCGAATACTCGATGGTCATGCCCGCCTCGGCGAACACCGCGGCCGCCGTGCGCTCCACCTGCGCGCGGGTGATTTCCAGTTCGCGCCGGGTGCCGACCAGCGGGATCATGATCTCGGGCACCGGCGCGCTGCCGGTCTCGCGGGTGATGGCGATCGCGCCCTCGAAGATGGCGCGGGCCTGCATTTCGTAGATCTCGGGATAGCTCACGCCCAGGCGGCAGCCGCGATGGCCCAGCATCGGGTTGGCCTCGGCCAGTTCGCCCGCCCGCTGGCGCATGGCGGCCACATCGGTGCCCAGCGCCTCGGCCACCTCGGCCAGTTCCGCGTCCGCATGCGGCAGGAACTCGTGCAGCGGCGGGTCGAGCAGGCGGATGGTCACCGGCAGCCCGGCCATGATGCGGAACAGGTCGGTGAAATCCTGCCGCTGGAACGGCAGCAGCCGCGCCAGCGCCGTCCGCCGGCCGCGCTCGTCGCCGGCCATGATCATCTGGCGCACCGCCAGGATGCGCTCGGGGTTGAAGAACATGTGCTCGGTGCGGCACAGCCCGATGCCCTCGGCGCCGAATTTCAGCGCCGTCTCGGCGTCCAGCGGGGTTTCCGCGTTGGTGCGCACCTTCATCCGCCGGGTCTTGTCGGCCCAGGCCATCAGGGTCGCGAAATCGTCGCTCATCAGCGGCTCGATCATCGCCACCGCGCCCTTGAACACCTCGCCGGTGGCGCCGTCGAGCGTGATGATGTCGCCGGCGTTCAGCACCATGCCGGCGGCCGTCAGCGTCTGCGCCCCGTAATCGACGGTGATGCCGCCGGCGCCGGCCACGCAGGGCCGGCCCATGCCGCGCGCCACCACGGCGGCGTGGCTGGTCATGCCGCCGCGGGTGGTCAGGATGCCGCGGGCGGCATGCATGCCGTGGATGTCCTCGGGGCTGGTCTCGATGCGCACCAGGATCACCGCCTCGCCCTTGCCCGCGCGCATCTCCGCCTCGTCGGCGTTGAACACGATGGCGCCGCTGGCCGCCCCGGGGCTGGCCGGCAGGCCCTTGGAGAGCAGGACGCGCGCCGCCTTGGGGTCCAGAGTCGGGTGCAGCAGCTGGTCCAGCGAGGCCGGGTTCACCCGCATGATCGCCTCGGCATGGTCGATCAGCCCCTCATGCGCCATGTCCACCGCGATGCGCAGGCTGGCCTGGGCGGTGCGCTTGCCGTTGCGGGTCTGCAGCATGTACAGCTTGTGCCGCTGCACGGTGAACTCGATGTCCTGCATGTCCTTGTAGTGGCGCTCCAGCGTGGCGCGCACCTGCATCAGCTCGGCATAGGCGGCCGGCATGGCCTTTTCCATCGACACTTCGCCCGGCTTGGCGCGCGCCTCGGCCATCGGCTGCGGCGTGCGGATGCCGGCCACCACGTCCTCGCCCTGCGCGTTCACCAGGTATTCGCCGTAGAACACGTTCTCGCCGGTCGAGGGGTCGCGGGTGAAGCACACGCCGGTGGCGCAGTCCTCGCCCATGTTGCCGAACACCATCACCTGCACGTTTACCGCCGTGCCCCAGTCGGCCGGAATGTCGTGCAGCTTGCGGTAGGTGTTGGCGCGCGGGTTCATCCAGCTGCCGAACACCGCCCCGATGGCGCCCCAAAGCTGCGCTTCCGGGTCCATCGGGAAGGGCTTGCCGGTCTCGGCCGCCACCATATCCTTGTAGCCGTCCACCACGATGCGCCAGTCGGCGGCGGTGAGCGCGGTGTCCTCCATCACGTCGCGGTCGAGCTTGATGTGCTCGATGATCTCCTCGAAGCGGTGATGGTCCACGCCCAGCACCACGCCGCCGTACATCTGGATGAACCGGCGATACGAATCCCAGGCGAAGCGCGCGTCGCCCGAGGCGGCCTCCAGCCCGGCCACCGTGTCGTCGTTCAGCCCCAGGTTCAGCACCGTGTCCATCATGCCGGGCATCGAGACCCTGGCGCCGGAGCGCACCGAGACCAGCAGCGGCTTGTCCTTGTCGCCGAACACATTGCCGGTGGCGGCTTCCAGCCGCGCCAGCGCCGTCTTCACCTGGCCGGCGAGTTCAGCCGGGTATTGCTGCTGGTTGTCGTAGAAGGCGGTGCAGACCTCGGTGGTGATGGTGAACCCCGGCGGCACCGGCAGGCCGATGCTCGCCATCTCGGCCAGGTTCGCCCCCTTGCCGCCCAGCAGGTTGCGCATCTCGGCCCGGCCGTCGTTGACGCCGGCGCCAAAGCTGTAGACCCACTTCGTTGTGCCCTGGCTCATGATCCGACGCTCCTTCAGCCTTCGATCCGGGAAAAATCCGCCGCGAGGTTCATGGCGGCGCGAACATGGTGCAGCAGTCGCAGACGATTCCGGCGCAATTCGGGCCGCGGATCGTTCACGGTAACCTTGTCGAAGAACGCGTCGAGCGGCGCGCGCAATTCCGCCAGCACGCGCATCGCGGCGGTGAAATCTTCAGCGAGCACAGCAGCACCGACGCGTCGGCGTATCTGCTTGACCGCAGAGGCCAACATCGCCTCTTCAGCTTGTTCGAGCGCGCTCTCATCGAGTGGCCCATCATGCGGCCCGTCCTTCTTCTCCTCGATGCGCAGGATGTTGGCCGCACGGCGATATGCCGCCAGCAGGTTGGTGCCGTCCTCGGTGCCGAGCAGGGCGGTCACCGCATCGGTGCGGGCGAGCAGGCGGGTGAGATCGTCGTCGAGCCCCACGCCCAGCACGGCCGCCAGCACGTCGTGGCGCGCGCCCTCGGCGCGAAGTTGGACGCGCAGGCGTTCGAGCACGAATCCCGTCACCTCGCCCACGTCGCACGGCGCGGTCAGGGCGGTGCTCGCCGCCGCGACAAGTGGCCGCAACTCCAGCCGCAGCCCCCGCTCACGAATGATCCGAATCACCCCCAGCGCCGCCCGCCGCAACGCATACGGGTCACCCGACCCGGTCGGCTTCTCGCCAATCGCGAAGAACGCGGCAAGCTGATCGATCTTGTCCGCCAGCGCCACGCTCACCGCCACCGGATGCTCCGGCACCGCGTCGCCCGGCCCCTTCGGCTGGTAATGCTGCGCCACCGCCTCGGCGACGGAGGCCGGCTCGCCATCGTGGCGCGCGTAATACCCGCCCATCACCCCCTGCAACTCGGGGAACTCGCCCACCATGCCGGTGGTCAGGTCGGCCTTGCACAGCCGCGCCGCCCGCCGCGCCACCCCGTCGGCGCGCACCAGCGGCGCGATCCGCTCGGCCAGCGCCTCGATCCGCCGCACCCGATCCCCCTGGCTGCCCAGCTTGGCGTGGAACGTCACCCCATCCAGCGCCGCCACCCGGCTTTCCAGCGTCCGCGTCCGGTCCAGGTCCCAGAAATGCCGCGCATCGGCGAAGCGCGCCCGCAGCACCCGCTCATTGCCGGCCACGATTGCCGCCCCGCCGTCGCTGCCCGGCACATTGGCCACGAAGGCGAAATACGGCGCCGCCCCGAAGGCGTCGCGCAGCGCGAAATAGCGCTGGTTCACCCGCATCGAGACCTGCATCACCTCGGCCGGCAAATCCATGTAGGCGGCGTCGATCCGCCCGATCATCGCCACCGGCCATTCCACCAGCCCGGTCACCTCGTCCAGCAGCCCGGCGTCGTCCACCACCGCCAGCCCCTGGTTCGCCGCCTTGTCGCGCAGCGCATCGGCGATCAGCCGCCGCCGCTCGGCGGCATCCACGACCACGTGGCGCGCCCGCAACTCCGCCTGCCATTGCGCGCAGGATGCAACCGCGAAGGTGCCGGGCGACAGGAACCGATGCCCCTCCGTCAGGTTGGACGAAGCAAGCCCATGCCCGTCATCCGCGCCCTCGCGCAGGTCGAACGACACCACCGCCCCATCCAGCAGGCAGGTGATCCGCCGCAGCGGCCGCACCCAGGTGAACTGGCTGGTGCCGCCCCAGCGCATGGATTTCGGCCAGGGGAAGCGCCGCAGCAGCCCGGGCAGCGCATCGGCGATCAGCGTCGCCGCCTCCACTCCCGCCACGGCGCGATGCAGCACCCAGAACTCGCCCTCCTCGCGGAGATCGGCCCGGTCGGCCCCATGCTTGCGTAGGAACCCGGCCAGCGCCTGCTCGGGCGCGCTGCGCCGCGGCCCACGCTCCACCGACTGGCTCGCCGCCACGCCGGGCGCCATTTCGGCGGCATAGGCGATCCGTCGCGGCCCGTGGAACACGCGCACGGATGCCGGCGACAGCGCCCCCAGCGCCTCGCCCAGCAGCCGCGCCAGATCCTCCGCCGCACGCGCCTGCATGCGGGCGGGGATTTCCTCGGAGAACAGTTCAATAAAAAATTCGGCCATGGATCACGATCGCAAAGCGGGTTCGATATCGGTCAAGGCGAAGTCGTTGCCCTTGAACAGCAGCGGCGCATTTTCGCTCCTGGCGACGGCATAGGCGATACAGTCGCCGAAGTTCAGCCCCGCCGGATGCCGTCCCTTGCCATACCGGCGATAGGCACGGCGGGCCAGGAATGCATGCTCGGCAGCAAACGGCACGATGCGCAGCAGGTCGCCTGTCGTATAGCGGAGTAGCTTGTCATCCGCCGCCGCCGCGGCGGCCTGGTCGTTGCGCACCATGGTTTCGAGCTTCATCGCCACTTCAAGCCAGTTGGAGGCGGGAATCCGCGGCGATTCGGCCGCGGCGATCGCATCCGCGAACCGCTCCGCCTCCGGCTCGTCCAACAGGATGGCCTGCACGGCGGATGCATCGACGATCATGTCGGCAAGCCGTCCTGGTCATACAGAAAGGAGTGGTCGGATGTCGGCAGCGGCCGCGCGAGTTCGCCACGGATATCCGCGGCGATGCCCAGGATGCGGTCGCGCCGGTCCTTCACGGCAAGCCGCCGCTTCACGCCTTCCCGCAACACGTCCAGCACCGCCTCGTTCATCGGCTTGCCGGTGAGCGCCGCGAGTTCCGAGGCCAGGCGAACCGCGTCGTCGCTCTCGATCCGCAGTTCAGCGCCCATGCGCCACCTCCCCGTCCAGCCAACCCTCGCAACACCCCTTGGCCAGCGTCCGCACCCGGGCGATGTAGCTCGCCCGCTCGGTCACGCTGATCACGCCGCGCGCGTCCAGCAGGTTGAACAGGTGGCTCGCCTTGATGCACTGGTCATAGGCCGGCAGCGGCAGGGCGCGCGCCAGCAGGGCGGTGCATTCCTGCTCGGCGTCGGCGAAATGGCGTTGCAGCATCGCGATGTCGGCCTGCTCGAAATTATAGGCGCTGTATTCGCGCTCGGCGAGCAGGAACACGTCGCCATAGGTCACGCCCCCCGGCTTGCCCTTGAGCCCGTTGAAATCCAGGTCGTACACCCGCTCCACGTTCTGCACATACATCGCCAGCCGCTCCAGCCCATAGGTCATCTCGAAGCTGGGCAGCACGGTGGCGATGCCGCCGACCTGCTGGAAATAGGTGAACTGCCCCACCTCCATGCCGTCGCACCACACCTCCCACCCCAGGCCCCAGGCGCCCAGCGTCGGGCTTTCCCAGTCATCCTCCACGAAGCGGAAATCGTGCAGCAGCGGGTCCAGCCCGATGGCACGGTAGCTGTCCAGCAGCAGCGCCTGCGCGTCCGCCGGGCTGGGCTTCATGATCACCTGGTACTGGTAGTAGTGTTGCAGCCGGTTCGGGTTCTCGCCATAGCGCCCGTCGGTCGGCCGGCGGCAGGGCTGCACATAGGCGGCGGCCCAGGGCCTGGCACCCAGCGAGCGCAGCGTGGTGGCGGGGTGGAAGGTGCCGGCGCCCATCTCCACATCGTACGGCTGCAGGATCACGCAGCCCTGGCGCGACCAGTAGGCGTGCAGCCGCAGGATAAGGTCCTGGAACGAGGGTGGCGTCTGGGTGTTCATTATGTGCCGGCGCTGGAGCGGAAAGGTTTGATGCGATGCACAATAGGCCGCAAGCAAGCCCATGAAAAGGCAGGACCTCGCAGCCCTGCTGCTGCTGGCCGGCTGGCTGGGCGCGCTGCTGGCCTATCGCGCCGCCTATGTGGAGCCGCGCGAATGGGCCGCCGCCTGCGTCGCCGCCAGCCCGCCGCTGGCCTGCCTGCCTCGCGCCGGGCTGCTGTGGATGCAGCAATACGGGGTATGGGGCGGCGGCGCGCTGGCGCTGGGCCTGGCCGCCTTCCTGGGCGCGCCGGTGGCGGCGCTGGCCGTGGCGGCCGGCATCGGCGGGGTGGTGAACTACAACGCCAGCTTCGGCATGCTCGGCCTGGCGCTCGGCGCCTGGGCCTGGATCAGCGCCCGGCCCGCCGGCCCAAGCGCCAAAGCCTGAGCAGCGGCGGCGCCGCTAGCACCAGGGCGCAGGCGGTCCAGGCCAGCGACTGCCGGTTCGCCGCCCCCTCCTGCCAGGCGCCCGCCAGCGCCGCCAGCCCCAGCGTCAGGCCGGCGAACGCCTCCTCCCGCCCGCCGCCGCCCAGCGGCAGGTCGGCCAGCAGCGTGCGCGCCAGCACCGCCACCAGCGGCACCGCGAACACGCCGATCGGAAAATCGCGGTAGCGCGGGTCGAACAGCAGCAGCAGTTGCAGCACCGCCGCGGTCCACAGGAACACGAAGCCGAGGTCGTCGAACACCCAGCCGCGCCAGCCCGCCAGCGCCCGCAGGCGCCCGCGCAGCAGCGCCCGCACCGCCGCCGTCGCCTGCGCTCCGGTTCGCCCCACCTCGTCGCGTGGCGCGCCGGCCAGCAGCCGCGCCACGCGGCGCATCAGCAGCACCGCCAGCAGCCCCTGCCCGCCCAGGTTGCCGGCGGCCGCCACCCGCAGGTAATCGTCATAGGCGATCGGCACGGTGCTCGCGGCGGCAAAGGCCAGCGCACCCCCCAGCGCCATCGCCAGCACCGCCAACCACCCCTGCGCGGCCGCCGCCACCCCGGGCACCGTCAACGCCGCCAGCATCAGCGCGAGGCCCGCCGCCACCCCGCCGGCGGCCCAGCGCGGCCAGTCCGCAGTCTCGGAAACCGGGCCGGAAAACGGGAATTTCGGCTGCCGATCGGCCGTCCACAGGCCCCAATTGGCGCCCACGGTGCCCTCGCTGCGGTATTTCCAGCCCTGGTCGAACGCCTCGATCAAATTGTAGTCGATGCCCTCGGTGCGGGCCATGGCGACGAAGCCGCGGATGAATTTCGCCTGGTTCACCACCCCCGGCGCCGCATCCGCCCGCCAGCGCCCGCGGCTGGGCCAGCCGGTCTCGCCGACCGCGATCGGCTTGCCGGGGAACAGCGCCGCCATGCGCTTCCAGGTCGCCCGCACATGCGCGATCGCGCCGCCGATGGCGGTCGGGTGGTCCTCCCAGTACGGCAGCAGATGGATGGTCACGATGTCCACATGCCGGGCCACCTGGGGGAATTGCTGCCAGAACTCCCACACATCGGCGTAGGTGACCGGCTGCTTCACCGCCGCACGCACCTGGTCGATATCGGCGATCAGCTCATCCACCGGCAGGTCGCGGCGCAGCAGCACCTCGTTGCCCACCACCACCCGCTCGATCGTGTCGGGATAGCGGTGCGCGAGCTCGATCGCACGGGCGATCTCGCGCGCGTTCTGCGCCCGGTCGCCACCCAGCCAGATGCCCTGCCACAGCTTCAGCCCGTGCTTCTGCGCCAGCGCCGCCACGTCGTACTTGCCCTCGATCGCCGCATAGGTGCGGATGGCGCGGACATGGCCGGCCAGCAGGGCGATATCGGCCTCCACCTGCGCCGCCGTCGGGAAGCGGCCGTCGAACGGCGACTGGCCGTCGCGATACGGCGCGAACGAGACGGAATTCAGCTTGCCGCCGGCGATCGGCGGCCCCGCCGGCACCGGGCGGTTGGGCAGCCACCACGCCAGCACCAGCAGGCCCGCCAGCACGAGCAGCAGCGGCGGCAGCAAGGGGCTGGGCTTGGACATGCCCAACGCACTACATGGTCCCCCGCCTCGAGGAAAGGAGGCGCCTTGAGGAAAGGAGGTCGCCGCATGACCATCGACGGGCTGGACGACGAGATCATCCGCCGCGTGCTCACCCGCCACCGCCGGATCGCCCTGGTCGGCGCCTCGGCCAACCCCGACCGCGCGGCGTGGGAGATCCAGGGCCTGCTGCAACGCCGCGGCTACGAGGTGACGCCGGTCAACCCGCTGCTGGCCGGGCAGGTGCTGCAGGGCCGCGATGTGGTCGCCCGGCTGGACGACGCGGTGCCGCTGGAAATCGTGGATGTGTTCCGCGCCAGCGCCAACGTGCCCCCGGTGGTGGACGACGCCATCCGCCTGGGTGCGAAGGTGGTGTGGATGCAGCTCGGCGTGGTGCACGAGCAAGCCGCCGCCCGCGCCCGCGCCGCCGGCATCACCGTGGTGATGGACCGCTGCCCCTCCATCGAGTTCCGCCGCCTGGGCATCGAGGTTTCGCCGCTGTAACTTGAACCGGCGGGGGCGGCGGGCCACATCGTTGGTGCCCGGGCGCCCTACGCGCGGGTACCCATAGCCGTGGCAGGGGCGACATGACCAACGAAGAACGCGACCTCATCACCCGCTTCATCCAGCGCGTCGGCGGCGTGCCGGCGGCCTCCGGCTTCGCCGGCGGCTCGGTGCCCGCCACCACGCCACCGTTGCCGCCGGTCGACCGCGAGGCGGACGCGCTGATCGCCGACCTGTTCGCCCGCTTCCCGGAGGCGCGCTACCGCATCACCCAGATGGCGTTCGTGCAGGAACACGCCCTGATGGAGGCGCAAAACCGCATAAACCGGCTGGAATGGGAGCTGAATCAGGCCCGTCAGGAGGCCGCGCCGGCCCAGCCCGCCGCCTCCCCCTGGGGCGCCCCGATGGCGCAGCAGCCGCCGCCGCCGCCGCCGCAGGGCCGTGGCCTGTTCGGCGGCCTGTTCGGCGGCCGCCAGGCGCCGCCGCCCGGCTATCAGCAGCAGCCGGGCTACCAGCAACCCGCCTACCAGCAGCCGGCCTATCAGCCGCCGCCGCCGCAATACGCGCCCGGCTACCAGCCCGGCATGTTCCAGCGCCCGGGCGGCTCCGGCTTCCTCGGCTCGGCGCTGACCACCGCGGCCGGCGTCGCCGGCGGCATGGTGATGGGCAATGCGCTGATGAACATGTTCTCCGGCGGCCACGCCGCCTCGCCCTTCGGCTCGGCCGCCGCCGTCACCCCGCCGGCCGATGCCTTCGGCGCCTCGCCTTGGTCCGGCACGCCGCAGGCCGACCCCTACGCCCTCGGCGGCCCGCCGAAGGACGATGGCGGCTGGTCGGCGCCGCAGCAGGATGGCTGGAGCAACAGCGCCAGCGCGCCCGGCGGCGACACCGGCTGGCAGGACAGCAGCGCGCCGGCCGACACGCCCACCGACAGCGGCTGGACCGACAGCGCCGGCGATTCGGGCGGCTGGTCCGACACCGACCCCGTCTGACCGCAGCACCGCCAAGCATTTGCGGAATTGATCCAACCCCCGGCATCCATCTAGGATCATGGATGGACCGCCGGGGGCTTTCGGACCATGCGCTACCCTGACCTGGATATCGACCTGCTGCGCTGCTTCGCCACCGTGGCCGAGCAGGGCGGCTTTACCGCCGCCGGGCAGGCGCTGGGGCTGACCCAGTCCGCCGTCAGCCTGAAGATCAAGCGGCTGGAGGACCTGCTGCGCAAGCGGGTGCTGGAGCGCACCAGCCGCCGCCTGTCGCTGACCCCCGACGGCGAGGTGCTGCTGATCTACGCCCGCCGCCTGCTGTCGTTGAACGACGAGGCGGTGCGCCGGATGATCGCGCCGCCGGTGCGCGGCCATCTGCGCCTGGGGGTGGCCGACCATTTCGTGCCGCAGCACCTGGCGCCCATCCTGGCCCGCTTCGCCCGCACCTACCCCGATGTGCAGCTGGAGGTGGAGGTCGGCCGCAGCCACGAGCTGCGCACCGCCTGCGAGCGCGGCACGCTGGACCTGGTGATCGGCAAGCGCCGCGACGGCGAGACCGCCGGCGTGCCGATCTGGACCGAGACCCTGGCCTGGACCGGCGCCAAGGATGCCAGCCCCGCCCGCTGGACGGCCGACCACGGCCGCAACGCCCCGCTGCCATTGGCCATGCTGCCGCCCGGCTGCATGTTCCGCGACCGCGCGCTGGCCACGCTGGCCCGCGCCAACGTCGCGCACGAGATCGTCTACACCTCGGCCAGCCTGCTCGGCGTGATCGCCGCCGCCGAGGCCGGCTTCGCGGTGACCGTGCTCGGCCGCTCCACCCTGACCCCGGGCCTGAAGGAAGTCCCTGGCCTGCCGCCGCTGGGCAGCGCGGTGATGGCCATCTTCGGCGACGCCGAGGGCCGCTCCGCCCTGGTCGAACCGCTGGTCGGCTTCATCCGCGAAAGCCTCGCCGCCACGGTGGCCCTGCGCCCGGCCGCATGAAGAAAAACGAACAAAGTTTTTTTGCTTCTTTTTGCTCACAAAAAGAAGGGCAGTTCTTTTTTGAAGAAAAGAACCAAAAAACTTTTATCCGATAAGGTCTTGCGCCGCATGCAGGCTCACCGACCGCGTCTGGTTTTGTTGTTCGTTTTGCTGGCGCTTGCGAACTTCTCGGCCTGGGGCTGGGCCTGGTCGGCATTCGCCCAGCGCCCGGCGCTGCTCGGCACCGCGCTGCTGGCCTGGGTGTTCGGCCTGCGCCACGCGGTGGACGCCGACCACATCGCGGCGATCGACAACGTGGTGCGCAAGCAGGTGCAGCGCGGCGCCGCCGGCCACACCGTCGGGCTGTGGTTCTCGCTCGGCCATTCCGCCATCGTCATCCTGGCCTGCGTGCTGATCGCCGCCGCCACCGCGCTCAGCACGCGGCTGGAGGCGTTCCACGCCATCGGCGGCAGCCTCGGCACCGCGGCCTCGGCCGCCTTCCTGCTGCTGATCGCCGCCGCCAACACCGCCATCCTGGCCGATGTCTGGCGCCGCTTTCGCACCGTGCGCAGCGGCGGCGCCGATACCGGCGGCGACGGCCTGGCCGGCGGCGGGCTGGCCCGGCTGTTCCGCCCGCTGTTCGGCCTGATCCGGCGCAACTGGCACATGTTCCCGCTCGGCTTCCTGTTCGGCCTCGGCTTCGACACCGCCACCGAGATCGGCCTGCTCGGCATCGCCGCCACCCAGGCGGCGCAGGGGGCGGCGACCGGCCTATCGCCCTGGGCCTCGCTGGTGTTCCCCGCCCTGTTCGCCGCCGGCATGGCGCTGGTCGATACCGCGGATTCGGCGCTGATGACCGGGGCCTATGGCTGGGCGATGGTCAACCCGCTGCGCAAGCTGTGGTACAACCTCACCATCACCGCCGCCTCGGTCGCCGTGGCGGTGCTGATCGGGGGCGTGGAGGCGCTGGGCCTGCTGGCCGACCGGCTGGCGCTGACCGGCCCGTTCTGGCGCGGCGTGGCGGCGCTCAGCGGCGACATGGCGAATTTCGGCTTCGTCGTGGTGGCGATCTTCGCACTGAGCTGGGCCGCCTCGGCGGCGATCTACCGCTGGAAACGGCTGGGCGAGGCGCCGGTCATCCGTGGATCTCCAGGATGACGCCGCCGGCATAGGCGGCCGGCACCAGGATGCGCCGCGCCGCCCCCTCCTCCACCCGCACCCCGGCGATGCGCATCGCCGGCACCACGGCGGCATGGAAACGCGCGGTGTGCACCGAGATCGCCACCCCGCAGGGCGCCCGCCGCCCCGCCCCCACCGGCAGCCGCATGCCGGGGAAGCGGGCCAGCACCGCCTCCTCGTCCAGCACGTGCAGCAGCCCCCCGGCCGTCTCCACCCGCCAGCCGCCGGGCTGCTCGGCCACCGCCGCCGCCCCCCAGACCTGCCGCAGCCGCCCGGCCACCGCCGCCGGCTCGGGCGCCAGGACGGTCACCGCGCTGATCGCGTCGGCCCCGTTGGGGTGCGCCAGCCAGTCCGGGTTCCATACCAGGTGAGGCTTGTGCTGCTGGCACAGGAACACCCCCAGGCGCGGATGCGCGTCATCCGGCAGCACCGCCAGGCTCACCACCGCCTCGTCCTCGGACCCGTCCGGCAGGCGCACGGCGCGGCGGAATTCCACCCGCCCGGCGCTCCAGGCCCCGCGCGCCACGGCCGCCGCCTCGTCCGCCGCCACGTCCTTGCTGTGCAGCGCCAGCAGCGAGATGCCCTCGCCCAGCTTCAGGCTGTCGCGCACCCGGCGGCCGAAGATATGCCCGCCCACCGGATCGGCCTCGATCGCCGCCTCGTCCTCCACCGCGATCAGCTCGATGAAATTATCCGCGAACATCACCAGCCGGTTCACCGTGCCCCAGGGGTGCCGCCCGAGCGGCCTGGGCGCGAAGCCCAGCGCCTCGTAGCGCGCCGCCACCGCCGCGATGTCGCGCACGGTGACCAGTGGATGCTCGATGCCGAAGGCGGCGTTGGCCATGGTGTCTTCCTCCCCCACAGGCCATGATCCTGCCCGTACCGGACCCGGGAGGGGAGTGGGATGCGCCTGCCGCTGCTGATCGCCGCCATGCTGGCCATGCCGGCCGCCCTGGCCGCCCAGCCGGCGCCGCTGCCCCCCGGCCGCATCAGCGTGCCCGGCCCGCAGGGCGGCAGCGGCCTCGCGCCCGTCTACCTCTCCGCCGACTGGACCGCGCCGCAGCCCGGCGTCACCCGTGCCGTGATCGTCATGCACGGCCTGGCCCGCAATGCCGACACCTACTTCGCCGCCGGCCTCGCCGCCCGGCAGGCCGCCGGGCCGGCCGGCGCCGCCACCCTGGTGATCGCCCCGCGCATCCTGGGCGCGCAGGATGTGGTCGAGCTACACGCGCCGGCCGACATGCTGCGCTGGCGCCACGGCAACTGGGCCGGCGGCGCCGCCGCCACCGCCCCGGTGCCGGCCAGCAGCTTCGCGGTGTTCGACGCCATCATCGCCCGCCTCGCCGACCGCGCGCTGTTCCCCGCGCTGAGGGAGATCGTGGTCGCCGGCCATTCCGCCGGCGGCCAGGTGGTGCAGCGCTACGCCGCCGTGGCGCCCGACAACCCGGCCCTGGCGCGCGAGGGCATCGGCCTGCGCTACGTCGTCGCCAACCCCTCCACCTACGTCTATTTCACCCCCGCCCGGCCCTGGCCCACCGCCGCCTGCCCCGGCTACAACGCCTGGAAATACGGCTTCGCCAGCCGCCTGCCCGCCTATGTCCAGGGCGATCCCGCCAGCCTGGAGCGCCGCTACCGGGGCCGCGACGTCACCTACCTGCTCGGCACGCTGGACACCGACCCGAACCACCCGGCGCTCGACAAGAGCTGCGCCGCCGAGGCCGAGGGCCCCAGCCGCTACACCCGCGGCCACGCCTATTTCGCCGCCCTCCAGGCCGATGCCGGCGGCCCCCTCGCCCAGCGCCTGTTCGACGTGCCGGGCGTCGGCCATAATGGCCACCGCATGTTCACCTCACCCTGCGGCCTTGCCGCCCTGTTCGAGACGCCCGGATGCCCGAAGGACAAGTGATGCCGCCCCGCGTGCCGTTCGATTCCGGGGAAGGCGAAGTCCTGCCCGCCTGGATCGACTCCAACGACCACATGAACCTCGCCTATTACGTGGTGCTGTTCGACCAGGCGACCGACGCCATCTACGACGCCTTCGGCATGGACCGCGGCTACAAGGCGCGCACCAATTGCGGCACCTTCGCCGCCGAATCGCACAACCTGTACGAGCAGGAGCTTCGCCTGGGCGAACGGGTGCGCGTCACCACCCTGGTGCTGGGGGTGGACGCCAAGCGGCTGCACCTGGCGCATGAGATGCACCGCGTGGCCGACGGCGCGCGCGCGGCGACGCAGGAGCTGATGTACCTGCATGTCGATCTCGGCCTGCGCCGCGTGGTGCCCTGGCCGGCCGATGTGCGCGCGAGGCTGGACGCCTTCGCGGCCGCCCATGCCGCCGCGCCGCGGCCGGACTGGGTGGGCCGGCGCATCGCCATGCCGCCCCCGCGCTGAGTAGCCCCGCGCTGAGCGGCAAGGCTCCTCCGTCCTTCGGCGCCCGCCTACGCCGCCGCCCGCAGGCGCCGCAGCAGCACCACCCCCAGCGCCGCCGAGCCGGCCAGCAGGGCCACGCCCAGCCCGATCTGCGCCATTCCGTCCACCCGCACCCCGGCGCCGATCAGCGCGAACAGCACCGTCTGCGGCACGAAGCCCAGCGCCGAGCCCAGCAGGAACCGCCACGCCGACACGCCGGAGGCGCCGGCCAGCAGGTTCAGCGCGGTGTTGTTGCCCACCGGCAGCAACCGCAGCAGCAGCGTGGCGGCGAAGGTGTTGGCCGACAGGAAGCGGTCCAGCCGCGCCAGCCGGCCGTCGCCGCGCAGCCGCCGGCGCGCCCAGTCCCGCGCCACCAGCCGCGCCCAGGCGAGGTTGGCCACGCAGCCCAGCATCTGCGCCGCCAGCGACAGCGCGCTGCCGCCCCACAGCCCGAACGCATAGCCGCCGGCATAGGCCACCGCCTGGCGCGGCACCGCCACCGCGCACAGCGCCCCGCCCGCCGCCACGAACCACGCCGCGCCGCCCCCGTTGCCGCCAGCCAGTGCGGCCAGCCGGTCCAGCGCAGCCTGCGCCCCGCCGCCCGGCAGGTGCAGCAGCGCCAGCCCCGCCGCCACCAGCCCGGCCAGCAGCAGCGCCCCGCGCATGATCGATCGCCACATGGGCCGCATGCCCGCTCCGCACCTGTTGCCGCCGTATCGCGTCCTATATGCTGGGCCATGCCGTTCGACACACGCCCCGCCCGCGCCCAAGTCCCGCCCCCCGACGCCTCGCCCCCCCCGGATGCGCGGACCCTGCGCAACCGCCGCCTGGTGGCGCTGTGGCTGTTCGCCAGCTGCGCCATGATCCTGGTGATGATCGCCCTCGGCGGCGCCACCCGCCTCACCGGATCGGGGCTGTCCATCATGGAATGGGCGCCGCTGTCCGGCACCCTGCCGCCGCTCAGCCATGCCGAGTGGGAGCGGCTTTACCACCTGTACCAGCAGATCCCGCAATACGCGCTGCTGAACAAGGGCTTCGGGCTGGCCGGCTTCCAGCAGATATTCTGGCTGGAATGGACGCACCGGCTCTGGGGCCGGCTGATCGGGCTGGCCTTCCTGGTGCCGCTGGTGGTGCTGGGGCTGCGCGGCGCCATCCCGCGCCGGCTGGTGCCGCGCCTGGCGCTGCTGTTCGTGCTCGGCGGGCTGCAGGGCGCGGTGGGCTGGTTCATGGTGGCCTCGGGCTTCCTGCCCGACAGCACCGCCGTCTCGCCATACCGGCTGGTGGTGCACCTGGTGCTGGCGCTGATCCTCTACGCCGCCATCCTCTGGACCGGCCTGTCCGTGCTGCACCCGCGGCCACGGCCCGGCAGCCCCGCCCTGCCGCGCCGGCTGGCCAAGGCCACCGTAGCATTGGTGGCGCTGACCATCGTGGCCGGCGGCTTCACCGCCGGGCTGCATGCGGGGCTGGACTACAACACCTTCCCGCTGATGGACGGCCAGCTGGTGCCGCAGGGCTACGCCATGCTCAGCCCGTTCCTGCGCAACCTCACCGAGAACGTCGCCGCCGTGCAGTTCGACCATCGGCTGCTGGCCACCCTCACCCTGCTCGCCGCCACCGCCACCGCCGTAGCCGGGCTGCGCGCGGGGGTGGCGCGCGGGCCGATGCTGGCGCTGGCCGCCGCCGTGGGGGTGCAATATGCCCTCGGCATCGCCACCTTGTTGTCCGTGGTGCGGGTCGATCTGGCCGTCGCCCACCAGACCACCGCCGTGCTGCTGCTCACCGCGGCCCTGGTCTGCCTGCATCGCCTGCGCCGCGCCGACCCCGTTTCCCAGGAGCCCGCATGACCTCCGCTCTCGAAGCCACCGACGCCCTGTTCTTCGCCCGCGAGGGCGTCACCCTGGGCCGCGACGCCGCCGAGCGGATGACCGCGCGCGCCCTGTCCGAATCCGACGACGGCGAGCTGTACCTGGAATACCGCGAGAGCGAGTCGATCAGCCTGGACGACGGCCGCATCCGCGCCGCCGGGTTCGACACCACGCTGGGCTTCGGCCTGCGCGCGGTGGCCGGCGAGGCGGCCGGCTACGCCCATTCCGGCGAACTGACCGAGGATGCGCTGGCCCGCGCGGCCGCCACCGTCTCGGCGGTCGCCAGCGGCCATTCCGGCACCGTGGCCGAAGCCCCGCCCGGCCGCAACGACCGGCTGTATTCGGCCGCCAGCCCGCTCTCCGGCATGCCCTTCGCCAGGCGCACCGGCCTGCTGGCCGAGGTCGACGCCTATGCCCGCGCCCGCGACCCGCGCGTGGTGCAGGTGATGGCCTCGATCTCCGGCGAGTTCCAGGCGGTGCAGATCATCCGCGCCGATGGCGGCCGCGTCGCCGATCTGCGCCCGCTGATCCGCATGAACGTCGCCGTGGTGGTGGAAAAGGACGGCCGGCGCGAAACCGGCAGCTTCGGCAGCGGCGGCCGCTTCGGCTTCGAGCGGATCACCGATGAGGCCTCGTGGAAGGCCGCGGTGGACGAGGCGCTGCGCCAGGCCCTGGTCAACCTCGACAGCCGGCCCGCCCCGGCCGGCGAGATGCCGGTGGTGCTCGGCAATGGCTGGCCCGGCATCCTGCTGCACGAGGCGATCGGCCACGGGCTGGAAGGCGATTTCAACCGCAAGGGCACCTCGGCCTTCGCCGGGCTGATGGGAAGCCGCATCGCCTCGCCCGGCGTCACCGTGGTGGATGACGGCACCATCCCCGACCGCCGCGGCTCGCTGACCATCGACGACGAGGGCACGCCCACCGGCCGCACCACGCTGATCGAGGACGGCATCCTCACCGGCTTCCTGCAGGACCGGCTGAACGCCCGGCTGATGGGCGTGCGCCCCACCGGCAACGGCCGCCGCCAGTCCTACGCCCACGCGCCGATGCCGCGCATGACCAACACCATCATGCTGGCCGGCGACCGCGCGCCGGAGGAGATCATCCGCTCGGTGAAGCGCGGCCTCTACGCGGTGAATTTCGGCGGCGGGCAGGTGGACATCACCTCGGGCAAGTTCGTGTTCTCCGCCAGCGAGGCCTATCTGATCGAGGATGGAAAAATCACCACCCCGGTCAAGGGCGCCACCCTGATCGGCAACGGTCCCGACGCGCTGACCAAGGTGGAGATGGTCGGCAACGACATGGCGCTGGATCCCGGCGTGGGCACCTGCGGCAAGAACGGCCAGGGCGTGCCGGTCGGCGTCGGCCAGCCCACGCTGAAGCTGTCCGGCCTGACGGTGGGCGGCACGGCAGGCTGACCGACCGCCTGTCGCCGTCCGCCTGGGCCGCCCCGGCTTACGGCGTCACCGTCAGCGGCGTGACCATGCCGGCGGCGTAGTGGCCGGGCACGTTGCAGATCAGCAGGTACGAGCCGGCCGCCAGCGTCACGTCCAGCGTCTTGGAGGCGTTGGGCTGCATGTCGCCGGTATCGCCCAGCACCTTCACCTGCTCCTCGGGCACCTTGGCGGTGGCGTAGTCATACGGCAGCGGCGCGTTCGGGTGGTCCACCGCGACGATCAGCACCTCGTGCAGCATGCCGCGCGACCAGTTGGTGACGTCGAAATGCACCGGCCCGGCCTTCACGGTGGACTGATCGATGCGGACGGCCATCATGCCCCCCGCCATCATGCCCCCTCCCATCATGCCCGACCCCATCATACCGGGTCCACCACCGCCCCAGCGCCCGCCCCAGCCGCCGCCCGGCCCCCAGCCGGGACCGCCGCGCTGGCCATCCTCGGTACCCGGCGGCGCGAAGCCGTAGCCCATCATTCCACGCCCGCCACCCCAGCCCCCGCCGCCCCAGCCGGAACCCGGCCCACCCATGCCCATGGCCGACGACACATCGACCAGCGCAACCTTCACCGTCACCGGCCCGTCGGCAGCGTGCAGCGGCGCCAGCGGCGCCAGCACCGCCACGGCGGCAAACAGAACCATGGATCTCCGTCGCATCGCTCGCATCCTCACCGAGGCGCGGCCCATTGCTGCGCCAAACCTCGGCCAGCAGGCGCGCGATCGCCGGCGGCGGCATTGATGTCGATCAAGCCGGGAAGCGGAGGCAGGCGACGGGCTTTGCCTCGGCTGCCTTCAACCGATCGTCAGGGGCTTCAGGACTGAAACCGTGCCCCCAGCCGGATCGAAGGCGGCGGCAGCCGGTCGCCGTCGGGGGCGCCGGAGGCATCCAGCCAGCGTTCCGAGGCCGGCAGCAGCAGCGGATACAGCTCGGCACACAGCGCGCGGGCGCGCAGGCCCGCCCAGTCCGGCGGCAGCAGCGGCACCGGCAGCAGCGGGTCGCGCAGCGCCGCGCGGCGGAATTCGTGCACCAGCAGGATGCGCGCCACCAGCGCATCGCGGTCCGGCATGGCGCGGCCGGCGCGCAGCCAGGCGCGCAGCGGCGCGAAGGCGTCCAGCAGCCGCTGGTAGCGCCGCCCGGCCGGCTCCAGCGGCCAGGCCAGGGCGGCCAGCCGGCGGTGGGCCGCTCCGTCCCCGCCGGCCGCCAGGCACAGCGCATCGGCCGCCTCGGCGGGCAGCGCGGTGTCGTCATGGGCCACGAACAGCCCCGGCAGCGGGGCGCCGAACCCGGCCGCCAGCAGCGCCTCGCGCGCCGCCTGCCGCATGGCGGGGTCAGGCAGCAGCACCAGCCGGAACCGCCCGCCCCAGTGCGGCGGGTAGCCGCCATAGATGCGCGCCTCGGCGCCGGCGAAGGTGGCCTGGCCCTTGGCGGACAGGTGGTAGAAGCTGTTGCGCCCCTGCCGCCGCCGCTCCAGCCAGCCATCGGCCGCCAGCCGCGACATCGCCGTGCGCACCACCCCGCCGCCGATCTCCATGGCGGCCAGGATCGCCTCCAGCGTGCCCAGCCACACCGCGCCGCCACGCGGCACGATCGCATCCCCATAGATGGTGATCACGATCGACCAGGTGCGCGACGGCTCGCGCCTGAGGTGGTCCAGGATCGCCCGCACCGGCTGGATGGTCATGCGCCGTCAATAGCCGGGCGGCCGGGCGCGCGAAAGGCCGCACTTGACCATTCCCGCCAACCCGGCAGGCTTGCCCCATGACCGACACAGCCAACGACCCGCCGCTCTCCGGCATACGTGTGCTCGACCTCACCTCCGTGGTGGTCGGGCCCACCTGCACGCTGCTGCTGGCCCAGCAAGGGGCCGAGGTGATCAAGCTGGAACCGCCGGAGGGCGACCTGCTGCGCCGCCTGGGCGGGCGGGCGCGCAACCCCGGCATGGCGCCAAAATTCCTGCATTTCAACCGCGGCAAGCGCTCCATCAGCATCGACCTCAAGCAGCCGGCCGGGTTGGCGGTGGCGCGGCGGCTGGCCGGCACGGTGGATGTGTTCGTCTCCAACATCCGCACCGAGGCGCTGCGCCGGCTGGGGCTGGGCTGGGAGGACCTGGCGCCGGACAACCCGCGCCTGGTGCATTGCGCCATCGCCGGCTTCGGCTCCGGCGGACGCTACCGCGACCTGCCGGCCTATGACACCATCATCCAGGGCGCCTCCGGCATGGCGGACGCGATGGCGCGGCGCTACGGCGCGCCCGGATACATGCCCTTCGTCGCAGCCGACCACATGACTGGGTTCCTGGCCGCCCAGGCGATCTGCGCCGCCCTGGTCGCACGCGCCCGCACCGGGCGGGGGCAGGCGGTGGAGGTGCCGATGTTCGAGAACATGGCGAGCTTCGTGCTCACCGAGCATATGGGCCAGCGCACCTATGGCCCCGGCGGCGAGATGGGCGATCCGCGCATCCTGGACCCGCTCGGCCGGCCGGTGCGGACGCTGGATGGCTGGATCTGCGTGTCACCCAACACCGATGCGCAGGCGTTCGGGTTTTTCGACGCGATCGAGCGGCCGGAGCTGAAAAAAGACCCCCGATTCTCCTCGGTTTCGGCCCGAACGGCCAATGTACAGGCCTATTTTTCGGTGCGAAGCGAGGGTTTGGCCACCCGAACCACCGCCGAATGGCTGGTCCTGCTGCGCGAACGGCAGGTGCCGGCGATGCAGGTGAACACCATGGATGAGCTGTTCGACGACCCGCACCTGCAGGATGTCGGGCTGATGGTTAAGCAGCATCATCATAGCGAAGGCGAAATCATGGCGCTGAACCCGGCGACCCGTTTTTCCGGCGGCGCGCCCGAGTTGCGCGACGCGCCGCGCCAGGGGGCCGACGGCCCGGCGATCCTGCGCGAGCTTGGCTATGGCGAGGACGAGATCGCCAGCCTGCTCGCCGGCCCGGTGGTGGCGCCATGAGCGAGCCTGCCGGCTGGAGCGGGGCCGGCTGGATCGGGCGCAGCCGCACCCAGCAGGACGAGATCACCCGCCCGGCGCTGCGCCGGATCGCCGCGATGCTGGACATGCAGGCCGATTTCCCGGCCGGTAGCCCGATTCCGCCGCACTGGTACGCGATGTTCTTCCCCGAGATCGCCCGCCAGTCCGAGCTTGGGCCGGACGGGCATCCGCGGCGGGGGGATTTCCTGCCGCCGGTGGCGCTGCCGCGACGGATGTTCGCCGGCCGGCGGGTGCGCTTCGCGGCACCGTTGCGAGTGGGCGATGTCGCAGAGAAGCACAGCGAAATCATCGCCATCACTCCCAAGACCGGGCGCAGCGGGGCGATGGTGTTCGTCACCATCCGCCACCGTATCACCGTGGCCGGCGCCGAGGTGGTGGAGGAGGAGCAGGACGTGGTCTACCGCGCCGCGCCCGAGCCCGGCGCGCCCCCGCCGCCGCCGGCCCTCGCGCCGGCCGCCGCCTGGTCCGAAACGGTGGTGCCGGACACCACGCTGCTGTTCCGCTACTCCGCCGTCACCTGGAACACCCACCGCATCCATTACGACGCCGACTACACGCGCGGCGAGGAGGGCTATCCGGGGCTGGTGATAAATGGCGGGCTGACGCTGCTGCTGCTGCTGGAGGCGGCGGCGCGGGCGCATGGGCGCGCGCCGGCCGGCCTGTCGGTGCGCAACCTGCGGCCGCTGTTCGCCGGCGGCGCGGTGACCCTGGCGGGCGACGGCGCCGGCGCGGCCTGGGCGGCGGATGCGCAGGGCGCGCTGGCGGTGAGCGCCGAGTTGCGGTTCTGACGCCGGGGCTCAGTACCCGGCCGCGCGGTCCACCGCTTCCCTGAGCGGCTGGCCATCCAGGAACCGGCCGAGATTGTCGGCGAACAGCTTGGCCACCACGGTGTCGCGCTGGGGGTGGCCGCCGCCGATATGGGGCAGCACGAGGATGCCTTCGGTGCCCCAGAACGGGTGCTCGGCCGGCAGCGGCTCCTGGCGGAACACGTCCAGCACCGCGCCGGCGATGCGTTTGGATTGGACCGCCGCGATCAGGTCGGCATCGGCGATCAGGTGGCCGCGGCCGAAATTCAGCAGCCAGGCGCCGGGCTTCATCCGCGCCAGCCGGGCGGCGTTGATGAAGTTCTCGGTGTCCGGGGTGGCGGGCAGCAGCAGCAGCACGAAATCCGACCGCGCCAGCACCTCGTCAGTGCGCTCCGGGGGGAGCACCTCGGCCAGGCCGGGCAGCGCCTCGGGCCGGCGGCGGGTGCCGATGACGGTCATGCCCAGCGCGGTGGCCAGGCGCGCGACATCCTGGCCGATGGCGCCGAGGCCGAGGATGCCCAGCGTCTTGCCGTTCAGCGGCGTGGCGACGCGGCGGGTCCAGGCGTGGCGCTTCTGGTCCTCGACGATCGCGGCGTAGGGCTTGGCGAGGTGGAACAGCGCGCCGAGGATGTTTTCCGGCATCGACTCCCGGTGGGTGCCGCGCGCGCAGGTGAGCGCCAGCCCGGGCGGCAGGTCGGGCAGCGCCAGCCAGCCTTCCACCCCCGCCGTCAGCGCCTGCACCCAGCGCAGCCGCGGCATCACCGGCAGCAGGCCGGCGGGCGCGCCCCAGGCGAGCATGGCCTCGGCGCCGGCGCGCTGCGCCTCGGACGGTGTGTCCTTGCGCGCCAGCGTTTCCACCGTCACCCGCCCGGCCAGGCCGGCGGCGGCGATCGCGTCGATGTAGGGGGCGGGGGTGTCGGTCCAGAGCAGGACGCTGGTGGCGGGGGGCATGGGGGTCTCCTTCGGCCGGTTGCCGGGAGAGTGGGGCAGGAAGGGAAGGAAGGCCAGGGCTCTGCCCTGGACCCGCCAAGGGACAGTGGCCCCTTGGATCCCATGACTTAAGGAAGAGGTCCAGGGGCTCGGCCCCTGGCGGGGCACGGGGCAGCGCCCCGCCTTGCTTGCCTTCTCAGGCCGCCCGAATAAACCCGCCCCCCAGCACCCGATCCCCATCGTACCAGACGCAAGCCTGTCCCGGCGCCGCGCGGGCCGGGGTGGCGAGGCGGACCAGGGCGCCGGTTTCGGTGGGGATCACCTCGGCGGGGTGGGGGTCTTCGCGGGCGCGGAGCTTCACGGTGCAGGAGAAGGGAGCGGGCGGGACTAGCCAGTTGACCTCGCGCAGATGCACGTCGCGGGAGCCGCCGGCGGGGGGGCCGACGACCACGCGGCGGCTGTCCGGGTGCAGGGCCACCACCACGCGGCGCTCGCCGTCGGCCTGGGCGGCGGTGCCGAGGCGCCGGGCCTGGCCCACGGTGTAGCGGCCGACGCCGTCGTGGCGGCCGAGCACCTGGCCGTCCTCGGTGACGATCTCGCCGGGGGCGAGCGCGTCCGGGCGCAGCTTGCCGAGGATGTCGGCGTAGCCGCCGGTGGGGACGAAGCAGAGGTCCTGGCTGTCCGGCTTGGCGGCGACCGGCAGGCCGAGGCGCTCGGCCTGCGCGCGCACGGCGGCCTTGTCGGGCATGCCGCCCAGCGGGAACAGGCTGCGGGCGAGCTGGGCGCGGGTGGTGGCGAACAGGAACCAGCTCTGGTCGCGCGCCGGGTCGGCGGCGCGGTGCAACTCCGCGCCGTCCGGGCCGTCGAGGCGGCGGACGTAGTGGCCGGTGGCCAGCCGCTCGGCGCCGAGGTCGGCGGCGAGCTGGACCAGGTCGGTGAACTTCACGCTCTGGTTGCAGCGCACGCAGGGCACCGGAGTTTCGCCGGTGGCGTAGCTGTCGGCGAAATCGGCCATGACGGCGGCGCGGAAACGCGCCTCCGCGTCGATCACGTAATGCGGGATACCGAGATGGTCGGCCACGCGGCGGGCGTCGTGGATGTCCTGGCCGGCGCAGCAGGCGCCCTTGCGGCCGGTGGCGGCGCCATGGTCGTAGAGTTGCAGGGTGACGCCGATCACCTCGTGCCCGGCCTCGGCCAGCAGGCCGGCGACGGCGCTGCTGTCCACGCCGCCGGACATGGCGACCAGCACGCGCATGGGGCTATCCGGCCATCATGTTGCGGCTGCCGGCGGGCAGGCGGACGACCAAGCCGTCCAGCGCCTCGGTCATGACGATCTGGCAGCCCAGGCGGGAGGTCTTTTCCAGGCCAAAGGCGAGGTCCAGCATGTCTTCCTCGTCCTCGGTGGGCCTGGACAGGCGCGGGAACCAGCCGGCATCGACGATGACGTGGCAGGTCGAGCAGGCGAGCGAGCCTTCGCAGGCGCCCTCGATGTCGATGCCGTGCTTGTGGGCGATCTCCAGCACCGAGAGGCCGAGGGGCGCGTCCACTTCACGGCGGGCGCCGTCGCGGTCGATAAAGATCATCTTGGGCATTGGCGGGGTCAGGCCTCGGTCGGGGTGGGGGCGGCGGCCGCGTGCGCCTGCACCAGCAGATCGGCGGCCGTGTCGATGTCGGCCGCCGAGGTAAAGCGTCCGATCCCGATGCGCAAGGTGCGCGCCGCCGCGTCGGTGTCCAGCCCCAGTGCGCGCAGCACATAGGAAGGTTCCACCGCCGCCGAGGAACAGGCCGAGCCGGTGGAGACGCACAGGTCCGGCGCGGCGCGCATCAGCGCCTCGGCGGTGGCGGCCGGGAAGGTGAGGTTGAGGTTGCCGGGGATGCGCCGCTCGCGGCTGGCGTTGACCGCGAGGCCCGGCAGGGCGGCGGACAGGCGGGCCAGCAGCCGGTCGCGCAGGGTGGCGATGCGGGCGGCGTCGGCGGCCATTTCCGCGCCGGCCAGCCGGCAGGCCTCGCCGAGGCCGACGATCAGCGGCGCCGGCAGGGTGCCGGAGCGCAGCCCCCGCTCCTGCCCGCCGCCGGAGAACAGCGGGGCGAGGCGCACGCGCGGGCGGCGGCGGACATACAGCGCGCCGACGCCCTTGGGGCCGTAGAGCTTGTGGCCGCTGATCGACAGCAGGTCGATGCCCTGTGCGTTCACGTCCAGCGCGATCTTGCCGGCGGCCTGGGCGGCGTCGGTATGGAACAGCGCGCCGGCGGCCTTGGCGATGGCGGACAGGGCGGCGAGGTCCTGCACCACCCCGGTCTCGTTGTTCACGGCCATGACGCTGACCAGCAGGGTGGGCACGGCGAGGGCGGCGCGCAGGGCCTCGGGGTCCAGCAGCCCGTCGGGGCGGACCGGCAGCACCACCGGCTCGAACCCGTCCTCGGCCAGGTCGGCGACCGATTCGAGCACGCATTTATGCTCGGTGGCGACAGTGACCACGCGGCGGCGGCCGCCCTCGCCCAGGGCGTCATCCCGTGCGTCGCCCATGCGGGCGGCGAAGCGGGCGGCGCCCTTGATGGCGATGTTGTTGCTCTCGGTGGCGCCGGAGGTGAACACGATCTCCCGCGGGTCGGCGCCGATGAGGGCGGCGACCTGGGCGCGGGCGGCCTCCACGGCGGCCTCGGCCTGGCGGCCCATGACGTGCTCGGCGCTGTGCGGGTTGCCGTAGGCCTCGGTGAACCAGGGCAGCATGGCGGCGAGCACGCGCGGGTCGCAGGCAGTGGTGGCCTGGTTGTCGAGGTAGATCGGGCGGTTGGGGCGGGCGGTCATGGCGTGGATATGGGGTTCAGGCGGCGCGGCGGGACAGCCGGGCGGCCATGGCCTGGTATGCGGCGGCGAAGGCGGCGATGTCGGCCGCGGCGGCGTTCCATGGCAGCGAGACGCGGATGGCCTCGCCGGCCAGCGCGTCCAGCCCCATCGCGGCCAGCACATGGCTGCGCGCGACCTTGCCGGAGGAGCAGGCGGCGCCGGCCGAGACCTGGATGCCGGCGAGGTCGAGCGCGATCACCTGGGTATCGGCCCGCACGCCGGGCAGGGCGAGGCAGGTGGTGTTGGGCAGGCGGGGGGCGCCGGCGCCGATGACGATGGCGCCGGCCGCCAGCGCCGCCTGCTCGGCGGCATCGCGCAAGGGGGCGAGGGCGGCGTGGGGGGCGAGGGGGGGGGCGGTTTGGGCGGCGGCGGCGGCGAGGCCGGCGATGGCCGGCAAAGCGGGGGTGCCGCCGCGCCGCCCGCGCTCCTGCCCGCCGCCGGCGATCAGCGGCGCCAGGGTATGGCCGGGTGCGAGCAGCAGCGCGCCGGCGCCTTGCGGGCCGCCGAGCTTGTGGCCGGAGAGCGCCAGGCTGTCGGCGCCGAGGTCGCGCAGGTCCACGCCGATGCGCCCGGCCGCCTGCACCGCGTCCACATGCAGGCGCGCGCCGGCGGCGCGGCACAGCGCGGCGGCTTCGCGCACCGGCTGGAGCGTGCCGGTCTCGTTGTTGGCCAGCATCAGGCAGACCAGCGCCGGCCCCTCGCGCAGCAGGCGGGCCAGCGCGTCGAGATCGGCGACGCCGTGGCCGTCCACCGGCAGCACGGCGGCGCCGGGGGCGGCGGCGCGCACCGCGTCGTGCTCGGTGGCGCCGACGATCAGGCGCAGGCCGGCGCCGAGGGCGTGGATCGCCAGCGCATTGGCCTCCGTGCCGCCGGAGGTGAACACCAGATCGGCCGGGGCGGCGCCGAAGCGGGCGGCCACGGCCTCGCGCGCCGTCTCCAGCACGCGGCGCGCGGCGCGGCCGGCGGCGTGCACGGAGGAGGGGTTGCCGGTGAGCGCGAGCGCGGCCAGGACGGCGGCGCGGGCCTCCGGCCGCAGCGGCTGGGTGGCGTTGGCGTCGAGATAGGTCACGCCACCTCGCGCAGGGCCGGGTCGGCCAGCCGCACGGCGCGGCCAAGCACGCGGCCCTCCAGCACGTCGGCCAGGGTGATGCCGCTGAGGAAGAAATGGATCTGCTGGCCGAGTTCGTCCCAGAGGTCGTGGGTCTGGCATTTGATCTGGGCGCCGTCGGCGTCGCGCATGCAGCCGCCGCTGCCGTCGGTGCAGCGGGTGGCGCGGAGGGTTTCGTCCACCGCCTCCACGATCTCGGCGATGGCGACCTGGCCGGCCGGGCGGGCCAGCCGGTAGCCGCCGCCGGGGCCGCGGGCGGAGACCACCAGCCCGGCCCGGCGCAGGCCGCCGAAAAGCTGCTCCAGGTAGCACAGGCTGAGCTGCTGGCTGGCGGCGATGTCGCCCAGCGTCACCGGCCCGCAGGGGGAGGTGGCGTCGGGACAGGAGCGGCCGGCGAGTTCGACCATCGCCATGACGGCGTAGCGGCCGCGGGTGGAAAGCTGCATGGCGCTACCCCCCGACCTTGGTTGCGGTTTGCGGCGCGCGGGGCGCCTCGGTGGGCACGAGGCGGCCGACCCGACACTCAAGCTCCGTCAGCTCGGCGCGCAGGCTCTCGATGTCGCGCAGCAGCGGGTCGAGCACGCCCTCGGCGGGGGTGCCGTAGGGGTCGAAGCCGCGGCGGCGGTTTTCGCGGCGCTCCACCGGGCGGGCCGGGATGCCGACCATGGTGGCGCCGGCAGGCACCGCCTCCAGCACCACGGCGTTGGAGCCGATGCGGGCGTTGTCGCCCACGGTGAAGGGGCCGAGGATCTTGGCGCCGGCGCCGATGATGACGTTGTTGCCGATGGTGGGGTGGCGCTTGCCGTGCGAGAGCGAGGTGCCGCCGAGGGTGACCTGGTGGTACAGGTACACGTCGTCGCCGATCTCGGCGGTTTCGCCGATCACCACGCCCATGCCGTGATCGATGATGAGGCGGCGGCCGATGCGGGCGGCGGGGTGGATCTCGATGCCGGTGAAGAAGCGGCCGAGATGGGAGAACAGCCGGCCCAGCAGGTACATCCGGCGCTGCCACAGCCCATGCGCCATGCGGTGCCAGAGCAGGGCGTGCAGGCCGGGATAGCACAGCAGCACCTCCAGCCCGGAGCGCGCGGCCGGGTCTTTTTCACGGTAGGCCCGGATGGACTCACGCAAAAACATGAAGGGCATGCGACATTTCCATTATGAAAGCCGGTCTGTCCGACCTATAGTTTGCTCCGCCCGGGTCGGCTGGCCTCGTCCGGGACGATGCCGCGCCGGGACTTGCCGGCGGGGTCTCGTTGGGCACATGGGGCCGGACATCGCGCGTTCAAACCGTTTGCTTCCGTCTTTTTAAGAGCCGGCTTTTTGTGAGCCGGGATGGGGCTCGGGCATGGACGTGGTCGCAGGCACGTTTGGCGGGAGGATAGGCAATCCTGAGCGGGTAGGTCAAGAATTCCCGGCGGGTGCGATCACAAGGGAGGCATGCCTTTCCGGCGCTGGTCGCCGGTTGCGCCGAGGCCCAGCATTGCCCATCTAATCGCCTTGCGGTCGCGGATGTGGGATCAGGGCGATTTTTCGCGGCCGAGTTCCGGCCGCATCATGAGGATGCTATCGCCCGGCCGCCGCCGGCCGTGAGCAAACAGGGAACGGATTTCGGAACACCATGCCTGAGGTCATGTTCGCCGGCCCTGACGGCCGGCTTGAAGGTCGCTACCACCATTCCAAGGAAACCGGAGCCCCGCTGGCGCTGATCCTGCACCCCCATCCGATGCATGGGGGGACCATGAACAACCGCATCGCCTATACGATGTACCAGTCGTTCCAGAAGCTCGGCTTCTCGGTGATGCGATTCAATTTCCGGGGCGTCGGCCGCAGCCAGGGCCGCTATGACGGCGGCATCGGCGAAATCGGTGACGCGGCGGCGGCGCTGGACTGGATGCAGACGGTCAACCCGAACCATGGCGGGCTGTGGATCTCCGGCTACTCCTTCGGCGCCTTCATCGGCATGCAGCTGCTGATGCGCCGGCCCGAGATCTCGGGCTGGGTGAGCGTGGCGCCGCCGGCCAACCATTACGATTTCGGCTTCCTGGCCCCCTGCCCCTGCGGCGGCCTGATGCTGCACGGCGATTCCGACGAGCTGGTGCCGGAGCCGGCGGTGAAGAAGCTGGTGGACAAGCTGAACACTCAGAAGGGCGTGCAGGTCGATTACCGCATCCTGGCCGGAGCCGACCATGTCTTCGCCGCCCAGGCCGAGGCGATCGGCGAGGCGCTGGAAGACCACGTGAAAAAGACGATGGCCCGCCGCACCATGGCGCTGGCCGCCGACTGACCTGCCTGCCGCCTCCCCGCCGAAGCCCTGGAACCACGCGGTTCCAGGGCTTCGTCGTTTTGGGGGCTGCCGCGTGCGGCCGGCATTCTCATTCCGGCCGCGCTGTGCTAGCCGGGCAGCCGCAATCCGGAACGGGCGAGCCATGACCACCAGCGACTTCCTGCACGAAGCCACCGCGCGCGGCTTCGTCTTCCAGTGCACCGACACCGAGGGGCTGGACGCCGCGCTGCGCGCCGGCATGGTCAGCGGCTATATCGGCTTCGACGCCACCGCCGACAGCCTGCATGTGGGCAGCCTGGTGCAAATCATGCTGCTGCGCCTGCTGCAACGCACCGGCCACCGCCCGGTGACGCTGATGGGCGGCGGCACCACCCGCATCGGCGACCCCTCGTTCCGCGACGAGGCCCGCCAATTGCTGTCCGACGCGCAGATCGACAGCAACCTCGCCGGCATCCGCCGCTGCTTCGACCCGTTCATCCGCTTCGCGCCCCCGGGCCAGACGCCGGGGCCGGCCGACGCGGTCATGCCGAACAATGCCGACTGGCTGGACAAGCTCGGCTACATCGAATTGCTGCGCGAGGTCGGCGTGCATTTCAGCGTCAACCGCATGTTGTCGTTCGACAGTGTGAAGTCGCGGCTGGAGCGCGACCAGGGGCTTACCTTCCTGGAGTTCAACTATTCCATCCTGCAAAGCTACGATTTCCGCGAACTCAACCGCCGCTACGGCGTCACCCTGCAAATGGGCGGTTCGGACCAGTGGGGCAACATCGTCTCGGGCATCGACCTTACCCGGCGCACCGACGGCAAGCAGGTGTTCGGGCTGACCACGCCGCTGATCACCACCGCCTCGGGCGCCAAGATGGGCAAGTCGGCCCAGGGGGCGGTGTGGCTGACCGCTGACCGGTTGCCGGTGTTCGACTACTGGCAGTACTGGCGCAACACCGAGGATGCCGATGTCGGCCGCTTCCTGCGGCTGTTCACCGACATGGCGCTGGGCGAGATCGCCCGGCTGGAGGTTCTGCAGGGGGCGGAGATCAACGAGGCCAAGAAGATCCTGGCCACCGAGGCGACCACCCTGGCCCATGGCCGCGCCGCCGCCGAAGCCGCCGCCGAGGCCGCGCGCCAGACGTTCGAGAGCGGCGAACTGGCCGAGGCGTTGCCGCGGGTGAGCCTGGCGCTGGCTGAACTGGGCGTGGCGGTGCCGGCCTTCCGGCTGTTCACGCTCGCCGGGCTGGCCGCCAGCAATGCCGAGGCGCGGCGGCTGATCCGCGGCGGCGGCGCCAGACTGGACGACCAGCCGGTGACCGACGAGGGCTTCAGCGTCTCGGCCGAGGCCCTGCGCGGCGGGGTGAAGCTGTCGTCCGGGCGCAAGCACCATCGGCTGGTGGTGGCCGAATAATAGAACGAATCAGAATAGCAAGGCTGGGCGCTGCCCAGACCCGCAAGGGGCCGAGCCCCTGGACCTCGAATTCTTAAGTTAAGAGGTCCAGGGGCTCGGCCCCTGGCGGGGTTCGGGGCAGCGCCCCGCGCTTGCTTCCCTCAACACGCGCGCCCCCCGCGCGGCGTTTGCCTAGCGCCGTGCCATTTCCGGCCGGCGACTGCCTTGCCTGTGGGCGGCGGGCACGAGGCGGCCAGCGCGGGCGACATCCTGCTGGCCGGGCGCAACATCACCGAACTGCCGCCGGCCGCGCGCGGCACGGCGATTATGTTCCAGAGCTCTGCGCTGTTCCCGCATCTGTCCTGCCTGGACAACGTCGCCTTCAGCCTGAAGATGCGCGGGATCGGCCGTGCCGAGCGGCATGCGGCGGCGCGGCAGATGCTGGCGTGGGTGCATATTGAGGCGTTCGCCGAGCGCCGGCCGGCGCAGCCTTCCGGCGGCCAGCAACAGCGCGTGGCGCTGGCCCGCGCGCTGATCACCAACCCGGAGGCGCTGCTGCTCGACGAGCCGCTCTCGGCGCTGAACCCGTTCCTGCGCGGGCGGATGACCCAGCCGAAATCCTACGACATCGCCGACATCGAATACTGGATCTGCAAGAAGGTCTTCCCGGCCGGCGTGTTGCAGCCGATGGACGTGAAGAAGATCAAGTATTTCGACAAGATCGTGCCGATTTTCACCACCTGCAAGCTGACGCCGACCAGCGTGATCGCCCACCCTGTCGTACGACGAATTCGCCCGCACCGTGATGGCCGCCGGCAGCGACAACACGCTGCCGCTGGAGGTCTACGGCATGACCACCAACGTGACCACGCCGGTACTGTATGCGCTGGGCACGCTGACCACGGCGTTCTCACTGAGCCTCATCTGTGCTGCCTCGGCGTGCTGGCGCTGGTGCGGCGGCGGCGGGCCGGGTGAAGCGGCGCTACGCCACCACCTGCCCCAGGATCGGCGCCAGCGCGCGGTAGTCGGCGGCGCGCGGGGCTTTCGGGCGCCAGGTGAGGCCCAGCGTGCGCCAGGCGCCGGCGCCGGCCAGCCGGCGCAGCACGATGCCGGTGCCCTCGGCGATGCCGGCCTGCACCGCGCTGCGCGGCAGCAGGGTGACGCCCAGGCCGCCGGCGACCATCTGCACCAGCGTGTGCAGACTGGTGGCCGCGAAGCCGTCCATGCCGTCGGCCGGCTGCTCGCCGCGGGTGAAGCCGCAGGCCTCCAGCGCCTGGTCGCGCAGGCAATGGCCGTCCTCCAGCAGCAGCAGCCGGTCCGCCCGCAGCGCGGCCAGCGGCACCTCGGCATGGGCGGCCAGCGGGTGGTCGGCCGGCAGAGCGGCGAGGAACTCGTCGCGCGCCACCGGCAGCGTCTCGGCGCCGGCGCAGGCGCAGGGCAGCGCCAGCAGCGCCACGTCCAGCCGGCTGTCGAGCAGGCGCTGCACCAGGCTGTCCGTCACATCCTCCATCAGCAGCAGGCGCAGATTGGGGAAGGCCGCCCGCAGCGCCGGCATCAGCCGCGGCAGCAGGAACGGCCCCAGCGTCGGGATCACCCCCAGGCGCAGCCGCCCGCTCATCGGCGCGCGGGCGGCCTGCGCCGCCTCGGTCACCGCCATGAGGGCCGCCAGCGCGTCGCGGGCGCGCGTCACCATCTCGTGCCCCAGCGCGGTGAACACCACGCGCTTGCCGGCGGAGCGGTCCAGGATGGCGGCGTCGAGCTGCCGCTCCAGCGCCAGCACGCCGGCGGAGAGGGTGGATTGGGTGACCGCGCAAGCATCGGCGGCGCGGCCGAAATGCTGGTGCTCGGACAGCGCCAGCAGATAGCGGAGCTGTTGCGGGGTGGGCAGCGGCGTCATCGGTTCACTCGATCAATTCGACCAAAACTATTCATTGGCACGAAATTGACCGCCGCGCCATAAGCTTTGGCCCCAGAGGCGGCCATTGGCCGAGCCGTCGCTGGCATCGGTGAAGGACCCGCCATGAGCAACCCCATCCTGACCACCACCGGCGGCGCGCCGGTGGCCGACAACCAGAACAGCCAGACCGCCGGCCCGCGCGGCCCGGTGCTGTTGCAGGACTACCACCTGGTCGAGAAGCTGGCGCACCAGAACCGCGAGCGCATCCCGGAGCGGGTGGTGCACGCCAAGGGGTCCGGCGCCTACGGCACGCTGACCATCACCGGCGACATCACCCGCTATTCCAAGGCCAGCGTGTTCGCGGCGGTCGGCAAGCAGACGGAGATGCTGGCGCGCTTCTCCACCGTGGCCGGCGAGCGCGGCGCGGCGGATGCCGAGCGGGACGTGCGCGGCTTCGCGCTGAAATTCTACACCGACGAGGGCAACTGGGACCTGGTGGGCAACAACACCCCGGTGTTCTTCATCCGCGACCCGCTGAAATTCCCCGATTTCATTCGCACGCAGAAGCGCCATCCGCGCAGCAACCTGCGCTCGCCCACCGCGATGTGGGATTTCTGGTCGCTGTCGCCCGAAAGCCTGCACCAGGTGACCATCCTGTTCTCCGACCGCGGGCTGCCGCAGGGCCACCGGTTCATGAACGGCTATGGCAGCCACACCTATTCGATGCTGAACGCGGCCGGCGAGCGGCACTGGGTGAAGTTCCACTTCAAGACCCTGCAGGGCCACCGCCACTGGACCAACGCCGAGGGCAACGCGGTGATCGCCGGCGACCGCGAGAGCGCGCAGCGGGATCTGTACGGCGCGATCGAGGGGGGCGATTTTCCGCGCTGGCGCGCCTGCATCCAGGTGATGACCGAGGCGCAGGCGGCGGCGTGCGGCTTCAACCCGTTCGACCTGACCAAGGTGTGGCCGCATGGCGACTACCCGCTGATCGAGTTCGGGGTGATCGAGCTGAACCGCAACCCGGCGCATTATTTCGCCGAGATCGAGCAGGCGGCGTTCTCGCCCTCCAACATCGTGCCGGGGGTCGGCTTCTCTCCGGACAAGATGCTGCAAGGGCGGATCTTCGCCTATGCCGACGCGCACCGCTACCGCGTGGGCACGCATTACGAGGCGCTGCCGGTCAACCGCCCGCGCTGCCCGGTGCACACCTACCACGCCGACGGGGCGATGCGCTTCGACGCGCCGCAAGGGGGCGATGCGTATTACGAGCCGAACAGCTTCGGCGGCCCGGTGCAGGACCCGGCCCGGGCGGAGCCGCCGCTGTCGCTGTCCGGCGATGCCGCCGCCTATGACCATCGCGCCGGCAACGACGATTACGGCCAGGTGGCCGCGCTCTACCGGCTGTTCGACGACGCCCAGCGCGCCCGGCTGCACGCCAACGTGGCCGCCGCGATGCAGGGGGTGCCGGAGGCGATCGTGACGCGCCAGCTCGGCCATTTCGCCCGCGTGGACGCGCGCTATGCCGAGGGGGTGCGGGCGGCGCTCGCGGCCGGCTGAGCATGACCGGCTGGGCATGACCGGCTGGGCATGACCGGACGGGCATGACCGGACGGGCCTTCACCGGCCCTTAATCCCGGCGGTGGAGCATGCGGTGCAACCGGAAGGGCGCCGCATGACCGTCACCACCGCATCCGCGCCCGCTGCCCGTGCGGCCAGAGACCGCTTCCTGGCTTTCGCGTTCACTGCGGCGGACGTGCTGGTGGAAGCGGGGACCGATGGCATCATCACGTTCGCCGCCGGGGCGTTCCGGGTGCGCTTCGGCGACGATGGGGCCCGGTTCGTCGGGCGACATATCGCCAGCCTGATCGCGCCGGGCGACCAGACCACGTTCACCATGGCGCTGTCGGCGATGCCGCTGCGCGGGCGCATCGCGCCGCTGACGCTGCGGACCAGCGATGCGGCGCAGACGGCCTCGGTGGTGGCGGCGATGCTGGTGCCGGACCCGCCGGCCCGGCTGTGCTTCACCATCGGCCCGGTGCCCGCCGCGGGCACCGATGCCGTCGCCGAGGGTCCGGCCCGGTTGCAGGATCCGGTTCGCTTCAGGCGGGAGGCGGAAGCGGTGCTGCGGGCCGGTGGTGCGGCCACGGTCGGGCTGGTGGAGGTGAAAGGCTGGCAAGCCCTGCGCGAGGGGCTGTCGCCGGACGCCCAGCGCCGCCTGCGCGAGGGCATCGGCGAGGTGCTCGGCGGCGCCGGTGGGCAGGCGCTGGCCAGCGAGGTCGCGGACGGCCGCTATGGCGTGCTGGCGCAGGGGCGTGCCGATATCGAGGCGACGGTTCGGCAGTTGAGCGCGCTGATGCGCGGCAACCCGGCCACGCGCCAGGCCCGGGTGGAGGGCACCGGCCTGCCGCTGGATGGCGGTGGGCTGGCTTCGCCCCAGGCCGCACGGGCGTTGCGCTACGTGTTGTCGCGCTTCACCCAGGCCGGCACGGCGGCGGCGGCAGCGGTCGGCGCCAATGGCGGGCTGGCCGGCATCCTGGCGCAGGCCAGCCTGCGCGCGCGCGCCATGCGCGAGGCAATCGCGGCGCGGCGGTTCCGCCTGGCATTCCAGCCGGTGGTCGGACTGGCCGACCGTGCGGTGCATCATTACGAGGCCTTGCTGCGGCCGGTCATGACCCCGGGCGGCCCGGCCCAGACCACCCAGGATTTCGTGACCTTCGCCGAGGCGGTCGGGCTGTCCGGCGAACTGGACTGGGCGGTGCTGGAACTGGCGCTGGGCGCATTGCAGGCGGCGCCACTGGCGCGGGTGGCGGTCAACATCTCCGGCCTGTCGATGCAAAGTGCGGCGTTCCGCGACCGGGTGCTGGCGCGCATCACGGCGCTGGGCGACCAGCTCGGGGCCAATGGCGGGGGGCGGCTGCTGATCGAGCTGACCGAGACCGCGGAGATCGACGACATGGCGGGGGCGGCGGAGAGCATCGCCCGGCTGCGCGCCGCCGGCGTGCCGGTATGCCTGGACGATTTCGGCGCCGGCGCGGCGGCGTTCCGCTACCTGCGGGCGTTCCAGGTGGATTACGTCAAGATCGACGGCGCCTATGTCCGTGCCGCGGCGGCGAGCGCGCGGGAGCGTGGGTTCGTCAGCGCGATGGTGGAGCTGGCCGGCTCGGCCGGCGCGGAGGTGATCGCCGAGATGATCGAGACGCCGGAACAGGCCGACCTGATGCGCACGCTGGGCGTGCAGTACGGCCAGGGCTGGCTGTTCGGCAAGCCGGGCCTGCTGCCGGGGCAGCGCCGCTGAGGGCGATGGCGGGGATTGCCGCCAATGTTGCAAAACCTCTCGACGGCCCCGGTTTAATGTGCCTAGGATCGAACAGCAAAGCAGCAGAATACAGATTCGGCGCCCGTTTCTAACGGCGCCGAAAAGGTTACTGTCATTTGCATCCCGTGGGGTGTCATCCAGCCCATGGCCAGAATTAACCGACCGGAAAACGGTCAGATCGGGGAGACACGTTTAATGGCGAATAAGTCAATACTCGGAATCCGCCGCCGCACCTTGCTACAGGCGGGCGCCACTGTCGGCGGGCTGCAACTTGCCTCGCCTTTCATTCTGTCCGCCCGCGGCGAGACCCCGGTGAAGATCGGCATGGTCGACCCGCTGACCGGCGTGCTGTCCGCGCTGGCGGCCAGCGAGGTCGAGGGTGCGAAATACGCGGTGGCGGACCTCAACAAGAAGGGCGGCATCCTCGGGCGGCAGGTGGAACTCCTCGTCGAGGACTCCGCGAATGATGTCGGCACCGGCGTGCAGAAGACGCGCAAGCTGATCGACCGCGACAAGGTGGACGTGATCTTCGGCGATGTGAACTCGGGCATCGCCTACGCGATGTCGCAGGTCACCAGCGAGAAGAAGGTGTTCCATATCGTGCCGGGTGGCCATACCGACCCGATCACCGGTACCGATTGCAAGTGGAACGTGTTCCGCATCTGCAACACCACCTCGATGGACGCGGCGGCGATCACCAAGCAACTGGTGCAGCAGTTCGGCAAGCGCTGGTTCTTCATCACGCCCGACTATGCCTATGGCCACACGCTGCAGGACGCCTTCGTCAAGAACCTGAAGGCGGCCGGCGGCGAGTTCGAAGGCGACATGCTGCCGATCAACACCTCCGAGTTCTCCGCGACCCTGATCAAGGCCAAGGCGTACAAGCCCAATGTGCTGCTCAACAACATGGGCGGGCTGGCGCAGGTCAACTGCATGAAGCAATTCGTGCAGTTCGGCATGAACAAGGACATGGCCCTCGGCGGCGCGCTGTTCGAATTGGAAGGCGTCGAGGCGCTGCCCGCGGTCGCCCAGTCCGGCTGGTGGTGCTACGAGTGGTGGTGGAACCAGGACCTGCCGGAAGTGAAGGCGTTCGTGGCCGATTTCCGCAAGGCGACCGGCAAGACGCCGACCGCGCGGCACTGGTTCGGCGTGGTCGCGGTGCACTCGGTGCGGCTTGCCGCGGCCAAGGCGAAGTCGCTGGACGGGCTCAAGCTGGCCAAGGCGCTGGAAGACCTGGAACTGCCGCCCGACGTGGCGCTGCAGCCGGGCAAAATCCGCTATCGCGCCGGCGACCACCAGCTGATGAGCAATATCTTCGTCGGCGAGGTGCACCCGGCGGTCGGCAACAAGGACAACATCTTCACCCCCAAGGTGGTGGTGCCCGGCGAGGAAGCCGCCGGAACCGTCGCCAATACCGGGTGCGTGATGAAATACCCGGCCTGAGACAGGCTTAGCCGGCATCCCCCCGCCCGCCTGCCCGCCACGTGTGGGCATGGGCGGGGGCGTTGCTGTCGCCCGCGTTGTCCCTGTCCTCCGTGTTGTACTGGACGGCCGATGCTGCAAGTCATCTTCTTCAACGTGACGAACGGGCTGATCATCGGCGCGTTCTATGTGCTGTTGGCGCTCGGACTGGCGCTGATCCTGAACCTGTCCAACGTGATCAATTTCGCGCATGGCAACTTCCTGGCGCTGGGCGGCTACTTCGCCTTCGCGATCACGCCGGTGCTGGGATACTGGGGCGCCCTTATCGTGGCGCCGCTGCTGACGGCGGCCCTGGGCTTCGTGGTGGAACGGCTGCTGATCAGCCGGGTCTATTCGCGCGACCCGGTCTATAGCCTGCTGCTGACCTTCGGCCTGGCCTTCGTCATCCAGGACGTCTGCCGCTACACCTGGGGGCCGAATGGCCTGCCCCTCGGCATTCCCGACGCATTGTCGCAGCCGCTGTCGCCGGAGCTGTTCTTCATCACCTGGTACCGCATCTTCATGGTGGCGATCGTCATCGTGGCGGTGGCCGGGCTGTTCCTGTTCCTGCGCTACAGCCGGGTGGGCGTGCGCATCCGCGCCGGCACCCTCGACCTCGACACCGTCTCGGTGCTGGGCGTGAACGTGCGGCTGCTGCGCACCTTCAACTTCTCCATCGGCTGCCTGATGGCCGGGTTGGCCGGCGTGCTGGCGGCCGGCCAGATCGGGCTGAACCCGAACATGGGCGACGACCTGCTGATGCCGAGCTTCATCGCCATCATCGTCGGCGGCGTCGGCAGCCTGACCGGCACGCTGTTCGGCGGGCTGCTGATCGGTCTGGCCGGCGCCATCACCACGGTGTTCTACCCCTCCGCCAGCGAGGCGGTGATCTATATCATCATGGCGGTGGTCCTGCTGCTGCGGCCGCGCGGACTGATGGGCGAGGAGGGCATGCTGACATGAGCGGGCACGCAACCGAGGCGCCCCCGGTGGCGGCCGCTGCCGCCGGAGGGCTGCCGCGCCGGCTGGCCGGGCTCGCCGTGTTGTGGCTGGTGCTGGCCACGGCGCCGCTCTGGATGCCGCTGATCGGCGGCTATGACGCGCTGGCGACCCGGGTGCTGGTGCTGGGGCTGGTGGCGATGTCGTTCAACATCGTGCTTGGCTTCACCGGACAGATGAGCTTCGGGCACGCCGCCTATTTCGGCCTCGGCGCCTACGGGGCGGGGCTGACGCTGAAGTTCATCGCCGCCTCCACCCCGCTCGCGCTGCTGTTCGGAACGCTGCTCGGCGGCGTGCTGGGCACGTTGTTCGGGCTGCTGATCGTGCGGCGGCGGGGCGTGTATTTCGCCATGGTCACCATCGCGTTCGGGCAGGTGTGCTTCTACGTCGCCTATAAATGGAACGACCTGACCGGCGGCTATGACGGCCTGCGCGGCTTCCAGCGAGCGCCGCTGCACCTGGGGCTGGCGACCATCGACATCGCCGCCTCCTCGCGGGTGTTCTACTATTTCGTGCTGGTGATCTTCGCGCTGGCGGTGGGCGCGATGGCGCTGGTGCTGCGCTCGCCGTTCGGCCGCACCCTGCTGGCGATCCGCGAGAACGAGCGGCGGGCGCGCTTCCTGGGCATCCCGGTGGAGCGGCATATCTGGCTCGCCTTCTCGGTATCGTGCTTCTTCGCCGCGCTGGCCGGCTCGCTCTACGCGCTGCTCAACAACTTCGCCGACCCGCTGGCGCTGCACTACACGCTGTCCGGCGAGATCGTCATCATGACGGTGATGGGCGGCATGCGCGCCTTCTGGGGGCCGCTGCTCGGGGCCGCGGTGTTCGTGGTGCTGCAGGACTACGTCTCCTCGATGACGGAGAACTGGATGAGCATCATCGGCATCATCTTCATGCTGGTGGTGCTGTTCTTCCCGCGCGGACTGCTCGGCTTCATGCAGCGGAGGGACGCGCGATGAGCGGGTCCGCGATGCTGGAGGTGCGCGACCTCAGCAAACATTTCGGCAACCTGCGCGCCGTGCAGGGCGTGTCGATGACCGTGGCGCATGGCGAGCTGCGCGCCATAATCGGGCCGAACGGGGCCGGAAAAACGACGTTTTTCAACATGATTTCGGGGTTTTTCCCGCCAACCCAGGGCGAAATCCTGCTCGATGGGCAGGCCATCACCCGCGCGAGCGTCACCGAGCGGGTCGGCATGGGGATGGCGCGCACCTTCCAGATCACCGAGATCTTCCCCGAATTGTCGGTGCGCGAGAACCTGCGCATCGCGGTGGAGGCGCAGGCCGGCATGATGCGGCGGTTCTGGGCGAGCCGGTCCGAGGCGGCGGCGGTGGCCGCGGAAACCGACCGGCTGCTGGCCCAGACCGGCCTGACCCCGTCGGCCGACCGCCTGGTGGGCGAGCTGTCGCATGGCGACCAGCGCGCCGCCGAGATCGCCATGGCGCTGGCGCTGAAGCCGCGCCTGCTGCTGCTGGACGAGCCGACCGCCGGCATGGGCGAGCACGAAACCTACCAGGTCGCCAGCCTGATCCGCCGGCTGCACAAGCAGTCCAACTACACCATCGTGCTGATCGAGCACGACATGCGCGTGGTGTTCAACCTGGCCGACCGCATCACGGTGCTGGAACAGGGCGCCATGCTGGCCGACGGCACGCCGGGCGAGATTGCCGCCAACCCGGCGGTGCAGGCCGCCTATCTGGGGAGTGCCGAATGAGCGCGCTGGAGGCCGAGGGGCTCAACACCTTCTATGGCAAGAGCCATATCCTGCACGATGTCGGCCTCACCGTGGCAGAGGGCAAGATCACCACGCTGCTCGGCCGCAACGGCGCGGGCAAGAGCACGACGCTGCGCAGCCTGGTGAACCTCACCCCCCCGCGCAGCGGCCGGGTGCGCATCTTCGGCCAGGAAACGACCCGGATGCCGACCTTCCGCATCGCGGCGCTGGGCGTCGGCTTCGTGCCGGAGGGGCGCAAGATCTTCCCCAACCTCACCGTGCACGACAATCTGCGCGTGCCGCTGGAGACCGCCGGGCCGTTCACCATCCCGCGCGTCTACGAGCTGTTCCCCCGGTTGGCGGAGCGGCGCGGCAACCTGGGCCGGCAATTGTCGGGCGGCGAGCAGGAGATGCTGTCGATCGCCCGCGCCCTGCTGCTGAACCCGCGCCTGCTGATCCTGGACGAGCCGTCGCAGGGGCTGGCGCCGCTGATCGTGCGCGACGTGTTCCGCATCATCGGCCGGATGCGCGAACAGGGGATGTCGGTGCTGCTGGTCGAGCAGAACGTCCGCATGAGCCTGGAGATCGCCGACAACGCCTATGTGCTGGAAAACGGCCGCATGGTCTATGCCGGCACGGCCGCCGAGCTGGCGGCCGACGAGGCGCGCATCCAGGCGCTCGCCGGCGCCTCGGCCGAGGAATGGTCGCTGGACGAGGCGAACTGAGGCCCGCCCCGCCTACCGGTGGTTGTAGACGACGAAGCCGGCCACCGCGTCCAGCATCGCCTCCGGCTCGTCGGCACGGATCGAGTGGCTGCTGTGCTCGAATATGCGCAGGTCGGAGCCGGGGATCAGGCGGTGGATCTCCTCGGAGAATTCGGGCGGGCAGATCCAGTCGTGCCGCCCGGCCAGGATCAGTGTCGGCGCGGTGATGCGGCCCAGTTCGGGGCGCAGGTCGAAGCTTTGCAGGAAGCCGCCGGGGGCGAATGCGCGGTTCAGCGCCTCGGGCGTGAGGATACCGCGGCTGCGCGAGGCGGCGGCGGCTTTCGGGTCGAAGCGGGTGGAGTAGAGCGACCCCATCACGTCGTAGTAGCGGCGTAGCTTCTCCACCGTATCCAGCTCGCCGGCCCATAGCTGGTCGCATACCGCCTTCTGCTCGGCGCTGCCGCGTTCGGCGACGATCTGGCGGGCGCGCTGGTTGAAGCCGGCATGCGCGGCGGTCACCACCAGCACCAGATGCGACACCGAGGCCGGGTAGCGCGCCGCATGCGCCATCGCCACCATGCCGCCATAGGAGGTGCCGATGGAGACGATCGGGCCGAGGCCCAGATGCAGGCGCAGCGCCTCCATGTCCTCCACATTCTCGTCCAGCGTATAGCGCGCGGGGTCGCCCTTGGCCGAGCGCCCCTGGCCGCGATGGTCGAGGTAGACGAGCTGCATGCGCCTGGCCAGCGGGCTCATGCCCGGCTTGAAGCCGCTATGGTCGCCGCCCGGCCCGCCATGCAGCACGAAGGCCACCGGCTGCTCGCGCATGCGCTCGCCATCCGGGACCAGGCCGGCACCCTCGATGTCGAAATAGATCTCGGTCTCGCGGATGCGTGCGCGCATGGAAGGCTCCGGTGCTGCGGGCCGCCCATGCGGCCCTTCTGTCCGGCGCGACGATAGGCTAGATCGAAGGGAGCCGGGAGGGGCGCACGCATGGATTTCGACCTGACCGAGGACCAGAGGGCCTTCCAGGAAACCGCCCGCGCCTTCGCCCGCGAGCGGCTGCTGCCCTATGCCGGCCAGTGGGACCAAACCCGGCATTTCCCCGCCGAGGAGCTGCGCGCGGCCGCCGGGCTGGGGTTCGGCGCGATCTATGTGGACGAGGCGCATGGCGGCACCGGGCTGTCGCGGCTGGACGCGGCGCTGATCTTCGAGGAACTGGCCGCCGCCGACCCCTCCACGGCCGCCTTCCTGTCCATCCACAACATGGTCGCCAGCATGGTCAGCCGTTTCGGCAACGACGACCAGCGCGCCCGCTTCCTGCCGGACATCATCGCCGGCCGGAAATTCGTCAGCTACTGCCTGACCGAGCCCGGCTCCGGCTCGGACGCGGCGGCACTGAAGACGCGGGCGGAGGCGACGGCGGACGGGCAGTACCGCGTCAACGGCACCAAGGCGTTCATCTCCGGCGGCGGCATCGCCGACCTCTACGTGACCATGCTGCGCACCGGCGACCAGAGCACCGGCGACCAGAGCACCGGCGGCCAGACCGCGCGCGGCATCTCCTGCCTGGTGGCGGAGCGCGGCACCCCCGGCCTGTCGTTCGGCACGCCGGAGCGCAAGCTGGGCTGGAACAGCCAGCCGACCGCGCAGGTGATCTTCGAGGACTGCCTGGTGCCGCAGGCCAACCGGCTGGGCGCCGAGGGCGAGGGCTTCCGCTTCGCCATGATGGGGCTGGACGGCGGGCGCATCAACATTGCCGCCTGCTCGCTGGGCGGCGCGCGGGCCTGCCTGGAGGCGGCGCTGGCCTATGTGCGGGAGCGCCGCGCCTTCGGCCGCAGGCTGGCGGATTTCCAGGCGCTGCAATTCAAGCTGGCCGACATGGCGACCGAGCTGGAGGCGGCCCGGCTGATGGTGCACCGCGCCGCGGTGGCATTGGACAACGGCGCCACGGACGCCACGCTGCGCTGCGCCATGGCCAAGCGCTTCGCCACCGACATCTGCTTCCGCATCTGCGACGAGGCGCTGCAACTGCACGGCGGCTACGGCTACATCGCCGACTACCAGGTCGAGCGCTACCTGCGCGATCTCAGGGTGCACCGCATCCTGGAGGGCACCAACGAAATCATGCGCGTCATCATCGCGCGGAAACTGCTGGAGGACGCATGAACATCGCCGTCATCGGCCTGGGCAACATGGGGCTGCCCATGGCCGCCAACCTGTTGCGGGCCGGCCACAGCGTCGCCGGCTACGACCTGGTCGCGGAGAACCGCGCCCGGCATGCCGCCAATGGCGGGCGGGTCGCCACGTCGGTCGCCGATGCGGTGGGCGATGCCGATGTGGTGCTGACCATGCTGCCGGCGGGCCAGCACGTCGAAGCCGTCTGCATGGGCCAGGGCGGCGTGTTCGACGCGGTGAAGGGCCGCTCCCCGCTGCTGATCGACAGTTCGACGATCGATGTGGACACCGTCCGCAAGCTGGCCGCCGAGGCCCGCATCGCCGGGCTGGACCTGCTGGACGCGCCGGTTTCCGGCGGCGTTGGCGGCGCCACCGCCGGCACGCTCACCTTCATGGTCGGCGGCACCGCGGCCGGCTTCGCCCGCGCCGAGCCGGTGCTGAAGGCGATGGGCAAGGCCATCATCCATGCCGGCGCCTCCGGCGCCGGGCAGGCCGCCAAGGCGTGCAACAACATGATGCTGGCCATCAACATGATCGGCGTGGCCGAGGGCTTCCTGCTGGCCGACAGACTGGGGCTGGACCGGCAGAAGCTGTTCGACATCGCGTCCACCGCCACCAGCCAGAGCTGGGCGATGACCTCCTATTGCCCCGCCCCCGGCCCGGTGCCGGCCGCCCCCTCCAACCGCGACTACGCCCCCGGCTTCGCCACCGCGCTGATGCTGAAGGACCTCACCCTGGCCCAGGGCGCGGCCGCATCGGCCGGCTCCCCCACCCCGCTCGGCGCCCATGCCCGGCGCATCTATGCCGCCATGGCCGAACAGGGCGAGGCGGGACAGGATTTCTCCGTGGTGTTCCGCTGGCTCGCCACCAAGCCGCGCGACGAGGCGGTGTGACATGTCGCTCGAAGCCTTCCGCGCCGCGCGCGACTTCCTGCTGACCCACCGGACCGACTACCACACCGCCTATACCCATTTCCGCTGGCCGGAGATGCAGGGCTTCAACTGGGCGCTCGACTGGTTCGACGGCGTGCTGGCCAAGGGCGACACCGCCAATGCCCCCGCCCTGCGCATCACCGGCGCGGGTGAGGCCGAGCTCACCTTCGCCGAGCTCTCCGCCCGCTCCAACAGCGTCGCCCAGGGCCTGCGCGCGCTGGGCGTGGCGCGCGGCGACCGCATCCTGCTGATGCTCGGCAATATCGCGCCGCTGTGGGAGATCATGCTGGCGGCGATGAAGCTGGGCGCCGTCGTCGTGCCCGCCACCACCCTGCTCACCGCCGACGACCTGGCCGAGCGTGTCGCCCGCGCCCGCGTGCGCTTCGTCATCGCCACCGCCGAGGACGCGCCGAAGCTCGCCGCCGTGCCCGCCGGCATCCCGCGCATCACCGTCGGCGGCAGCGTGGACGGCAGCACCGACTACGCGACCCTGCTGGCCCACCCCGCCACGTTCACGCCCGATGGCTCCACCGGCGCCGACGACCCGCTGCTGCTGTATTTCACCTCCGGCACCACCGCCAAGCCGAAGCTGGTGCTGCACAGCCACCGCTCCTACCCGCTCGGGCACCTCTCCACGATGTACTGGCTCGGCCTGCAGCCGGGCGACGTGCACCTCAACGTCTCCTCCCCCGGCTGGGCCAAGCACGCCTGGTCCTGCCTGTTCGCGCCCTGGAACGCCGGCGCCTGCGTGTTCATCGCCAACCAGCCCCGCTTCAACGCCCGCGCGCTGCTGGACGCGATCGCCGCGCACAAGGTCACCTCCCTCTGCGCGCCGCCCACCGTCTGGCGCATGTTCATCCAGGAGGACCTGAAATCCTGGCACACCAGCCTGCGCGAGGTGTGCGGCGCCGGCGAGCCGCTGAACCCGGAGGTGATCGACCAGGTGCGCGCCGCCTGGAACCTCACCATCCGCGACGGCTACGGCCAGACCGAGACCACGGCACAGATCGGCAACCCGCCCGGCCAGCCGGTCAAGCCCGGCTCCATGGGCCGCCCGCTGCCGGGCTACACCATCCGCCTGCTCGACCCCGAAGGCGCGGAGGCGCGGGAGGGCTCCGTCTGCATCCCGCTGCATCCCCGCCCCGCCGCCCTGATGCGCGGCTACCAGAACGACGCGGGCGGCATCGACGAGATTCCCGGCACCGAATACCACACCGGCGACATCGCCAGCCGCGACGACGACGGCTACCTCACCTATGTCGGCCGCGCCGACGACGTGTTCAAAGCCTCGGACTACCGCATCTCGCCGTTCGAGCTGGAAAGCGTGCTGATCGAACACCCGATGGTGGCCGAGGCGGCCGTGGTGCCGGCGCCCGACCCGGTGCGGCTGGCGGTGCCCAAGGCCTATATCAGCCTGGCCGGCGGCGCCAACGGCTCGCCGGAGGTGGCGCTGTCGATCTTCCAGCACCTGCGCGCCCGGCTGGCCCCCTACAAGCGCATCCGCCGGCTGGAATTCGCCGAGCTGCCCAAGACCATCTCCGGCAAGATCCGCCGGGTGGAGCTGCGCCGGTCCGAGGAGGGCCGCACCGGGCGGGCCGAGGGCGAATACCGCGAGGACGATTTTCCCGAACTGAAGCAGGGCTGACAGCATGGCCGCCAATACCGGCTACGGGCTTGATTTCGACCTCGGCGAGGAGGTCGACATGCTGCGCGACAGCGTGCGCCGCTTCGCCGAGGCCGAGATCGCGCCGCGCGCCGCCGCCATCGACCGCGACAACGACTTTCCCGCCGACCTCTGGCGCAAGATGGGCGACATGGGCCTGCTCGGCCTGACCGTCGAGGAAGAGTACGGCGGCGCCGGCATGGGCTATCTGGCGCATTGCGTGGCGATGGAGGAGATCAGCCGCGCCTCCGCCTCGGTGGGGCTTTCGTACGGCGCGCACAGCAATCTCTGCGTCAACCAGATCCGCCGCAACGGCACCCCGGCGCAGAAAGCCGCCTACCTGCCGAAGCTGATCAGCGGCGAGCATGTCGGCGCGCTGGCGATGAGCGAGCCGGGGGCGGGGTCGGACGTGGTCTCCATGCGGCTGCGCGCCGACCGCCACGGCGGCCGCTACGTGCTGAACGGCGCCAAGATGTGGATCACCAACGGCCCGGACGCGGACACGCTGGTGGTCTACGCCAAGACCACCCCCGAGGCCGGCCCGCGCGGCATCACCGCCTTCCTGATCGAGAAGGGCATGGCCGGCTTCTCCTGCGCCCAGAAGCTCGACAAGCTCGGCATGCGCGGCTCCAACACCGGCGAGCTGGTGTTCGAGAACGTGGAGGTTCCGGCCGAGAACGTGCTCGGCGCCGTCGATGGCGGCGTGGCCGTGCTGATGAGCGGGCTGGACTATGAGCGCGCGGTGCTGGCCGCCGGCCCGCTCGGCATCATGCAGGCCTGCATGGACGCGGTGATCCCCTACGTGCACGACCGCAAGCAATTCGGCCAGCCGATCGGCGAATTCCAGCTCATGCAGGGCAAGCTGGCCGACATGTACACGGTGATGAACGCGGCGAAGGCCTACGTCTACGCCGTCAACAAATCCTGCGACCGCGGCCAGACCACCCGCAAGGACGCCGCCGGCGCCATCCTGTTCGCCGCCGAAAAGGCCACCTGGATGGCGCTGGAGGCCATCCAGGTGCTGGGCGGCAACGGCTATATCAACGACTACCCCACCGGGCGGCTGCTGCGCGACGCCAAGCTGTACGAGATCGGCGCCGGCACCAGCGAAATCCGCCGCATGCTGATCGGCCGCGAGCTGTTCAAGGAAACCGCCTGATGCGCCTGCACAGCGAGGCCGACCCGCGCAGCGACGCCTTCCGCGCCAATGCCGCCGCGATGGCCGAACTGGTGGCCGACCTGCGCGCCCAGGCCGCCCGCGCGGCGCTGGGCGGCGGCGAGGCCTCGCGCCAGCGCCATGTGGCGCGCGGCAAGCTGCTGCCGCGCGCACGTATCGAGGCGCTGCTCGACCCCGGAACCCCGTTCCTCGAACTGTCGCAACTCGCCGCCCATGGCATGTACGGCAACGAGGTGCCCTCGGCCGGCATCATCACCGGCATCGGCCGCGTCTCCGGCCGCGAATGCGTGGTGGTCTGCAACGACGCCACGGTGAAGGGCGGCACCTACTACCCGCTCACCGTCAAAAAGCACCTGCGCGCCCAGGAGATCGCCCGCGCCAACCGCCTGCCCTGCCTGTATCTGGTCGACAGCGGCGGCGCCAACCTGCCCAACCAGGACGAGGTCTTTCCGGATCGCGACCATTTCGGCCGCATCTTCTTCAACCAGGCCAATCTGTCCGCCGAGGGCATCGCGCAGATCGCGGTGGTGATGGGCAGCTGCACCGCCGGCGGCGCCTATGTGCCGGCGATGTCCGACGAGAGCATCATCGTGCGCAACCAGGGCACCATCTTCCTCGCCGGCCCCCCGCTGGTGAAGGCGGCAACCGGGGAGATCGTGAGCGCCGAGGACCTGGGCGGTGCCGACGTGCATTCCCGCATCTCCGGCGTCACCGACCATTACGCCGAGAACGACGCCCACGCGCTCGGCATCGCGCGGCGCATCGTGGCCGGCCTGAACACCGTGAAGGCCCCCGCCCTCGCTCTGCGCGAACCGCTGCCGCCGCGCCACGACGCCGCCGAACTCTACGGCGTGGTCCCCGCCGACCGCCGCGTGCCCTATGACGTGCGCGAGGTGATCGCCCGCATCGTGGACGACAGCGAATTCGACGAGTTCAAGCGCCTGTACGGCCCGACGCTGGTCACCGGATTTGCGCATATCTGGGGCTATCCGGTCGGAATCGTGGCCAATAGCGGCATTCTTTTCAGCGAATCCGCCCAGAAAGCGGCGCATTTCATCGAACTTTGCGCCCAGCGCGGCATCCCGCTGGTGTTCCTGCAGAACATCACCGGCTTCATGGTCGGGCGCAAATACGAGGCCGGCGGCATCGCCAAGGACGGCGCCAAGATGGTCACCGCCGTCGCCACCGCCCGGGTGCCGAAATTCACCGTGGTCATCGGCGGCAGCTTCGGCGCCGGCAATTACGGCATGTGCGGCCGCGCCTACGACCCGCGCTTCCTGTGGATGTGGCCGAATGCCCGCATCTCGGTGATGGGCGGCGAGCAGGCGGCCAGCGTGCTCGCCACCGTCCGGCGCGACGGCATGCAGGCGCGCGGCGAGGACTGGCCGGCCGAGGAGGAGGAGGCGTTCAAGCGCCCCATCCGCGCCCAGTACGAAACCCAGGGCCACCCCTACTACGCCACCGCCAGGCTGTGGGACGACGGCATCATCGACCCCGCCGACACCCGCCGCGTGCTCGGCCTCGGCCTCTCGGCGGCGCTGAACGCGCCGATCGAGCCCACCCGCTTCGGCGTGTTCCGGATGTGATGGCGATGTTCTCCAAGCTCCTTATCGCCAATCGCGGCGAGATCGCCTGCCGGATCATCCGTACCGCGCGCCGCCTGGGCATCGCCACCGTCGCCGTCTATTCCGACGCCGATGCCGGCGCGCTGCATGTCGCCATGGCTGACGAGGCCCATCGCATCGGCCCCGCCGCGCCGCGCGACTCCTACCTGCGCGCCGACGCCATCCTGGCGGCCGCCCGCCTCTCGGGTGCGGAGGCCATCCATCCCGGCTACGGCTTCCTGTCGGAGAATGCCGGCTTCGCGGAGGAATGCGCCGCCGCCGGGATCGTCTTCGTCGGCCCGCCGCCGGCCGCCATCCGCGCCATGGGCGGCAAGTCGGAGGCCAAGGCGCTGATGGAGCGAGCCGGCGTGCCGCTGGTGCCCGGCTACCACGGCGCGGCCCAGGACGGCGCCACCCTGCGCGAGGCCGCCGCGCGCATCGGCTTCCCGGTGCTGATCAAGGCCTCGGCCGGCGGCGGCGGCAAGGGGATGCGCATCGTCGAACGCGAAGCCGATCTCGACGCGGCGATCGCCGGGGCGCGGCGCGAGGCCGCCAGTTCGTTCGGCGACGACCGGCTGCTGATCGAGCGCTACCTGCAACGCCCGCGCCACATCGAGATCCAGGTCTTCGCCGACCGCCACGGCAACACGGTCAGCCTGTTCGAGCGCGACTGCTCGCTGCAGCGCCGCCACCAGAAGATCATCGAGGAGGCGCCCGCCCCCGGCATGGCGCCGGCCATGCGCCAAGCGATGGGCGAGGCCGCCATCGCCGCCGCCCGCGCCGTCGGCTATGTCGGCGCCGGCACGGTGGAGTTCATCGTCGAGGACGACCGCTTCCACTTCATGGAGATGAACACCCGCCTGCAGGTGGAGCACCCGGTCACCGAGGCGATCACCGGCCAGGACCTGGTGGAGTGGCAGCTCCGCGTCGCGGCCGGGGAGCCGCTGCCCCGCACCCAGGCGCAGCTGGCGATCGCCGGCCACGCCTTCGAGGTGCGGCTCTACGCCGAGGACCCGGCGCGCGACTTCCTGCCCTCGGTCGGCCAGCTTCGCCACCTGCGCCTGCCGGACGCCGCCCGCGTGGATGCCGGCGTGCGCGCGGGCGACCGCATCACCCCCGACTACGATCCGATGATCGCCAAGATCATCGTGCACGGCCCCGACCGCGCCGCCGCCCTCGGCCGCCTGCGCGCCGCCCTGGCGGAGACCGAGGCGGTGGGCGTGCAGACCAACCTCGCGCTGCTGCGCGCCATCGCCGCCAGCCCGCATTTCGCCGCCGGCGACGTGGACACCGGCTTCATCGCCCGCCACGCCGAGACGCTGATGCCGGCGGCCCTGCTGCCGGACGTGGCGGTCGCCGCCGCCGCGCTGGCGGTGCTATGGGGCCGCGCGGAGGCGCCAGCCACATCCGGCAGCAGGGCCGCCCGTGACCCCCATTCCCCCTGGGCCGCCACCGATTCCTGGCGGATGAACCTGCCCGGCGCCCAGCCCGTGACCCTGCGCCACGACGGCGCGCCGCTCACCGTGCGCGCCGCGACCGGCCCGGATGGCGCCTGGACCCTAGACTGGGCCGGCACCCCCCGCATCGCCGCCGCCACCAGGCACCCGGACGGGCGCTGGCTGGTGCGGCTGGATGCCGCCACAAGGCCGCTCACCGTGCTGGCATCGGCCGAGGCGGTGGTTGTCATCCTGGCCGGCCAGAACCATGTCTTTGAAATCGTCGATCCCCTGGTGCCGCCGCGCGCCGAGATGGCCGGCGGCGGCCGGGTGGTGGCGCCCATCCCGGGCCGGGTGGCCAGCGTGCTGGTGCGGCCGGGCGACGCCGTCACGCGCGGCCAGGCGCTGGTGGTGGTGGAGGCGATGAAGATGGAGCTGACCCTGTCCGCCACGCTGGACGGCACCGTCACCGATGTGCGCTGCGCCGCCGGCGACATGGTGGAGGAAGGCGTGGACCTCGTGGTGGTGGAGCCGGGCGGCGATGGCGCCGGCTGAGTCCACGGGGCTTGAATAGGACATAGATACTGCCGTATCCTGCCCGTGGGCACGGGTCGGCGGGCAGATCCGGATGGAAACGGGCGGACCGATGACATGAAACATTCGGCGGTAACCCTCGACGACAAGTACGAGGCCGAGAGCGACCGGTTCTACCTCACCGGCACGCAGGCGCTGGTGCGCCTGCCGATCCTGCAACGCCAGCGCGACCTCGCCGCCGGGCTGAACACCGCGGGCTACGTCTCCGGCTATCGCGGCTCCCCGCTGGGGCAGGTGGACATCCAGATGTGGCAGGCCCGCAAGCACCTGGAGGAGGCGCATATCCGCTTCCATCCGGGCGTGAACGAGGAACTGGCCGCCACCGCCATCTGGGGCACCCAGCAACTGCCGTTGCTGCCCGGCGCGAAATATGACGGCGTGTTCGCCTACTGGTACGGCAAGGGCCCCGGCGTGGACCGTGCCGGCGACGCCTTCCGCCACGCCAACTATGCCGGCACCGCGCGCACCGGCGGCGTGCTGGCGATGGCCGGCGACGACCATGCCTGCAAGTCCTCCACCGTGCCGCACCAGAGCGAGCCGGCGCTGATCGCGGCCCACATGCCGGTGCTGGTGCCGGCCGACGTGCGCGACCTGCTGGAGCTTGGCCTGCATGGCTGGGCGATGTCGCGCTGGTCCGGCCGCTGGGTCGGCTTCAAGACCGTCGCGGACGTGGTGGACAGCTCGGCCAGCGTCGATTTCGACCTCGCCGGCTTCCATTCCGTGCTGCCCGAAGGCCCCCACCCCGATGCCGGCTTCCGCCTCCCCGACCCGCCGCTGGAGCAGGAGGCGCGGGTCTTCAACGTCGGCATTCCGGCCGCTCTGGAATACGCCCGCGCCAACGGACTGGACCGGATCGTGCTGGATCCGCCAGGCGCGCGGCTGGGCATCATCACCCTCGGCAAGTCCTATCACGACACCCGCCAGGCGCTGGCCGATCTCGGCCTGGGCGAGCGCGCCGGCATCCGGCTGCTGAAGATCGCCCTGGCCTGGCCGCTCGACCCGCAGATCATCCGCCGCTTCGCCGAGGGGCTGGATGAGATCGTGGTGGTCGAGGAGAAGGCCCCCATCCTCGAACAGCAGGTCCGCGACATCCTGTACGACAGCGCGCGCCGCCCGCTGGTGCTGGGCAAGCGCGACGCCGCCGGCGCGGTGTTCCTGAAATCCAACGGCGAGTTCTCCTCCTCGGAGATCGCGCTGGCGCTGGGCAGCCGCATCGACCGCTTCGCCGGCACCGAGGAGCTGCGCGCGCGCATGGCCTTCCTCCGCCAGCAGGCGGAAACGGTCGCCAAGGCCGAGGTTCTGGCCCTGCGCCGCCCGTATTTCTGCTCCGGCTGCCCGCACAACACCTCCACCAAGGTGATCGACGGCAGCCGCGCGCTGGCCGGCATCGGCTGCCACACGCTGGCCCTGTGGATGGACCGCAGCACCGAGACCTTCAGCCAGATGGGCGGCGAGGGCGCCCAATGGTTCGGTCAGGCGCCGTTCACCGAGGAGAAGCACGTCTTCGCCAATATCGGCGACGGCACCTATTTCCATTCCGGCATCATGGCCATCCGCGCCGCCGTGGCCGCCGAGGTGAACATCACCTACAAGCTGCTGTTCAACGACGCGGTGGCCATGACCGGCGGCCAGCCGGTGGACGGCCCGCTCAGCGTGCCGCAGATCACGCGGCAGGTGGCCGCCGAGGGCGTCACCCGCATCGCCATCGTTACCGACGAGCCGGAGAAATACGACGGGGTGAAGGACCTCGCCCCCGGCACCACCGTCCACCACCGCCGCGACATGCAGAGCGTGGAAGCCAGCCTGCGCGACACCGCCGGCGCCACCGTGCTGGTCTACGACCAGACCTGCGCCAGCGAGAAGCGCCGCCGCCGCAAGCGCGGCACCTTCCCCAACCCGGCAAAACGCGCCTTCATCAACGCCGCCGTCTGCGAGGGCTGCGGCGATTGCTCGCGCGCCTCCAACTGCCTGTCGGTGCAGCCGCTGGAAACCGAGCTGGGCACCAAGCGTCGCATCGACCAGTCGAGCTGCAACAAGGATTTCTCCTGCGTCGAGGGCTTCTGCCCCAGCTTCGTGACCGTGCACGGCGCGGAGCCGAAAAAGCGCGCCCGCGTGTCGCCGGACGACATCGTGCTGCCGGAACCGGCCCTGCCCGCGCTCGCCGAGCCGTGGAACATCCTGGTCACCGGCATCGGCGGCACCGGCATCGTCACCATCGGCGCCCTGCTCGGCATGGCGGCGCATCTGGACGGCCGCCACGTCACCGTGCTGGACCAGATGGGCATGGCGCAGAAGGGCGGCAGCGTGTTCAGCCATATCCGCCTGGCCGCCAACGAGGCCGACCTGCACGGCCTGAAGGTCAGTCGCGGCGACGCCGACCTGCTGCTTGCCTGCGACATGGTGGTGGCCGGCAGCAAGGACACGCTGGCCGCCCTGCGCCCCGGTGTCAGCCACGCCGTGCTCAACACCCACGAAATCCCCACCGGCGACTTCGTGATGGACACCGGTACCCGCCTGCCCGCCGCCCGGCTGCGCCGCAGCATCGCGCAGGCCGTCGGCCCGGATGCCACCGACATGCTGGACGCCACCAACCTCGCCACCGCCCTGCTGGGCGACAGCATCGCCACCAACCCGTTCATGCTCGGCTATGCCTGGCAGAAGGGGCTGGTGCCGCTGACCCTGGCCAGCCTGCTGCAGGCCATCGAGCTGAACGGCACGGCGGTGGCGGCCAACAAGGCCGCCTTCACCTGGGGCCGCGCCGCCGCGGTGGACCCCGCCCGGGTGGCCGCCGCCGCCGGCCTCGCCCCCGCTGCGCCCGCACTCGCCACCATGGCGCCGCGCACGTTGGAGCAGATGCTCGACGGCCGCATGGCCCATCTCACCGCCTACCAGAGCCGGCGCTACGCCCGCCGCTGGCGCGCCCTGGTGGACCGCGTGGCCGAGCTGGAGGGCCGCATGTTCTCCGGCTCCACGGCGCTGACCGAGGCGGTCGCCCGCGGCTACCACAAGCTGCTGACATACAAGGACGAATACGAGGTCGCCCGGCTCTACGCGTCCAAGGAGTTCCGCACCGCCCTGGCCGCCCAGTTCGAGACGCCCAAGCGGATCGAGTTCCATCTGGCGCCGCCGATCCTGGCCAGGCGCGACAAGCGCACCGGCCATCTGGTCAAGCGCAGCTACGGCCCCTGGCTGATGCACGCCTTCCGCGTGCTGGCGCCGCTGAAGGTGCTGCGCGGCACCGCGCTCGATCTGTTCGGCCGCACCGAGGAGCGCCGGGCCGAACGCCGGCTGATCGGCGAGTACGAGGCGGTGGTGGAGGAGATCATCCAGCGCCTGTCGCCGCAGACCCTCGCCACCGCGGTTGCCCTCGCCGGCCTGCCCGAAACCATCCGGGGATTCGGCCATGTGAAGGAGCGCGCCATCCGCCAGGCGGGCGTGGAGCAGGCGAAGCTGCTGGAACGGCTGCGGCAGCCGCAACTGGCGATGGCCGCCGAGTGACAATTATGGCCTAGTGCCTCGGAGACGGGTGTAAACTGACGATTGTTTGACGATAAATTGACGCTCCCGTGGCCAGGTGTGGCATGTTTACCGTCCTCACTTGCATTACCGAGCGGCATGACTGGCGCGTACTGATCCTGGCCGTCGCCATTTGCGCCGCGAGCAGCGTCGCCGCGATGAACGGGCTTTCGCGTGCGGCGGCGACCGTCGGGCGCGGGCGGTTCGCCTGGATCGGCGCGGCGGCGTTCGCATTCGGCGGCGGCATCTGGGCGACCCACTTCATTGCCATGCTGGCCTACGAGCCCGGCGTGCCGGTCGGCCTCACCTGGGGCGCCACCATCCTGTCGATGGTCGTCGCGATGCTCGGCGCATTGCTGGCCTTCGTCATCGCGCTGGACCGCGGCGGCGGCACCTCCGCCCTGCTGGTCGGCGGCCTGATCGCCGGTGCCGCCATCGCGGCGATGCATTACGTGGGCATGGCCGCGGTCCAGCTGCCCGGCGGCGTCATCTGGGATACCGGGCTGATGCTGGCCTCGCTGGGCATCGGCGCCGGCGCCGCGATGGCCGGCTTCCTGACGATCCCGCGCATCGAGAGCCCCTGGGCGCGGATCGGCGGCGCGGCGCTGCTGACGCTGGCTGTGTGCGGCATGCACCTGACCAGCATGGCGGCGGCCACGGTGCTGCCCGGCGCCACCCCGGTCCCTGGCCAGCTGCGGGTCGACCCCATGCTGCTGGCCGCCGTCATCGCCGGCGTGACGCTGCTGACCCTGACGATTGCCATGATCAGCAGCACCGTCGACCGCCATTTTTCCGACCATATCGCCCGCCAGGCCACCCGTTTCCGCCAACTCGCGGACTCCACCTTCGAGGGCGTGGTGATCCACCGCGACGCCGTGGTGCTGGACGCGAACGCGACCCTGTGCCGCCTGATCGGGCGCCCGCCCCGCGAGATCATCGGCCGCCGGCTGGCCGACCTGTTCCTGGCGCATTCCCACGCGCCCCTGCTGCGCCACCTGGACGAGGACGCCGGCGGCACCATCGAGCTGGACATGCGCCTGCCGGATGGCGGCGCGCTGCCGGTGGAAGGCATGGCGCGCGCCATCGACCATGACGGCCAGCCCGCCCGGGTGATGGTGCTGCGGGACCTGCGCGAGCGCCGCGCCGCCCAGGACCAGATCCGCCACATGGCGCACCACGACGCGCTGACGGGGCTGGCCAACCGCTTCCTGCTGCACGACCGGCTCGGCCAGGCGATCGCCCAGGCCATCCGCGATCCCGAAAAGCAGGTGGCGGTGCTGTGCCTGGATTTCGACCGCTTCAAGACGGTCAACGACCTGCTAGGCCATGCCGCCGGCGACGCCCTGCTGCAACAGGCCGCCGAACGCCTGCGCGCGGCCGTGCGCGCGACCGACACCGTCGCCCGGCTGGGCGGCGACGAGTTCGCCATCGTGCAGACCAGCACGAACCAGCCCACCGCCGCGGCGGCGCTGGCCGAGCGGCTGATCGAAAGCATCTCGGCGCCGTACGATATCGATGGCCGGCAGGCCACCATCGGGCTCAGCATCGGCGTCGCCATATTTCCCGGCGATGCAGGCACCGCCGCCTCGCTGCTGCAGAACGCCGACACCGCGCTGTACCGGGCCAAGCAGGACGGCGCCCGCCAGGACCGGGGCGGCATGGCGCGGTTTTTCGAGCCGGCGATGGACCAGCGCCTGCATCATCGGCGCCTGCTGGAGCGCGACCTGCGCGAGGCCATCGGCACCCCGCAACTGGTGCTGCACTACCAGCCGCTGCTGCGCGGCAGCGACCATCGCATCGTGGGCTACGAAGCGCTGCTGCGCTGGAGCCATCCGGAGCACGGCAACATCAGCCCCGGCGAGTTCATCCCGCTGGCCGAGGAGAGCGGGGCGATCATCCCGCTCGGCCTGTGGGTGCTGGAAACCGCCTGCGCCGAGGCGGCGCGCTGGCCGGCGCCGCTGTCCGTCGCCATCAACCTATCGCCCGCGCAGTTTCGCCGGCCCGACCTGGTGGAACAACTGACGGGGGTGCTGGCCCGCACCGGCCTGGACCCGACCCGCGTGGAGCTTGAGATCACCGAAAGCGTACTGATCGACAATGCCGATCAGGCGCTGGTCACGCTCACCCGCATGAAGGCGCTGGGCGTGCGCATCTCGCTGGACGATTTCGGCACCGGCTACTCGTCGCTGGGCTATCTCAGCCGCTTTCCGTTCGACAAGATCAAGATCGACCAGTCCTTCGTGCGCGACATGGTGACCGACCGGAACGCCTGCGCCATCGTTCAGGCCATCATCGGGCTCGGCCGCAGCCTGCGCCTGCTGGTGACCGCCGAGGGCGTGGAGACGGACGCGCAGTTGCAACTGCTGGAGGCGCATCATTGCGACCAGTTCCAGGGCTACCTGCTCGGCCGCCCCCGGCCGGCCCATGCGCTGATGCTGGCGGTGTCCGCGGTTGGGGAATGATGCCGGCGGGGCGAGGGGCGAAGAGGTGCGACCACGCCGGGTGGGCGTATCAATCATTCGATCGATTGGTATTAGCCAGCCAGCAAGCTGAGCTTGCGGATATCCTCATCACGAATGACATTGTCGACGGCCCGGATGAGGTTTTCGTGCCGCCGGTTTTAAAGCCGGCAGCGTTTGCCTGCCTGCTTCAGGGCGGTCACCCGGAACCACCGTCCTGCGCAACCGCGCCGGCGCGAAGGGCCGGGGCGAGCGCGCGGCCGCCGGAAGGGTCTGGCGGGTTCAGGCGGCGGCGATGTCCAGCAGGCCACGCATGGTCGGCTCGTCGATCTCGTTGGGGAAGTCGAGCAGAACGCGCTGGCTGATCACCGGGAAGGTGTGGGAATGCAGCACGTGCCAGTCATCGTTGGTCCACTCGTATTCCTGCTGGTAGTGCCGATGTGCAAGTACAGTGACACTTGCCTGTGGCGCAATAAAGAAGCGATTTGTGCACGCCGTCGAACCGTAGGAAATGATGATCCGGTCGGCGTGGCGAAGCGTGCAGATATATTCGCTGATATCCGCGAAGTCGCTTACTGAAACGAACCGAAAGCCAGCCGCCTCGGCGATGGCTCGGGCGGCGGGAAAGACATACATTGACCGGGTAGGAGAACAGGCGAGCGGGTCGTCGGAACTCTTGATGAGAATGATCTTGCGGCTGAGGTCGTAGCGATGGGCGTGACGAGCGTAGATTCCGCCGGCGACTTCTATGAGCGTGGCTGCGGAATCGGCGAAGTCGTGCTTGATCTCGCGCAGGTCGCCGAAAGTCATGACCTTGTCACGCTTCTCGTAAGGGAGTTTCTGCCAGTTCACGACGCGGTTGAACCAGCGATTGCGGCGCATGGCGAGCCAGGCGAAGCGGTAGATGCGGCCATCTTCCAGGAGTAGGATGCGATCTTCCGGCAGAAGCTCGACGAGAAGCTGATAGATGAACGGCAAGCGGGCCTTGACCACGGCGCTGATGCCGACGCGCAGCGGAACCCCGAGTTGCTCATAGAAGGCGAGGAATGACATGATCTCCGACAGGGCATGCCCGGCGTTGAGGCCAGATATGCAGAGCATCGCCACGGGTTCTTCGATTATTTCGGTCGCGCTTGCCAAAAAATTTGCGTCTTGATTAGCACGATATTGAATAAAAGTTTCAACCGCACGGGCCACCTGCATTGTGATGTCCGAAAAAACGAATGATTGTCCTGTCGGGCGATCCGGTTTGTTGCCAAAATTGAATGGAAATACTTTCCATTGAAACTGCTGCTCCCAATCGAGAACGGCAAGCTGGATGTGGCAGGCGCAAAGTTCGAACATGCGCGACTCAAGGCCGTCAAGCAGTTCCGGCTCGTCGGCAACGCGCCGCTCCAGCGTCTGACGCAGGCCATCAAACTGCGGCGGCAACTCCAGGGAGGCAGTCCGTTCGATGCACGTCAGCACGGCATCGATCGTCGGAGCGGGTTCCAAGGCAGTCGGGTGGGGCATCGGATGCTTTCGCGTTACGCCGTGACAGATATTCCCACAGGAGGAGAGCGGCGCACAACCGGTGTCGCGCGGTGGGCGGGATGCGATGTCACCTGACACCAAATCAGCTTCCAGCGGTCCGATGGCGCGGTCCTGACGTGTTGCGATGCAATATCATATGTATTAAATGAGGATCATACCGATCGCATGGCACGCAATGCGCAGGAGCCGTCAGAATGCCCTTCCGCATCGCGATCATCGGTGCCGGCTGGTACGGCTGCCATATCGGCCTGGCGCTGCAGTCGCTCGGCATGGATGTCGAGATATTCGACAAGGCGCACCGGCCGTTCCACCTGGCCTCCGGCAACAACCAGTTCCGCCTCCACCAGGGGTTCCATTACGCCCGCCATCACGGCACGCGCATGCAGTCGCGCGACGGGTTCATCCGGTTCATGGAGCGCTACCCGACGCTGAGCGCCGACGTGGCCGAGAACATCTATGCGGTGCCGAACGAATCCAGCCTGATGGATTTCAACACCTACAAGCTGATCATGGTGTCCTCGGGCCTGAATTTCGTGGAATTGCCACCGGGCGGCGACCTGCTGACCAATGTGGAGGGCATGGTCCACACCCATGAGCGGGTCATCCTGATCGACCGCGCCCGCCGCTATTTCGGCGAGCGGCTGCGCAATGTGCTGCGCTTCAACACGCCGGTAGAGCAGATCACCGAGGTCGGTTCGGGCGTGCTGGTGAACGGCCGCCGCTACGACTACGCGATCGACGCCACCTGGGGCCATCGCGGCGGCCTGCGCATCCCGGTGATCTACGAGCCGACGCTGCTGCTGTACTATGAAACCGCCGAGCGGGTGCCCGCCGTCACCCTGGTGGATGGGCCGCTCTGCTCGGTCTACCCCACCGAGGATGCCAACATCTACACGCTCTCCAGCGTGCCGCACACGCCGCTCGGCCGGTTCGACAGCAGCGCCGCCGCGGTGGCCTGCCGCGACACCGTCACCGCCGAACTGGTGGCCGCCAAGCGCGACGCCATGGAGAGGCAGATGTCGGTCAACATGCCGAGCTTCCGCGACCGCTTCCGCTTCATGGGCATCCAACTCGCGATCAAAACCAAACCGGTCGGCAGCTTCGACGACCGCAGTTGCCACGTCTATCGCGACGGCCGCACCTTCGTGGTGATGTCCGGCAAGATCGACACCATTTTTTTCGCCACCGAGCGCATACTGTCGATGATCGAGGCCGCGCAGTCCGACATGCCGGCCTTCGAGGGGCCGGGCATCAAGCAGGACATCCTCGCCCCCGGCGCCCCGGCGGCCGGCGGCATCGCGGTGGAGGTGGGCTGATGCGCGACGCCCTGATCGGCCATACCGGCTTCGTCGGCTCCACCCTGGCGCGCGCCCGCGCCTTCGCCGCCAGCTTCAACTCCCGCTCTATCGGCGAGATCGACGGCGGAAGCTTCGACACGGTGGTGTGCGCCGGCGTCAGCGCGGTGAAATGGCTGGCCAACAAGGAGCCGGAAGCCGATCTACGAGCGATCCAGGGGCTGATGGCGCATCTGGACACCATCAGCGCCGGGCATTTCGTGCTGGTTTCCACCATCGACGTCTACCGCGAGCCGGTCGGCGTGACCGAGGCGGATGAGCCGCCGACCGAGGGGCTGCACCCGTACGGGCTGCACCGCCTGCAGCTTGAGCGCTGGGTGGCCGGGCGGTTCCCGCGCCACACCATCGTCCGCCTGCCCGGCCTGTTCGGCGAGGGGCTGCGCAAGAACCTGATCTTCGACATGCTGCACGCCAACCAGACCGACCGCATCAGCCCGAGCGGCGTGCTGCAATGGTACCCGATGCGCCGCTTCCCGGCCGATCTGGCGCGCATCCAGGCGGCCGCGCCGACGCTGGTCAACATCGCGGTGGAGCCGCTGCGCACCGAGGCGATTCGCGCCCGCTTCTTCCCCGAGGTCGCGATCGGCGGGCCGGAGCTGCCGGCGCCGCGCTACGACATGCACACCAACCAGGCCGGCCTGCTGGGTGGGGAGGGAGCCTATCACCTGCGCGGCGCGGCGGTCATGGACGAGTTGGGCCGCTTCATCGACGCCGAACGGGCCAGTGCGTGATGCCGCCCGCCCCGCCGCTGCTCGCCGTCTCCAACCTAGCCATTCCGGCCACCGCCACCTCGGCCGACCTGGCCGGGCTGCGGGCGCTGGGCGTGCGGGGGCTGGAGGTGGCGCCGACCCGCCTGGCCGCCTGGGAGGCGCTGGCCGCACCGGTGCTGGTGGAATACCGCGACCGGCTGGACGATGCCGGCCTGGTCGTCTCCTCGCTGCAGGCGCTGCTGTTCGGCACCACCGGGCTGCATCTGCTGGGCGAGGCGGCGGCGTTCGAGGCGATGCGGGCGCATCTGCGCCACGTCGCCGCGATCGGGGGGCGGCTGGGCGCGCGGGTTGGCGTATTCGGCTCGCCGCGCAACCGGCTGCGCGGCGCCCTGCCGGCCGAGGCCGCCTGGGCGCTGGGCCGCGAGCGCCTGGGCGTGCTGGCCCGCACCGTGGCCGAGACGGGGTTCGCGCTGGGGCTGGAGCCGGTGCCGCCGGTCTATGGCGGCGACTTCCTCACCCGGGCGGAGGAGGTGATCCAGATGGTGACCGAGGTGGACCATCCCGGGCTGGTGGTGCATCTGGACACCGGCTGCGTGATGCTGGGCGGCGACTCGATCGCCGAAGCCGTGGCGGCGGCCGGCCCGCTCCTCGGGCATTTCCACATCGCCGAACCGAAGCTGGGGACGTTCGATGCGCCGCAATGCGAGCACGACGCCGCCGCGGCCGCCCTGCGCGCCGCCCAATATCGCGGCTGGATCGCCATCGAGATGCTGGAGCAGCCGGAGGCGCCGATGCAGGCGGTGCGCCAGGCCGTTACCTTCGCAGCCGAGCACTACCTGCGCGGCTGACGTGCCGTTGGGCGGCGAAGCGAGAACGACCGTTTTTTATCAATGAGATGACGGCCGCTTCCTTCAGCGGCAATCACGCTCTACCGGCCGACGAAGGCATTGAAGGTGATCAGCGTATAGGTGTCCTTCACGCCCGGCAGGGTCTGGATCTTCTCGGTGACGAACAGGCCGGTGTCCTGCTCCGGCTCCAGGTAGAACTTGCCCAGCAGGTCGTATTGGCCGGAGGTGGAGTGCAACTCGGACAACTCCTCGATGGCATCGGCGGCGAGCTGGGCGACGCGGTAGGCATGCCCCATGTCGCATTTTATCATGACGTAGATGGCGCGCATCTAACTACCTGTTTTAATTCGTGTTTTTAGTATGCGATCAATTGGCGGATCGCGGCGGTGGTCAGGCTTCCTGATCGGCGGGCGCATCACGGGCAACCCACCCAAGACGCGGCGATGCTGCCGCCCCGCGCGGCACGGCGTCAAGCACCGCCGGCGGCGCACCGCCTCAGCCGCCGATCACCCGCGCCATCGCGTCGTCGTCGCGGAACTGGCGGCCCAGGTCGGCCACGCAGCGCCCGATCAGCGGCGCCATCATCTCGGCGGAGGGCTGCGTGTAGGCGACGTCCTGGCAATGCGCGACATAGCTGTGCGACAGCCGCGCCGCGCCGCGCGTGGCGGTGACGCCGGCGGCCACATCGACCACCACCGACCAGTACAGCCCGGTGCTGGACGCCTTCACCTGGAAACGCTGCACCGCCCCCTCCACCACCACCGGCGCGCCATCGCCGCCCGGCTGGTGGCCCGCCGCCAGCAATTCGGCGGCGATCGCCTCGTGCACCAGCCGCCCCGGCGTCGGCTGCACCACATAGGCGCCGACCGAGCGGCCGTCGCCGTCCAGCCGGTCGCCCACCACGCCCGGCCGCGCGGCATCCGTGACCTCGCCGAACGGCCGCACCGCCACGATCGCCCGCGCCGCCCGCGACAGCGGCGAGGCGACCGAGCCCGGCGCATCGGCCGGCACCCGTACGATCAGGTCGCCCTGCGGCGCCGCACATCCCGCCAGCGCCAGCGCCGCCAGCAAAGCCCCTCGCATCCGCATCCTTGCTCTCCTGTCGCGGCCCGCCCCACTCTATCGCGCCTGTCGCCGCCGCACACCCATCACCGGAGGGAGAAGCCGCCATGCGCGCCGCCATATTTCGCCAGGGCAGCCTGGTCGTGGACGACATCGCCGAGCCGGCGCCGCTCGCCGGGCAGGTACTGGTGCGCACCCTCTGCTGCGGCATCTGCGGCTCGGACCTGCACGCGGCGAAGCACAGCCGGCAGTTCGCCGAGCTGTCGCGGCGCACCGGCGGCCGGTTCAGCATGGACACCACGCGCGACATCGTGTTCGGCCACGAATTCTGCTGCGAGGTGGTCGAGCACGGGCCGGAGACCAGCCGCCGCCTCGCCCCGGGCACGCTGGTCACCTCGATGCCGCTGACCATCGCCGGGACCGAGGTGCTGGGCATCAGCTACAACGCCGATGCCCCTGGCGGCTTCGGCGAGCGGATGGCGCTGGCCGAGCGGATGCTGCTGCCGGTGCCCAACGGCCTGCCCGCCGTCCACGCCGCGCTCACGGAGCCGATGGCGGTGGGCTGGCACGCCGTGCAGCGCGCCCGGCTGGAGCCCGGCGACGTGCCGCTGGTGGTCGGCTGCGGCCCGGTCGGCCTGGCGGTGATCGCCGCCCTCAGGATCAAGGGCGCCCACCCGATCGTCGCCGCCGATTTCTCCCCCGCCCGCCGGGCGCTGGCGCTGCGCATGGGGGCGGACATCGTGGTGGACCCGGCCGAACACTCCCCCTACGACCGCTTCCGCGCCGAGATCACCCCGGAGGGCTATGACGCCGGCCGTTACGCCCGCATGTTCGGTGCCGGCCCGCAGCTTCGCCCGGCGGTGGTGTTCGAGTGCGTGGGGGTCCCGGGCGTGATCCAGCAGGTCATGGAGGGCGCGCCGGCCGAGGCCCGCATCGTGGTGGTCGGCGTGTGCATGGAGCCGGACCGCACCGAGCCGTTCTTCGCCATCGTCAAGCAGCTCAACCTGCAATTCGTGCTCGCCTACACGCCGCAGGAATTCGCCGACAGCCTGCGCCACATCGCCGAGGGCCTGATCGACGTGGCGCCGCTTATCACCGGCACCACCGGCCTGGACGGCGTGGCCGACGCCTTCGCGGCGCTCGGCAACCCGGAGGCGCACGCCAAGATCCTGGTCGAGCCGTGGCATTGATGCCGCTGGCCTGGGGGGGCGGCGGAGAGGCGCATCATTGGCCCTGGTCTGGTGGCGGCTCCGGTCCGCGCAGCAGGTCCGCTGCCGCGGGGCCCCCTGGGGGGCCATGCAGCACCGACCCGGATGCCGGTGGATCGCCGTGCAGCACATCGCCCACCGGGGCATCGGTGCTGCGGCATTCCGTGCCATAGGCGCCGGTCGGCGGCAGTTCGACCCCCACGCGCAACCGCGCGCCGCCCGGCGGCGTCACGATGACGGTGCCACCGACCAGCGGGCCAATCTGCGTCTCCACGCAGCCCTGCGACTGCGCCCACGCGGGCCCGGCCAACAGGCACAGCAATGCCAGCCATCGTGTCATGCCGGCAACCCTGCCCGACATGTCTTGACGCGTAGCTAACTTTTGACGCGAGCCTACATGCTCGACGCTGCCGCGATGCCGATTGTAGGCTGCGCCGGGCATGCGAGAGGGGAAGCCGCGAATGAGCGACACCACGCCGGAGCGGCTGCGCCAGCAGGTTGCCGATGCCGGCGACCCATGGCAGCCGGACAATGTCTATTTCCAGCGCGCCGAGGCCCGGATGGACGCGCAATGGGCGGGCCTCGTCTACCCGTTCATCCGCCACTGCGATTTCAGCGATACGCTCGACCTCGCCTGCGGTCACGGCCGCAACAGCACCAAGCTGCTCGGCCTGGCGACGCGGCTGACGCTGATAGACGTGCAGCCCGGCAATATCGAGATCTGCCGCCAGCGCTTCCGCGACCACCCCAACGTCACCTGCCTTGTCGGCAATGGCTTCGGCATGCAGCCAATCCCCGATGTCAGCCTGACGCTGATCTATTGCTTCGACGCGATGGTGCACTTCTACCCCGAAGTGGTCCGCAGCTACCTGCGGGACGCGGCGCGGGTGCTGCAACGCGGCGGACGGGCGTTCATGCACCACTCCAACTACCCGCAAACCACCATCTGGTGGTCGAACCCGCATTCACGCAACACCATGACCCACACGCTGTTCGCCACCTACGCCGAGGAAGCCGGGCTGCTCGTGCTGCAGCAGAAGGTGTTGAACTGGGGCAGCGATGTCGATCTGGACTGTTTGAGTCTGGTAGAGAAGATTTAGCAAAAGAAGAGTCTTCTTTTTGTGAACAAAAAGAAGCAAAAAAACTTTATCCGCTGGAGACCCGGCCCGGACGGCGGGACTCCAGCGGACAAAAGTTTTTTGGTTCTTTTTTCAAAAAAGAACCCCTGCCTTACTCCGCTGCCGTCTCCGGCACATAGAGCGCGGAGCCCTTCTCCTTGAACGTCTCCGCCATCTGCTCCATGCCGGCCATCCGCTCGGCATCCTTGCGGATGTCCTGGGTGATCTTCATCGAGCAGAATTTCGGCCCGCACATCGAGCAGAAATGCGCCACCTTGTGGGCATCCTTCGGCAGCGTCTCGTCGTGGAACTGCCGCGCCGTGTCCGGATCGAGGCCCAGGTTGAACTGGTCCTCCCAGCGGAACTCGAACCGCGCCCGGCTGATCGCGTCGTCGCGCAGCTTGGCGGCCGGGTGGCCCTTGGCGAGGTCGGCGGCGTGGGCGGCGATGCGGTAGGTGATCACGCCGGTCTTCACGTCGTCGCGGTTGGGCAGGCCCAGATGCTCCTTCGGCGTCACGTAGCAGAGCATGGCGGTGCCGAACCAGCCGATCATCGCCGCCCCGATCGCCGAGGTGATGTGGTCGTAGCCCGGCGCGATGTCGGTGGTCAGCGGCCCGAGCGTGTAGAACGGCGCCTCGCCGCACTCGCGCAGCTGCTTGTCCATGTTGATCTTGATCTTGTGCATCGGCACATGGCCGGGGCCCTCGATCATCACCTGGCAACCCTTGGCCCAGGCGATCTTGGTCAGCTCGCCCAGCGTCTCCAGCTCGGCGAACTGGGCGGCGTCGTTGGCGTCGGCGTTGCTGCCGGGGCGCAGCCCGTCGCCCAGCGAGAAGCTCACGTCATACTTGCGCATGATGTCGCAGATCTCGTCGAACCGCTCGTACAGGAAGCTCTCGCGATGATGCGCCAGGCACCAGCGCGCCATGATCGAGCCGCCGCGCGAGACGATGCCGGTCACCCGCTTGGCCGTCAGCGGCACATAGGCCAGACGCACGCCGGCATGGATGGTGAAGTAGTCCACCCCCTGCTCGGCCTGCTCGATCAGCGTGTCCTTGAACACCTCCCAGTCCAGCTTGTCCGGGTCACCGCCCACCTTCTCCAGCGCCTGGTAGATCGGCACCGTGCCGATCGGCACCGGGCTGTTGCGCATGATCCAGGAGCGGATGTTGTGGATGTTCCGCCCGGTCGACAGGTCCATCACCGTGTCGCCGCCCCAGCGGATCGCCCAGACCAGCTTTTCCACTTCCTCGGCGGCCGACGACGTCACTGCCGAATTGCCGATATTGGCGTTGATCTTCACCAGGAAGTTGCGCCCGATGATGACCGGCTCCAGCTCCGGGTGGTTGATGTTGGCCGGGATAATGGCCCGCCCGCTGGCGATCTCGGCCCGCACGAATTCCGGGGTGACGAAGGCCGGAATGGCGGCGCCGAAGCTCTCGCCATCGGCGATGCGCGCTTCCGCCCCCTCCACCATCGCGGCGCGGCCGAGGTTCTCGCGATGCGCCACGTAGCGCATCTCCTCGGTGATGATGCCGGCGCGGGCGAACTCGAACTGCGTCACCAATTGGCCGCCGCGGCCGGCCAGCACCGTGCGCGGCGCCGGGCAGGAGGGCACCAGCTTGTCCTCGGGCACGAAGCCGTTGTCCTCGGGCTTCACCGCGCGGGCGGGAATCGCCTCGAAGCCGCGCCCGGCGATCCAGGGGCCGCGCACCGGGGCAAGGCCGGCTTCCAGGTCGATCTGGGCGTTCTGGTCGGTGTAGGGGCCGGAGGTGTCGTACAGCCGGAACGGCGGCTCGTTGGCCGTGGGGTGCAGGTCGATCTCGCGAAACGGCACCGCGATGTCCGGCCGGCCCTCGGGGCTGGAATAGACCTTGCGCGAGCCGGCCACCGGGCCGGTGGTGACGGCGGCGGGCTTCGTCTGGATATTCCCAGGCTTCGCTTGGATATTCCCCGGCTTCGCTTGGATATTCCCCGGCTTCGCTTGGATATTCATGGACCTCTCCTCTCGCGTGCGGCTGCCGGCGGGAGGGGGGGAAGATGTGGCTGTGCTGTCTTCCCGTCCCTACGCCGGCATGAACCGGATCAGGTTCTCAGGGTCACCGCGCTGCTCTCGCGAGCCGTCGGTATCTCAGCCCCCTGGCGGGGCACCCCTCGGATGCCATGAAGGTGTGCCCGTTGGCGGCAGGTGTCAATCAGGGGGAAGGGAAGGGTTCTTTTTTGAAAAAAAGAACCAAAAAACTTTTATTCGCTGGAGTCCCCCCGTCGCGGCCCGGTCTCCAGCGAACAAAGTTTTTTTGCGTCTTTTTGTTCACAAAAAGAAGACCCTCCTGCCTTCACGCCGCCACCACCCGAGGCGAGCGGATCGGCAGGTTGAACGCCGCCGCCACCAGGCCCGAGGCGGCGGTGGCCAGGAAGGCGGCGTCGTAGGTGCCGGTCCAGCCGAACACCAGCCCGCCCATCCAGGCGCCCAGGAAGCCGCCGATCTGGTGGCTGATGAAGCACACCCCGAACAGCGCCCCGATGTCGCGCACGCCGAACCGGCTGGCGATAACCGCGTTGGTCAGCGGCACCGTGCCCAGCCACAGCAGCCCCATCACGATGGCGAACAGCGCGGTGGATAGCACGTCCTTCGGCGACAGCCAGAACGCCAGGATGGCGGCGGCGCGCACCGTGTACAGCGCCGCCAGCACGTATTGCGGCGGCACGATCTGCCCCAGCCGCCCGCAGGCCCAACTGCCGACGATGTTCGCGCCGCCCACCAGCATCAGCGCCCAGGCGCCGGTGGAGGCCGGCATGCCGCACAGGCTCAGATAGCCCGGCAGATGGGTGGCCAGGAATGCCAGCTGGAAGCCGCAGGTGAAAAACCCCAGCGAAACCAGCACGAAATTGCGGTCCACCACCGCCAGCCGCACGGCGGCCATGGCCTTGCGCGGCGCCGGGCGCTCCAGCGCCGCCCGGTCCAGCGGCCCGCCCAGCGGCAGGGCGATCAGCAGCACGCCCGCCATCACCAGCAGCCCCAGCGCGCCGCCGCCATAGCCGATCGCCGCCGCCGCCACCGGCAGCAGCACCATCTGCCCCACCGAGCCGCCAGCGCTGGCCAGCCCGGTGGCCGAGGAGCGCCGCGCGGCTGGAAACGCCCGCGCCACCCCGGCCAGGGAAACGCCCCAGCCCAGAAACGCCATGCCAACGCCCGTCAGCAGCCCGATCCCCAGCATCACCGACCAGCTCGCCGGCACCAGCGCCGGCAGCGCGAAGCCGGCGGCATACAGCAGCGCCCCCAGCGCCTGCACCCGCGCCGCCCCGGCCCGGTCGGCCCAGGCGCCAGCCAGCGGCTGGGCGGCGCCCCAGGACAGGTTGTGGATGGCGATCGCCAGCGCGACATCGGCCAGCGGAATGCCCATGGCCGACAACGGCACCAGGAACAGCCCGAACGCCGCCCGGGTCCCCAGTGCCACCGACAGCGTGACCGAGCCGGCGATCAGGGCGCTGGTCTGCGCCGGCGTGTTGCGGACAGTGGCGGACATGCGGTCGTTCCCCGATGGGTATGACGCGACGCTATCCGATCGCGCCGCGCCGAGGCACCCCCCGGGCGCAAACCTGCTCAGCGCGCCAGCATCGGCCCCAGCGGCTTGCCACCGAAGATATGGACGTGGAAATGCGGCACTTCCTGCCCCGAATCGGGGCCCATATTGGCCAAAATCCGGTATCCAGGCGTCTCCAGCTCCAGTTGCCTGGCCACCGCGCCCACCGCGCGGAAGAACCCGGCGATCTCGCCCGCACTGCCCCGCGCCGTGAAGTCCGCCATCGAGACGTAGCGCGCCTTGGGGATCACCAGCACATGCACCGGCGCCTGTGGCGCGATGTCGTGGAAGGCCAGCGCCCAGTCGTCCTCGAACACCCGCCGACAGGGGATTTCCCCGCTCAGGATGCGGGCGAAAACGTTCTGGTCGTCATATTCGCCAAGGCCGCTGACCGGCATGTCATTTCCTCCGCACCGAAACCGGCCGCCATGGTGGGCGACCCGGCCCCGGGCAGCAAGACCCTCAGGGGATCTTGCGCGTCCCCACCCCCAGCGCCGCCGGCAGCGCCTGAGCGCGCGAGGCCTTCTCGGCGATGCCGGAAACCCCCTCGCGCCGCTGCAATTCGGCCCACACCTCGTCGGGCCGGATGCCGGCATCCACCCACAGCACCAGCAGGTGATACAGCACATCGGCACTCTCGGCGATCAGCGCATGGCGGTTGCCCGCCACCGCCTCGATCAGGCATTCGACGGCTTCCTCGCCGAATTTCTGCGCCACCTTGGCCGTCCCGCGCGACAGCAGCCGGGCCGAGTGGCTGACCGCGGGCGGCGCGTCGCGCCGGCTCAGCACCACGCCCCACAACCGGTCGAGCACCGCGGAGGAGGCGCCGATGGCCATCGGCGGCACCGGCCGGGGCGGCGGCATCTCGGGCGCGGCGCCGGTCTTGGCCTTTTTCGGCGCCGCGGTCTTTTTCTGCCCGGCCAGCTTCTTCGGCGCCGCGGCCTTCTTGGCGGCGGCCTTTTTCGGCTGGTCCTTGCCGCGCGTCTCTTTTTTCAACGATTTCGCCATCGCAATCCCTCAGGCGGCCACAGGCGCGGGCGGCACGGCGCGCGCAAGGCGCACCGGCAGGCCCGCGTCACCCAGGGCGGCCTTGACCTGGGCGATGGTGAACGTGCCGAAATGGAAGACGCTGGCGGCCAGCAGGCCGGTGGCGCCGGCGCGGGCGCCCTCCACGAAATGCTCCAGCGTGCCGACGCCGCCGGAGGCGATCACCGGCACCCGCACCGCGCCGCACACCGCGCGCAGCAGGTCGAGGTCGAAGCCGCGCCCGGTGCCGTCGCGGTCCATGCTGGTCAGCAGGATCTCCCCCGCCCCCAGCGCCGCTACCTGGCGGCACCACGCCACGGCCTCGATGCCGGTGTCGCGCCGGCCGCCATGGGTGAACACGGACCATTGGCCGGGCGCCACCTGCTTGGCGTCCACCGCCACCACCACGCACTGGCTGCCGAACTTCTCCGCCGCCTCGCGCACCAGCTCGGGCCGGGCGACGGCGGCGGAGTTGATGCTGCACTTGTCGGCGCCGGCCAGCAGCAGCCGGCGGATATCCTCCACCGCGCGGATGCCGCCACCCACCGTCAGCGGCAGGAACACGCGCGCGGCGGTGCGGCCGACCACGTCCAGGATGGTGTCGCGGTTTTCGTGGCTGGCGGTGATGTCCAGAAAGGTCAGCTCATCGGCGCCGGCGGCGTCGTACACCGCCGCCTGCTCCACCGGGTCCCCGGCGTCGCGCAGCGAGACGAAGTTCACACCCTTCACGACGCGCCCGTCCTTCACGTCCAGGCACGGGATGACCCGCAGCTTCAGCATGGCGCTCCCCTTTCGGCCGGGCTGTTTGCGCGGCTTCCCCGCGGTCATGCAAGCACGGAAATTGCACGGCGGGGGAGAGTGCGCGGTGGGGGTGGGGAAGGTCTTCTTTTTGTGAACAAAAAGAAGCAAAAAAACTTTGTTCGATTGGGCCTGCGCGGGGGCGGCGAGCTATCCGTCCGACAATTGCCAGACGAACAAAAGTTTTTTGGTTCTTTTTTTCAAAAAAGAACGCCTTCCTACGCCGCCAGCACCGCCAGCGCCTCAGGCAGCTTCACCCGCCCGTCATACAGCGCCCGCCCCACGATCACCCCCTCGACCGCCGTCGAACTGCCCACCGCCTGCTTCAGCGCCACCAGGTCGGCCAGCGCGCCGACCCCGCCCGAGGCGATCACCGGCGTGGAAATCCGCCCCGCCAGCCCCAGCGTCTCGTCCAGGTTCAGCCCGCCCAGCATGCCGTCGCGGCCGATATCGGTGTAGATGATCGCCGCCACCCCGGCATCCTCGAAGCGCAGCGCCAAATCCCCGGCCGCCAGCGTGGAGGTCTCGGCCCAGCCCTCGGTGGCCACCATGCCGCCGCGCGCGTCGATGCCGACGGCGATGCGGCCGGGATGGGCGCGGCAGGCTTCGGCCACCAGCGCCGGGTTCTTGGCCGCGGCGCTGCCCAGGATCACCCGGCTCACCCCCGCCGCCAGCCAGCGCTCGATGCCGGCCATGTCGCGGATGCCGCCGCCAAGCTGCACCGGCACCGTGGCGGCGGCCAGGATCGCCGCCACCGCGTCCCCGTTCACCGACTGCCCGGCGAAGGCGCCGTTGAGGTCCACTACATGCAGCCAGCGGCAGCCGCCCTCCTGCCAGGCGCGGGCCTGCGCGCCGGGGTCGTCGGAATAGACCGTGGCATCGGCCATCTCGCCGCGCCGCAGCCGCACGCAGGCGCCGTCCTTCAGGTCGATCGCCGGATAGAGCGTGAGTGCCATCAGCCCAGGCGCCCGCCGGCCTGCAGGATCTTGTAGAAGAACATGCCGCGGATGGTCTCGCCGCGGACCCGCGCATAGGCCGGATGCTCGCCCCAGGCGGTGTAGCCCATGGATTTGTACAGCGCGATCGCCGCCTGCTGGGTTTCGCGCACGTCCAGATTCAGCACGTGGTAGCCCATCGCCCGCGCCGCCTCCTCCACCCGCAGGGTCAGCAGGCGGGCCAGCCCGTGGCCGCGCGCGTAGGGCGCGATGAAGGAGTGCATCAGGTGGGCGGCGAAAGCCTGCGCCTCGTTGTTGCGCGGCGGGCGGACAAGCTGGGCGGAGCCGACCACCACCCCGTCCAGCCGCGCCACGTACAGTTCGCGCTCCGGCACCAGCAGCACGCCGCGGAAATAGCGTTCCAGCGCCTGCCGGCCCGGCGGAGCGACCCAGCCGAAGCCGCCGCCGTCGATGATCGCGGCGTCGGTCGCCTCGCACAGCGCGGCCAGGTCCTCGTCGGTCAGCTCCGTCAGCCGCTCCATCTGCATGGTGTGCGGCGGCGCTTCGGGTTGGGTGGTGTCGGCTTGGGTCTCGGGCATGGTCAGGGGGTCCAGCGGAGGAAATTGGCGAGGATGCGCAGGCCGACGTCCTGGCTTTTCTCGACGTGGAACTGGGTGCCGGCGCGGTTGCCGCGGGCGACCATCGCCACCACCGGGCCACCATACTCCGTGGTTGCCAGAATCTGCGACGCCTCGCCACCCCGCAGCGCGTAACTGTGTACGAAATAGGCGTGATCGCCCGGCACCAGCCCGTCCAGCAGCGGATGCGCGCCGGGGGTGAAGGCCAGCTCGTTCCAGCCCATCTGCGGCAGGCGCAGCGTGTCCGGCACCTCCAGTGCCGCGATCTCGCCGGTGATCCAGCCGAAGCCCTCGGTCACCTTGTGCTCCAGCCCGCGCGCCGCCATCAGCTGCATGCCGACGCAGATGCCCAGGAAGGGCCGGCCGGCCTCGACACTGTCCAGCACCGCCGCCCGCAGGCCGGGAATCGCGGCCAGCCCGGCGGCGCAATCGGCGAAGGCGCCCTGGCCGGGCAGCACGATGCGGTCGGCCTCGGCCACCTCCACCGGGTCGGCGGTCACCCGCACCCGCGCCGCGATGCCCGAACGCTCGGCCGCAAGCTGCAGCGCGCGCGAGGCGGAGGCGAGGTTGCCGCTGCCGTAATCGACCACCACCACCCTCATGCGGCGGCCCTCCCGGTGCGGGCGACGGCCAGGCCAGGCGCGGGCTGCGCCGCCCGGCCCCTCACAACGCCCCCTTGGTGGAGGGAATCGCGTCGCCAGCGCGCGGATCGGCCTCCACGGCCATGCGCAGGGCGCGCGCGGCCGCCTTGAAGCAGGCTTCGGCCACATGGTGGGCGTTGCTGCCGGCCTTCTGCGTGACATGCAGGGTGACCAGCGCGTTCATCGCGAAGGCGCGGAAGAACTCCTCGAACAGCTCGGTGTCCATCTCGCCGACCTTGGGGCGGGTGAACGCGACCGACCAGGCCAGGAAGGGCCGGCCGGAGATGTCCAGCGCCGCCTCGGCCAGCGCCTCGTCCATCGGCACCAGCGCCTGGCCGAACCGGCGGATGCCCCGCTTGTCGCCCAGCGCGCGGGCCAGCGCCTGGCCCAGCACGATGCCCACGTCCTCGGTGGTGTGGTGGAAGTCGATATGCAGGTCGCCCTTGGCGCGCACATGCAGGTCGATCAGCGCGTGGCGGGCCAGCGCGGTCAGCATATGGTCCAGGAAGCCGATGCCGGTGGCGATGTCGGCCCGCCCGGACCCGTCCAGGTCGAGCGTCAGGCTGATATCGGTTTCCGAGGTGGCGCGGGTGACGGTGGCGGTGCGGGTCATGCCGGCAGCATGTAGCAAACCCCCCCGCGCGGGGGAACCGGCGGGCGCCCCGGATGTAGTCGTTTTACCGACGATTTCATTCAAGCCCTCCCCGCCCGCCGCCGCCGCAAGCCATCCCCGCCCGCCACGCGGGCGGCCGGGCTTGTCCTGCCCGCCGACAAGGTCCATCTGCGCGGTCATGCAAAACACATCTCACGACCCGGTGGGCTGGCACGGCACCACCATCCTCTGCGTTCGCACCGCCAGCGGCGTCGCGATGGCCGGCGACGGCCAGGTCAGCCTCGGCCAGACCGTGGTGAAGGGCAATGCCCGCAAGGTACGCCGCATCGGCGCCGGCGGCGCGGTGCTGGCCGGTTTCGCCGGCGCCACCGCGGACGCCTTCACCTTGCTGGAACGCCTGGAAGCCAAGCTGGAGCGCTTCCCCAACCAGCTCGAACGCGCCTGCGTGGAACTGGCCAAGGACTGGCGCACCGACCGCTACCTGCGTCGGCTGGAAGCCATGATGGCCGTCGCCGACCGCGACCGCAGTTTCACCCTCACCGGCAACGGCGACGTGCTGGAACCCGAGGACGGGGTGATCGCCATCGGCTCGGGCGGCAACTACGCCCTGGCCGCGGCACGCGCCCTGCTAACCGTGGACGGCCTCTCCTCGGAGGAGATCGCCCGGCGGGCGATGCGGATCGCCGGCGATATCTGCGTCTATACCAATTACAACGTGATCGTTGAGACGATCGTTTAGGCAAGCGCTGGGCTCTGCCCAGACCCGCCAGGGGCCGCGCCCCTGGACCTCGACCCTCAAGGGCTGGGTTCCAGGTGCCGCGCCCTGGCCGTCCTGACCTTCCGGGCCACGCCCATAGGAAAACATTGATGGAAGTCCCCACCTACTCCCCCCGCGAGATCGTCAGCGAGCTGGACCGCTTCATCGTCGGCCAGGCCGACGCCAAGCGCGCGGTGTCGATCGCGCTGCGCAACCGCTGGCGCCGCCAGCAGTTGCCGGAGGGCATCCGCGAGGAAGTGATGCCCAAGAACATCCTGATGATCGGCCCGACCGGCTGCGGCAAGACCGAGATCGCCCGCCGCCTGGCCCGGCTGGCGCAGGCGCCGTTCATCAAGGTGGAAGCCACCAAGTTCACCGAGGTCGGCTATGTCGGCCGCGACGTGGAAAGCATCGTGCGCGACCTGGTGGAGATCAGCATCGCCATGCTGCGCGACTCCAGCCGCAAGGAGGTGCAGGCCCGCGCCGAACTGGCCGCCGAGGAGCGGCTGATCACCGCCCTGGTGGGCGAGCAGGCCGCCGCCGATACCCGCAGCAAGTTCCGCCGCATGCTGCGCGCCGGCGAGCTGGAGGAGCGCGAGATCGAGATCAGCCTGACCGAGCAGCCCGGCACGCCGATCGGCCAGATGGACATCCCCGGCATGCCGCCCGGCCAGATGATGAACCTGGGCGAGATGATGAAGGGCGTGTTCGGCCGCCCGGCCCAGGCCCGCAAGATGACCGTCGCCGCCGCCCGCGCCGCGTTGCAGCGCGAGGAGGCCGACAAGCTGCTGGACGGCGAGCAGCTCACCAAGAACGCGATCTCGCATGTCGAGGAGAACGGCATCGTCTTCCTGGACGAGATCGACAAGATCTGCGCCCGCAGCACGGAGGGCGGCATGCGCGGCGCCGACGTCTCCCGCGAGGGCGTGCAGCGCGACCTGCTGCCGCTGATCGAGGGCACGACGGTGGCCACCAAGCACGGCCCGGTGAAGACCGACCACATCCTGTTCGTGGCCTCCGGCGCCTTCCACCTGGCCAAGCCGGCCGACCTGCTGCCCGAATTGCAGGGCCGCCTGCCGATCCGCGTGGAGCTGGCGCCGCTGTCGCGCGACGATCTGCGCCGCATCCTGACCGAGCCGGAACACAACCTGCTGAAGCAGTACGAGGCGCTGATCGCCACCGAGGGCCTGACCCTGCGCTTCTCCGAGGACGCCATCGACGCGCTGGCCGACCTGGCGGCGGACATCAACGACCGGGTGGAGAACATCGGCGCACGGCGGCTGCAAACCGTGCTGGAGAAGCTGCTGGAGGAGATCAGCTTCACCGCCAGCGACCGCGGCGGCCAGGAAGTGGTGGTGGACGCCGCCTATGTGCGCGAGCGCGTGGCCCCGCTGGCCGCGCGGGGCGACCTCAGCCGGTTCATCCTGTAGCGGGCCCGGCGGCGGCGGCGCGTTTTTCTGGCCGCCGCCGCATTCCGTTATAACCTTCGTGCAAACGGAGGGCCTCATGAGCAGCCTGAAACTGACATCCATCGGCAACTCGGTCGGCGTCATCCTGCCCAAGGAGCTGCTGGCCCGGCTCGGCGTCGGCAAGGGCGACACGCTGCACGTGATCGAAACCGCCGACGGCATCCGCCTGACCACGGCGGACCCTGAGTTCGAGGCGCAGATGGAGGTGGCGCGCAAGCTGATGAAGCGCTGGCACAACGTGCTGCGCGAGCTGGCCAAGTGACCATCTGGCTCGGCCGGGCCCTCATCCTGGCCATCCACGACGAGCAGATCGCGCGCCACGGCGGCATGCCGGGGCTACGCGACGAGGGCTTGCTGGAAAGCGCGCTTGCGCGCCCGCTGAACCGTGCCGGCTATGCCGAGCCGGACATCGCGGAACTGGGCGCGTTCTACACGCTCGGCATCGCGCGCAACCACCTCTTTGTCGATGGCAACAAGCGGGTCGCCTTCGCCGCGCTGTTCACCTTCCTCGCGCTCAACGGGATGGAGTTCGAACCGCCCGAGGTGGAGGCGACCATGACAATCCTCAGCATGGCCGCCGGCGAGACCGACGACGACGCCTTCATCGCCTGGGTCCGCCGCCACGCCGCGCCGCCGGCCTGACACCCGGCGGGGTTGACGCCTTCCCCGCGCACGCGCACATGCTCGCCATGCCCCAGCCCGACCCCTTCCTGCAGCCCGAGGACCCCACCGCCGCCGCCGCCATCGCGGCCATCGGCGAGGATCTGGCGCTGTTCGACGACTGGATGGAGCGCTACCAGTACATCATCGAGCTCGGCCGCAAGCTGCCGCCCTTCCCGGAGGCGTGGGCCGACGACGCCCACCGCGTGCCCGGCTGCCAGAGCAAGGTGTGGATGGAGGCCGAAAAGCGCGACGGGCGGCTGTACCTGGCCGGCGCCTCGGACGCCGCCATCGTCGCCGGGCTGGTGGCGCTGCTGCTGCGCGTCTATTCCGGGCGGACTCCGGCGGAAATCATCGCCACGGAGCCGGTTTTCCTGAAGGAATTCGGCCTTTTGGAGGCGCTTTCGACCAATCGCGGCAACGGTATCGCCGCCATGGCCCGGCGCATCCGCGACGCCGCCGCCCACTACGCCTGACGCCGCGGCCGTGCATCCGGGCGGCCGCTACCCCGGCCTGCGCGTCGCCGCATTCCTGGCGGCGATCTTCATTCCGGCCGGCATCACCACCGCGTTCCTGCCGCTCTGGCTGGCTGATCGCGGGTTGTCGGCGGCCGGGATCGGCCAGGTGCTCGGCATCTCCACCTTCGGCCGGCTGCTGGCCACCCCGGGCTGGGGACGGCTGGCCGACCGCTTCGGCGGGCGGCGGGCGGTGCTGGCGGCGGCGGCGGCGCTGGCGATGCTGGCGTCGCTCGCCTTCCTGCCGGCGCAGGGCTTCGCGGTGCTGCTGCTGGCGACAGTGGCGCAGGGGGCCAGCGCCTCCGCACTGATGCCGGTGGCCGATGCGCTGACCCTGGCGCTGGCCCGCGAGGGGCGGCTGGAGTACGGGCGGGTGCGCGCGGTCGGCTCGACGGCGTTCATGGGGGCCACGGCGGCGGGCGGCTGGCTGGTGGACCGGCTGGGCGTGCGCGTGCTGCCGCTGCTGCTGGCGGCCGGCTACGGCGCGGCCGCCGCCCTGGCGCGCCTGCTGCCGGAGCCGCAGGCGGCCCCGCATGCCGGGCACGGGCGCGGCGGCACGCGGCTGCTGGCCTATCGCCCGTTCCTGCTGACGCTCGCCGCCTCGGCACTGATCCAGGGCGGGCATGCCGCCTATTACGGCCTCGCCTCGCTGCACTGGCGGCGGCACGGGCTGAGCGACACCATGATCGGCCTGCTCTGGGCGGAGGGGGTGGTGTCGGAGATCGCGCTGTTCTTCTGGGGCCGCCGCCTGGCCGAGCGGCTGGGCCCGGCCGGGCTGACCGCGCTGGCCGCCTCGGCCGCGATGCTGCGCTGGACGGTGACCGGGCTGACCACCGCCCTGCCGGCGCTGCTGGCCGTGCAGGTGCTGCACGGCGCCACCTACGGCATGCAACACCTCTCGGCGATGCTGATGCTCAGCCGCACCGTCGCCCCCGAGCGCGCCGCCACGGCGCAGACGCTGCATGCCACGCTGGGCAGTTCGGTGCCCACCGGGCTGCTGATCTGGGCCACCGGCAGCCTGTACGACGGCAGCGGCGCGGTGTTCCTGGCGATGGCGCTGCTCGGCGCGCTGGCGCTGCCGCTGGTGTCCGGGCTGCATCGCGCCTGGGTGCGGCACGCCTGAACGATCCGCCGGGAGTTGCGGCCCCGCCGCCGCCGGGGCAGCATCGGCGCGCACAGCACAAGGCTCGCCGCATGGATCTGCCCGCCACATGGACCTGATCGTCCGCAACACCCGCCTGTCCTGCGACCCGGTGGCGCCGCCGGTCGATATCGGGGTGCGGGACGGGCGGATCGTGGCAATCGAGCCGGGGCTGCGCGCCGAGGCGCGCGAGGTCTACGACGCCGGCGGCTGCATGGCCTGCGGCGGCTTCTGCGAGACCCATATCCACCTGGAAAAGTCGCGCATCATTGACCGCTGCGCCCCCGCCAATGGGCGCGACGCCATGGCGGTCAGGCGCATCTCCGACATCAAGCACACGTTCACGGTGGAGGACGTGGTGGCCCGCGCCCGCCAGACGCTGGAGGCCTGCCTGGCGAACGGCGCCACGCGGATGCGCGCGCATGTGGAGCTGGACCCCAAGGTGGGGCTGCGCGGCTTCGAGGGCGTCAGGCGGCTGGCGCGGGACTACGCCTGGGCGATCGACATCGAGATCTGCGTGTTCCCGCAGGAGGGGCTGACCAACAACCCCGGCACCGACGAGTTGCTGGTCGCCGCCCTGCGCGACGGCGCCACCGTGGTCGGTGCCGCGCCCGCCTACGACACCGACCACGCCGCCCAGATCCGCCGCATCTTCGCGCTCGGCCGGGAATTCGATGTCGATATCGACATGCACCTGGATTTCGGCAACTCGCCGGAGGGGATGGATATCCACCTGGTCTGCGACCTGACCGAGCAGTACCGGCTCGGCGGCCGGGTCACCGTGGGCCATGCCACCATGCTCTCCACCATGAAGCTGCCCGACCTCAAGGCGCTGGCGAGGCGCATCGGCGATGCTGGCGTGGCGGTGACGGTGCTGCCGGCCACCGACCTGTTCCTGATGGGCCGCGACCAGACCGACAATATCCGCCGCGGGCTGGCCGACGTGAACCTGCTGGCGGCGCACGGCGTCACCTGCAGCCTGTCCACCAACAACGTGCTGAACCCGTTCACCCCGTTCGGCGATTGCAGCCTGGTGCGGATGGGCAACCTGCAGGCCAATGTGTGCCAGATCGGCGAGGCCGGGGGGCTGCGCGAGATCTTCGCCATGCTCACCGAACGCTCCGCAAAGCTGATGAATTTGCCGGATTATGGCCTGAAAATCGGCAATCCGGCCGATATCGTGGTGGTCGACGCCACCTCCCCCGAGCAGGCGATCGCCGAGATCAGCCCGCCGCTGGCCGCCTTCAAGCGCGGCCGCCGCACGCTGACCCGCGCCCGCCCCCAACTGCATGCCCCCGAACCACATGCCTTGGCAGGAGCCACTCCATGAGCCTGACCCGCGCCACGCTGGAGGCGCTCGACCGCACCGACCCGCTGGCGCATTTCCGCGACCTGTTCGCCCTGCCCGAGGGGGTGGTCTACCTGGACGGCAACTCGCTGGGCGCCCGCCCGCGCGCCACCGCCGCCCGCGTGGCGGCGGTGGTGGAGCGGGAATGGGGCGAGGGGCTGATCCGTAGCTGGAACGACGCCGGCTGGATGAACCTGCCGGCGCGCGTGGGCGACAAGATCGGCCGGCTGGTCGGCGCGCCCGCCGGCAGCGTGATGGTGGGCGACAGCACCTCGGTCAACCTGTTCAAGATGCTCGGCGTGGCGCTGGCGCTGCGGCCGGACCGGCGGGTGATCGTCTCGGAGCGGCGCAACTTCCCCACCGACCTCTATGTCGCCGAGGGGCTGGCCGCGCTGCTGGCGCAAGGCCACACGCTGCGGCTGGTGGAGCCGGAGGAGCTGCCGCACGCCATCGACGACCGCGTGGCGGTGGTGATGCTGACCCATGTGAACTACCACACCGGCGCCATGCACGACATGGCGGCGCTCACCCGCCGGGCGCACGCGGCCGGGGCGCTGGCGCTGTGGGACCTCGCCCATTCGGCCGGCGCGGTGCCGGTGGACCTGACGGCGGCCGGCGCCGACCTCGCGGTGGGCTGCGGCTACAAATACCTCAATGGCGGGCCCGGCGCGCCGGCCTTCCTGTATGTCGCGCCGGCCTTGCAGGAGCGGGCGCGCTACCCGATCACCGGCTGGCTGGGCCACGCCGCGCCGTTCGCCTTCGAGCCGTCCTACCGCCCGGCCGGCGGCATCGCGCGCGCCCTTGTCGGCACGCCGCCGGTGCTGAGCCTGGCCGCGCTGGAAGTGGGGGTGGACATCGCCCTGCAGGCGCCGATGGACCAGCTGCGCGCCAAATCGCTGCGGCAGACCGCGCTGTTCGCCGAGCTGGTGGGGCAGGAATGCAGGGAATGGGAGTTCCACCTCGTCTCCCCCACCGATCCGGCCCATCGGGGCAGCCAGGTCAGCCTCGCGCATCCGCGGGCCTATGCAATCATGCAGGCGCTGATCGCGCGCGGGGTGATCGGCGATTTCCGCGCGCCCAACATCCTGCGCTTCGGCATGACGCCGCTGTACCTGCGCCACGCCGAGCTGTGGGACGCGGTACAGGCGCTGCGCGCAGTGATGCAGGACGGCGAGTGGGAGCGGCCGGAGTACCAGGCCCGCCGCGCGGTGACCTAGAGCGTGATGACCGGAGGTGGAATCACCGGAGGTCTGAATCACGCGACAAAACAAACCGTCAGAGCGTGATGACCGCTTCTTTCAGCGGTCATCACGCTCTGACGCACGCGGGCGTTGAAACCGCCGCCCCGGCGGGATTAGCGTGGCGGCGAACCGGACGGAGGTTGCCCATGGCCCCGCGCGCCGTTGCCGTCCTCGCAGCCCTGGCCGTGCTGGCGTTCGCGGCGCCGGCCCGGGCGGACGCGATCGACGGCGCCTGGTGCCTCGCCAGCACCGGGCGGATGGTGATCGACGGCCCGGCGATCCAGACGCCCGGGGGCGCGCGGATCACCGGCGATTATTCGCGCCACGCCTTCCGCTACATCGTGCCGGCCGGCGAGCCGGGGGCGGGCAGCGAGGTGCATATGATCCTGCTGGGCGAGGAGGCAGTGCAGGTGCAGGTGGGCGCCGGCCCGGCCCGAACATGGCACCGCTGCGGGCCGGACGTGAGCTGACCTGCCCCGGCGGGCGGGCGGCGGGGCCTTGTCAGCCTTGATACCCGAACCGCTCAGGGGGCCGGCAGCGCCGCCGCGATGTCGTGGAACAGCCGCGCCGGCAGGGTGCCGCCGGTGATGGCGTGCATCGGCGCGTTGTCGTCGTTGCCCATCCACACGCCGATGATCCGCCCGCCGATATAGCCGATGAACCAGGCGTCGCGGTAATCCTGGGTGGTGCCGGTCTTGCCGGCCACCAGATGCCCCGCCACCGCGGCCGCCTGGCCGGTGCCGCGCGCCACCACCGCCGTCAGCATGCGCGCCATCATCGCCGCGAGGTCGGGGTTGACCACCCGGACGGGGGCGGGCTGGGCCAGCTTCACATCGTGCCCGTCCGCCCGCACCGCCGCCAGCCCGGTCGGCACCACCAGCCGGCCGCCGTTGAAGAACGTCGCGTAGGCGGCGGTCATCGGCAGCAGCCCGACATCGGAGGTGCCCAGCGCGATCGAGTCGTTGGCCTCCAGCTTGCCGCCGATGCCCAGCCGGTGCGCCACCGCCACCACCGCCCCCGGCCCGCCGGCGGCGATCAGCAGCCGCACCGCCACCGTGTTGATCGACTGCGCCAGCGCCTCCTCCACGGTGATCTCGCCGAGGTATTTGCGCTCAAAATTCGACGGGCTCCAGTTTCCCAGCCGGATCGGCGCGTCCAGGATCGGGTCGTCCGGGCGGATGCCCTTCTCCAGCGCCGCCAGCCAGACGAACGGCTTGAAGCTGGAGCCGGGCTGGCGGCGCGCCACCACGGCGCGGTTGTACGGGCTGGTGCGATAGTCGCGCCCGCCGGCCATCGCCTGCACGCCCCCGGTGGCGGCGTCCAGCACCACCACCGCCGCCTGGCCGACCCCGGCGGCCTTGCCCGGCCCGTCCAGGATGGCGGCCAGCCTGGCCTCCACGATGCCCTGCAGCGGCAGGTCCATCGTGGTGCGCACCACCGCGTCCGCCCCCTCCGGCAGCACCGCCTGCACCTGCTCGGCCGCCCAGTCGGCGAACCAGCCGGAAGCGGGGGAAGGGCGCGGCGGGAAGGCGATCTCGGCCGAGGCGGCCTGCGCCTGGGCGGCGGTGATGGCGCCGGTATCGGCCATCGCGGCCAGCACCTCGCGCCCGCGCGCGGCGGCGGCCTGCGGGTCGGCGCGGGGGTTGAAGCGCGAGGGCGCGCGCGGCAGCCCGGCGATGACGGCCGCCTGCCACAGCGACAGGTCGCGCGCCGAGACGCCGAAATACAGATGCGCCGCCGCATCCACCCCCCAGGCGCCGCTGCCCAGGTAGACCCGGTTGAGCCATATCTCCAGGATTTCCCGCTTGGTGAAATGCCGCTCCAGCCACAGCGTCAGCAACAGCTCCTGCACCTTGCGGCGGAAGGTGCGGGCGTTGGTCAGGAACAGGTTCTTGGCCACCTGCTGGGTGATGGTGGAGCCGCCCTGCACCAGCCGGCCGGCGCGCAGGTTGACGAAGGCGGCGCGCGCGATGCCGACCAGGTCGAGGCCCATATGCGACCAGAAGCGCCGGTCCTCCACCGCCACCGCCGCCTTGGGCAGCCAGGGCGACATCTGGCTGAGCCGCAGCGGCTCGCCCACCACGTCGCCGAAGGTGGCGATGATGTGGCCGCGGTCGTCGGCCAGCGTCAGGCTCGGGCGGCGGGCCGCGTCCAGCGCCGCTTCCGGGCGCGGCAGGTCCCAGGCGAACCACAGCAGCGCCAGCCCCATCGCCACCGCGCCCCACACGCCCAGCACCACCGCCCAGCGCAGCAGCCGCCAGCGCGCCCGGCGCGGCGCGGCACCGCCCGCCGGCCCGCGCACCGGACCGCCGGCAGGCGGGCGGCGGCGGGGCGGCAGCGGCGGCGGAACCCGCGAGGGGCGCCGGTCATGCGGCGAGATCTGGGGCGGCCGGTACATCGCCCCCTCACTACCGCGCGGCGTGGCGCGTCGCCACTCCCGCCGCTTGCGGACGGCCGCCGCGCCGCGCAGAATCGGCACCGAAACAGGGGGTCCCATGCAGGGCATTTTCATCGACGCGGGCGACGAGCTGGCGGAGGTTTTCGCCAAGGTGAGGCTGGCGGACGACCCGCCGGTGGTGGTGAACCGGCAGGAACACGTGGCCGCCGCCGACCTGCCGCGCCTGCTGGCCGGCCAGGATTTCGTGCTGAACGACCACAGCCACATGCCCACCGCCGCGATGGTCACCTGCGTCGGCCTGAAGCACGTGATCTTCCTGGGCACCGGCGCGCGCAGCTACATGAACCCCGAGGAGCTGGCGAAGCTCGGCATCACCGTCCACATCATCAAGGGCTATGGCGACACCGCCGTGGGCGAGCACGCGATCGCGCTGATGTGGGCCGGCGCCCGCGGGCTGGCGCTGATGGACCGCGGCGTGCGCGCCGGCGGCTGGCCGCGCACCGAGGGCATGCAGCTCACCGGCAAGACGCTGGGACTGCTGGGCTTCGGCGGCATCGCGGCCGAGGTGGCGCGGATCGCCCACGGCTCGGGCATGCGGGTGCTGGCCTGGAACCGCTCGCCCAAGGCCGCGCCGGGGGTGACCTTCGTGGACCTCGACACGCTGCTGGCCGAAAGCCATGTGCTCAGCATCCACCTGCTGCTGAACGACGAGACGCGCGGCTTCCTCTCGGCCGAGCGGATCGCCCGGCTGCGGCCCGGCGTGCTGCTGGTCAACACCGCCCGCGGTGCCGTGATCGACGAGCCGGCGATGATCGCCGCACTGCGCAGCGGCCAGATCGGCCACGCGGCGCTGGACGTGTTCACCGAGGAGCCGCTCCCGGCCGGGCACGAACTCGCCAGGCTGGAGAACGTGACCCTCTCGGCCCACAGCGCCTTCCGCACCCCCGAGGCCAGCGAGACGCTGCTGCGCCGGGCGCTGGACATCGCGCGGCGGGTCAGCGGGATGTAGCGCGTGATGACCGCGGGTGGAACCACCGGAGGTTTGAACCACGCGATGAAACGAGACGCTCGAGCGTGATGACCGCTTCTTTCGGCGCTCATCGCGCTCCAGCCGCCCAGTCGGCGATCCGCCGGGCGTTGCCGGCCCAGGTATAGTCGCGCGCCACCAGCTCGGCGCGGGCGGCGGCACCCAGGCGCAGGCGCAGGGCCGGATCGTCGATCAGGCGCTGGATCGCCCGCCACATCGCGCCGTCCTCGTCCGGGTCGAACAGCAGCGCGGTGCGCTCGTGCTCTAGCAACTCGCGGATGTTCGGCTGGTCGGGGGCGACGATGGCGCGGCCGGCGGCCATGTAGTCGAAGATCTTCAGCGGCGAGGCGTAGGGCACCACTTTCGGCTGCAACGCGATGTCGAACCCGGCGACGTGACCGGGCACCTCGGCATGGTCCACCAGGCCGGTGAAGCGCACCCGCGCGGCGATGCCGAGTTCGGCGGCCAGCGCCTCCAGCTCGGGCCGGGCTGGGCCGTCACCGATCACCGTCAGGCCGACCGCCTGGGGGCCGGTCTGGGCGGCGATGGCGCGCAGCACCGCGTCCATGCCGTGCCAGCTGCGCACGAAGCCGACGAAGCCGAGCACGACCACCTCCGGCGCCGGACGCGCCGCCGGCTCGGGGAAGCGCTCCAGCACGATGCCGTTCGGCACCACCTCGATCCGCTCGCGGGGCACGCCGGCGGCCGCGATGATGTCGCGCAGCACGCCGGTGACCGGCAGCACCCGGTCCGCCGCGCGCCAGACATACCGCTCCAGCGCGTGCGCCAGCCGGCGCAGCCGCAGGCCGCCGAAGCGGATGCGCTCATCGGCCAGCGGCGAATTCACCTCCAGCACGAAGGGCAGCCGGCGGCGGCGGGCGAGCCAGGTGCCGGCCAGATAGTACAGGTTGTAGCGCTCGTACAGCATATCGGGCCGGAAGCCGTCGCAGGCGCGGGCCAGCCGCCGATAGGCCGGCAGGTTGTAGGCCAGTTCCGCCAGTTCCCCGGCCGCCCCCGGCAGCAGCCGGCGCAGCAGCGCCACCATCCGGCTCTCACCGCCGAAGCCGGACTCGGCGTAGAAGCCGGGGCCGACCACCAGCACCTCGTGCCCGGCGGCGCGGAAGGCGTGCACCAGTTCCTCCACATGCACGCTCTGCCCGTCCCGAGACTGGATCCGGTGGCTGTAGAGAATGCGCATACGGTCCGCCCCTCGCCCCGCCGGCGTGGCGGGCGCGGGCGAACCTGCCTTAGCCGCGCCGGATTTGGAAGGGTCGCGGACCGGTCATGGCTGGTTCCGGGTCATACGTGATCCCAGGTCATACGTGATCGTAGTCCACCACCACGCGCGGGCTGGTCGGGCGGGCCTGGCAGGTGAGCACGTAGCCGGCCGCCAGTTCCCAGGGTTCCAGCGCGTAGTTCAGCGCCATCTCGGCGGTGCCTTCCAGCAGCCTGGCGCGGCAGGTGGAACACATGCCGCCCTTGCAGGCGAACGGCAGGTCCATGCCGGCGCGCAGCGCGGCGTCCAGGATCGCCTCGCCGGCCGCCACCGGCACGTCGCGACGCTTGCCGTCGACGATCAGCGAGGCGACATGCGCGGGCGGGGCATCCGGCGCCACCGGGGGCGCCGGGCGCGGCCGCCCGCCGAGCGCCGAGACGAAGCGCTCCACATGGATCGCCGCCGGCGGCAGGCCGAGTTCGGCCAGCGTGGCCGGCAGCGTGGCGAGCATCTCCTCCGGGCCGCAGACGAAGGCGTGGTCCACCGCCGCCGCCGGCACCAGCGTGCGCAGCAGCAGGCGCGCCTTGTCGGCGTCCAACCTGCCGTTCAGCACCGGCACGTCCTGCTCCTCGCGGCTCAGCACGTGGAACACCGAGAGACGGTCGAGGAAACGGTCCTTCAGCGCCTCCAGCTCCTCCAGGAACAGCACCTCGGCGCTGGAGCGGTTGCCGTAGAACAGGAAGAAGCGGCTGCGCGGCTCGCCCGCCAGCACCCCGCGCAAGATGGACAGCACGGGGGTGATGCCGGAGCCGGCGGCGAAGGCCACGTGCACCCGGCCGTCGCCGGGCGCGCCGGCCAGGCCGAAGCGGCCGGTGGGGGTCATCACGTCCAGCTCCAGGCCCGGCCGCGCGGCGGCGCAGAGCCAGGTGGAGAACAGCCCGCCCGCCACCCGCTTCACCGCGATGCGCGGGGCGGGGTCGTCCGGCGCCGAACACAGAGAGTAGGAGCGCCGCACCTCCTCGCCCTCCAGCGTGGCGCGCAGGGTGAGGTACTGGCCCGGCGAGAAGCGGTATTCGCCGGCCAGCGGCGGCGGCACCGCGAAGGCGATGGAAACCGCGTCCGCCGTCTCCTGCCGCACGTCGGCGATGGCCAGGCGATGAAACCGCGGCGGGCGGGTCAGCGAATTCATCGGCTCAATGGCACTTGAAGGCATCGAACGGCTCCCGGCAGGCGCGGCAGCGCCACAGCGCCTTGCAGGCGGTGGAGCCGAATTCGGCGATCTGCTCGGTATCGCCCGAGCCGCAGCGCGGGCAGGCGACCTGCTCGACGCCGAACAGCGCCCGCCGGCCGCCGCCCGGCGGCGGCGGGGCGATGCCGTATTCGGCCAGCTTGCGGCGGCCGGCCTGGCTCAGCCAGTCGGTGGTCCAGGCCGGCGACAGCACCGTGGTCACCAGCGCCTCGCCCAGCCCGGCGCGGGCGAGGGCGAGGCGGATTTCCGCGGCGATCATGTGCATCGCCGGGCAGCCGGAATAGGTGGGCGTGATGACCACCTCCACCCGCCCCCCGGCGACCCGGACATCGCGCAGCACGCCGAGATCGGCGATCGACAGCACCGGGATCTCGGGATCGACGACGGCGGCTGCGGCCTCCCAGGCGCGGGCGCGCAGGGTCTCGGCGGCGGTCATCACCATACCGCCCCCGGAATGCTGCGCTGGACGTGCTGCAACTCGGCCAGCAGATAGCCCATATGTTCGCTGTGACGGCCCTGGCGGCCGCCCTGCTGCATCCAGCCATCCTCCGGCATGGCCAGCGTCGCCTGCGCCAGCACCCGCGCCACCATCGCCCGCCAGCCGGGGCGCAGGCCGGACGGGTCGATGCCCTCGCCCGCCTCGATCGCCGCCCGCTCCACGGCGTCGACGGCGAACATCTCGCCGGTATAGGGCCACAGCGCGTCCAGCGCCGCGGCGGCGCGGGCGTGGCTCTCCCCGGTGCCGTCGCCCAGGCGGACCACCCATTCGCCGGCATGGCGCAGGTGGTAGGCCATCTCCTTCTCCGCCTTGGCGGCGATCGCGGCCAGGGTGGCGTCGCGCGAGGCCATCATCGCCGTCCAGTACGGCAGGGCGAAGGCGGCGTAGAGGAACTGGCGGAGCATCGTCGCCGCGAAGTCGCCGTTCGGCTGCTCCACCAGCAGCAGGTTGACATAGGCCCGCTCGTCGCGGCGATAGGCGAAATCGTCCTCGTCGTGCCCGGCCGCCTCCAGCGTGCCGGCATGGGCGTAGAGCGACCGGGCCTGGCCAATCAGGTCCAGCCCCATGTTCGCCAGCGCCATGTCCTCCTCCATCATCGGCGCATGGCCGCACCACTCGGACAGGCGATGGCCGAGGATCAGCGCGTCATCGGCCCGGCGCAGCACGTACTGCACCGGCGGCGACGGCGCGACCTGGATGGAACCCGGCATGGCGGCGGTTCCCTCGCGTGACGGCACGTGCGTCACATATGCCCGACCTCGTCGGGGATCTCGTAGAAGGTGGGGTGGCGGTAGATCTTGGAGGCCGCCGGCTCGAACAGCATGCCCTGGTCGGCCGGGTCGGAGGCGGTGATGGCGTTGGACGGCACCACCCAGATGGAGATGCCCTCGCCGCGCCGGGTGAACAGGTCGCGCGCCGCCTGCAACGCCAATGCGGCGTCGGTGGCGTGCAGCGAGCCGACATGCTTGTGGCTGAGGCCGTTGCGGGAGCGGAGGAACACCTCCCAGAGCGGGATCGCGGCGGTCGGCATGGGGTTTCCTCCGGCTCAGGCGGCCGCCTGGCGGCGCTTGGCGGCATGGGCGAGGGCGGCGTCGCGGACCCAGCCGCCCGCCTCATGCGCGCGGCGGCGGGCGGCCAGGCGCTCGCGGTTGCAGGGGCCGTTGCCGGCCAGCACCCGCCTGAACTCGTCCCAGTCGATCGGCCCCGGCCGCCAATGGCCGGCCTCGGCGTCGAACCGCAGCGCCGGGTCGGGGATGGCGAGGCCGAGGAAATGCGCCTGCGGCACCGTGGCGTCGATGAATTTCTGCCGCAGCTCGTCGTTGGAGAAACGCTTGATCTTCCAGCGCGTGGACTGGTCGCTGTGCTGGCTCTCGCCGTCGGGCGGGCCGAACATCATCAGGCAGGGCCACCACCAGCGGTCCAGCGCGTCCTGCGCCATCGCCTGCTGCGCGGCGTTGCCCCGGCTGAGCGTGAGCATGATCTCGTAGCCCTGGCGCTGGTGGAAGCTCTCCTCCTTGCAGACGCGGATCATGGCGCGCGCATAGGGGCCATAGGAGCAGCGGCAGAGCGGGATCTGGTTCATGATCGCCGCGCCATCGACCAGCCAGCCGATCGCGCCGATATCGGCCCAGGTGAGGGTCGGGTAGTTGAAGATTGAGGAATATTTCGCCCGTCCGGCCAGCAACTGGTCCACCAGCTGCTCGCGCGCGCTGCCCAGCGTCTCGGCTGCGGCATACAGATAGAGCCCGTGGCCGCACTCGTCCTGCACCTTGGCCAGCAGGGCCGCCTTGCGGCGCAGCGAGGGCGCGCGGGTGATCCAGTTGCCTTCCGGCAGCATGCCGACGATTTCGGAATGCGCGTGCTGGGAGATCTGGCGCGTCAGCGTCCGCCGGTAGGCCTCGGGCATCCAGTCATTGGGCTCGATGCGCTCGTCCGCGTCGATGCGCGCCTGGAAACGGGCCATGGCGACGGCTTCGTCCGGCCCGGTCTCGGCGGCCTCCGGGGCGGCATTCAGGGCCTGCGTGTACATCGCGGTCTCCCTTCGCTGCGGCGCATGTTATGTCACCAAATTCTCTATGGCAAGGAATTTTGGTAACATTTCCCCGTCCGCGATCCACCGCTGCGTTTCCATCGGGGCCGTGCCACACTGCCCGGCGAGGAGACCGCCATGGCCAACGCGCCGCCCGTCACCGTGCCGGAACTGGACCTCGATCCGTTCGCCCCGGCCTTCTTCGACGACCCGTACCCGGGCCACACCGCGGTGCGCGAGACCGCGTCGGTGGTGATGCTCAGGCCCCATGGCTGCTTCGCCACCGGCCGGCATGCCGAAATCCGCGCGATGCTGGACAACTGGCAGGACTACGTGTCCGGCCGCGGCGTCGGCATCACCGACTACGCCCATGCCCCGCCGTTGCGCGGCCCGGGCATGCTGCTGGAAACCGACCCGCCGGTGCACACCAGGCGCCGGGCGGTGGTGAACAAGGTGCTCTCGCCGGCCGTGGTGCGCGCCCTGCGCGCGCCCTTCGCCGCCGCGGCCGAGCGCATCGTCGGCCGCGCCGTGGCGATGGGGCGCTGCGACGGCATCGCCGACCTCGCCGAGGCCTACCCCCTCGCCGTCTTCCCCGACGCGCTGGGCATGCCCGCGCAGGGGCGGGAGAACCTGCTGCCGTTCGGCAGCTTCGTGTTCAACGCGATGGGCCCCAACAACGCCCTGCTGCAAGCCTCGTTGGCCGAATTGCCGCCGCTGGCCGCCTGGGTCACCACCCAGTCGCGGCGCGAGGCGCTGGCCCCGGGCGGCTTCGGCATGGCCCTGCACGAAGCCGCCGACGCCGGCGACATCACGCCGGAGGAAGCCGCCCTGCTGGTGCGCGCCCTGCTCTCGGCGGGCGTGGACACCACGGTGAACGCGATCGGCGCGGCGCTGTATTGCCTGGCCCGCTTCCCGGCCGAGTGGGACCGCCTGCGCGCCCAGCCCAGCCACGCCCGCAACGCCTTCGAGGAGGCGATCCGATACGAATGCCCGGTGCAGACCTTCTTCCGCACCACCGCCCGCCCGGTGGAGCTTGGCGGCACGCCGATCCCCGAGGGCAGCAAGGTGCTGATGTTCCTGGCCGCCGCCAACCGCGACCCGCGCCGCTGGGACGATCCGGACCGCTACGATATCACCCGCCCGACCGCCGGCCATGTCGGCTTCGGCGCCGGCATCCATATGTGCGTGGGCCAGGTGCTGGCGCGGCTGGAGGGCGAGGCGGTGCTGACGGCGCTGGCCCGGCGGGTGGCGCGCATCGAGATCACCGACACCCCGGTCCGCCGCCACAACAACACGCTGCGGGGCCTGGCGACCCTGCCGCTGCGCCTGCATCCTGCCTGAAGGGGAGAAAACCGTTCGAAAGGGGGGAGATGGTGGAGCCAAGCGGGATCGAACCGCTGACCTCCTGAATGCCATTCAGGCGCTCTCCCAGCTGAGCTATGGCCCCACTCTCATCCAGCCCCCGCTGGTTCGGGGGTGTCCCCTTGTCGGGGAGGCGCGCATATAACCCCCCGGGCAGCGACGGGCAAGCCCCTCCGGCACGGATCGCATGCAAAACCCGCTATGGCACCCCTCCGACGAAGCGATGGCCGCCAGCAACATCGCGGCCTTCATCGAATGGCTGCGCGCCGGCGGCCGGCACAGCCCCGCCGGGCCGGCCGGCGTCGCCGCCTGGGCGCAGGCCGAACCCGCCGCCTTCGCCCGCGCGATCAGCGATTTCGCCGGGCTGGACCCGGCCTTGGGCTATGCGGAAAACCTCGCGCGGGCCGCCACCGGGCGGGTGGTGCTGCTGCGGCCGGCCGGCCGGCGGGAGATCGCCGCCGCGGCGCTGTCCGGCCCCGGCCTGCCCGCCCGCATCGCCGCCATGCTCAAGGCGGGATGCTCGGGCATGCTGCCCGCCCAGGCGGCCGACCACCTGCTGTGGTTCGACCTGCGCCCGGACGAGCGCCTGCTGTGGGCCGGTGGTCTCATCGACCCGTGGCCCCTGGGCGCCCTGCTGGCCGGCGCCACGCTGATCCTGTGCGACCCCGCACCGGCCGACCCGCAAGCGGCGGCGGCGCGCGAGGGCGCGCGGCTGCTCAGGCGGCCTGCCGCAGGTCCGGCGACACGGTGAACGCCGCCTCGGTGGCCGCGCGCAGCTCGTCCAGCATCACGCCCGGCGCCAGTTCCAGCAGCACCATGCCGCCGCCCTTGCGGTCCACCGCGAACACCGCGAGGTCGGTCACCACCATGTCCACCACCCCCGCGCCGGTCAGCGGCAGGGTGCAGCGGTGCAGCAGCTTCGGCTTGCCGCCCGCGGTGTGCTCCATCAGCACCACCACGCGGCGCACGCCGGCCACCAGGTCCATCGCCCCGCCCATCCCCTTGACCATCTTGCCGGGGATCATCCAGTTCGCCAGGTCGCCGTTCTCGGCCACCTGCAGCGCGCCCAGGATCGAGATGTCGATATGCCCACCGCGCACCATGGCAAAGCTGGCGGCGCTGTCGAAATAGCTGGTGGTCGGCAGCTCGGTGACCGTCTGCTTGCCGGCGTTGATGACGTCGGCGTCCTCCTCGCCCTCGAACGGGTAGGGGCCGGTGCCCAGCATGCCGTTCTCGCTGTGCAACTGCACCTCGATCCCGTCCGGGATGTGGTTGGCCACCAGCGTGGGGATGCCGATGCCCAGGTTCACATAGAACCCGTCCTTCAGTTCGCGGGCGGCGCGGGCCGCCATCTGATCGCGCGTCCAGGGCATATGCTCTCTCCTCTGCTCAGGCCGCGACGCGCTTGCGCACGGTGCGCTGCTCGATGCGCTTGTGCACGTTGGCCAGCGGCACGATGCGCTTCACGAAGATGCCGGGGGTGATGATGTGGTCGGGGTCCATATCGCCCGGCTCCACCAGGTGCTCCACCTCGGCGATGGTCACCGCGGCGGCCGTGGCCATGATCGGATTGAAGTTCCGCGCGGTCTTGCGATAGACCAGATTGCCCTCGGTATCGGCCTTCCAGGCGTGCACGATCGCCAAGTCGCCGCGGATGCCGCGCTCCATCACATAACGCTCGCCGTCGAACTCGCGCACTTCCTTGCCCTCGGCGATCTGGGTGCCGACGCCGGTCTTGGTGAAGAAGGCCGGGATGCCGGCGCCGCCGGCGCGGATGCGCTCCGCCAGCGTGCCCTGCGGGTTGAACTCGATCTCAAGTTCCCCGGCCAGGAACTGGCGGGCGAAGGTGGCGTTCTCGCCCACGTAGGAGCTGATCATCTTGCGGATCTGGCGGGTTTGCAGCAGCAGCCCCAGCCCGCCATCGTCCACGCCGGCGTTGTTGGAGACGAAGGTGAGGTCCTTCGCGCCGGAGAGCCGGATCGCCTCGATCAGCGCCGCCGGAATGCCGCACAGGCCGAAGCCGCCGGCCAGGATGGTCATGCCGTCCCGGATCTGCCCCGCCAACGCGGCCACCGCGTCGGGATACACCTTGTTCACCGCCATGCCGGCCTCCTGTGCGCTGCGTTGGGGACGTTTGCCATTGTGGCGGCGGGGGTGCAAGCGGATGGGGGCGGGAGGGAAGGATGTTCTTTTTTGGAAAAAAGAACCAAAAAACTTTTATCCGTTTGGTATGTACCGCCGGCGCCGGCGCAGGCCAAACGGATAAAGTTTTTTTGCTTCTTTTTGTTCACAAAAAGAAGACTTCCCTACACATTCGCCAGTACCGCATCGCAAATCCGCTCCACATCCCGGTCCGTCAGGTCGGGATGGATCGGCAGCGCCATGATCCGCGTCGCCAGGTCCTCCGACACCGGCAGCGCCGCGCCGTCATGCGCATGGGCATAGGCCGGCTGCTGGTGCAGCGCCTTCGGGTAATAGATCGCGCTGGGCACGCCGGCCGCCTTCAGCCCGTCCTGCATGCGCGTCCGCGCCGCCGCGTCGGGCAGCAGGATGGCATAGATCGCCCAGGCGCTGACGCTGTCCGGCACGCGGGCGGGAATGGCCACCGCATTGCCCAGCCGCGAGTCATAGACCCGCGCGATCCGCTCGCGGGCCGCCAGCTCCTCCTCGAACACCGTCAGCTTGCTCAGCAGCACGGCGGCCTGCAGCGTGTCCAGCCGGCCGTTCATGCCGGTGCGCAGCACCTCGTAGCGGCTGGTGCCCTCGCCATGGGTGCGCAGGCTGCGGAACAGCGCGGCACGCTCGGCGCTCTCGGTGAACAGCGCGCCGCCATCGCCATAGGCGCCGAGCGGCTTGGAGGGAAAGAAGCTGGTGGCGGTCACGTCCGCCTGCACGCCCAGCCGCGCGCCGTGCAGGCTGGCGCCGAAGCTCTGCGCGCAATCGTCCAGGCTCACCAGCCCCTCGCGCGCAGCGATCGCCTGCAGGGCCGTCCAGTCGGCCGGCTGGCCGAACAGGTCCACGCCGATCAGCATGCGCGGGCGCAGCCGCCCGGCCGCGCGCACGGCGGCGATCCGCGCCTCCAGATGGGCGGGGTCGAGCTGGAAGGTCCGCGGATCGACATCCACGAACACCGGGGTCGCGCCCAGCACCAGCGGCACCTCGGCGGTGGCGGTGTAGGTGAAGGCCGGCAGGAACACCGCGTCGCCCAGCCCGATGCCCTCGGCCATCATGGCGATCTGCAGCGCGTCGGTGCCGGAACTGACCGAGACGCAATGCGCCGCGCCGCAGAACCGCGCCAGCGCCTCCTCCAGCTCGGCCACCTCCGGGCCCAGCACGAACTGGCAATGCGCCAGCACCGCGTCCAGCCGGCGGCGCAGGTCGGTGGCGATGCGCGCCTGCTGCGCCTTCAGGTCCAGGAACGGGACCGGCGGGCGGCTGGTGGAATCGGGCATGAGGAGTCCTTTCAGGCGCGCGTCAGGCGCGGGCGGCGCCGGCCGAGCCGTCGCTGTTATGGGCGAATTCGGGCAGCATGCGGGCCAGCACGGCCAGCGCGGCGCTGGCATGGCCGGTGCGGCAGGCGGCGGCCAGCTCGTCGATCGCGCGCGCCACGATGGCCGGGTCGGCGGTGCGCGGCACGGCCATCAGCAGGCCGGGATAACCGGTGGCCACCGGCGGCTCCTGCCCGTGGAACAGCTCCTCGAACAGCTTCTCGCCGGGGCGCAGGCCGGTGAAGCGGATCGGCACATCCACCTCCGGGCGCAACCCGGCGAGGCGGATCATGGTGCGCGCGAGTTCGACGATCTTCACCGGCTCGCCCATGTCCAGCACGAACACGCCGCCGCGCACCACCTTGCCTGGCCCCGGCCCCGGCCCCGGACCATGGCTGGCCAGTGCGCATTCCGCGCCCTGCGCCACGCCGACCACGCTGGCCTGCAGCACCAGGCCCACCGCCTCGCGCACGGTCATGAAATAGCGCTGCATGTCCGGGTGGGTCACGGTCAGCGGGCCGCCATGGGCGAGCTGGCGCTGGAACAGCGGCACCACGCTGCCGGTGCTGCCCAGCACATTGCCGAACCGCACGGTGATGCAGCGCATCCCGCCCGATGCCCCGCCAGATGCCCCGCTGGACACCCCGCCCGAGGCCCCGGCGGCGAGCGCCGCGAGGTCCAGCCCCTGGCAGTACATCTCCGCCAGCCGCTTGGAGGCGCCCATCACGCTGGTCGGGTTCACCGCCTTGTCGGTGGAGATCAGCACCATCGCCAGCGCCCCGGCGGCGCGCGCGGCGTCGGCCACATGGCGGGTGCCGGCGACATTGGTCAGCAGGCCCTCCAGCGGATTGGCCTCCACCATCGGCACGTGCTTCAGCGCGGCGGCATGGAACACCAGTTCGGGCCGGCATGCCTCGATCACCGCGCGGATGCGCGTCTCGTCGCGGATATCGGCGATCACGGCGCGGCGCGGCACGGCGGGGGCGAGTTCGCCCAGTTCCAGGTCGATCTGCCACAGCGCGTATTCGCCGTTGTCCAGCAGCACCAGCCGGGCGGGGCCGAGGGCGGCCACCTGGCGGGCCAGCTCGGCGCCGATGGTGCCGCCGGCCCCGGTCACCAGCACCCGGCGACCGTGCACCAGGCGGGCCATGCCCTCACGGTCCAGCGGCACCTGGGCGCGGTTCAGCAGGTCCTCGATGGCCACCGGCTTCAACTGCACCGGCCCGGCGGCCGCGTCGTGCTCCAGCGCGGTGGGGCGCGGCGCGCGGGCGATGCGCACGCCCTCGCGCTCGGCGGTCTCGATCAGCGCCGACAGCTTCTGGCCGGACAGTTCGGGGTCGGTCACCACCAGCACCTGCGGCGGCGTGCCGGCCGCGCGCAGCCGCGCCAGCACGGCGGCGGCCTCGGCCAGCGGGCCCAGGATGGCATGGCCCTGGATGCGCCGCCCGGTCTGCGCCTGCCCGGTGGACAGCAGGCCGACCACGCGCAGCGAGGCGGCATGGTCGCCGGCCAGCGCGCGCAGGAACAGGTCCGCCCCCTCGCCGGCACCCACCAGCAGGGCCGGCGTGCCCGCCTCGGCCGGGGGCGTGCCCTCCTGCATCAGCCGGTAGCCGCCGCGCGGCAGCGCCAGCAGCATGGCGAGGCAGAGCACATGCACGATCGGGAAGGTCGGGCTGGGCAGCGGCGTCCCGGCCGCGTGCAGCGCCACGGCATACAGCGCCGCCGCGGCGATCGAGGAAGCCGTCACCCCCAGCATGTCGTTCACCCCGGCGAAGCGCCAGTACTGGAACGACAGCCGGAACGGCACGCCGGCGATCAGCAGCGCCAGCCCGCCCCAGGCGATCGCCCAGGCCGGCCCCATCGGGTCGCCCGCCGGGTCGGACAGCCAGCGGGCCAGCGGCACCGCGGCCGCGGCCAGCAGGAAATCCAGCCCGGCATTCATCCCGATTCGCAGCATGGCCCGGCGATGTGACATGCCGCCCCCTATAGACCAGCCGGGGCGGCGGAGGTAAGGCGCGAGTTGCGCCACCCGGTCTTTTGCCTGTCCCCCACCCCCTTGCGGCCCCCACCCCTTGCTGCCCCTGTCCGCGCGCCGGCAGGTGCGGTAGAGGACGGGCATGACCCTGCTCGCCTTCCTGCGCCACCTCGCCTTCTGCGCCGGCCTGGCCGTGGTGTCCGCGGTGATGGTGCGCGCCATGATCACCGCTGGCGTGATGGACCGGCCGGACCCGCGCAAGGCCCACCGCAACCCCACCCCCAAGGGCGGCGGCGTGGGCGTGGTGGTGGCCTTCATGCTGGGCATCGCGGTGCTGTACGGCTTCGCGCAGTTCGCCCGGCTGGCCGACCCGTATTTCCGCGGCGTGATCCTGGCCGCGGCGGTGATCGCCATCGTCTCGTTCATCGACGACGTGCGCGACTGGCCGTTCACCATCAAGCTGGCCACCCAGGTGCTGGCCGCCTTCGCCGCCATCGGCAGCGGGCTGTATGTCAGCGTCTACAGCCTGCCCTGGGTGGGGCCGGTGGATATCGGCTGGCTGGGCATTCCGGCCACGCTGGTGTGGATCCTGTTCGCCACCAACGCGATGAACTTCATCGACGGGCTGAACGGCCTGGCCGCCGGCGTGGCGCTGGTGGCCTGCGGCTTCCTGGCGGCGCTGGCGGCCGGGCAGCAGGCGTGGTTCGTGTATTTCGCGGCCATGCTGCTGGGCGCCGGGCTGGTCGGCTTCCTGCCGTTCAACTTTCCGCGCGCACGGATTTTCATGGGCGATGTCGGCAGCCAGTTCTGCGGCTTCATGCTGGCGGTGCTGGGCGTGGCGGCGGCGCGGTTCGACGCGGTGGAGATGAGCTTCCTGCTGGTGCCCATGCTGCTCTCCGGCGTGCTGTTCGACGTGGCGTTCACCCTGGCCCGCCGCCTGCTGGCCGGGGAGAACATCGCCCGCCCGCATCGCGGCCACCTGTACCAGGTCGCCCAGCGCGCCGGCATGGACGCGCGCTGGGTGGCCGCCACGCACTGGGGCTTCGCGGCACTCGGCGGGCTGGCGGCGCTGGCCTTCGTGCACGCGCCCCCGCCGATCCGCCCGCTCATCCCGCTGCCGCTGCTGGCGGTGCAGCTCGGCTGGGCGGTGTACGTCGCCCGCCGCGCCCGCGCCTCAGCGCTCGGCGCCTGGTGAGGGCACCCGCGCCAGCAGCGCCGCCCCGGCCACCAGGAACACCACGATCACCCCCATCCCGGCCCGCTGGCTGTGGAACGCCGCCGTCACCACCGCCAGCGCCGCCGGCCCCAGGAACGCGGTGACCCGGCCGGACAGCGCGAACAGCCCGAACCAGGCGGTGCGCGCCTCCGCCGGCGCCATCCGCGCCATCATGCTGCGGCTAGCCGCCTGCGCCGGCCCCACGAACACCCCCAGCGACACCCCCAGCACCCAGAACAGCGCCACGTCATGCACCAGCAGCAGCGCCGTACCCAGCACGGAAAGCGCGAAAAGACTGGCCAAAACGCACGCTTTCGGCCCGATTTTGTCCTCGATCAGGGCGAATCCGGCCGCTCCAAGCCCCGCCGAGACGTTCAGCGCGATGCCGAACACCAGCACCTGTTTCGCGTCCAGCCCGAACTCCCCGGCCGCGTAGATGCCGCCGAAGGCGAACAGCGTGGTCAGCCCGTCCATGAAAAACAGCCGCGCCAGCAGAAAGCGGCGCAGCGGCGCCACCCGCGCCACATCGCCCAGCACTCCCCGCAGATCGGCCAGCCCCCCCCGCACCGCCGCCCCCCAGGGCTGCCGCCGCCCCGCCTCCGGCACGAACACCACGCAGGGCCAGGCGAACAGCGCCATCCACGCGCCGGCCAGCAGGGCGGTGGCGCGTACCGGCTCGGCCTGTGCCGGGTCCAGCCCGAACGGCGGCGACGCGGGGGCCACCAGCACCACCAGGCACAGACCCAGGCAGGTCAGCCCCCCGGCATAACCCGCCCCCCAGGCCAGCATCGACAGCCGGCCCAGCCGCGCCGGGCGGGCCAGGCCCGGCAGCATCGCGTTGTAGAACACGCAGGCGATCTCGAACGCCACCGTCGCCAGCCCGGCCAGCCCCAGCGCCAGCGGCACATAGGCCGGCGCCGGGCGCACGAACCACAGCCCCAGCGTCGCCGCCACCATGATCGCGGTGGCCACGCCCAGCATCGCCCGCCGCCGCCCGCCGCGATCCGCCAGCGCCCCCAGCGGCACCGACAGCAGCGCGATCAGCACCCCCGCCGCCGCCTGCCCGCCGGCCCACAGCGCCGCTCCGCTGGCCGGATCGGGCGCCACCGCGCGGGTGAAATAGGTGGCGAACACGAAGGTGGAGACCACCGTGGTAAACGCGCCATAGGCCCAGTCGTACAGCACCCAGGCGGCCACCGCCCGCCGCCCGCCCGCCATGCCATGCCCTGCCGCCATCGCCGCTCCAACTCGCCATCGCGGGCGATCCGGCCCCGGAATTGGCAATGGCACCGCCCCCGCCCCGGCGCAACCGGCGTGACGGCGGGCAACGCTTGCGGATATACAGGAGCCGCTCGAAAGTTCCGCACAGCGATGGGGTTGGCAGCGCAATGAAGCTCGTGGTGCATATCGGATCGCACAAGGCGGGGTCGACCTCGATCCAGGACTATTGCTTCCACCACCCCGAGGCGCTGCGGGCCGCCGGCATCCACTACCCCACCGGCTTCTTCACCCGTTTCCCGCGCCAGCATTCCGAGCTGAAGGACCTGGTGCTGGCCAACGGCATGGACACCGTGCGCGGCTTCCTCCGCGCCGCCGCCGAGGCCGCCGAGGCGCAGGGCGCCGGCACCGTCTTCCTCTCCGGCGAGGACCTGTCCGCCCTCGGCCCGGGCCTGGCCCACCGCTTCCAGACCGCCGTGGCCGGGCTGTTCAGCGAGACCGAGGTGGTGCTGGTGGTGCGCAACAAGCGCGACTACCTGTATTCCTCCTACAAGCACCACCTGCTGCATGTCGGCCCGACCGGGGAGCATGATTTCGTCGCCCGGCAGAAATTCTCGCCCCGCCGCACCGCCGCCGCCTGGGCTGGCCTGAAGGGCGTGAACCTGACGGTGCTGTCGTTCGAGGCGATGAAGCACGACCTGCTGGCGCAGTTCTTCCGCCATGTCTTCGCCATCGAGGTGCGCGACAACATCGTCAGCAACGGCTCGCTGGACTACATAACCCTGATGGTGGTGAACGCGCTGGTGAAGGATGGCGGCCCGCAGGCGATGGCGGCGGCGATGAAGGTGAACGCGCGGCACGCGCTGGCCTTCCACCTGCCGATCGAGAACGTCATTGCCGACAACCTGGACCGCCAGTACCCGGACGAGGACTGGGTGATCCCCGGCCACGACCTCGGCCCCGCCGTGCTGGAACGCCGGGTGATGCCCACGGCGGGTGCCGACCCGGTGCTGGTCTGCCGCAAGATGGCCGAGCTGTTCGCGGCGCTGGAACCGGTTTTCGCGGCGCAGCGCCTGCCGGGCGCCGCCTGACCCGCTTGCCACATTCCCTGGCGGAGAGACCCCCGACGATGCCCCGCGCCCCTGCCCCGCGCCACCGGCTGTTCCTGGCGGCCGTCCTGCTGGCCGTGGCGGCCGGCCCGGCGCTGGCGCAGCAGCGCCCCGCCGGCACCCGTCCCACCAGCACCGGCAGCGGCTTCCTGGTGGGCGATACCTGGGCGCTGACCAACCACCACGTGGTCGCCGGCTGCACCCGCATCGTGGTGCGCAACGACCGCCGGCAGACTGCCACCGCCACCGTGCAGGCCGACGACCCGGCACGCGACCTGGCGCTGCTGGCGGTGCCGCCCGGCGCCGGCACGCCGCTGGTGTTCCGCGACGGCCCGCCGGTGGAGCGCGGCGAGCAGGTGGTCACCTACGGGTTCCCGCTCTATGGCCTGCTCACCTCCGGCCCCACGCTGACCACCGGCGATGTCAGCGCGCTCAGCGGCATCGGCGACAACCCGCTGCATCTTCAGATCAGCGCGCCGGTGCAGCCGGGCAATTCCGGCGGGCCGGTGATGGACCGCAACGGCCACGTGATCGGCGTCGTGGTCTCCAAGCTGAACGCGCTGCGGGTGTCCAAGCTGACCGGGGGCGACGTGCCGCAGAACGTGAACTTCGCCATCAAGGGCACCGAGGCCGCCGCCTTCCTGGCCGCCCATGGCGTCGCGCCGAAGCTGGCCGCCAGCACCGGGGCGGAGCTGCGCCCGGCCCAGGTGGGGGAGCTTGCCAATGCCGGCACGCTGTTCGTGGAATGCTTCGGCGGCCCGCGCCACGAGCCGGCGGCCGCCCCGACTTCCGGCCCAACCGCGACGCGCAAGGCGCAGGACGATCCTTCGTTCCGCCTGGTCAACCGCGCCGACCAGCCGATCAAGGAGTTGTTCGCCACCCTGTCGGGCAGCCGCACCTGGGGCCGCAACCGGCTTGTCGGGAGCGTGGTGGCGCCCGGCGCGGCGCATGTGGTGCGCCTGCCGCGCGGCGGCGGCTGCGTCTACGACCTGCGCGTGGTCTATGCCGACGGGCGCGGGCGGGAGCGCAAGAACGTCAACCTGTGCGCGGTGACGGACGTGCCGGCGTCCTGACGCATGAGGCGAGGCGGGGAGAGGGGCGAAGCCCTCTTTCCTTCATGATTCAAATATACCCGAAACCCATATTGGCCTTTCTTCCCCTTTCTCCCCCCGTTCGTCTCCCCGCCTTCCCGCCTCCATGTGAATCCTCCTTCCTTATCCCGGCAGCGATGGCAGGGCGGCCCTTCCCTCCGCGCCATCCCCCGCTATGATCGGCCGGCGAATAAAAACCTGACGAGGAACCGCCTGTGACACGCCAGACCGACCCGGACCGCGACGGCCGATGAGCGCCGCGATCCAGGCAGCCCGCCGCCCGCCCTCCACCGGCATGACGGGGCGCAACTATGCCCGCCGCTACTGGCCCTTCGTGGTGCCGGCCGGGCTGGTGGTGTTCGCGGTGATCGTGTTCCCGTGGTTCTTCACGCTGTACATGTCGGCGCACGAGTTCAAGATCGGCTCGCCGCTGATCTATGTTGGGTTCGACAATTACGCGCGCCTGTTCACCGACGAGCGGTTCCTCTGGTCGGTGGTGCGCACGCTGTATTTCACCCTGCTCGCGGTGGTCTTTCCGGTCGTGCTGGGGGTGGCCGCCGCGGTGGTGTTCCATCGCCGCTTCCCGCTGCGCGGCCTCGCGCGCACCATCTTCATCCTGCCGATGATGGCCACCCCGGTGGCGGTGGCGCTGGTATGGACCATGATGTTCCACCCGCAGCTCGGCGTGCTGAACTACCTGCTCACCTCCGCCGGCCTGCCGCCGTCGCAATGGAGCTACGACCCGGTGACCGTCATCCCCACGCTGGTGATGGTGGAAACCTGGCAATGGACGCCGCTGGTGATGCTGATCGTGCTCGGCGGGCTGGCCAGCCTGCCGACCGACCCGTACGAGGCGGCGCGGCTGGACGGCGCCAGCGGCTGGGCGATGTTCCGCCACATCACGCTGCCGCTGGTCTGGCCGCACATCATCGTCGCCCTGGTGATCCGCACCATCGACGCGCTGAAGGCGTTCGACCTCATCTTCGTCATCAGCAACGGCGGCCCCGGCACGTCGAGCGAGACCATGAACATCTTCCTCTATCTGCAGGCCTTCTCGTTCTACAACATGGGCTATGCCTCGGCGGTGACGGTGGTGTTCTTCGTCATCATCCTGTTGGTCAGCCTGGTGCTGTTCACCGCCCGCCGGCAGGAGAAATGGCAATGAGCGGCACCGCGCGCGCGCCGGAAGCGCTGCCGGCCCGCGCCGCCCTGGTGCGCCGGCGCCGGCCGTTCAGCCTGCGCCGGCTGGGCGGCAACATCGCCTTCGGGCTGGCGGTGGTGGCGCTGGTCTCGCCGGCGCTGCTGGTGTTCCTGTGGATGCTGTCGCTCTCGTTGAAGAACGAGGTGGACAACATGGCCTTCCCGCCGGTGTTCATCCCCAACCCGCCGACGCTGGCCAACTTCATCGACGTGATCCAGAAGAACGACTGGTTCAGCTACACCTACAACTCGGTGGTGGTGTCGTTCACCGCCACCGGGCTGGCGCTGCTGCTGGGCGTGCCGGCCGGCTTCGGCATCGCCAAGGCCAAGGCGGCCAAGGCGGCGGCCCTGATCATGATCGCGCGCGTCACCCCCGGCCTGTCCTACCTCATCCCGCTGTTCCTGATGTTCCAGTGGCTGGGGCTGACCGGCACGCTGACGCCGATCATCATCACCCATCTGGTGATCACCGTGCCGATCGTGGTGTGGGTGATGATCGGCTTCTTCGAGGGGCTGCCGCACGAGCTGGAGGAGGCCGCCCTGGTGGACGGCGCCACCATCTGGCAGGCGTTCCGCTACATCGCCATGCCGCTGGCGCGGCCGGGCATCGTGGTGGCGATGATCCTGTCGTTCATCTTCAGCTGGAACAATTTCATCTTCGGCGTGGTGCTGGCCGGGCGCGAGACGCGCACCCTGCCGGTGGCGGTGTACAACGTGCTGACCTTCGAGCAGGTGAGCTGGGGCCCGCTGGCCGCCGCCGCCCTGATGGTGACGGCCCCGGTGCTGCTCCTGACCCTGCTGATGCAGAAGGAAATCGTGGCCGGGCTGACCGCGGGCGGCGTCAAGGGCGGCTGACCCGCGCCCTCCCCGCCCCGGCGCTGGGGCCAATCGCGCAGACGTGACGTGCCCGGGCGCCGCCTGCGCCCGGTTCGCCTTGCGCGGCCCCGGCCATTGCCCCCACGATCCGGCCCATACAGCAGGCGTGCCGGCGGCGTCCGCGGGGTCATTCCAACGGCCTAGTCCGTCAGCGGAGTCACCGGCAATCGGCTTATTTGCTAGAATAATCTGGCGGGTCGGGCGTTTGCCGGCCGGCATGCATTTGCGGAGCAACCCGTGGCTCTCTACCTCATCACCGGCGGCGCGGGCTTCATCGGCTCCCATCTGGCGGACAGCCTGCTGGCAGGCGGGCACCAGGTGCGCGTGCTCGACGATTTCTCCACCGGGCGGATGGAAAACCTGGACCAGCGGTGCCAGGTGCTGCGCGGCGACATCCTGGACCCGGCCGCCCTGCGCCGCGCGATGGCCGGCGCGGCGGGCTGCTTCCACCTCGCCGCCATCGCCTCGGTCGCGCGCGCCAACGAGGCATGGCTGGCCACCCACAAGGTGAACCAGTGCGGCAGCGTGGCGGTGCTGGATGCCGCCTGCGAGGCCGGGCGCATCCCGGTGGTCTATGCCTCCTCCGCCGCCATCTACGGCGACGTGTCCGGCCGCGCGGCGCGCGAGGACATGGCGCCGGCGCCGCTCACCGCTTATGGCGCCGACAAGCTGGGCAGCGAGCTGCACGCACGGGTCGGCTGGGGCGTGCACCGGCTGCCCACCTTCGGGCTGCGGCTGTTCAACGTGTATGGACCGCGCCAGGACCCCAATTCGCCCTATAGCGGCGTGATCTCCATCTTCGCCCGGCTGGTCGCCGGCGGCAGCCCGGTCTGCGTGCATGGCGACGGGGCGCAGCTGCGCGACTTCGTCTATGTGCAGGACGTGGTGGCGCATTTCCGCGCGGCGATGCAGCGGCTGGAGGCGGCGCAAGGCTGCGACGTGGTGAACGTCTGCACCGGCCGGGGCACCACGGTGCTGGACCTGGTGGGCATACTGGGCCATATCCACGGCCGGCTGCCGCGCGTCACCCACGGCCCGGCGCGGCCGGGGGACATCCGCCAGTCGCTCGGCGACCCGGCGCGGGCGATCGCCAGCCTGGGCGTGGCCGCGCGCACCACGCTGCACGACGGCCTTTCCACCACCCTGACCAGCCTGGCGCCCCAAGCCGCCTGACCCTCCCTACCCCATCGGATAATCGTAGCGGATGAAGCCCGAAAAACGCGCCAGCCGGTCGTAAAGCTGGCGGGCGGTGGCGTTGTCGGTCTGGGTCTGCCAGTACAGCCGCGGGCTGCCGACCTCGCGCGCCGCCTCGGCCACCGCCTCGATCAGCTTGCGCCCGTGCCCGCCGCCGCGCTGCGCCGGGTCCACGAACAGGTCCTGCAGGTAGCAGACCGGCACGGTGGTCCAGCAGCTTTCGTGGAACAGGAAATGGGTGATACCGACCAGCCGGCCCTGCGCGTCGCGCGAGCCGCGGCCGTGCAGGCGGCCGTCCATCAGTCCGGCCCAAGTGTGCTCGTACTGCGACGGCGGCAGGGTGGTGTTGTAGAAGGCGAGGTAGCCGGTCCACAGCTCGGCCCAGCGCGGGCGGTCGTCCATCAGGAACGGGGTGACGGTGCTCATGCGGTTTCGCCTCCTTCGGGGCCATAGAACATCACCCAGGTGCCGAAATCCCCGGTGAAGTCCTCGAAACGATGCGCCACTCCGGCGGCGACGAACAGGGCATCGCCGGGGGCGAAGCGGAACCGCTCCTCGCCGCGGCGGAACCAGCCGCTGCCGCTGGCCACCACGTAGACCTCGTCGCGGCTGTGCGGGGCCTGCCGGTCCTCGCCTTGCGGCGCGTACCAGCGCAATTCCAGGCTGCCATGGGCGAGCAGCAGGGCGGAGGCGCGGCCGGGCGGAAGCGGCGCGGCGTGGGCGGCGGCGAGCGGGAAATGGGCCGGGGCGGCGGGCATGCGGCGTCTCCTTGGCGATCGGGCAGCGCAGGCTGGAGCGGAATTGGCCTGTCCGACAGGACCGGATCGCGGCGGCGGGCGCGGTCCAATCGCCGGGCCGTTCAGTGCCCCACCCAGCCCTCCGCCTTCAGCACCTCGCCGGCCAGATAGAGGCTGCCGCAGATCAGCACGCGGGCCGGCCCGCCCTCACGCGGCAGGGCACGTAACGCCGCGGCCACCGTCGGCCCCGGCCGCGCCACACCGCCGGAGGCCGCCACGATCGCCGCCACCGGCAAGGCGAGGTGCTGGCCCGGCTCGGCCACCGCCCACAGGCTGGCGGCGTGCGGCAGCAGCGGGCGGAGGAATTCGGCGGAATCCTTGGCCTGCTTCATGCCGACGATCAGATGCACCGGCCGGTCGGCCCAGCCGGCCAGATGCTCGGCCAGCACCACCCCGGCGCCGGGGTTGTGCCCGCCATCCAGCCATAATTCCCAATCCGCCGGCAGCAGCGCCGCCAGCCGGCCATGCAGGCGCTGCATCCGCGCCGGCCACTCCGCCGTCGCCACCCCGCGCGCGATCGCGCCGTCGGCCACGCCGAGTCCGGCCGCACGCAGCGTGGCCACCGCGATGCCGGCATTGTCGGTCTGGTGCGGCCCCAGCAGCGAGGGCGGCGGCAGATCCAGCGTGCCGGCGGCGTCGCTGTAGCGCAGCCCGGCGGCGGCGCGCGCAATCTCCCAGTCCCGCCCGCGCGCCAGCAGCCTGGCGCCGCGCGCATCGGCCTGGGCCTGGAGCACGGCGAGCGCCTCCGGGGCCTGGGCTCCGGTGGCCACGGGGGCGCTTTTCTTGATGATTCCGGCCTTTTCGAAGGCGATTTTGGCCAAGGAATCACCCAAAAACTCGCGGTGATCGAGCGACAGCGCGGTGATCGCGCAGGCGGCCGGATGGTCGATCACGTTGGTCGCGTCGAACCGCCCGCCCAGGCCGACTTCCAGCACGCACAGGTCGGCCGGCACACGGGCGAACAGCAGGAAGGTGGCGGCCATCAGCATTTCGAACACGGTGACCGGCGCGCCGGCGTTCACCCGCTCCACCTCCTCCAGCGCCGCTTCCAGCGTGGCGTCGTCCACCAGGCGGCCGGCGAGGCGGATGCGCTCGTTGAAGCGCACCAGATGCGGCGAGGTGGTGACGTGCACGCGCAGGCCCGCCGCCTCGCCCATCGCGCGCAGGAAGGCGCAGGTGCTGCCCTTGCCGTTGGTGCCGGCCACGTGCAGCACCGGCGGCAGGCGCCGCTCCGGGTGGTCGAGGGCGGTCAGCAGGCGGTGCAGCCGGTCCAGGCTGAGGTCGATCAGCCGCGGGTACAGGCCGTGCAGCCGATCGATGATCGCCTCGGCCCGCCCTGGCCCGGGTGGTGCGTCGCTCAAGCCGCGGCCAGTTCCTTGACGCGCAGCAGGCTGACCAGCCGCGCCAGCGTCGCCGCCATCTCGGTGCGCTTGACCACCATGTCCAGGATGCCGTGCTCCAGCAGGTATTCGGCGCGCTGGAAGCCTTCGGGCAGCTTCTCGCGCACCGTCTGCTCGATCACCCGCGCGCCCGCGAAGCCGATCAGGGCGCCCGGTTCGGCGATCTGGATGTCGCCCAGCATAGTGAAGCTGGCGGTCACGCCGCCGGTGGTCGGGTCGGTCAGCACGGTGATGAAGGGCAGCCCGGCCTCTTTCACCATGCGGGAGGCGATGATGCTGCGCGGCATCTGCATCAGGCTGACCGCGCCTTCCTGCATGCGGGCGCCGCCCGAGGCGGTGAAGACGATCAGCGGCGCGTCCTGCAGCACGGCGAGCTTGGCGGCCGCCAGCAGGCCCTCGCCCACGGCGGCGCCCATCGAGCCGGCCATGAATTCGAACGCCATCACCGCGACCACGGCCTTCTGGCCGCCGATCAGGCCGTGCGCCACCACCACCGCGTCGTCTAGGTGGGTTTTCTCGCGCGCCTGCTTCAGCCGGTCGGGATAGCGCTGGGAGTCGCGGAAACGCAGCGGGTCCACGGGCACCTTGGGGAGTTCGATGCGGGTGCAGCTTCCGCCGTCGAAGGTCCAGGCCAGCCGTTCCAGCGCGCCCACGCGCATATGGTGGCCGCAATGGCCGCATACCTTCTGGTTTTTCTCCAGCTCGGTATGGAAGGTCATCTGCTGGCAGGAGGGGCACTGGACCCACAGATTCTCCGGCACGTCGCGCCGGCCCAGCAGGGTGCGGATCTTGGGGCGAACGAATTCGGTGAGCCAGTTCATGACATCGATCCAGTGTTCTCGGCAGTCGCCGCCGGCACGAGACAAACGAACAAAAGTTTTTTGGTTCTTTTTTTCAAAAAAGAACAGCTCTTCTTTGTTTGAAAACAAAGAAGCAAAAAAACTTTATCCGTTTGCCGGTTGGGTTGCGCGGGCGCCGCGGACACCTTCGGCCAGCGCGCGCACCTGGGCCAGCACGCGGCCGACGGTGGCCGGCGTGGCGCGGCCCTCGGGGTCCAGGCTGGCGGCCAGGGTGTCGATCAGGGCGGAGGCCACCACCGCGGCGTCGGCGGCGGTGGCGGCGGCGGCGGCCTGGGCCGGCGAGCGCACGCCGAAGCCCACCGCGATCGGCAGGCTGGTGGCGCGGCGGATGCGCGGGATCGCCTCGGCCAGTTCATCGGCGCTGGCGGTGCGGGTGCCGGTGATGCCGGTGATGGAGACGTAGTAGACGAAGCCGGAACTGCCGTTCAGCACCAGCGGCAGCCGGGCGTCGTCGGTGGTCGGCGCGACCAGGCGGATGATGTCCAGCCCGTTGGCGGTGGCGTGCGGCAGAACCAGGTCCGCCTCCTCGCTGGGCAGGTCGACGATGATCAGGCCGTCCACGCCCGCGCGCGCCGCCTCGGCGCAGAATTTCTCCACCCCGAAGGACAGGATGGGGTTGAGGTAGCCCATCAGGATCACCGGGGTGTCGGCGTCCTCCTGGCGGAACTCCCACACCATGGCCAGGGTGTGGATCATCTTCGCCCCGGCATCGAGCGAGCGGCGGCCGGCGAGCTGGATGGTGGGGCCGTCGGCCATCGGGTCAGTGAACGGGCAGCCGATCTCGATCAGGTCGGCGCCGGCGCCGGGCATGCCGCGCAGGATTTCCAGCGAGGTGTTGGCATCCGGGTCCCAGGCTTCCAGGAACGGGATCAGGGCGCCCCGGCCCTCGGCCTTCAGCTTGGCGAAACGCGCGGCGATGCGGCTCATGGCGCTTTCCCCTACAGCTTCACGCCGAGCGCGTCGGCCACGGTGAAGATGTCCTTGTCGCCGCGCCCGCAGAGATTCATCAGGATGATCTTGTCCTTGTCCATGGCGGGCGCGATCTTGGCCACATGGGCCAGCGCGTGCGCCGGCTCCAGCGCCGGGATGATGCCCTCGGTGCGGGTGCAGAGCTGGAAGGCGTCCAGCGCCTCGGTATCGGTGGCGGCCACGTATTCCACCCGGCCGATTTCGTGCAGCCAGGAATGTTCCGGCCCGATGCCCGGATAGTCCAGCCCGGCGCTGATGCTGTGCGCCTCCTGGATCTGGCCGTCCTCGTCCTGCAGCAGGTAGGTGCGGTTGCCGTGCAGCACGCCCGGCCGGCCGCGCGACAGGCTGGCGGCGTGCTGGTGGGTGTCCAGCCCGTGGCCGGCCGCCTCCACGCCGATGAGGCGCACGGAAGTGTCGTCGAGGAACGGGTGGAACAGGCCCATGGCGTTGGAGCCGCCGCCGATCGCCGCCACCGCGATATCCGGCAGGCGGCCCTCGGCCTCGTGCATCTGCACCTTGGCCTCCTCGCCGATCACGCTCTGGAAGTCGCGCACCATCATCGGGTAGGGGTGCGGGCCGGCGACGGTGCCGATGATGTAAAACGTGTCGCGCACGTTGGCGACCCAGTCGCGCAGCGCCTCGTTCATCGCGTCCTTCAGCGTGGCGGCGCCGGAGGTGACGGGCTTCACCTCCGCGCCCAGCAGCTTCATGCGGAACACGTTGGGCGCCTGGCGGGCGACGTCGGTGGCCCCCATGTAGACGGTGCAGGGCAGGCCGAACAGCGCGCAGACGGTGGCGGTGGCCACGCCGTGCTGGCCGGCGCCGGTTTCGGCGATGATGCGGGTTTTGCCCATGCGGCGGGCCAGCAGGATCTGCCCCATGCAGGAGTTGATCTTGTGCGCGCCGGTGTGGTTCAGCTCGTCGCGCTTGAAATAGACCTTCGCGCCGCCGAGGCGCTCGGTGAGCCGCTGGGCGAACCATAGCGGGCTGGGGCGGCCGACGTAGTTCTTGAGGTAGTCGTCCAGCTCCGGCTGGAAGGCCGGGTCGGCCTTGGCGGCGTTGTACGCGGCCTCGACCTCCAGGATCAGCGGCATCAGCGTCTCGGCCACGAAGCGGCCGCCGAATTCACCGAACCGGCCACGGGCGTCGGGCCCGGTGCGCAGCGAGTTCGGCGCGGGGGAGATGGGTTGGTTCAAGTCGCGTGCCTCCGGTCAGGCGCCTGTCATAGCGCAGGGGGGCCGGGGAAGGCCAGACAGGGGGGAGGAAGGGTTCTTTTTTGGAAGAAAGAACCAAAAAACTTTTATTCGCTGGAGTCCCCCGGGGGGCGCCGGGTCCCCGGCGAACAAGGTTTTTTGCTTTTTTTGTCCACAAAAAGAAGCCTTCCCTTCGTTTCATAGGAAACTATCCTGCCGGCACCCTCCCAGGAGATACCCCATGCCCACGCTAGGCCACAGCCTGATCGCCGCGCTGAAGGACCACGGCGCGCGGGAGATTTTCGGCATTCCCGGCGACTTCGTGCTGCCGCTGTGCAAGGTGATCGAGGAGAGCGGGCTGCTGCCGTTCTACACGCTGAGCCACGAGCCGGCGGTGGGTTTCGCCGCCGATGCGGCGGCACGGTTCCGGGGGTCGATCTCAGTGGCGGTCGCCACCTGGGGGGCCGGGGCGTTCAACCTGGTGAACCCGGTGGCCGGCGCCTATGCCGAGCGGTCGCCGGTGGTGGTGGTGTCCGGCGCGCCGGGGGTGCATGAGCGGGCCAGCGGCTGGCAGCTGCACCACATGTCGCGCGCCATCGACACGCAGGCGCGCATCTTCCGCGAGATCACCTGCGACCAGGCGGTGCTGGACGACCCGGCCCGCGCGCCGGCCGACATCGCGCGCGTGCTGCGCAGCGCCATCGCCTATTCGCTGCCGGTATATATCGAGGTGCCGCGCGACCTGGTGGGCGCCGAGACCGCCGCGGTGGCGCCGCTGCCGCGCCTGCCGGTGGACGCCGACGCGCTGGCCGAATGCGCCGACGAGATCCTGGCCCGGCTGGCCGCCGCCGCCACGCCGGTGCTGATGGTGGATGTGGAGGTCCGCCGCTACGGCGTGGAGGACAAGGCCGCCCGGCTGGCCCGCGCACTGGGCATTCCGGTGGTGACCACCTTCATGGGGCGCGGCCTGCTGAGCGGGCATGCCGACGTGGTGCGCGGCACCTACATGGGTGCGGCCGGCGAGGCGGCGATCACCAGGCTGGTGGAGGGCTCGGACGGGCTGCTGCTGCTGGGGGTGATCCTGTCGGACACCAATTTCGCGGTCAGCGAACGCAAGATCGACATGCGGCGCGCCATGCTGGCGATCGACCGCGCGGTGCGGGTGGGCCACCACGCCTACCCGGCCATTCCGCTGGATGCGCTGCTGGACGCGCTGCTGGCCCGCGTGACCGAGCGCCCGGCCGCCGCCGCCCCCGCCGCGCCGCCGCCGCCCGCCTCCACCCTGAGCCTGGACGACGCGGTGATCGCGCCCTCGGACGTGGCGGCGGCGATCAACGACCTGTTCGCCGCGCATGGCCCGATGCCGATGGCCGCCGACATGGGCGACTGCCTGTTCACCGCCATGGAGATCGCCAACACCGACCTGGTGGCCCCCGGCTACTATGCCGGCATGGGCTTCGGCGTGCCGGCCGGGCTAGGGGCGTGCGTCGCCGCCGGAGGGCGACCGCTGATACTGGTGGGCGACGGCGCGTTCCAGATGACTGGGTTCGAGCTGGGCAATTGCCGCCGCTACGGCTGGGACCCGATCTGCCTGGTGTTCAACAACGCGAGCTGGGAGATGCTGCGGGTGTTCCAGCCGGAGAGCGCGTTCAACAACCTGGACGACTGGCGCTTCGCCGAGCTGGCCGGGCCGCTGGGCGGCGACGGGGTGCGGGTGCGCACGCGGCGCGAACTGGCCGCCGCCCTGGCGTGCGCCCATGCCACGCGCGGGCGGTTCCAGCTGATCGAGGTGATGCTGCCGCGCGGCCAGACCTCGGACACGCTGGCCCGCTTCGTGGCGGGGTTCAAGGCGGCGCGGGAGCGGGGAGCGGCGGGGTAGCAATAAGATCCACATGGAGGCGGGGAGGCGGGGAGAAGAAAGGCGAGCCGGCTTTACCTTGCTTCTCCCCGTCTCCCCGTCTCCCCGTCTCCCCGTCTCCCCGTCTCCCCGTCTCCCCGTCTCCATGTGAATTTGCCCTTGCTGAACCTCGCTATCGCCCGGTGAATACCGGTTTGCGCTTTTCCATGAACGCGGCGCGGCCCTCGCGGTAGTCGGCGCTGTCGAAGCAGGTGGCGATGCTGCGGGTGATCGCCGCCGTGTCCATCTCCGACTCCGCGCGGGTCGCCTCGGTGACGGTGAACTTCATGCTGGCGACCGAGAGCGGGGCGTTGCCGGCGATGGTGCGGGCGATGTCCATCACCCGGGCATCCAGCGCCTCGGGGGCCACCGCCTCGTTGATCAGGCCGATGCGGCTGGCCTCAGCGGCGTCGATGCGGTTGCCGGTGTAGACCAGCATGCGGGCATGCGCCGGACCCACCAGCGCCACCAGCCGGCGCATGGTGGTGAAGCCATAGGAGATGCCGAGCTTCGCCGCCGGGATGCCGAACTGGCTGTTGGTGGAGGCGATGCGCAGATCGGCCTGCATGGCGATGCCCAGGCCGCCGCCCATGCAGAAGCCGCGGATGCGCGCGATCACCGGCTTGGCGAAACCGGCCAGCTTCTCGCGGCCGATGCTGGTCAGCCGGTCGTATTCCTTCTGCGCCTCGGCGTTGCCGCGCTGCTGCTCGAACTGGCTGATGTCGGCGCCGGAGACGAACGCCTTGTCGCCGGCGCCGGTCAGCACCACCACGCGCAGGCCGGGGTCGGCGGCGAAACCGTCCAGGATCTCGGCCAGCCCGGTCCACATCTCGACGGACATGGCATTGCGCTTCTCGGGCTGGTTGAAGGTGATGACCCCCACGCCGCCGGCCGCCGCGGCCAGCATCTTGCCGCCGGCATAGGGGGTTGTGTTGCTGGGCAGAGCGTCCATGGGGTGCGCCTTTCAGGTGGTCAGATGGCGGGCCGGCCGCGCCCGCCGGCGCGGTAGCCCAGGATCGGCAGCCGGTTCACCGCCAGGATGATCGCGAACGTGACCAGCAGCAACGCCAGCCCCATCACCGAGATGGCGCCCAGGTCGCCACCCTCGTTGAGGTCGTAGATCACCACCGAGATCACCTTGGTCTCGGACGTGGTGAGCAGGATGGTGGCCGACAGCTCGCGCATCACGCCGATGAACACGATGCTCCAGGTGGCGATGATGGTGGTGCGCAGCAGCGGCGCGGTGATCTGCCACAGCGCCTGCAGCCGGGTGGCGCCGAAGATGCGCGAGGCTTCCTCCAACTCCACATGCAGCCCGCGCAGCGCGGCCTGCACCTGCTGGAAGCCGGCCGGCATCTCCAGCGTGACGAACGCCACGATCAGAATCCACAGCGTGCCGTAGAGCACGAAAGGCGGGCGGGTGTAGACCAGGAACAGGCCGACGCCCATCACGATGCCAGGCACGGCGATCGGCGCCATCGCCAGCACCGGCAGCATCTGGTGGCCAGGCACCAGCCGGCGGCTGGCCAGGTAGCCCACCACCAGCGCCACCGCCGTCACCACCGTGGCGCTGACCACCCCCAGCACCAGCGTGTTGGTCATTGCCAGGCGGGTGCCGGAGAACTCCCACAGCACGAAATGCAGGTGCTTCCACGACAGCGTGCTCCAGGCCAGCGGGTCGGCCAAGTTGCGCACCACCGCCGCCTTCAGCAGCGCGGCGTAGGGCAGGATCACCGGGTTCAGCATGATCAGCAGGCACAGCGCGAAGGCCGGCCAGCGCCACAGCTTTAGGCGGATCAGGCGGGGCGGGCTGTTCTTGCCGCCCACCACCACGTAGGAGCGCCGCCCCAGCAGCCAGCGCTGCAGTTGCAGCACGAGCAGCGTGACCCCCAGCAGCGGCAGCGCGGCGGCGGCGGCTAGGTGGGTTTGCGGCGGGTACTGGAACAGGCTCCAGATCTTGGTGGTCAGCGTGTGGAAACCCGAGGGCAGCGCCAGGATGGCCGGAGTGCCGAACAGCGTCAGCGCCTGCAGGAAGGCCACCAGCGTGCCGGCCAGGATTGCCGGCAGGATCAGCGGCAGGGTGATCCGCCGCGCCGTCTGCCAGGCGCCGCCGCCGAGGATGTTGGAGGCATCCTCGATATCGGCCGGGATGTTCTCCAGCGCATTGGCCAGCAGGGTGAACACGTAGGGGAAGGTGTAGCAGCCGATGCAGAAGGCGACGCCGGTAACGGTGTAGATGTCGAACAGGTAGTCGTATTCGCCCATGCCGAACAGCCAGCGCGCCCACTGGTTCAGAATGCCCGAGTTGGGGGCGGCCAGCAGTTCCCAGGCGATCGCCCCCAGGAAGGGCGGAGTGACGAACGAGGCGGTGACCAGGGCGCGGATCGCGCCGCGGAACGGCACGTCGGTGCGCGCCACCAGCCAGGCCAGCGGGATCGCCACCAGCGCGGCGCCGGCGGCCGAGGCCACCGCGATCACCAACGTCACCCGCATGGGCTTCAGCAGCGCCGGGTCGGTGGCCAGCTGGCGGAAATTGGCGAGCGTCAGCCCGCCCTGGTCGTTGGTGACGCTGAACCAGCCCAGCCAGCCGAGCGGCAGCACCACCAGCACGCACAGCCCGAGCGCGATCAGGCCGAACAGCAGCAGCGAGATGTCGGGCCGCCTGATTGTCGCGGGATTGCTCATCGCGGCAGGGCCCGACAGTGCCGGCGGGGCAGCCGCACCCCCACGGCGGCGCCCACCGGCAGCACCGTGTCCAGCGGCGTCACCGCCCGCAGGGTGATGTCGCCGCCCATGTCCAGCAGGTAGTCCCGCTGCGCGCCAAGATAGGTATGCCGCATGACTGTTCCGCTGAACGCATTCTCGCCCTCGGCCGGGTCGGTGCTCAGTTCCACCTCGTGCGGCCGCACCGAGATCGCGGTCTGCCCCGCTGCCGCCGCGCCCTGCCCCCAGGCCACCGTCATCGGCCCGCAGCGCGCCACCCCGCCATCGACCGTGCCATGCAGGATGTTGGTGCCGCCGATGAAGCGGGCGACGAACTCCGATTGCGGGCGCAGATACACGTCTTCGGGGCTGCCGACCTGCTCGATCCGGCCGGTGTTCATCACCACGATGCGGTCCGCCGTGGTCATCGCCTCCAGCTGGTCGTGGGTGACGTAGACGGTGGTGTAGCGGAAGGCGTCGTGCAGGCGGCGGATCTCGAAGCGCATCTCCTCGCGCAGATTGGTGTCCAGGTTGGACAGCGGCTCGTCCAGCAGCAGCGTCTCCGGCTCCACCACCAGCGCGCGGGCCAGCGCCACGCGCTGCTGCTGGCCGCCGGACAGCTCGCCCGGATAGCGCGCCCGCAGCGCCTCAAGCTGAGTCACCGCCAGGATGCGGGCCACTTTGGCGGCGACCTCGGCGGCCGGCTGGCGGCGCAGGCGCAGGCGCAGGCCATAGGCGATGTTCTCGGCCACCGTCATGTGCGGCCACAGCGCGTAGCTCTGGAAGATCATCGACATGTTGCGCCGCTCCGGCGGCAGCGTTGCCCGCGCGTCCGACAGCGTGCGCCCGCCCACCACAATCGCCCCGGCATCCGGCGCGATGAAACCGGCGATCAGCCGCAGCGCCGTGGTCTTGCCGCAGCCCGAGGGGCCGAGCAGGCAGACCAGCTCGCCATGGCCGATCGACAGGTCGATCCCGTCGGCCACGGTCAGCGCGCCATAGGCCTTGCGGACGCCTTGCAGTTCCACTGTCGCCAAGGAAGTCTCCCCCGCCTGCCCCCCAAGTTCGGAGGGGTCATTTTTTCTTCTCGCTGCGAACTAACTGAAAGCCGGGCCGGGAATTGTCAACAGAGTGGCGCCCGGCTGGCGGGGCCCGCGGCGGCGGCGTAGCATCCTGGCCAAATCCGCTCGGGAGGGCTCCATGGCCGCGTTCGTCTACGACCACATCCACCTGCGCACCGCCGACCCCGAAGGGACGACGGGGTTCTACGAGACCATGTTCGGCGCCGAGGTGATCCGCACCACCCAGGATGGCAAGCCGCGCATCGACCTGAAGCTGGGCGGCATGAACGTGTTCATCGCCCCGGTCGGCCCGCAGGATGCGGTCGCCGCCGCCCCCGCCTCGCCCTATCGCGGCCTGGACCATTTCGGCCTGCGCGTCACCGGCATCGATGCCGTGGTGGCCGCGTTGAAGGAGAAGGGGGCCGAATTCACCATGGAGCCGACCACCATCCGCCCGGGCGTGCGCATCGCCTTCCTGCGCGGGCCGGACGGGGTGGCGATCGAATTGCTGGAACGCGCGGGGTAGTCGCGGCGGGCGGCACGGCCGGGCGCTACCCCGCCTTGCCGCCCTGGATCACGTCGCCACCACGCCCGTCTCATCCGCCTCCAGCGCGAAGGCGGCAGCCATCAGGGCGCGGGTGTAGTCCTCACGCGGATGGGCGAACAACGCCTCGGCCGGGCCTTCCTCCACCACCTTGCCGCCACGCAGCACCATCACACGGTGGGCCATGGCGCGCACCACCTTCAGGTCGTGGCTGATGAACAAGTAGCCCAGGGCGTGGCGCTGCTGCAATTCGCGCAGCAGGGCGACGATCTGCGCCTGCACCGACATGTCCAGCGCGCTGGTCGGCTCGTCCAGCACCACGAAGCGCGGCTTCAGCACCATGGCGCGGGCGATGGCGATACGCTGGCGCTGGCCGCCGCTGAACTCGTGCGGGTAACGCACCGCGCAGTCGCCGGGCAGGCCGACCGTGTCCAGCGCCTCCGCCACGCGGTGCTCGCGCTGGGCGGCGGACAGGTCGCGCGCATGGACCGAGAGGCCCTCGGCGACGATCTCGCCCACCGACAGCCGCGGCGACAGGCTGCCGAACGGGTCCTGGAAGACGATCTGCATGCCCGCGCGCAGCCGGCGCAGCACCCGCGGCGGCAGGCCGGCCAGGTCCTGGCCGAGGAAGGCGATGCGGCCCTGGGCCTCGCGCAGCCGCAACAGGGCGAAGCCGATGGTGGACTTGCCCGAGCCGCTCTCGCCCACCAGCCCCACGGTCTCGCCGGCGCGCACGGTGACATTGACGCCGTCCACCGCGCGCACCACGCCGACGGTGCGGCGCAGGATGCCGTGGTTGATGGCGAAGTGCACCCGCACATCCTCGCCACGCATCACCTCCGGCGCGTCGGACGGCAGCGGCGCGGGGCGGCCGCGCGGCTCGGCATCCAGCAGCATGCGGGTATAGGGGTGGGCGGGGGTGGCGAACACAGCGGCGACGCGGCCGGCCTCGACGATGGCGCCGTCCTTCATCACGCATACCCGGTCGGCATAGCGGCGGACGATCGACAGGTCGTGGCTGATCAGCAGCATCGCCAGGCCCCGCGCCGCCTTGCGGGCGGCCAGCAGCTTGAGGATCTGCGCCTGGATGGTCACGTCCAGCGCGGTGGTGGGCTCGTCGGCGATCAGCAGCTTGGGGTCGTTGGCGAGCGCGATGGCGATCATCACCCGCTGGCGCTGGCCACCGGAAAGCTGGTGCGGAAAGGCGTCCAGCCGGTCGCGCGCGTCGGGGAAGCCCACCTCGTCCAGCAGTTCCACCACGCGGGCGCGCAGTCCGGCCGCGGGCAGGCGGCGATGCAGGGTGATCGCCTCGGCCACCTGCGCGCCGATACGGGCCAGCGGGTTCAGGCTGTTGGTCGGCTCCTGGAACACCATGCCGGCCACGCCGCCGCGCAGCCGGCGCAGCGCGCGCGGCGGGGCGCCGATGACCTGCTGCCCGTCCAGCACCGCCTGACCGGTGCAGGCGGCGCCCGGCGGGAGCAATTGCAGCAGCGACAGCGCGGTGAGCGACTTGCCCGAGCCGCTTTCGCCGACCAGCGCCAGCACCTCGCCGGGGGCGATGGTGAACCCAACATCGCGCACCACGTGGCGCGGGCCGAAGGCGACGTTGAGGTTCTCGACGGTAACCAGGGTCATGAGGAAGCAAGTCTTCTTTTTGTGAACAAAAAGAAGCAAAAAAACTTTACTCGCTGGAGTCCCCAGCGAATAAAAGTTTTTTGGTTCTTTTTTTCAAAAAAGAACCCTTCCCTGCTGCTCACGGCATCCGCCTGGGATCGAACGCATCCCGCACCGCCTCGCCAATAAAAATCAGCAGCGTCAGCACCCCACCAAGCACCACGAAGGCGGTAATGCCGAGCCAAGGCGCCTGGAGATTGTTCTTGCCCTGGCTGACCAGCTCACCCAGCGAGGGCGAGCCGGGCGGCAGGCCGAAGCCCAGGAAATCCAGGCTGGCCAGGATGGTCACCGAGCCGGAGAGCGTGAACGGCAGGAAGGTCAGCGTGGCCACCATCGCGTTGGGCAGGATGTGCCGCCACATCACCGCGATGTCCGACACGCCGAGCGCCTTGGCCGCGCGCACATATTCCAGGTTGCGCCCGCGCAGGAACTCGGCCCGCACCACGCCGGTCAGGCTCATCCACGAGAACAGCAGCAGGAAGCCGAGCAGGATCCAGAATCCGGGGGCGATCACGCTGCCCAGGATGATCAGCAGATAAAGCTGCGGCATGCCCGACCAGATCTCGATGAAGCGCTGGAACAGCAGGTCGGTCAGCCCGCCGCGATAGCCCTGGATGGCGCCGGCGGCGATGCCGATGGCCGAGGCGATGATGGTGAGCGTGAAGCCGAACAGCACCGACAGCCGGAAGCCGTAGATCACGCGGGAGAGCACGTCGCGCGCCTGGTCGTCGGTGCCCAGCAGGTTTTGCCACGAGGGCGGCGCGGGGGCGGGCACGTTCAGGTTCAGCACGATGGTGTCGTAATGGTAGGGGATGGCCGGCCAGATCATCCAGCCATGGGCGCGGATGGCCGCCTGCACGTCCGGCGCGGAATAATCGGCCTCGGTGGGCAGGAAATCCGGGCCGAACCGGTCCTCGCTGATGTCCTGCAGCACCGGCATGTACCAATGGCCGTCGAAGCTGATCAGCAGCGGGCGGTCGTTGGCGATGAACTCGGCGAACAGGCTGGCGCCGAACAGCGCCAGGAAAATCCACAGCGACCAGAAGCCCCGCCGATGGGCCCGGAACACCGCCAGCCGGCGGCGGGTGAGCGGCGACAGCGTCATCGGCTCACTGCCGCGTCTCGAAGTCGATGCGCGGATCGACCACGGTGTACATTAGGTCGCCGGCGATCTGCAGCACCAGGCCGAGCAGGGTGAAGATGTACAGCGTGCCGAACATCACCGGATAGTCGCGCCGGATCGCCGATTCAAAGCCCAGCAGCCCCAGCCCATCCAGCGAGAACACGATCTCCACCAGCAGTTGCGAGCTGAACAGCATGCCGATGAAGGCGGCCGGGAAGCCGGCGACGATCAGCAGCATGGCGTTGCGGAACACATGGCGGTACATCACCCGCCGCTCGCTGGCGCCCTTGGCGCGGGCGGTGACCACGTATTGCTTGCGGATTTCCTCCAGGAAGCAGTTCTTGGTCAGCATGGTCAGGCTGGCAAACCCACCCACCACCAGGGCGATGGTGGGCAGCACCATGTGCCACAGGTAGTCCAGCGCCCGCGCCGACCAGGGCCAGCCCTCGGCGCCAGGGCTGGTCAGGCCGCGCAGCGGGAACCACTGCACGAAGCTGCCGCCGGCGAACAGCACCACCAGCAGAATGGCGAACAGGAAGCCCGGCACCGCGTAGCCCACCAGCACGGCCGCCGAGGTCGCCACGTCGAACCGGCTGCCGTCGCGCACCGCCTTGGCGATGCCGAGCGGGATGGAGATGAAATAGACCAGCAGCGTGGACCACACGCCGATGGAGATCGAGACCGGCATCTTCTCGGCGATCAGGCCGATCACGCTCTGGTCGCGAAAGAAGCTGCGGCCGAAATCGAAACGCAGGTAGTTGCCCAGCATGTCGCCGAACCGCACATAGGCGGGCTTGTCGAAGCCGAACATCTTGTTGATCTGCGCGACCACGTGCGGGTCCAGCCCGCGGGCGCCGCGATAGGTGCCGTCGGTGGGCGTGCGCGCCACCTCGGCGGTGCCGCCGCCGGTCAGCCGCCCCATGGTGTCGCCGCCCCGCCCCTTCAGCTCGGCGATCATCTGCTCCACCGGGCCGCCGGGCGCGAACTGCACCACCACGAAGTTGATGGCGATGATGCCGAACAAGGTCGGGATCACCAGCAGCAGGCGGCGGAACAGGTAGGCGGCCATCAGGCCGGGGGCCATGGAAAGGAAGGAAGGTCTTCTTTTTGTGGACAAAAAGAAGCAAAAAAACTTTTCATTCGTTGGAGTCTTCCGCGGAGACTCTCGCGAATGGACGTTTTTTGGTTCTTTTTTTCAAAAAAGAACCCTTCCTTCCACATCGCCATCAGTTCCCGGCACGCCGCGCCGCGTCGGTGGCCGCAGCACGCACCGGGTCCACCCACCAGGAATCGAAGGCCAGACCGGTGCGCACCGGCTGCGGCGGCCGGCCGAACCGGTCCCAATAGGCGATGCGCACGCCCTGCAGATACCATTGCGGCACCACGTACCAGCCCCACAGCAACACCCGGTCCAGCGCGTGGGTGGCGGCGAGCAGGGCCGGGCGGTCGGGCGCGTTGACCACCTTGGCCACCAGCGCGTCCACCACCGGGTCGCACACGCCCATCAGATTGTCGCCACCGATGTTCTTCGCCGCCCCGCAGGTCCAGAAGCCGTACTGCTCGTTGCCCGGGCTGTCGGATTCGGGAACCACCGTCACCGTCATGTCGTAGTCGTAGGTGTCCAGTAGCCGCTGGTACTGCGCGGGATCGACGGTACGCACCCGCGCCTCGATCCCGAGCCGGGCCAGCCACTGCACATAGGGCAGCGACACCCGCTCGAACGCCGCCTGGGACAGCAGGATCTCGAAGCGGAACGGGTGGCCCTCGGCGTCCACCAGCTTGCGGTCGCGCACATGCCAGCCGGCCTGCTTCAGCAGGGCGAGCGCCTCGCGCAGTTCCTCGCGGTTGTTGCCGCGCCCGTCGGTCACCGGCAGCTTGAACGGGCGGGTGAACAATTCGGGCGGCAGCCGGTCGCGGAACGGCTCCAGCAGCGCCAGTTCCGCGCCCTGCGGCACGCCGGAGGAGGCGAGGTCGCTGTTGCTGAAATAGCTGTCGGTGCGGGTGTAGGCGCCATAGAACAGGTTGGCGTTCTCCCACTCGAAATCGAAGGCCAGCGCCAGGGCGTGGCGCACCCGTACGTCCTTGAACAAGGCGCGGCGGGTGTTCATGGCGAAGCCCTGCATGCCGGTGGGCAGGTGGTGGCGCAGCAGCTCCTTCTTCACCAGCCCCTTGCGCACCGCCGGGAAATCATAGGCGGTGGCCCAGTCCTTGGCCGACATTTCAGTGCGGAAGTCGATCTGCCCGGCCTTGAACGCCTCCAGCGCCACCGTGGCGTCGCGGAAATACTCGGTGCGGATTTCGCTGAAATTGGCCAGCCCCTTGGCGGTCGGCAGGTCGCGCGCCCAGTAGTCTGGCACGCGCCGCATCACCAGGGTGCGGCCGAAATCGAAGCTGCCGACCTCGTAGGGGCCGGAACCCAGCGGCGGGTCGGTCAGCGGGCGGGAGAAGTCGCGGCCCTTCCACCAATGCTCGGGCAGCACGGCGAGCTGGCCCAGGATCATCGGCAACTCGCGGTTGCCGCTGGACTTGAAGTGAAAGGTCACCTGCCGCTCGCTGTCCACGCTCACGTGGTCCACATCGGCGTAGTACTGGCCGTACACCGGCCGGCCCTGGGTGCGCAGCGTGTTGAAGGTCCAGGCGACATCGGCGGCGGTGACCGGGCTGCCGTCGTGGAAACGCGCTTCGGGCCGCAGCGTGAAGGTGACGGACATGCCGTCCGGCGCCACCACCACGCTGCTGGCCAGGTGGGCGTACATCGCCTCCGGCTCGTCCGGGTTGGCGCGCAGCAGGGTGTCGTAGACGCGCGATATCTCGCCGGCCGGGGTGCCGCGCACGATAAACGGGTTGAAGCTGTCAAAGGTGCCGACCGAACCCAGGGTGACGGTGCCGCCCTTGGGGGCGTCGGGATTCACATAGGGGAAATGGTCGAAGCCCGGCGGCAGCGCCGGTTCGCCCAGCAGGGCGACCGCATCGGTCCGTGTGGCGGCGAGCGTGGGTGCGGCCATGCAGAGCCCCACCACCAGCAGCAGCGTGCCGATCCAACGTCCCATGCGCCCCCCGTTCGGCGTTATAGCCCCGCCTTCACCCATACCACGATCGCGCCGCCGCGTGACCCGCGTATTGCGTGCGGCGAGGGGGAAACGGTCAGGAATTCAGCCGTTCAGCAGCCGCATAGCCGGTGCGAGCAGGGCGGCATCGCCCACCGCCAGCGTGTGCCCGTCGCCATCCGGCCGCAGCGCCTGGCCCTGCCAGTCGGTCAGCCGGCCGCCGGCGCCCTCGATCACCGGCACCAGGGCGGCCCAGTCCCACAGGCTCATGGTGGCTTCCGCCACCACGTCGATCTGGCCCAGGGCGAGCAGGCCATATGCGTAGCAGTCGCCGCCGAAGCTGGTGCGCCGCACCGTGCCGCGCAGCCGATCCCATCCCGCGAGGTCGGCGGCGTTGAACACCTCGGTGCTGGTGCAGGACAGTTCCGCCTCCGCCAGGCTGGCGCAGGGGCGGCAGCCGGCGCTGCCGCCGAACGGGCCGCGGAAGGTGGTCGGCCGGCCAGCCACGCCTATCCAGCGTTCGCCGGTCACGCACTGGTCGATCAGGCCGAGGATGGGGGTGTCGCCGTCGAGCAGCGCGATCAGCGTGCCGAACACCGGGCGGCCGGTTATGAAGGCGCGGGTGCCGTCGATCGGGTCCAGCACCCAGCGCAGCTGCGCCTCGGGGTTTCGCGGCCCGAATTCCTCGCCGAGGATGCCATGCTCCGGGAAGCGCTCGCCCAGCACGGCGCGGATCGCCAGCTCGGCGCTGCGGTCGGCCATGGTGACGGGGCTGGCGTCCTTCTTGAGGTCGGCCGACAGCCCGGCGCGGAAGAAGGGGCGGATCACCGTGCCGGCGACATCGGCCGCCGCCTCGGCGGCGCGGATCAGCGGATCGAAATCCACGCCCGCACCCTGCCCCGCCAAGTGCCGGCGCCTTACTTCGTCGCCGGTGCCGGGGCCGGGGCCGGGGCCGGTGCGGCAGCCGGCACCGCGGGGGCAGGGGCTGGCGCCGCGGGGGCAGCAGCAGCGGTCGGCAGCGGCGGCGGGTTGTCGGAGATCGAGCGTAGGAAGGCGATCACGTCGGCGCGCTGCTTCTCGTTACGGATGCCGGCAAAGCCCATGCGGGTGCCGGGCGCGTAGCCGGACGGCTTCAGCAGCCAGTGGTTCAGCTCCTCATACGACCACAGGCCCTTCTTGGCCTTCAGCGCGTTGGAGTAGTTGAAGTCCGCCAGCTCGGCATGGCCGCGCGTCATCACGTCCCACAGGTTCGGCCCAACGCCGTTCTTGCCGCCCTTGGTGAAGGTGTGGCAGGCGGCGCACAGCTTGTGGGCATCGCCCTCGCCCTTGCTCGCGTCGGCGGCGGCCATGAACGGGGTGATCGGCGGCACTTCCTCGGCCTTCGGCGCACCACCGGCGGGGGCGGCCTCGCCCTCGATCTTCAGCACGGATTTTTCCAGGTGATGCGGACTCACCAGCGTGTCCGCGATGACCCCCGAAAGCATGAAGGCGATGCCTGCCACCAGGACGGAGGCGACTGCCTTGTTGATCTCCATGCTGTCCATACGACGCAGTTCCTCGCGAGAGAGCCGATGCGGGCGGGAGTCGTGCCGTTGCGCGACACCGGCCAGCTACCTAAGGTGCGCCGCACCATAGGCAAGTGCCACCGCCGCTTCAACCCACGCCGGGCGGAAGCGAACCGGAAAAATCAAACGGATGGACGCACCGGATGAGCCCGCCCCCATTGAGCATGCCCCTATGAACCCGATCGTGCTGATCCCCTCGCGCATGGCCTCCACCCGCCTGCCGGGCAAACCGCTGGCCGACATCCATGGCCGGGCGATGATCCTGCATGTGCTCGACCGTGCCCGCGAGGCCGGCATCGGCCCGGTGGCGGTGGCCTGCGGCGACCCCGAGATCGCCGCCGCCGTGCGCGCCGACGGCGGCGCCGCGGTGCTGACCGACCCCTCGCTGCCGCGCGGCTCGGACCGGGTGCAGGCGGCGCTGGCGGTGCTGGACCCGCAGGGGCGGCACGACGTGGTGGTGAACCTGCAAGGCGACCTGCCGACCATCCCGCCGGACTACCTGCGCACCGTGCTGGCGCCGCTGGCCGACCCGGCGATCGACATCGCCACCCTGGTCGCCCCCATCGCCACCGAGGAGGAAACCAACTCCCCCAGCGTGGTAAAGGCGGCGGTGGCGTTCGACGGCGGGCGCGCCGTCTCCCCCGCGCTGTATTTCTCGCGCGCCGCCATTCCGGCCGGCGACGGGCCGCGCTGGCACCATATCGGCATCTACGCCTTCCGCCGCCAGGCGCTGGCCCGCTTCGTGGCGCTGCCGGAATCGCCGCTGGAGCGGCGCGAGAGCCTGGAGCAGCTGCGCGCACTGGAGGCCGGCATGCGCATCGCCTGCGCCCGCGTGGACCACGCGCCCTTCGGCGTCGATACGCCGGCCGACCTGGAACGCGCCCGCGCCGAGCTGGCCCCGAATCGCCACGCATGACCCATATGAACGGACCCCGCATGACCGGTGTGATCGCCTTCCAGGGCAGGCCAGGAGCCTATTCCGACCTCGCCTGCCGCAACGCCTACCCGGCCATGCGCACCCTTCCCTGCGACACCTTCCAGGCGGCGATGGCGGCGGTGCGCGAGGGCGCGGCCGAACTGGCCATGATGCCGACCGAGAACAGCTTGGCCGGCCGGGTGCCGGACATGCACATCCTGCTGCCCGAATCCGGCCTGTACGTGGTCGGTGAGGCGTTCCAGCGGGTGGAGCACTGCCTGCTGGCGCCGAAAGGGGCCAGCATCGCCGGGCTGAAGCGCGCCCATTCGCATGCGGTGGCGCTCGGCCAGGTGCGCAACATCCTTCAGGAGCTGGGCTTGCAGGCGGTGATCGAGGCCGACACCGCCGGCGCCGCCGAGCAGGTGGCCGGCTGGAACAACCCCGAGGACTGCGCCATCGCCTCCTCGCTGGCCGCCGAGCTGTTCGGGCTGGAGATCCTGCGCCGCAATGTCGAGGACGCGTCGCACAACACCACCCGCTTCTACGTGATGGCCCGCGCGCCGCGGCAGGTGGCGCCCGAGACGCCGGGCCTGATGACCACGTTCGTGTTCCGCGTGCGCAACGTGCCGGCGGCGCTGTACAAGGCGCTCGGCGGATTTGCCACCAACGGCGTGAACATGACCAAGCTGGAAAGCTACATGGTCGGCGGCCACTTCACCGCCACCCAGTTCCTGTGCGACGTGGAGGGCCACCCCGAGCAGCCGGCCCTGCGCCGGGCGCTGGAGGAATTGTCGTTCTTCTCGCGCGAAACCCGCATCCTGGGGGTCTATCCGGCGGCGCAGTTCCGCAAGGACCAGGGCGATGCCGATTGATGGCTGAATAGTCGGCCATCAAGCAGGCAGCGGGGCTTTGCCCAGCCTCGGGTCCCTGCGAGGGAACGGCCGGGAGAGGGACGGGCCGGGAGAGGGAAGTGCCGGATATTCGGTAAATCAGCCTACTGGCAGCGCACCACCGTCTCGGTGCCGTCGGTCACCTCCCGCCCGAAACGCACGCCACGCCAGTTGGCCTTGCGGCGGCTCACCGTGCAGCGCCGCAGCCCCTCCGGCACGCGGGCCTGCAGGGTAGCCTCGGTGCCCTCGTACTGGCAGATCAGGGTGTAGCCGCGTCCCTCGTTGGGCAGCAGGTCCCAGCCGCCGCGCTCACCGATCAGGTCGGCCAGGTCCTTCGGGTCGCCGTCGAACAGTCGGGCACCGCGCAGGTAGTGGTTCTGCGGTTCGCTGGCCGCCTGCCAGCCGGCGGGCGCCTGCACCTGCTCCTGCGGTTGGATAGCCAGCGTGCCCGGGCAGGCAAGCCCCGCGGCGGCGGCCGGCCCGGCGGTCGCGGCCAGCGCCGCCATGGCCAGCCAGAGGGAGAAAGATGCGCGCAGCATCATGGCCCCTGCTCCAATGCCTCGATATCCGCATCGCTGAAGCCGAAATGATGGGCGATCTCGTGGATCAGCACGTTGCGCACCAGCCGCCCCAAATCCTCGCCCAGCTCGATCCACTCGAACAGGATGGCCTGGCGGTACAGCACGATGCGGTCGGGCAGCCGTGCCACGTCCAGCACGCTACGGGCGCCCAGCGGGGTGCCTTGGTAGAGGCCGGCCAGGTCCCAGGCGCTGTCCAGCTCCATCTCCTCCACCAGCTCGTCCCCCGCCAGTTCCTCCACCACGATCGACACATTGGCGACGTGGCGGCGCAGGGCCTCGGGGATGCCGGCGAAGGCGCGCTCGGCCAGGACGGCAATCGCCGCCGCGTCGGGCGGCGTTGTGAACCGGGGGGTGGAGGGTCCATGCTGCGGCATGGCGCAAGCACGGCATGGCCCGCCGCGCGGGTCAAGCCGCCCCACCCCGCCGGGAGACGCAACATGATCGCCAAACTCACCGAGGCCGAGCGCGCCGCGCTGGCCGACACCCTGCCGGAATGGCACGCGCCCGCGGGCCGCGACGCCATCCACCGCCGCTTCCGCTTCGCCGATTTCAGCGCGGCCTGGGGCTTCATGGCCCGCGTCGCCCTGCTGGCCGAGAAGCAGGACCACCACCCTGAATGGTCCAATGTCTGGAACACGGTGGAGATCACGCTGACCACCCACGACGCCGGCGGGCTCAGCGCGCGCGACGTGGCGATGGCCCGCGCGATCGACGCGCTGATGTGAGCGAGGCGGGCGCGCCCGCGCGCACCGCGCGCATCCGCACCGCCGCCGCCCGCCTGTGCGGCCAGCTCGGTTGGGCGCCGCTGCACGAGGTGGTGCTGCCGAACGGCCGGCGCGCCGACATCCTGGCACTGCGCCCGGATGGCGGGTTCGTCTGCATCGAGGTGAAATCCGGCCCGCGCGACTTCCTGGCCGACGCCAAATGGCCGGACTACCGCGCCTGCTGCGACGCGCTGTTCTTCGCGGTGGACACCGACTTCCCGCAGGCGCTGCTGCCTGGGGATACCGGGCTGATCGTGACGTGGGAGCTGACCGCCGAGTTGCTGCGCGACGCCCCCGCCCACCCGCTGCCCCCTGCCCGCCGTCGTGCCCTGCTGCACCGCTTCGCCCTGCTCGCCGCCGGCCGGCTCGCGCTGCACGAGGACCCGGCCGGGGCGGCGATGCTGCGGGCCGGATTGCTGGTGGAATAGTCCGCCATGGTTGCGGTGCGCGGCGGGATCGGGCGATAAAGGGCAGGGCGGTGCGCAGACGCGCCGCGGGACACAAAAGAGCCGGCTCCAGCCGGCCGTTGGGAGGACCGGATGAAGCGATCCATGACGGCGCTGTTGCGCGTTTCGCTGCTGGCGGGGCTGGCCGCTACCACGGCCCTCGCCGCTACGACCCTCGCCGCCCCCGCCGCCCGTGCCGCCGGGGCCGATGCGGCGCTGATCGCCGCCGCCAAAGCCGAGGGCAACCTGGTCTGGTACAGCACGCTCATCGTCAACCAGATCACCCGCCCGCTGGCGCTCGCCTTCGAGAAGAAATACCCGGGCATCAAGGTGCAGTATTCCCGCGCCCCCAGCACCGATGTGGCGCTCAAGATCACCACCGAGGCGCGGGCCGGGCGCATCCAGGCCGATGTGTTCGACGGTACCAACACCATCCTGCCGCTGCAGGATGCCGGGCTGGTGCAGCCCTACGTGGTGGACTCCGCCAAGGGCTATCCGCCGGAATTCCGCGACCCGAACGGGCTGTGGACCACGATGAACGTCTATTACCTCACCGTCGGCTACAACACCGACCTGGTGAAGGGCGCCGACGTGCCCAAGACCTTCGATGACCTGCTGAACCCGAAATGGGCCGGCAAGATGGCCTGGACCACCGACCCCACCAGCGCCGGCGCGCCCGGCTTCATCCAGAATATCCTGGCGCTGAAGGGCCAGGAGAAGGGCATGGACTACCTGACCAAGCTGGCCGCCCTGAAGCCGGTGAACGTGCCCGCCTCCCAGCGCGTGGTGCTGGACAAGGTGATCGCCGGCGAATTCCCGATCGGGCTGATGATCTTCAACCACCACGTGGCGATCAGCGCCGCCAAGGGCGCGCCGGTCGCCTGGGCGCGCATGGAGCCGGTGGTGGGCACCGCCAACCTGATCAGCATCGTCAAGGGCGCGCCCCACCCCAACGCGGCCAGGCTGTTCCTGGAATACGTGCTGTCCGACGAGGGCCAGCGCGAGGTCGCCAAGGCGTTCTACCTGCCGGCCAACCCGGACGTGCCGGCCATCGTGCCCGACCTGAAGCCCAAGGAGGGGCATTTCCAGGCCCGCGTGGTCACCCCCGAGATGGAGCGCGCCGGCCGCACCGCCTGGATCGATCTGTACCACAAGCTGTTCCGCTAGGCCGCAGCCGGAAGCCCCGCGTGCCGCCCTCATCCGCCGCGCGGCGCTGGCTGGACCCGCGGCTGGCGACCTCGGTGCTGGTCGGCGTCATCCTGGCCGCGCTGATGCTGCCGCCGCTGGTCATGCTGGTGCAGGGCAGCCTGGCGGCGACCAACGATGCCGGGCAGGCCACCGGCTGGACGCTGCGCCATTTCACCGACCTGGTCACCGCCCATCGCGCCGGCCAGACGCTGTGGAACAGCATCGTCTTCAGCGCCGGCAGCACGCTGCTGTCGCTGCTGGTCGGGGGTGTGCTGGCCTGGCTGGTGGAACGCACCAACGCGCCGCTGCGGGTGCTGGCGTGGCTGGCCACCATCATCTCGCTGGGCACGCCGTACATCCTGCACGTGGTGGCGTGGCTGTTCCTGCTCGGCCCGGTCGGCCCGTTCAACGACCTCTACCGGGCGCTGGGCGGCAGCGGCAATCTGATCCATGTGCAGTCAATGGCCGGGATGGTCCTGATCGAGGGGTTCCTGTGGTCGCCGCTGGTGTTCCTGCTGCTCGGCTCCACCTTCCGCGCCGCCAATGCCGACATGGAGGAGGCCGCGCGCACCAGCGGCGCCAGCGTGCTGCAGACGGTCTGGCGCATCTCCATCCGGCTGGCCATGCCGGCGATCCTGGCGCTGGCGCTGTTCGTGTTCATCCGCGCCATCGGCGCCTTCGAGGTGCCGGCCCTGGTGGGCATCCCCAGCCGCATCTACGTGCTGACCACGGCGGTCTATGACAGCATGACCACCATGCCGCCGGACCTGGGCTACGCCTCGGCCTTCGCGGTGGTGATGGTGGTGATCGTCTCGGTGCTGCTGCATTTCTACAGCCGGCTGTCCAGCAGCGCCGAGAAATACCACAGCGTCACCGGCAAGGGCTACCGCCCGCGCCCGTTCGACCTTGGGGCCTGGCGCTGGGCGGCGGGCGCGCTGATCGTGCTGAACTTCGTGGTGGTGCTGGTGCTGCCGCTGGTCGCCCTGCTGTGGATGTCCCTGCAGGCCTTCCCGCGCGGCTTCAGCCTCGCCGGGCTGCGCGCGCTCAGCCTGGACAACTACCGCGCGGTGGTCACGGCGCCGAACTACTTCGACCTCGCGATCAACAGCCTCGGCGTGGCGGCGGGCGCGGCCAGCGTGATCATGCTGCTGGCCGCCTTCGCCGGCTGGATCGCCGCGCGGCGCGGCCCGGGCGGGCGCACGCTGGACCAGCTTGCCATGCTGTCGCTGGTGTTCCCCGGCATCGTGCTCGGCGTGGCGGTGATGGAGGTCTATCTGCGGGTGCCGCTGCCGATCTATGGCACGCTGTGGATCATCGGCATCGCCTACGTCATCCGCTTCATGCCGTTCGGCATGCGCTACGTCTATGCCGGCGTGCTGCAGCTGCACAACGAGCTGGAGGAGGCGGCCGGGGTGTCCGGTGCCGGCTACCTCACCATCCTGCGCCGCATCGTGGCGCCGCTGCTGACCCCGGCGATGGTGGCGGGGTGGCTGTTCATCTTCCTGATCGCCAACAAGGAGCTGGCGATCGCCGTGCTGCTGGCCAGCCCCGGCGCGCAGGTGGCGGCGGTGGCGGTGTTCGACCTGTGGGTGAACGGCCAGGGCGGCGAACTGGCCGCCTTCGGCCTGCTGTGGACGGTGCTGATGACCGCCGTCGCCTTCCTGTTCTTCGCCCAGTCCCGCCGCGGCGGCACCGACATCTACGGGAACTGACCCATGCTGACCGTCACCGGCCTTACCCGCGTCTTCGCCAACCGGTTCGACGCCATGGCCGGCGGCGTGCGCGACGCCAGCTTCGCCCTGCCGGCCGGCACCTTCTTCACCCTGCTCGGCCCCTCCGGCTGCGGCAAGACCACCACCTTGCGCTGCCTCGCCGGGCTGGAACGGCCGGATGCCGGCTTCATCGGGCTGGAGGACCGGGTGCTGTTCGACAGCGCCGGCGGCACCATGGTGCCGGTGAACCTGCGCGGCATCGGCATGGTGTTCCAGTCCTACGCCATCTGGCCGCACATGACGGTGTTCGAGAACATCGCCTTCCCGCTGCGCGTCGCCCGCGCGCGCCGTGGCCGCGAGGAGATCGCCCGACTGGTCGATCAGGCGCTGGCCACCGTGGGCCTGGCCGGCTACGGCCCCCGCCCCGCCACAAGGCTGTCCGGCGGCCAACAGCAGCGCGTGGCGCTGGCGCGCGCCATCGTGCATCAGCCCCGGCTGCTGCTGCTTGACGAGCCGCTCTCCAACCTGGACGCCAGCCTGCGCGAGGAGATGCGCGCCGAGTTGCGCCGGCTGCAGCGGCAGATCGGCATCACCACCGTCTACGTCACCCACGACCAGTCCGAGGCGCTGGCGATGTCGGACCTGATCGCGGTGATGGATCGCGGCCGGATCGTCCAGCTCGACGTGCCGCGGGCGATCTACTTCACCCCGGCCAGCGATTTCGTCGCCCGCTTCATCGGCGCCGCCAACCTGCTGCCCGGCACCGCGGAGGCCGGCGCCGTCGCCGGCGCCACCGGCATGGTGCGGCTGGCCGACGGCACCCGCATCGCCTGCGCCTGCCCCACCGGCATGCAGGCCGGCCAGCCGGCGATGGTGGCGTTGCGGCCCGAAAGCATCGCCGTGGCGCCGGCCGACGCGGCGCCGGAACCGGGCGCCAACATGCTGCCCGGCATGGTGCAGGACGCCAGCTTCCTGGGCGCCACCCTGCGCTGCGACGTGCTGGCGGCGGGGCAGACGCTGCGCGCGGTGGCTGCTCCCGATACTGTGATCGCACTCGGGACGGCGGTGCGGCTGCTGTTCCGGCCGGACGCCGCTGTGGTGGTACAGGCGGCCCCGCCGGCCGGCTGAGGCGTCAGGACCATTCGGCGCGGCGGCAGCGGGGCAGCCACAGGGTGGCCGCGCCGACGCAATGATTCTTTAATCATATCAATTGACGAGACCTGGATCGAGTATTCCGCACCCCTCGCACGAGCCCGATTCCGGGCGGCATTGAGGCGAATACAAACGTATTACTACTTACGCTTGATGAAAAGTTCATCAGATTTTTTCGCCCTGGATACGCTCGTCCGGAGTGTGGAATGGCAGTATTCCTGTTGTATATTTCAGCATATTTTCTAAATCATGTGGCGAAATCCGCGCATCACGAGGTCATCACGAAATCGATCAGACATTGCGAGACCCCGGCGCCAGCCCTAATGTTCCGCCCGGGTGGTCAATCCGTCCGCCCAATCGGATCAATATCCGGAGGAAAGGGAAGAGAAATGCCCGACACGAAAACCACAATCTCCGCCAAGAACATCGCCGAGCTGCGCGCCGAATCCGGCCGCTCGCGCATCGTCGATGCCGCGGTGCTGCACCTGGAGAAGGACCGCGGCATCAACCTCGGCACGGCCAACGCGGCGCTCAGCTGGGGACTGGACTTCACCCTGCACATCAGCGCCGACCAGGCCGGCCGGGTGGCGCGCCCCGGCGGCTGAACCAAGGCCGGCTGCACCGACGATTGCCAGGCCGGCGACGCGGCCGGCCTGGCAACCCGACCGGAGGGGGGGAAGGCGGATGAACGCGTTCGAGCTGTGCATCGTCAAGGTCACGGCGTTCTGCAACATCGATTGCAGCTACTGCTACATGTTCAACGCGGCCGACCACACCCACGAGCGGGTGCCGCGCACGATGTCCGAGGCCATGGCGCTGCGCCTGCTCGACCGCATCCGCGACTACCTCGATGCCGGCGGGCGGCGGCGCTTCCATCTGACCCTGCATGGCGGCGAGCCGTCGCTGTGGCCGCTGCCGGCCATGCGCGGCTTTCTGGAGCGCGTGCGCGCCCTGAACGCCGAGGGCTACCACCTCACCGTCAGCATGCAGACCAACGCCTTTCGCTACGACGAGCGGCTGTTCGCGCTGCTGGCCGAGCATGGCGTGTCGGTCGGCGTCAGCATCGACGGCCCGCGCGAATTCAACGACCGCCGCCGCGTCACCCATCGCGGCGCCGGCTCCTACGACCGGGTGATGGGCAATGTGGAACGCATCCTGGGCGGCCCGGGCGCCGGGGTGTTCCAGGGCTTTCTGGCAGTCGCCGATCCGACCATCGCGCCGGCCGCCTTCGTCGACTGGGCGGCGGCCCTGCCGGTCACCAGGCTGGACCTGCTGTGGCCGATGGATTTCTCCCACCTCAACCCGCCCTGGGACGACGGCGACGAGGCGGCGTATCGGGCGGCGCCGCGATTCGGCCACTGGTTCGCCGCGGTGTTCGACGCCTGGATGGCCAAGGACGATCCCGACCTGCACATCCGCCATTTCTACGACTGCATCGCGCATTACCTGGGCTCGACCCGGCATATCGAGTCCATCGTCAACGACGGTGTGCCGATGTTCGTCGTCAACACCGACGGCGCCTACGAATACCACGACTACCTGCGCCCGCACGCCGACGGCGCCTGCCGCACCGGCGCCAACGCCACCGACCACCCGATTTCCGTGCTGCACGACGACCCGCTGTTCCGCCGGCTGCTGGCGCTGGCCGAGCATTTGCCGGCCGACTGCGCCGGCTGCGACGTGCGCGCGGTGTGCGGCGGCGGCTTCCTGCCCGGTCGCACCGGGGCGCCCGGCATGCCGCGCTCGGTGCTGTGCCACGACCAGGGGCACTTCTTCGCCCATGTCAGCCGCACGTTGGCGCGGCTGGGCGTGCCCCCGGCCGAGGGCCGCGCCGCCGGCACCGGCGGGATACCGCGGCCGTTGCTCGGGGGGCGGGTGGCGGTGGCGGCCTGACCGCGGGCGCGGGGCTTCGCCCCGCCTTATCTCCTCCTTGGATTTGGAGCCGGCCTCCCGCCCGACTATGGTCCGCCCGCCCCCAACCGGACCCCACCCATGCTGCGACTGACCGAACTGCGCCTGAAGCTGGACCACGACGACGACGCACTGCGCCAGGCCATCCTGCACCGCCTGGGGCTCGACCCCGCGGCGCTGCTGGGCTACCGCGTCGCACGCCGCGCCTGGGATGCGCGGCGGCGCTCGGCGATCATGCTGACCTACAGCGTGGACATCACGGTGGCCGACGAGGCGGCTCTGCTGGCCCGCCACGAGGGCGACCGCCACCTCGGCCCCACGCCGGACACCGAATACCGCTTCGTCGCCCGCGCGCCGGCCGGGCTGGCACGCCGCCCGGTGGTGGTCGGCACCGGCCCGTGCGGCCTGTTCGCCGGGCTGATCCTGGCGCAGATGGGCTTCCGGCCGATCATCCTCGATCGCGGCAAGGTCGTGCGCGAGCGCACCAAGGACACCTGGGGCCTGTGGCGGCGCGGCGTGCTGAACCCGGAATCCAACGTCCAGTTCGGCGAGGGCGGCGCCGGCACCTTCTCGGACGGCAAGCTGTACAGCCAGATCTCGGACCCGAAGCACCACGGCCGCAAGGTGCTCACCGAATTCGTCCGTGCCGGTGCGCCGGAGGAGATCCTGACCGTCGCCAAGCCGCATATCGGCACCTTCCGCCTGGTTTCCATGGTCGAGCACATGCGCGCCACCATCGAGGGCCTGGGCGGCGAATACCGCTTCCAGACCAAGGTGGTGGACCTGGATATCGACGCCGCCCGCCAGCTCCGCGGCGTGGTGCTGGAAGGCGGCGAGCGGCTCGCCGCCGACCATGTGGTGCTGGCGGTCGGCCACAGCGCGCGCGACACTTTCGCCATGCTCGACGAGCGCGGCGTGCATATCGAGGCCAAGCCGTTCTCGATCGGCCTGCGCATCGAGCATCCGCAGTCGCTGATCGACCGCGACCGCTTCGGCAGCTTCGCCGGCAACCCGATCCTGGGGGCGGCCGACTACAAGCTGGTGCACCATTGCGGCCCCGGCCAGGCCTCGGGCCGCAGCGTCTACAGCTTCTGCATGTGCCCCGGCGGCACCGTGGTCGCCGCCACCTCCGAGCCGGGCCGGGTGGTGACCAACGGCATGAGCCAGTATTCGCGCGCCGAGCGCAACGCCAATGCCGGCATCGTGGTCGGCATCACCCCCGCCGACTATCCGGGCGGCGTGCTGGCCGGCATCGCCTTCCAGCGCCGCTGGGAGAGTGCCGCCTTCACCGCCGGCGGCAGCACCTATGCCGCGCCGGCGCAGCTGGTGGGCGATTTCCTGGCCGGCCGGCGCTCGTCGGCGCTCGGCGGCGTGCTGCCTTCATACCGGCCGGGCGTGACCATGACCGACCTGTCCGCCTGCCTGCCCGACTACGTGGTGGCGGCCATCCGCGAGGCGCTGCCGGCCTTCGCGCGCACCCTGCCCGGCTTCGCCATGGACGACGCGCTGCTGACCGGGGTGGAAACCCGCACCTCCTCGCCCATCCGCATCACCCGCGACGCCGCCTGCCAGAGCCTGAACACGCCGGGCCTGTTCCCGGCCGGCGAGGGCGCTGGCTATGCCGGCGGCATCCTCTCGGCCGGGGTGGACGGCATCCGGGTGGCCGAGGCGGTGGCGCGCAGCATGCTCGGCGTCTGATCCCGCCTACTGGCCGCCCCCCTACTTGCCACCGGGCATCATCGCCGACAGGTCGGTATCGTTCACCAGCACCTTGTTGTCCGCGTAGCGGATCTTCCACACCGTGGCGGCCCCCACCTGGCGGCCGATACCTTTCAGGAAGATCAGGAACGGCGCGGCGGATTTCAGCTCCGGCGTGGTGTTGGCCTGCTTGATCAGCGCCTCCAGCCCGGTGGCGCGGAATTCGCCGCCGCCGCTGATGTCGTCCAGCGCCGCCACCTTCACGCCGCCGCCGCCGGTCAGCCGTGCCGGCCCCACGTCGAACGCCACGTCCTCCACCGCCAGCCGCAGCGGCCCCTTGTCCAGCAGCGCCAGCACGCTCGCCATGGCGTTGTCCGCGGCGTTCGGGTCGTCGATCGAGCGCAGGATCAGGTCTTCCAGGTCGTGCTTGGGGATGCCGCCGATATGCGGGGTCAGCGCGATCCGCTTGGGCAGGTAGTCGCGCATCACCCCCTCGGGGATCATCGGCGACTGTAATCCCTCGATGTCGATCCGCCAGGCGAGGTCGGCCTTGCCGGCGGGGGCGGCCATGTCGAAGCCGATCGACAGCTTGCGCAGGCTGCCGGTCTGCCCGCCGAGCGCCACGTGGATGCCCTCGTAGGTCTGTTCGCTGGTCATCCCGTCCATCAGCCCGGCCAGCGCCCGCACCACGGCGCGCGCGCCGGCCTTGTCGGCCTCCGTCACCTCCACCTTGCCGGCCTCGACCTTCGCGGCCTCCTGCACCGAGGCCGCCAGCCCCGCCAGCGCGTGCACCAGCGCGCCGGCGCCGGCCATGTCCACGTTGCTGGCGGTCACGCTGGTGCGCATGCGGTCGATGCCGATATCCAGCGCCGAGCCGTCCGGCATCAGGCTGTGGGCGGCGTATTTGTCGAGGCTGGACTGCCCCGTCATGGTCAGTCGCCCGTCGCTGGTCGGCTGCAGGACCATATGGCCGGTAACACCGTCCACCTGCGTGGTCTGCACCCCCTGCGCGCCCTGGATCTCCACCGAATAGCCGCGCAGCCGCGTGTCGAAGCTGGAGGTGGTGGCCAGCGAGGTATCCAGTATGCCGTGCATGTCCTGCTCGGCGATCTTCAGGGTCATCGACGACGGCACGTCCTTGCCCGCCGCCTGCAGGCTCGGGTCCAGCGCCACGCTGAACGGCGAGGGCAGCCGCATGTCCTCGATCGCCCAGCGATGGTCGTCGAGCTGCTTGACCCGCGCGCTCACCACGCCGTCGCCGAACGACACCCCGGAACGCGCCGGGCCGCCGAACGGTATCTCAATCCGATAGCCGTCGTCGCCGGCCACCACCCGCAGCGGCAGCGCCGCCACATCCACCGCCGTCCCCACCTGGCCAGTCAGCCAGGCGCGCAGGCCGGCCTCCAGCGCCTGCGCCTGCGCCTCGGTGACCCGCGCCGCCGTCACCGGCGCGGCGGGGGCGGGCGCGGCGGGCGCGGGCGCGGGCGCGGGCGCGGTTTGGGCCACGGCCGGCGCCGCCCCCGCCAGCAGCCCCGCTGCAAACACCGCATAGGCCGGCCGCAGCCGCGCGCGCAGAAGCATGGAGGTTTCCTCGTGATTCGATACGATGCCGCCAGTCTTACCCCGCATCGCCCCGCCGGGCACGCGCAATCGCAGGCCGCCGGACAAACAGGGGCGTGATCGGCGGCGCGCCCCGTGATGGTGATGTCGCATCACCATCACGAAACCATATCGATTTCCCGCCCGCTCAGTAGTCGAACTGCCAGGTCACCCCGACATCGGTGCCCATGTTCCCCGCCGCCCCGGTGGCCGAGCTGGTGCCGCTGCTGCCCACCCCGGCCTGCAGCCGCACGCCGCGCCCGAGGTCGATCTCCACCGTTCCCTTGGTGCCGGTGCCGGTGGCGTTCTGCTTCGCCCCCAGATACACCCCCGGCGCCAGCGACCGCCCCGCCTCCACCGTGGCACCGCTGGACTGGCCGCTGCCGCTGCCGCCGCTCACCGACAGCCGGTCCAGCCCCAGCCCCGCCCGCACCGCCTCCAGCGGGTCGAAGCTGGTCCCCCCGGCCATCTGCGCCAGCGCGGCGGCGATCTGCGCCAGTTCCACCGGCCCCAGGTTCACCGTGCTCTTGTTGAACAGCAACTGCGCCAGCACCTCGTCCTGCGGCAGCTCCGGCGCGCTGGACAGCACGATCTTCGGCGCGCTGGCATGCCCGGTGACGGTCAGCGTCGCCGTGATGTCGCCGCTGGTGCTGCTGGCGACGAAATCCAGCGTCGGGTCCACCGGCAGCCCGCCATCGAATTGCAGCGTGCCGGAGGTGAAGCTCAGCGTCTTGCCGGCCAGCGTGTAGCTGCCGCGCCGCAGCGTGAACCGCCCCTGCGGCCGCGGATCGGCCGAGCTGCCGAGCACGCGCAGATTGCCCTGCAACTCGGCGTCCAGCCCGCGCCCGCGCACCAATATCTGCCCGGGTGCGCGGATCGCCACATCCAGCCCCACCACCGGCCCCGGTGATGCCGGCGGCGGCGGCGCCTGGCCGGGGCGGCGCACGTCCAGCACCGCCACACCCGCCGGCAGGCTGTCCGGCACCCGGATCTCGGTGCGCCCCAGCGTCACCGTGCCGCGCGCCGCCAGCCCGTCCGGCAACGCCCCCTGCACCGTGAGATCGGCATCCAGTGTGCCATGCACCAGTTCCGAGGCGAGCAGCTGCGCGTCCTTGGCGGTCAGCGCCAGCGATAGCGTCATCGGGCTGGCCAGCGACAGCGTGCCGCTGGCGCCGATGCTGCCGTCGCCGGCCCGCCCGGTCAGGCTGGCGAGGCGGATGGTCTGGCCGCTGGCGGTCACCGTCGCCGCGATGTCGCGCACCCGCAGCCCCAGCGGAATATCCTGCACCACCCCGCCGGTCAGATGCAGCGTGCCGCCGACCTGCGGTGCCGCAGCGGTTCCGGTGATGCCGGCATCCAGTGCCAGCCGCCCCTGCACCTGCCGCCCCTCGGCGGCCACCAGCGCGTTCAGCGCCGCCAGGTCCACCTGCCCGCGCGCCCGCAGGTCCATCGCGCCTGCCCCCAGCGGCAGGCTGCCGGCCAGCGACAGGCTGTCGCTCCCCACCCGCAGCCGCGCATCCAGCGTCGCCCGCTCGCCGGCCAGCGTCGCGGTGGCGGCTAGGTCGGCGGGCTTGAGGGTGGCGCCCGCCCCCTCGGTCACCCGCAGCCCGGCGCCATGCAGCCGGATCGTGCCCGCCGGCCGCGCCGGCGGCCCGGTCAGCCGCGCATCGGCCGAGACCGTGCCGGCCAGCTTCAGCCCGGGCGCCGCCAGCCGCGCCAGCCCGGCCGGCAGGTCGCGCAGGCTGGCGGTCAGGTCCAGCGCCGGCAGCACCCGCCCCTTGGCCGACAGCGTCGCCGCGCCCAACCGCAATTCCAGCCCGTCCAGGCTCACCCCGCTGGCGAAATCCACCCGCAGCCGGCGGGCCAGCGCCAGATGCTGGTCGCGCCAATCGGCGGTGAGGGCCGAGAGGTTCAGCCGCCCCGCCTCCGCATCCAGCGTCCCGGCGGCGGCGGCGCGCAGGGCGGCGCCGCCCAGGTCGGCGACATCGGCATTCAGCCGCAGGCCGAGCGCCGAGGGCGGCCCCTCCGCCTCCAGGCGCAGGCGACCGGCCACCCCGCCGGCCCGGAACCCGTCCACCGCCAGCGTCGCGGTGGTGACCCGCGCCCCCAGTGGATCGCGCAGCGTCGCGGTCAGCCCCAGCGTGCCGGCGGCGCTGCCCGCGAGATCGAGCTTGGTGGCGTCCAGCTGCAGCCGCACCGCGCCGGGCTCCAGCACCGCCTCGGCGCTCAGCCCGCCGGCCAGCTTGCGGCCCAGCAGCGCCTGGAGATCGGAGAGCGCCGTCATCCCCAGCGCGATCCGCCCCTGCGGCAGCGTGGCGCCGGGGGCCAGGGTCAGCGCCCCCTCGGCATGCGCGCTCTTCCAGCCGGCGCGGGCGATGTCCAGGTGCAGCACGCCGGCCGCATCGCGCGCGGCGGTGGCCAGCACGTCGAGCGGCGCGCCGTCCAGCGTGCCGCCGGCCACGATCCGGCCGGTCGGCGCATCGGGCAGGCCGCTGGCCTCGATGCTGGCGGTCACCGGGCCGCGCGGCCGCCCGGCGGGCGCGAGGTCGCCGGTCAGCGTGGCGTTCACCGTCATCGCGCCGGGCGCGCCGGCCACCCGGCCGCGCAGCGCCAGCGCACCGTCCAGGCTGGGCGCCAGCACCGCGAGATCGGGCAGCCCGAGCGTCCAGTCCACCCCCAGCACGCCCCCGGTCATCCCGCCTTGGGCCGTGGCGTGCAGCCGCGCGCCGTCCAGCGTCAGCGCCGACACCGCGATATCCCCGCCCTGCCGGCTCGCCCGCAGCGCGAACCGCCCGTCCGCGCCGATCAGCCCTGGCAGCGGCGCCTGCCCGCCGGTCAGCGCCACCGTCCCGCCGGCATCCACGGTCAGGAACGGCGCCAGCGTCACCTTGGCATCCAGCGCCGCCGTGCCGCGCGCATCCACCCCGCCCAGCGCCGCGAAGGGCGCCAGCTCCGGCAGCGCCACGGCGAGGTCCGACTGCCCGCCCGGCCGCAGCGTGCCATGGGCATGCAGCAGCGCGTGGTCCAGCGTCACCGCGATGGCGGCGGCGTCCATCCCGGTTTCGGCATGCAGCCGCAGCGGCGCGGCGGCGAACAGGCCGCCCACCCCCGGGGCATGCAGCCCGGCCATGCCCGCATCCAGCACCACCCGCCCGTCCTTGGCGCCGGCATCGGCGGTGAGCGTGTCCAGCGCCGCCCCGAACGCCGCCAGCTTCGCCACCTGCAGCGTGGCGGTCGCCGTCGGCGCCGCCAGCGTGCCGCGCAGCCGGCCGGTCAGGCTGACCGAGCCCCAGGACAGGTCGGGCCGCGGCGCCATCGCCGGGGCGGTGGCGGCGATGTCCAGGTCCGCCGCCTCGCCGCGCAGGTCCAGCCGCCCGGACGCGCTGGCATGCAGCGCCCCGGCGGACAGGCTGGCCTTCAGTGCGGCGCCGGTCCAGGGGCCGTCCAGCGTGGCGCCCAGCGCCAGCGTATCGCCGGCCGGCACCAGGTCCGGCAGCCCGGCCAGCGCGCTCGCCAGCCCCTGCGCCGGCTCGCTCGCGACCACGGCCAGCCGCAGCCCGCCCGCATCGGCGCTGCCGTCCAGCCGGTAGCGGCCCGGCGCATCCAGCCGCGCCAGATCCAGCGTCGCCGCGCCCTGCTCCAGGCTGGGCAGCCGCGCGGTCCCGTGCACCGACAGCACGGCGGCATGCCCGGCGACCGCCGCGCCCAGCTCCAGCCGCGCCACCGCCAGCACCGCCACGTTCACCGCCACCGGCAGCCGGAACGGCGTGGCGGCGGCCGATGCCGGCGCTGGCGCCGGCCCGGCCCGCGGCAGCCGCGCCAGCGCCACCAGCCCGGCGCTCAGCCGGTCGATCCGTGCCTCGCCATGCAGCAGCCGCAGCGGCGACCAGTCCAGCACCAGGTCGTCGATCCGCAGCCACGCGCCGCCGCCATCGCGCAGCACCAGGCTGTCGGCATGCAGCGCATCGGGGAAGCTGCCGGACAGCCCGGTCAGCGCCACCTGCCCGCCGGTCAGCGCCGCCACCGCCCGCGCCGCCGCGCGCTGGCCCGGCGCGGTGTTCAGCCCGGCCAGCAGCAGCCCCGCCGCCAGCACCGGCAGCAGCAGCACGATGGCGAAGGCCCACGCCGCGCGGCGCATCAGAACGCCTGCCCCAGGCCGATATACAGCTCGAACGCATCGCCCTTGCGCTCGCGGGTCAGCGGCACCGCCACGTCCAGCCGCACCGGGCCGATGCCGGTGTAATAGCGCACTCCCACGCCCGCGCCGACATGCGGGCTGCCGGTGAACGGGACGCCGTCGCTGCTGATCTGCCCGGCATCGACGAAGCCGACCGCCCCCCAGCTCGCGCCGATGCGCTGGCGGAACTCCACCGAGCCGACATCCACCGCCGTGCCGCCGACCGGCCGGCCGGAGGCGAACTGCTTGCCCAGCGACTGGTAGCGGAAGCCGCGCACGCTGCCGCCGCCGCCGGCATAGAAGCGCTGGTCGGGCGGCATGGCGAACACCCCGGCCCCCTGCACCGCCCCCACCAGCCCGCGCAGCGCCAGCACGGAGCGCCCCTTGGTGCCGAAATCCAGATAGGTCGCCGCCGCCGCCTGGGCGATCGTGAACACGCTGGTCTGCGCATTGCCCAGGCTCAACGTGGGGGTCAGCGAGGCGCTGGCGCGCAGCCCCCGCGTCGGGTCCAGCGGGCTGTCGGTGGTATCCCAGGCGAGCGTCATCGGCACCTGCGCCAGCCGGTAGCTAGTGTGCACGCCCTCCTGCCCGATGTCCTCCACCAGGGCGGTGGTGCCCATGCTGATGGTCAGTCCGCCGCCCAGCTTGCGGGTGAGGGTGGCGCCGCCGGTCACCCCGGTGCGGTTGTAGGCATCGAGGTATTCGCGCATGGCCACCACATGGAAGCCCAGCGTCTGGTCGCGCCGCGCCCAGTCCGGCAGCGCCAGCCGCACTCCGGCGGTATAGCCGGGCTGGCGGTTGGCGGTGCCGCCGAGCTGGGTCAGCGCGCCGCTCACCGTCAGCTTCTCGGCATTGCCGAACAGGTTGCGGTGGGTCCAGGCGGCGTTGAGGCTGCCGCCCTCGTCGGTGGAGAAGCTGGCGCCGAGGTTGACGCTGCGCGGCTTGCGCTCGCGCAGTTGCACCCGCACCGGCAGCGTGCCGGCGGCGTCCAGCGCGGTCGCCGGTTCCACCCGCACGGTGGTGAACAGCCCGGTGGCGGCCAGGTCCTGCCGGGCGGCGGCCAGCGCCGCCGGGCTGAACGGCTCGCCGGCATGCAGCGCCAGCCGGCGGCGCAGATAGGCTTCGTGCACCCGGTCGAGCCCGGCGAAGCCGATCGGGCCCAGCGTCACCCGCGGCCCGGCATGCACGGGGAAGCGCACGTCCAGCGTCTCGGCCGCCGGATCGAGCGTGGCCACCGGCGGATCGACGCGGGCCAGCGCGTGGCCGGCATCGCGCAGCGCCGCCAGCAGCCGCGCCCCGCCGGTCAGCACGTCGGCCGCCACCGCCGGCGCGCCCGGCGCCAGCCCCAGGGCGGCCTCGAAACCGGCGGGCACCTCGCCCTCCAGGGTGACATGGCGCAGATGGAACAGCGGGCCGGGGGTGACGGCGATGGCGACGACGACCGGCGTGGCCTCCGTCAGCCCGTCCAGCCGTGCCAGCAGCCCGGGGTCGTCCAGCGCCTGCCCGTCCACGGTGATGGCGACGCGGGCGGCGTAATGGCCCATCCCGTGCAGCACCGCCAGGAAGCGTTCGCCGTCGCCGCGCGCCCGCGCCAGCAGCGGAAACGGCCCCACCGGCGCGCTCTCGCGCAGCGACACCAGGCCGGACGCGCCGGTCAGCGCCTTGTCCAGCGCGGCATCGCCGGTCGGCGCGATGGTCACCTGGTAGGGTTGCGGATCGGCTGCCTGGCTGCGACCCAGGGCGGTGAGAAGCGCCAGCATCGCGAGCATCGCCATGCCGCCGCGCCGCAACCGTGCCGTGTTTCGGGGCGGATGCATGTGGCTTTTCAATAAACCACATGGCCGCCGGTTCCAAGGACGGCGCGACTGCCACGCAACGGCAACGTTCCTGCAAGCAAAGCGTCACCGCGACATCACGGCGCCGACATTGTCCGCACCGGCCCGGCGCGCTATGCGATAGCTTACAATGAGTCAAACAACCCGCCCCCGGAAGGCTACCCGGATTCCCCCGCTGCGCCGCCTGGGCGCGCGTGACGAGGGGGCGTGGATCGGCCCGCATTCCGGCGGGCGGCGGCTGCGCGCCATCCGCCAGATCGTCACCATCCTGCTGTGGAGCCTGCCGGCGATGGCAGTGCAGGCGGTGCTGATACTGCTGCCCGAGGGGCTGGGGCTGGGCCGCGCCAAGGTGGCGTTCGCGCGGATCTACTGGTCCACGATGTGCCGGCTGATCGGGCTGTCGGTGCGGGTGATCGGCCAGCCGGTGCAGCGCACGGCGGACGGGCGGCCGGTGGTGTACGTGTCCAACCATTCCTCGTGGCTGGACATACTGGTGCTGGGCGGGCGGCTGGACGCCTGCTTCATCGCCAAGGAGGAAGTGGCGCGCTGGCCGCTGGTGGGCGCCATCGCCCGGCTGGGCCGCACCGTCTATGTCCGCCGCGCCCGCACCAGCACGGGGCGCGAGCGCGACGAGATGCGCGCGCGGCTGGCCGGCGGCGACAACCTGATCCTGTTCCCCGAGGGCACCACCTCCGACGGCTCGCGGGTGCTGCCGTTCCGCTCGGCCTTCCTGTCGATCGCCGAACTCCCCGCCACCGCCGACGGCAGGCCCGCGATCGTGCAGCCGGTCTCGGTGGTGTACGACCGGCTGGGCGGGCTGCCCACCGGGCGGGCCAGCCGGCCGCTGTTTGCCTGGTATGGCGACATGGATATCGGCAGCCATTTCTGGCGGCTGGCGCAGCATCGCGGCCTGCGCGCCACCGTGCTGCTGCACGCGCCGCTGGACCCGGCGGCCTTCCCCAGCCGCAAGGCGCTGGCGCTGGCGACCTGGAAGGCGGTGGCCGACGGCGCCTCCACCCTGCGGCAGAACCGGCCGGCCCAACCGATCGACGCGGCGCCGGTGGACGCGGCGGCCGTGCAGCCGGCCTATGCGTAGCGTTCGCCAATCGAATCGCTTGACAGGCCCTCCCCGCGATCTGCGACACTTGCCGGCGTGACAGAAGGCATCCCACCCGGTTTGCACACCCCCTCCCCGCGGCGGCCCCCGGCTGTTGGACCTTGACCTGATGGCCCCGGACGCCGATTTCTCCGCCCTTCCCGCCGGATCCTGCCGGCCGGATGGAGTGGAGCCGCGTTGATGACCGATCCCCGACCCGCCAGGCGCCTGCACATGATCACCTGGGGCTGCCAGATGAACGTGTACGACAGCGGCCGGATGGCCGATGTGCTGGCGCCGCTGGGCTACGTTCCGACAGCGGTTCCTGACGATGCCGATATGGTTATACTTAATACCTGTCACATCCGCGACCGCGCCGCCGAGAAGGTGTTTTCCGAGCTGGGCCGCCTGCGCCTGCTCAAACAGGCCCGCGCCGAGGCCGGCCAGGGCATGGTGCTGGCCGTCGCCGGCTGCGTGGCGCAGGCGGAAGGGGCGGAAATCCTGGCCCGCGCGCCCTATGTGGACATCGTTCTGGGCCCCCAGACCTACCATAAGCTGCCGGAAATGGTCGCCCGCGCCAGCCGCGCTGCCGGCGCGGTGATCGAGACCGATTTCCCGGTGGAGGACAAGTTCGACCACCTGCCGGATGCCGCGGCGCCGCAGGGGCTGACCGCCTTCCTGACCATCCAGGAAGGCTGCGACAAGTTCTGCAGCTTCTGCGTGGTGCCCTATACCCGCGGCGCCGAGGCCAGCCGCCCCGCCGCCGCCGTGCTGGCCGAGGCGCGCCGGCTGGTGGCGCAGGGCAGCCGGGAGATCACCCTGCTGGGCCAGAACGTCAACGCCTGGCACGGCGCCGGCCCCGACGGCCAGCCTGCCCGCTTCGGCCAGCTGGTCCGCTGGCTCGCCGAGGTGCCGGGGCTGGACCGCATCCGCTACACCACCTCCCACCCGCGCGACATGGACGACGAGCTGATCGCCGCCCATGGCGAGGTGGCGGCGCTGATGCCGTTCCTGCACCTGCCGGTGCAATCCGGCTCGGATCGCATGCTGACAGCGATGAATCGCCGGCATACGGCCGCCGATTACCTCCGAATCGTCGAAAAACTGCGCCTCGCGCGGCCGGATATCGCGCTGTCGTCGGACTTCATCGTCGGCCATCCCGGCGAGACCGAGGCGGATTTCCAGGCCACGCTCGACCTGATCCGCGAGGTCCGGTTCGCCAGCGCGTTCAGCTTCAAATACTCCCCCCGCCCCGGCACCCCGGCGGCGGGCGCGGCCGGCCAGGTGGCCGAGGACGTGAAGGACCGGCGGCTGCAGGAGCTGCAGGCGCTGCTGCGCGAACAACAGACCGAGTTCAACGCCGCCTGCGCCGGGCGCACCATGGATGTGCTGGTCACCGGGCCGGGGCGGCGGCCGGGGCAGATCGGCGGGCGGTCGCCCTGGTTGCAGCCGGTGCACATGGCTGGCCCGCAATCGCTGATCGGCCGGATCGTGACGGTGCAAATCGCCGCCGGACACACCAATTCGCTCACTGCAACCCTGATCGAGGAGCTTGCCGGCGCTTGACCCAGATCTCCGCGTCTCCGGCTGACCGCATCGCCGCAACCCGGGCCGGGCTTGGGCCGGCGGACAAGGCGGTGACGCTGCATTTCGCCGACAACGCCCTGTTGTCGCAGCTGCTGGGCGACCATGACCGGCATCTGGTGCGCATCGAGCAGGGGATGGGGGTGCGGCTGTCCTGCCGCGGCAACCGGGTGGCGGTGGCCGGCGATCCGGCGCGGGTGGAGGCGGCACAGGCCACGCTGGCCGGGCTGTACCGCCGGCTGGAGCGCGGCGAGGCGGTGACCCCCAGCGACGTGGACGCGGCGATCAGGCTGGCCGAGATCGACGATCCGCGCCTGCCGCTGTCCGACCTGCCGGCGATCCGCACCAAGCGCGGCGCGATCGGGCCGCGCAGCCCCGGGCAGGCGACCTATATGGACATGCTGGGCAAGCACGAGATGGTGTTCGGCATCGGCCCGGCCGGCACCGGCAAGACCTATCTGGCGGTGGCCCAGGCCGTGGCCATGCTGATGGCCGGCAAGGTGGACCGCATCGTGCTCTCCCGCCCCGCGGTCGAGGCCGGGGAGCGGCTGGGGTTCCTGCCCGGCGATCTGAAGGAGAAGGTGGACCCCTATCTGCGCCCGCTCTACGACGCGCTGCACGACATGATGCCGGGCGACCAGGTGACCAAGCGGATGGGCACCGGGGAGATCGAGGTGGCGCCGCTGGCCTTCATGCGCGGCCGCACCCTGGCGCATGCGTTCGTGATCCTGGACGAGGCGCAGAACACCACCGCCGTGCAGATGAAGATGTTCCTGACCCGCATGGGCGAGGGCACCCATATGGTGATCGCGGGCGACCTCTCGCAGATCGACCTGCCCGGCGGCGTGCGCTCCGGCCTGCGCGACGCGCTGGACACGCTGGAGGGGGTGCCGGGCATCGCGGTGTGCCGGTTCGACAAGCGCGACGTGGTGCGCCATCCGCTGGTAGCGCGCATCGTGGACGCGTATGATCAACGCTCCGCCGCCGAAAAGGAGACCAGTGTGCGCCGCAACCGCGCTGCCGAGGGCAGCGCCACCTAGATGGACCCCGGAAGTAGTACCGGCCCCGCGGAAGCGGGGATCGAGATCATTGTCGCCGACCCAGCCTGGCGACGCTTCGTGCGCAACCCGGCGGCCCTGGCCCGCCGCGCCGCCGTGATGGCCGGTGTGCCGGTGACCGTGGTGCTGAGTTCGGACGCCCATGTGAAGCGGCTGAACGCGCGCCATCGCGGCCGCAACAAACCCACCAACGTGCTGACCTTCGAGCCGCAGATGCCGGGCGGGCCGGGCGATATCGTGCTCGCCCTGGGCACCGTGCGGCGCGAGGCGCACGCCGCCGGCAAGCGGCCGGGGCACCATCTGGCGCATCTGGTGGTGCACGGCGCGCTGCACCTGCAAGGCCATGAGCATGATCGCGCCGGCGACGCGCGGCAGATGGAGATGGCGGAGGCGTGGCTGTTGCGGCGGCTCGGCGTGCCCAATCCGTGGAGGGGGACGTGAGGGGAAGGAAGTCTTCTTTGTCTGAAAACAAAGAAGCAAAAAAACTTCGCCCGCTGGAGTCCTGGCGGCATGGGTCGCGCGAAGCGCCGGATGAACGTTTTTTGGTTCTTTTTTTCAAAAAAGAACCGCTTCCTTCCTCATTGATCGAGCCATGAAAACCACCCTGATCGACCTGTTCCGCCAGCGCCTGCGCCGCCGCCCCGCGGAGCACAGCGTGCGCGAGTCGATCGCCGAGCTGGTGCAGGAGGCCGCCGACGCGCCGCACCGGCCCGGCCATGCGCCGGAGCTGGACCGCCAGGAGCGGGCGCTGATCGCCAACGTGCTGCGGCTGCGCGGCATGACCGCCGACGACGTGATGGTGCCGCGCGCCGACATCGTGGCGATGAGCGTGGAGAGCACGCTGGACGCCGCCATCGCCCTGATCCGCGACGACGGCCATTCCCGTCTGCCGGTCTACCATGAGCAGTTGGACGACATTGTCGGCATGGTCCACATCAAGGACGTGTTCGGCTATGTCGGCCGGCCGGAGGCGTTCAAGCTGGAGGCGATCCTGCGCCGGCCGCTGCTGGTGGCGCCGCAGATCCCGGTGCTGGACCTGCTGCTGCAGATGCGCCAGGCGCGCATGCACATGGCGCTGGTGGTGGACGAGTACGGGGGCATCGACGGGCTGGTGACCATCGAGGACCTCGTCGAGGAAATCGTGGGCGACATCTCCGACGAGCACGACGAGGTCGGCGGGCCGCTGGTGACCGAGCGGGCCGACGGCGCGCTGGACATGGACGCCCGCCTGCCGATCGAGGATTTCGAGGCAAGGATGGGCCCGACCCTCACCGACGACGAACGCGCGGCCGACATCGACACGATCGGCGGGCTGGTGTTCACCCTGGCCGGGCGGGTGCCGGCCAAGGGCGAGGTGCTGGGCCACCCCTCCGGCGTGGAGTTCCGGGTGCTGGAGGCCGATGCCCGCCGTATCCGGCGCCTGCGGGTGCGGCGGACGCCGGCCCAGCAGGCGGCGGCGGAGTGATTGGCCCGTCAGGAAGCCGAGCCAAAGATCTCAACGAATTGAAATGATCATCTTTTAAAATTCGAGGTCCAGGGGCTCGGCCCCTGGCGGGTCTGGGCGGAGCCCAGCCTTCCTTCCGCTACCCAATCGAAGGCAGCTTCAGCCCCTTCTCCCGCGCCCAGTCGATGGCGGTGGCGTAGCCGGCGTCGGCGTGGCGCATGACGCCGGTGGCGGGGTCGTTCCACAGCACGCGGGCGAGGCGGGCGGCGGCTTCGGGGGTGCCGTCGGCGACGATCACCATGCCGGCGTGCTGGGAGAAGCCCATGCCGACGCCGCCGCCATGGTGCAGCGAGACCCAGGTGGCGCCCGAGGCGGTGTTGAGCAGGGCGTTCAGCAGCGGCCAGTCGGAGACCGCGTCCGAGCCGTCGAGCATCGCCTCGGTCTCGCGGTTGGGGCTGGCGACGGAGCCGGAATCCAGGTGGTCGCGGCCGATCACGATGGGGGCCTTGAGCTCGCCCTTGGCCACCATCTCGTTGAAGGCCAGGCCCAGCCGGTCGCGCTGGCCGAGGCCGACCCAGCAGATGCGGGCGGGCAGGCCCTGGAAGTGGATGCGCTCGCGCGCCATGTCGAGCCAGTTGTGCAGGTGGGGGTCGTCGGGGATCATCTCCTTCACCTTCGCGTCGGTGCGGTAGATGTCCTCGGGGTCGCCGGAGAGGGCGGCCCAGCGGAACGGGCCTATGCCGCGGCAGAACAGCGGGCGGATATAGGCGGGGACGAAGCCCGGGAAGTCGAACGCGTCGGCCACCCCCAGCTCCTTGGCCATCTGGCGGATGTTGTTGCCGTAGTCGAGCGTGGGGATGCCCAGGCGATACAGGCCGAGCATGGCGCGGACCTGGGTGGCCATCGACTGCTTGGCAGCCAGCTCGGTGCCGGCGGGGTCGGCCTCGCGGGCGCGGGCGTGCTGGTCCAGCGTCCAGCCGGCGGGCAGGTAGCCGTTCAGCGGGTCGTGGGCGGAGGTCTGGTCGGTGACGATGTCCGGGCGGGCGCGGGTGTCACCGGCCTGGAGGCGAGCGAGGATTTCCGGGAAGATCTCGGCGGCGTTGCCGAGCAGGCCGACGGAGATGGGGGCCGCCGCGCCGTGGATGAGGTCCAGCGCCTCGTCCAGGCTGGTTGCCATGCGGTCCAGATAGCCGGTAGAGAGGCGCTTTTCGATGCGGCTGGGCTGGCATTCGACGGCCAGGCAGGAGGCGCCGGCCATAGTGGCGGCCAGCGGCTGCGCGCCGCCCATGCCGCCGAGGCCGCCGGTGAGGATCCAGCGGCCCTTGAGGCTGCCGCCGTAGTGCTGGCGGCCGGCCTCGGCGAAGGTTTCGTAGGTGCCCTGCACGATGCCCTGGGAGCCGATATAGATCCAGGAGCCGGCGGTCATCTGGCCGTACATCATCAGGCCGCGCCGGTCGAGCTCGTGGAAATGCTGCCAGGTGGCCCAGTGGGGCACCAGGTTGGAGTTGGCGATCAGCACGCGCGGGGCGTCCGCATGGGTGCGGAAGACGCCGACCGGCTTGCCGGACTGGACGAGCAGGGTCTCGTCGGGTTCCAGGGCGCGCAGGCTGGCGGTGATGCGGTCGAAGGCGTCCCAGTCGCGGGCGGCGCGGCCGATGCCGCCATAGACGACAAGCTCGTGCGGGTTTTCCGCCACCTCGGGGTCCAGGTTGTTCATCAGCATGCGCAGCGCCGCCTCCGCCCCCCAGGTTTTGGCGGTGCGCTCCGGGCCGCGCGGGGCGCGGACGGTGCGGGCGTTGGCGAAGCGGGTCATGCAGTCATCCTTCGAGCGGCGGCAGGGGGGCGAGGGCGGCCAGGCCGGGGACCAACGCCGCGGCGGCCTCGATGTCGGGGGCGAAATGGCGGTCGTTGTCCAGGGTGGGGACGCGGGCGCGCAGGCGGGCGCGGACCTGTTCGAGACGGAGGGAGGAGCGGAGCGGGGCGTGGAAGTCGCAGCCCTGGGCGGCGGCGAGGTATTCGATGGCCAGGATATGGGTGAGGTTCCCGGCCATCGGCAGCAGCCGGCGGGCGGCGTGGGTGGCCATGGAGACGTGGTCCTCCTGGTTGGCGGAGGTGGGGATGGAGTCCACGCTGGCAGGGTGGGCGCGCTGGCGGTTCTCGGCCACCAGGGCGGCGGCGGTGACCTGGGCGAGCATGAAGCCGGAGTTGAGGCCGGGGTGCGGGGTGAGGAAGGCGGGCAGGCCGGAGAGCGCCGGGTCGGTGAGCATGGCGACGCGGCGTTCGGCGAGGCTGCCGATCTCGCAGAGCGCCAGGGCGATGGTGTCGGCGGCGAAGGCGACCGGCTGGGCGTGGAAATTGCCGCCGGAGAGCACTTCGCCGGTTGTGGCAAAAACCAGCGGGTTGTCGGAGACGGCATTGGCCTCGCGCGCCAGGGTGGCGGCGGCCTGGGCGAGCAGGTCGCGGCAGGCGCCCATCACCTGCGGCTGGCAGCGCAGGCAGTACGGGTCCTGCACGCGGGTGTCGCCGGCGCGGTGGGAGGCGCGGATTTCGCTGCCGTCCATCAGGGCGCGCAGCGCGGCGGCGGTTTCGATCTGGCCGGGGTGGCGGCGCAGGGCCTGGATGCGCGGATCGAACGGCGTGTCGGAGCCACGGGCGGCGTCGGTGGAGAGGGCGCCGGTGACCAGGGCGGCGGCCAGCAGGTCCTCGGCGGCGAACAGGCCGGTGAGGGCCAGCGCGGTGGAGACCTGGGTGCCGTTGAGCAGGGCCAGGCCCTCCTTGGCGGCGAGCGGCAGGGGGGCGAGGCCGGCGGCGGCCAGGGCCTCGGCGGCGGGCATGGTGCCGGCCGCGGTCTCGATGCTGCCGACGCCGAGGAACAGGGCGGCGGCGAGGTGGGCCAGCGGCGCGAGGTCGCCCGAGGCGCCGACCGAGCCCTGGCCGGGGATGACCGGCAGCAGGCCGTGGGCGAGCGCGTCGGTGAGGCGCTCGATGACCGCCCAGCGCACGCCGGAGGCGCCCTGGGCGAGGCTGGCGGCCTTCAGCGCGAGGATGAGGCGGGTGACGCGGGGCGGCAGCGGCGCGCCGACGCCGGCGGCGTGGGAGAGCACGATATTGCGTTGCAGGGTGGCGAGGTCGGCCGGCCCGATGCGCACGGAGGCGAGTTTGCCGAAGCCGGTGTTGATGCCGTAGACGGCCTCGCCCCGCGCCAGGATGGCGGCGACCGCGGCGGCGGCGGCCTCCACGCCCGGGCGGCAGGCCGCATCCAGCGCGAATGGCCCGCCGGCCAGGATAGCCCGCCAGTCAGCCAGCGTCGCGGCCCCAGGGTTCATGGCAAGGCCCGCCGACAAGAAGAGAACGAACAAGGTTTTTTTTCTTCTTTGTTTTCAAACAAAGAAGGCTTGTTCTTTTTTGAAGAAAAGAACCAAAAAACTTTTATTCGCTTGGAGTGGCGCATCGGTCAGCCCGCCGAGGCCAGCTTCTTGCGGTAGCCGAAGCTGCGTTCGATGCGGCCGAGGATGTGTTCGCCGGCGGTGGTGGGTGGGTAGTGGCTCTCGCCGTCCGCCACGCCGAGGGCGCGGGGGTCGACGGGGGCCTTGAAGTCCGGGTCGTAGAAGGTGGCGATGGAGAAGCGCTCGTGGCCGGAACGGTTGACCACGCGGTGCGGGGTGGAGGCGTAGCGGTCGTTGGTCCAGCGGCCGAGCAGGTCGCCCACGTTGATGACCAGGGTGCCGGGGATGGGCGGGGCGGGAATCCAGGTTTTGCTGGAGCGTTCGAGCACTTCCAGCCCGCCGCTGTCGTCCTGCCAGAGCAGGGTGATGCAGCCGAAATCGGTGTGCGGGGCGAGGCCGAACTGGTCGGCCTCGGCCTGGGGCGGGTGCGGCGGGTAGTAGATGATCTGGGTGCGCTGCAGGCGCTTGCGGTATTTGTCGGCGAAGAAATCGGGGGCGGCGTCGAGCGAGACGGCGACGCTGCGCAGCAGGTCCGCCCCGCAGGCGCCCATCGCCTCGTAATAGGCCCAGAGGGCGGCGCGGAATTCCGGCATGTCGGCGGGCCAGTTGTTGGGGCCACGCAATTTCTCGCCGGCAAGCACGTCGGGGTCGTCCTCCGGGAGTTCCAGGCCGATGCTGTAGAATTCCTTGTAGTCGGGGTGGCGGGCCTCGTACATCAGGGCGTCGCCCAGCGCGTTGAAGCCGCGGTGGCGGGCGTTGATGGCGACGCGCCTTTTCGCCTCCTGCGGCTGGTGGAAGAAGCGGCGGGCCTGGGCCAGCGCCGCCTCGATGACCGGCTGGGGCACCCCGTGGTTGGCGATGTAGAAGAAGCCGGAGGTTTCGCAGGCCTGGCGGATGGCGGCGGCGGCAGCGGCCGGGTCGCCGTTTCTGGCGGCGGCGAAGTCGATCACCGGAATCATGGCCTGGGGTTCCCGAATGCTCATGGGGAATGTTTACAGGGCCTTGGCAGTGATGCAACATCGGCATGGCCGGAATGCACTTGTCGCACGGACGAAACGGATGCGGCGACGCTCCGTGCCGGGGTGCGTCCGGGCTCGCCGGGCTCAGATCTGCGCATCGAAAGGTATGGACCATGAACGGAGTTTCCCGCCGGCACCTGCTGGCAATGGCTGCGACCGCGACGGTGGCCGGCGCCGGGATGGCGCATGCGGCCGACGACGTGCTGGCGCGGGTGAAGAAGGCCGGCGTGCTGAAGGTGGGCACCGAGACCTATTTCGCGCCGTTCGACTTCCTGAAGGACGGCAAGGCGACCGGGCTGAACTACGACATCTTCGCCGGCATCGCCGAGGCGCTGGGCGTGAAGCTGGAGTGGATCGACCTGCCGTGGGAGGGCGTGCTGCCCGGGCTGGAGAGCGGCAAGTTCGACATGGTGGCCGGGCCGGCGACAATCACCAAGGCGCGCATGGAGCGCTACCGCTTCAGCCCGCCGATCGCCGAGGCGACGGTGGCGCTGCTGAAGCGGGCCGACGACAAGACCATCAACAAGCCCGCCGACATCGCCGGCAAGGTGGTGGCCTCCGGCAAGGCGACGGCGCAACTGGCGCAGCTGCAGGCGTTCGGCGCGACGCTGAAGCCGGCGCCGACCATCCGCGAATTCCCCGACTTCACCACCGCCTATGCCGACATGGCGGCCGGGCGGGTGGTGGCGGTGGCCAATTCGCTGCCCAACATCGCCTATTACGCCACCCAGCAGCCGGGCCGCTTCGCCGTGGTGCTGCCGGCATTCGGGCAGAAATCGTATTTCGGCTTCATCGGCCGCAAGGACCCGGAATACGCCTCGCTGATGGACGCGATCGACGCGGCGATCCTGAAGATGCGCGCCGACGGGCGGCTTGCGGCGGCGCAGAAGAAGTGGTTCGGGCAGACGTTCGATACCCCTGAGAAGGTGACCGATCCTGCGGTCTGAGGCAGCGCCGGGCCGGCGGCGGGGGGCCGGGAGGCAGCACCTCCCGGCCGTTGCATGACCTGGATCGACTTCCAACTGCTGCTCTGGGGCACCGGCATGACGGCGCTGGTCAGCGCGGTCTCGGTGGCGCTCGGCCTGTCGCTCGGCATCCTGGTGTGCGCCGCCGGGATGGCGCGGGCGGCGTGGCTGCGGCGGTGCGCGGGGGTGTATGTCAGCTTCTTCCGCGGCGTGCCGCTGCTGGTGCAACTGCTGCTGATCTACCACCTGCTGCCGCGCATCGGGCTGAACGTGCCGAGCCTGGCGGCGGCCATCGCCGGCATGGCGCTGTGCACGGCGGCCTACCAGGCGGAGAACCTGCGCGGCGGCTTCCTCAACATCCCGGCCGGGATGGTGGAGGCGGCGCAGATGCTCGGGCTGTCGAACCGGCAGATCCTGCTGCGCATCCGCCTGCCGGTGGCGCTGCGGCTGACGCTGCCCTCGGTGGTGAACGAGGCGATCATGATCCTGAAGGCGTCGTCGCTGGTCTCGGTGGTCGGCGTGGAGGAGGTGACGCGGGTGGCGCAGAACCTGTCGGCGGTGAGCTTTGATTTCGTGCCGGTCTTCATGACCGCGGGGGCGCTGTACCTGGTGCTGAACCTGGGGCTGACCTGGCTGGGCGGGCGGGTGGCGGTGCGGCTGCGCACCGGGCGCGCAGTGGCGGCATGACGTTCGACCTGGGGCTGATCCTCGGCTCGCTGCCCGAGGTGCTGGCGGCGGCGTGGGTGACCATCGTGATGTGGCTGGCCAGCGCGGCGATGGGGGCGGCGCTGGGCTTCGTGCTGGCGCTGCTGCGGCGCTATGGCGGGCGGGCGGCGGCGTGGCCGATCCTGGGCTTCGTGACCGTGATCCGCGGCACGCCGTTCCTGATCCAGCTGTTCCTGCTCTACTACAGCGGTCCGAGCATCGGCATCGACCTCGACCCCACCGGCTCGGGCCTGCTGTCGCTGTCGATCTACGCCAGCGCGTATTTCTGCGAGATTTTCACCGGCGGGTTCGCCGCCATCCCGCGCGGGCATGTGGAGGCGGCGATCTGCGTCGGCCTGTCGCGCGCGCAGATCGTGGCGCGCATCCTGGTGCCGGAAATGGCGCTGCTGGTGCTGCCCGCCTGCGTCAACATGACCATCCTGATGATGAAGGAGACCGCCGTGCTATCGATCGTCACGGTCCCGGAGCTGACCCTGGTGATCACCGCCATCGGCAGCCGCACGTTCGCCTTCGCCGAGGCGCTGTTCCTGCTGGCGATCGCCTATTGGGTGCTGACGGAGGCGACCGGGCGGCTGGGCCGGTTCGCCGAGGGTGCCTTGGCCCGGTACCGGCTGGCATGAGCGCGGCCCAGGTCGCCATCCGCGCGCGGGGCGTGGGCAAGCGGTTCGGCGCCAACCAGGTGCTGGCCGACATCGCGCTGGAGGCGCGCGAGGGGGAGGTGACCTGCCTGATCGGCCCCTCCGGCTCCGGTAAGAGCACGCTGCTGCGCTGCATGGCGTTTTTGGAACGGCACGACGAAGGGACCATCGAGGTGTTCGGCCGGCCGATGGGCTTCGGCGCCGATGCGGCCCGCCGGCCGCTGCCCGAGGCCGATGTGGCGGCGGTGCGGCGCGACCTCGGCATGGTGTTCCAGCAGTTCAACCTGTGGCCGCACATGACCGCCCTCGGCAACGTGTCCGAGGCGCTGAAGCGCGTGCGGCGGCTGCCGCGCCGCGAGGCGGAGGGCCGCGCCATGGCGATGCTGGAGAAGGTGGGGCTGGGCGAGCGGGCGGCGCACTACCCCTCGGAACTCTCCGGCGGCCAGCAGCAGCGCGTGGCGATCGCCCGCGCGCTGGCGATGGAGCCGCGCATGGTGCTGTTCGACGAGCCGACCTCCTCGCTGGATCCGGAGCTGACCGGCGAGGTGCTGACGGTGATGCGCCAGCTGGCGCAGGACGGCATGACCATGGTGGTGGTGACGCACGAGATCGGCTTCGCGGCGCAGGTGGCGCAGCACGTGGTGTTCCTCGATGGCGGGCGGGTGCTCCTGGACGGGCGGGCGGGCGAGGTGTTCCGCCAGCCCTGGCACCCGAGGCTGGGGCAGTTTTTGCAGACGTATCTGGACCTGGGGGCTTCGGTGTTGTTTCAGGGGTAGGAAGCGGTTCTTTTTTGAAAAAAAGAACCAAAAAACTTCCATCCGTTTGATGTTGCTCGGTATCTCCGTCCGGACTCCAGTGGATAAAGTTTTTTTGCTTCTTTTTGTTCACAAAAAGAAGGCTTCCCTGTCCTTGCTTGACCCCCGCCCCCGCCACTCCTACCGTTCCGGCGCCAAACGGGAGAAAACGCATGCTCGATGATCTGGACGCCGCTCTGGGCTTCGCCCCGGACTATGATTCGGCGATTCCGTACATGCTGCGCACGCGCGAGTACTACAAGGCGATCGGCTACACCACGCCGTACCGCTGGGCGCATTACATCGATGCGCCGTTCCACAGGCTGGCCAGGCCGGTGGCCCAGGCGCGGGTGGCGCTGATCTCCACCGCCGCGCCATTCCAGCCGGGCAAGGGCGACCAGGGGCCGGGCGCCGCCTATAACGGCGCGGCCAAGTATTTCGACGTGCTGGATTTCGACAGCGCGGCCGAGCACGACATGCGGATCTCCCATATCGGCTACGACCGCAAGAACACCACCGCCACCGACAGCGGCACCTGGTTTCCGCACGCGCAACTGCGCCGCGCCGCCGCCGAGGGCCGCATCGGCGCGCTGGCGCCACGCATGTTCGGGGCGCCGACCAACCGCAGCCACCGGGTGACGGTGGAGCAGGACGCACCGACCATCCTGGCGCGCTGCCGCGAGGATGGGGTGGAGGCGGCGGTGCTGGTACCCAACTGCCCGGTATGCCACCAGACCATCTCGCTGGTGGCGCGGCACCTGGAGGCCAACGGCATCGCCACCGTGGTGATGGGCTGCGCCAAGGACATCGTGGAGCACGCCGCCGTGCCGCGCTTCCTGTGGAGCGACTTCCCGCTGGGCAACGGCGCCGGCAAGCCGCACGACGTGGCCTCGCAGGCCGAGACGCTGAACCAGGCGCTGGCGCTGCTGGACTCCGCGGTGGGCCCGCGCACCACCATGCAGAACCGGCTGCGCTGGGCCGAGGACGCGTCGTGGAAGCTCGACTACCTCAACCTGGAACGCATCCCGGCGGAGGAGCTGGGGCGCCTGCGCGCGGAGTTCGACCGGCAGAAGCTCGCCGCCAAGGCGGTCAGCAGCAAGGCGGCCTGACGCCCCATGACCCGACCGTTCGAGGGCGTGCGCGTACTGGATTTCACCCAGGTGCTGGCCGGACCCTATGGCAGCTACCAGCTGGCGCTGCTCGGCGCGGACGTGATCAAGGTGGAACGGCGGGAGGGCGAGGACATGCGCCGCACGCCGCTGTCGCGCGAATGGGCGGATCGCGGCATGGCGCCCTCGTGGATGGCGCTGAACGGCAACAAGCGCAGCCTGACGCTGGATTTGCAGAAGCCGGAGGCGGTGGAGATCGTCACGCGCCTGGCCGCCGACGCGGACGTGGTGATGGAGAATTTCCGCCCGGGCGTGATGGACCGGCTGGGCATCGGGCACGACGCGCTGTCGCTGGTGAATCCGAAGCTGATCTACTGCGCCATCTGCGGCTTCGGCCAGACCGGGCCGGATCGCAACGAGGCCGGCTATGACGGCAAGCTGCAGGCGATGTCCGGCATCATGGCGATGACCGGCCACCCTGGCGAGGCGCCGTTGCGCGCCGGCTTCGCGGTGTGCGACACGCTCACCGGCATGACGGCGGCCTTCGCGGTGTCCAGCGCCCTGTTCCAGCGCACCCATACCGGGCAGGGCCAGTTCATCGACGTGTCGATGCTGGAGGCGACGCTGGCCTTTCTGTCCGGGCCGGTGGCGGATTTCACCGTGGCCGGGCACCGGCAGCAGCCGATGGGCAACCAGGCGGTCAGCCGCAAGCCCACCGCCAACCTGTTCCGCGCCGGCGACGGATATCTGCTGCTGGCGGTCAACAACGAGAAGCAATACCGCGCGCTGATGGCCGCCCTGGGGCGGGCCGACGCGCTGGACGACCCGCGATTCGCCGACTGGTTCCTGCGCAACGAGAACGAGCCGGCACTGCGCGAGATCATCGAGGCGGCGCTGGCCGGCGACAGCGCCAAGGCGTGGGAGGCACGGCTCAACCCCGCCGGCGCGCCCTGCGCCAGCATCTGGCGGGTGGAGGAGGTCATCGCGCACCGCCAGGTGGTGGCGCGCGAGGTGCTGCAAACGGTGGACACGCCGTACGGGCCGCTCAGCTTCATGGGCAGCGGCTTCCAGATGGCGCATGGCGGCGGGCGGCTGGACACGGCGGCGCCGGCGCTGGGGGCGCATAACGACGAGGTGCTGGCGGCGGCCGGGTACGACACGGCCGAGATCGCGGCGCTGCGGGCGGCCGGGGTGGTCTGACAGACCGATGAACCTTCAGGCGGAATACGACAACGGCGCCAAGGTGCCGGAATACCCGGCCATCGTGGCTGGCTGGGTGCGCGATGCCGCCGCGTTTCGCGAGAGCCATCCGCATGCGGAACTCGGCCTCGCCTACGGCCCCACGCCGCGCCAGGCGATGGATGTGTTCTGGCCGGGCGCCGCGCGGGTAGGCAGGGTGGCGCTGTTCATCCATGGCGGCTACTGGCAGCGGCTGGACCGCTCGGTGTTCAGCCATTTCGCGCGCGGGCTGCTGGCGCATGGGGTGGCGGTGGCGATGCCGTCCTACGATCTGTGCCCGCAGGTCAGCATGGCCGAGCTGGTGGAGCAGGTGCGCCAGGCGGCCGGGTTCCTGCATCGCCGCACCGGCGGCAGGCTGCTGGCCACCGGGCATTCGGCTGGCGGGCATCTGACCGCGATGCTGCTGGCCACTGATTGGGCGGCGCGCGGGCTGCCGGCCGACATGGTGCCGGCGGGGCTGCCGATCAGCGGGCTGTTCGACCTGCCGCCGCTGTTGCACACCACGGTGGCCGATCCGCTGGGGCTGGACGAGGCGGAGGCCAGGCGCCTGTCGCCGCTGTTCCTGCCGCGGCCGGCGGGGCGCATCCATGCGGTGGTGGGCGGCGCGGAGGGGGTGGAATACACCCGCCAGTCGCGCAGCATCGCCGAGGCATGGGGCGGCACCTGGGAAAGCCTGCCCGGCCACAACCACTTCACCATCGCCGCCGAGCTGATCAACCCGGACTCACCCTTGGTGGCGCGCGCCGTCGGGTTGATGAGTTGGCACTGAACCGCAAACGAATAAAAGTTTTTTTGCTTCTTTGTTTTCAAACAAAGAGGACTTGTTCTTTTTTGAAAAAAAGAACCAAAAAACTTTTATTCGTTTAAGGGGGGGTCGCGCATGTACACGGCGAGCACCGCATTACTGGAGGCGTTGCAGGAGGCGGGTGTCACCTGCATCTTCGCCAATTTCGGCAGCGACCATCCGGGCATTCTGGAGGCCATCGCCGAATCGCGCGCCGCCGGCAGGCCGGTGCCGGCGGTGATCACCAGCCCGAATGAGATGGTGGCGCTGTCGGCGGCGCATGGCCACGCGCTGGTCTCGGGCGTGGCGCAATGCGTGCTGGTGCATGTGGAATGCGGCACCCAGGCGCTGGCAGGGGCGGTGCACAACGCCGCCAAGGGGCGGGTGCCGGTGCTGGTGTTCGCCGGCGCCTCGCCGTTCACCCAGGAAGGGGAGTTGCGCGGCAGCCGCAACGAGTTCATCCAGTGGATCCAGGACGTGCACGACCAGCGCGGCCTGGTGCGCGGCTACATGCGCTACGACAACGAGTTGCGCACCGGGCGCAACCTGAAGCAGATGGTGTTCCGCGCCCTGCAATTCGCGCGGTCCGACCCGAAAGGCCCGGTCTACCTGATGGCCGCGCGCGAAGTGCTGGAGGAGGAGGTGCCGCGCGTCGCGCTGGACCTGGCGCAATGGCGCCCGGTGGCGCCGGCCGCGCTGCCGCCGGCGGGGGTGGACGAACTGGCCGAGGCGCTGCTGGCGGCCGAGCAGCCGCTGGTGGTGACCTCCTATCTCGGCCGGCGGCCGGAGGCGGTGGGGCAGCTTGTCACCCTGGCGCGGCGGCTGGGCATGGGCGTGCTGGACTCGGTGCCCAACACCATGAACTTCCCGGCCGACGACCCGCTCTACCAGGGCTGCCAGTGGAACGAGCCGGTGCAGAACCCGGCCCTGGCGGCGGCCGACGTGGTGCTGGTGCTGGACAGCGACGTGCCGTGGATCTCGGCGGTCAGCCGGCCGCGCCCGGGGGCGAGGATATTCCATATCGATACCGACCCGCTGAAGCAGCAGATGCCGCTGTGGTATATCCACGCGCTGCGCAGCTTCCGCGCCGACACCGCCATCGCGCTGGCGCAGCTCAACGCCCGGCTGGACGGACTGATCGACACCGACGCGGTGGAGCGCCGCATGGCCCGCCACCGCGCCGCCCACGCCGCCCGGCTGGAACGGCTGCGGGCGCGCGAGGCGCCGCCGGAGGGCGTGATCACGCCGGAATACCTGACCGCCTGCATCCGCGCCCGCGCGGACGCCGACACCATCGTGCTGAACGAGGGGATTTCCAACTACACGGTGATCATCGACCACATGATGTCCACCCGCCCGGGCAGCATGTTCACCTCCGGCGGCGGCTCGCTGGGCTGGAATGGCGGCGCCGCGCTGGGCGCCAAGCTGGCCAGGCCGGAGGCCAAGGTGTTCGCGCTGGGCGGGGACGGCAGCTACATGTTCTCCGTGCCGTCCACGGTGCACTGGATGGCGCGGCAGTATCGCGCGCCGTTCCTGCAGGTGGTCTACAACAACCGCGGCTGGAAATCGCCGCGGCTGTCGATGCTGGCGGTGCACCCGGACGGGCATGCCAGCCGCAGCAACGAACTGGGCGTGAGCTTCGACCCGCCCCCCGACTACGCCGGCATCGCCGCCGCGGCGGGCGGGGCGCTGGCGCTGACGGTGAGGCGCCCGGAGGAGGTGGAGCCGGCGCTGGACGCCGCCCTGCGCGCGATCACGCAGGAAGGCCGGGCGGCGGTGCTGGATGTGTGGCTGGCGCATCTGTGAGCGGCAGCACCGCGTCCAGCCAGGCTGCCGCCTCGCCCATCGGGTCGCCGCCGCCGCGCGTGGTGCCCTGGAGCGACAGCACCCGCACGCTGCGGATGCCGATCGTGGCCAGGATCGCCCGCAGATACGGCACCAGGAAATCCGGCTGCTCGCCCGCGCCGCCATGCGCCCCGCCCGCCGCCGTCACGATGTAGCCGGGCCGGTCGACCAGCAGCCCGAACTTCCCCTGCGGCCCGAACCCGAAGGCGCGGCGCGGCCGCACCACATGGTCGAGCCAGGCCTTCAGGCAGGAGGGCACGGTGTAGTTGTGCATCGGTGTGCCGATCACCAGCGCGTCGGTCGCCTCGATCTCGCCGATCAGCACCTCGGACAGCGCCAGGGCCGCGTGGTCCGCCGGCCCCCGCGCCTCCGCCGGCATGCGCATCGCCATGTCGAACGCGGCATCCACATGCGGCGGCGGCGCCAGCCCGAGGTCGCGGCGCAGCACCTCCGCCTCCGGGTGCAGCACCGCGAGCCGCGCCATCACGAGGGCGGAGGCGCGGCGGCTGAACGAGCCGGGTTTCGGGCTGCAATCCAGGTGCAAAATGCGCCGAATCGGCATGATTTACGCCGCCACAAGCGCCTCCGCCGGCACTTGCGGGGTGAAATGATAGGCCCCGGCGATGCGGTTCCACACGTTGATCGCCCCGATTGCCGTGGTCAGGTAGGCCAGTTCCTGCGGTGCAAAGGCGGCGGTGGCGGTGGCGTAGGCGGCGTCGGACACGCCGCCCTGGGCGATCAGCGTCAGCGCCTCGGTCCAGGCCAGCGCCGCCCGCTCGCGCACGGTGAACACCGGCGCCTCGTGCCAGACCGGCAGCAGGGTCAGCTTCGCCTCCGAGAGCCCGATGCGGCGGGCGTCGGTGGTGTGCATCTGCAGGCAGAAGGCGCAGCCGTTGAGCTGGGAGGCGCGCAGCTTCACCAGTTCCAGCAGCGCCTCGTCCAGCCCATGCGCGCGGGCGGCGCCGGAGAGGGCGCGGATGGCGGCGACGGCGTCGGGCACCAGGGCGTAGAACGCCTTGCCCTCCATGCGGGGCTGCGGCTGGTCGGTCATGGCGGTTGCTCTCCTTGGGCGAAGGGTGCAGAGGTATATCAGTGCACTGATACTTTATAAGAGCCCTGATACCATGGACAAGCCACCGACCTCTGCACCCAGCGCAGTCCCGCGTCCCGGCGAGGGCAAGCGCGGCACCGAGGGCTATATCGCCTATCTGCTGCGCCAGGCGGCGGCGGCGGCGCGGCTGGCCACCGAGCGGGCGCTGGCCGATCTGGGCGCCACGCCGCCGCAATTCATGGTGCTGACCATGTTGGAAGCCTATCCCGGCGCGTCCGGCGCCGAGGTGGCGCGGCTGGCGCAGCTCACGCCGCAGACGGTCAACCTGATCATCCGCAACCTGGAGCGTGCCGGCGCGGTGGCCAAGACGGCGCATCCAGGGCATGGCCGGGTGCTGCAACTGCGGGTGACCGAATCCGGCCGCGCCCTGCTGGCCGCCTGCAAGGAACGGGCGGGCAGCGTCAATCAGCGCCTGTCCGCAGGGTTGTCTCCGGCGGAGGAGGCGATGGTGCGGGCGTGGCTGGTGCGGGTGGCGGTGGAGTTGCAGTAAGAAAGGAAGGGTTCTTTTTGAAAAAAAGAACCAAAAAACTTTCATTCGCTGGAGTCTCCCCGGTGAGTGCCGGGTCCCCAGCGAACAAAGTTTTTTGCTTCTTTTTGTTCACAAAAAGAAGACTTCCTTAAAATACCTTCCCCGGATTAAGAATCCCCTCAGGATCAAGCGCCGCCTTCACCCGCCGCATGATGTCCAGTTCCACTGGCGAGCGCGAATACGGCAGGTAGGGCTTCTTCAGCAGCCCGATCCCATGCTCGGCCGAGACCGAGCCATCGAAGGCGCGCACGCGGGCGTAGACGATCTCGTCCACCTGTTTCTTGGTCAGTCCGCCGGCGGTCTGCTTCACGCAGATATGGATGTTGCTGTCGGCGATATGACCGAACCACAGGGATTTCGCGCCCGGGTCGGCGGCCAGCAGATGCCCACGGCAGTCGGTCACGAAATCCTGCATGCGGGCGATCGGCACGCTCACGTCGAAGCCGACATGCGGGTGGAAGGTCTGGCGGAACTGGATCACCGAGTCGCGCAGCCCCCACATGTCGCGGCTTTCGCGCAGCGACTGGGCCAGGGCCGCGTCTTCCACCACGCCGTCTTCCAGCGCACCCTCGATCATCGACTGGAACTGCTCGGTGTCGCGCGCCTGATCGGTGCCCAGGCTTTCCATCAACACATAGACGCCGTGCCCGCGCGGCACCGGGGCGCGGCAGCCATGCTCGGTGGTGGCGAGGTCGTAGAACTCCGGCCAGATCACCTCGAACGCCGCCAGCGTGCCGCCCAGCCTGGCTCGGGCGCGGCCGAGCAGGTCAAGCACGGCGGCGTAGTCCGGCAGCGCGCACACCGCGGTGCACACGCTTTCCGGGCGGGGAAACAGCCGCAGCACCAGCCGCGTAACCACGCCGAGCGTGCCCTCGCTGCCGATGAACAGGTGCTTCAGGTCGTAGCCGGCGTTGTTCTTCAGCATCTTGTTGAGGCTGGTCATCACCGTGCCGTCGGCCAGCACCGCCTCGATGCCCAGCACCAGCTCGCGCGCCATGCCGTAGCGCAGCACCCGGTTGCCGCCGGCATTGGTGGAGACGTTGCCGCCGATCAGGCAGGAGCCGCGGCTGCCGATATCGAGCGGGAACAGCAGCCCGGCCTCGTCGGCGGCTTCCTGGATCACCTGCAGCGGCACGCCGGCCTGCACCGTCATGGTGGCGGCGGCGGCGTCCACCTCCTCGATGGCGCGCATGCGGGCCAGCGACAGCACGACGCAGCCATCCACCGGAGTCGCGCCGCCGGCCAGCCCGGTCAGCCCGCCCTGCGGCACCACCGGCACGCGATGGGCGTGGCAGGCGCGCAGGATGGCCGAAACATCGGCGGTGCCACGCGGATAGGCTACCGCCAGCGGGCGCTGGCCGTCCGGCTGCATTACCACATGGTCGCCGAAATGTTTCGGCTCCATGTCGGCGCCGGTGAAGATGCTATCCGCACCCACGGCGGCGCGCAGGGCGTCGAGCAGCGGCCCGGCGGCGGGCAGGGAGGTCGGCGCGTCCATGGTCGGGCTCTCCGGCGTTCGTGGGGTTTCCTGGCGGCGATGATATCCGCCGCGCCGGGAAACGCCAGGGAGCGGCGGGAGACTACAGCGCGGCGGCCACCGTGGCGTCGGCGTTGCCCAGGATATGGTCGTGCATGGCATCGACCGCGGCATCCACATCGCCGGCGCCGAGCATCTCGATGATCGCGCCGTGCTCCTCCACGGCGGTGCTGCCGGCGAGGTCGGCGGTCAGCCGGGCGAGGCGCAGCGGGGCGGCCATGTCGTTCAGCAGTTCGATCGCCAGGCGCAGCGGCTCGTTCGGGGCGTGGCGCAAGAACAGGGCGTGGAAGTGCTCGTTCGCCTTCAGGTAGCCCTCGGCGTCACCGGCCGCGCGCTTCTTCTCCATCGCCGTGTTGGCGGCCGTCAGCGCGGCGATCAGGCCGTCCAGGTCGGCCTCGGATTCCATCAGCCCAGCCACGGCGTGCCGCTCCAGCAGGCCGCGCAGGGCGTAGACCTGGCGGATGCTGGCCTCGTCGTGGGCGCGCACGCGCCAGCCGCGGCGCGGCTCGTGCGTCACCAGGCCGCGGCCTTCCAGCGCCAGCAGCGCGTCGCGCACGGTGTCGCGGCCGGCGCCGAACTCGGCTTCCAGCGCCGCCTCGCTCAACCTGGCGGCGGGCTTGAGGCTGCCGGTCACGATCGCCCGGCGTAGCGCGTCGGCCACATGGCTAACGGAGACGGGGCCGGCCGGCGGGATGACCAGGTGCGGCGCGGCCGGTTCCGCGCGGCGCGGGCGGCGCCCGGCGTCGCTGCCGGTGATGCGGGAGACATGATTGCTGATGCTGTCCATGTGCGTTGCTTTACTACGGGTTGGCCTAGGTACTCATCACGAAATGTATCGCGTTCTGTATTTATCACGTGATATGTCCGTTATTTAACTTCACCTCAACTTATAAAACCCAAATGGCAACGATTCGTCGGCCGCTCCGGCTTGCCTGCCCGGCGCGCCCGGCCGATGCTGGACTCCCCGAAAAGGAGGACGCCATGACCCCGTTCCCGCTGCCGGCCGGCAATCTTGACGACGCGGCGCTGCGCCCCGAGCAGATCGGGCGCCTGGAGGCGCTGATCGGGGCGCATATCGCCGAAGGCCGCTACCCGGGCGCCCAGATCGCCATCGCCCGGCACGGAAAACTGGCGTTTTTCAACAGCTACGGCCACGCCACGGCCGGGCGCGAGGCAGATGCCGAGACGTTGTGGCTGCTGTATTCCAACACCAAGGTGGTGACCGCGGCGGCGAGCTGGGTGCTGGCCGAGCGCGGAGCCTTCCGTTTCACCGACCGCGTGGCCGATCATATCCCGGCCTTCGCGCGCAACGGCAAGGGCGATATAACCATCATGGAGGTGATAACGCATCGCGCCGGTTATCCGAATGCGCAAGTACCCCAATCGGCCTGGGAAGATCACGACAAGTTGCGCGAGAGTGTTTGCGACTTCAGCCTGGAATTCACGCCCGGTACACGCCTGCATTACCACGGCCAGTCGGCGCACTGGACATTGGCGGTGCTGATCGAGTCGCTGACCGGCCAGGATTTCCGCACCTTCGTCCGCGAGGCGGTGATCGCCCCGCTCGGCCTGGGCGACGACATCCATGTCGGCCTGCCGGAGTCCTGCTTCGCCCGGGCGGCGGACATGCACGCGCCGGCCGAGGCCGGGGTGGCGCCGATCGCCGAAAACAACACGCCGGCCTGGCGGCGCGCCGGCTCACCGGGTGCCGGCGGCTATGCCACCGCGCGCGGCATGGCGGCGCTGTACCAGATGATGCTGGGCGGCGGCGCGCTGGGGGCGGCACGCATCCTGGCGCCGCGCACGCTGGCCTATGCCATCCGCAACTGGACCGGCGACATGGTGGACGCCTACATGGGCATGCCGATGCATCGCGGCCTGGGCCCGCATCTGCGCGGCCACACGCCCACCGTGCGCGGACTGGGCTCGTTCGCCTCGCCGACGACGTTCGGGCATGGCGGGGTCGGCAGCTCGTATTGCTGGGGCGACCCCGAATCGGGGGTCTCGTTCGCCTACCTGACCAATTGCCGCATCCCGGACCCGTGGCACAGCCTGCGCCTGGACGTGGTCAGCAACCTGGTGCACAGCGCGATCCTCTGAACCGCGATCCTGTGAGGCACTGGCGGCCGGGGCGCGGCGGCCCCGGCCGGAGTGCCGGCTCAGGTGGTCTTGAGCAGCCCGGCCAGCTTGACCATGGCGGCGTTCTTGTCGGTCAGGTCCAGCGCGCCGAGCTCGGCGGCCAGGCGGTCCATCGCGGCCTCGTAGATCTGCCGCTCGCTGAAGCTCTGGTCCGGCTGGCCGGCGTTGCGGTGCAGGTCGCGCACCACCTCGGCGATCGCCACCGGGTCGCCGGAGTTGATCTTGGCCTCGTATTCCTGCGCCCGGCGCGACCACATGGTGCGCTTGATGCGCGCGCGGCCCTTCAGCACGGCCAGCGCCTCGTCGAACATCTTGCGCGTGGACAGCCGGCGCAGCCCGGCGCTGCGCGCCTTGGCGACCGGCACGCGCAGGGTCATCCGGTTCTCCTCGAAGGTGATGTGGATCAGTTCCAGCTTGTGCCCGGCGATGTCCTCGCTGGCGATCTTCTCCACCTTGCCGACGCCGTGCGTCGGGTAGACGACGAAATCCCCCTCCGAGAAGGACTCGTCCTTGTTGGAGGCGCGCGAGATCGCCACCGGACGGCCGTTCGGGCCTTGCGGCACCGACAGGCGCGGCTCGGCGGGCCGCGCTGCGGGGGCAGGGGTAGCGGCGGAGACGGGGGCGGCGGGCGCGGCTGCCGGGGTGGCGGCTTCGGACGGCGTTGCGGTCGGCACGGCGGCCTCCGCGAGAGTGGGATTCAACGTGATGGCCTCAGATGTCTTGGCGGCCGGCGTTGCCGGAACCGCGGGCTGGGCGACCGTTTTGGCGGTCGTCGGGGAAACGGCTGGCGCGGGCGCCGGGGCCGCTGGCTTGGGTGGCGACGCCTTGGGCGCCTTGGCCTTGGCGGCGGCATCGGCCGCCGCCGCCGTGCTCGGTTTCGCCGTGCTCGGTTTCGCCGTGCCCGGTTTCGCCGTGTCGGGCTTGGTCGGGCCTGGCTTTGTCATACCCGGCGCGGGTGCCGGGGTGGGCGGCGCGGCGGTCTTGGCCTTGCCGGTCGACTTTTCCGCGGCGGGCCGGCTGGTCTCGGCGGCCGCGGCCTTGGGGGTTCGCTCCGTCACCATTGCTGCGCCGGGCGTTTTCATCGATACCTCGTCGTGCCAGTGCCGCGCCAACGCCCGGGACGACCGAACCCCGGCCGTCGCACCAGCGCAAACGCGCACGTCGTTAACGGATCAGGCGGCGGGTTCGCCACGCCTCGCGGCGTCGTGCCCGCACCCGTCCTTGACGTGTAACACAAAAACCGGGCCACGTCATCGGGCACGGCGGCGCAATCGGCATGATTCTTGGCGGCCTGGCGGACGGTTTCGCCGCCAGGGCCGTTTGCTTCGGCCGTTTCAGGGCGAAGCGGGCGCGGGGCTCAGGGCGTGCCCGGCTCGGGGGAGAACAGCTCGGCCTTGCCGGGCTTGTCCTTCCAGTCGTCGGCATCGGCCGGGGCCTCGCCCTTGCGGGTGATGTTCGGCCATTGCGTCGCATAGACCCGGTTCTGCTCGGCCCAGGCGGCGGCGCGGTCGTCGCTGTCCGGCACGATCGCCTCGGCGGGGCATTCCGGCTCGCACACGCCGCAATCGATGCATTCGTCCGGATGGATCACCAGCATGTTCTCGCCGACATAGAAGCAGTCCACCGGACACACCTCCACGCAATCCATGTACTTGCACTTGATGCAGTTCTCGGTGACCACGTAGGTCATCGCGCACTCCTGGTCGTGCCCATGCGGGCGGAAGGGGGCCTCAGGGCTCGCGGTATGCCGTCGTTTCGCTGCCCCCGCAAGGGAGCGTGTGCAGTGCGGCATTGCATCCGGCGTCGGCTGCGGGCGGCGGGATCACCCGGTACAGGGCCTGCGCCTCGCGCGCCGGGCCGCGCCGGTCGGCCAGCGCCAGCACCTCCACCACCCGCACCTCGGCGCGCAGCCCGATGGTGAGCACGTCGCCGACGCGCAGCCTGGCGTGCGGCTTGTCGGTGGGCTGGCGGTTCAGCCGCAGGCCGCCGGCCTCGATCAGCCGGGCGCAGTCGTCGCGGCCGCGCAGGAAGCGGGCGCACCACAGCCATTTGTCCAGCCGCTGCCAGGGCACGATGGGGTCCATCTAGCGGCCGCGCAGCACGGCCAGGGCGGCGAACGGCCCGCTGCCGGCGGCGCGCGGCAGCGGCCGGACCTCGGTCGGCTCCGGCCGGCGGCGCAGCTGCGTCAGCATCGCCGGGGCCGGCGGGCCGAACTGCCCATCCGGCAGCGGCGCGGCCGGGAACAGCCGGAAGCCAAGCCGGCGCAGCACCGCCGGCAGCACCTCCGCCTTCACCGACAGCCGCGAGGCCAGCCCCGCCGGCACCGGCACCGGGCGGCGGCGGCTGGCCCATTCCAGCTCGGCGGCCACCTGCTCGGCCACATCCAGCCGCAGCAGCACCGGCCCGGCGGCGACCCAGCCCAGGGCGGCGGCGAACCCCTCCGGCCAGTCGTCCGGCGGCGGCAGCGAGACCGCGCCGGGCGGCGGCAGCGCCGGCATCGGCCCGCCGTCGCGCAGCACCAGCAGCGCCGCCCGCAGCGCCGCCGCGCGGGGCTTCAGCAATGCCGGCACGAACAGCCCATGCCGCCCGGCGCGCACCCCCAGCGCCTTCAGCCGCGCCCGCAACGCCGGCGCCATCGCCTCGGTGTCCAGCACCGCCACGCCCAGCCCCTCGGCCAGCAGATGCACCGGGCCGCGCAGCGCCGGCTCCCGCGCGGCGGCGGCGGCCAGGGCGAACAGCGGCGCCAGCAGCGCGGCCAGCCGGTCATCCACGAAGGGTTGCAGCCGCTGGCGCAGCCGCTCGCGCTGGCTGCCGTCCAGGAACTCGCTGTCGGCCACCTCCACCAGCGGCCGCAGCGCGGTGGCCCCGGGGCGCAGCCGCGCCACCGGCACGCCGTCCCACGCCACCCCCAGCACCGCCTGCGGCACCGCCGCCAGCGTGAACGCGGCATCGCCGGCGGCCTCCAGCGCCGCCACCCGGCGCGGCATCTCCTCGCGCAGGGCACGGCGGGCGGCGCGCAGCACCAGCTTGCGCTCCTCGCCGCCGGTCAGCGGGTCGGGGACGAAGGCGAAGCCCTCGACATGGCCGACCGCGTGGCCCTCCACCACCACCTCGCCGCGCCGGGTCACGGCGGAGAGCAGCGCCGTGCTGTCGCCGCCATCCAGCCGGCGCATCAGCATCGCCGCGCGGCGGTCGACGAAGCGGGCGGTCAGGCGCTCATGCAGCGCGTCGGACAGCAGGTCCTCCACCTCGCGGGCGCGGCCCTGCCAGTGCGGCGAGTCGGCCACCCAGTCGCCGCGCGCGGCGATGTAGGACCACACCCGCACGCCGGACAGCCGCTGCATCAGCGTGTCGATATCGCCGTCGGCGCGCGAGATGCCGGCGATCTGGGCGGCCAGCCAGTCCGCCGGCACCTGGCCGTCGCGCACCAGGTGGCCGAAGATGCGGGTGCACAGCCGGTTATGGGTCTCGTCGGCCAGCTTGCGGAAATCCGGGATCTGGCAGACCTCCCACAGCAGCCGCACCCGCCGGCGGCCCTGGGCGAGGGCGCGGACATCCGGGTCGCGCGCCAGGGCGGCAAGGGTTTCCAGGTCGGTGGCGTCGTTGCCCCGCACCAGGCCGGGGCGGGGCGGCGCCGCCTGCAGCGTGGCCAGCAGCGCATCGACATGGGTGAAATCCAGCGCCGCGTTGCGCCACACCAGCTGGCTCAGCGGCTCGAAACTATGGCCCTCCACCGCGCGCACCAGCTCGTCGTCCAGCGGCGGGCAGTCGGCGGTGGAGCCGAAGGTGCCGTCGCGCATGCCCCGCCCGGCGCGGCCGGCGATCTGCGCCACCTCCGGCGGCAGCAGCCCGCGCGGGCGGTGGCCGTCGAACTTGGACAGGCGGGCGAAGGCCACATGGTCCACATCCATGTTCAGCCCCATGCCGATGGCGTCCGTCGCCACCAGGAAATCGACCTCCTTCTCCTGGTACAGCGCCACCTGGGCGTTGCGGGTGCGAGGGCTGAGCCGCCCCATCACCACCGCGCAACCACCACGGCGCCGGCGGATCTGCTCGGCGATGGCATAGACCTCGGCGGCGCTGAAGGCGACCACGGCGCTGCGCGGCGGCAGCCGGGTCAGCTTGGCCGTCCCCGCATGCACCAGCTGCGACAGCCGCGGCCGCGTCTCCACCTGCACGTTCGGGATCAACCGCTGCAGCAGCGGCCGGATGGTCTCCGCGCCGAGGAACATCGTCTCCACCAGCCCGCGCGCATGCAGCAGCCGCTCGGTGAACACGTGGCCGCGGTCGGGGTCGGCGCAGAGCTGGATCTCGTCCACCGCCACGAACTCGGCCGCCCGGCCCCCGCCCGAATGGTCCAGCGGCATCGCCTCGACGGTGCAGGAATACCAGCGCGCCCCCGGCGGCACGATCTTCTCCTCGCCGGTGATCAGGGCGACGTTCTTCGCCCCCTTGCGCGCCACCATGCGGTCGTAATTCTCGCGCGCCAGCAGGCGCAGCGGAAAGCCGATGATGCCCGACGAATGGGCCAGCAGGCGTTCCATCGCCAGATGGGTCTTGCCGGTGTTGGTGGGACCCAACACGGCTTTCACCCTAGGCGCGAACGCGGGCGAGTCGTACCCCGGCATACCCTTATGGTTGGATGCTGCGATGCAAAATGCAAGGGAAACGCGAACCGCGCCGGCGGCATTGTTGAAATCGCTCCGATCCCGGCGCATATGGCGGCCCACAAGGAGGACCGATTGATGACCGAAACGACGACCGGTGACCGGATTGAGCATCACGGCTTTGGCGCTGAGGTCGGCCGCCTGCTCGACCTCGTGGTGCACTCGCTCTACTCCGAGCGCGAGATCTTCCTGCGCGAGCTGGTGGCCAACGCCGCCGACGCCACCGACCGCCGCCGCTTCGAGAGCCTGACCCACCCCGGCCTGGCGCCGCCCGAGGGCGCGAAGCTGCGCATCGTCCCCGACAAGCCCGCCCGCACCCTCACCATCGCCGATGACGGCATCGGCATGACGCGCGAGGAGCTGATCGGCAATCTCGGCACCATCGCCCGCTCCGGCACCCGCGCCTTCGGCGCCACGCTGGACGCCGCGAAGCCGGAGGAACGCCCGAGCCTGATCGGCCAGTTCGGCGTCGGCTTCTATTCCGCCTTCATGGTCGCCGACCGCGTGGAGGTCACCAGCCGCCGCGCCGGCACCGACGAGGCCTGGACCTGGGCCAGCGACGGCCGCGGCGAGTTCACCCTCGCCCCCGCCGAGAAGGAGGCCGCCGGCAGCGAGATCGTGCTGCACCTGAAGCCCGACGCCGAGGAATACCTCGACCCGGTGCGCCTGGAAGCCGTGGTGCGCAAATGGGCGGACCACATCACCATCCCCATCACCATCGCCCGCGATGGCCGCGACGAGCCCGCCAACGAGGGCACCGCCCTGTGGCGCAAGCCGAAATCCGAGGTCTCCGAGGAGCAGGCCACCGCGTTCTACCGCCATCTCGGCAACATGTTCGACAGCCCGGCCGCCACGCTGCACTGGCGCGCCGAGGGCACCATGGAATTCCACGCCCTGCTGTTCCTCCCCGGCATGCGCCCGTTCGAGCCGCTGGCCGAGCAGGAGCGTACCAGCAAGGTGCGCCTGCATGTCCGCCGCATGTTCATCACCGACCAGGCCGAGCTGCTGCCGCCCTGGCTGCGCTTCGTGCAGGGCGTGGTGGACACCGAGGACCTGCCGCTCAACGTCTCGCGCGAGATGCTGCAATCCACCCCCGTCCTGGCGCGCATCCGCAAGGCCGTCACCAACCGCGTGCTGACCGAGCTGAAGGCCCAGGCCAAGGACGCCGAGGCCTATAACCGCATCTGGGAGAATTTTGGCCCCATCCTCAAGGAAGGCGTTTGGGAGGACAGCGAGCACCGCAAGGACCTCGCCCCCCTGCTGCGCTTCCGCTCCACCACCCAGGAGGGCCTGACCAGCCTGCCCGACTACGTGGCGCGCATGAAGGACGGCCAGGAGGCGATCTACTTCCTGGCCGGCGACAACATCGACACCATGGCCGGCTCCGCCCAGCTCGAAGGCTTCCGCGCCCGCGGCGTGGAGGTGCTGCTGCTGGCCGACTCGATCGACGCCTTCTGGCCCGACCGCATGACCGAGTTCGACGGCAAGCCGATCCGCAGCGTCACCCAGGGGGCGGCCGACCTGTCGAAGCTCGCCGCCGAGGGCGAGCAGGCCGAGGCCGCCGACATCACCGCCCTGGCCGCCGCCATCAAGTCCGCCCTTGGCGACGCGGTGGGCGAGGTGCGCGCCACCGACCGGCTGGTGGACAGCGCCGTGGTGCTGGCCGCCAGCGAATCCGGGCCGGACCTGCAGATGCAGCGCCTGCTGCGCCGCGCCGGGCGCGCCGGCTTCCCGGCGGCGCCGATCCTGGAGCTGAACCCCCGCCACCCCCTGGTCGCCGCCCTTGCCGCCCGTGCTGCGGCGGCAGGCGGCGCTCTCGCCGAGGAAGCCGCGATGCTGCTCGACCTCGCCCGTATCCAGGATGGCGACCTGCCGAAAGACCCCGCCGCCTTCGCCCGCCGTATCGAGCGCAGCCTGGTCGCCGGCCTGGCCTGACCCTGCCGCCGGGCGGTGCCCCCATCCGGGGTGCCGCCCGGCGAACCGCCGACGCGCCGGGCAACATTCTGTCGCCCCGGCCCTTCGCCGATGACCCGCGCCGTCATAACGGCGTGCGTGTACGAAACGTTTACCTTTGCCTGCAATCAATCAGCGCCGCCATGCCGCCGCGCGGGTCAGATCGCTCATGTATCTGCTTGATGAAGCCGCAATCCTACTGATGCAGTTTCGTCAAGCCCTTGTTGTATTGTGTCACATTTTGTCATAGGTGATTAAATTGCTGTAGGAACGGGTTGGCGATCCCGAAACGAGGTTGTATTTGCGACGGCGGAATGTCACGTGCCGTAACATGACGTCGCGAGTCGGGGCGGACCGGTCCAGCAGTGGACACGCAACCAAGCCGACGGAGAGCCGAATGATCGACCAGTCGCTGCCTTGCATCGCCGAATCCGACACGCCCCGCGACCCGCTCGCGCGGCCGGTGCACGCCGTGCGCCCCGAGGGCCTGGCCGCCTTCCTGGCCGGCCTGCCCGACGAGCAGGCCCGCTTCCTGCGCGCCGCCGGCTTCACCGCCCGCGCCGACGAACTCATCCTGCTGCCCGGCATGGGCGGGCTGGACGGCGCGGTGCTGGGCCTGGGCGCCGACCGCACGCCGCACGCCTTCGGCAGCCTGCCGATGCGCCTGCCGGAAGGCCCGTGGTACCTGGAAGCCGGCGATTTCGACCAGCAGGCCGCCGTGCTGGGCTTCTGCCTCGGCGCCTACCGCTACGGCGCGTTCAAGGCCGCCAAGCGCGCCCCGGCCACCCTGCTGGCGCCGCCGCTGCCGGGCGGCGGCACCGCCCGCGCCCTGTCGCAGGCCCGCGCCGCCTGGATGGTGCGCGACCTCATCAACGCCCCCGCCAACCTGCTCGGCCCGGCCGAGCTGGCCGATGTCGCCATCCAGCTCGCCACCGCCAACGGCGCCGCCTGGACCCGCACCGACGGCCCGGCGCTGGATACCGCCTACCCCACCATCGCCGCCGTCGGCGCCGGCTCCGCGCGCAAGCCGGTGGTCGCCGCCTTCACCTGGAAGGGCAGCACCGCCGCCGCCGACGCGCCGCTGGTGTCGCTGTGCGGCAAGGGCGTCTGCTTCGACACCGGCGGCTACGACCTCAAGCCCGCCGCCGGCATGCTGCGCATGAAGAAGGACATGGGGGGTGCGGCCACCATCCTGGGCATCGCCCGCATCCTGATGGAGGCCGACCTGCCGATCCGCCTGGCGGTGCGCATCGGCTGCGTGGAGAACTCGGTCTCCGGCCACGCCATGCGCCCGGGCGACATCATCCGCACCCGCCGCGGCCTGACCGTCGAGGTCGGCAATACCGACGCCGAGGGCCGGCTGGTACTGTGCGACCTGCTGGCCGAGGCGTCCGACGAGGCGCCCACCTTGCTGCTGAACTGCGCCACCCTCACCGGCGCGGCGCGCGTCGCCGTCGGGCCGGACCTGCCGGCCCTGTTCGCCACCGATGACGGCTGGGCCGAGGCGATCGCCCGCGCCGGCGCCACCGTGGCCGACCCGGTATGGCGCCTGCCGCTGTGGGACGGCTACGACCCCTGGCTCGACAGCCCGGTGGCCGACCTCAACAACATCTCCGCCCGCCCCTTCGCGGGCGCGGTGGTGGCGGCGCTGTTCATGCGCCGCTTCCTGGCCCCGGGCACCCCTTGGGTGCACCTGGACCTGTATGCCTGGAACGATTCCACACGTCCGGGCCGTCCCGAAGGAGGCGAGGCACAGGCAATGCGAGCCGTCTGCGCCGCGGTGGAAAGCCGGCTCGCGGGCTAGCCGACCGGCCCCGGCCGGGCCGGGGCGGCACGACCATGCGGCATTCGCCGTGATGCAGAAAAGGACCAACCCGATGGCAACCAACCCCTCGACCGAGCACCTGGTCGGAATCCTACGCGATACCGTCGTCGCCCTGGTGCGGCGCGACGGCCCGGACCTGTCGGCCCGCCAGCTCGGCGTGTTCCTCACCTGCTACCTGCAGGACGGCGCTCACACCGTGCGCGGCCTCGCCGCCGAGCTCAACGTCTCCAAGCCCGCCATCACCCGCGCGCTGGACCGGCTCGGCGAACTCGACCTCGCCCGCCGCAAGGTGGACCCGATGGACCGCCGCAGCGTGCTGGTGCAGCGCACCCTGAAGGGCACCGCCTTCCTGCGCGACCTGCGCGGCATCATGGGCGAAGCCGCCGCCGAGACGAAAAAGACCGAGACCCCGGCCGCCGAGCCGATGCGCAAAGTCGCCAACGGCTGACATAGCCGGCCCGCCCCGAAACCCAAGCCTGGTCCCGGCCGATGCGGTTCGCCGCATCGGCCTGGACCCGGGGAGCGGGCGCCAAGGCTCGGAAGGCAGAAAGCCTTCTTTTTGTGAACAAAAAGAAGCAAAAAGCTTTATTCGCTGGAGTCCTCCGCGGAGAACTCCAGCGAATAAAGTTTTTTGGTTCTTTTTTCAAAAAAGAACCCTTCCCTTCCTCCCCTGCCCCTTACCTCCTCCCTTCTCCCCTCCTCCCTTGACGCACACCCAACATTTCCATAAAACTGGAAACATGGAATCAAACGAAGCCGCCCCCCTCTTTGCCGCCCTGGCCCAGGAATCCCGGCTCGACCTGCTGCGCCTGCTCATCGCCCGCGGCCCCACCGGCCTGCCCGCCGGCGAGATCGCCGCCCGGCTTGGCCTGCCCGCCTCCACCGCCTCGTTCCACCTCGCCGCGCTGGAGCGTGCCGGGCTGATCCAGGCCACCCGCCAGGGCCGCCAGATCGTCTATGCCGCCCGGGTCTTCGCCCTGCGCGGCCTGTTCGCCTTCCTCGCCGAATCCTGCTGCGGCGGCGAGCCGGAGCGGTGCGGCGACCTCGCCCGCCTGTTCCCGCCCGAGGAGCCACCGGCCATGACCCCCGCCTTCAACGTGCTGTTTCTCTGCACCCGCAACTCGGCCCGCTCGATCATGGCGGAGGCCATCCTGGCCAAACAGGGCGCCGGCCGCTTCCGCGCCTTCTCCGCCGGCTCCGAGCCGGCCGCCGCACCGATGCCCGAGCTGCTGGAGAAACTCGCCGCCCTCGGCCACGACATTGCCGGCCTGCACAGCAAATCCTGGGACCGCTTCGCCGGACCGGACGCCCCGCGCATGGATTTCGTGATCGCCCTGTGCGACGTGCTCGATGGCCAGGCCTGCCCCGATTTCGGCGCAGCCGCCCTCACCGCCGCCTGGCCCCTGCCCGACCCGGCGAAGTTCAGCGGCACCGCCGCCGAGCGCGCCACCCTGCTCAACGAGCTGTACGCCAGCCTGCGCCGCCGCATCGACATCTTCACCAGCCTGCCCTTCGCCTCGCTCGACCGTCTCGCCATCCATGCCCGCCTCGACGAGATCGGCGCCGGCCCGTTCGCGAAGGCCCGCTGAGCATGCGCATCGGCATCAACGGCATGGGCCGCATCGGTCGCCTCGCCCTGCGCGCGGCCCTGGGCGGCGTGCGCCGCGAGGCCGACGACCCCCGCGCCGCCAACCGGCTCGACATCGCCCACGTCAACGAGTTGAAGGGCGGCGCGGCCGCCACCGCCCACCTGCTGGAATTCGACAGCATCCACGGCCGCTGGCGCACCCCCATCACGGCCGAACCCGACGCCATCACGGTCGGCGGCGCCCACATCGGCTTCACCGCCGAGGCCGACCTCGCCGCCATCCCCTGGGGCGATCTCGGCTGCGACATCGTGCTGGAATGCACCGGCAGGTTCCTCACCCCGGCGGCGCTGGCGGGATATTTCGCCCAGGGCGTCCGCCGCGTCATCGTCGCCGCGCCGGTGAAGCATGCGGACGCGCTGAACATCGTGGTCGGCGTCAACGACCATCTCTACAACCCCGCCGCCCACCGCCTGCTGACGGCGGCCTCCTGCACCACCAACTGCCTGGCCCCGCTGGTGAAGGTGGTCCACGAGGCGATCGGCATCCGCCACGGCCAGATCACCACCATCCACGACCCCACCAACACCAACGTGGTGGTGGACGCGCCGCACCGCGACCTGCGCCGCGCCCGCTCGGCCATGCTCTCGCTGTCGCCCACCACCACCGGCAGCGCCACGGCGATCGCGCTGATCTACCCCGAGTTGAAGGGCAAGCTGGACGGCCATGCCGTGCGCGCGCCGGTGCTGAACGCCTCGCTGACCGATTGCGTGTTCGAACTCGCTCGCCCCACCAGCGCCGGCGACATCAACGCCCTGTTCCGCGCCGCCGCCGAAGGCCCGCTCGCCGGCATCCTCGGCTACGAGGAACGGCCTCTGGTCTCGGCCGACTACGCCAACGACACCCGCAGCGCCATCCTGGACGCGCCGAGCACGCTGGTCACCGATGGCACGCTGCTCAAGCTCTATGCCTGGTACGACAACGAGATGGGCTATGCGTGTCGGATGGTGGACCTGGCCAATATCGTCATCGGCAAGGAAGGCGAAGCCCCGGCCTTGCCCGCCTAGGGTTCAATCATCATGCGCAATTACGCCATCGTCACCGCCAGCTACTGGGGCTTCACCCTTACCGACGGCGCCTTGCGCATGCTGGTGCTGCTGCATTTCTACGCCCTGGGCTACACGCCCTTCACCCTGGCGCTGCTGTTCCTGCTCTACGAGACAGCCGGCATCTTCGCCAATCTCGGCGGCGGCTGGCTGGCCCTGCGCTTCGGCATTCCGCGCATGCTGGCCATCGGCCTGGTGCTGCAGATCGGCGGCCTGCTGATGCTCTCGGCGCTGAACCCGGCCTGGAGTGCCGGGCTCTCGGTGGCCTGGGTGGTCGCCGCCCAGGGTGTGGCCGGGGTGGCCAAGGACCTCACGAAAACCGCCGCCAAATCGGCCATCAAGGCCAGCGCGCAGCAGGGCGCGGGGCAGTTGTTCCGCTGGGTCGCCTGGTTCACCGGCTCCAAGAACGCCACCAAGGGCGTGGGCTTCTTCGTCGGCGGGCTGCTGCTGGACCATGCCGGGTTTCGCGGCGCGCTGTGGCTGCTGGCCGTATTGCTGCTGGTGGTGCTGGCGGGCGTGCTGACGGGCCTGCCGCGCAGCCTGGGCAAGGCAAGATCCTCCCGCAGTTTCCGCGAGCTGTTCGCCAAGTCGCGCGGCGTGAACCTGCTGGCCGCCGCCCGCGTGTTCATGTTCGGCGCGCGCGACGTGTGGTTCGTGGTGGGCCTGCCGGTGTTCCTGTATGGCCAGGGCTGGCGCTACATGCAGGTGGCCGGCTTCCTGGCGCTGTGGACCATCGGCTACGGCGCGGTGCAGGCCGCGGCTCCGCTGCTGGTGGCCCGCAGCGCCGACGGCCTGTCGCGCGAGGTGCCGGCCGCGCGCATCTGGGGCCTGGCCCTGGCGGCCATCCCCGCCGCCATCGCCCTGCTGCTGCCGGGGGCGGCGCGGGCGGATGTGGTGGCGGTGCTGGGGCTGGGGGTGTTCGGGGTGGGCTTCGCGGTGATTTCCTCGCTGCATTCCTACTTGATCCTGGCCTATGCCGGCAGCGAGAAGGCGGCCGAGGATGTCGGCTTCTACTACGCCGCCAATGCCGGCGGACGGCTGCTGGGCATCGTGCTGTCCGGGCTGCTGGCGCAGCACGGCGGGCTGGTGGCCTGCCTGTGGGGATCGGCGGCAATGCTGCTGGGGTGCCTCGCGCTGACCTTCCTGCTACCGATGCGGGCGGCGCGGCCGGTGGCGGTGTAGTTCGATCTCGAATAGTGATGATGCATAACCATGCGCCGATTCCCGGGGGTCCCAGCCCTCGGAAAATGCCCCCTCGCCTCCCCAGAAACCCCTGTTTTCGAGTGCCAAGGTGACAGAATCCGCCCCTGGAATCGGCTTTTTCGAGCGCTATCTGACCCTCTGGGTGGCGTTGTGCATCGTCGCCGGCATCGGTTTGGGTACGATGGTACCCGCCCCCTTCCACCTGCTGGGCGAGTTGAACCTGGCCCAGGTCAACCTGCCGGTGGCGGTGCTGATCTGGCTGATGATCGTGCCGATGCTGCTGCGGGTGGATTTCGGCGCCATCGGCCAGGTGGCCCGGCACTGGCGCGGCATCGCCGTGACGGTGGGGGTGAACTGGCTGGTCAAGCCGTTCTCGATGGCGCTTTTGGGCTGGCTTTTCATAGGCTTCCTGTTCCGCCCCTATCTGCCGGCCGGGCAGATCGACAGCTACATCGCCGGCCTGATCCTGCTCGCCGCCGCGCCCTGCACGGCGATGGTGTTCGTCTGGTCCGGCCTGACCAACGGCGAGCCGAATTTCACCCTCAGCCAGGTGGCGCTGAACGACGCCATCATGGTGGTCGCGTTCGCGCCGATCGTCGGGCTGCTGCTGGGATTGTCAGCGATAACAGTGCCTTGGAACACGCTTCTGCTGTCCGTGGTGCTGTATATCGTGGTGCCGGTGATCGCCGCCCAGCTCTGGCGCCGGGTGCTGCTGGCGCGCGGCACGCTGGACGGCATGCTGGCGGCGCTGCATCCGGTGTCGCTGTGCGCGCTGCTGGCCACGCTGGTGCTGCTGTTCGGCTTCCAGGGCGGGCAGATCCTGGCGCAGCCGCTGGTGATCCTGATGCTGGCGGTGCCGATCATTATCCAGGTGTACCTGAACGCCGGCATCGCCTATCTCGCCAACCGCCAATGCGGCAGCGCGCACAGCGTGGCCGGGCCGTCGGCGCTGATCGGGGCGAGCAATTTCTTCGAGCTGGCGGTGGCCGCCGCGATCAGCCTGTTCGGCTTCCAGTCCGGCGCGGCGCTGGCCACGGTGGTGGGGGTGCTGGTGGAGGTGCCGGTGATGCTGTCGGTGGTGGCGATCGTGATGCGCAGCCGCGCCTGGTACGAGCGCGGCGCCGCCCGTCACCGCTCGCGCGCGTAGCCCAGCAGCGGCAGGGAGGTGGCAATGTTCAGCACCGCGCCGGCCACCAGCACCAGCAGCATGGCATTGGCGCCCAGCGCCTCCAGCAGCCACGCCCCGGCGGAGGGGGCGGCGGCCTGGGCGATCAGGGTCGGCATCGCCAGCCGGCCCATCAGCGTGGCGTAGCCCTCGCGCCCGAACAGCGCCAGCGGCACGGTGCCGCGGGCGATCGAGCGGATGCCGCTGCCGGAGCCGTACAGCACCAGCCCCACCGCCACCATCGCCGGGTCGCCGAAGATCAGCCCCAGCCCGGCGGCGGCCAGGAGGGTGGAGGCCAGCAGCGTCCAGACCGGGTGGCGGTTGCGGCCGATCAGCATCTCCACCACCCGCGCACCCACCTGCGCCGGGCCGATCAGCGCGCCCAGCCCGACCGCCGCGGCCAGTTCGATCCCGCGCGTCTGCAACAGGGTCAGCAGATGCACGCTGACCACCGTCATCACCACCGAGGCGAGGGTGAGGTTCAGCGCCAGCATCCAGAACGCCAGCCGCAGCCGCGGCGTCAGCACCACCTGTCCGGCCCGGCCGGCGGCGCGGGGCGGGGGGGCGGTGGCCGGCTCCTTCGGCAGGCCGAACCAGTAGAGCGGCAGCACCACCGCCAGCATGATGCCGGCATAGGCGAGGCAGGCGCCGCGCCAGCCCACCTGCTCCACCAGCAAGGCGCTGAGCGGCCAGCAAACGGTGCTGGCGAAGCCGCCATAGAGCGTGGTCATGGTGATCGCGCTGCGCGCCTGCTCGCCGTACAGCCGCCCCAGCGTGGCGAAGGCCGGGTCGTACAGCCCGGCCCCCATGCCGACGCCCATGACGGCCCAGGCGAACACATACATCGGTATGTTCGGCGCCACCGCCAGCAGCGCCAGCCCGATGGCAAGCAGCACCGCGCTGCTGGCCAGCACCGGCCGGCCGCCGAGTCGGTCGATCAGCCCGCCGACGCGCGGCGAGACCAGCCCGGAAACCAGGAAGCTGCCGGACAGGCCGCCGATGATCCAGCCGAGCGGCCAGCCGGTCTGGTCGCCGATCGGTTTGGCCAGCACGGCGATGAGATAGTACGAGGCGCCCCAGGCGAGGATCTGGGCACAGCCCAGCGCCCCCACCACCAGCCAGCGCGGCCGGGTCATCGCCGGTTCGGTCGGTTCACCGGTGCGGTCTGCTGGGGATTACAGCGCGGCCAGGATCGCTTCGGCGCGGCTGACCTCGAAGCCGCCGGGGGCTTCCACGGCCAGGTGGGTCACCTTGCCGTCCTGCGCCACCAGCGCGAAACGCTGGCTGCGCACGCCCATGCCGCGCGGGATCAGGTCCAGCTCCAGCCCCAGCGCCTTGGTGAAGGCGGCCGAGCCGTCGGCCAGCATGATGATGCCGTCGCCCACGCCCTGGTCGCGGCCCCAGGCGCCCATGACGAAGGCGTCGTTGACGGCAAGGCAGACCAGGCTGTCCACGCCCTTGGCCTTCAGCGCGTCCAGGTTCTGCACGAAGCCGGGCAGGTGCTTGGCGCTGCAGGTGGGAGTGAAGGCGCCGGGGACGGCGAACAGCACGACCTTCTTGCCCTTGAAGATATCGTCGGTCGCGATCTCCTTGGGGCCGTCGGCGGTGCCCTGCATCAGCTTCATCGACGGAATGGTGTCGCCTACCTTAATCGTCATCGCGATTCGCTTCCTCGGGTTCAGCCGGGCGGCCGATCCGCCCGCGATCGGGTGAGTCCTAGCCGCAGATGAACACGCTGTCACGACCGGGGCGCGAAACGGGCGCTTGCACCGCGGCACCGCACCGCCAAGATAGGGACCATGACACGCAAGCCGCTCCCCGACACGCTCGCCCCCGAGGCCCCCGCCGGCCCGGCGATGATCCATCCGCCCGCCGCGGGGCCGGACGAGACCTCGCTGGCCGGCCAGGTGCTGATCGCCATGCCCAGCCTGGACGATCCGCGCTTCGTCCATAGCGTGATCTATGTGTGCGCCCATACCGCCGAGGGCGCGATGGGCATCGTGATCAACCGCCCGCTGGCCCAGCCCAGCTTCGAGGACCTGCTGCGCCAGCTCGATGTCGCCCCGGTGCCCCCGGCGCGCACCATCCGGCTGTGCAGCGGCGGGCCGGTGGACAATGCGCGCGGCTTCGTGCTGCACAGCGCCGACTGGACCGGCGAGGGCAGCCTGCGGGTGAACCAGGAGATGGCGCTGACCGCCAGCCTGGACGTGCTGAAGGTGATCGCCGGCGGCGGCGGGCCGCGCCACGGGCTGCTGGCGCTGGGTTATGCCGGCTGGGGCCCGGGGCAGCTGGACAGCGAGATGCAGCAGAACGCCTGGCTCTCGGCCCCGGCGGACGAGGCCTTGGTGTTCGACGCGCAAACCGAGACGACGTGGCGCCGCGCCCTGGCCAAGCTGAAGATCGACCCCCTGCTGCTGTCGGGCGCAGCGGGGCACGCCTGAGGGCGCGCCTGAGGGCACGGTGGAATCATGTCGCGGGACGACGGCCGGCGGTATAGCGTTGGGCGCCGGCCAGGGATGACGGGCGGCGCGACCGCCCGGATGGAGCAGGACGCATGGCAACCGAGTACGACGTGACGCCCGAGTTGGGCAAGGCGGTGCGCGAGGCGGCGGCGGCACCCGCGCGCGTGGTTGTTCGCCCCACGCGGGGCACCGGCGGTGGCATCAGCGTCGATGTGTCGTGGGGCACGGTGATGGAGATCGGGCAGGAGATCCCGGTCGTCTGGGAGGCCGCCGAGCCGGCCGCGCCGCCCGCGGATTTCGACGCGGTCAACGCCGAGGCCGATGCCTGGGCCGGGGAGCTGGATGCGCTGCTGGCGCGGCTGGACAGCGGGATCGCCGCCGAGCGCACGGCGATGGACGAGCTGTTGGCCCGCCTGACCGCACCCGCCCCGGCCTTCGCCGGGCGGTAGCTGGCCGCGGTGGCCGGGCTGCTCGACCTGCCCGGCCGGCTTTGGGCGCTTGGCCGGACGGTGGAGGAACTGCTGAAGTTCCAGGGCCAGACCCGGGAGGTGCTGGAGGCGGTGGACCGGCGGCTGCGGGCGCTGGAGGACCGGATGATCCATCTGGAGGCCGGCCAGACGCACCTGGTCACCGAGGCGCGGGCTGCCTCCTCGGCGGCGGCCAGCGCGGTGGCGGGCGCCATGCTGTCCGATGTGGTGACGCGGCTGACACGCATGGAAATGCGCGCGGAAGAAACCGCGCGCCGCCTGCCCCCACCCAACGAATAAAGTTTTTTTGCTTCTTTGTTTTCAAACAAAGAATATCTGTTCTTTTTTTGAAAAAGGGAACCAAAAAACTTTTATTCGCTCGCTGAATACCGGACGGTTTCTCCGTGGCGCGCTTCGTCCGGGCCGCAGAGATCGGCCAGGGCCGGGGCCACGGCGGCGGGGGTCGCCAGGCCGGCCTGGTCCTCGCCGGGGAACGCCTTGCGGCGCAGCGCGGTGGCGACCGGGCCGGGGTCGAACAGGTTGACGCGCAGGCGGGTGTCGCGGGTTTCATCGGCCCAGGTCAGCACCAGGTGCTCCATCGCCGCCTGGGCGGCGCCGTACAGGCCCCAATAGGCGCGCGGCGCGCCGGCGCGAGCGCTGGTGGGGAACACCGCGCGGCCGGCCGGGGCGGCCACCAGCAGCGGGCCGCAACTGCGGATCAGCCGCCAGTGCGCGGTGAGGTTCACAGCCTGCACCTCCGCCCAGTCGCGCGGCAGGATATGCGCCACCGGCGTCAGCGCCCCCAGCATGCCGGCGTTGGACACCAGGATGTCGAGCCGGCGGAACCGCTCGAACAGGCTGGGGCCGAGGCTGTCCAGCTCGGCGGACTGCTTGATCATGTCCAGCGGCAGCAGCGTGGCGGCGCCGCCGGCGGCGCGGATGGCGTCGTCGGTTTCCTCCAGCCCGCCCTGGGTGCGCGCGGTCAGCACCACATGCGCGCCGCGCCGGGCGAGTTCCACCGCCACCGCGGCGCCGATGCCGCGGCTGGCCCCGGTGACCAGGGCCACCTGTCCGTCCAATGGCCGCATGCTCAGCGGGTCTCGGCGAGCAGGCTGAGCTGCAGGTTTTCCTTGGCCACCATGTCGGTCAGCGGCACCGGGTATTCGCCGGTGAAGCAGGCATCGCAATATTGCGGCGCCTTGCCGTCGCGCCCGGCATGGCCCAGCGCGCGGTACAGCCCGTCCTGGCTGATGAAGGCCAGGCTGTCGGCGCCGATCAGGGCCGCCATCTCCTCCACGCTGTGGCGCGCGGCCAGCAGCTTGCCGCGCTCGGGCGTGTCGATGCCGTAGAAGCAGGAATGCGTGGTCGGCGGCGAGGAGATGCGCATATGCACCTCGGCGGCGCCGGCGGCGCGCACCATCTCCACGATCTTGCGGCTGGTGGTGCCGCGCACGATGCTGTCATCCACCAGCACCACGCGCCGGCCCTGCAGCATCGGCTTGTTGGCGGAGTGCTTCAGCTTCACGCCCAGATGGCGGATGTTGTCGGTTGGCTCGATGAAGGTGCGGCCGACATAGTGGTTGCGGATGATCCCCAACTCGAACGGGATGCCGCTTTCATGCGCGTAGCCCATCGCGGCGGGCACGCCGGAATCGGGCACCGGCACGATCACGTCGGCGTCCACATGGCTCTCGCGGGCCAGTTCGGCGCCGATGCGCTTGCGCGCCTCGTAGACGGGCATGCCCTCCACCACCGAATCGGGGCGGGCGAAATAGATGTATTCGAACACGCAGAACCGGCTGGCGGCGCGGGTGAACGGCTTGATGCTGTGCACGCCCTGGTCGTTGATGATGACGATCTCGCCCGGCTCCACGTCGCGCACGAACTCGGCGCCGACGATGTCCAGCGCGCAGGTCTCGCTGGCCAGCACCCAGCTGGTCTGCGCGCCCTCGCCCATGCGGCCCAGGATCAGCGGGCGCACGCCCAGCGGGTCGCGCACGCCCATCAGCGCGCTGTCGGTCAGCGCGATCAGCGAATAGGCGCCGACCACCTGCTTCAGCGCGTCGATCAGCCGGTCCACCACGTTGGAATACAGGCTGATGGCGATGAGGTGGATGAACACCTCGCTGTCGGTGGTGGACTGGAACAGGCAGCCACGGCGCACCAGGGCGCGGCGCAGCGTGGTGGCGTTGGTGAGGTTGCCGTTATGGCCGACCGCCAGGCCGCCGAACTCGAAATCGGCGTAGAGCGGCTGCACGTTGCGCAGCAGCGTGGCGCCGGTGGTGGCGTAGCGGTTGTGGCCCATGGCGCGCATGCCGGGCAGCGAGGCGATGACGCGGGCATCGCCGAAATTCTCGCCCACCAGGCCGAGGCCACGATGGGTGTGGAAGTGCTGGCCATCATGGCTGACGATGCCGGTGGCTTCCTGGCCGCGATGCTGCAGGGCGTGCAGGCCGAGCGCGGTGAGGGCGGCCGCGTCGGCGTGGTTCCACACGCCGAAGACGCCGCATTCCTCGTGCATCTTGTCGTCGTGGCCCCAGTCATCCAGCCCTTGGCTATCGCCGTCGGGTGCCTGCGTCGGGAGCGTCATCGGCGAGCCTCCTGTTCCCGTCATGGCCGGCCCACGGCGCGGCCTTGCGGGGTGGATTGCAGCAGATCGGTTGCCCTGAGCGATGCGTCGCCGGGCGGGGCAGGCACGGTCGGGCGGTATTTCTCAGGCACCATCTGCGCCACCCAGTCGGCGCCCTGGTGCACGTAGGGCAGCAGCCGCGCCTGCAACACCGGGGGGGGCCAGCGCTCGGGCGCGATCAGGAAGCCGGCGACGAGGTAGGCCACCACCACCAGGGCGGCGCCGCGGACGATGCCATAGGCCACGCCGACCGTGCGGTCTATGCCGCCGAGGCCGGAGGCCTGCACGATGCGCCCCAGCATGCCGGTGACGATCGACAGGAACACCAGGGCGACCAGGAACATCGCCGCCCAGGCCGCCGGGTCGCCGAATTCCGCGCCGCCCAGCCAGCCGTGGAACCTGTCGCGCACCAGGTCGACGGTGTTGGCGGCGAAGAACGCGGCGCCCAGCCAGGCGCCGACGCCCAGCACCTCGCGCACGAAGCCGCGCAGGAAGGCGAGCATGGCCGAGATCGCCACCACGGCGACGACGACGAGGTCGACCCAGTTCACGTGCGGGGATCCAGCATGTTGGGGTGCATATATCGTTCTGCCGCGCCCCGCCACCACCCTGTCATCGGCCCGTCACGGTCATGGCTTCCATGTCCGTTGCGGAATCGGCGCGGGATGGCGCGTCATTGCCGGGCGGGCTTGGCGGAGAATCGGGCGACGAGGTCGCTCAGGTGGCCGATTTCCTGCAATGCCAGCCCCTCCGGCGCCGCCGGCTTGCGGTTGCCGCGGGCCACCCGGCGGGGCAGACAGGCGGAGACGAAGCCGAGTTTCTGCGCCTCCTTCAGCCGGGCATCGGCCTGCGCCACCTGGCGCACCTCGCCGGACAGGCCGACCTCGCCGAAGAACACCATGCCGGGGTCGGTGGGCTGGTCGGTGGCGGCCGAGGTGAGGGCGGCGGCGACGGCGAGGTCGGCCGCCGGTTCGCCCACGCGCAGGCCGCCGGCCACGTTCAAATACACGTCAGTGGCGTTCAGCCGCAGGCCGCAGCGGGTTTCCAGCACCGCCAGCAGCATGGACAGCCGCCCCGAATCCCAGCCGATCACCGAGCGGCGGGGCGAGCCGCCGGGGTTGGGGGCGAGCAGGCACTGGATTTCCACCAGCACCGGGCGGGTGCCCTCCAGCCCCGCGAACACCGCGCTGCCGGAGATGTTGCCGCGCCGCTCGGCCAGGAACAGGGCGGAGGGGTTGGCGACCTCGGCCAGGCCATGCTCGGTCATCTCGAACACGCCGATCTCGTCGGTGGCGCCGAAGCGGTTTTTCACGCCGCGCAGGATGCGGAACTGGTGGCCGCGATCGCCTTCGAAATACAGCACCGCGTCGACCATGTGCTCCAGCACGCGCGGGCCGGCGATGGCGCCCTCCTTGGTGACGTGGCCGACCAGGACGACGGCGAAATTGCGGGTCTTGGCGAGGCGGATCAGCTCGAACGAGCAGGCGCGCACCTGGGAGACGGTGCCGGGGGCGCTGTCGATGCTGTCCATCCACATGGTCTGGATGGAGTCGATCACCACCAGCGTGGCGTCGGTGGCAGCATCGAGGCTGGCGGCGATCTCGCGCAGGTTGATGGAGGCGGCGAGCTCCAGGCGGGAGTCCTGCAGGCCGAGGCGGCGGGCGCGCAGGCGGACCTGGTCCACCGCCTCCTCGCCGGAGATGTAGAGCACGCGGCGGCCGGCCTTCGCCAGGCTGGCGGCGGCCTGCAGCAGCAGGGTGGACTTGCCGATGCCGGGGTCGCCGGCCACCAGCACGGCCGAACCCGCGACCAGCCCGCCGCCCAGCACCCGGTCCAGCTCGGCGATGCCGGTGGGGGCGCGCGGCGGCGGCGTGGCGGTGCCGGCGAGATCGACGAATTCCAGCTTGCGGGTGGAGGATTTCGGCTTGGCCGGCAGGCCGGGGCCGGCCTCCACCGCCTCCTCGACGATGGTGTTCCACTCGCCACAGGTCTCGCAGCGGCCGGCCCATTTGGGGGTGACGGCGCCGCAGGACTGGCAGACGTAGCGGGAGGTGGGTTTGGCCATGTCAGATTTCGGTCCGGCCTGTGCGCGGTGGAGAAGAAAGCAGATTCACATGGAGGCGGGGAGGCGGGGAGAAGAAAGGCGGGGTTTGACCCGCCGTTCTCGATTTCGGGCACTTCCTCATATTGGGGGTCACGCACCGCGGCAGGTCGGGAAGGCAGCTTACAGAGCGTTTTCCGGGCCTTCTCTTGCTTCTCCCCGTCTCCCCGCCTCCATGTGGATCTGCCTTGCCTGCCTGCCCGGCCAACCCCTACCGCCGCAACTCCATCTGGATCGGCCCTTCGCGCCGCCCATGGGTGAACTGGTCCACCATCGGGTTGCCGCTCGCCATCAGGTCGGCGGCGGCGCCGGTCCAGACGATGCGGCCCTTGTGGATCATCGCCGCGCGGTCGCCGATGCGCTTCGCACTGGCCATGTCGTGGGTGATGGCGATCGCGGTGCTGCCCAGGCGCTTCACGCAATCGACGATCAGCCCGTCGATCACCGCGCCCATGATCGGGTCGAGCCCGGTGGTCGGCTCGTCGAAGAACAGCATGTCGGGCTGGGCGGCGATGGCGCGGGCCAGCGCCACGCGCTTCTGCATGCCGCCGGAGAGTTCAGCCGGCCACAGCTCGCCCACCGTTTCGGCCAGCCCCACCTGGGCCAGCACCGCCACCGCGCGGGCCTTCGCCTCGGCGCGCGGCACGCTGCGGCGGGCGAGCAGGCCGAAGGCGACGTTCTCCCAGACCGGCAGGCTGTCGAACAGCGCGCCGTTCTGGAACAGCATGCCGATCTGCGCGCGCACCGCCTCGCGCGCGCCGCGGTCAAGCTTGAGGATGTCGGCGCCGTCGATCTCGATGCTGCCGCCGTCCGGCTCGATCAGGCCCAGGATGCACTTGATCAGCACCGACTTGCCGGAGCCGGAGCCGCCGATCACCACCATCGAGGAGTTGGCCGGCACGTCGAGGTCGATCCCGTCCAGCACCAGCTTGTCGCCGAACGACTTGGTGACGCCCCGCAGCCGGATTTTCGGGGTGTCGCTCATCGGGCGAAGAACAGCTCGGTCAGCACGTAGTCGAAGGCCAGGATCAGCACGCTGGCGGCGACCACGGCCGAGGTGGTGGCCGAGCCCACGCCCTGCGCGCCGCCACGGCTGTTGTAGCCATGATAGCAGCCCATCAGCGCGATCAGCAGGCCGAACACGGCGGCCTTGACCAGGCCGGAGACCACGTCCTGGGTCTCGATGAAATTAACCGTGTTGGTCAGGTAGGTGGCGGCGTTGTAGTTCAGCTTCAGCACCGCGATGATGAAGCCGCCCAGCACGCCCAGTATGTCGGCCACCACCACCAGCAGCGGCAGCGCGATCAGCCCGGCCAGCAGGCGGGGGGCGACCAGGTATTTCATCGGGTTGGTGGACAGGGTGGAGAGCGCGTCGATCTGGTCGGTCACGCGCATGGTGCCGATCTCGGCGGCCATGGCCGCGCCCACGCGCCCGGCCACCATCAGCCCGGCCAGCACCGGGCCAAGCTCGCGGGTGACCGACAGCACCACCAGGCTGGCCACCCCGCTTTCGGCCGAGAAGCGCGACAGGCCGGTGGAGGATTGCAGCGCCAGCACCATGCCGGTGAACACCGCCGTCAGCGCCACCACCGGCAGGCTGAAATAGCCGATCTCCACCAGCGCGCGCAGGAAGGCGCGGCCATAGAAGGGCGGGCGGACGATATGCGACAGGCCGCGCGCGGCGAACATCGTCAGCCGGCCGCTGCTGGCGCACAGGCCGAGCACGCTGCGGCCGACCAGCGCCACGAAGTCGAGCAGCGCGTTCATGCCGTGTAGACCCGGGCGTAGCGGCCGCCGAGCGAGGTCAGCACCTCGTAGCCGTTGGTGCCGGCGTCCGCCGCCACGGCGTCGGGGTCCCGGCCGGGGCCGATCAGCTCCAGCCAGGCGCCGGGTGCGACCGCTGGATGGTCGGTCACGTCGTAGGTTGTGAGGTCCATGGAGACACGCCCTACCAGCGGGACGGGGGCGCCGTCAAAACTGGCATGGCCGCGCCCGGACAGGCTGCGGTGCCAGCCATCGGCATAGCCCACCGCCACGGTGGCGATGCGGCTGAACCGCCCGGCCCGCCAGGTGGCGTTGTAGCCGACCGAGCCGCCCTCCTGCACCGCCCGCACCGCCAGCACGCGGGCGCGCAGCCGCACCACCGGGCGCATCGGGTTGGGCCGGTCGGGCGTGGGGTTGAGGCCGTACAGCGCCGCCCCGGGCCGGGCGAGGTCGGAGGCGAAGGCGGGGCCGAGGAAGATGCCGGAGGAATTGGCGAGGCTGCGCGGCGCCGCCGGCAAGCCGGCGCAGGCGGCGGCGAAGGCGGCGCGCTGGGTATCGTTCTCCGGGTCGTCCGGCACTTCGGCGGCGACCAGATGGGTCATCACGTAGCGCAGCACGATGCCGTCCAGCAGGCTGTGGTCGGCCTGCAACACGGCCAGTTCGGCGCGGTCCAGGCCCAGGCGGTTCATGCCGGTGTCGACATGCAGCAGCGCCGGCAAAGGCTGGCCGAGCCGGGCCGCCTGCGCCCGCCAGCGGGCGATCTCGTCCAGGCTGCCCAGCACCGGCTCGATGCCGGCGGCGACGTATTCGGCCTCGCTGCCCGGCAGCATGGTGTTCAGCACCGCGACCATGCCGTCCGGCAATTCCGGGCGGATGGCCAGCGCCTCGGAGAGATGCGCGGTGAAGAAATGCCGGCAGCCCAATGTGTGCAGATACGGCGCGACCCGCACCGCACCCAGGCCGTAGGCATCGGCCTTCACCACCCCGGCGACCGCGCCGGCATGGCGGTCACGGAGATGGTTATAGTTCATACCTATCGCCGCGAGATCGACCTCGAGAACCGCCGGATCAGTCCCCATGCGGGTCGTCGTGGTTAAGGTCGAGATCGGCGTAGCGGGTGAACTCGCCCTCGAAGAACAGGTCGATCTTGCCGGTGGGGCCGTGGCGCTGCTTTTCGATCAGCAGTTCGGCGCGATTATGGACGGATTCCATGTCGCGCTGCCATTTGTCCACGGCGGCGTGGAATTTCTCGTCGTTGTCGAAGCCGAGCTGCTTGGGCGCGCGCTGCTGGAGGTAGTATTCGTCGCGGTAGATGAACATCACCACGTCGGCGTCCTGCTCGATGGAGCCGGATTCGCGCAGGTCGGACAGCATCGGCCGCTTGTCCTCGCGGCTTTCCACCGCGCGAGAGAGCTGGGACAGGGCGAGGACGGGGATTTCCAGCTCCTTGGCCAGCGCCTTCAGGCCCTGGGTGATCTGGCTGATTTCCTGCACCCGGTTCTCCTGCCGGGTGCCGGCGGCCGGGCGCATCAGTTGCAGATAGTCCACCACGATCATCGACAGCCCCTTGGTGCGCTTGAGCCGCCGGCAGCGGGTGCGCATGGCCGAGAGGGTGATGGCCGGGGTATCGTCGATATGCAGCGGCAGGCTGCCGATCTCGCGGCTGACCGAGACGAACTTGTCGAAATCCTTCTGGGCGATGTCGCCGCGGCGGATACGGTCGCCGGAAATGCGCGATTCCTCGCTCAAAAGCCGGGTTGCGAGCTGTTCCGCGCTCATTTCCAGCGAGAAAATCGCGACGCTGCCCTTAGGCACGGCGTTCGGGTCGGCCGCCCGCGCCTCCGCCATCAGCGACTTGGCGGCGCCGAAGGCGATCTTGGTGGCCAGCGCGGTTTTGCCCATGCCGGGGCGGCCGGCGAGGATCAGCAGGTCCGAGGGGTGCAGGCCGCCGGTCTTCTTGTCCAGGTCGCGCAGGCCGGTGGACAGGCCGGAGACGCCGCCCGGCCGGTGGAAGGCGCGCTCGGCGATGTGGATGGCGTCGGTCAGCGCGCGTTCGAAGGTGACGAAGCCGCCGTCGTTGCTGCCTTTGGCGGCGAGGTCGAACAGCGCCTGTTCGGCGGCTTCCACCTGGCCGGCGCCGTCCAGCTCCGGTTCGGCGCCGAAGGCGTTGTTGACCACGACCTCGCCGATATCGACCAGTTGGCGGCGCAGCCAGGCGTCGTGGATGGCGCGGCCGTATTCGCCGGCGTTGATGATGCCGACCATCGCGGTGAGCAGCTGCGCGAGATAGGCGGTGCCGCCGACCTCGTCGAGCACGCCGGAATGCTCGAACTCGGCCTTCAGCGTCACGGCGTCGGCCAGCTGGCCCTGCTCCACGCGGCGGGAGATCGCCTGGAAGATGCGGCCGTGGATGGGGTCGGCGAAATGTTCCGGGATCAGGAACTCGCTGACCCGTTCGTAGGCCTTGTTGTTGGCCAGCAGGGCGCCGAGCAGCGCCTGCTCCGCCTGCAGGTTGGTGGGGGGCAGGCGCTGCGACAGGCCGAGGAGCGCGGGAGGGGAATCGATGGTGTTCATGCGAGGGGGAGCATAGCCGGTCCGGCGCCGCCGGTCTGCCTGTGGATCACGGGGATAACGGGGACAGCCGAGTCCGGCACGCCGCCGCGCACCCTTCGCCCCCGGAAAACGAATAAAGTTTTTTTGCTTCTTTTTGTTCACAAAAAGAAGGCTTGTTCCTTTTTGAAAAAAAGAACCAAAAAACTTTCATTCGTTTGGAGTCTCCCCGGCTCAGTTCAGGAATATCTTGCCAGGATTGAGGATGCCCTTGGGGTCCAGCGTTGTCTTGATGCTGCGCATCACCGCCAATGTCTCGGCACCGTGTTCCTGTTCCAGGAATTCCCGCTTGCCCAGCCCCACCCCATGCTCGCCGCTGCACGAGCCGCCGAGGGACAGGGCGCGGGCGACGATTTTCTTGTCCAGCTCCCAGGCGCGTTCCAGCCCGCCCGGCTCCGGGGGGACGAGGATCACGGTATGGAAGTTGCCGTCGCCGACATGGCCGACGATGGGGGCGGAGAGGCCGGAGGCGGCGATGTCCTCCTTGGCGCCGAGGATGGCCTCGGCCAGGCGGGAGATCGGCACGATGGCGTCGGTCGCGATGCCCTGGTGGCCGGGCTTGAGGGCCAGGCAGGCCCAGTAGGCATCGTGGCGGGCGCGCCAGAGCTTGTTGCGCTCCTCGGCGTCGGTGGCCCAGCGGAAGCCCTCGGCGTTGAACGCCTCGGCCATCTCCTCGGCCTGGGTGGCCTGCTCGGCGACGGCGGCCGGGGTGCCGTGGAACTCGAAGAACAGGGTGGGGGCGGCGCGCAGGCCCTCCAGCTTGGAGTAGGCGATGCAGGCGCCCATCTGCACGTCGTCCAGCAACTCGATGCGCGCCACCGGGATGCCGGCCTGCATGATGGCGATGACGGTCTCCACCGCGTCGGACAGCTGCTCGAACTGGCAGATGGCGGCGCTGGCGGCCTCGGGGATGCCGTGCAGGCGGAGCTGGATTTCGGTGATCACGCCGAGCGTGCCCTCGCTGCCGACGAACAGGCGGGTGAGGTCGTAGCCGGTGGCGGATTTGCGGACGCGCCCGCCGGTGGTGATAACGCGGCCATCGGCCAGCACCACGGTAAGGCCCATCACGTTCTCGCGCATGGTGCCGTAGCGCACCGCCGCGGTGCCGCTGGCGCGGGTGGCGCACATGCCGCCGAGCGAGGCGTCGGCGCCGGGATCGACCGGGAAGAACAGGCCCTGGTCGCGCAGATGCTGGTTCAGGCTGCGATGGGTCAGGCCGGGCTGGACGCGGCAATCCATGTCCGCCGTGTTGACCGCCAGCACCGCCGTCATGCGCGAGAGGTCCAGGCTGATGCCGCCGCGCACGGGGGTGACATGGCCTTCCAGCGAGGTGCCGGTGCCGTAGGGCACCACCGGCACGCCATGGGCGTTGCACAGGGCGAGCAGGCGGGAGGCTTCCTCGGTGGTTTCGATGAAGGCGACGGCGTCGGGCAGCACCGGGGTCTGGGTGTCCTGGCCATGCGCGTGGTGGTCGCGCAGGCCGGTGCTGGTGGTGATGCGCTCGCCCAGGAATTCGCGGGCGGCGGCGACCACCGTGTCGACTGGCTGTGTCATCTCGATCCCCGTGCTCCTGGGCAAGGCGTTGTTCTGCATGGCGTTGTATCGGATCGCTTGCGGTCGCGGACCTGCTGACGCAGGCTGGCAGGCATGAATGACCCAGACAAGCTTGCATCCGGCGACCCGGTTCTGCGCATCGAGGGGCTGCGGACGGAGTTCCGCATCGCGGGCGTATGGCGGGCGGCGGTGGACGGCATCTCGTTGTCGCTGGTGCGCGGCGAGACGCTGGCGCTGGTGGGCGAGAGCGGCTGCGGCAAGTCGATGACGGCGCTGTCGATCATGGGGCTGGTGCCGGCGCCGGGCGGGCGGATCGGCGCCGGGCGGATCGTGCTGGGCGGCGAAGGGAAGGCGGGCGTAAACTTGGTGGGGCTGCCCGAAGGGGCGCTGGAGAAGCTGCGCGGCGACCGCATGGCGATGATCTTCCAGGAGCCGATGACCAGCCTGAACCCGGTGATGACCATCGGCGACCAGGTGGCCGAGGCGCTGGTGCTGCATCGCGGGCTGAGCCGCGCCGAGGCGGCGAAGCGGGCGCTGGCGGTGCTGGAGGAGGTGAAGATCCCCTCGGCGGCCACGCGCTACCACGATTACCCGCACCAGTTCAGCGGCGGCATGCGCCAGCGGGTGATGATCGCGATCGCCCTGGCCTGCGAGCCGGCGCTGCTGCTGGCCGACGAGCCGACCACGGCGCTGGATGTGACCATCCAGGCGCAGGTGCTGGGGCTGCTGGCCGACCTGAAGGCGCGGCACGGCATGGCGATGCTGTTCATCACCCACAACCTGGGCGTGGTGGCGCAGATCGCCGACCGGGTGGCGGTGATGTATGCCGGGCAGATCGTGGAGGAGGCGGGCGTGGACGCGATCTTCGTCGCCCCCGCGCACCCCTATACGCGGGCGCTGTTCGCGGCGATTCCGCGCATGGACCTGGACGACCAGGAACTGGCGGCTATCCCCGGCCGGGTGCCGCCGCTGGATGCGATGCCGGAGGGCTGCCGCTTCGCGCCGCGCTGCGCGCTGGCGCGGGCGGGGTGCGAGCGGCCGCAGGTGTTGGCCGAGGCGGCCCCCGGGCACCGGGCGCGCTGCCATGTGGCGACCGGTGTGCTGGAGACGGATGCGCTGGCGATGGGTGCGATGGAGACGGTCGATGCTTGATCCGAAGGGCCGGGTGGCCATGGTGTCCGGCGCGGCGCGCGGCATCGGCCGGTGCATCGTGGAGCGGCTGCTGGAGAGCGGGTTCCGCGTCTCGGCCGGGGTGCGCGCCTCGGCGCAGGGGCTGGTGGAATCGGACCGGCTGATGCTGCACCGCTACGAGGCCGAAAGCCTGGACAGCGCGCGCGGCTGGGTGGACGCGACGGTGGCGCGGTTCGGCAAGCTGGACGCGCTGGTGAACGCGGCCGGCATCTCGGCCCCGCGCGCGAAGCTGGAGGACGAGGACGAGACGGCGCTGGACCGGATGTTCGCGGTGAACGTGAAGGGGCCGCTGCGGCTGATCCGGCTGGCCATGCCGCATCTGCGCGCCGGCGGCACCGGGCGGGTGGTCAACGTCGCCAGCCTGTCGGGCAAGCGGGTGGCCAACGAGAATGTCGGCTACGCGATCAGCAAGTTCGCGCTGGTGGCGCTGACCGCCGAGGTGCGGCGGCAGGGCTGGCCGCATGGCGTGCGCGCCACCGCCCTGTGCCCGGGCTTCGTGGCCACCGACATGACCATGCACGTGACCGCCCTGCCGCGCGAGCAGATGACCGATGCCGCCGACCTCGCGGTGCTGGCGGAGACGGTGATGCTGCTGCCCAACAACGCCTCGGTGGCCGAGCTGCTGGTGAACTGCCGGCACGAGGCGATGCTTTGACCCTGGTGCGGCTGGCCGAGACGGCGCGGGCGCGGGTGGCGTTCACGCTGGACGGGGCGCCGGCGGAGGCGCTGGAGGGCGATACGCTGCTGACGGCGATCCTCGCCAATGGCACGCATGTTCGCACCAGCGAGTTCGGCGACGGCGCGCGGGCCGGGTTCTGCTGGATGGGCGCCTGCCAGGATTGCGGCGTGTGGGTGGTGGGCCTGGGGCGGCAGCGCGCCTGCGCCACGCCGGTGCGCGCGGGCATGGAGGTGGTGCGGCTTTGAGCGCGCCCGTTTCGACGGTCGCCGTCGTAGGGGCCGGCCCGGCGGGCACGCGGGCGGCGGAGGTGCTGGTGCGCGCGGGGCTGCGCCCGGTGGTGCTGGACGAGGCGCCCGACAATGGCGGCCGCATCTTCCAGCGCCCGCCGCCGGGGTTCACCCGGCCCTACGAGGCGCTGTACGGCAGCGTGGCGCCGCAGGCGCGGGCGCTGCATGCGGCGTTCGACGGGCTGCGCGGGCGGGTCGATTATCGGCCCTCCACGCTGGCGTGGCACCTGCGGCCGGGCACGCTGCACACGCTGTCCGACGGCCAGGCAGGCCAGGTGGACTTCGCGCAGGCGATCCTGTGCACCGGGGCGATGGACCGGGTGGTGCCGCTGCCCGGCTGGACGCGGCCGGGCGTGACCACGCTGGGCGGGGCGCAGATCGCGCTGAAGACCCAGGGCTGCGCGATCGGCCGGCGGGTGGCCTTCCTGGGCACCGGGCCGCTGCTGTGGCTGGTGGCGATGCAATACGCCAAGGCCGGCGCCACGGTGGCGGCGGTGCTGGACACCACGCCCCTGGCCACCAAGGCGCGGCAGGCGCCGGCGCTGCTGGCCGGCGGGCGGGCCTTCCTGACCGGGCTGCGCATGATGGCGTGGCCGCGCCTGCACGGCGTGAAGGTGGTGGAGGGCGCCACGCCGCTGGAGATCACGGGAACTGATGGCGTGGACGGGCTGCGCTACCGCGGCGGCGGGCGGGAGCATGTGCTGGCCTGCGACGCGGTCGCCATGGGCTGGGGGCTGAAGCCGGAAACGCAGCTGGCCGACCTCGCCGGCGTGCCGTTCGATTTCGACCTGGTGCAGCGCCTGCATCTGCCGCGCCGCAACGATGCCGGGCGGACGCCGGTGGTGGGCATCTACCTCGCCGGCGATGGCGCGCGGATCGGCGGCGCCGAACTGGCCGAGTTGCAGGGCGCGCGCGCCGCCTGGTCGGTGGTGGAGGATCGCGGCCTGCCGCTGGACCTGCCGGAGATCGCCCGGCTGGACCGCGCCATCGCCGCCCAGGCCGGGTTCCGGCGCGCGCTGGACCTCGCGTTCCCGTATCCGCATGCGCTGGCGGCGGAAATGCCCGATGCCACCACCCTGTGCCGCTGCGAGGCGGTGACCGCCGGCGAGCTGCGCGCCGCCGCGGCCCCGCACGACCTCAACCGGGCCAAGGCGCTGACCCGGCTCGGCATGGGCCGCTGCCAGGGCCGGGTGTGCGGCCCGCCGGGGGCCGAGGTGCTGGCGGCCGCACTGGGCTGCGAGGTGTCGGAGGTCGGCCGGCTGCGCGGCCAGTGGCCGGTGAAGCCGGTGCCACTCAGCATGGCGGCCGAATGAGCACGCCCGCACTGGCCACCCAGCAGGCCGACGTGGTGATCGTCGGCGGCGGCGGCGCGGGCTGTTCGGCCGCGCTGCACCTGGCGCAGCGCGGCGCGCGGGTGGTGGTGCTGGAACGCGGGCTGGTGGGCAGCCAGGCCAGCGGCGTGAACTATGGCGGCGTCCGCCAGCAGGGCCGCCACCCGGCCGAGCTGCCGATCGCCCGGCGCGCCCATGCGCTGTGGCAGCGCCTGCCGGAGCTGCTGGGCACCGATTGCGAGTTCGAGGTCACCGGCCACCTGAAGCTCGCGCGCGACGAGGCCGAGGAGGCGGACCTGGTCGCCTACCTGGACGTGGCGCGCGTGCACGGGCTGCGGCTGCGGCTGATCGGGCGGAACAGCCTGCACCGCGACTATCCGTGGCTGGGGCCGCGGGTGGTGGCCGGCTCGCTGGCGCCGGATGACGGGGCGGCCAACCCCCGCCTGCTCGCGCCCGCCCTGGCCCGTGCCGCCATCGCCGCCGGCGCGCAGGTGCTGGAAGGTGCGGAGGTGCTGGGCCTGGCGCATGACGGCGCCGGCTTCGTGGCGGAGGCGGCCGGCACGCTGTTCCGTGCCCCCTGGCTGCTCAACTGCGCCGGCTTCTGGGGCGGCAAGATCGCCGCGACCTTCGGCGAGCCGGTGCCGGTCAGCCCGATGAGCCCGCTGATGCTGGTCAGCGAGCCGGTACCCTGGTTCATCGAGCCCAATCTCGGCGTGGTCGGCGGCAACGTCTACCTGCGCCAGATCCGCCGCGGCAACATCATCTTCGGCGGCGGGCGCGGCGAGAACGACCCCGCCATCCCCTACGCCCGCGCGCTGCCCGGCCCGGCGATGCGCGCGATGCGGCTGGCGTCCGAACTGGTGCCGGCGCTGGCCGGGGTGCAGATCATCCGAAGCTGGACCGGCATCGACGGCGAAATGCCCGACCACCTGCCGGTGATCGGCGCCAGCGCCACCACGCCCGGGCTGCTGCACGCCTTCGGGTTTTCCGGCCACGGATTCCAGCTTGGCCCGGCGATCGGCGCCATCCTGGCCGAATTGGTGTTCGACGGGCGCACCGATCTGCCGCTTGAACCTTTCGCTATCGGGCGGTTTGCGGGTACAACCGCATCAACAATGGGAGACGGGACATGAAGTTCCTTGGCGGATTGCCGGCCGCAGTGATGCTGGCCGGGACGTTGCTTGCCACCACGGCGGCCATCGCCGCGCCGAAGACCACCCTGGTGGTCGGCATGGCGGCCCAGGACGTGGGCAAGCTGGACCCGCAGATGGCGGTGTCCACCATCGACCGCACCGCGGTCGCGTGGATGTTCAACGGCCTGGTGCGCTTCGCTCCCGGCAGCGTGAACCCGGCCACCATCGGGCCGGACCTGGCCGAGAAATGGGAGTTCTCGCCGGACAAGAAGGTGTGGACCTTCCACCTGCGCCACGGCGTGAAGTGGCACGGCGACTATGGCGAGATGACCGCCGACGACGTGGTGTTCAGCCTGAACAAGGCGGCCGACCCGAAGCGCTCGGCCTTCGCCGGCGATTTCGCGGCGTTCGACAAGGTGGAGGCGCTCGACCCCTATACCGTGCGCATCACCCTGAAGCACCCGGTGCCGAGCCTGCTGGGCATCGTCACCAACTATTCCGGCGGCTACATCATCTCGAAGAAGGCCTACGAGGCGCTGGGCGACAAGTTCAACAGCCACCCGATCGGCAGCGGCCCGTTCGAATTCGTCTCGGTGACCCCGAACCAGTCGCTGGAGCTGAAGGCCAACGAGGCGTATTTCCGCGGCAGCCCGAAGATCAAGACGATCAGCTACCGCTTCCTGCCCTCCAACGCCTCGCGCGACCTGGCCTTCCAGAGCGGCGAACTGGACCTGGAATTCGGCATCGCCGACCAGACCTGGGTGGACCGCACCAAGAAGCTGCCGCACGCCATCGTCGACGTGTTCGAGCCGGCCGAGGAAGCGATCCTCAATCTCAACGAGACGCAGAAGCCGCTGGACGACATCCGCGTGCGCCAGGCGATCGCCTATGCGGTCAACCGGCCGGAGCTGATCGCCTGGCAGGGCAAGGACGTGTCGCGCGAGCCCAAAAGCGTCATCCCCGGCGGCAATCTCGGCTATGTCGATGCCGGGCTGCTGCCGCACGACATCGCCAAGGCCAAGAAGCTGCTGGCTGAGGCCGGCTATCCGAACGGGCTGACCATCAAGGTGATCCACACGCAGCTGCCCGGCATGCTGGCGCAGATGCAGGTGGTGCAGGCGCAGCTGAAGAAGGCCGGCATCAACCTCGACCTGCAGATCGTCGAACACGCCACCTTCCACCAGATGATCCGCAAGGATCTCTCGCCGATCGTGTTCTACTCGGCGGCGCGCTTCCCGGTGGCGGACGTGTACCTGACGCAGTTCTACGACTCGGCCAGCACCGTCGGCACGCCGACCGCGATCACCAATTTCAGCCACTGCAAGGTGGCCGATGCGGAGATCCACGCCGCCCGCACCGAGCCGGACGACGCCAAGCAGATCGCGCTGTGGCAGACCGCGCAGAAAAAGATCGTGGCCGACGTGTGTGCCGTGCCGCTGGTGGAAACGCTGCAGGCCTGGGTGCGCACCGACAAGCTGGACTACGGCTACGACCTCAAGGGCTCGCTGTCCCTGGGGCCGCTGATCACCGAGACGACGCAGTTCAAGTAGCGCCCGCGACGTGATCTTCTACGTCATCCGCCGGCTGCTGGCGGCGATCCCCACGCTGCTGGCGGTACTGACCCTGGTGTTCGTCATCGTGCGGATCGTCCCTGGCGATCCGGCGGTGGCGATCCTGGGCGACCGCGCGACGCCGGACGCGGTGGCGGCGATGCAGCACAGGCTGGGCCTGGACAAGCCGGTCTGGGCCCAGTACCTCGACTTCATGGGCCATTCCCTGCGTGGCGATTTCGGCACCTCCATGGTGACCGGGCGGCCCATCCTGCAGGACGTGGGCGCGGTGCTGCCGCACACGATGGACCTCACCATCGCCTCGATGCTGGTCGGCACGCTGCTCGGCGTGCCGGCGGGGGTGGTGGCGGCGCTGCACCGCAACCGCTGGATCGACGTGACGGCGCGGATGCTCTCGCTGGTCGGGCTGTCCTTCCCGGTGTTCGTCTCCGGCGTGTTCATGCTGCTGGCCTTCGCGCTGCACTGGCGGCTGTTCCCGGTGATCGGCAACGCCAACCTCGACGACCCGATCGACCGGCTGGACAAGCTGGTGCTGCCGGCGCTGACCCTGGGCATCACCATGGCCGCCTACATAACCCGGGTGACCCGCAGCTCCATGCTGCAGGTGCTGGGCGAGGACTACATGCGCACCGCTCGCGCCAAGGGCGTGCCCTGGCGGCGCGTGGTCTGGCGGCACGGGCTGCGCAACGCCGGGCTGCCGGTGGTGACCGTGGTCGGGCTCTACGTGGGCATCCTGATCGGCAACTCGGTGCTGACGGAAATCGTGTTCAACCGGCCCGGCCTGGGCAAGATCATCGTCGGCGCGCTGAACCAGCGCGACTACACCATGTTGCAGGGGCTGATGACGATCTACTGCTTCCTGATCGTGGTGGTGAACCTGGTCACCGACCTCACCTATGGCCTGATCGATCCGCGTGTGAAGCAGGCATGACCGGGCGGATGAGCGGCTTTTGGTTCTTTTTTGCGGGAAGGAACAGGTCTTCTTTGTTTGAAAACAAAGAAGCAAAAAAACTTTGTTCGGTTTTCTTTTCTTGGAGGGCGCTTTGCGTCGCTTCGTGAAGCGCATGATGGCCAATCCGACCACCTCGATCGGGGTGGTGCTTTGCGCGCTGATCGTGCTGGCGGCGGTGCTGGCGCCCTATATCAGCCCGTTCGACCCGCTGGACCAGAACATCATCGACAAGCTGAAGCCGCCCAGCACCACCTACTGGCTGGGCACCGACGCCTACGGGCGGGACGTGCTGAGCCGGGTGCTGTGGGGCGCGCGCATCTCCCTGGTGGTCTCGGTCGCCTCCATCGGCGCGGCGCTGCTGGTGGGCGGCGCCATCGGCATGGTCAGCGGCTATGTCGGCGGGCGGGTGGACCTGTTCATCATGCAGGTGATGGACGTGCTGCTGTCCTTCCCCAGCCTGATCCTGGGGCTGATCGTGGTCGCCCTGCTGGGGCCGGAACTGGTCAACCTCATCTTCGCCATCTCGCTGACCGCCGTCGCCCCCTTCGCGCGCATCGCCCGCGCGCCGGTGCTGTCGCTGAAGGAGCGTGCCTTCGTGGAGGCCGGGCGGGCCCTGGGATTCTCGCATATCCGGGTGCTGTTCGTGCATATCCTGCCCAACATCCTGTCCGAGGTGCTGGTGATGGCCAGCCTGTGGATGGCCACCGCCGTGCGGACGGAGGCGAGCCTGTCCTTCATCGGCCTGGGCGTGAAGCCGCCGATCGCCACCTGGGGCGGCATGATGCGCGACGGGTTCGATGCGATCCTGGACGCGCCTTGGCTGTCGATCTTTCCCGGCATCGCCATCCTGATGCTGGTGCTGGGCCTGAACATGGTGGGCGACGGGCTGCGCGACGCCACCGACCCGAAGCTCTCCGGCTCATGACCACGCCCATTCTCGAAGTCTCGGGGCTGACCAAGCACTTCACCGTGGTGAAAGGCTTCCCCCGGCCGGTGAAGACCATCGTCAAGGCGGTGGACGGGGTGGATTTCAGCGTGGCGCCCGGCGAGGCGTTCGGGCTGGTGGGCGAATCCGGCTGCGGCAAGTCCACCGTGGCCCGGGCTGCGATGCGGCTGATCGAGCCCGATGGCGGCACGGTGCGCTTCGCCGGCCAGGACGTGCGCGCCGCCGGGGCCGCCGGGCTGATCGCGCTGCGCCGGCGCATGCAGATCGTCTTCCAGGACCCGTATTCCTCGCTGAACCCCCGCCGCACCATCGGCCGCACCTTGATCGAACCACTGGAGGTGCACGGCCTGGCGCGCGGCGCGGCGGCGCGCGACCAGGCGGCGGCGCTGCTGGAGGAGGTCGGGCTGCCGCCGGCGGCGCTGGGCCGCTACCCGCACGAATTCTCCGGCGGCCAACGCCAGCGCATCGGCATCGCCCGCGCGCTCACCCTGCGCCCCGAACTGATCGTGGCCGACGAGCCGGTTTCGGCGCTGGACGTATCGGTGCAGGCGCAGGTGCTGCTGCTGCTGAAAGACCTGCAACGCCGGCGCGGCCTGGCCTTCGTGTTCGTCAGCCACGACCTCTCGGTGATCCGCTGGTTCTGTGCGCGGGTGGCGGTGATGTACCTGGGCCGCATCGTGGAGGAAGGGACGGTGGCGGAGGTGTTCGCCCGCCCGCGCCACCCCTACACCGCCATGCTGCGCGACGCCTCGCCGATCCCCGATCCGTCCCGGCGCGGCGTGCTGCCGCGCGTGGTGGGCGAAATCCCCTCCGCCGCCGCCCCGCCGCCCGGCTGCCATTTCCACCCGCGCTGCCCGCGCGCCACGGAGGTCTGCCGGGTGGAATACCCGCGCTTCCATACCGCGGCCAGGCACGGTGTGGCGTGCCATCACCCGCTTGAGGCCAGCAGCCCGAATACGTGACCCGTCACCTGAACCACGAATCTGTGGTCAAGAGGTCCAGGGGCTCGGCCCCCAATGCTTCAAGACATGGGCGGGTCTGGGCAGAGCCCGGCCTTCCTTTCTTTGCACGATCATAGGCCAATGCCGGCTTGACCGCGCCTTAACCAGCACCACGCCAGAGTGGCGCCATGTCGAACCCCTCAGCGTCAGACAGGCCGCCGGGCGTGGTGCAGGACCTGGCGCAGACGCGGGCGCTGGGGCTGTTGAGCGTCGATTCGCTGCGCTGGGCGCATGACTGGGCGGCCTGGCGGGTCCGCTTCGCCTACGACAACGACCATCGCGGCGCGGGCATCCGCGATATCGGCGCCTTCCTGCGCGAAACCGTGGTGCCGCACTGCCAGAAGCGGGTCGAGTGCGCCGACAACGTGCTGTACCTGCTGGACCCGGACGACGTGAAGCTGGTCTACCGCGCCTTCGGCACGGTCCAGCACGGCCCCGGTGCGATCGCCTCGATCCAAGGGCAGGAGAGCTACCGGCAGGCGCTGCACCTGGCGGGCGAACTGGCTGCCGCCGCGCGCGAGGCCGATGGCGGGCACGACGCCGAGGTGCTGGCGCTGCCCGACCTGTCGTGGGACGTGGTGGGCTTCGGCCAATCGCGCGTCGCCACCGCGCAGGCCCGCGGGCACAAGGTGGTGGTGCGCCTCGGCATGCTGGGCGGGCAGGACGTCTGGATGGTGGACGTGAACGGCCATTCCGGCTGCGCGCAGTTCCGCTTGCGGCTGGACGCGATGTCCAAGATGGGGGTCGCCGCCGCCTTGAAATCCTACGAGCTGCGGCTACGGCAGAGCCGCTGACGGCCGGTCAGCCGCAGGCCCTGCGCTTGCGCACCGTGGAGGCCGGGAACTTCGCCAGCCGGTCGGCCGGGCGGATCGGCCGGCGCACCAGCTCGCCGCCGCAATTGGGGCAGCGCCCGGCCAGGATGCCGTCGGCGCAGCCGGCGCAGAACGTGCATTCGAAGCTGCATATCCGCGCCGCCAGGCTGTCCGGCGGCAGGTCGGTGTCGCAGCATTCGCAATTCGGGCGCAGTTCCAACATCGGCTGGCCCCTCAGGTCAGGTAGCGCTCGGTCAGGTGCGCGGTGAAATCGGCCGGGTCCAGCGGCTTGCTGGTGGCCGCGCGCAGCAGGTCGTTGAAGCCCAGCAGGCTGCCGACGCCGTGCACATTGGCGCGCAGCCAGCCCAGCAGCGGCCCCAGGTCGCCCCGGCCCAGCGCCGCATCCAGCCCGGGCACGGCGCGGCGGGCGGCGGCCATCAGCTGCGCGGCGGCCATGGCGCCGAGCGTGTAGCTGGGGAAGTAGCCGACCAGTCCATCATACCAGTGGATATCCTGCAGCACCCCCTGCGCGTCGTCCGGCGGCGTCACGCCGAGCAGCCCCTGCATGCCCGCGTTCCACGCGCCGGGCAGGTCGGCCACGCGCAAATCCCCCGAAATCAGGGCCTGTTCGAGCCGAAAACGCAGGATGACATGCGCCGGATAGGTCATTTCATCGGCTTCCACGCGGATGAATCCGCGCTCCACGCGCCGCCACAGCCGCACCAGGTTGACCGGGGCATAGGGCGCCGGGTCGCCGCCGAACGCCGCATGCACCTCGCCGCCCAGCCAGCCGAGGAAGGCGTCGGACCGGCATGCCTGCATCTCGACGATCAGAGACTGGCTTTCATGCGCGGCCATGCCGGCGGCGAAGCCCACCGGCTGGCGGGCGAAGGCCGTGGGCAGGCCGCGCTCGTACAGCGCGTGGCCGGTCTCGTGCAGGGTGCTGAGCAGGCTGGAGGAGAAATCCGCCTCGTTGTAGCGGGTGGTGATGCGCACATCGGTCGGCGTGCCGCCGCAGAACGGGTGGGCGGAGCGGTCCAGCCGGGAATGCTCAGGCTCCAGCCCCAGCCGGTGCGCCATGCGGCGGGACAGCACCTCCTGCGTCTCGATCGGGAACGGGCCGGGCGGGCGCAGCGGCGCCGGGCGGGCCGCCTGCAGCGCCTCCGCGCGCGGCAGGGCGTCGCGCAGGAAGGCTTCGTAGGCGTTGAAGACGGGGGCGATGTCGGCCTCGGTGACGCCGCGCTGGGAGGCATCGGCCAGCGCGTCCCACGGCGTCATGCCCAGCGCCGGGGCCAGGGCGGCGGCCTGCTGGCGGATGAGGTTGAACACCTCCTCCAGCGCCGGGCGGACCAGGGCGAAATCGGCGGTGCGGCGGGCTTCCCGCCATATGGTCTCGCAGGCGGAGTTGGCGCGCACCTGCGCCTCCACCAGGTCGGCGGGCAGCGCGGTGGCGCGGGTATGGGCGTGGCGCAGCAGGCGCAGGTTGGCCGCCCGCCACGGGTCGTCGCCGGTGCCGGCCGCCTCGGCCTCGGCCAGGTCGCCGGCGACCTCCGGGGCGACCAGCAGGCCATGCGACAGCCCGGCCAGCACCGCCAGCTGGTCGCCGCGCGCGGCGGCGCCGCCCTCCGGCATCATCGCCGCCGCGTCCCAGCCCAGCATGCCGGCGGCCTCGTCGATGGTGGCGATGCGGGCGGCCCGCGCGGTCAGGCGGTCATAGGCGGAGGAATTGGGGATCATGGGCGCAGCACCTTCCGGGCGTAGAGCACGAAGATCACCAGCAACACGACGGCGAGGCCGTACCAGGTGATCGCATAGGAGAGGTGGTTGTTCACCGGGCGCGGCAGGGCCTCGGCCGGCACCGGCGATTGTCCCGGCTGCGGCGGGCCCATGGCCACCAGCGTGAACGGCGCCACCGTCGCCAGCCCCAGCGCATGGCCGATCGCCACCGGGTCCAGCGTGTAGAAACGCCGCTGCACCGGGTCGTCGGCGGCCGAGAACGGGCCTGGGTGGTCGGGCTGGCGCACGAAGCCCTCGACCACCGTCTCCCCGGCGGGCGGCGCCGGCAGCGGGCCGGGGGCGCCGTTCGGCGCGGTCGGCACCCAGCCGCGATCGACCAGCAGCGGCGCCTGCCCCGGGCGATCCAGCACGGCGAGAAGCTGCGCGCCGAGCATCGGGCCCGCGGGCGTGTCGTGCCCCTGCGAGCCATACAGCGCGGTCAACCCGGTCCGGAACGTGCCAGAGGCGCGGACCTTTGCAAAGGGTTCAGGCGTATCGCCGAGCGGCACCGCCGGCCGCGCCTCGGCGCGCGCGATCTGGGCCAGCAGGCCCTCTTTCCAGGCCAGCCGCTCCACCTGCCAGGTACCGAGGCCAAGCAGCAGCGCCAGCATGACCAGGGTGGAGAGGACGGGCACCAGCAGCCGGCGCAGCCGCGTCACAACCCCATCTCGCTGGCGCGGTGGCGGAATTGCAGCGCCACCAGGCCGGCCTTCAGCGGGCGCATCAGGGCGATCGCCAGCGGCACCGTCACCACCGGCCACAGCACGGCGTGTACCCATAGCGGCGGCTCGAAGGTGAACTCTACCCAGAAGGCCAGCCCGACCACCACGGCGCCGAGCACCAGGATCACCAGCACCGCCGGGCCGTCGCCCGTGTCATGCGCCCGCAGGTCCAGCCCGCAGACGGCGCAGGTGTCGCGCACCGCCAGCAGCCCGGCGAACAGCTTGCCCTCGCCACAGCGCGGGCACCGGCACCGCAGCGCCGCTTGCCACCAGGGCGGCGGCGTCCGCGCCGTCATGGCACGGCGCCGATCCGGCACCCCGTCCCGCTCACTCCGAGACGATGACGCCGTGGCCCCACCAGTAGATGCAGATGAACAGGAACAGCCATACCACGTCCACGAAATGCCAGTACCAGGCCGCCGCCTCGAAGCCGAAATGCCGCTGCGGGGTGAAGCTGCCGCGCATCGCCCGCACGGTGCAGACGATCAGGAAGCAGGTGCCGATGATGACATGGAAGCCGTGGAAGCCGGTGGCCAGGAAGAACACGCCCGGATACACGCCGCCCCACAGGTGGAACGGCGCCTCAGAATACTCCATCGCCTGGAAGCCGGTGAAGCTCAGCCCCAGCAGCACGGTCAGCGCGAGGCCGGTGACCAGGCCCTTGCGGTCGCCTTCCAGCAGCGCGTGGTGCGCCCAGGTGACCGTGGTGCCCGAGAGCAGCAGGATCATGGTGTTCAGCAGCGGCAGGTGGAACGGGTCGAAGGTCTTGACGCCCTCGGGCGGCCAGACGGCCTTGGCGGCGCCCAGCACATGCTCGGGGAACAGCGCGAAGTGGAAGAACGCCCAGAAGAACGCGACGAAGAACATCACCTCGCTGGCGATGAACATGGTCATGCCATAGCGCAGGCCAAGGCGAACCACCGGCGTATGCATGCCCGCAGTGCGGCTTTCCTTCAGCACGTCGCGCCACCAGAAGAACATCACCGTCAGCACGCCGAGCAGCCCGACGATCAGGGCGACGTAGTTGTGGTAATGCGCGGCGAACACGATGCCGGTCAGCGTCAGCGCGCCCGCCGCAGCACCGGCGATCGGCCAGGGGCTGGGATCGACGAGGTGGTACGGCTGCTTGAGGCCGGAACTGGTGATCGTGGTCGCGCCGTGCGTGTCGCTGCTCATGCCATGCCCATCCGAGAGAGTGCCTGCATCATCGCCAAAACGCCGCCCGCATCAAGGGTCAATGCGGCGCCGCGGCAGGCGGAGGAAACCAAGAGTGTCATTCGAGCAACCGGCCCACATGCGGGCCGGCCTCGGCCAGCGCGCCGCTGCGCGCCGCGTCGTCGAGCGAGCGGAAGAAGGTGTAGGACAGCGTGATCGTGCGCACATCCGCCGTCGACGGGTCGGTGGCGATGGCCGGATCGACATAGAAGCTGAGCGGGAACTGCATGTCCTGGCGCGGCCCCAGCGTCTGCTGGTCGAAGCAGAAGCAGGCGGTTTTGTGGAAGTATTTCGCCGCCTTCTCCGGGGTGACGTTGTAGGTGGCGACCCCGGTCACGGCCGTCTCGGCCCGGTTGGTGGCGGTGTAGAAGGCCAGCCGCTCCTCGCCGAGCTGCAGCCGCGCCTCGCTTTCCAGCGGCGTGAAGCGCCAGGGCAGGCCGGGATGGGTGTCGGCGTTGAAGCGCACCACGATCGGCCTCGCCACCACGCCGGGGCTGACCGACGGGCCGATCTGCGGCGTGCCGCCATAGCCGGTGGCCTCGCAGAACATCCGGTACAGCGGCACCGCGGCAAAGGACAGCCCGGTCATGCCCGCCACCACCCCGGCCAGCAGCGCCGCCATGGGCAGGTTGCGGCGCACGGGCCTGACAGCCGGCATCGGGGTGGCCCGCCGGCTCACTGGTGGTTCGAGAGCTTGACGATGGCGATGGCGTAGAACAGCGCCGAGAACGCCAGCAACGCCGCCAGCAGCGCCCAGTTCCGCCCGCGCCGGCGGCGCCCCAGCGCGTCCGACTCTGTGCGCGACAGCGATACCGCGTCTCGTTGGCCCTGCATTTGATCAGCCCACCAGCCGGTCGACGGCCATCGCCGCGAACAGCACAAAGAGGTAAAGGATGGAATACTTGAACGCCGCCCGCGCCGGCGCATCGTTGGTCAGGCTGACGCCGCGCGCATCCTGCCGGTCGCGCGCCACGCGCCACACGCTGGCCAGGAAGCCCAGCCCCAGCGCCAGGGCGGACAGGCCATAGATGGCACCGGCGGTGTGCAGCGCCCAGGGCAGCAGCGTCAACGGCACCAGCAGCAGTGTATACAGCACGATCTGCCGCCGTGTTTCCCGCGCGCCGGAGACCACCGGCAGCATCGGCACGCCGGCGCGCTGGTAGTCGCCATGCGCCCAGAGCGACAGCGACCAGAAATGCGGCGGCGTCCAGAAGAACACGATGGCGAACATCAGCACCGGCATCAGGCCCAGATTGCCGGTCACCGCCATCCAGCCGATCACCGGCGGGAAAGCCCCCGCCGCGCCGCCGATGACGATGTTCTGCGGCGTCCGCCGCTTCAGCCACATCGTATAGACGAACACATAGAAGCCAATCGAGACGGCCAGCGCCGCCGCCGCCGCCACGTTGGTCGCCAGCCCCATCACCAGCACCGAGGCCACCGCCAGGGTGATGCCGAAGCCAAGCGCCTCGCCGGGGGCGATCCGGCCGGCCGGGATCGGGCGGTTGCGCGTACGGCGCATCACCGCGTCGATATCGCGGTCGTACCACATGTTGATGGCGCCTGCCGCCCCGGCGCCGACCGCGATGCACAGGATGGCGGCCACCGCCAGCACCGGGTGCAGATGCCCCGGCGCCACCAGCAGCCCGATCCAGCCGGTGAACACCACCAGCGTCATCACTCGCGGCTTCAGCAGCGCGAGCCAGTCGGCCGGGGAGGAGATGTCGAGCTCGGGCGCCGAAAGCGCCGGCAGGGGGGATTGCGCTTCCCCCCTGCCCTCGCCGAGCACCGCTATCTCACTCATTGGGAGTGTCGCTCATGGCATGGCCCAATCGTTGGCGCGGTCAGCGGATCCGGGGCAGTTCCTCGAAGGTGTGGAACGGCGGCGGGGAGGACACGGTCCACTCCAGCGTCGTCGCACCCTCGCCCCAGTAGTTATCGGCCACCCGCTCCTTGGTGGTGAAGATGCGGAAGCAGATGTAGAGGAACAGCAGCACCGAGCACCCGGCGATGGCGGCGCCGATGGACGAAACCAGGTTCCAGCCGGCGAAGGCGTCCGGATAGTCCGGGTAGCGGCGCGGCATGCCGGCCAAGCCCAGGAAGTGCATCGGGAAGAAGGTGAGGTTCACGCCGATGAAGGTGATCCAGAAGTGCAGCTTGCCCAGCGCCTCGGGATACGGGCGGCCGCTCATCTTGCCGATCCAGTAGTAGAAGCCGGCGAACAGCGAGAACACCGCGCCCAGCGACAGCACGTAGTGGAAATGCGCGATCACGTAGTAGCTGTTGTGCAGCACCTGATCGAGGCCGGCATTGGCCAGCACCACGCCGGTGACGCCGCCGATGGTGAACAGGAAGATGAAGCCCATCGCCCACAGCATCGGCGTCTTCATCTCGATGGACCCGCCCCAGATGGTGGCGATCCAGGAGAAGATCTTGATGCCCGTCGGCACCGCGATCACCAGCGTCGCGGCCATGAAGTAGGCGCGGGTATCGACGCTCATGCCCGAGACGAACATGTGGTGCGCCCACACCACGAAGCCGACCACGCCGATCGCCACCATGGCGTAGGCCATGCCCAGGTAGCCGAAGATCGGCTTCTTGGAGAAGGTGGAGATGATGTGGCTGATGATGCCGAAGCCCGGCAGGATCATGATGTAGACTTCGGGGTGGCCGAAGAACCAGAACAGATGCTGGAACAGCACCGGGTCGCCGCCGCCCTGCGGGTCGAAGAACGAGGTGCCGAAGTTGCGGTCGGTGATCAGCATGGTGATCGCGCCGGCCAGCACGGGCACCGACAGCAGCAGCAGGAACGCGGTGACCAGCATGCCCCAGACGAACAGCGGCATCTTGTGCAGCGTCATGCCCGGGGCGCGCATGTTGAAGATGGTGGTGATGAAGTTGATTGCGCCCAGCAGCGACGAGATGCCGGCCAGATGCAGCGCGAACAGCACGAAATCAACCGCCGGTCCGCCCTGGTAGGTGCTGTTGGACAGCGGCGGATACAGCGTCCAGCCGATGCCGGCACCCTCGCCGACGAAATGCCCGGCCAGGATGAGGAACAGCGCCGGCACCAGCAGCCAGAAGCTGATGTTGTTCAGCCGCGGGAAGGCCATGTCGGGCGCGCCGATCATCAGCGGCACGAACCAGTTGCCGAAGCCGCCGATCAGCCCGGGCATCACGCTGAAGAAGATCATCAGCAGGCCGTGCGAGGTGACGACCGCGTTCCACTCCTGCCCGGAGGGGAAGATCTGCAGCCCCGGCTGCGCCAGCTCCGCCCGCATCTCCATCGAGAAGAACCCGCCGATCAGGCCGCCGATGACGGCGAAGATCAGGTAGAGGGTCCCGATGTCCTTGTGGTTGGTGCTGAACAGCCAGCGCGCCACGAAGCCGGGCTTGTGGTCGTGGTGGTCGTGCCCGGCATGGCCGTGCGCGTCGTGCGCTTGATCGTATGCGCTCATCTTACGTCTCCTTCATGCACCGACAGATGGGTCAGTGCTGAATTTGGGCAACGGGCAGGCTGGCAACGGACAGGCTGGCAACGGGCGCGCCGGCATCGGCGGCCGCGAGGCGGATCGGCTGGCCCGCCGGCGCGGGGGCATCGCCCTCGGCGTATTTCTTCTTGGCCTCGGCAACCCAGGCGGTGAACTCGGCCGGGGTGACGGCGCGGATCGAGATCGGCATCTGGCTGTGGTTGGTGCCGCAGATCTGGTTGCACTCGCCGTAATACACGCCGGGCTTGTCCACCCGCACCCAGGTCTCGATGGTCCGGCCGGGGATGGCGTAGCGCTGCACGCCCAGCGAGGGGATGTAGAAGCTGTGGATCACGTCGGCGCTGGTGGTCAGGATGCGGATGTTCTTGCCGGCCGGCACCACCAGTTGCTCATCGACGGCGAGCAAGCGAAGCTGGCCGGGCTTGAGCTCGTTCTCGGGGATGATGCGGCTGGAGAAGTTGATGCCCTGCTGGTCGGGGTAGGTGTACTCCCAGTACCACTGATGGCCGGTCACCTTCACCGTCATGTCGGCGTCGTGGGTGCGATCCTCGAAATACACCAGCCGGAAGCTGGGAATGGCGATCACCACCAGGATCAGCACCGGGATCACCGTCCACGCCACTTCCAGCAGCGTGTTGTGGCTGGTCTGGCTGGGCACCGGGTTGCGCTTGGCGCTGTAGCGCCAGGCCACCCACAGCAGCAGGCCGGCGACCAGCAGCGAGATCACCGTGATGATCACCATGACCATGTCGTGCAGGCCATCGATCGCCCGCGCCACCGGGCTGCCGGGCGCCGGCAGGCCCATCTCCCAGGCGCGGGGCGCGTGTACCGGCGCGTCCTGCGCCGAGGCCGTGCCGGCGACGGCAAGCAGGTTGCCGACAGCCAGCGCGGCGGTCATTGAAATTCTGGCGAAAAGCCGCCGGAGGTGGTGCATCGGCCGATCCATCCCGCTGAGAGAACGCGCTGCGAAAGTGCCGGGCCGTGGTCGCCCCGCGCTGCAGCAACTGGGCTACAAGACCCTTGGTTTCAGATCAAGGCCCAACCTTGCGCCCGAGCGCAACGATCGCGCCAAAGCCCTTGGCCGGGCGCGCTCAGTTGGACAGATGCGCCAATGTGAACAGGCCAAGCGGAGGCGCCGGCGCGAAGCTCGCGGCCTCCCGGTCGGCCGGCACGAACAGCGCGTCCACTGCGAAATCCGGATGCCAGCCCAGCGCGCGCGACGCCGGGGCCAGCGCCCGCTCCGCCCACCAGCGCGGCCCGCGCTCGGCGGCGAAGTGGTTGACGAACAGGATATGCCCGCCCGGGCGCACCACGCGGCGCATCTCGGCCAGCAGCCGGCGCGGATGCGGCACCACGGAGGCGACGAACATCGCCACCGCGATATCGAACCGGCCATCGGGGAAGGTGGTCGCCTCGGCGTCCATCTCCAGCAGCGCCTCGACATTGGTGAGCGCGTGCTCGGCCATGCGAATGCGCGCGCGGGCCAGCATTTCGGCCGACAGGTCAATGCCGGTCACCCGCTTGTCGGCGGTGTAGCGCGGCAGCGCCAGGCCGGTGCCGACGCCAACCTCCAGCACCTGCGTGCCGGGCAGCCGGTTCACCGCATCTACCGCCCGGCGCCGCGCCCAGGTGGACACGCTGCCGAACAGGGCATCGTAGACGCCGGCCCAGCGCCGGTAGGCGGCGCGCACGTCATCGGCGTCAAGCGCCGAGTGCGGCACGATGGAACGGTGGGTCTGCGAGGCTTGGCTCATGTGGGCATCCTTCCGCGCGACGCGGGCGGGCGGGCGCGAGGACAAGGCCGCGCGACTCGCGGTGTAACACAAGCGGAGCGAACTGGGGAGGGGCACCGTTGGGGCGGCGCACAGATCAGCCCTGCGCCGCGCCGGCTGCTGGCCGGTGCGGCGGCAGACCGCTGCGAACGCTGTCTAGCGGGCGCGGCCCGGTCGCACAAGGGACAGCATGCCCTGCGCGGGCGGCCAGCCATCGGATGCCCGCGCCCGGGCCGCGCCCTCAGTCGTGGCCGGTCAGGTCAACCGCGGCGGCGCGGCCGTTCTGCTGCTGTTCGATTTCGAAGCCGACCTTCTGGCCCTCATTCAGGGTGCGCATCCCGGCCTTCTGCACGGCGCTGATGTGCACGAACACATCCTTGCCCCCGGTATCCGGGGCGATGAAGCCATAACCCTTGGTCGGGTTGAACCATTTGACAGTACCGTTCGGCATCGCCGCTTCCGCCTCTTCCCTGGTGCGGGCGCCAGGTTCCGGAAGAAGACACCGATTTGCCGACATGCTCCAACCCAATCGGCACGGCCCGTCCGGACGCCCTCGTGAATGAGGATGCCCGCCTGCGCGCGCGCCCTCCGCTTCACGGCGAGGGTCCTTGTTCTGATGCAGGATCAGCCCCGCCGCGGACCGACGATACGCGGCCCGTCACCCATCCGCAACGCAAGCGTGCACGCCAGCCGCCGGAATCCTCAGGCGGCGGCCTCGTCGCGCCGGTCGCGCACCTTCACGTAGGCGAGTTGCGCGTGCTCCGTGCAGTACGGCTTGCCGGCGGTCGCATCGGCGTCGCAGAAGCGGAAGCTGCGCGTGCCCGGCTCGCCGATCGGCCAGCAGCAGGTCGAGGACCGGGTGTTGCGATACGGCGCGGACCGCACCGGCACCGGCCGTGCCGGCACGCTCGCCGCCGGAGCAGCGGCACGCGCCACCGGCACGGACATCGGCTGCGCGACCGGCGCGGCGGCAACCAGCGCCGCCCGCCCCTCCTGCGGCGCCACCTCCGCCACCGCGTCCGGCGACACCGAGAGCGGCGGCAGCGTGGGCCCGACCACGCGCCGGGTCGGCATCGCCCGCGGCGTGGCCCCGCCCGCGCCGTCGCGGCGGATCGGCGACGGCCGCGGCGGCAGGTTCAGCCGATGCGCCTTGCCCACCACCGCGTTCTTGGACACGCCCATCCGCCGGCCGATCTCGGCGGTGGAGAGCCCTTCCGACCAGAGCACGCGCAGCCGCGCGATCGTCTCCTCGTTCCACTCCATGTCGTGGGCTCCCTACGCCTGAAACACAACATAAGGTAACGGCAATGGAGCCGCGATCAAAGAGCCATGCGGCCGCGCGGCGCAGAAACTTGTGGAAAACTCGCCGCCGACCGCAATATCTGGGGGTTTCTAGAACAGCAGCCCCTTCTTCAGCAGCCCGTGCACGCCTTTTTCACCGTTCACGGTCTGGGTGACATGGAAATCCACCGCCAGCGAGCAGAACTGGTAGGCCTGCTGGCGCGACAGGTTGGAGCGCGCGCAGATGAACGCGATCATCTCCCGCAGCGCCTGCTTCATCGCCAGGTCCAGGTCCTCGTTCATCCCCATGGTGATGTAGTGCGTGGCCGTCTCGGCGCGCGGATAGGCCAGCAGCGGCGCGGCCCCCTGCTTCTTGTGCAGCGTCAGCGTGAAGGTGCCGGTCAGGCAGATCTCCAGCGCGTTGATGCACACCTCGCCGTCGCCCTGCACGCCGTGGCCGTCGCCGGCCGAGAACAGCGCCCCCTTGGCCCATACCGGCAGGAACAGCGTGCTGCCCTCGCCGATCTCCTTGTTGTCCAGGTTACCGCCATGTTCGCGCGGCTGGACGGTCGAGATGGTGCCATAGGCCGGCGGCGGCGCCACCCCCATCACCCCGAAGAACGGCGCCAGCTTCAGCTCCACGCCATACGGCATCCGGCAGGTACGCGCGGCGCGGTCCACCGGGATATGGGTCAGGAAACGCTCGGGAAAATCCTCCGGCAGGGTGCCGGCCAGCGGGCGGAAGCCGCAGAAGCCCCAATCGGCGCCCAGCTCGATCTTCTCGACCTTCACCTCCAGCATGTCGCCCGGCTCGGCGCCCTCCACGGCCACCGGCCCGGTCAGGATATGGCCGCCGGCGCGCGGGATGTCGGCGGCATGGATGGCCGCCAGCGCCGGCGGGATGGCGAAGCCGGAGCCGGGCGGCGGCATCACCTCGGGGCTGCCCGACACGCATTCCAGCACCACCGTGGCGCCCGAGGGCACCGTCAGCACGGGCGGATAGGCGGCGTCGAACGTGCCCCAGCGGACGGTTTGCGGCGTGGCGGCGATGCGATGGGCGGTCATGCGATGCTCCGGACGAAAGGAAGCCCATCGTCGCCCAGAACCGGCGATCAGACCAGGGGCCGCACCATCATCCCGGCCGCCCATCCCGGCCCCATCACCGCGGGATGGGCAGCCCCAGCGCGCGCGCCACGGCGGGAAAATCCGCCGCCACCGGATGCCGCTCGGAGGCCACGAGGCCGGCCAGCGGGCGCAGCACCTGGCAGGTGCGCATGCCGGCCACCGCCGCCGCGTCCAATTCGGCCTCCACGGCGGAGAGGAACAGCACCTCCACCGTCGGCACGTTCATGCCGATCGCCAGGCGGATATAGCTGTCCGGGTCGCGCCGCCCGCCCACGCGGGGGTCGAAAAACCCGGCGAACAGCCCCGCCAGGTCGCCGGCCGGGGCGCGGCCCAGCACCAGCCGCGCCACCTCGGCCGGCACGGTGGAGAACGCGTACAGCCGCAGCCCCATCCGCGCCCACAGCCGCAGGCAGGCCGGCACGTCGGCATAGATCGCGGTATCCGGGGGGTGCCGGGCGAACAGGTCCTGCCAGACCCGGTCCTGCAGCGATTGCAGCGGGGCGGTCGCGGCCCCCTGGTCAACCCAGTGCAGCAGCGTCGTCAGCACCGGCTGGCCGGGCACCATCCGCGCCACCTCGTCCAGCGCGGCGGCCACCGCCGGGTCGCCCTCCGCGCCGCCCACCAGTTCGGGCAGCCTGGCACGAAAGAAAGGCGCCAGCACGTCGCGCGGAAACCCCGGCGGCGTGGTGGCGCCCTCGACACTGGTCAGGATGGCGGCCGGCGGCAACGTGCTCACGGCATCGGCGACTCAGCCGGCCGGCCGCATGTCACGTCCGCCGTCCCGCCGCACGCTCAGCTGTGGTTGGCGGCCGTCGACTGCGTGGTGTTGGCGGTGCCGCCAGCCGCGCCCGGGCCCTTGATCGTGCCCGACGGCTTCTCGGCGCTCGCCTCCATCGAGGCGTCGTCGTCCTCGGCCATGTTCTTCTTGAACGACTTGATGCCTTTGGCCATGTCGCCCATCAGGCCGCTGATCTTGCCGCCGCCGCCGAACAGCAGCAGCCCGACCGCCAGCACGATGAGCCAGTGCCAAATGCTGAAACTACCCATAGCTTCCTCCACCCGGGGAACGCCCCGCCAACCCTGCACATGGCCTGCCGGCGCGGCCGATGCAAGCGCTGTTTCGTGCCGGTTCGCTGGGTGAATGAACCGACATGCGCCGGCAAGGCGCGCTACCTCCCGGAACCGCGCGCCCGCGGCGGCGGCCGGCCGCTGGTATCCAGCGCGTAGCGGGCCGCCGGAAGGGTGGCGCGGGCCAGCTCCTCCGGCGTCGCCGGCCGGCGCGGCAGGATGAAGCCGTAGGTGGCGTATTCATGCGTGCCCAGTTGCCCGACCGGCGGATACCACACCCGCACCTCGGTCCAGTCGTTGCGGCCGGACACGTCGACCACCAGCTGGTCCCGGTCGAGCTGGCCGCGCACCCAGTTGGCCTGGGTCACCAGCACCTGGCGCGGCCCGAGGATGCGCGAGACCACCGAGACATGGCCGGACGGCAGCCGCCCCGAGCGCTGGAACACCAGCACGCCGCCCAGCTCCGGCCGGCTGGCCCGGCTGTAGCGGCCATCCGCCTCGCGCCACCACACATCCGCGTCGCCATACAGCGCGATGCCCGACAATTCGCGGGCGAACGGGGCGCAGGAGATGCCGGGCACGCGGGTGGAAGCGCCCATCTCCACGCCGCCCACCCGCCCGCGCGGCGGCGCCGACCCGCAGGCGGACAGCCCGGCCAGCAGCACCAGCACGCCCAGCCGCCAGATGCCGCGCCGCACCAAAGCCTGGAGCAGGATATCGAACATGGCTGCGAGGCTACCGCAACACCGCCGCGTACGTCACGCTTTTCGCTAGGGAATCATATCGCGGGAAGGCAGATCCACATGGAGGCGGGGAAGCGGGGAGGCGGGGAAGCGGCGAGAAGCAAGGAGCTTCCTTCTCCCCGCCTTCCTGCCTCCATGTGAGATTGCTTCCCTTGCTCACCCCCCGAGCAGCGTCCCCAGCACATGCGCCTGGTGCGCCCCCAGCGCCGGCCCGGTCCAGCCGATCGCCGCCTCCGGCGGGTCGCCGTCCAGGCGGATCGCCGGGCCGAAATGCAGCGTGCGGCCGATCAGCGGGTCGTCCACCGGCAGCACCGATTTGCGCGCCCGCAAATGCGGGTCGGCGGCGGCGTCGGCGATGTCGAACAGCCGCGAGGCCGGCACGTCGGCGGCCTCCAGCATCGCCTCGGCCTGCTGCGCCGGCAGTCCGCGCGTCCAGCCGGCGATGATGCCGTCCAGCTCCGCCACGTTGGCGCAGCGGTCGGCGTTGGTCAGGAAGCGGGCCGCGTCGGCCAGCTCCGGCCGGCCGATCACCGCCATCAGGCGGCGGAAGATCAGGTCCGAATTGCCGGCGATGCACAGCCATTTGCCGTCGGCGCAGGGATAGGTGTTGGTGGGCGCCGCGGTCGGGATGCCGGCGCCGGCCGGCTGGCGCACCCGCCCGTCCAGCGCATATTCCGGCAGCATCCCCTCCATCAGGCTCAGGATCGAGTCCACCAGGCACACATCCACGATCCGCCCTCGTCCGGTGCCGGTCACGTCGCGCTGGTACACCGCCGACAGCAGCCCCACGGCGGCATACAGCCCGGCCAGGTCGTCGCCGATCGACACCCCGCAGCGCGGCGGCGGCAGGTCCGAGGCGCCGGCCGGGTGGCCGGTCAGGTGGCGGATGCCGCCGATCGCCTCGCCGATGGCACCGAAGGCCGGCTTGTCGCGGTACGGCCCGTCCTGGCCGTAGCCCGACACCCGCGCGATGATCAGCCGCGGATTGGCCGCATGCAGCACGTCCGGCCCCAGGTCCAGCCGCTCAAGCTGGCCGGGTCGGAAATTCTCCACCAGCACGTCGGCCCGCGCCGCCAACCGCAGCGCGGTGTCGCGCTCGCGCTTGAGGTCCAGCACCACCGACATCTTGTTGCGGCCATGGATGCTGAACCACACCGGATGGCCGTTCGCCATCGCCCCCCAGCCGCGCATCGGGTCGCCGCCGGGCGGCTCCACCTTGATGACCTCCGCACCCAGGTCGGCCAGCACGCGGGTGCAGAAGGGCCCAGCGATATAATGGCCGAGTTCCAGCACCTTCAGCCCCACCAGGGGTCCGGTACGCAAAGGGGGGGCGGTCATGCGGTGCTCCTGCACGCTGATTTGATAAACCCGTCAAAAATTGTCATCGAGGGTGTCCTATTGTTAACCGGCGCTTCGTCCCCATCTGTCAAGATACCCCCGAAGCGCCGATGGCTGGCTTCGGACTCCTCCCTTACCGTGCTCGCCGGCAATGCCGGGCCGAGCGCGGCACCTGACGGGCGGCGCGATATGTTCGCGCCGCCCTTTTTCTTGGACCGCGCCGGGGGCACTTTGCCATCAGCCGCGCCCAGGGCACGATACCCTCCGGCAAAGATGAGAGGCGGTACCATGGACAAGGACCTGATGCTGGCACTGGCGCGCCGCGCCGGGCTGGACCGCGCGCTGGCCGACTTTCCCGCCGACGTGGCCGCCGCCGCCGCCCAGGCGACCGGCCACCGCGACATCATCCAGCCGCCCGCCGACCCCGCCGCCGAACCCTGGCCGCCGATGCGCGCCGCGGCGCTGCCGGGCGGGGGCGGGCTGTGATCGCGCCGCACTGGCTGGGCGCCACCGCCGCCGTCCGCGCCTTCGCCGAGCGACGGCTGTCGCCGGTGGAGCTGATGCAGGCGCTGCTGGACCGCATCGCCGCCCTGGACCCGAAGCTGAACGCCTTCATCCGCCTGGACGCCGAGGCCGCCATGGCCGCCGCCCGCGCCGCCGAGGCGGAACTGGGCGCCGGGCGCGTGCGCGGCCCGCTGCATGGCGTGCCGGTGGGCGTGAAGGACATCATCGACGTGGCCGGCCTGCCCACCACCTGCCACTCGCACCTCCTGCTGGACAACATCGCCGCCGCCGACGCCGTCTGCGTCGCCCGGCTGCGCGCGGCGGGCGCCATCGTGCTGGGCAAGCTGTCCACCCACGAATTCGCCCTCGGCGGCCCCAGCTTCGACCTGCCGTTCCCGCCGGCGCGCAATCCGTGGAACCCGGACCACCACCCCGGCGGCTCCTCCTCGGGCTCCGGCGCCGGCCTCGCGGCCGGGCTGTTCCCGCTGGCCCTGGGCACCGACACCGCCGGCTCGGTGCGCCATCCGGCCAGCGCCTGCGGCATCGTCGGGCTGAAGCCGACCTATGGCCTGGTGTCCCGCCGCGGCGTGTTCCCGCTGGCCTTCACGCTGGACCATGTCGGCCCGATGACCCGCGACGTGGCCGACAACGCGCTGATGCTGTCGGTGCTGGCCGGCCACGACCCGCGCGACCCGGCCAGCGTCGCCGCCCCGGCCGGGCGCTACGCCGCCGATCTGGAGCGCGGCGTGCGCGACCTGCGGATCGGCTTCGTGCGGCATTTTCACGAGACCGACATGCCGGCCGACCCCGAGGTGACCGCCGCCCTGGAGCATGTCGCCCGCGTGCTGGCCGCCGAGGGCGCGGTGCTGCGCGACATCGCGCTGCCGAGCCTGGCCGAGTTCGCCGCCGTCAACCGCGTCATCATGCACAGCGAGGCCTGGGCCATCCACGCCCCCTGGCTGCGCACCCGGCCGGGCGAATACGGCCAGCTCGCCCGCCGGCGGCTGATGACCGGCGCCTTCCTGGAGGCCGGCGACTACGTGCAGGCGCAGCGCCGCCGGCTGCAGATGATCGCCACGGTGGAGGACGCGCTGCGCGACGTGGACGTGCTGCTCTGCGCCAGCTCGATGGACCCGGCGGCGCGGATCGACGCGCCGGAGGCGGTGGCGCGCACCTACCCGCGCCAGGCGCGCACGCCGTTCAACGTCACCGGCCATCCGGCGCTGGCCATGGCGGCCGGCCTGTCGGGCGGCCGGCTGCCGCTGTCGGTGCAGTTCGTCGGCCGCAATTTCGACGAGGCGACCCTGTTCCGCGTCGCCCGCGCATGGGAGCGGGCCGGCGGCACCGCGAACCTGCACCCACCGCTGTAGCGCTCAGCGCCGCCCGACCACCGCGGCGATCACCGCCCCGCCCAGCCCGACGGCGAAGATCGGCATGTGCGAGCCGGTATGAGCGTACAGCCAGGCCATCAGGAACCCGGTCGCCATCTGCGCGGCCGCCCACGCCACCGTGCCGATCCGCCAGATGCCCGGCGCCGCATCGCCCCCCAGATCACGCGCGCGGGCCAGGGTCAGGCCGGTGGTGCCGGCGGCGGTGGCGCCGCCAAGCAGTGCGGAAATGGCCAGAAATGGCAGCGAATGGGCCACCAAAGGCAGCGAAAGCGGCAGCAATTGGAGCAAAAGCGTGCCCGAAAACGCCCGCCGCGTGCCCACCCGGTCCGCCGCCATCCCGCACAGCGCCGGCCCCAGCGCCGCCCCCACGCCGTACAGGAACCACCCCGCCGCCCCCATGCCGGCGCCCATGCCGAGGCCGCGGGCGATGAAGTCCGGCCACCAGGCCATGTGCGCGGTGGCCGCCACCGAGGCGAAGCCGTAGGCGGCGACCAGCCGGCCGGTGGCGCCCGACATGTCCGGCAGACGGGCGGCCGGCGGCGGCGGCACGGCCGGCCAGCGCGGCCAGGACAGCAGGCTGAGCGCCAGCCCCGCCGCCGCCAGCGCCAGCCAGGTCGCCGGCAGGCCGGCCGGCAGCAGCGCGGGCACGATCAGCGCGCCGGCCATGATGCCGCCGCCGACACCGGCGAACAGCAGCCCCGCCGCCAACCCGCGCAGCGCCACCGGCACCGCCGCCTGCACCGCCGGGCCGGCCAGCACCATCAGCACGCCGCCGGCGATGCCCGCCAGCGTCCGCCACGGCAGCAGCCAAGCGAGCGGCCCCCGCCAGGCGCACAGCAGCAGGCACAGCGTCGCCGTCAGCATCCCCAGCCGCAGCGCCGGGCGCATGCCCAGCCGCCGGCCGGCGGCGGGCGCGATCGCGGCGCCGACCAGGTAGCCGGCGAAGTTCGCCGCCCCCAGCGTGCCGGCCTCGCCGGCGGTGAGCCAGCCATGGCCGACCATCGCCGGCACCAGCGGCGCATAGGCGAAGCGTTGCAGCCCGACGCCCAGCAGGGTGGCGCAGACCCCGGCCATGATGGCGGCGCGCGGCGAGGGCAGCGCGGTCATGCGAGGCTCCAGGCCAGCCAGGCGGCGGCGGTGCCGGCCAGGATCGCCCAGGCCAGCGAGCGGGTCCACACCATCACCGCCAGCGTCGCCACCGTGCCGACGGCGGTATGCGCCCGCCCGGCCAGCAGCGCCGGCACCACGAAGCTCACGAACAGCGTGCCGGGGATGTAGGACAGCACCGCGCGCAGCATCGGCCCGGGGGTGATCTGGCGGAACAGCCAGTAGCCGCCGGCGCGGCAGGCATAGGTGACCGCCGCCATGCCGAGGATCGCCGCCGCGGTCCAGGGGTCCAGGCTCATGAGCCAGATCGCCGGGCGTCGCGCAGGGCGCCGGCCAGGCTGCCGGCGAGCGCGCCGGCGAGCATGTACCACGAGGTGCCGGGCAGCAGCCGCGCGGTGGCGGCGGCGACCGCGCCGGCCACCGCCCAGGGCAGCAGGTCGAGCTTGCCGCGCCACAGGTTGACCAGCAGCGCCACGAACACCGCCAGCGCCGCGAAGAAGATCGGGTGGCCCGGCGGCGGGCGGATGGCCGCGCCCAGCAGGTGGCCGGCGACGCTGGTGACGATCCAGTTCACCCACATCATGCCGCCGACGCCGAGCAGGTAGCCGCCGTCGCGCCCGCCCGCGTTCATGTCGCGCACCGACAGCGCCCAGCTCGGGTCCACCAGGGTGAACAGGCTGACCCAGGGCCGCCAGCCGCGCATGCGGTCCAGCCAGGGCGCCAGCACCGGGCCCATCAGCGCCATGCGCAGGTTGACCACCAGCGTGGTGAGCGTGGCCGCCAGGATCGGCGCCGGATGGGTCCAGGTGCCCAGCACCACCAGCTGCGCCGCGCCGGCATAGACCAGCGCCGCCATCAGCACCGTCTCGGCCAGCGAGAACCCCACCCCCTGCTGGGTGATGCCGCAGACCAGCCCGAACGGCGCCAGCCCGAACAGCAGCGGGATGCTGGCAACCATGCCGCGGCGGATGCCGGCGGCGGTGAACACGACGGGTTCGGTCACCCGATGCCCGTCACGTCTGGCGCAGCCGCAGCACCATCGCCTCGGCCGCCTCGGCATCCATGTGCACCGCGCGCTGGGCGACCGGCTGGGCGAAGCCGGCGCGGGCCAGCACGCCCAGTTCGCGGCGCAGCGCCTCGGCATCGGCCGTGCCGCGGCGGAACGGGCCGATGCGGCGGCGGCGGGCCAGGGCGACGGCGGCGGCCAGCTCGGCCTCGGGGTCGTCGGGCAGGGCGGCGCGGGCGGTCTGCTTGTCTACGCCGCGCGCCGCCAGGTGGGCGGCCACGGCCAGGCGGGAGCGGCCGGCCCGGGTGAGGCTGTGGGCGCGCGCGGCGGCGAAGGCAGCATCGTCCACCGCGCCCAGCCCGGCCAGTCGCGCCACCACCGCGCGCACCGCCACGCGGGCGGCGGCCACGGCGGCGGCGATATCCTCGGGTTCCGGCGGCTCCGGCGCCTCGCGGGCGGCACGCGCCCAGCGGTCCACCCTGCGGTCCAGCACCCGCGCCAGCCCGGCCCGGGTGGTGGCGTAGCGCGCGACATGGGCCATCGCCGCCTCGTACAGCGCGGCCTCGCCGGGCGGGTTGCCGGCGGCGGCGGGGCCGGGCGCTTGGCCGGATGGGGGGGACGCGGGCATGGCGGGAGCATGCCACGCCGGCCCGGCCGAGGGAATCCGCCGCCGCATCGCCGCGCAACCCGGCCATGCGCGCCCGCTCGGCGTTTGACTCGGCGCTCGACCCCGGCCCATTGTTTCAGCTTCCCGGAACCGCCCGCGCAAGGGCGCGACGGCGGGTCAACCCCGGGAAACAGGCCCATGCCACGGGCAACGAGGACCACCAGGACATGATTCCCGCCCTGCTGCCGAACTACAACCGCGCCGACCTCGCTTTCGAGCGGGGCGAGGGCGCCTGGCTGTGGACCACGGACGGGCGACGATTCCTGGATTTCGGGTCCGGCATCGCCACCTCCTCCCTTGGCCACGGCAACAAGCACCTGGCCGACGCCATCGCCGAACAGGCGCACAAGGTGATGCACGTCTCCAACCTGTACCGCATCCCGCAGGCCGAGAAGCTGGCCGAGCGGCTGGTGGCCAATACGTTCGCCGACAGCGTGTTCTTCTGCAACTCGGGCGCCGAGGCGAACGAGGGCATGATCAAGATGATGCGCCGGGCGATGTATTCGACCGGCAAGCCGGAACGCTTCCGCTTCATCTGCTTCGAAGGCGCGTTCCACGGCCGCACCCTGGCCACGCTGGCCGCCACCGGGAACAAGAAATACCTGGAGGGCTTCGGGCCGGAAGTGGACGGGTTCGACCATGTACCGTTCAACAACCTGAACGCCGTGCGCGACGCGATCGGGCCGGCCACCGCCGGCATCATCATCGAGCCGGTGCAGGGCGAGGGCGGCGTGCGGCCGGCGCAGCTGCAGTTCCTGCGCGACCTGCGCGCCACCTGCGACGAGTTCGGCATCCTGCTGGGGCTGGACGAGGTGCAGTGCGGCATGGGGCGCACCGGCAAGCTGTTCGCGCATGAATGGGCGGGCATCGAGCCGGACGTGATGTCGGCCGCCAAGGGCATCGGCGGCGGCTTCCCGCTCGGCGCCGTGCTGGCCAAGGAGGCGGTGGCCAAATACCTCGTCCCCGGCACCCATGGCACCACCTTCGGCGGCAACCCGCTGGCCTGCGCCGCCGGCAACGCGGTGCTGGACGTGGTGCTGGCGCCGGGCTTCCTGGCCGACGTGGGCCGCAAGGGGCAGGCGCTCTGGGCGGCGATGTCCAAGGTGGTCGCCGAGTTCCCGCGCGTGTTCGTGGACGTGCGCGGCGCCGGGCTGATCCAGGGCCTGAAATGCGTGGTGCCGGCCGGCGACGTGCAGGCCGCCTTCACCGCCGAGGGCCTGCTGACGGTGACGGCCGGCGACAACGTGGTGCGCCTGGTGCCGCCGCTGGTGCTGACCGACGACGACCTGGCGCAGGCCGTGGAGATGATGCGCCGCGGCGCCGCGCGCGTGCAGGCGGCGCTGGACGCCGCCGGCAAGGCGGCGGCCCAGTGACCGGCCAGCGGACGAACCGCCAGCGGGCGGGCGGCCGGCCGTGAGCTTGGCAGCCGTGCGCCGCATGCAGCCGGCGGATGGCATGGAGACCGGCGGGGGGCATGCGGCCCCCCGCCACTTCATCGACATCCGCGACCATGAAACCGCCGAACTGCGCCGGATGCTGGACCTCGCCGGCCGCTTCAAGGCCGCCGGCCGCACCGGCGACAAGCCGCTGGCCGGCAAGACGCTGGCGATGATCTTCGAGAAGCCGAGCACCCGCACCCGCGTGAGCTTCGAGGTCGGCATGCGCCAGCTTGGCGGCGACGTGGTGAACCTCAGCGGCTCGGAGATGCAGCTTGGCCGTGGCGAGACCATCGCGGACACCGCCCGCGTGCTGTCGCGCTACGTGGATGCCATCGTCATGCGCACCTTCACCCATGCGCGGCTGATGGAGATGGCCGACAACGCCACCGTGCCGGTGATCAACGGGCTGACCGACAATTCCCACTCGGTGCAGCTGATGGCCGACGTGATGACGTTCGAGGAGAAGCGCGGCCCGATCGCCGGCGAGGTGGTGGCCTGGTGCGGCGACGGCAACAACGTGGCGCAAAGCTGGATCGAGAGCGCCGCCCGCTTCGGCTTCACGCTGCGGCTGGCCACGCCCCCGGAACTGCGCCCTTCGGCCGAGCTGGTCGCCTGGGCGCGGGCGCAGGGCGCGCAGATCGAGCTGACCGACGACCCGGAGGCGGCCGTGGCCGGCGCGCGCTGCGTGGTGACGGACACCTGGGTGAGCATGTCCGACGACCCCAACACCGCGCGGCACAACCTGCTCGCCCCCTACCAGGTGACGCAGCGGCTGATGGCGCTGGCCGCCCCGGACGCGATCTTCATGCACTGCCTGCCGGCCCATCGCGGCGAGGAAGTGACCGCCGAGGTGATCGACGGGCCGCAATCGGTGGTGTTCGACGAGGCGGAGAACCGGCTGCACGCGCAGAAGGGCGTGCTGGCCTGGGCGTTCGGGATCGGGCAGTAGCCCGGCACCCGCCAGGCCTGAGGCAAGGGGCGGGCCTGAGGCAAGGGGCGGGGCCTTGCCTCAGGCCCGCGCCCGAGCCCATGACCGGTGCCAGAAATAGAACGGCAACGCCAGCAGCGACAGCCCCGCCGCCGCCAGGAAGGCGCCCACCGGGTCGCCGGCGAGGTCGGCCGCCTTGCCGCACAGCGCCGGCAGGCCGGCGCCGCCCAGGTAGTAGGTGGTGTAGAAAATCCCCATCCCCACCGCCCGGTTCTCCGGCCTGGCCGAGAGCGTGCCGATCTCGATGATCAGCCCGCCATGCATGGAGGCGACGGTGCCGAACACCGCCCCCCACAGCAGCGGCATGTCCAGCACCGCCGAGCCGGCCACCGAGGCGGCGCACAGCAGCGTGCCGGCGACAAACACCCGGTTCGGCCCGAACCGGCTGGCCAGCGCGCCGCCCAGCAGGATGGCCGGCATGTTGCCCCAGGTGGCGAAGGTCATCACCGTGTCGGCCACCCACACCGGGTGGCCATGCGCCGCCAGATACGAGGGCATGAACGACAGGAAGTTGAAATAGGCGGCGTTATAGGCCGTCCAGATCAGGCCGGAGACCACCACCAACGCGGTTTCGCGGCGCGGCGGCCAGGCCAGGGTGCGCGGCGCGGCGTGGGGCGCGCCGGTCCAGGTGGCCAGGAAGCTGCCCAGGGCCAGCAGCGCCGCCACGCAGCCGGCGATGAAGGCGGCCGGCCAGCCATAGGCCGTCGCCAGCTTGTGCTGCAGCAGTTGCGCGAGGCCGATGCCGATCGGGAAGGCGCCCACCAGTACGCCCATCAGCATGGTGAAGCGGCGGCCCTGGTAGCGGTCGGACATGATCTTGCCCTGCATCACGGTCATCGCCACCGCCCCGGCGCCGGACAGCACGCGCCCGGCACCGATGCCCCACGGCCCGGTGGCGGCGGCGGAGAGCAGGCTGCCGGCGGCCATCATGGCCAGTCCGGCGGCGACCACGTCGCGGTCGCCGATGCGCCGCGCGATGAAGCCGCAGGGGATCGCCACCAGCACGCCCGGGATCATGTACAGCCCCATCAGCGTGCCGAGCGTGGCGAAATCCATGCCGAAGGCGCGCGCCAGCTCGGGGCCGAGGCTGGCCACGGTCTGCAACTGGAAGCCGAACGCCACCCGTGCCAGCGTCAGCGCCGCCAGCGTGCCGTAGGCGCCTGCCCATCCCCTCATGCGTCCGCGCCCCCGTGCGACCAGGGTGCCTAGGTGAGGGATTTTTCCATGTCGACATAGGTGGGCGCCGCATAGCCGGGATGCGCGTGCAGCGCCGCCTCGCGGAAACCGCAGGCGGCGAACAGGCGGCGGTTGTCGGCGAGCACCAGGCGGGTGGACAGGTGCAGGCGCGGCTGGCCCTGGGCGCGGGCCGCCGCCTCGGCCGCCGCGACCAGGGCGCGCGCCACGCCGCGGCCGCGCCAGCCGGGCGCCACCGCCAGCCGGCCCATGTAAAGGCCGCCATCCCGCGGCTGCCACAGCACGGCGCCCACGGCGGCGCCCGCCGCCATCGCCACCGCGCCGCCGCCCTGGGCCAGCGTGGCGGCCACGCTGCCGGCGGTCTCGCGCAGGGCCGAGGGGGGCGGGTCGGTGGCCACCGCCTGGGCGGCGAAGGCGGCGCGGATGAGGGCGGCGACCGCCGGGGCGTCGGCCGGAAGCATCGGGCGGAGGTCGATTTCCATGCGCGGCGGCGTCCTTGCGCGACAATGATGCGCCGGTGACGGTAGCCTGCGGCCATCGGCGTGCCTATCTTTGCGCCATGATCGACACCCCCGCCTTCCTCGATAGCTTTCGCCCGCACGTGCCCGACCTCGTCGTGCCCGGCGGGGTCACCCCGTTCTTCCTGCCCGGCCGCCCCGTGCGCGGGCGCCTGGTGCGGCTGGGCCGGCTGGCCGACGCGCTGCTGACCCGGCACGACAACCACGACGCCGTCACCGCGCTCACCGGGCAGGCGCTGGCGCTGGTGGCGGCGCTGGCCACGGCGCTGAAGTTCCGCGGCTCGTTCAGCCTGCAGGCCAAGGGCAACGGGCCGGTGACGATGCTGCTGGCCGACTGCACCGACACCGGGGCGATCCGCGGCTATGCCCAGTGCAACGCCGAGCGGCTGGCGGCCCTGCTGGCGACCACGCCGGAGCCCTCGGCGGCCGAGCTGCTGGGGCAGGGCTACCTGGCGTTCACCGTGGACCAGGGGCCGGACACCGAGCGCCACCAGGGCATCGTGACCATCACCGGCGACAGCCTCGCCGGCATGGCGCTGCATTATTTCGAGACCAGCGAGCAGTTGCGCTGCTCCATCCGGCTGGCCTGCGCGCGCACCGAGGCGGGTTGGCGGGCCGGGGCGCTGATCGTGGAACGGATCGCCGCCGATGGCGGAGTGGACCTGCCGGGCGAGGACGCGGCGGAAAGCTGGAATGCCGCCGAAATACTGGCCGGCACGCTGTCGGACGCCGAACTGCTGGATGACGGGCTGGCGCCGGAGGACCTGCTGTACCGGCTGTTCCACACCGAGGGGGTCGCGGCCGACCTGCCGCGCGTGCTGGCCTATGGCTGCCGGTGCTCGCGCCAGCGGCTGTCCGGCATCCTGGAGAGTTTCCCGCCGGCCGACCTGGACGACATGGTGGTGGACGGCGAGATCGTGATGACCTGCGAATTCTGCAACGTGGATTTCCGTTTCGCGCGCGACGAGGTGCACGGCCAGAACGAGGATGGCGCATGATTGACCTGCGTGGCGGCTTTGCGCAGGGTGGCCGCGTATCTGCCACCGAACGGGACGCGACCGCCGCCATGACCGCCCCCACCCCTCGACTGACCCGCCGCGCCGCGCTGCTGCTGCCGCTGCTGCTGGCCGCCTGCGGTGGCGACCAGGCGGCGGCGCCGAATTACCAGCCGCCCAGCTACGACTACCTCACCAAGCTGAGGCTGGCGGTCGGCAGCATCAGCATCGACGACAGCTGGGTGCCGCGAGGGGCGGCCCGGCACGTGGAGTACCTCGCCCCCACCCCGCCGCTGGACGCGCTGCGGCGGATGGCCCAGGACCGGCTGGTGGCCACCGGCGGCAAGGGCCGGGCCTCGTTCGTGATCGACGATGCCTCGATCATCCGTTCGCCCCGGCAATACGAGGGCAGCCTGGCGGTGCGGCTGGATGTGGCCGACGACAGCGGCACCTCGCTCGGCCACGCGGTCGCCCGCGTCACCCGCACGCGCGACGTGACCGGCGAGGACCCCGAGCAGGTGCGCGCCGACCTCTACGCGCTGGTGCGCGACATGATGCGCGACATGAACGTGGAATTCGAATACCAGGTCCGCCGCGCCATGAAGAACATGCTGGAAGCGACCAACCCGGAAGTGCCGCCCGCCGGGCCGGTGCAGTCCGAGGACCTCGGCGCGCCCGGCGCTGGCGTCTCGTCAGGCGCGCCCGGCGCTCCGGCTGCGCCCGACAAAACGCCGTAGCCGGGTCCGTGCCCGCTCCCTGACTTGAGCCGCCGCGATCGGCTCTAGCGCCGCGCCTCCAGCAGCATCAGCGCCCGGCGCAGCCGCGCGATGCCGGGCCGCACTTGGCCGCGCGCGCACATGCGCCGCCCCTCGGTGGCCAGCATCTGGGCCCGTGGCAGCGGCGCCAGGGCGGCGTCCTCGGCCGCGGCGATGCGCGCCATCAGGAGGTTGCAGTATTCGCGCGTGTCGGTGGTGACGCGCATCACGTGCTGCTCCACCACGCCATCCGGCACCTGCGCCGCCGACCCGCCGAGCGAGATGCAAAGCCATGAAGCCACGATCACCGCGCGCCGCGCCAGATTCATGAGCCACACCCTGCGCCGGGCGTGATGACCACACGCTGATACCATCATGAACTGCGTGTCATGTCTGCAGGCCGCCATCGGCAAGCCGCTTCGCGTGCCGGGCATCGGGCGCGCGCTTCTGCGGCCGGGCGTCCGGCAGGGGCAACCACAGCACGGCGCGCAGGCCCGGCATGTTGTCCTCCAGCGTCAGCGTCCCGCCATGCAGCGTCGCCACCGCCTGCACCAGCGCCAGCCCCAGGCCAGAGCCGGGGGTGGAGCGGGCGCTCTCGCCGCGGAAGAAGCGCTCGGTGGCACGGCTGCGGTCCTCCTCCGGGATGCCCGGCCCCTGGTCGGCCACGGTGATGTAGACGCCGGCGGGCCCGGTGACGGCGGCAAGCCGGATCACTCCGCCCTCGGGCGAGAATTTCAGCGCATTGTCCATTAGGTTGGCAACCGCCTGCTGGATCATGTCGCGATCGCCGAACACCGGCAGGTCGGGCGGGATCTCGGCCTCCAGCCGCTGGCCCGCCGCCTCGGCCACCGCGTCGTACAGCTCCGCCAGGTCCTGCAGCAGCGGCGCCGCGTCCACCGGGGCGAAGGCCGAGCGGCGAGCGCCGGCCTCGATCTCGGCGATCCGCAGCAGGGCCTGGAACACGTTGACGATGCCATCCAGGTCCACCTGGGCACGCTCGATCGCAGCGCGCAGATCCGCCTCGGTGCGGGCATGGGTGGCGGCGTCCTCCAGCCGGGCGCGGGCGCGGGTGATCGGCGTGCGCAGGTCGTGCGCGATGGCGTTGGACACCTGCCGCACCCCATCCATCAGCCGGGTGATGCGATCCAGCATGTCGTTGATGGTCTCGGCCAGCAGGTCGAACTCGTCGCCCTGCCCGGTCACGTTCACCCGCCGCGTCAGGTCTCCCACGCTGATCGCCGCCGCCGTGGCCGCGACATCGGCCAGGGTGGAGCGGAACAGCCCGCGCACCGCCCAGGCGCCGAAGCTGCCCAGCACCACGGCGATCACCGCCGACCACAGCATCGCGTCGGTCAGCAGCCGGCGCAGTTGCACCCGCGCCTCCACGTCGCGCCCGACCAGCAGGTGGAAGCCGCCGGGAATGTCGAAATGGTGCACCCGCGCCAGGCTGCGCCGCCCGGCGCGATCCACCCGCAGGTTGAACCAGTCCATGTCCATGGTCACCCCGGCGGGCCAGCCCTCCAGGTTGCCGGTGATGCGCCGGAACCCCGGATCGACCAGCAGGTACAGCGCGTCGTCGTCCACGTTGCCGGCGATCCGCTGCTCCACGGTGTCGATCAGCGCCGCCAGCCCGCCATCGGCGTAGCGCTCGGCCAGCCCCTGGCTGTCGGCGTAGATCGCGGCGTCGGTCTGGCGGTCCAGCACGCCGGCGGTGGACCACCACAGGAAGGCGGCGAGCGCAAGCGCGCTGGCGCCGAACAGCGCGGCATAGATCAGCCCGAAGCGGAACCCGGCCGAGTTGACGAAGCTGTTGCGCGGCGGCGGCGGCCGCCCGGCCTGCTCCGCCAGCCCCGGCGGCAGCGGCGGCCGCCGGTCCGGGCACAGCTTGGCCACCAGCGCCCCCGCGCCGGCCGGCGCCGCCTCATGCGGGCTGTCGGTCATGGCCGCAGGTCGCCGCCGTGCCTCACGGCGCCTCGGCGCGCAGCATGTAGCCGGCGTTGCGCACGGTGTGGATCAGCGGCACCGGGAAGGGCTTGTCCACCTTCTGGCGCAGGCGGGAGACATGCACGTCGATCACGTTGGTTTGCGGGTCGAAATGGTAGTCCCACACGCCCTCCAGCAGCATGGTGCGGGTGACCACCTGGCCGGCGTGACGCATCAGGAACTCCAGCAGGCGGAACTCGCGCGGCTGCAAATCCACCTTCTGGCCGGCGCGCTTCACCTGGCGGGCCAGCAGGTCCATCTCCAGGTCGGCCACCAGCAGCTTGGTCACCGGCCCCTCGCCCTTGCTGCGCCGGGCCAGCGCCTCCACCCGGGCCAGCAGTTCGGCGAACACGAACGGCTTGGTCATGTAGTCGTCGCCGCCGGCGCGCAGTCCGCGCACCCGGTCGTCCACCTGCGCCATTGCCGACAGGAACAGCACCGGGGTGTTGTTGCCCTGGCTGCGCAGCGTTTCCAGCAGGCGCAGCCCGTCCACGCCGCCGGGCAGCATGCGGTCCAGCACGATCGCGTCGAACCCCTCGCTGGCGCCCAGGAACAGGCCGTCGCGGCCGTTATTGGCGTGCTCCACCACGTGGCCGGCCTCCTTCAGCCCCTTCACCACGAAGCCGGCGACGTCCTTGTCGTCCTCCACCACCAGGATGCGCATCCGCTAGTTCTCCTCGATCTTCGGCCGGCGGCCGACGGTGACAGACAGGGTCAGGTTGCGCGCCTGGCGCAGGATGACAAGCGGGATCGCCCGGCCGGGGGCGGTGAGGGCCACGGCGCGGATCAGCGCGCGGGCGGAGCGGACGGTGTGGCCGTTCACAGCAGTGATCCGGTCGCCCGGCCGCAGCCCGGCCACCCAGGCCGGCCCGCCGCGCTGCACGCCGGCGACGTTCACCCCCACCGGGCCGCGCGCGCCCGGCGGCAGGTCCTGCAGCGACACGCCCAGCCAGCCGCGGTCGATATGCCCCTTGTCGCGCAGCTCGGCGACGACATGGCGGACCAGTTCGCTGGGAATGGAAAAGCCGATGCCCACCGAGCTGCCGGTGGGCGAGAAGATCGCCGAGTTCATGCCGATCACCTGGCCATCGGTGTTGAACAGCGGCCCGCCGGAATTGCCCGGGTTGATCGGCGCGTCGATCTGGATGAAATCGTCGAACAGCCCCGCCCCCAGGTCGCGCCCGCGCGCCGAGACGATGCCGGCGGAAACCGAGCCGCCCAGGCCGAACGGGTTGCCGCAGGCCACCACCCAGTCGCCCACCTCCACCGCCGCGCTGTCGCCCCACACGGCGGCAGGCAGCGGGGTGGCGGGCTCCACCTTGATGACCGCGACATCGGTGAGTTCATCGGCGCCGATCAGCTTGGCCGGCAACTGGGTGCCGTCGGACAGGCTGACCACGATCGCGTCGGCGTTGCCGACCACGTGGTTGTTGGTCACGATCACCCCGGACGGGTCGATGATGAAGCCCGAGCCGGCGCCGGTCACCTGCTCGCGGCGGCTGCGCAGGCGCTCGCGGAACTGGCGTTGCAGCTCGGGCGGCAGCAGGGCGAAGGGGTCGGCGCCGCCCACCGTCTCGGTGACCGCGATGTTCACCACGCTCGGCATCACCCGCTTGACCAGCGGCGCGAAGCTCTCCGGGCCGCTGCGCGCCAGCGCCGGGCGCATGCCGGCCAGCAGCACCGGCGCGGCGGCCAGCGCCACCACGCCGAAGGCGCGGCGGGACAGCCCGCGCGGGCGGACGGGGAGGCCAGATGCGGCGGAGGCAGGCGGCATGGGCGAGGCTCCGGCAAACGAGCGTTACAATGTTAATGCGTTGCATGTGGCGATGCATTAGCCATGCGGCAATATTGCGCGAAGCCCGGCGGCGCATGACAAATCCGCCACGCCCCCGGCGCCATGCCCAGGCGCCATGCCCAGGCCCGATGCCAGCCGGCAACGCCCGCCGCCTGCCGGGCGGGTCAGCCCGGCTTGCGCGCCGAGGCGGTGGCCGGGTCGTCCGGCCAGTGGTGGCGCGGGTAGCGGCCGCGCATGTCCTTGCGCACATCGGCCCAGGCGCCGCGCCAGAACCCCGCCAGGTCGGCGGTGATGGCCACCGGCCGCCCGGCCGGAGAGAGCAGCGCCAGCCGCAGCTCCACCCGCCCGCCGGCCAGCAGCGGCGTCGCGGCCATGCCGTAGAAGAACTGCGCCCGCGCCTCGGCCAGCGGAACCGGCTGGGTATAGTCCACCGCCGCCCGCCCGCCGGGCAGCGCCAGGTGGGTCGGCAGTTCGCGGTCCAGCCGGCTGGCCTGGCTCCAGTCGAGCATCCCGCGCAGCACGGCGTGCGTGTCGAGCTTCTCCACCGCCGCCAGCCGCGTCATGCCCAGCAAATGCGGGGCCAGCCACTCCGTCCGGGTGGCCGTCAGCGCCTCGTCCGACAGGTCGGGCCAGCCGGTCGCCGGCTCGATGGCGCGCAGCAGGGCGACGCGGGCACGCAACTGGCGGGCCGCTTCGCTCCACGGCAGGGTGGCGACCGGCACCGCCGCGGCCAGGGCGGCCGCGGTCTCGGCGGGGTCGGCCGGCTCGGTGCGGTCGTCCAGCACCAGCGCGCCCAGCCGCCGCCGGCGGCGCGCCAGCACCGAGCCGGTGACCGGGTCCAGCCCGGTCTCCACCTGCTCGGTGACGCGCGCGGCCAGCACGGCGGGCAGGTGGCCGGCGTCCAGCGGCGCGGCGAGGCGGATGCGCGCGCCGGCCTTCATCTCCAGGCTGGCGACGGACAGCAGCTTCGCCTTGGACAGCGGATCGGCCAGCGGCAGCTTGGCGCCGCCGCCGCCGGAGAGGCGGAAGCTGCCCGGCTCGCCGCGCCGCTGGGCGATGCGGTCGGGGAAGCCGGCGGCCAGCAGCATGGCCGGGTCGCCGTCGGCGCGGATCTCCGGCAGGCGCAGCCGGCGGCGATACTGCGCCGAGGCGCGGTGGATGCGCGACACCGCGCCGCGATCGGCCTCCACCGCACCCTCCAGCGCCGCCAGCCGCAGCCCGATATCGGCCGAGGCGTCGCGGGCGCGGATCGGGTCGCGCTCCTCCAGCAGGGCGGCGAGGTCGCAGGCCAGCGCCGCCTCGGCCGGGGTCTCGGCGGCCAGCATCATCGCGGCCAGGCGGGGATGCGCGCCCAGCCGGGCCATGCGCCGGCCCAGTTCGGTGATCCGCCCGGCCGCGTCCAGCGCGCCGAGTTCGCCCAGCAGCGCCTGGCCGGCGGCCAGCGGGCCGGCGGGCGGCTGGTCGGGAAAGGGCAGCTCGGCCGGCGCGGCGCCCCAGCCGGCGCAGTCCAGCGCCAGGCCGGACAGCTCGGCTTCGAGGATTTCCGGCCGGTCGAATTGCGGCAGGCCGCGATGCAGCGCGGTGCTCCACAGCCGGATCGCGACGCCCGGCGCCTCCCGCCCTGCCCGGCCGGCGCGCTGGTCGGCGGCGGCGCGGCTGATGCGCAGCGTGGCCAGCCGGGTCAGCCCGGTCGCCTGGTCCAGCCGCGGCGCGCGCCGCCAGCCGCCATCGACCACGATGCGCACGCCGGGCACGGTCAGCGATGTCTCGGCGATCGAGGTGGCCAGCACCACCCGCCGCCCCTCGGCGGGCCGCAGGGCGCGGTCCTGCTCGGCCGGCGGCAATTCGCCGTGCAGCGGCAGCACGAGCGCGCCGCAGCCCTCCAGCGCCGCCTGGGCGCGGCGGATCTCGCCCATGCCGGGCAGGAAGGCCAGGATGTCGCCGGCATGCTCGGCCAGCGCCGCGCGCACCGCGCGGGCCAGCGCCTCGGGCAGGTCGCGCGGGTCGGCGATGTCGCGGGCGGCGTGGCGAACCTCCACCTTGTGGGCGCGCCCGGCGCTCTCGATCACCTCGGCGGCCAGCAGCGGGCCGAGCCGGGCGCCGTCGGCGGTGGCCGACATCGCCAGCAGGCGCAGCTCCGGGCGCAGCTGGCGTTGCAGGTCGCGGCACAACGCCAGCGCGAGATCGGCCTCCAGCGCCCGCTCGTGCACCTCATCGAGGATGACGATCGCGGTGCGGTCCAGGCCCGGATCGGTCTGCAACCGGCGCACCAGCAGCCCCTCGGTCACCACCTCGATGCGGGTGGCGGCGGAGACGGCGCTGTCCAGCCGGGTGCGGTAGCCGACGGTCTGGCCGACCGGCTCGCCGAGCAGCGCGGCCATCCGGGTGGCCGCCGCGCGGGTGGCCAGGCGGCGCGGTTCCAGCATGACGATGCGCGCGTCGGTGGGCAGCCATGGGGCGACCAGCAGGGCCAGCGGCACAAGTGTGGTCTTGCCAGCGCCGGGCGGCGCTACCAATACAGCATTGCCGCCTTCGAGCGCGGCCAGCAGCGCGGGCAGCACCTCGGCGACGGGCAGATCGTTTGTCAGGTCGGTTCGCACGGCTGCGCAGTATCACCGTTCCGCCGCGCAGGCGACGGGGACGGGCCGGAAAGGCGGGATTCATGACGCTACGCCGCAGCTTTCGCGCGCTTCTGGCCGCCCTGGCACTTGTTTGGGCCGGGCCGGCCGCGCATGCGCTGGAAAGCGCGCCGGCCACCACGCCGCACGCCACCGCCATGCTGGTGTCCGATGCCGATGCGGTGGCGCCGGGGGGCGCGGTGCATCTGGGCCTGCGGCTGCGCATGGCGCCGGGCTGGCACATCTACTGGAAGAACCCCGGCGACGCCGGCGTGCCGCCGCAACTGGACTGGACCCTGCCGGCGGGCGTGACCGCCGGCCCGATCGCCTGGCCGGCGCCCACGCGCAACGCCGAGCCGCCGCTGATGACCTACGGCTATGCCGGCGAGGTGCTGCTGCCGGTCACGGTCTCCGGCGCCGGCGCCGGGCCGCTGTCGGTCGGCCTGCATGCGAGCTGGCTGATCTGCGAGAAGCTGTGCGTGCCGGAGGAGGCGGACCTCAGGCTCACCCTGCCGGCCGGACCGCCCGCGCCTTCCGCCCAGGCGCCCTTGTTCGCCGCCGCCGCCGCCGCGGTGCCGCGCCCCTCGCCCTGGCCGGCGACCATCGCGCCGGACGGCACGCTGCATGTCGCGGCGCCGGATGCCGCCGCCGCGGTGCGCGCGGCCTGGTTCATCCCCGACAGCTACGGCACCGTGCAGGGCGTGGCGGAGCAGCCATTGTCGGCGGGGCCCGACGGGTTCGCCCTGGCGCTGCGCACCGGCACCGCGTTCAAGCCCGACGTGCCGCTGTCCGGCGTGCTGGTGGTGCGCGACCGGCAGGGGCAGGAGACGGCGCTGGAACTGCGCGCCGCCCCGGGCGGGGCGCCCGCCGCCAGCCGCGCGGACCTGCCGCTGTGGCGCGTGCTGGGACTGGCGGCGCTGGGCGGGCTGATCCTGAACCTGATGCCCTGCGTGTTCCCGGTGCTGGCGATGAAGGCGGCCGGGCTGGCGCGGCTCTCGGGCGCCGAGCGCGGCCATGCGCGGATGCATGCGCTGAGCTATACCGCCGGCGTGGTGCTGACCTTCGGGGCGGTCGGGCTGGCGCTGCTGGCCGCCCGCGCGGCGGGGGCGGCGGCGGGCTGGGGGTTCCAGTTCCAGTCGCCGCTGTTCGTCGCCGGCATGGCCTGGCTGCTGTTCGCGGTGGGGTTGAATCTGTCCGGTGTGTTCACCCTCGGCGAGGGGCTGGCCGGCGCCGGCGAGGGGCTGGCCGGGCGCGGCGGGCATGCCGGCAGCTTCTTCACCGGCATGCTGGCGGTGCTGGTGGCCACCCCGTGCACCGCGCCGTTCATGGGGGCCGCGATCGCCGCCGCCCTGGCCGCGACGCCCGCGGTGACGCTGGCGGTGTTCGTGGCGATGGGGCTGGGGCTGGCGGCGCCGTTCCTGGTGCTGGCCGGCGTGCCGGCACTGGCCCGGGCGCTGCCGCGGCCGGGGGCGTGGATGGACGTGCTGAAGCAGGCGCTGGCCTTCCCGATGTATGCCGCCTGCGTCTGGCTGGTATGGGTGATCAGCCAGCAATCCGGCCCGGCCGGGGTGCTGGCCATCGGCGCCGGGCTGCTGCTGGTCGGCTTCGCCGCCTGGGCGTTCGGCCTGTCCCAGCGCGGCAGCGGCAGCCGGGTCGCGGGGGCGGCGGCGCTCGGTGCCCTGCTGCTGGCGCTGGCCATCCTGTCCGGCCTCGCCACCGCCGCCCCCAGCGCGCCGCAGCAGGTGGCGGAAGCCGGGGTGGAGCCGTTTTCCGCCGCCCGGCTGGCGGCGCTGCGGCAGGCGGGCACGCCGGTGTTCGTCAACATGACCGCCGCCTGGTGCGTCACCTGCCTGGTGAACGAGCGGGTGGCGCTGTCGCCCGAGCCGGTGCGCCAGGCCTTCGCCGCGCATGGCGTGGCCTATCTGAAGGGCGACTGGACCCGCCAGGATCCGGCGATCACCGCGTTCCTGCGCGCCAATGGCCGCGACGGGGTGCCGCTGTACCTGCTCTACCCCCCCGGCGGCGGCGCGCCGCAGGTGCTGCCGCAGATCCTCACGCCCGGCGGGGTGCTGGCCGCGCTGGCGGCGATGGGGGGCAAGACGTAAACACACGGCCGATGTATCGCGTCACTTACGGTATGTTAACCAACTCATCGCGAGACTGCGCCCATAAAGCCGTATGGCAGGGTGCAAAATGCAGTCCAGACGAACCGAATCGCGCCATTTTCGGGGCAAAATCGCGCCTTCGCGCGCCCTTTTCCAGCGGCCCAGGCAGCCCCCGGCGGCGGCCCGGACGGTGCTGGTGTTCATCGACCCCCGCGTCACCCGGCTGTCGCATCTGACCCGCCCGGGTGGCCGGCATCCCGGCATCATCGCGCTCGATCCGGCGGCCGACGGGTTGCGCCAGATCGCCGCCGTGCTGGCGGCGACGCCCGGCGTGCAGGCGATCGTGGTGGTGGCCCATGGCGCCGCCGGGGGGGCGCTGCTGGGCAGCGCAACACTCGCGGAAGACACGCTGGCCGGCCACGCCACCACGCTGCGCGCCATCGGCCGGGCGCTGGGGCAGGCGGGCGCCATCCTGCTCTACGGCTGCGCCGCCGCGAGCCAGGGCTTCGTGGGCGCGATGGCCGCGCATACCCGCACCCAGGTCGCGGCGCCGGGCGATGACATGTGGGGGATGCTGGGCGGCGGCCGGCGCGAGGCGGGATTGCCCCTGGCCGACGCCTGAAGCGACCGGCGCCTGAGGATGGAGCGGGTGAAGGGAATCGAACCCTCGTATGCAGCTTGGGAAGCTGCCGTTCTACCATTGAACTACACCCGCGGCCGTGCCGCGCCGCTGTTATAGGAAACCCCGCGCGGCGGTGCAACGCATCCCCGCCCGGATTGACGCGGCCATCGCCCGCTCGTAGCTTGCCGGTGCCGGCCCGCACGCCGGCCCTCGTGATTTGTCCGGCCGGATTGCGGCGAGGTGAAACAAGCGCGCTAAAGAGGCCAGCGGGGAAGCATGCGGAAACAGGTCCGCCGGCGAACCGCGGCATCCATGGCCGGCCCAACGCGAAGGGCCCCACTGATGGCAACCGACTCCCCCGCCTACCGCCCCGCCACGCTGCTCGTTCAGGGCGGCGTCGAGCGCAGCCCGTTCGGCGAGACCGCCGAGGCGCTGTACCTCACCTCCGGCTTCGTCTACGACAGCGCCGAGCAGGCCGAGGCGACCTTCAAGGGCGAGATCGCCCATTACCAGTATTCCCGCTTCGGCAACCCCACCATCTCCATGCTGGAAGCCCGGCTGGCGCTGATCGAGGGGGCGGAAGCCTGCCGCTGCACCGCCACCGGCATGGCGGCCGTGCATGCGGCCATGCTCTCCCACCTGAAGGCCGGCGACCGGGTGGTGGCCTCGCGGGCGCTGTTCGGCTCGTGCCACTGGATCGTCTCCACCCTGCTGCCGCGCTACGGCATCGCCACCAGCTTCGTGGACGGCGGCGACCTGGCGCAGTGGCGGGCCGCGCTGGCCACGCCGGCCGCCCTGGTGCTGCTGGAATCGCCGTCCAACCCGATGCTGGAGATCGTCGACCTCGCGGCGGTGGCGGCGCTGGCGCATGCGGCCGGGGCAATCGTGGTGGTGGACAACGTGTTCGCCACCCCGCTGCTGCAGAAGCCGTTCGAGTTGGGCGCGGACGTGGTGGTGTATTCCTGCACCAAGCATATCGACGGGCAGGGCCGGGTGCTCGGCGGCGCCGTGCTGGGCCGGCGGAAATGGGTGGACGAGGTGTTGCAGCCGTTCATCCGCAACACCGGCCCCTCGATCTCCGCCTTCAACGCCTGGCTGCTGCTGAAGGGGCTGGAGACGCTGGCCCTGCGGGTGGAGGCCGGCTGCCGCAGTGCCGCCGCGGTGGCCGATTTCCTGGCCGCCCAGCCCGGCATCGCGCGGGTCTGGTATCCCAGCCGCGCCGACCACCCGCAGCGCGACCTCGCGATGGCGCAGATGACCGCCGGCGGCACCATGGTCACCTTCGAGGTGGCCGGCGGCAAGGACGCGGCCTTCCGCCTGATGAACGCGCTGCGGCTGGTGAAGGTGTCCAACAACCTGGGCGATTCCAAGTCGCTGGCCACCCACCCGGCGACCACCACACATATGCGCATCGGCGCCGAGGAGCGCGCCCGCCTGGGCATCACCGACGGCGTCATCCGCCTTTCGGTGGGGCTGGAGGATGTGCGCGACATCCAGGACGACCTGGCGCGCGGCCTGGCGGCGGTTTCCGGCTGATCGTCGTGCTGGACTTCGCTCCGGCGCTCGCGTTGTATCGGGCGCCGGAGAGCGAAGCATGACCGACAACTATTCCCAGACCACGCGCGGCATCCGTGTCACCGTGCGATCCTACTACCTGGAAGACCAGTCCAAGCCCGCCGAGGGCAAGTATGTCTGGGCCTATCGCGTGCGCATCGAGAACCAGGGCGGCGAGACCGTGCAGTTGCTGCGCCGCACCTGGCGCATCACCGACGGGCGCGGCCGCACCCAGTCGGTGAACGGCGAGGGCGTGGTCGGCCAGCAACCGACGCTCGACCCCGGCGAGAGCTTCGAATACACCTCGGGCACGCCGCTGGACACGCCGTCCGGCTTCATGCTCGGCGCCTACCACATGGTGGCCACCGCCTCCGGCGAGGCATTCGACGTGGCGATCCCGGCGTTCAGCCTGGACAGCCCGCACCAGAACACCCGCCTGCACTGATCCGCCCCACGCGGCCCCACGCCGAACGTTGCCTTGCGGGTCCTACGCATGGCCCCATATGGCCCAGCAGTCGAGAACGCGCCGCATGCCAGGGGCGCCGCTCAGAGGAACAGCCAGGTGAACATCGTCACGCCCCCCGACCGCATGACCCAGGTTAACCCAGAAGGGGCCAACCCGGATGGGGCCACGCCGGATGAAGCTGGCCGCCCGACCCGCGCGGAAGCCGAGGCCGCGGTGCGCCTGCTGCTGCGCTGGGCCGGCGACGACCCGGACCGCGAGGGCCTGGCGGGTACGCCCGACCGGGTGGTGCGCAGCTACGAGGAGTTCTTCGCCGGCTATGCCGTGGACCCGGTGGCGCTGCTGGAGCGCACCTTCGAGGAGACCGACGGTTACGACGAGATCGTGCTGCTGCGCGACATCCGGCTTGAGAGCTACTGCGAGCACCATGTGGTGCCGATCATCGGCCGCGCCCATGTCGCCTACCTGCCGCATCGCCGGGTGGTCGGCATCAGCAAGCTGGCGCGGGTGGTGGAAGCCTATGCCAAGCGGCTGCAGATCCAGGAGAAGATGACGGCGCAGATCGCCAACACCATCAACGACGTGCTGCAACCGCGCGGCGTGGCGGTGATCATCGAGGCGCAGCACCAGTGCATGACCACGCGGGGCATCCACAAGCCGGGCGTGGCGATGGTGACGAGCCGGATGCTGGGCGCCTTCCGCGACAACCCGGACACGCGCCGCGAGTTGCTGGCGATGCTCGGCGGGTCGGGCGGCAGCGCCGGGGTGTGATGCCGGGCCAAGCCCGCACATCTCAATATATTGGAATAATTGCCTTTTAAAATCCCGAGGTCCAGGGGCTCGGCCCCTGGCGGGGCGCGGGGCAGCGCCCCGCCTTGCCAGACCCCGCCTTGCCAGACCCCACCTTGCCAGACCCCACCTTGCCAGACCCCGCCTCAGCTACTGCAACAGCCCACCCGGCCGCGCATCGATCGCCACGGCCGTGCGGGGCGGCCCGTCCGGCGCGCGGGCTTCCTCGATGACCGGCCGCTGCGCGCCCGCCGGGCAGGACGCCAGCGACAGGAACGGCTTGGGGTCGATCGGCCGGTCGGCCTCGCGCACCTCGAAATGCAGATGGGCGCCGTGGGCGTGACCGCTGGTGCCGACGCGGCCGAGCAGGCCGCCGACTGGAACCGCAGCCCCCGGCCGAATGCCCGGCGCGAAGGCCGACAAATGGCCGTAGCGCGTCACCAGCCCGTCCGGATGGCGCACATCGACCATGTTGCCGTAGCCGAAATAGCGCCCGGCGAACACCACGGTGCCGGCCATCGCCGCGCGCACCGGCGAGCCGTAGGGCGCCGTCAGGTCCAGGCCGCTATGCCAGCGCGACAGGCCACGCGACACCTGTTTCAGCTGCACCGCCGGCATCAGCATCTCGTCGCACAGGCCCTGGGCCGCGGCGGGCCTGGGGGTGGACAAACCCATCAGGGCGAGAAGTGTAACAGCCGCGAGGGGCTTCAGATACATCCGCATCCGCCCCCATAGCAGGCATGGCTGGCCTGCGCTACCCGCAGAATTGCAGCCTGAGATACGGCGCCGGATCGATCGGCCGTCCGTCCAGCCGCAGTTCGAAGTGCAGATGGGTGCCGTAGGTGACGCCGGTGCGGCCCACCCGGCCGATCCGCTCGCCGGCCGCGACCGTGCCGCGGCCGCCGGCCAGCGCCGGGGCGACGGTGCCCAGATGGGCGTAGCGGGTCACCGCACCGTCCGGCAGCCGGATGTCGATTTCCAGCCCGAGCGCGCCGCTGCGGCGGATCGCGGCCACCCGGCCGGCGGCGGCGGCCAGCACCCAGGCGCCGGCCGGGGCGCGCAGGTCCACGCCGGTATGCACCCGGTCGGCATGCGGGCCCACCAGCCCGCGCGCGCCGAACGGCGAGGTGATGCAGGTGCCGGGAAGCGGCGAGCGCAGGGCGGGGGCTGGGGTGGGAACGGGTGCGGCGGCGGCCAGGCTAAGCAGCGAAACGGCGCACAGCCTCCGGATCGAACGAGAAGCCCCAGCCGGGACGGTCGGGCACGATGGCATTGCCATCAGCGTCCAGCTCGATCCGCTCGCGGTAGATCGGCGCGAACCACGGCATATGCTCCAGGAAGATGGCGTTCGGCAGGGCGGCCAGCAGCGGCAGGCTCATCTCGCTGAACAGATGGGAGGATATGGGGGTGTCGTGCGCCTCCGCCAAATGCGCGGCCTTGAGGAACTCGGTGGCGCCGCCCATGCGTTGCAGGTCGGGCATCAGGATGTCGGCCGAACGGGCGCGCAGCATGGCCAGGATGCCGCGGCTGGTGTGCTCGGTCTCGCCGCTGGCAATCGGCGTATCGAGCGCGGCCGCGATCGCCGCTTCGCCCTCGTGGTTCCAGTAGGGGATCGGCTCCTCGAACCAGGTGAGGTTGAACTCCTCCAGCGCGCGGCCCATGCGGATGGCCTGCGGCACGGTCATCTGCTGGTTGGCGTCCACCATCAGCTTCACGTCCGGCCCCACCGCCTCGCGCAGCGCCCGCACGCGGGCCACGTCGCCGGCATGGTCGCGGTTGCCGACGCGGGTCTTCATGGCGCGGAAGCCCTGGGCGCGGAAGGCGGCGGCCTCGGCCTGCAACTCGTCGATCGAGGACGACAGCCACAGCCCGCCGCTGGCATAGACGGGAACGGCGGTGGTGACAGCGCCCAGCAGGCGCGAGACGTTCAGCCCGGCCGCCTTGCCGCGCAGATCCCACAGCGCGTTGTCCACCCCCGCGAGCCCGACCATCGACACGCCGGCATGGCCGAGGAAGTTCAGTTCGCTCCAGGCGCGCTTGTAGAAGCCGCCGGCCAGCGTCGGGTCCAGGCCCAGCACCAGCGGCTCCAGGCTGCGCACCATCTCGTGGATGACCGACAGGCGGCGGTTGTTGATGGAGAACACCAGCCCCTCGCCGGCCAGCCCCGCATCGGTTTCGAGGGTGACCAGCACGCAATCGGCCGAGCGGATCTCGAAGATAGCCGACAGGATCGGGCGGGCCAGCGGCAGATGCACCACCTGGGTGCGCAGCGCGGTGATCTTCATGGGGCGATCCTTCAGGCGCGGGTGACGGTGGGGGGGCTGACGGCGTAGCGCGCCAGGATGTCCATGTCCGGGTCGCGCCCCAGGCCGGGGCCGTCGGGCACCGCCACGCGCCCGTCGCGGGCCAGCACGAGGTCGTGGTAGGGGCTGGCCTCAAGGTCGACGAACAACCGCTCGAACGGCTCGTGGGGGGCCAGGCGGGCGTGCAGGTGCAGGCTGGCCAGGAAGCCGGGGCCGAAATAGGCGCAGTGCGGGATCAGCCGCACGCCCATCGCCTCGGCCAGGCCGGCGATTTTCAGCATCTCGGTGATGCCGCCGATCTTGGCGACGCTCGGCTGGGCGATGTCCAGCGCGCCGCGCTCGAAGGCCACCTTGAAGTCGTGCAGCCCGGCCGCGTTCTCGCCGGCGGCGATCGGCACGCCGCCCTCGCGCCGCACGCGGGCGAGGCCGGCGAAATCCTCCGGCGGCCAGACCGGCTCCTCCAGCCAGGTGAGGTCGCAGCCGCGCATGGCCCGCGCCATGGCGATCGCCTGGTCCGGGTTCCAGGGGCAGTTGGTGTCCACCATGATGCGCGGGCCCGGCCCGGCCGCGTCGCGCGCCGCGCGCACCGCCTCGGGGGTGATTTCGTGCAGCTTGATGTCGCCATAGCCGGCGGCGAGCGCGCGGCTGACGGCGCGGCCCACCTCGGCCGGGGCGCCGTAGCGCAGCAGGCTGGCATAGGCGGCATGGGTGGTGGGGGGTGCCGCCCCCAGCAGGCGCCACAGCGGCAGCCCGGCCGCCTTGCCGGCGATGTCCCACAGCGCCACGTCCAGCGCCGAGCGGGCGTAGAGGTGCGGCCCGTTGCGGCCGAACAGGTGCAGCATCTGGCCGATGCGGTGGTGCAGGCCGGCGATGTCGCGCGCGTCCTGGCCCAGCAGCATGGGCGCCAGCTGGGTATCGATCGCGGCGCGGGTGGCCGGGCAGGTGGCGTGGCCGAAGCCCTCGCCCCAGCCTTCCAGCCCTTCGTCGGTGACCACGCGCAGCAGCAGCGTGTGCATCATGGTCCAGGACACGCCGATGAAGGCGACCGGGTCGATGCCCATGCTGAAGGGCACGGCGATATGATGCGTTTCGACGGCGATGATTTTCATGTCGTTTCCCCCGGAAGAGCGATATGTGACTCAGTAAAGCGAATAAAGTTTTTTTGTTTCTTTGTTTTCAAACAAAGAAATGCTGTTCTTTTTTGAAAATCCAAACCACCATCCGTTCAAGTATTGCTCGGCGGCTGGTAAGTGCCGATCGAATTGCCGCCGTCCACGCTGACCACGGCGCCGGTGACATAGGAGGTGGCCCTGGAGCACATGAACAGCACCATCTGCGGCGTGTCCTCCGGCCCCGAGTTGCGGCCCAGCGGGATGCGCGCGGTCATCCGCTCCACGTAGTCCGGCGGCAGCTGGCTGAAATCGCTGCCCGGGGCGAAACCCGGCTCCACCACGTTCACCCGGATGCGGTTGGGGGCGAGTTCCAACGCCTGGCCCTTGGACAGCCGCTCCAGCGCGGTCTTGGACATGCAGTAGGTGACCGAGCCGAACGGCATCTGCCGCGCCGCGCCCGAGCCGATATTGACCATCGCGCCCTGCACCCCGCGCTCGACCATCAGCCGCGCCATCGCCTGCACCACCAGGAAGGGCGCGCGGACGTTGACGCTCATGATGCGGTCGAACTCGGCCTCCGCCAGGTCGATCAGCGGGCCGGTGCGGGGGTAGACGCCGGCGTTGTTCACCACGATGTCCGGCGCACCCCACTCGGCGGCGACCAGCAGCGCCAGTTCGCGGATGGAGCCGGACTCGGTGAGGTCGGTGCCGTGCAGCAGCGTGGTGGCGGGGTCCAGGCCCAGCCGGGCCACCACCTCGTCCAGCTTCTCGCGGCGCATGTCCGACAGGCACAGCACCGCGCCCTCCCGCGCGAAGGCGGCGGCGATCCAGGCGCCGTAGATGCCGGCGGCGCCGGTGACGAGCACCTTTTTTCCTTTGAATTCGCCGTCGTAGTTCATCCCCGCCACCCCCGCCGCTCGGCCCGGACGAAGGCCAGGGCTTGTGAATCCCATCTCACTGCCGACGGGCGGGGCGGTCAATGCCGCTTGTCGGGCGCGCAATGGCACCATAGTGTGCCGCCCGATGTTGAAATTCCTCGCCCGTCGCGCCCTGCTCGCGCTGCTCGTCATGCTGACCGTGCTGACGATCAGCTTCGGCCTCACGCGCCTGTCCGGCGACCTGGCGATCTCCATCGCCGGGCCGCAGGCGACGCAGCAGGACGTGGAGATGATCCGCAAGGCATACGGGCTGGACCGGCCGCTGCCGGTGCAGTTCGCCAGCTGGGTGGTCTCGGCGGCCTCCGGCGACCTCGGCCGGTCGTACCTGTATCACGAGCAGGCGGCGACGCTGATCAAGGCGCGGCTGCCGATCACCCTCACGCTCGGGCTGTGCGGGCTGGCGATCGCGCTGGTGGTGGCCATTCCGCTGGGCATCCTGGCGGCGATGCGCGAGGGCTCGTTGCTGGACCGCGCCATCATGCTGATCGCGGTGGTCGGGCAGGCGATGCCGAGCTTCTGGCTGGGGCTGGTGCTGATCATCACCTTCGGGCTGCAACTGGGCTGGCTGCCGGTCTCCGGCAACGACGACTGGCGCGGCTACGTGCTGCCCTCCATCGTGCTGGCGTTCTCTGCGATCCCCAGCCTGATGCGGCTCACCCGCAGCGGCATGGTGGATGCGCTGGCGTCCGACTACATCCGCACCGCGCGCGCCAAGGGGCTGAGCCGGGCGGCGATCGTGCTGAAGCACGCGCTGCGCAACGCGGCGATGCCGGTGGTGGCGATCTCGGCGGTGCAGCTCGGCTTCATGCTGTCCGGCTCGATCGTGATCGAGTCGGTGTTCGCGCTGCCGGGGGTGGGGTATCTGGGCTGGGAGTCGATCAGCAAGAACGACTTCCCGGTGGTGCAGGCCGTGGTGCTGTTCCTCGCGGTCATCTTCATCCTGCTGACCCTGCTGGCGGACCTGCTGAACGCGGCGCTCGACCCGCGGCTGCGCGCGTCATGAGGCGGTTCGCTTCGTTGCGCATGGCCTCGGCCGGGCTGGGGGCGCTGATCGTGCTGGTGGTGCTGATCGCCGCCATCTTCGCGCCGCTGCTGGTGCCGCACGACCCGTTCGCCCAGGACCTCAACGCGCGCATGGTGCCCCCCGTCTGGATGACCGGCGGCGGGCCTGACCACCTGCTCGGCACCGACCAGCTCGGGCGGGACTATCTCTCGCGGCTGATCTACGGCGCGCGCATCTCCATGCTGATCGGGGTCGCCACCGTCATCACCTCCGGGCTGATCGGCATCACGCTGGGCGTGCTGGGCGGATTTTTCGGCGGCCGGGTGGACGATGTGGTGATGTTCCTGATCACCGCGCGGCTGTCGATCCCGCTGATCCTGGTGGCGCTGGCCGTGGTGGGGCTGGTCGGCAGTTCGCTGACCGTGGTGGTGATGACGCTCGGCCTGCTGCTGTGGGACCGCTTCGCGGTGGTGGCGCGCACCACCACCATGCAGGTGCGCACGCTGGACTATATCGCCGCCGCCTGGGCCGCCGGCTGCTCGCGCAGCTACATCCTGCTGCGCGAGGTGATTCCCAACATCGTGCACCACCTGGTGGTGGTGGCGACGCTGGAGATGGCGCTGGCGATCCTGCTGGAGGCCGCCCTGTCGTTCCTCGGCCTCGGCGTGCCGCCGCCGCTGCCGTCCTGGGGGCTGATGATCAGCGAGGCCAAGGACTACATGTATTTCTCCCCCTGGGTCATCATGGTGCCCGGCGTGGCGCTGTTCGTGCTCGTGCTCGGGATCAACCTGCTGGGCGACGGCCTGCGCGACATGCTGGGGGCGACGCGGGACGCATGAGCGGCCAGGCACCCCATCCCGCCCCCATCCTGGCGGTCGAGGGCCTGCGCGTGCGCTTCGGCGGCGGCACGCAGGCGGTACGTGGCATCTCGCTCGCGGTCAATCGCGGCGAGACGCATTGCCTGGTGGGCGAATCCGGCTGCGGCAAGTCGGTGTCGGCGCTCGCGGTGATGAACCTGCTGGCCCGTGGCGCCACCCGCTCGGCCGACCGCCTGGCGTTCGACGGCACCGACCTGCTGCCGCTGTCCGAGCGCCAGATGGCCCGGCTGCGCGGCGACAAGATGGCGATGATCTTCCAGGAACCGATGACCAGCCTGAACCCCGCCTACACCGTCGGCTCGCAGATGGCCGAGGTGCGGCAGCGCCACCGTGGCGGCACCCGCGCGGCGGCGCTGGACCGGGCGGCCGAATTGCTGGCCAAGGTCGGCATCACCGCCCCTGGTCTGCGGCTGGCGCAATACCCGCACCAGCTGTCCGGCGGCCTGCGCCAGCGGGTGATGATCGCCATGGCGCTGATGTGCGACCCGCAATTGCTGATCGCCGACGAGCCGACCACGGCGCTGGACGTGACCGTGCAGGCGCAGATCCTGCGGCTGCTGCTGGACCTGCAGCGCGAACTGGGGCTGGCCATCCTGCTGATCACCCACGATCTCGGCATCGTCGCCCGCATGGCCCACCGGGTCAGCGTGATGTATGCCGGCCGGGTGGTGGAGCACGCCACCGCCGCCGAGCTGTTCGCCGCCCCCACCCATCCCTACACGCACGGCCTGCTGGACTGCGTGCCGGTGCCCGGCCGCACCCGGCGCGACGTGCCGCTGGGCAGCATCCCCGGCACCGTGCCGCGCATCACCGCGGGCTTCACCGGCTGCGCCTTCCGCGAGCGCTGCGCCCACGCCATGCCGGTCTGCGCCGGCGAGGTGCCGCTGCGCGAGCGCGTGCCCGGCCATGCCTATGAATGCTTCCTGCCGGCCGACTGGCCGCAGCGGAGCGCGGCATGAGCGGCGCCCCCCCCCCCGCGATCGAAATCCGCGACGTCGCCAAGATCTTCCGGCAGGGCACCGGCGCCTTCTCGGCCGCCCGCTTCGTGCGCGCGGTGGACGGCGTGTCCTTCGCGGTGCCGGCCGGCGGCTGCTTCGGCGTGGTCGGCGAGTCCGGCTGCGGCAAGTCCACCCTGGCGCGGCTGATCCTCGGCCTGCACCCGCCCAGTTCCGGCGACATCCTGGTGGATGGCCGGCGCCTCGCCGACATGGACCGGCGCGAACGCGCCCGGCTGATCCAGCCGGTGTTCCAGGACCCGTTCTCCTCGCTGAACCCCCGCCGCGCCATCCGCGACATCGTCGGCCTGCCGTTGGCCGCCCAGGGCATCGGCCGCGCCGAGCGCGAGCGCCGCGTGGTGGAGATGCTGGAGCGGGTCGGCCTCACCGCCGAGATGGCCGGCCGCCTGCCGGCCCAGCTCTCCGGCGGCCAGCGCCAGCGCGTGGCGATCGCCCGCGCGCTGATCCTGCGGCCGCGCATCGTGGTGTGCGACGAGCCGACCAGCGCGCTCGACGTGTCGGTGCAGGCACAGATCCTCAACCTGCTGGCCGAATTGCGGCGCGAACTGGGGCTGACCCTGCTGTTCATCAGCCATAACCTGGCCGTGGTGGAGCATATCTGCGACGAGGTCGCGGTGATGTATCTTGGCCGGGTGGTGGAGCGCGCGGCGACCGAGAAATTGTTCCACGCGGCGGCGCACCCCTATACGCGCGCGCTGCTGGCCTCGGTGCTGACGCCCGAGCCGGGGCTGGGCATCCCGGATGTCGGCCTGGGCGACACCTACCCGGACCCGGCCAACGTGCCGCCGGGCTGCCGCTTCCACCCGCGCTGCCCGATCGCGGTGGAACGCTGCCGCAGCGAGACGCCGCTGCCGCGGATGGTGGACGGACGGCAGGTGGAGTGCCTGCTGGCCTGACGCCGCGACCATGCGGAAAGCAAGGCGGGGCCAAGCCCGGCCGGCTGGTTTCGCTCAGCCCCCTGGCTTCGCTCAGCCCTCCGGCTGGATGGTCACCGACAGCGTCCCGATCCCCTCGATCGCCGCATCCAGCCGGTCGCCCACCGACAGGAATGTCCCCTTCGGCGCGCCCACGCCGGCCGGCGTGCCGGTCAGCACCACGTCGCCAGGATCGAGCGTCATGATGCGCGACAGCGTGGCGATCTGCTCGGCGATCGAGAAGATCATGCCGGAACTGCGGGCATCCTGCTTCACCACCCCGTTCACGGAAAGGCGCAGCCCAAGGTCCTGGGGATCGGCCAGCCCGCCCGCCGGCACCAGGCGCGGACCCATCGGGCAGCAGGTGTCGTGCGCCTTCCCCGCCACCCAATCCAGCTTGTAGAACGTCTCCGGCGCGCGGTTGAAATCGCGCGCCGAGATGTCGATCGCCACCGTGTAGGCGGCGACATGGGCCAGCGCATCCGCCACCGCCACGTTGCGCGCGGTGGTGCCGATCACCGCGGCAAGCTCGATCTCCCAATCCATGGCGCTGGTGCCGATCGGCTTGCGCACCGTCGGGCCGGGACCGACCACGGCGTTGCGCGGCGGCTTGAAAAAGAAGAACAGGCGCTGCGCCTCCTTGCGGAGGTCCTGCACGCCCATCTCGGCGCAATGGTCGTAGTAGTTGGCGCCGGCGCACAGCACCTTGCCGGGATAGAGCAGCGGCGCCAGCACCGGCAAGCCGGCTGGCAGGCCCAGCTGGGGCAAGCTCGGGGGCAACGCCGGCGGCAGCGCGCCGCCGGCGGCCGCTTGCAGATGCGCGTGCCAGCGGGGCCAGTCGGCGAACAGCCCGGCCACGCTGTCCGGCGCGCCGAGGGCGACGAGCGGGACCAGCGCGCCGTCCCGCTCCAGGCAGCCGGTCGGTCGCCCCTCATGGGCGACCGTCACAAGGCTCCAGCTCACTTCCAGCTGGACAGGTAGAAGCGCGGCAGTTCGTCCGGATACGGCTTGAAGTTGAGCGTGCGGGAGATGCCGTAGGTGTTCACGTAGGTGTTCATCGGCAGGAAATACGCCTGCTCGGAGATGATGTGGATCGCCTCGCTGTAGAACTTGCGCCGCTCATCCGGGTTGGTGCTGCTGCCGCCCTGCTCGATCAGCGTCTTCACCTTCTCGTCGTGGCTGTAGTCGCTGGCGCTGCCGGTCAGGAAGAACGGCAGGAAGGCCGAGACGTCGTTGATCGAATAGCTGCCCCACGACCCCATGTTCATGGGCGAGGTGCCTTCCAGGTTGCGCTTGACCACGGCGCCCACCTGCAACTGGCTGATGCGCGCGTTGATGCCCACCGCCTTGAGGTAGTTCTGCACCGCGCCGTTCCATTGCGGCAGCACGTAGCTCACCAGCTCGGTGTCGAAGCCGTTCGGGTAGCCGGCTTCGGCCAGCAGCTTCTTGGCCTTGGCGGGGTCGTAGTCGTATTTCACCGCAGCCGCACCGTCGCAGCCGAACTGGGTGGGGAAGCACAGCGCATCGGGCACGCGCGAGCCGCCCTGTACCAACTGCTTGGCGAAGGTCTGCCGGTCGATCGCGTAGGAGATCGCCTGGCGCACCTTCTGCTTGGTCAGCGGGTTGTCCTTGCCGGTGCGCCCGGCGGCGTCGAACTGGATGTAGCCGACGCGCATGCTCTCGGCCCGCATCGCCTGCAGCGTGGGCACGCGGTTGATGTTGTCGAACACGTCGGGGGTGAAGTTCCAGATCCAGTCGGCCCGCCCGCCCAGCAACTCGTTCAGCTCGGTGGTGGCGTCGGCGACCTCGTGGATGGAGATGTTCTTGATCGCCGGGCGGCCCTTCGGGCTGTCGGCGTAGTAGCCGTCGAACCGCTCCAGGTTGATCTGGCTGACGCCGTCCACCTTGGTGATCATGTACGGCCCGGCGCCCACCGGCTTCTTGTCATAGGCGTCGTGGCCCACCTTCTCGCGATAGGCCTGCGGCATGATCGGCAGCACCATCGCCAGGTATTCCAGTGCGGCGGGGAACACGCGCTTCAGCTTCACTCGGACGGTGTATTCGTCCACCTTCTCGGCGCCGGCCATCCAGATGAAGTTGCTGGGGACCGAGACCTGCTTGTCCGTCAGGATGCTGTTGAAGGTATAGACCACGTCGTCGGCGGTGAACGGGCTGCCGTCGTGGAATTTGACGCCCTTGCGCAGCTGGAATTCCAGCGTGGTGTCGTCGATGTATTTCCACGACGTGGCCAGCAGCGGCTTGATCGCGAAGGTCTCGGGGTCGCGATACACCAGCCCGTCGAAGGTCTGGTGCGCCAGCACCAGGCCGGTGCGCAGCTGGTTGTAGTACGGATTGACGTTGGGAATGGCGTCGCGCCAAGTGATCCGCAGCGTGTCGGCGGCCTTCTGGGCGTGCGCCGGGGTCGCCGTCAGCGCCGCCGCGAGCAGCAGCCCGCCGAGCCCGAGGCCCTTCAGCAATTGTGTTCCGCGCATCCCACGTCCCCCCTGAATTGGTCAGGACCGAACGGTAGACACCGAACGATCCGGGGGCAAGACGCAGAAATCGAACGAAACGTTGCGGGAAATTAGCAATATCGGACACATCCGGCCCGGCGCGCGGGGCGCACCGGGGCCGGGCGTGCCCTCAGACCTGGAATCAGCCCTGCTTGACCGGCGGCTTCGCGGTGAGGCGGCGGTGGCGGACGAGTTTGTGCGGCTTGGCGTGCGTCGCCGCCTTGGCCACTCGGTGCGGCTTGGCGACCCGCTTGCGCGGGGTGGCGGCCTCGGCTGCCATTGCCGGCAGCACCAGGCCGAGCGATGTCAAAAGCGTTCTGCGCGAGAAGGTCACGGCATGGCTCCCGGCCATCGGGGTTGCGGCAGGCGGCGACCGGCTCCCGCGTGCGCCGGCCCGGACTCGGGGGAGGCCAGACTAAGGTGACAGGCGAACAACGGCGAGCAGGCCACTGAAAAAGCGTATGAGCGGATCGATTCCGTTTTGCAAGCCTTTTCATATCGGCCCGCCATTCGGGGCTGATCCCGGCCGTCCGAGCGGTTCACCCGCCAAGCCAGGCGTGCCAGGGGAGGCACGACGGGGCAGGCGCGACGGGGCTTCACGCCGGGACTCACAGCAGCCCCAGCGCCCGCAATTCCTGGCGCAACGCGGCAGGCAGCTCATCCACCCCGCCGGCCGGCGCCCCCGCGCCCAGGTCGGCCGGCGCGTCGGCCGCGGTCAGGTAGCGCCACCCCTGGAATGGCTTGGTCCGCCGCCCGGCAACCGGCACCAGCACCGGGTCCAGCAGGATGGCGGCGCAACGCGAGCCATCCTCGTACTGGTCCTCGACGATATCGGTGATCCGCTGGCGGACCACCATGGCGCCGGCAATCACCCAATACATCGAGCCGCCATCGGTGACCTCGGCGGCGCGGCGCGGAAAATTGCGGGTGCGGTGGCGCAACCCAGCGCCGGCTTGCAGCCGCGCCGCCTGCAAGGCCCCGAGATGGGCGACATCGGTCACCCCGACAGCCAGCTTCATGATGTGCAGCATCGCGGCCACATGGCCGATGCGCGGCCGGTCGGCAAGAGGGATGTCAGCCGGGCAGGCTCGCCCGCCGCGCCAGCACGCGGCGGAAGACTTCGAGCTGGCCGGCGCTGGTCTCGTCCCAGCTGAACGGCTCGGCATAGGCGCGGGTGGCCGCGCGCGCCGGCATGTCGGCGAACAGGTCGCGCACGCCGGCGGCGATGCCCTCGGCGGTGTTCTCGCCAATGATCACCCCGCCGGCGCGCGCGCGCACCACCTCGGGGTTGCCGGGGATGTTGCTCGCCACCACCGGCGTGCCGCAGGCCATCGACTCCAGCAGCACGTTGGCCCAGCCCTCGCGGCTGGAGGCCAGCACCATGGCGTCGGCCGCGCCGTAGAAGGCAGGCAGCTCGCCATGCGGCCGCGGCCCCAGCAGGCGCACCCGCCCGGCCACCCCCGCCGCCGCCGCCAGCGCCTCCAGCCGGGCGCGTTCCGGGCCTTCGCCCACGATCAGCAAGTCGTACTCGGGCAGCAGGTGCATGGCGGCGATGGTCAGGTGGTGGCCCTTGCGCGGGATCAGCCCGCCCACCGAAATCAGCGTCGGCCGCGCCAGCCCCAGCCGGGCGCGCGTCGCGTCGCGGTCGGTGGGGCGGAACACGTCGGTCTCCACCCCGTTGCGCAGCACCGTCACCTTCTCCGGCGGCGCGCCCAGCGCCACCAGCGCATCCTTCAGCCCGCCGCTGACGGAGATAAGGGCATCCGCCCCCGCGATCGCCCGGCGGATCAGCGCCCGCGGCACCGCGTAGTCGGGCAGTTCGGTCACGTCCGAACCGCGCACCGTGACCACCACCGGCTTGCCGAACGCCCGCCCGAGCCAGACCGCGGCAACCCCGTCCGGATAGAGGTAATGCGCGTCGATCGCATCGAATTCGAAGCCCTGCGCCACCAGCCGACCCAGCGCGCGCCGTGCCGCCAGGAACAGCAGCAGCGGCGCCACCGCCATGCCGACCTTCGGCAGCACCACGAAGCGCGGGTGGTGCACCACCAGCCCATGCCGCGTCTCCTCCCGCGGCACACGCGCGAACCGGCTCCAGGCGGCGAACCGCGCGCCCAGCCCGGCCGGGAACCAGGGGACCGGCGCCAGCACGGTGCTGCGCGCGGCCCCAGTGGCCACCAGATGACGCAGCCGATTCTCGACAAAAACGCCGAAATTCGGCCTCGTACTGTCCGGAAACAGGGTGCTGAAGGTCAGCAGCCGCAGCATTTCCGGCGGCATCGGCCCGCCTAGCGCCCCCCGGTCAACTCGTCGAGCAGCTTCTTGGCGGCCGGCTTGTCGTCGAAATCCTGCACCCCGAGCACGATCGGCCGCAGCACCGAGATCGCCTCGTCCTTCTGGCCGGCTTCCTTCAGCGCGACGCCGAGATGGTACTGGATGGCGAGGTTGTCCGGCATCTGCATCGACGCCTGGCGCAGCAGCGGCAAGGCGGTCTTGGCGTCGCCAGTCGCGGTCAGGACCCAGCCGAGCGTGTCGGACACCTGCGGCGAGGGGGCCAGCAGATAGGCCTTCTGCGCCAGCGTCCGCGCTCGCTTGTCGCCGGCTTCCTGGTACAGCCAGGCGAGGTTGTTCAGGGCGATCACGTTGTTGGGCTGCTTGGCCAGGATCAGTTCCAGCCGCTTGATGGCCTGGTCGTTCTGGCGGGCACCGATCTCCTGGGTGGCCAGCATCTGCTGCACCAGCAGGTCGTCCGGGTGGCTCCCCGCCCAGTCCGACAGCACCTTCAGCGATTCCTTCGGGTGCCCGCCAGCCTCCAGCGCGGTCGCCGCGCGTACCGCGAGCGATATGTCGGGGATTTGCGCCAACTCGTCCTGGTAGGTCTTGGCGGCCTCGTCGAAGCGCTTGGCGCTCATGTAGACATCGCCTTTCAGGCCCAGGATGCCCGGCGAGTTGGCGCGGTCCTTGGCCAGTTCGTCGACCAGCTTCAGCGCCGCGTCCACGCCGCCGAATTTCATCTCGGCGCCGATCAGGCCCTGCAACAGGGAGCGGTTACCGGGCAGCAGGACGAGGCCCTGGTGCAGCACTTCCTTCGCCCCGGCGACGTTGTCCGCGCCAACCAGCAGGTCGGCCAGGGCCCGGCGCGCCTGCAGATCGCGCGGGTTGATCGTCAGTACCTGCCGCAGGCTGTCCTCCGCCTCCTTCTTCATGCCCAGCGCGGTCTGCGCGCGGATCTGGGCGGCGAGCAGCAGTGGCGAGGGCGGCTGACCCTTCTGCGCCGCCTGCACCACGTCCAGCGCCTTCTTCGGCTCACGCGCCCGCACGTACAGGTTGGACAGCGCCACCGTCAGGTTGTTGTTGGCCGGCGCCGCGGCGCGCGCGGCCTCCACCACCGCAATCGCGCGGCCGATCCGACCGTCGGCGATCAGGATGGCCATCAGCCCCGACAGCGCCTGTTCGTTGGCCGGGTCCTGTTTGAGGATCTCGCCCAGCATCTGCTCCGCCTCGCCGGGCTTGTTCTCCATCGCCGCGATCTTGGCCAGGTTCAACCGTGCCGGGATCGACCCCGGGCGCTCCTTCAACACCGCCGAGAAAGCCTCACGCGCCGCGGGAAAGTTCAGCTGCGCCATGCGCACCAGCCCGGTCAGGATGCCCAACGTCTCCGGCGGCGTTTTGGTCTTGTCCAGCCGCGTCAACGCGGCATCGGCGCGGTCCGGCTCGCCGGCGGCAAGCGAGGCGATCACCAATGCCTCGCCGGCGGCCTTTTTCTCGGGATTAAGCTGCAGCGAATGCTCCAGGTCGCGCGCCGCCCCACCGGCGTCGCCCATACCCATCCGGGCCGAGGCAAGGCGAGTCAGGATATCGGCGTTGTCCGGCGCCAGCGCGGCGGCTCTCTCGAAGGCCTGCACCGCCTGTGCCTGCTTGCCGCCCTGGGCGTAGGCCCTGCCCAGCAAGTCCAGCATCTCGCCATCGGCCTGCCCCGCCTGGGCGGCACGGGTCAGTACCTCCTCGGCGTGGGCGGAGCGCTGCATCGCCAGGTCGATACGCGCCAGCATCTTTACGCCGTCCAGGTCCAGCGGGTTGCGCGCCACGTATTTGGAGGCGGCATCCGCGGCCTGCTCGGCCTGGCCCAGGTTGAACTTCACGATCGCCTGGAAGTAGTAGCCACGCGGGAAGCGGGACAGCAGCGTCTGGATCTTGGCCAGCGCCTGGTCGGCGGTGGTGAAGTCCTTGGCGCGGGCGGCCAGCACCGCCTGGAGGTAGACCGCGCCGGCGCTGCGCGGCTCCAGCTTCAGCGCGTGGTCCACATCGACCTTCGCCTTGGCGTCCTCGTTGGTCGCCACCAGAATATTGGCCCGCTCCAGCAGGGCGGCGACCAGGTTGGGCGCGATCTGCAGGGCGCTGTCCAGCGTCTCCAGCGCCTTGGCGCGGTTGCCGTTGAGGTTCAGCAGCTGCGCCTTCAGCACCAGCGCGTCCGTCCCCTTGGCATTGATGGCCAGCGCCCGGTCCACCAGCTTCTCGGCGCCCGGGTAGTCGTGCTTGCCGACCAGCAGGCGGGCGGAGGCCAGCAGCGGGTCGGGCGATTGCGGTGCCACCTTCTCGGCCTGGGCAAAGCTGGCCTGGGCGGCATCGGTATCACCAAGCTGCATCTGCGCCAGCCCGCGCATCACCAGCACCGGCGCCGCCTCTTCGGGCGGCATGCGGTCGGTCGGGAAGTCGCGCAGCAGGTCGCGGAACTTGCCCTGCGCCATGTAGGTCTGCGCCAGCAGCGGCACCACCGCGCGCGGCTCGAATCCGTTGTCGCGCGCCTGGCGGAACTCGCGCTCGGCGGCCACCGGGTCGCCGGTGCGCATCTGCACGACGCCGAGGCGGAAATGCGCCTCCGCATTCGAGGGATCGTCGCGCACGACGTTGCGCAGTTCGAGCTGCGCGCCTCTCATGTCGCCCCGGTCCATCATTTGGCGGGCCAGCGCGAAGCGGTCGGAATAATGGAAATACTTCCACCAGACCGCGCCGGCACCGGCGCCGAGGACCAGGGCAATAGCCACAACCGCGATCAGCTTCTTCATCTGTCTCAGTCCGTGTGCTCGAAGTCGGTGTGATGGCGGGGCCGGCACGGTGGCAGCCAGGCGAAACGGGGGGCAGGCGAAACGGGGGAGCAGGCGGGGCGAGGGAGCAGGCGGGGCGGCGTCAGCCTCGCCGGAGCGGGTCGGCGGCCGGCGTCGCGGGCGCATCGGCATCGGCAAGCGCGGCGTTCTGCGCGTTGTCCAGGGCCAATCCGTGCGACTCCATCAATGAATAAAGGGTCGGACGGCTGACGCCAAGCAGCTTCGCGGCCTGCGCCAGCCGGCCATTGCTGCGCGCCAGCGCCTTTTGCAGCACCGCGCGCTCGGCCCGCAACCGGGCGGCGCGCAGGTCGAGATCGGCCTCCTCGATCTCCATCGTCGCCAGTTCCAGGTCGGCGGCGTCGATCATGCGGCTCTCGCTCATCACCACGGCGCGCTTCATGCGGTTCTCCAGCTCGCGCACGTTGCCGGGCCAGGCGTGCTGGGTCATGCTCGCGGTGGCGGCATCAGTGAAGCCGCGGATGTTGCGGTTGAACTCGCGGTTCAGCCGGCCAAGGAAGTAGCGCGCCAGCAGCACCGCGTCGCCCCCGCGCTCGCGCAGCGGCGGGATGCGCACGGTGACGGAATTCAGCCGGTAGAACAGGTCGCTGCGAAAGCGCCCCTCGCCGACCTGCGCCTCCAGCGTCTGGTTGGTGGCTGAGACCACGCGTACATCCACCGGGATGGTCTGCCGGCCGCCGACCCGCTCGATCACCTGTTCCTGCAGGAAGCGCAGCAGCTTGACCTGCAGGGGGTACGGCAGGTCGCCGATCTCGTCGAGGAACAGGGTGCCGCGGTTGGCGGCCTCGATCTTGCCGATGGTCTGCTTGACGGCGCCCGTGAAGGCGCCGCGCTCGTAGCCGAACAGCTCGCTTTCCAGCAGGTTTTCCGGGATTGCGCCGCAGTTGATCGCCACGAAGGGCTGTTTGGCGCGTGGCCCCAGGTCGTGCACCGCGCGGGCCAGCGCCTCCTTGCCGGTGCCGCTCTCGCCCAGCAGCAGCACGGAGACATTGGTGGTCGCCAGCTTCTCGATGGTGCGGCAGACCTTCAGCATGGCGTCGTTGGCGGTGACGATGCGCTTGATCGGCGAGCCGGCCGGTGCCTCCGCCAGCCGCCGGTTCTCCTCCTCCAGGTCGTGCACGCGCAGGGCACGGTCGATGATGGTGCGCAGCAGGTCGATATCCATCGGCTTTTCGCAGAAATCGTACGCGCCGCTGTTGATGGCGCGCAGCGCGTGCTCACGGTCGCCATGGCTGGTGGCCACCACCACCTTCATATCGGGGTTCTGCCGCGCCAGGCCCTCCAGCGTGGCGAAACCCTCGCTCACGCCGTCCGGATCGGGCGGCAGGCCGAGGTCCATGATCGCCGCCGCCGGCTGCTCCTTCTGCGCGACGGCCAGGGCCTGCGGACGGGCATGCACCACCAGCAATTCATATTGCGGCAGCGCCCAGCGGTATTGGCGGCACAGGCCTTCGTCGTCCTCGACGATCAGCAGCTTCGGCTTGGTCATTGCGGTGCCCATCGCCGGCAGACTAGCGCAAGCCGCCCGGCATTGATATCGCCGCGGCCCGGCCCTGGCGCTCCACCGCCTCCGCCGTCTCCGGCCCCGGCGCCTCCACGGTCGGCAGGACGATGCGCATGGTGGTGCCGGCGCCGGGTTGGCTCAGCACCAGCAGGTCGCCGCCCGCCTCGCGCAGCAATTCGCGCGCCTGGAAGGCGCCGATGCCGCTGCCTTCGGGCTTGGAGGTGTCGAACGGGGCGAACAGCTTGTCGCGGATGAACTCCGGGCGCATTCCGGGCCCTTGGTCGGCGATATCGACGAGCATCCGCCGTCCTTCCTGGCGTAGCCGCACCCGCACCGGCGGCGGCGCGTCGGGCCGCGCTTCCATCGTCGCCTCGGCGGCGTTGTTGAGCAGGTGCGTCACCACCGCGTCGAACGAGGCGGCCGGCATCGCCACGCCGCCGGCGCCCTCCTCCGGGGCGTTGTCGTCCAGCACCACATCGACCGGCCGCGGCCGGCGCAGCCCCACGACGATCGCTTCCAGCCGGTCGCGCGGGCGGATGATGGTGCGGGTCAGGTCGCTGCGCGGCGCCTGCAGGCGCTGCAGCAGGGCGCTGATCTTGCGCACCGACGCGCGCACCGTGCTCAGCATGTCGCGCTGGAACTCGGGGTTGCTGAGGTGGATCTCGGCGTTGGACAGCAGCATCGACAACTGGCTGGAGACGTTCTTGATGTCGTGCGCCACGAAGGCGAAGCGCTTGCCGTAGTCGTGCAGCTGGCGCGCCTGCAGCAGCACCTCGGTGGCACGCTGCTCGGCGACGTAGGCCGCCACCTGCCGCCCGATGATGCGCAACAGGTCGTAGACCTCGCGGTCCAGCGCGAAGGCGGCGCGCGGGCGGGCCACCGCGATGAAGCCGGTCATGCTGCCGCCGTGGTTCAGCGGCACCACCAGCCAGGCCGACGGCAGATCGCCGGCCAGGGCGCCGCGCTCGCCGCCGTGCAGAACGGCGATCCAGCTGCCGCCGCGCAGGCCGGCCACCCACGGGTCGTCGGCCATCACCGGGGTGGTCACCGCCGGCATGTTCCACGACCCGGCCCATTGGAAGCTGCCGGTCGCCATGGCCGGGGCCGTCGGGTGGGCGCCCTCGGTGAGGAACAGCACGCCGCCGGGGCTGTCCACCACGTCGGCCACCGCGCGGATGACGCGGGTATGCAACGCCACGTAGGCGTCCTGGGCGGACAGGGTGTTGATGCAGCGCATCCATTCCTGCCGATAATCGTACCGATTGCTGAAAAAATGGTCGACGAAGAAGCGCCGGATGCGCGAGCGGGCCGAGGCGGAGGTCAGCAGCACCGCGATGGTGACCAGCCCCGCGAACACCAGGCTGACCTCGGCCAACCCCGCCCAATCGGCGCCGAAATAGCGGAACGCCTCGCCGACGCCGGCCAGGCCGAGCAGGAACACGCCGCTGGCGATCAGCGTGGCGGAGTGGAACACCACGGTGCGGGAGACATGGATGTCGATCTGCCAACTGCGGTTGCGCGCGGCGCTGACCGCCAGCAGCGGCACCACGATGGCGGCGGCGATGGCGTTGCCGGTGAACAGCGGGCCGGAGATCTGGCGCAGCAGCACCGCATCGGCCGACATGGCGATATCGTAGATCGCCAGCGAGCCCAGGGCGATGCAAGGCAGGTTGATCCGCCACTTCGCATCGCCCGGGGTGTTGAAATAGAGGTTCTCGATCAGCAGGATGTTGCAGACTGCCAGGCCCAGGCGCAGCGCCGTGCCCACCGACCACAGGTCGTACGCCGCGCCGCTCTGCTGGCCGACCAGCAGCGACACGCCGACGACCAGCATGGCGACCAGGCCCATGACCACGAAGGCCTGGGTCAACTGGCTGCGGCCGGGCACCGAACGACGGTAGAGATGCAGCAGGAAGGCGTACCACCCGACCGAACGCAGCAGATCGAAGCCGCCGCCGAAGCCGCCCATCGGCGCCGGCAGCACCAGTGCCACCGCACCGAGCCACAACGCCGATGCCAGGCAGGCGACCACCAGAAGCAGGCCAGTGCGGCTCAACCGCTCCTGGATCAGGATGAGCGCCGAGAGCGCCAGGTACAGCAGCGCGCTGGCGCCGTAGACGAGCCGGACGAGGTCCAGGGCCGCCAGCATCACACGCCGACCTGCTCACGCATGCGTGTCATTAGGGCCGAACCGGGCCGCATCCTTCAGGCCGCCCGCTTGCGTGCGGCGCGGCGCTTCGGTTCCGCGCCTTCGGTGGCTCCACCCGCGGCGACCATGGGCTAGCGGGCGCCCTCCTGGAACAGGATCACCCGGATCGTCGCCAGCACGATCAGGCCGTCGAGGAACAGGCTGCGGTATTTCACGTAATACAGGTCGTAGGACAGCTTCTGCCGGGCGTCCTCGACCGAGGCGCCGTATGGGTAGTTGACCTGCGCCCAGCCGGTCACCCCGGGCTTCACGTAGGCGCGGTCGTGATAGAAAGGGATCGCCTCACCCAGTTGGCGGACGAATTGCGGCCGCTCGGGCCGGGGGCCGACGAAGCCCATCTCGCCACGCAGCACGTTCACCAGCTGCGGCAGCTCGTCGATGCGGGTCAGCCGGATGAAGGCGCCGACCCGGGTGACCCGGCTGTCGTTCCTGGACGCCCAGGCGGGGCCGCCGGCCTCGGCGTCCATGCGCATGCTGCGCAGCTTGTAGATGGTGAAGACGCGCCCACCGAGCCCCACCCGCTCCTGCCGGAACAACACCGGCCCCGGGCTGTCGAGCTTGATGAGCAGCGCGGTCAGCAGCAGCAGCGGCAGCGTGAAGGCCAGCAGCAGGAGGCTCATCACGATCTCGGCGAGCCGCCGCGCCGCGGCCTCGATATGGCCACAGGACAGCCCGTGCGCCGCCAGCAGCCAGTCGCGCGGCAGGCGTTCGAGGTCCATGCGCCGCAAATGCCGCTCGCAGAAGTCGACATCCTCAAAGACCGGCAGCCCCAGGCCGGCCAGCCGGCCAGCCGGGTGGTCGGGATGGGCGCCGGTGGCGATGATGACGCCCCAGATGCGCTGCTGGCCCAGCCAGCCGGGCGTGACGCGCGCCGCCTCGGCCGCCGGCACCACGGCGGCAACACGGAAGAAGCCGCGCCGCCGGACCGCGATCGCCGCCTCGATGCGGGCCGCGTCGCGTGGGGCGCCGATGATCGCCACATTCCGGGTGAGCAGGCCCAGCCGCATGATGACGCGGAACCCGAGCCGGGGCAGGAACAGCAGCAGGATCCAGGTGAGGAAGATCTTCACCGGCCAGAAGGCGTCCTGGCCGAACAGGAAGCTGACATCGACATTGGTCACCATGCTGACCAGCAGCATCGCCGGGAAGGCGAGCAGGCCAGCCACCACGGTGTTGAGCATCAGCTGCCGCATCTGCAGACATATCTCCGGGCGGTACAGCCCGATCACCAGCGAGGCCATCCCGATTGCGCAGGACAGGAGCAGCGCGTGGCTGGCGGTGGGAGCGTGCAGGGCCGGAAGGAACGCCAGCCAGGCTGGCGTCAGATGGACAAGGCTGGCCTCGTCAGCCGGGAGAAGAAGAAGGTAGAATGCAAAAAAGCATAGAAAGAACTCGACAACCCAGAGAAAAAACATCTCTTGCGACAAATGGCCGTTGAATACTCGCCCCATCGCTCCCTCGGCATCTCGCACGTGGCCCGTTACATTTCCCACTCGACGGCCTCAAACACGACCATCTCATCAATCGATAGAAGCACCTACCCTAGCTTGCAACAACAACCCGCTTCAACCTTAAGGATGAGGAGACGTAGCCCAAAAATCATGCTACCGTATCATCCGCCCTGACAATCAAACTGCGTCATCCTTTCGGGTCAACAAATGCAAACTTCCCAACACAAGGGCACAGATATCACTTGTTCATCGGAGGGATATCCGTTTTTTCAACATAACCCTCGCATGCGCGTCCAACGTCCGCGATTACCGAGTGTTTAACGAAAGGTTGATTCTTGGTCAAGTTGCTTCGCCACCTCCAAGCCGATGCAATGGCGAATCAGCGTTCAGGATAACGTGATGCAGATGAGCGCGCCGGCGTGCTATGGCGTGTGGGTGTCCGCGATGTCGCGCGGCCCGGATCGTCACGCCGGGGATTTCGGGACCGCCAGGGAGGCATGTCGTTTCAATGGGATGGTCAGTGAAGGAATGGCCGGCGGGCAGGTTAAACGCGGCCTTTACGGTTTCAGCATACGCATGGTAATCGCCTACCGGCTGGAGTTTTGGTCGTTCACCCAATCCAGGCGCGTGCGCAATCGATGCAGTGTCCACCTTGCGACCGCGACCATCGTCGCAACCACAGGCGTGTAGCTCAATGGTAGAGCGCTGCTATTACATGGCAGAGGTTGGGGGTTCGATTCCTTCCGCGCCTATCGTGCCGTCGCGACCCACGCCTGTGCTGGCCACCGAAGGGCAGAAACGGAAACCTCGATGATTGACATTCGGCGTTTGGTTCGGCGTTTTGCAGCGACCGCCTGTGTGATCGGCCTTGCCGCGTGCGGCGGCGCCCCGCAAACCGGCACGGGCACCAGTTCGGCGGTGTGCCCCGCCATGGTGAAGCAGGTGGTCCCGATGGCGTCGGGCGGCAATGCCGATGCCACATCAGCCTCCTATGTGATCGGCGCCGGCGACCAACTCGGCATCTCGGTCTATCGGGCGCCCGAGCTCAGTGTCCCCAGCCTGCCGGTCCGGCCGGACGGCCGCATCTCCATGCCGCTGATCCCGGACATCATCGCCGCCGGCAAGACGCCGACGCAGCTCGGCAAGGAGCTGGCGCAGCGGCTCAAGGAATACGTCCAGGACCCGATCGTGACGGTCATGGTCACCGGCTTCGTCGGCCCGCTCGACCGCCAGGTGAAGGTGATCGGGGAGGCGACCGAGCCGGCCGCCATCCCGTATCGCAACGGCATGACCGTGCTCGACGTGATGATTGCCACCAAGGGGCTGACCCGCTACGCCGCCGGCAACAGCTCGGTGATCGTGCGGCGCCACGGCGCCACGCAGGAGACCATCAAGGTCCGGCTCGCGGACCTGCTGAAGGACGGGGATATTTGCCAGAATGTGGAGATGATGCCGGGCGACACGCTCATCATCCCGCAAAGCTGGTTCTGAGGGCAGGACTGAATGGACCAGCTTCGCGTCCTGCTGCGACGCTACTTCGCCGCCGCCTGGCGCTACCGCTGGGCGACGGTGGCGTGCGCCTGGGTGCTGTCCGCCGCCGGGTGGGTCGGCTCGACCTTCATTCCCAACCAGTACGAGGCCAGCGCGCGGCTCTACGTCGATGCCGATGCGGTGCTGACGCCGCTGCTGAAGGGCCTGGCGATCGACAACCAGGTGAACGGCCAGCTTGACGTGCTGCAACGCACCCTGCTGAGCCGCCCGAACCTGGAAAAGCTGATCTCCAACACCGACCTCGACCTCTCCATCACCGGGCCGGCCGACCTGGAACGGCTGGTCCAGACGCTCGGCACGTCCATCCGCATCTCGCCGCAGACCAAGAACCTGTTCACCATCACCTACCGCAACACCAGCCCGAAGCTGGCCTTCGACGTGGTGCAGACCATCCTGACCACGTTCATCGAGAGCAAGACCGGCAACAACCGCTCGGAAATGCAGAACGCGCAGATGTTCCTCGACCAGCAACTGGCCTCCTACGAGGGCAAGCTGCGCGAGGCGGAGAAGCGGCGGGCGGATTTCCGCGCCAAGTATATCGACCTGCTGCCGTCGGACGCCAACGGGGTCTCGCGGTTCGAGCAGGCGCAGAACACGGTGCGCATGCTGCAAGGCCAGTTGCAGGATCAGATCATGCGTCGCGACATGCTGAAGGGCGAATTGTCCTCGATGCCGCCGATGCTGGTCACCGAGACCGATGCCCGCGGCGTGCCGCTTGGCGGACTGGCGCCAACGACCCCCGAGCAGGCCAAGCTGAAGCAGGCTGAGGATCAGCTGGCCGAGCTGCGGCTGCGCTACACCGACCAGCACCCCGATGTGGTGGAATTGCGCAAGCGCATCGAGATATTGCGCGCCGCCGCGGCCGCGTCGGCCAAGGCCCCCGCCGCCGCCGGCAAGGCGGCCGACCAAACGCCACAGCGCAGCCGCTCCCAACCGAACCCGGTCTACGAGCAGATCAAGGTGCGGCTGGTCGAAGCCGAGGCGAACCAGGCCTCGCTGCAGCGGCAGTTGGCGGACGCCACCAAGGAGCGCGACCGCCTGCAGGAAATCGCCCGCAGCGCGCCGGGGCTGCAGGCCGAATACACCAACCTCAACCGCGATTATGACGTGCTGCGCAAGAACTACGAGGAGCTTCTGGCGCGCCGCGAGTCGATGCGCATCGGCTCGGCCGCCGAGGCGGATGCCGACAAGATCAAGATCCAGATCGTGGACCCGCCGCAGGTGCCGCAGAATCCGGTGGCGCCCAAGCGGGTGATGCTGGTCACCGGCGTGCTGCTAGCGGCCCTGGGCGCGGGCTTCGGGCTGGCGCTGCTGCTCGCCCAGTTCGATCAGTCGTTCCATACCCTTGACGAATTGCGCGACCTCGGGCTGCCGGTCGCCGGCAGCATATCGCTGATCGCCGTTACCTCACGGATCGGGCGGATGGCCTCGGCAATCGGCTTCAGTTCGGCGCTGCTGCTGCTGTGCGCGGTCTATGCCGGGTTGATCCTGCGCTTGCTGCGCAGTTCGGGGCACGCGTGATGACGCTTGAACCGGGCCATCTGGTGGAAAGAGTGGCCGAGCGGCTGCGCGGCATTGGCGGGCTGACGACGCCACCGCCGCCGCCCGAACGACCTATTCGTGCCACACCTGACCCGACCGCGCCCGCCGCGCCCTCGCCGCTGGACGAGGCCGCCGCGGGATCGGAGACGGCAGCGGCCCAGCCCATCGCGGATGCGGCCGTGGCACCGAACGATGAGACCGCGCACACGCCCGGCTTCAGCCCCGAGACGATGCTGGCCCGCGTGGTGGCCGATGCGCCGCCCGGCATCGCCCGCGCGGCCGCCGAATTGGCACAGCAGCGGCCCGGTGAGGCGCTGGCGCCGCTAGCGCCGCTGGAACTGGAGGCGCTGGAGCGCGCCGGGCTGGTGGTTGGCCGCAAGCTGCGTACCCGCATCTCCGAGGAGTTCCGGGTCACCGTCGGCACCATCATGCGGTCGCTCAAAACCAGCTACACGCCCGGGCGCGGCGCCGGCAACCTGCTGATGGTCACCAGCTCGCGCCCCGGCGAGGGGAAGAGCTTCACGGCCCTGAACCTGGCCGGCAGCATTGCCCAGCATACGCAGCGCGAGGTGTTGCTGGTCGATATGGACGCCAAGCAGCACTCGCTGTCCGACCAGCTCGGCCTGGGCGACCGGGACGGGCTGATCGACCTGGCCGCCAACTCGGCCATGCGCATCGAGGACACCGTGGTGCGCACCGCCATTCCCACCCTGTCCTTCCTGCCGGTCGGCACCCGCCGCGGCGAGATGGCCGATACCGGCGAAGCCACGGTGGCACGCCCCATGACCTCGCTGATCGAGCGCCTGGGCCGGCGGTTTCCCAACCATCTGGTGATCCTGGACGCCCCACCCTGCCTGTCCACCAGCGACCCCAGCACGATCGCTTCGTTCGTTGGGCAGATCGTGCTAGTGGTGGAGGCCGAGAGGACGCAGAAATCGGAAGTGCTTGCCTCGCTGGACCTTATCAAGGCGTGCCAGACGGTGACGCTGATGCTGAACAAGATCCGCGTGACGACAAGCTATACCTTCGGGGCCTACCACTATTTCGGCACATATTCTTAGTGGGCCGGTGCCCGCGGGCAATTCAGCCCGTTGGCTGAATCTGCTCATGAAATCAAGCTTGTGCACAGACAGATGCTGGACGATGTGAATGAGTCGGTGCACTAGCCGCCACACCGCCACCAATCGCCCCCCCGGCATCGGGCGGGACTGGGCTCGCGCCGGCGCGGCCGTGCTGTGCGGCGCGGTCGCGCTGGGTGCGGCCACGCCACGCGCCGCCCATGCCCAGGGGGTGCTGCCGGCGACCGGCGTCGACGTCCGCCTGGGCGACCTGCGCAAGCAGTTCGAGCGCGCATTCCAAACCCAGCCGTCGGCAGCCGTTCCCGGATGGACCTTCACGCCGGCGATCGACGTCGTTGGCGCCTGGACCGATTCGGTGCGCCCGACCGCCGGGACTGGTCAGAAGGCCGATTTCTACACCACCATCTCCCCCAGCCTCGCCATCCAGGGCGAGGGGCCGCGCGTGAGCGGCAGCCTGTTCATCGCGCCGCAGTTCCGCCACTACCTGTCCACGCCATCGCAGAACAGCACGTCGCTGAATTTCAATGGGCAAAGCCACATCACGCTGGTGCCCGAGACGCTGTTCCTGGACCTGCGCGGCTCGGCCGCCACGCAATCGCTGGCCGGTGGGGTTGGGCCCAACAGCACCGTGAGCCTCGGCCGCCAGGACGAGGTGCAGACCACCAACCTCTCGGCCTCCCCCTATCTGCAGCATCGCTTCGGGGGCTTCGGCCTCGGTGAGATCGGCTATTCGGTGACGCGGAGCACCGTCAATACCGCGAGCAGGGCGGTCTCCTCGCCGTTCCTGCCGCCGGTCAGCAACCAATCGATCCTGACCACCTCGGCCCATGCCGGCTTCACCAGCGGCGAGGATTTCGGCCGGATCAACTTCGGCGGCCAGTTGCGCCGCACCGACAACCACGGCACTGGTACCCTGAACGGGGCGCATCGCTACACCGAGACGGTCACCCTGGGCTATGCGGTCACCCGCTCGGTTCGCGTGATGGGCAGCATCGGGCACGAGGACATCCGCTACGCCAGCACCACGCCCTACCACGTCAACGGGTTGACCTGGAACGCCGGCGTCCAGCTCACCCCGAACCCGGACAGTACGATCACCATCGGCTATGGCCGGCACGACGGCGGAACCTCCGCATCGTTGGACGCGAGCTATGCGCTGACCGCGAGGCTGCGGCTGTCGGCGCAGTATTCCGAGGGGCTGACGAGCGGCCAGGAAGACCTGCAACAGGCGCTGCTGAACTCGGACGTGGACGCCACCGGACAGTCGGTGGACCACCGCACCGGCGTGCCGCTGGTCACCGACAATTTCTTTGGCACCCAGACCTCGCCGGCGCGGGTGAAGCGCCTCTCGATCATGGCCACGCTGCTGCACGACCGCGACGTGTTCACGTTCAATATCCGCCGCGATGAGTCGCATTACCTGCCCACCACCAGCGGAACCGTGCTGCCCGGTACCAGTTCCACCGGAATCTCCACTGGATTCGGCTGGCAGCACGATTTCTCGCCTGCCCTGCACAGCAACGTGTATCTGCAATACGGCACCCGCGACAGCAGCGGCCGTGCCGGTGCCGGCAGCGGCACCATAAGCCAGCAGACAGTGGCGGCCAGCCTCGGCGTCACCTACCAGTTCACTGAAACACTGTCAGGCCGGGCGCAATACAGCTATAGCGGAAGCTTCGGCGGCAGCAGCGCGATCTCCCCTTCCTACGCGCAAAACCTGATACTGGTTGGCTTGCGGAAGACTTTTTGAGTAGGATATGTACGAAAAATACTACCACTTCACCGGGATGCCGTTCCAGCTCACGCCGGACAGCCGCTTCTTCTTCGGCAGCAAAGGGCATACCCGCGCCATCGCCCACCTGATCTATGGCCTGTCGCAAGGCGAGGGCTTCGTGATCGTCACCGGCGAGGTCGGTGCCGGCAAGACCACGCTGGTGGAGCGGCTATGGTCCGAACTCGATCGCGACACCTATACCCTGGCGCGCATCAACACCACGCAGGTGTCGGGCGACGACCTGTTCCGCCTGACGATGAGCGCCTTCGGCATCGATACCGTCGATGCCGACAAGGCGACGCTGCTGCGCCGCTTCGAAGAGATGCTGGCCGACCATCGCACCTCCGGCCGGCATTGCCTGCTGGTGGTCGACGAGGCGCAGAACCTGTCGCTGGCCGCGCTGGAGGAGCTGCGCATGCTCTCCAACCTCACCGATGACGGGCGCGCCTCGCTGCAAACCATCCTGCTCGGCCAACCGCAGTTCCGCCGCAAGCTGGCCAGCCCCGACCTGGACCAGTTGCGCCAACGCGTGCTCGCCTCCTACCACCTCGGGCCGCTGTCGGACGACGAGACGCGGGCCTATATCGAGCACCGGCTGACCGCGGTCGGCTGGCATGGCCGGCCGGCCTGGACCGATGGCGCCTTCGTCGCTGTGTTTCGCCATACTGGCGGCATCCCGCGCCGCATCAACCGGCTGTGTTCGCGCGTGCTTCTGTACGGGGCGCTGGAGGAGGCCGACACCATCACCGGCCCGATGGTCGACAACACGGCCCAGGAGCTGCACCACGACATCGAGGGCGCCGCCGACGCCGCGGACCCTCATGGCGCCGACCCGGCCGGCGGCCTGCATGGCGGCGCGCTTGATGGCGGCCGCATCCAGGCCGAACTGCTGGCCCGCGTCCAGGCACTGGAGGACGCGGTGGCCCGCCGCGAGCGCGTGTTCCAGCGGCTGATGGACGTGTTCGGCGGCTACAGCCTGCCGCGCGGGTGAGCGCCATGGCAGGCCCCATCCGCAACGCGCTCTCGGTCGACGTGGAGGAGCATTTCCAGGTCGAGGCCTTCGCCGGGGTGATCGCCCGCGACAGCTGGGCCGGCCTGCCGTCGCGGGTGGAGGCCAATACCGGCCGGCTGCTGGACCAGTTCGCCCAGGCCGGCGCGCATGCCACCTTCTTCACGCTGGGCTGGGTCGCCGAGCGGCATCCCGCCCTGGTGCGGCGCATCGTTGCCGCCGGGCACGAACTGGCCAGCCACGGCCACGGCCATGCCCGGGTGCCCACGCTGGAACCGGCCGCCTTCCGGGTCGATATCCGCCGCGCCCGGCAGGTGCTGGAGGATATCGGCGGCGTGGCGGTCACCGGCTACCGCGCGCCCACCTTCTCGCTGGGCCCGCACACGCCTTGGGCGTTCGATGTGCTGCACGAGGAAGGGTATCGCTACAGTTCCAGCGTCTACCCGGTGCGGCACGACCTGTATGGCGCGCCGGACGCCCCGCGCGTGCCCTTCCATCCGGACGGGCGGCCGATCCTGGAAATCCCGATGACCACCACGCGGCTGTTCGGCCGCAACTGGCCCTGCGCCGGCGGCGGCTTCTTCCGCCTGCTGCCATACCCGGTGTTCCGCCTGGGCCTGGCGCGGGTGAACCGCCAGGAGCACGTGCCCGGCATCTTCTACACCCACCCCTGGGAGATCGACCCGGAACAGCCCCGGGTGGAGGGATGCGGCGCATTGTCGCGCTTTCGCCACTACCTGAACCTGTCGGCCACCGCCGGCCGGCTGGACCGGCTGCTGCGCGATTTCGCCTGGGACCGCATGGACCGCGTGTTCGCCGCCGAACTGGCCGCGGCCCCGGGCTTCTCCGCGCCGCTGGCGCCCGCCTTGCGCGCGGCCTGAGCGGGGCCGCCGATGCCAGACCAGACGCTGCTCGCACCGATCACCTGCCGCCCCCTCGACCCCGCCGACGAGGCCGCCTGGGACGCCTTCGTGCTGGCCCACCCCGACGGCACCTTCTTCCACCGCGCCGGCTGGCGCCAGGTGATCGCCCGTGCCTTCGGCCACGCCACGTACTACGTGCTGGCCGAGCGGGGCAGCGCCATCACCGGCGTGCTGCCGCTGGCGCGCGTGAAAACCGTGCTGTTCGGCGACTCGCTGATCTCGGTGCCGTTCTGTGTCGAGGGTGGGCCGCTCGCCGCCGACGCCGCCAGCGCGGCGGCCCTGGTCGCCCACGCCACCGCGCTGATGGCCCGCCTGTCGGTGCCGGTGATGGAATTCCGCGCCGCCACGCCAGACGGGACCACGCCGGACGGGGCCACGCCGGACGGGACCACGCCGGACGGGACCACGCCGGACGGGGCCACGCCGGACGGGGCCACGCCCGGCTGGGCGACGCGCGACGACCTGTATGTCATCTTCCGCAAGCCCATCGCCGCGGACGACGAGGCCAACCTGAAGGCAATCCCCCGCAAGCAGCGCGCCATGGTGCGCAAGGGCATCGACCGTGGCCTGGTCTCGGTGCTCGACACCGATCCCGACCGGTTGCACGCGATCTACGCCGAAAGCGTGCGCAACCTGGGCACCCCGGTGTTCGCACGCCGCTATTTCCATATCCTGATGGAGGTGTTCGCCGACAGTGCGGACATCGTCACCATCCTGGACGGCGACACCGCGATCGCCAGCGTGATGAACTTCTACTTCCGCGACCAGGTGCTGCCCTATTACGGCGGCGGCATCGCGCGGGCGCGCAGCCTCTACGGCAACGACTTCATGTACTGGGAGGTCATGCGCCGCGCCGCCGCGCGCGGCTGCCGACTGTTCGATTTCGGCCGCAGCAAGCAGGGCACCGGCGCCTTCGCCTTCAAGAAGAACTGGGGCTTCACGCCGCGGCCGCTGCCCTACCGCTTCCTGCTCGCGCCCGGCGCCACGATCCCCGACCATAATCCGCTGAACCCGAAATACCGCCTGTTCATCGCCGCCTGGAAGCGCCTGCCGCTGCCGCTGGCCAAGCTGGTCGGCCCGCATATCGTGCGCGGCCTGGGCTGAGCGCGCCGGCATGGGCGCGCGGCGCGACATGATCTTCATCAGCCACCGCTTCCCCTATCCGCCGGTGAAGGGGGAGAAGATCCGCGCCTGGAACCTGCTGCGCCATTTCGCCCGCAGCTACCGGGTGCATTACGGCTGCCTGATCGACGAGCCGGCCGACTGGGCGCACCTGGAAACCGTTCGCCCGTTCTGCGCCGACCTGGCCTGCTTCGCGATCGACAAGCGCCGCCAGAAGCTGAAATCCCTGCTCAGCGCCCGGCCCGGCCGGCCGCTGATGCTGGACTACTACCACCATGCCGGCCTCGCGGCCTGGGTGCGCGCCACCATGGCGCGCACGCCGATGGACATCGTCTATATCTACTCCACCGCCATGGCGCCCTACGTTCTGCCCACCGACCGGCATGGCCTGGTGCTGGACATGCAGGACATCGACTCCGAGAAATGGACCGAATACGCCCGCCATACCCGGCCGCCGATGCGCTGGGTATGGGCGCGCGAGGGCCGCACCCTGCTGACCTATGAACGCAAGGCCGCCGCCGCCTGCGACCTCACCTTCCTGGTCTCCGAGCCGGAATGCCGCCGCCTGGTCGCCCTGGCGCCGGAACTGGCGGGGCGGGTGCACACGGTGGAACAGGGTGTCGACCTGACGCAATTCGCCCCCGGCCTCGACCTGCCCTCCCCTTACGCCGACGATGCGCCGCGGCTGGTGTTCACCGGCAACATGGATTACTGGCCGAACGCCGATGCCGCCATCTGGTTCGCCCGCGAAGTGCTGCCGCTGTTGCGCGGCCGCGAGCCCGCCCCGGAATTGGTCGTGGTCGGCGCCAACCCCACGGCGGAGGTGCTGGCGCTGGCCGGCCTGCCCGGGGTCACCGTCACCGGCCGGGTGCCCGATGTGCGCCCCTATGTCGCCCATGCCGCCGTGGCGGTGGCGCCGCTGCGCATCGCCCGCGGCATCCAGAACAAGGTGCTGGAGGCGATGGCGCTGGGCGTGCCGGTGGTCGCCTCGCCGCAGGCGTTCGAGGGCGTGCGCGCCGAAGCCGGCCGCGACCTGCTGGTGGCCGACGGCGCCGCGGCCACCGCGGCCACCATCGCCGCCGTGCTCGATGGCGGCCACCCCGCCCTGGGGGTTGCCGGGCGGCAGGCGATGGAGGCTGGCTACGGCTGGCCCGCCACGTTGGCCCGCCTGGATGGCCTGCTGGAACCGCTGTTGCCTCCGGCCCGCCCATGCGCGATGACATCCCAGCCGAACGAGGAGATGGTATGACGGCCCGCACGCTCACCGCCTGGCCGAAGGCCGGCGCATGGCAGGGGCTGGCGCAAGTGGCGCCGGTGCTGCTGGCCGGCACGGTGCTGCTGCTCGCGGTTTTCTGGAAGGAAGGCAGCACGGCGGTGCAGGTGTGGTCGGTATCCACCGCCTACAGCCATTGCTTCTTCGTGCTGCCGATCGCCGCCTACATCGCCTGGGACCGGCGCGACCGGCTGCGCGGCATGCGGGCGGAACCGCTGCCATGGCTCGCCCTGGGCGCCATCCCGCTCGGCTTCGCCTGGCTGGCCGCCGAGCGCCTGGGCATCATGGAAGGCCGGCAACTGGTCGCCATGACCATCCTGCAACTGCTGTTCCTGGCGGTGCTGGGCTGGCGGCTGTGGTGGGCGCTCTCGGCGGCCTTGCTCTATTTGTATTTCCTGGTGCCGTTCGGCGCCTTCGTCACCCCCTGGCTGCAGCATTTCACCGCCCAGTTCATCCCGGTCGGGCTCAATCTGCTGGGCATCCCGAACTACGTCGACAACTTCCTGATCGAGATCCCCGAGGGCCGGTTCTACGTCGCCGAGGCATGTGCGGGCCTGCGCTTCCTGATCGCGGCGATCGCCTTCGGCGTGCTGTATTCGGTGCTGATCTACCGCAGCCCATGGCGGCGGGCGGGGTTCATGCTGGCCAGCGTGATCATCCCGATCATCGCCAACGGCATCCGCGCACTGGGCATCGTGGTGCTCGGCCACATCCTGGGCAGCGCCCAGGCCGGGGCCGCGGACCACATCATCTACGGCTGGCTGTTCTTCTCGGTGGTCATCCTGCTGCTGATCCTGGCCGGGATGCCGTTCCGCGAGGACCTCCCCGGTCCGGCCGCCATCCGGACGCGCGAGCCGGCGGCCGGCCCGTCGGCGCTGCCGCCGATGCGGTCGCTGTGGGTAGCCGCCGGCCTGCTGTGCGCGCTGACCCTGCTGGCCCCGGCGATGGCGCTTGGCCTGGACCGGCAGGCGGGCAGCGTGCGCGAAACCGCGGCGCCGCGCTTCGTGGTCACCACCCCCTGCGGCCTCACCCCCGGCATCATCCCGGCCGCCGCCAGCCTGGCCCCCGGCCGCGGCACCACCACCACCTATAGCTGTGGCCCGATGACCCTGGCGGTCACCGTGCTGGCCTTCCCGCCGCGCAGCACGCAAGGGCCGATTCAGGCCGCCCGGCATGCGCTGGGGGTGGAGAGCGGCGGCGGCGAGGTCGAGAGCGGGACCCTGCACATCCCCAATGGCGACCCCGCCGCATGGCGCATCGTCGAGAGCGAGGACACCCTGCACGCCACCGCCAGCACCATCTGGGTGGGTGGCGATGTCGCCCGCGGCGGCATCGGCGCACGGCTGCGCCAGTTGCGCGACAGCATCCTGGGCTCCAGCCTCGCCCCGGTGCTGGTGGTGCTGGACGCGCGGCTGCCGCGCGAGCGGGCGGAGCATTTCCAGCGCCAGCCGGCGCGGGCCTTGCTGCAAAACTTCCTGGCGGCGCAGTTCGACCTGTCCGCCCAGATTCGCCAGATCGCCGCCGAGGCAGCCGGGCCGCGGTAGTCGCCCGGGTATTTGGCCATCGAGGCAAGCGGTGGGGCTTTGTCGAACCCGCCACCCACCTCGATCAGCCACTCAGCCGCCCGGCAGCGCCCACGACTCGGCGCCCTGGTCGGTGAAATGCACTGCGGTGGCCACCGCGCCGAACGCGTTCAGCGCGCCGATCAGCCGCAAACGATGCTCCGGCGGCACCAGGAACATGATGAAGCCGCCGCCGCCGGCGCCCGACACCTTGCCGGCCAGGGCATGGTGGTCCATCGCCACCGTGAACAACTCCTCGATCCGGCTGGTGCTGATGCCGGACGCGGTGCGCTTCTTGGCCAGCCAGGACCGGTTCAGGATGTCCGCCATGCCCCGGATGCCGCCCCGCAACAGCAGCTGCTTCATCTCCTGGGCGTCGTGCTTGAGCTGATGCAGGCTTTCCAGCGCCGGCCCGGTCGGGCTGTCCATGCCGCGTTGCTGCTCCTCGATGATCTGCTCGGAGCGGCGCGAGACCCCGGTGAAGCAGGTGACCAGCGACGCCTCCAACTCGTTCATCACCCCGCGCGGCACCCGCAGCGGGTTCACGATCACCCGGTCGCCGGCCAGGAACTCGATGAAATTGGCGCCGCCGAACGCCGCCGCGTACTGGTCCTGCTTGCCGCCGGCCAGCCCGAGGTCGATCCGCTCGATCTCGAAGGCCAGGTGCGCCACGTCGTAAAGCCCCAGCGGTAGCCCCAGCAGCGCCCGGAACCCCTCGACCAGCGCCACCCCCAGCGCCGAGGACGAGCCCAGCCCGGAGCCTGGCGGCGCATCGACATACGATGCGATGGTCAGCGGCAGCGGCCGGCCGCCGCCATGGTCGCGCATCATCCGCCGGTAGACGCCGGCATGGATCGCCAGCCGCGCCGGGGCCAGCGCATCGAGATCGCAGTCGAACCGCTCCTGCACGTCGATGTCGCGGGCGATCAGGTGCACCTTGCCGTCCGCCGAGGGGGAGATGAAGGCATAGGCGTGGCGGTTGATGGTGATGTTCAGCACCGCGCCGCCGAAGCGGTCGCAATACGGGCTGAGATCGGTGCCGCCGCCCGCCAGCCCCAGCCGGAGCGGCGCGCGGGCGCGCACGGTGGTCTGGGCCAGGCTCATGTCCTGTTGCATTCGGCCACTCCTGTCATTGGTCGGCAGCGTGTGCCAGCAGCGGGGCGACGAAGGCCGCCAGGTTGCCGCCCGGGAAGCGCCGCCCCGCGATGCCGGCGGCTTCGGCGGCCGCCATGTCGGTCGGCCGGTCGCCCACCAGCACGCAGCGCGCCGGGTCCAGCCCCCAGGCCTGCAGCAGGTCCAGGATCATCCCCGGCGCCGGCTTGCGCCAGTCGCTGTCGCGCCGCCAGTCCGCCAGCGGCGCCTCGGGGTGGAACGGGCAGTAGCGGATGTCGTCGATGGTGCCGCCGGCGGCCCGCACCGCGTCGGCCATCCAGGCATGCAGCGCCAGCAGCGCCGCCTCGTCGTACAGCCCGCGGGCGATGCCGGACTGGTTGGTGACCACGAAGACGTGCCAGCCGCGTGCCGTGGCCATCGCCACCGCCTCGCGCGCGCCCTCCACCCATTCGAACCGCTCGCGGGTGCCGACCCAGCCATGGTCGATGTTGAGGGTGCCGTCGCGGTCCAGCAGCAGCGCCGGGCGGCGGCAGCGCGCCGGCAATTCGTGCTGGGCGCGGGCGAGGTCCTCGGGGACGCCGATATCGATGAAATACCCCGCCCCGCGCGTGGCCCGCAGCACGCCGCGCGCCGCCAGCACCGGCAGCACGTCGCGCTCCAGCGAGCACACCTCCGCCACGTCGTCCAGCAGCCGGCGGTCGAACAGGTAGATCCCGGCGTTGATCAGCCCGGGCGCAGGCCCCCCGGCGGCGGCCGGCCGCTCGTGGAACGCGGTGACCCGGTCTCCCTCCAGCGCCACCACGCCGTAGCGGCTGGCGTCCTCCACCGGGCGAACAACGATCCGGCCTACCACATCCGGGCCATCGGCGCAGGCATCGGCCAGCAGGCTGGAAAGGTTGAAATCCAGCAGCGAATCGCCGTTGCAGAGCAGAAAACGCTCGTCCAGAAGGTGCCGGGCATGGCGCAGCGCGCCGCCGGTGCCCGCCCGCACCGGCTCGCGCGACAGCACGATGCGCACCGGGCGCGGCAGCAGCGCCGCCAGCCCGGCCAGTGCCTGTTCCACCCGCTCGGACAGATGGCCGGTCAGCAGCACGATCTCCTCCACCCCGAACCGGGTGATCTCGCGCAGCAGCCAGGCCAGGAACGGCCGATCGCCGACCGGCAGCAGGGGCTTGGGCGTATCGGCGGTCAACTGGCCCAGCCGGGTGCCCAGCCCGCCCACCAGCACGGCGCATTGCCGCACGGTGGCCCGCCGAAACACATCGGGCCGCTCGCTATCGGGCATCACCGCGAGCATCCGGCAGGCGGCGTCGGCAAGCTCGTCATCTGCGTCTCCATGGCCCGCCCGGCACAGCGGCTGGTGACCGCTGCGAAAGGTTATTGACATCATTGGGCCGCACAACGTCAAGCCGGCGCGGCGGCCCTTCCGGCGGCGGGCGCCATCGGGCAGGCTGGTTCCCCGCAGTTTCGGACCCGCAATGTCGCTCGCCGCCCTGCCCACCGCCCTGCTGATCCCGCCGGTGAACCTGCTGCCGCTCACCGTGGCCGGGCTGCTGCTGGCACGCTGGCACCCGCGCGCCGGGCGGCTGGTCGCCGCGCTCGGCCTGCTGGGCCTGTTCGTGTTCGCGCTGCCGGCCACCGCCGCCCTGCTGATGGCCTCGCTGGAGCGCGGCCTGCCGCCGCCGCCGCCCGGTGCCGGCAAGCCGCAGGCGGTGGTCATCCTGTCCGCCGAGGCGCGAACCGGCCTGCCCGGCGGCATCATCCAGGGCGACGACGCCGGGCCGCTGACGCTGGAGCGCATGCGTGCCGGCGCGCGCCTCGCCCGCGCCCAGGGCCTGCCGGTGCTGGTCAGCGGCGGCGTCGTCCGCCGGGGCCACGAATCGCTTGCCGCCATGATGGCGAGGGTGCTGTCGCGCGACTTCGACACGCCCACACGCTGGGTCGAGGACCGCTCGCTCGACACCTGGCAGAACGCGCAGTTCAGCGCCGCCCTGCTGCGCCGCGACGGCATTTCCTCGGTCTACCTGGTCAGCCATGGCTGGCATCTGCGCCGCGCCATCATCGCGTTCCGCCATTTCGGCATCGCAGTCACGCCTGCGCCGGTGCGCATCGCGCCCTGGCCGGAGGACTGGCTGGAGGCCCTCATCCCCGAGGCCGGCGCGTGGCAGCGCAGCTACTGGGCGATGCACGAATGGATCGGCTGCCTGGTCTACGCGCTGCGGGCCTGATCCGCCCGCGAGCCGAATGATTGACCCGTCAAGGCAGGCAGCGGGGCGTCGTCCCGCACCCCACCAGGGGCCGAGCCCCTGGACCTCTGACTTTCAGCGGAGCGATTCTAATGAGTTAAGGTTCGCGGCAGAGGCTCGTCCTGCTTCCTTCGGCCGCCCGGCATCAGTGCCGCGCGGCGGCGCCCGCCAGCGCCTGCTCCACGCCAGCGGCGACGCGCAGCAGCGTGGCGTCGCCCATCGTCTCGCCCATCAACATCAGCCCGACCGGCGGCTCGCCGGCCCGATGGCAGGGCAGCGAGATGGCGCAGCGGTCCAGGAAATTGCCGATCGAGGGGTTGCGCAGTTGCAACAGGTTGACGCGGCCGTATTCCGCCTCGTCTTCCAGGGCGGCGATCGGCGGCGGCGACAGCGGGCAGGTCGGCATCAGCACCGCGTCGTAGTCCCGCGTGACCGCATCGAACCGCGCCACGATGTCCGCACGGGCGGCGATCAGGTCCAGATAGGCGGCCGCGCTCATGCCCTCGCCGCGCAGGATGCGCTTGCGCACGCGCGGGTCGTAGCCGTCGCCGCGGGTCGCCAGCAGGCGGCGATGCCACGCCCAGGCCTCGGCGGCAGAGAACCCGCCGGTCGCGTTGGCCGGGGCGATCTCGTTCAGCACCGGCATCTCCACCGGCAGGATGCGCGCGCCGGCCTCGCTCAGCACCGCCAGCGCCCGCTCGAACGCGGCGGCCACCGCCAGGTCCATGCCCTCCAGCACGAAGTTGAGCGGTACCGCCAGCCGCAGCCCGTCCACCGGCGTCGGCTTCAGCTCTGGCAGCGCCTCACCGGCGAACACCGCGTCGATCGCCGCACAGCAGGCCACCGAATTGGCCAGCGGTCCCACCGAGTCCAGGCTGGGCGACAGCGGCAGGATGCCCTCGATCGGCACCCGCCGCGCGGTCGGCTTGTAGCCGACGATGCCGCACATCGCGGCCGGCACGCGGCAGGAGCCGCCGGTGTCGGTGCCGAGCGCCCCATAGGCCATGGCATCTGCGATCGACACCGCGGCGCCTGAGGAGGAGCCGCCGGGGATGCAACCCACCGCGCGGTTCCACGGGCTACGCGGCGTATCGTAATGCGGGTTGATGCCCAGGCCGGAATAGGCGAACTCCGTCATGTTGGTGCGGCCCATGATGACGAAGCCGGCATCCAGGATGCGCTGCACCACCGGGGCGTTCGCCGCCGCCGGCGGGGCATTGGCCAGCACCACCGAGCCGGCCGGCGTCGGCTGCCCGGCGATGTCGGCCAGGTCCTTCACGCTGAACGGAATGCCGGCCAGCGGCCCCGGCGAGCGCCCGGCCCGGCGCAGCGTGTCCATCGCGTCGGCCTGCAACCGGGCGGCGTCGGCATGCACCTTCAGGAAGGCGCGGCCGCCCTCTCCGGCCGGGTCGGCGATGCGGGCCAGGCAGGCCTCGACCAGTTGGCGGGAGGTGGTGCGGCCATCGGCCAGGGCGGCGGAGAGGTCATGGAGCGTGCGCATGGCCCAACGGTGCCCGCGCCGCTCGCCATGCGCAAGAGGCCCGCGGGAGAGGCCCGCGGGCGTTGACGCGCGCGCGCGCCGGTGCCTCTCTGCGCGTTCATGCGCCACGGCGCCGAAGCGGGGAGAGAGACGATGGTGGATGTTCCGACCAAGCCTGTGCTGCTGACCGGGGCCGCCGGCGCGCTGGGCCGGGTGCTGGCGCGCAACCTGGGCGCCGCCGGCTGGAAGCTGGTGCTGACCGACATCGCCCCCTTCCCCGACCCGGTGCCCGCCGGCTGCCGCTTCGTGCGCGCCGACCTCAACGACGGCCCGACCATCCTGCGCCTGGCCGAGGGCTGCGGCATGATCCTGCATTTCGGCGGCATCTCCACCGAGCATCCGTTCGAAACCGTGCTGGGCCCCAATATCCGCGGCCTGTTCCACATCTACGAGGCGGCGCGGCGCGAAAAGGCGCGGGTGCTGTTCGCCAGCTCCAACCATGCCATCGGCTTCCATGAGCGCAGCGAACCGCTGGACGCCGATTGCCAGCTCCTGCCCGACAGCTTCTATGGCCTGTCCAAGGCGTATGGCGAGCTGATGGGCCGGATGTACTGGTTCAAGCACGGCGTGGAGAACGTGAACGTGCGAATCGGCTCCTCCTTCCCCGAGCCGGTGGACGCGCGGATGCTGTCCACCTGGCTGTCCTACGACGACCTCACCCGGCTGTGCGTCCGCGCCACCCTGGCCGAGCGGACCGAAAGCTGCGTGGTCTGGGGCGCCTCGGCCAATGCCCGCACCTATTGGCGCGCCGACAGCCGCGCCGCGCTGGGCTGGCTGCCGCAGGACTCGGCGGACGGCTTCGCCGGCCAGCTCGCCGGCAAGGTGAGCGGCGATCCGGTGGCCGAGCGCTACCAGGGCGGCGGCTACACCGCGATGGACTACACCCGCGCCGCGCCGCCGCCCGGCCCGCTATTTAAATGATTACACTTGCGTCCCGGAACCGGAAATGAGCATTTTTAGACTTCGGTAGACGGAGGCAGCGGCGATGAGCATCCTGACAGTCGGGGTTGGCCAGGCCTATACCTCGCTCGGCGCCGCGGTCGCCGCCTCGTCCAGCTTCGACACGATCAACGTGCTGGCCGGCGACTACCATGACGACTTCACTACCATCACCCATGCGCTGACCATCAACGGCATCGGCGGCCTGGCGCATTTCATCGCCGACAGCGCGCCGCCGAACGGCAAGGCCATCATGACGGTCGGTGCCGACCTCACCATCGACCATCTGGAGTTCTCCGGCGCCGCGGTGTCCAGCGGCAACGGCGCCGGCATCCGCTACCAGGGCGGCCAGCTGACCATCAACAATTCCTGGTTCCACAACAACCAGGAGGGGCTGCTGGCCGGCGCGGTCGCGGGCGGCACGATCAGCATCGACCACTCGGAATTCGACCACAACGGCACCGGCGACGGCCTTACCCACAACCTCTATGTCAGCAACATCGCCACGCTCACCGTCACCAACAGCTATTTCCACGACGTCAGCGCCGGCCACGAAATCAAGAGCCGCGCCCAGGCCACCATCCTCACCGGCAACCGCATCCAGGACGGGCCGAACCTGTCGGCCAGCTATTCGGTGGACCTGCCCGATGGCGGGGCGGCCACCATCACCGGCAACGTCATCGAGAAGGGCGTGCTGGCGCAGAACACGACGTTCATCCATATCGGCGGCGAGGCGAACCCGTCCTATCCCAACACCGCGCTGACGCTGTCCGGCAATACGGTGATCAACGACCTGGCGTCCGGCACGCCCTTGCTGGTGCGCAACGCCACCGTGGTCGGCGGCAGCCCGGTCACCGTCGGCATCACCGGCAACACGCTGTATGGGCTCCAACCCGCCGAGCTGACCAACGGGCCGGTGCTGGCGGACAACAACAGCTTCCTGGCGCTGCCCGGCCCGGCGCTGGACACCAGCCATCCCTGGGACGGAAGCGCCCCCGCGACGGTGCCGGAGCCGTTCTCGGCCGCCATCCTGCTGCCGGCGCTGGCTATCGCCGCCGTGCTGCGCCGCCGCCACGCCCGTCGATTGGTATCGGGGCGGCGGGTGGCGAGCGCAACGCTGCCCGGCGCACCGCGCATGCACGCGGCATGGTAACAGATACCTAACACTGCTTATTATCGACCGGGTGATCGATCACCCTGACCTGCTGTTCATGCTGCACGACGTGGCGCGCCAGTTGCGCCTGGACTCGGACCGGCGTGCGCGCGCCCACGGCATGACGCGCGCGCAATGGATCATCCTGGTGCGCCTCGAATCCCAGCCCGGCCTCTCCCAGAAGGAGCTGGCCGAGATCCTGGAGGTCGAACCGATCACCGTCGCCCGCCTGATCGACCGGCTGGAGGATCGCGGCATGGTCGAACGCCGCGGCGACCCGGCCGACCGGCGCGTCTGGCGGCTGCACCTGCTGCCGCCGGCCGAGCCGGTGCTCCGCGACATCCATGCCGAGCGCGAGGATCTGCGCCGGCTGGTCTCCGCCGGCATCGATGCCGGCACGCTGCACACCATCAACGCCGGGCTCGCCCGCATGAAGGCCAACCTGATGGCCGAATCGCGTGGCCGCGCCCTGGAACGGGACGTCGCCTGACATGTCGCAAGCCACCGCTGCCCCGCAATCCCCGATCGCCGTCCCGCGCGAGACGGTGATGGAGCCCTCGCGCGTCACCGCGCGCTATCGCCGCAAGGTGCTGCGCCCGCTGCTGATGCTGGGCGGCATCGTGGTGGTGGCGATCGGCGCCCTGTTCTACTGGGTGAACGGCGGCCGCTACGTATCGATCGACAACGCCTATGTCCGCGCCGCCAAGCTCGCCGTCGCCACCGACGTCTCCGGCATCGTGCAGGAGGTGGACGTGAAGGAGGGCCAGGCCGTCCACAAGGGCGAAGTGCTGTTCCGCCTCGACCCGCGCCCCTTCCAGATCGCGCTGGACGGCGCCAAGGCCAACCTCGCCCAGGTCGGCCTGTCGGTGGACGCGATGAAGCGCGACTACCAGCGCATGCTGCGCGACGTGGACGCCAAGCAGGCGCAGGTCCAGTCCGACCAGGCCGCCTTCGACCGCTATGCCAGCCTGGTGAAGGGCGGCAGCGTCACCCGCGCCGACTACGACGACGCCCGCTTCCGCCTCGCCTCCAACAAGGCGGCGGTGGAAGGGCTGAAGGAGCAGGCGCAGGTCCAGCTCGCCCGCCTCGGCGGCAACCCGGACGCCAACCCCACCGCCATGCCGCAATACCGCGAGGCGCTGGCCCGCGTGGAGGAGGCGCAGCGCCAGCTCGACCATACCGTGGTCAAGGCGCCGTTCGCCGGCGTGGTCACCCAGGTCGAATCGCTGCAGCCCGGCCAGTACCTGGCCGCCGCCACCGCCGCCTTCGGCCTGGTCTCCACCGAGCGCGTCTGGGTCGAGGCCAGCCCGAAGGAAACCGACCTCACCTACGTCACCCCCGGCGACAAGGTCGATGTCACGGTGGACACCTATCCCGGCCGCGTCTGGCCCGGCGTGGTGCAGAGCATCGCGCCCAACACCGGCTCCGAGTTCTCGGTGCTGCCGGCGCAGAACGCCTCGGGCAACTGGGTCAAGGTGGTGCAGCGCATCCCGCTGCGCGTGCAGGTGGAGCGCAAGCCCGGCGACCCCGACCTGCGCGCTGGCATGAGCGTGGTGGTGGATATCGACACCGGCCACGTCCGCCACCTGTCCGACCTCTTCGGGCACTGACGGCGCCATGTCCGGGGCGGTGGGGACGGGGGCGGCAGGACCGGCCGCGGGCTTCACCGCCAGCACCCAGGTGGTGCCCCACCGCGCCCTGCTGACCGGCTGCGCCATGACGGCGACGCTGATGCAGATCCTGGATTCCACCATCGCCAACGTCGCCCTGCCCTATATGCAGGGCAGCCTGAACACCACTTTCGACCAGGTCACCTGGGTGCTGACCTCCTACGTCATCACCTCGGCGATCATGACCGCGCCGGTCGGCTGGATGGCGCAGCGCTACGGCCGCAAGAACCTGTTCATGGTCTGCATCGTCGGCTTCACCGCCACCTCCATGCTGTGCGGGGCGGCGCAGTCGCTGGAGGAGATGGTGGTGTTCCGCGTGCTCCAGGGCGCCTTCGGGGCGGCCCTGGCGCCGCTGTCCCAGGCCACCATGCTGGACATCTACCCCTTCGAGCAGCGCGCCCACGCCATGGCGATCTTCGGCATGGGCATCATGATCGGCCCGATCATGGGCCCCACCCTGGGCGGCTACCTCACCGAGGCGTTCAACTGGCGCTGGGTGTTCTACGTCAACCTGCCCTTCGGCATCGTCGCCCTCACCGGCATCGCCCTGTTCATGCCGAAAACCCCGGTGAAGGCCGAGCTGCGGTTCGACTGGACCGGCTTCGCGGTGCTGGCGCTAGGCGTGGGCAGCCTGCAGATGATGCTCGACCGCGGCCAGAGCCAGGACTGGCTCAACTCGCCGGAGATCATCACCGAGGCGGTGCTGGCCGGCCTCGGCCTGTACCTGTTCATGGTGCACATGTTCACCGCCGAGAAGCCGTTCCTGCCGCCGGCGCTGTTCCGCGACCGCAACTTCGCCGCCGCCTGCCTGATGATGTTCTGCACCGGCACGATCATGATGGCGACCTCCGCCCTGCTGGCGCCGTTCCTGCAAAACCTGGCCGGCTACCCGGTGGCCGATGCCGGCCGCGCCATGGCCCCGCGCGGCTTCGGCACCATGGCGGCGATGCTGCTGGCCAGCCGGCTGGGCGGGCGCTGGGTGGACCAGCGCAAGCTGATGGCCTTCGGCCTGCTGCTGCTGGGCGCCACCCTGCATTTCATGAGCACCTGGTCGCCGGATATGAGCGAGCGGCAGATGGTGCTGACCCTCATCACCCAGGGCTTCGCCATGGGCTTCATCTTCAATCCGATGACGGTGATGGCCTTCGCCACCCTGCCGCCCTCGCTGCGCGGCGACGCGGCGGCGATGCAGAACCTCTCGCGCAACATCGGGGCTGCGATCGGCATCTCCGTCACCTCGTTCATGCTGACGCGCAGCACCCAGGTCTCGCACGCCGACATGGCCGCCGGCATCAACCCGTTCAACCGCCTGCTCCAGGGCCACGACGCGATCGGCCGCCTGCTCGACCCGGCGACCACCCACGGCGCCGAGCGGCTGGCGCAGATGATCGACCGGCAGGCGCAAATCATCGCTTTCAGCAACGATTTCCGGATGATGACCTTCGTGGTGATCCCGCCGCTGCTGCTGCTGTTCTTCATGCGCCGCCCCGGCGCGCCGCCGCGCGACCCGGTGGCGCCTGTCCCGCGTGCCGCCCCGGCCCCGGCCCCGGCCGGTGCCGACTAGGCGGCGATGACCGGGCCCTCCATGAGCGAGCCTCCATGACCGAGCCGGCGGTCCGCCATCGCGCCCTGCTCACCGGCTGCGCCATGACGGCGACGCTGATGCAGGTGCTGGATTCCACCATCGCCAACGTCGCCTTGCCCTACATGCAGGGCAGCCTGAACACCACCATCGACCAGGTCACCTGGGTGCTGACCTCCTACGTCATCGCCTCGGCCATCATGACCGCCCCGGTCGGCTGGATGGCGGTGCGCTACGGCCGCAAGAACCTGTTCATGGTCTGCATCGTCGGCTTCACCATCACCTCGATGATGTGCGGCGCCGCCCAGTCGCTGGAACAGATGGTCGCCTTCCGCGTGCTGCAAGGCGTCTGCGGCGCCGCCCTGGTGCCGCTGTCGCAGGCGGTGATGGTCGATATCTACCCCGCCGAACAGCGCGCCCACGCCATGGCGATCTTCGGCATGGGGGTGATGATCGGCCCCATCCTCGGCCCCACCCTGGGCGGCTATCTCACCGAGGCGTTCAACTGGCGCTGGGTGTTCTACGTCAACCTGCCCTTCGGCATCATCGCCCTCACCGGCATCGCCCTGTTCATGCCCACCACCCCCCTCAAGCCCGAGCTGCGGTTCGACTGGACCGGGTTCTCCGTGCTGGCGCTGGGCGTGGGCAGCATGCAGCTGCTGCTGGACCGCGGCCAGGGCGAGGACTGGTTCAATTCCGGCGAGATCGTCGCCGAGGCGGTGGTGGCCGGCCTCGGCCTCTATCTGTTCGCCGTGCACATGGCCACCGCCGAGCGCCCCTTCGTGCCCCCGGCCCTCTTCCGCGACCGCAACTTCACCGCCGCCATGCTGATGATGTTCGTCACCAACACGGTGATGATGGCCAGCTCCGCCCTGCTGGCGCCCTACCTGCAAAACCTGTCCGGCTACCCGGTGGCCGAAACCGGCCGGCTGCTGGCCCCGCGCGGCGCCGGCACCATGGTGGCGATGCTGCTCGCCAGCCGCCTCGGCGGGCGGGTGGACCAGCGCAAGATCATCGCCCTCGGCCTGGTGCTGCTCGGCGCCACGCTGCACGACATGAGTACCTGGACCCCCGACATCGCCGACACCCGCCTGCTCACGGTGCTCCTCATCCAGGGTTTCGCCATGGGCTGCATCTGGAACCCGATGACGGTGATCTCCTTCTCCACCCTGCCCGCCCAGTTGCGCAGCGACGCCGCCGCCATGCAGAGCCTGGCGCGCAATATCGGCTCGGCGATCGGCATCTCGGTCACCGCCTTCACCCTGGCGCGCGGCATCCAGGCCTCGCATGCCGGTCTGTCGGCCGGCATCACCCCGTTCAACCGGCTGTTCCAGGGCAACACCCCGGTATCGCACTGGCTGGACCCGCTCAGCAGCCACGGCGCCCACCGGCTGGACGCGATGATCAACCGCGAGGCGCTCATCATCGCCTACAGCAACGATTTCCTGATGATGTCCTTCGTGGCGGTGCCGTCCCTGCTGCTCCTGCTGCTGATGCGGGCCCCCGCCCGCGCCACGCCGGCGGCCATGCCGGTGGCGGCGGATTAGGGCGGAAACCGCCGCCCGCAAGACCCGCCCGCGCGCAAGGCTGACCGGCAGGGCGGCGCTTGCGTGCACCGCAGCATCTCGTAATATGCCATCACAATAACGCAGCTTATCATATGCAAGATGACCAATCGATGACGGGCGCGGCGCCCGGGCGCCGCAACCTGCTGACCGTGTGCCTGATGGTGGCGACGCTGATGCAGGCGCTCGACTCCACCATCGCCAACGTGGCGCTGCCCTACATGCAGGGCAGCCTGTCGACCACGGCCGACCAGATCACCTGGGTCCTCACCAGCTACGTGGTGGCCGCCGCCATCATGACGGCCCCGGTCGGCTGGCTGGCCTCCCGCTTCGGCCGCAAGAACTTCTTCGCCGCCTGCCTGGTCGGCTTCACCGTCACCTCGATGATGTGCGGCGCCGCCCAGTCGCTGGAGCAGATGGTCGCCTTCCGCCTCATGCAGGGCGTCTGCGGCGCCGCCCTGGTGCCGCTGTCGCAATCCACCATGATGGACATCTACCCCGTGCAGCAGCGCGGCTCGGCGATGGCGATCTGGGGCATGGGGGTGATGGTCGGCCCGATCCTCGGCCCCACCCTCGGCGGCTACCTCACCAACGTCTACAACTGGCGCTGGGTGTTCTACGTCAACCTGCCCTTCGGCGTGCTGGCGGTCACCGGCCTGCTGATCCTCATGCCCAAGGCGCCGGTCAACAAGGAGATGCGTTTCGACTGGACCGGCTTCGGCGTGCTGGCGCTGGGCATCGGCGCGCTGCAGATGATGCTGGACCGCGGGCTGAGCCAGGACTGGTTCAACTCCCGCGAAGTCATCATCGAGGCGGTGCTGGCCGGCCTCGGCACCTACCTGTTCCTGGTCCACCTTGCCACCGCCCCGCGCCCGTTCATCCCGCCGGTGATCTTCCGCGACCTGAATTTCGTCATGGCGATGCTGATGATGTTCGCCGTCGGCATGGTGCTGCTGGCCAGTTCCGCCCTGCTGGCGCCGTACCTGCAAAACCTGGCCGGCTACCCGGTGGAGGATGCCGGCCTGCTGCTGGCGCCGCGCGGCCTGGGCACCATGATCGCCATGATGATCGCCGGCCGCCTGGCCTCCCGCGTGGACCCGCGCAAGCTGATGGGCGTGGGCCTGGTGCTGCTCACCTGGTCGCTCTATGCCATGAGCAGCTGGACGCCGGATGTGCCGGAATGGGACCTGGTGGCGGTCACCATGGTGCAGGGTGCGGGGCTCGGCTTCGTGTTCATCCCCCTCCAGGTGGTCGGCTTCGCCACCCTGCCGCCCCTGCTGCGCACCGACGGCAGCGCGCTGCTCAGCCTGGTGCGCAATGTCGGCTCGGCGATCGGCATTTCCGTCACCTCGTTCATGCTGGCCACCAACCAGCAGAGCGAGCATGCCCGGCTGGCCGAGGTCGCCACCCCCTTCAACCACCTGCTGCACGGCTCGGCGCCGCTGGCCCGCCTGCTCAACCCCGCCACCGAGCACGGCGCGGTGCTGCTGGACGGCATGATCAACCGGCAGGCCACCATCATCGCCTACAACGACGACTTCCGCCTGATGATGCTGGCGGCGATCCTGCCGATGGTGCTGCTGTTCGTCATGCGCCGGCCGGGCGCGCCGAAAGGGCCGGTGGAGGCGCATGCGGTGATGGATTGAGGGCGGAACGGAGACTCAGGATAGACAAGGCAAGTCTTCTTTTTGTGAACAAAAAGAAGCAAAAAAACTTTGTTCGCTGGAATCTCCGCGCCATCAGGCGGTACGCACCCAGCGAATAGAAGTTTTTGGTTCTTTTTTCAAAAAAGAACCTCTTTCCTACATCACCAGCCCCCCATCCACATGCAGCACCTGCCCGGTCACATACCCGGCCTCCGGCGAGGCCAGGAAGGCGATCGCGGCGGCCACGTCGTCCGGCAGCCCCAGCCGGCCCAGCGGGATCTTCACCGTGTTGTCCTGGAACGTCCTCGGCCCTAAGGCAGCGTGCGCGCCCGGGTCCTTGCGGATGAAGCCGGGCGCCACCGCGTTCACCGTCACCCCCGCCGGCGCCAGCTCGATCGCCAGCGCCCGCACCAGCGCCTCCATCCCGGCCTTCGCCGCCGCCGAGGCGGGAAAGGTGGTGATGTCGGTGCGGAACACATGCGCCACGAAACTGCTGACGGCCACGATCCGCCCGCCCTGCATATGCGCCATCGCCGCGCGGGCCAGCCGCAGGAACCCCCACTGAATCGCGTCCACCGAGCGCGCGAACCCCGCATCGTCCAGCGCCGCCACCGGCGTGCGGTCGGCGAAGCCGGCGTTGCTCACCACCACGTCCAGCCGCCCGAACCTGGCCATCGCCGCCTGCACCGCCTCCCCGGCGGCCTCCGGCGCGGCCAGGTCGCCCAGCAGCGTCTCCACCCGCGCCCCCGCCGCCCGGCCCGCCTCGGCCACCGCCGCCAGCCCGGCCGCGTTGGCGCGGGTATGCGCCACGATGCCCACCCCCGGCCCCGCCATCCGCCGCACCACCGCCGCCCCGATCCCGCTGGCCGCCCCGGTCACCAGCACCACCCGCTCGGCCATGTCCCACCCCTTGCCCCTGCCGGCCCCGACGCTAGCCTGTGCCCACACCGGGAGAAAGACCGCCATGGACACCGCCCTGCCCCGCGCCGATGCCGCCGTGGAGGCGCAACTCAAGCTGTGGCTGACCATCTTCGCTGGCCATGTCCGCGCGGTGGACTACGCCGCCGCCCGGCCGATGTGGCACCCCGGCGTGCTGGCCTTCGGCACCCACCGCGACGTGATGGCCGGGCTGGAGACGGCGATCGCCACGCAATGGGACAATGTGTGGCCGAAAACCGCCGAATTCGCCTTCGACCTGGCCGGAACCCAGGTGCTCGCCTCGCCCGACCGCGCGATGGCCGTCGTGGTCGCGCCCTGGACCAGCGCCGGCTTCCACCCCGACGGCAGCCGCTTCGACCGCCCCGGCCGCGCCACGATGGTGTTCGACCGCTCCGGCCACCCATCCCTGGCCGGCGGCTGGCGCTGCGTGCATTCGCACCTGTCGCTCAATCGCGGCGTGCCGCAGGCAAGCCATGGGGCCAGGCCGGTGAAGGGGAGGTAGGGGTTCTTTTTTGAAAAAAGAACCAAAAAACTTTTATTCGCTGGAGTCCGCGCCGGACCGCCGGAACTCCAAACGAACGAAAAGTTTTTTTGCTTCTTTTGTTCACAAAAAGAAGACCTCCCTCCCCACCCTCTCCAACGGTTGACACCAACCGCGCGACATCGCCACCCTGCGGCTTCCGGCCGGGAGGGAGAAACAGTTATGTCGCATGATCATCACGGTGATGAACCGAAACGCCTGCGCAGCCGGCGCTGGTTCGACAACCCCGCCAACCCGGCGATGACCGCGCTGTATCTTGAGCGCAGCCTGAATTTCGGCCTCACCCGCGAGGAATTGCAGGGCGGCAAGCCGATCATCGGCATCGCCCAGACCGGCAGCGACATCTCCCCCTGCAACCGCCACCATCTGCAACTGGCCGGCCGCGTGCGCGACGGCATCCGCGACGCCGGCGGCATTCCGCTGGAATTCCCGATCCATCCCATCCAGGAAACGCTGAAGCGCCCCACCGCGGCGCTGGACCGCAACCTGGCCTATCTCAGCCTGGTGGAGGTGCTGCACGGCTACCCGCTCGACGGCGTGGTGCTGACCACCGGCTGCGACAAAACCACGCCGGCCTGCCTGATGGGTGCCGCCACGGTGAACATCCCGGCCATCGTGCTCTCGGGCGGGCCGATGCTGGATGGCTGGTGGAAGGGCCGGCTCTCCGGCTCCGGCACCATCGTCTGGGAGGGGCGCAAGCTCTATGCCGAGGGCAAGATCGGCTATGAGGAGTTCATGGAGATGGTGTGCTCCTCGGCGCCGAGCGTCGGGCATTGCAACACCATGGGCACCGCCAGTTCCATGAACGGCCTGGCCGAGGCGCTGGGCATGTCGCTGCCGGGCTGCTCCGCCATTCCCGGCCCGTATCGGGAGCGCGGGCAGATGGCCTACTACACCGGCAAGCGCATCGTCGACATGGTGCACGAGAACCTGCGCCCGTCCGACATCATGACCAAGGCGGCGTTCGAGAACGCGGTGGTGGCCGCCGCCGCCCTGGGCGCCAGCTCCAACTGCCCCATCCACATGGTGGCGATCGCCCGGCACATGGGCGTGGACCATACGCTGGACGACTGGCAGCGGCTGGGCCCGGAAATCCCGCTGCTGGTGGATATGCAGCCGGCCGGGCGCTACCTCGGCGAGATGTTCCATCGCGGCGGCGGCGTGCCGGCGGTGATGAAGGAGCTGGCCGGCGCCGGCAAGCTCAACCTCGACGTGATGACCGTCACCGGCAAGACGCTGGGCGAGAACCTGAAGGCCGCGCCGACCGGCGACCGCGAGGTGATCCGCAGCTATGACAAGCCGATGATGGAGCGCGCCGGCTACGTAGTGCTCTCGGGCAACCTGTTCGACAGCGCGGTGATGAAGATCAGCGTCATCGACAAGGAATTCCGCACCCGCTTCCTCTCCGACCCCAGCCGCCCCAACGTGTTCGAGGGCCGCGCCGTGGTGTTCGAGGGGCCGGAGGACTACCACGACCGCATCGAGGACCCGGCGCTGCAGATCGAGGAGCAGTCGGTGCTGATCATCCGCAACGCCGGCCCGGTGGGCTACCCCGGCAGCGCCGAGGTGGTGAACATGCAGCCCCCTGCCAGCATGCTGAAGCGCGGCATCAACGCCCTGCCCACCATGGGCGACGGCCGCCAGTCCGGCACCTCCGGCTCCCCCTCGATCCTGAACGTCTCGCCGGAAGCGGCGGTGGGCGGCGGGCTGGCCCTGCTCAAGACCGGCGACCGCATCCGCATCGACCTCAACACCCGCAAGGTGGACGTGCTGCTGCCCGAAGGCGAACTGGAGGCCCGCCGCGCCGCCTGGACGCCGCCGAAGCTGCTGAACAAAACACCCTGGGAGGAAATCTACCGCTCCATGGTCGGCCAACTCGGCGACGGTGGCTGCCTGGAACCGGCAACGCTGTTCCTGGACATCCTGGAGACGCGGGGCGAGAGCCGGGACAACCACTGAGGTTGTCGCCGGGATAACGGAAGAACAGGATTCACATGGAGACGAGGGGCGGGGAGAAGAACAGGAAGACCTCCGGCGGAAGAGGCGCGACTGGAAACGTGCTATCGGATGGATATCGTGGTGGCGGGCCAGCTGATCGTTGAGATCAGGGCGGTGGAGCGGCTGTTGCCGCTCCACGAAGCGCTGCTTTTGACATGCCTTCGCCTCGCCCGCCCCCCGCCTTCATGTGAACCTCTAAAAGGAACCTGAAATGGCCGGAAGGCTCGCCGGAAAGACCGCCTTCGTTACCGCCGCCGCCCAGGGCATCGGCCGGGCCACCGCGCTCGCCTTCGCCGCCGAAGGGGCGCAGGTGTTCGCCACCGACCTCAACGCCGCCAAGGTGGGCGAGATCGCCGGGCCGGGCATCCAGACCTTCGCGCTGGACGCGCGCGACACCGCGGCGGTGGCCGCCGCGGCGGCGCGGGTGGGGGCGGTGGACATCCTGTTCAACTGCGCCGGCTTCGTGCACCAGGGCACCGTGCTGGACGCCACCGACGAGGAGTGGGATTTCGCCTTCGACCTCAACGCCAAGTCCATGCTGCGCACCATCCGCGCCTTCCTGCCCGGCATGCTGGCGGCGGGGCATGGCAGCATCGTCAACATCGCCTCGGTGGCCAGCAGCGTGAAGGGCGTGCCCAACCGCTTTGTCTACAGCGCCAGCAAGGCCGCCGTGGTCGGGCTGACCCGCTCGGTCGCCACCGATTTCGTCGGCCGCGGCGTGCGCTGCAACTGCATCTGCCCGGGCACCGTGCATTCGCCCAGCCTGGAGGAGCGCATCGTCGCCAATGCCGCCGCCGCCGGCTCGCTGGAGGCGGCGCGCGCGGCCTTCGTGGCCCGCCAGCCGATGGGCCGGCTGGGCCGCACCGACGAGATCGCCAGGCTCGCCGTGTACCTGGCCAGCGACGACGCGGAATTCGTCACCGGGCAGGCCCTGGTGATCGACGGCGGCCTGACCCTGTAGAATACGACCCGAAAACGAGGATTTTGACCATGAAACTGCTGCGATATGGCCCCGTCGGCGCCGAAAAACCCGGCATTCTGGACGCCCAGGGCGGCATCCGCGACCTGTCGGACATCATCAAGGACATCGACGGGCACGCCCTGTCGCCGGCCGGCCTGAAGCAGATCGCCGAGTACGACCCGGCCACCCTGCCGATGGTGCGCAGCAATCCGCGCATCGGCCCCTGCGTGGCGCGGCCGCTGAACTTCGTCTGCATCGGCCTGAACTACGCCGACCACGCCGCCGAGACCGGCGCCACCCCGCCCGCCGAACCGATCATCTTCCTGAAGTCGCTCGGCGCCTTCAGCGGCCCGAACGACGACGTGGTGATCCCGAAGGGCTCCACCAAGCCGGACTGGGAGGTGGAACTCGGCATCATCATCGGCACCAAGGCCAAGTATGTGTCCGAGGCGGATGCGATGGACCATGTGGCCGGGTATTGCGTGGTCAACGACGTGTCCGAGCGCAATTTCCAGACCGAGCGCGGCGGCACCTGGGACAAGGGCAAGGGCTGCGACACCTTCGGCCCCACCGGCCCCTGGATGGTCACCAAGGACGAGGTGGGCGACCCGCAGAACCTGCATATGTGGCTGGATATCGACGGGGTGCGCATGCAGGACGGCAGCACCAAGACCATGATCTTCGGCGTGCAGAAGCTGGTGAGCTATGTCAGCCACTTCATCACCCTGCACCCGGGCGACGTGATCGCCACCGGCACGCCCCCGGGCGTGGGCATGGGCAAGAAGCCGAACCCGATCTGGCTGAAGGCCGGCAACGTGATGACGCTGGGGATCGCGGGGCTGGGCGAGCAGAAGCAGAACGTGAAGGCGGATTGAGGAAGGGTCTTCTTTTTGTGAACAAAAAGAAGCAAAAAAACTTTTTATTCGCTGGAGTCTCGGTATGAGGCTCCGGCTAAAAAAAGTTTTTTGGTTCTTTTTTTCCAAAAAAGAACATTCTTCCTTTTTCGAGAAACCCTCATGACCACCCTGCTGCTGTTCTGGATGGCCTTCGCCCTGGCCGTGATCTCCCCTGGTCCGAACTTCGCGGTGATCCTCGGTACCGCGCTGCGTTCCGGGCGGCCGGGGGCGGTGCGCACGGCGCTGGGCATGGCGATGGGCGAGGCGGTCTGGGGCTTCGGCGCGGTGTTCGGCGTGGCCGCCCTGGCGGCCACCCATCCCTGGGTGGCGATGACGCTGCGTTTGGGCGGCGGGGCGTTCCTGCTGCACCTGGGCATCCTGTCGCTGCGCGCGGCCTGGCGGGGGCAGGCGCATATGGCCGCCCTGGCGGCGGGGCCGGAGCGCCGGCCCACCGTGTTCCGCGGCCTCGGGCTGATGCTGCTGAACCCCAAGGCCGGGGTGTTCTGGGTGTCGCTGACCGGCGTGCTGATCGGCCCGGCCACCGGCACCGGCATCGCCGCACTGGCGGTATCGGGCGCGGTGCTGATCTCGCTGTGCTGGCACCTCACGTTGGCGCTGGCGCTGTCCGGGGCGATGGCGGCGCGGCTGTATCGCCGGGTGCAGCGCGGGCTGGACGCCACGCTGGGCGCGATCCTGGGCGGCATCGGGCTCAAGCTGCTGCTGACCCCCTGACAACCGGATGAAACCGATGACCGACGCGCACCGCATCCGCCGCAACACCATTGCCGACGCGGTGCACCGCGCCGCCACGCATTTCGGCGACCGCACGGCGCTGACCTTCGGCGACCGCGCCTGGAGCTTCCGCGCGCTGGACGAGGCGGCGGGGCGGATCGGCCGGCATCTGCTGAGCCTCGGCCTGACGCGCGGCGACCGGGTGGCGGCGTATGGGCGCAACTCGGACGCCTATGTGCTGCTGTGGCTGGCCTGCGTGCGGGTCGGGCTGGTGCATGTGCCGGTGAACTACGCGCTGACCGGCGAGGAACTCACCTACATTGTCGGCCAGTCCGGCGCCGCGGCACTCGTCTGCGACGCGGCGCTGGAGGCCAACCTCGCCCCGGTGCGCGAACTGGGCGGCGTGCGGCATTACCTGGACTTCGCGGCCCTGCCGGCACTGGCGCGCGACCCGGCCATCGGCCCCGACCTCGATGTGGACGTGGCGGAGACCGACCTGGCGCAGCTGCTCTACACCTCCGGCACCACCGCCCTGCCCAAGGGCGCGGCGATGAGCCATGCGGCGCTGCTGGCGGAATACACCTCCTGCATCCTGGCGCTGGAACTCACCGCCGCGGACCGCAGCATCGCCGCCCTGCCGCTGTACCACTCGGCGCAGATGCACTGCTTCCTGATGCCCTCGCTGCTGGTCGGCGCCGCCACGCTGCTGCTGCCGGCGCCGGCCGCCGAAACGGTGCTGGAGCTGATCGAGCGGCACCGCATGACGACGTTCTTCGCCCCGCCCACGGTATGGATCAGCCTGCTGCGTCACCCGGATTTCGCCCGGCGCGACCTCTCCTCGCTGAAATCGGTGTTCTACGGCGCCTCGATCATGCCGGTGCCGGTGCTGGAGGAGCTGCGCGCGCGGCTGCCGGAGGCGCGGCCGTTCAACTGCTACGGCCAGTCCGAGATCGGCCCGCTGGCCACCGTGCTGAAGCCCGAGGACCACGACGCCCGGCCCGGCTCGGTCGGCCGCCCGATCTTCAACGTGCAGACGCGGGTGGTGGACGCGGCGATGAACGACGCCGGGCCCGGGGTGCAGGGCGAGATCGTCCACCGCTCGCCGCAATTGCTGGTGGGCTACTGGGACAAGCCGGAAGCCACCGACGACGCCTTCGCCGGCGGCTGGTTCCATTCCGGCGACGTGGGGTATTTCGACGCCGACGGCTTCCTGTTTATCGTCGACCGCATCAAGGACGTGATCAACACCGGCGGCGTGCTGGTGGCCTCGCGCGACGTGGAGGAGGCGCTGTTCACCCACCCGGCGGTGTCGGAAGTGGCGGTGATCGCGCTGCCGGACCCGAAATGGATCGAGGCGATCACCGCCGTGGTCGTGCTGCGCCCCGGCATGGCGGCCACCGAGGAGGAGCTGGTGGCGCATGCCCGCCGGCACCTGGCGCCGTTCAAGCTGCCGAAGCGGATCATCTTCGCGGAGGACCTGCCGCGCAACACGGCCGGCAAGCTGCTGAAGCGGGAATTGCGGCGGGTGCACGGGGCGGCGACGCCCTGGAGCTAGGCTCTACCGCCCGCCCTGCGGCCCGAGATACATCTCCACGATCCGCCCGTCCGCCGCCAGGCTGGCCGCGTCGCCCTGCATCGTCATCCGCCCGGTTTCCAGCACGTAGCCGTAGTCGGCCACCTGCAGGGCGGCGCGGGCGTTCTGCTCGATCAGCAGGATCGCCACGCCGGTGCCGCGCAGGGCGGTGATGGTGCGGAAGATGTCGCGCACCACCAGCGGCGCCAGCCCCAGGCTGGGTTCGTCCAGCATCAGCAGGCGCGGGCGGGCCATCAGCGCGCGGCCCATCGCCAGCATCTGCCGCTCCCCGCCCGACAGCGTGCCGGCGGTCTGCCGGCGGCGCTCGCGCAGGCGGGGGAACAGGTCGAACACCGCATCGATCGCCCGCGCCGCCGCCGCCCGGCCCTCGGCGCGGTGGCGGAAGCCGCCCAGGCGGAGGTTGTCCTGCACGGTCATGCTGGCGAACAGCTCGCGCTTTTCCGGCACCAGCGCCATGCCGGCGTTGACCCGCTCCTCGATGTCCTGCCCGGCCAGCGGGGCGCCGTCGAAGCGGATGCCGCCGCGCGAGGGCAGCACGCCCATGATGGCGCCCAGCAGCGTGCTCTTGCCCGCGCCGTTCGGCCCGATGACGGTGACGATGCTGCCGGCCTCGACCGACAGCGACAGGCCGGACAGCGCGGGAATGCCGCCATAGGCGACATCCAGGCCGGAGACCTCCAGCAGGAGAGCCGGAGGGGCCGGCCCCGGCCCTGCCTGGGTCACCCGCGTCACGCCACCGACCCCAGATAGGCCTCGATCACCGCCGGATCGCGCCGCACCGCCTCGGGTGGGCCCTCGGCCAGCTTGGTGCCGAAATCCATCACCACCAGCCGGTCGGCCAGCGTCATCACGAACTCCATGTCGTGCTCCACCAGCAGGATCGCCACGCCCTCCTCGCGCAGCCGCGTCAGCAGGGCGGCCAGGGCCTGCTTCTCGTGGTGGCGCAGCCCGGCGGCCGGCTCGTCCAGCAGCAGCAGCACCGGGTCCAGGCACAGCGCGCGGGCGATCTCCACGATGCGCTGCTGGCCCAGGGCCAGGCTGTCGGCCGGCCGGTCCGCCGCCTCCGCCAGCCCCACCCGGGCGAGCTGGCGCGCGGCCTCGGCGAACAGCAGCGTCTCCTCCGCCCGGTCGGTACGCAGCAGGGCCGAGAACGCGCCGGCATGGCCGCGCAGATGCGCGCCGATGGCCACGTTCTCGATCACCGACATGCCGGCCACCAGCCGCACATGCTGGAAGCTGCGCGCCACCCCCAGCGCCGCGACGGCGCGCGCCGGCAGGCCGGCGAGCGGCCGGCCTTGGAAGCGCACGGAGCCGCCGCTGGCCGCCGCCACCCCGGTCAGCAGGTTGAAAGTGGTACTCTTGCCCGCCCCGTTCGGCCCGATCAGGCCGACGATCTCCCCCGCCGCCACCGCGAAATCCAGCCCGCCCACCGCCACCAGCCCGCCGAAATTCTTGCGCAGCCCCGCCACCTCCAGGATCGGCGTGCCGCGCGCCGGCAGCGCCCGGCGGGGCAACGGCGGCGCGGCGGCGTCCACCACCCGCCGCACCGGGGCACGCCACCGCCACAGCCGGGCCAGATGCGGCCAGAGCCCTTGCGGCGAGGCCTGCAGCACCAGCACCAGCACGGCGCCGAACACGATGGTCTCGTAATTGCCCTGGTGGCCCAGCAGGCGCGGCAGCCAGTCCTGCAGCAGGTCGTTGAACACCGTCACCAGCGCCGCCCCCAGCAGCGCGCCGCCGATATGCGCGGCCCCGCCCACCACCGCCATCAGCAGGTACTCGATGCTGGCGTTGATGCCGAACGGCGTCGGGTTCACGCTGCGTTGCAGATGCGCGTAGAGCCAGCCGGCGAAGGCGGCCAGCACGGCGGCGTAGACGAAGGCCAGCATGCGCGCCCGCGGCGTGTCCACCCCGAAGCTCGCCGCCGCCAGCGCGCCGCCGCGCAGCGCGCGGATCGCCCGCCCGGCCCGGCTGTCCAGCAGGTTGCGCGTCGCCAGCACCGCCAGCCCCACCCCCAGCCAGATCACCGTGAACGACCAGCGCGGGTCCACCAGCGCCAGCCCGCCCACATGCAGCGGCGCAATCCCGGCGATGCCGTCATTGCGGCCGAAGAAATCCAGGTTGGCGAAGGTGTAGTACAGCGCCACCCCCCAGGCCAGCGTGCCCAGCGCCAGGTAATGCCCCGAGAGCCGCAGCGTCACCGCCCCAATCAGCAGCGCCGCCGCGGCACTCACCGCCAGGGACACCGGCAGCGCCAGCCAGGGCGACACCCCGTAGCGCGCCGACAATATCGCGGTCGCATAGGCGCCGAAGCCCAGGAAGCTCGCCTGCCCGAACGAGGTCATGCCCCCCACCCCGGTCAGCACCACCAGCCCCACCGCCACGATCGCCGCCACCCCGATATAGTCGGCGAGCGTGATCCAGTACGGCGGCAGGCCGGGCAGCCACGGCAGCAGCGCGCAGCCGGCGGCCAGCAGCAGCGGCAGGCGCAGCGGGCCGGGCCTCATTCCTCGTCCTCCGTCGGGCCGTGCCGCCACGAGCGCCACAGCAGCACCGGGATGATGATGGTGAAGACGATCACCTCCTTGAACGCGCTGGCCCAGAACGCCGAGAAGCTCTCCACCAGCCCCACCAGCACGGCGGCCAGCACCGCGCCCGGATAGCTCGCCAGCCCGGCGATGATCGCCGCCGTGAAGCCCTTCAGCCCGATCAGGAAGCCGCTGTCGTAATAGATCGTCGCCAGCGGCGCGATCAGTACGCCCGACAGCGCGCCGATCGCCCCGGCCAGCGTGAAGGCGATGGCGCCCGACTGCCCGGTGGCGATGCCCACCAGCCGCGCCCCCAGCCGGTTGACGGCGGTGGCCCGCAGCGCCCGGCCGAACAGGGTGAACTCGAAAAACCCGGACAGCGCCAGCATCAGCGCCACCGTCAGCCCGGCGATCCACACCGCCTGGCCCTGCACCGTCAGCGCGCCCAGGCTGAACACCGCGTCGGAAAAGCCGCTGGCGCGCGAGCCTTCCGGCCCGAAGAACACCAGCCCCAGCCCCAGCAGCACGAAATGCACCCCCACGGCGGCGATCAGCAGGGTCAGCACGCTGGCCTCGGCCATCGGCTGGAAGGCGATGCGATACAGGTAGGGCGCCATCGGCGTCACGATCGCCAGCGCCAGCAGCGCCTCCACGGCCACCCCCGGCCGGCGCGGCGCCAGCAGCATCGCCAGCCCCGCCACCACCGCCGGCAGCAGCAGTGTGCCGGCGGCCAGCCGCAGCAGCGCCCGCGTCCGCCAGCGCCGCCGCATCCGCCACGCCTCGGCCGCGAAGGCGCCGGCCCCCAGCGCGCACAGCAGCCACACGCTGCCCGGCAGGGTGCCGGCATCCAGCGCCGCATAGGTCAACGCGCCATAGGCCACCAGCTCGCCCTGCGGGATGAACACCACGCGGGTGACGGCGAACACCAGCACCAGCGACAGCGCCAGCAGCGCGTAGATGGCGCCGTTGACCACGCCGTCCTGCACCAGGATCAGCAGGATGGTGGTGTCCATCAGCGGGGGCACCCACCGGGCATCGCCGTCTCCCTGATCCGTGCGGGCCGGTTCGCGCCCTGCCTTTGCCGGTGTAGAGTCGGGGCGCAAACCCTGTCAAACAACCCTGGCGCATTCGCGCCGTCATACAGCCCAGGCGCGGGCCGCGCCGTCAAACAGCCCAGGCGCATTCGCGCCGTCAAACAGCCCAGGCGCATTCGCGCCGTCAAACAGCCCAGGCGCCTTCGCGCCATGCCGGAGGAACCGATGCCGCGCCAAACCACGGCGGACGCCACGCTGGACAGCCTGAACGCCCATGGCATCGACACGGTCTATGCCCTGCCCGGCGTGCACAACGACCATCTGTTCGACGCCATCCACCAGTCGGACGGCCGCACCCGCGTGCTGCACACCCGCCACGAGCAGACCGCCGGCTACATGGCGCTCGGCGCCGCCCTGGCCACCGGCCGGCCGCAGGCCTTCGCTGTGGTGCCCGGCCCGGGCATCCTGAACGCCTCGGCGGCCCTGCTGACGGCCTACGGCACCGGCGCCCCGGTGCTGGCGTTGGTCGGCCAGATCCCGTCGGACGCGATCGACCGCGGCTGGGGCCAGTTGCACGAACTGCCCGACCAGCTCGGCCTGCTGCGCCACATCACCAAACACGCCGCCCGCATCACCGGGCCGGCCGACGCGCCGGGGCTGGTGGCCGAGGCGGTGCGCGCGGCGCTGTCCGGCCGCACCCGGCCGGTGGCGCTGGAATGCGCGATCGACATCTGGGGCCTGGCCGGGGAAACCACGCCCGCCGCGCCGCTGCCGCCCACCCGCCCGCCGGTGGACCCGGACGCCATCGCCCGCGCCGCCGCCCTGCTCGGCCGCGCCAGGCGCCCGCTGATCCTTGCCGGCGGCGGCGCGCTGGGCGCGGGGCCGGAGCTGCTGGCGCTGGCCGAACTGCTCGGCGCCCCGGTCGGCACCTATCGGCGCGGGCGCGGGGTGATCCCCACCACCCACCCCCTCGCGGTCTCGCTGCCGGTGGCCCACCGGCTCTGGCGAGAAGCCGACCTGGTGCTGGGCGTCGGCACGCGCATGCACATGCCGCAGGCCAACTGGGGCACCGACTCCGACATGGCCATCATCCGCCTGGACATCGACGCCGAGGAGCATAACCGCTTCCGCCGCCCGGACTGCGCCATCCTGGCCGACGCCGCCGAGGGCCTGCGCGCCCTGCTGGCCGTCCTGCCGGCCCGCATGGACGCCCGCGCCCCCCGCGAGGACGTGGCCGCCGAGCAGGCCTGGTTCGCCGAACGCATCGCCCGCCAGGAGCCGCAGATGGGGTTCCTCCGCGCCATCCGCGCCGCCCTGCCCGAGGACGGCGTGGTCGTCGAGGATGTGACGCAGGTCGGCTTCATGGGCCGGCTGGCCTTCGAGGTGGCGGCGCCGCGCCGCTACATCTCGCCCGGCTATCAGGACAATCTCGGCTGGGGCTACGGCACCGCGCTGGGGGTGCAGGCCGCCCTGCCGGGCCGCGCGGTGGTGGCGATCTGCGGCGATGGCGGCTTCATGTACCAGGCGCAGGAGCTGGCCACCGCCATGCACCACAGGCTGCCGCTGGTGGCCATCGTGTTCGACGATGGCGGCTTCGGCAATGTCCGCCGCATCCAGGCCGAGCGCTTCGGCAGCCGCCTCATCGCCGCCGACCTGACCAACCCCGATTTCGTGCGCTTCGCCGAAAGCTTCGGCATGGCCGCCTTCCGCGCCCGCACCGCGGCGGAGCTGGAACGCGCCCTGCGCGAGGCGCTGGTCCTGCGCGCGCCGGCGCTGATCCATGTGCCGGTGGGTGAGATGCCGAGCCCGTGGGACATGCTGGCCCTGCCCCGCGTCCGCGGCTTCCAGGAGGCATGGCGGCCGAACCTGCCGTAGGCTGGCCCGAGGCCTTGATCCATCGCTTGAGGGTGCTATGGATTTTGATGAAGAAAATAAAGGAAGAATCTTCTTTTTCTGAAGAAAAAGAAGCAAAAAGACTTCATCAGCGCGGCGCGGCTTCGAACGCGAGCGCCCTGGTGCCACAGGGGCGAAACCCGGATAAACGTTTTTTGGTTCTTTTTTTTCAAAAAAGAACGCTTCCTGCTTCCTTCTTTTCCGGCTCTGCTTCACGCAAGTTCATAACACCCTCTAGCAGCCGGGCGAATGATCGACCGGTCGAAGGCAGCAAGGCTGGGCTCTGCCCAGCCTTGCTCATCCTACGAGGCGACCGCCCGCAATCAGAAGCGGCTGCTGAACTTCAGCATGCCCTGATGCGCCGCATAGTGGTCGCTTCTCTGAAAATAGTCGTAGACCGCTTCGAGAGACCACGTCCTGGCCGAGCAGGTGCAGGAGAGGATCGTCAGGCCGGCGCCGAGATTGCCCGTGTCGTTGGCCGTCTTCAGGCCACGCGTCGTGAACGACGCTCCGGTCGCCGCCGTGAATGCGGAGGTTTGCCGCGCCACCGGGTTTGCGAGTTCATGCAGCCATTTGGCATGGACCTCGGGCACGAAGGACAGGTCGCGATGCACGAAGGCGCGCGACACCTTCACGCCCAGGCCGGACTCCAGGAAATCGTAGCTCTGCGAGCGCGTCGTCAGGTTGACGCTGCCGGCGCCCGACTCCGTGTAGCCGCCCAGGTTGGCGTGGGTGTACTGCAACGACGCCAGCGGCGTCACGGTCATGCCGTTGGTCACGAAATCATATCCCGTGGTCGCGAACGCCGTGTAATCCTGGCCGGAATACTTGGCGCGCGCCGAGCGATCCACCCCCGGGAAGGCGATCCGCCGCGTGCCGGTATAGTCGTTCAGCCCGGCCGACAGGTCGCCATACACATACCAGGGGCCCCTGCCGGTGGCCGACATAGGCGGTCACCTGGTAGCTGTTGAACTCGGTGCGGCTGTCGGAGCCCTTGCTGTCGATGGGGCTTTTCGATGCGCCGACACCCAGCCCGACCACCGTGTTGGCGTCGATCGCGCGGTCATAGCCGACCATCCCGCCGGCGATGCTGGCGTGGTAGCCGGCCAGCCCCCGCGCGCGCCCTGGTTGGCGGAATAGCCGAGGCCCCGCAGCCACCAGCCGCTGCGGGGCTCGCCGCCGCCGCATACAGGCGTCTTGCCGTTGGCCTGCGCCTGGTCGTCCCGCGGCGCGACCGGGCGCACAGCGCGTTCTCCAGGTGGGACATCCACAGGTCCTGGAACTGGCGGGTCACCTGGAAGGTCACCTGCGGCGTCGCCAGCGAGGCGGAGGACGGCGCCAGCTGCGCCACCGCGTTCACCACCGCCACCGGGTCCGAGAGCGCGTTGACACGCTGCCGCCGCCCAGCGACAGCGTACCGGTGTTCGCCCCCGCCGTGGTGGTGAGCGCGCCGATCACGGTGGTGTTCGGCGTCAGGCTGATCACGCCGTCGGCGGCGAAATTCGTCGCGGTCACGTTGGTGCTGCCGCTGAGGAAGTTCACCGCGCCGGTTCCGGTGACATCCAGCGTGGTGGCGAAGACCGGGCCCACGAAGTTCACCGCGGTGCCGGCGTTGCCGCCGGACAGGTTCAGCAGGAACGGCCCGCCCGGCTGGGTGACGCCGATGGCGCCGAACACGGTGGAACTGCTGTTGAACACGATGTTGCCCTGGCTGGAGGCCGCGGCGAGCAGGAGGGTCGGGATGGGTTTCATGGGGATGGCACCTTCGGTTGACGGTTCAAGGGCTGCCTGAAGGTGCGGCAGTGGCGCGAGCGAAACATGTCGTCCGCCGCAGGCAGGGCGAGTGGTATCGGCCGCACGATGAAAGTATCCAACAAACTCGTCTGGAACTGGACACGCATGACTTGGATCGACACGGCCAGGCATTCTTCATTCTGATCGATCTCATGGCTTGCACGTCGAATTTGTAACCGGAGAATATTGGCTAAAAACCTTATCTAACCGTGGGTAACTTATTCTAGTGTCGGAAAATACCCATGTAACCGCGCCCGATTCCCGCCGGCCGCACATCGTGGCCGCTCCCCGCAAGCGGCCTTCCGGCCCGGCCCTTGCCTTGCCCGCCCCTCGCATGCCCAAAATCGGCCAACGCCATCGACAAGGACCCACGCCATGCAGCGACGCGACATCAACGCCCCCGACGGCCCCGCCCCGGCCGGCGCCTATTCCCAGGCGGTCGAGGTCAGCGGCGCCAGCCGCACCCTGTATCTCAGCGGCCAGGTCGGCGTCGGCGCGGACGGCCAGGTGCCGGAGGACGCCACCGCCCAGGCAAGGCTGGTCTGGGCCAACATCCAGGCGCAGCTGCGCGCCGCCGGCATGACGCTGGACAACCTGGTCAAGATCACCACCATCCTGCCCAACCACGCCGACCTCGCCGCCACCCGCGTCGCCCGCACCGAGGCGCTGGGCGAGCGCAAGCCGGCCAGCACGCTGATCATCGGCGGCCTTGCCAGCCCGGCCTGGAAGATCGAAATCGAGGCCATCGCCTACGCCTAAGAGGAGCTAAACCGTGGATTTCTCCCTCTCCCCCCCGATCGAGGCGATGCGCAAGCGCGTCCGCGACTACGTAAACGACCGGCTGATCCCGCTGGAATCCGACCCGGCCAGCTACGACCACCACGAGAACATCGCCCACGGCCTGTTGCAGGAAATCCGCAAGGAAACCCGCGCCATGGGCATCTGGGCTCTGCAATCGCCCAAGGCGCGCGGCGGCGGCGGGCTGAAGATGGCCGAGCAGGCGGTGCTGTACGAGGAGATGAACCGCTCCATCTTCGGCCCCGTCTCGTTCAACTGCTCGGCGCCCGACGACGGCAACATGCGGGTGCTGGCGCAGGTGGCCACCTCGGCGCAGCAGGACCGCTGGCTGCAGCCGATCATTGACGGGCGGATCAACTCCTCCTTCGTGATGACCGAGCCGATGGACGAGGACGGCGCCGGCTGCGGCTCCGACCCCTCGCTGACCAACACCGAGGCCACGCGCACCAACACCGGCTGGGTGGTGCGCGGGCGCAAATGGTTCATCACCGGGGCGGAAACCGCCACCCACTTCATCCTGATCGCCCGCACCTCGCCCGATACCCGCAAGGGCCTGAGCGCGTTCATGTTCCACCGCGACACACCGGGCTGGCGGATCGTCCGGCGCATCCCGATCATGGGGCCGGAGGAGCATGGCGGGCATTGCGAGATCGCGTTCGACGGCCTGGAAATCCCCGACGAGGACCGGCTGATGGAGGTGGGCGACGGGCTGAAACTCACCCAGATCCGCCTCGGCCCGGCCCGGCTCACCCACTGCATGCGCTGGACCGGGCTGGCCCGCCGCTCGATCGAGATCGCGCAGGACTACGTGCAGAAGCGCCGCAGCTTCGGCGGCCGGCTGATCGACCATGAAAGCGTGCAGACGCTGATCGGTCAGGCGGGCATGGAAATCCAGATCGGCCGGCTGCTGACCATGAACGCCGCCTGGGCGCTGGACCAGGGCAGCTTCGCGCGCAAGGAGGTCTCCATGGCCAAGGTCGTGGTGGCCGACGCGCTGCACAAGGCGGCCGATACCGCGCTGCAATTGCTCGGCGCGCGCGGCTATTCCAAGGACACGGTGATCGAATGGATCTACCGCTACGCCCGGCAGGCGCGGCTGGTGGATGGCGCGAGCGAGGTGCACCGGATGGTACTTGCCAACACCATGATGCGCGAAGGCGTTGATTTCTTTAGCTGGAACGCCGCGCCGCATGGATAAGGCGGCGCTCACCGCCTGGCTGCGGGCGGCCACCGGCTGGGCGGATTTGGCGATCGGGGGGATGGCGCTGCTCTCGGGCGGCGCCATCCAGCAGAACTGGCGGCTGGATGCCACCGCCGGCGGGCGCGTCCATGCCTGGGTGCTGCGCACCGACGCGCCGGCCACACTGGCCGCCAGCCGCTCGCGGGCCGAGGAATTTCAACTGCTTAAGGCGGCCTTCGCGGCCGGGGTGACGGTGCCGGAGCCGCTGTACCTGTGCGCGGACCGGGGGGTGATCGGCGCCCCGTTCTTCGTGATGCGGCGGGTGGAGGGCATCACCGCCGGCCACCGCATCGTGCGCAGCGAGACGCTGGGCGGCGGGCGGGCGGCGCTGGTGGCGGCGCTCGGGCGGGAGCTGGCGCGCATCCATGCCATCCGGCCGCCGCGCGAAGAGCTTCGATTTTTGGGGAATCCACCCCTGAATCCGGCGCAAACCTACCTGCTGGAGATGCGAAACGCCCTCGATTCCGCCCCGATTCCGCGCCCGATGCTGGAGTGGGGGCTGCGCTTCCTGGAGCGGAACGCGGCCCCTCCAGGTGAGATAGTTATGTGTCATAACGACTTTCGCACCGGCAACTACATGGTCGCCGAGGCCGGCATCACCGGCATCCTGGACTGGGAATTCGCCGCCTGGGGCGACCCGCACGCCGATATCGGCTGGCTGCTGGCGCGCTGCTGGCGCTTCGGTGGCCCCGGCGAGGTGGGCGGCGTCGGCCCGCGCGGGCCGTTCCTGGCCGCCTACGAGGCCGAATCCGGCCGCCGCACCGACCCCGCGCGCATCGCCTGGTGGCAGATCGCGGCGACCATCCGCTGGGCGGTGATCGCCATCGCCCAGGCGGACCGCCATGTGTTGGGCCGCGAGCCGAGCCTGGAACTGGCGCTGACCGGGCATATCGTGCCCGAACTGGAACTGGACGTGATGCGCGCGACCATGCCGGGGGCGGTACTGTGACACGCTGGGACGGCACCGAGCGCCCGGATGCGGCCGGGCTGCTGGAGATCGCGCGGGCCACGCTGCTGGCCGACATCGTGCCGAAGCTGGAGGGCGACGCGCGGTTCAAGGCGCTGATGGCGGCCAACGCCATGGCGATCGCGCAGCGGGCGTTGCGCGAGGGCAGCGGGGCGATCGACGCCGCACTCGCCCGCCTGGGCGACCCCACGGCACTGTGCGCCGCCATCCGCGCCGGCCAGGCGGACAACGACGCCGAGACCGCCGCGGCGCTGCTGGCGCTGGCCGAGGCGCGGTGCCGGGTGAGCGCGCCGAAGGCGGTGGGTTAGCCGCCCAGCTCAGGCGTCGTCGAACGAGGTGATCAGGGGGGTGATGGTCGGCTTGAAGGCGCTGTATGAGCGCGTGGTGGCGACGGAGTTGGCCAGCAGGATGGACGTACCCAGCAGATAGGTGTTGCTGATGGTGGTGGTGCCGGTTTCCAGGATGCTGCTGTAATAGACCTTCCAGCGGCCGCCGACATGGATGTTCAGGCAGAAATACTGGTACTGCGCGGTGGTCGCGACCGTCGTGGTACGCGTGTTGACGGTGTTGAACGCATCCTCCGCCAGCTTCTTGCCCAGTTCCAGCGGCCCGGCATAGCTTTTGTAGTTGACCCGCGCCACCATGTTGCCGGGCGGCACGATGCCCAGCGCGGCGATCGATACGCCATTATTGTCGTGATAGAAATGAAAATTGGCGCCGAAACGGTTGACCTGCAGGGCGCAGCCGTTCATGCCCCCGGTGGTGACGATCGTGCCGTCTTCCTGGCCCTGCGGCACCGTGCAATCGCCGACGCCCGGGGTGCCGTTGACATAGGGGAAAAGATAATCGCCAAACCCCTGCTTGGCGGTCAGCTTGAAGATATTGTGGCCGAGCGGCTCGCAACTCAGCAGGCAGGCGCCGCCGGTGTTCCCCGCCGTGTAGACATCGGAACCGACGACGAAGCCATACTTCGCCATCGCGGAATCCGGATCGGCGCGCAACAAGGCCAGGGCGGCATGATTGGAGGCGGGAGTCGGCATCTTGGGGCGCCTTTCGAGTTTATCCGCGACAGAAACAGCCGCGCGGTTTCCCGTCCTGATAATTCCCCGCCTTCCGTTCGTGGAAAGCAGGCTGACGGATGTTAGCGGGCGCAGGATGGCTTCGCACTGCCAAATCAACTTGATTTGATGGTAATCTTTTTGTGCGGGATTGGCGGGGCGGCGAGTATTTTTCCGCTCTTGGCTCGGGGTGGTTCGCGGGAAGGACGACGGGGCTCTGCCCCGAACCCCGCCAATGGCCGGCCCCTTGGAACCCGTTGTTCAAAGGGGTCAGGATGACATCGAACGGGGGGAGCGCGGCCACGGATGGCGCGATGGCGCTGCCATTGCTCCTCGAAATGACGGGTGAGCTTGTCTGGTTCGTTCGCCTGATACCAAGGCCCGCAGGCGACGACTCTTCCGTCGCCTGCGGGCCTTGGTATCGCGCGCCGGGCTGGCGGGTGGCGGCGCGTTAAACAAAGACTCATGCCAAGGGTCGCGGTCAGCGAGCCTTGGTATGAGCGCCGATAACGTGCTGCGGATGGATTTCGGTGACGTGCATCTGAAGGTCCGGGAGCCGGACCCGGACCTATCAGGACGGTCCCAGGCGGTGATCGATGCGCTCGGGCGCAGGATCGTCATGCCAACGGGGAAATGGCACCTGTTTATTTCTGAAAGAGAATGGTCTGTCGCGACGAAGTTCCATTCGTGCAGCAGGGCGGACACGGACGCCGAGGACGTCAATGCGGCGCTGCGCCAGCTTGACGGGCAGCGCCTGGTGGCCGTCGCCCGCCGCGGCGGCGGAAGCGACTGGGTGCTGGAATTCGACCTGGGCGGCGTGTTGCGGATCGGCGCCCCGACGCCCCCGGCATCCGACGAGGACATCGCGCAATGAACGCTGTTCCGCAAGGACGGCGATTATGCCTCGTACACTCAGGCGGGACGCCTGAGATATGGACGGCGCGATGGCGGCTGACCCGCGCCTGGATCCGCCCGCCGCAAGCACATGCCAGGGGTGACCGTCACGATGACGGGCCTAAACACCCAGTGGTCCGATGCCAACGGGCACTTCAGCCCGTTGGCATCGGACCACCAAATCAAGCGAGTGAGCTGACTCATGCTGAATCTTCCGAATGGGTCAGCGCACTAGTCACACACGCCTCACCAGCCGGAACTCGTCGCGTAAGGCACCGCGATCCGGCGCGCGAGGATGATCAGTTGGCTGAAGCAGATGCCAAGGATGCCGATCACCACCATGCCGGCCATCACCTTGGCGGTCTCCAGCCCGCTCTGTGCGTTTGTGATCAGATACCCGAGGCCCGCCGAAGATCCGACATACTCGGCCGCGATCACCGAGACCCAGGCATAGGCGAGCGCCAGTTGCAACCCGGTGAGGATGCGCGGCAGGGCGGCCGGCACCACCACTTGCAGCAGCAACCGCCAGCCGCGGACCCCGAGCATGTCTGCCGCCTTCAGCACCAGCGGATCGATCCCCTGGATCGCCGCGGCCGTGTTGATCGCCACTACGAAGACGCAGGCGTAGCCGACGACGAAGATCTTGCCCGCGATCGAGACGCCGAACCACACCACCACCAGGGGCACCAGCGAGAACGGCACGATGAAGCGGAATGTCTCGATCAGCGGCTCCAGGAAGGCGCCGAGCGCGCGCGAGCGGGCCAGCGCCACGCCGGCCAGCAATCCCGCGCTCGCCCCGATCAGGAACCCCCAGGCCAGCTCCGAGAGGCTGGTCAGCACGTCCTGGCGCAGCGAGCCGGCCTCGGCCATCTCCAGCAACGCCTGCCACACCGCCGGCGGGCTCGGCAGGATCACAGCACGGACATGGAACAGCGCCGAGGTCGACCACCACAGGGCCACCAGGATCGCGAAGCCGAGGGCGGCACTGGCGATGCCGCCCGGCGAGGGCAGCAGGCGGGCGATGCGTCCGGTCATCTCAGCTGGCCCTGTTGGCGATGATCCATGGAAACAGCCGGCGCTGCAGCCGCATGAAACCCCAATTCGCCACATAGCCGAGGACCGCCAGCGTCAGCATGCCGACCATGATCTGCGCCACGTCGAACGATTGGCCGCCATAGCCTTCCAGCGCGCCGAGGCCGGTATTGCCGGCCACCAGCTCCGATAGCACCACCCCGCCCCAGGCGGCGCCCAGGGCGTAGCGCAGCCCCACCAGAATGTCCGGCATCGCCGACATCAGCCCTACCTCCATCCGTTGCGGCAGGCGCAGCCGCAGCGAGCGGCTGGCCTTGCCGGTTTCGGAATCCATCGCCGAGGCGCCCTGCACCGTGTTCACCACAACCGTGAACATGCTGATCAGCACGATGATGCTCGCCTTGCTCCAGTAGCCGATGCCGAACCACAGGATCGCCAGCGGCACCCAGGCGAGCGGCGAGATGAAGCGCAGGAAGTCGATCAGCGGCCGCAGCACCAGCCGTGCCAGTGCCACCCGCCCGATCAGCAGGCCCAGCGCCACGCCCAGCAGGCACCCCAGCGCCCAGCCTCCCGCGGCCACGCCAAGGCTTGCCAGGATGTCGGCACCGAGTTCGGTGCGGGAAAGCTCCACGAAGCGCACCGCCACCAGCCACGGCGCCGGGAACAGCTCCAGCCGCGGCGAGTGGAATGCCCAGGCCAGCACCACCCAACCGGCCAGGATGAACCCGACCGCGGCCAGGCGGATGCCCGCCGGGGCGGATCCGCCCGGACGCTTCACTTGCCCATGGCCTTCGCCGCGAACTCCGGATGCACCAGCGCGCCGATGAAGGCCGGCACGTCGGGCACGTTGATCACGTGGAACTTCTTCAGCACCTCGGCCTGCTCGATCATCGCCGCCGGGTCCGGCGCGACAGTGGCCGGCTGCACCAGGCCGTGGGCGTAGCTGTAGGTCACGTTGGTCAGGCTGGTCTTGGAACCGACCGCCAGCAGCTTGTACGCCTCTTCGGGCTTGTCACGCAGCAGCGCCTCGGCGCGGATGACGAAGCGCAGCAGGTCCACCGCCACGTCCGGATGCGCCTTGGCGAACTCCGGCCGCACGATCACCCCTCCGCCGGGCCACGGCTTGCCGTAGATCTGCGATGCCGTGGTGATCAGCTCGCTCGTGCCGGCGGTGATGGTCTCGGCGGTATACGGCACGTAGGAGATCACCGCGTCCACCGCGCCGCGCTCCAGCGCGGCCGGCTCGCTGGGGCCGCTGGTGTTGAAGCCCTGGATGTCCTTCAGCGTCAGGCCGGCACCGGCGAGCGCCATCTGCAGCACCGCGGTGGGCGCGGTGTTCGGCGTCACCCCGCCGACCTTGCGGCCCTTCAGGTCGGCCGCGCTTTTGATGCCGCTGTCCTTGCGCGCCACCAGTGCCACATAGTTCATCGCGCCATTGCCGATGTACCACATCACCCCGGGGCTGCGCGCCGCCACCTGCTCGATGCCGGAGGTATCGGCCTCGCCGAAATCGATCGCGCCGGCCGCCATGGCGGCCGCCTCGGGAGGAATGCCCTGGATGAAGTCGTGCCACTGCACCTTGTAGCCGGCGTCCTCCAGCCAGTGGGCGGCGCGGATCAGCGCCAGCGGCCGCAGCGCCGGGAACATGCCGATGCTGAGTTCATGGGTGCTGAGTGTCTTGGGCGGCTGGGCATGGGCTGGCACGCCGAGGCACAGCAGTGCCGCCGCGGCGATGGCAAGATGGCGATGGTTCATGGTCGTTTCCTCTCCCTTTTCGGTTTCTTCGTTCTTGATCCCGCGCCCGGCGGTTCAGATGGTCCCGTCGGCGCGCAGCGCGTCGATCTCCTGTGTGCTCATCCCCAACAGATCGCCGAGCACCGCGGCGTTGCCCGAACCCAACGCGGGGCCGAGCGAGCGCACCTCGCCCGGCGTCTCGCTCAGGCGCGGGATCGGCGCGGCCATCAGCAGCTCGCCGAAATCCGGGTCCTGCACCGGCACGATGGTGCCGCGCTCGCGGAAATGCGGATCGGCGGCGATGTCGGCGATGCTCATCAACGGCGAGGCTGGGATGTCGGCCTCGACCAGAAGCCGCATCGCCTCCGTCATGCTGAGGCCGGCCACCCAGTCGGCGATCACGGCATACAGCGCCGCCTGGTTCGCCACCCGCGCGTGATGGGTGGCGAAGCGCGGCTGCGCGCACAATTCGGGCTGCCCCATCAGCTGGCAGAGCCGCCGCAGCAGCGGCTCCGTGCCGGCATGGATCGAGATACGCCTGCCATCGGCAGTGTCGAAATCGGCGGCCGGCACCACTTTCGCGTTGGTGTTGCCGCTGCGCTCGCGCACCTGCCCGGTGGCGGAATACGCCAGCAGCGCATCCTCCGAGGCGCGAAACCCCGGCTCATACAGCGCGAGGTCGATCACCTGCCCGGTGCCGCCACGATGATCGCGGTTGTACAGCGCTGTCACCACGCCGAACGCGCCGGCATAGGCGCCCATGTAGTCGATCGTCGCATAGCCCGAGCGCACCGGCGGACGGTCCGCCTCGCCGGTGACGTAGGTGAGGCCCGAGAAAGCGCTGGCGACGCGGTCGAAGGCGCCGCGATCGGCATAAGGACCGGTGAGGCCATAGCCGGTCACATAGAGCGCCACCAGGCGCGGATAGCGGCTGCGGATGGTCGGTGCGTCGAAGCCCCAGCGCCTCAGCGTCGGCGGGCGGAAGTTGGTGACCAGCACATCGAAATGCGGCAGCAGCCGGTGCACGATCTCGCGCGCCGCCGGCTTGCGCAGGTTGAGGGTGATCGAGGTCTTGTTGCGCGCGTCCTGCACCCATTGCAGCGAGCGCCCACCCGGTTCGCGCGCGCCCCGGCGCATGAAGTCGCCGCGGCCGGGGTCTTCCACCTTCACCACCTCGGCGCCGAAATCACCCAGCGTGGTGGCGGCGACCGGGGCGGCGATGATCGACGAAAGGTCGAGGACGCGGATGCCCGAAAGTGGCAGGTTCATGCGGGTGCTACCTGGTTGGCCGGCGGGGAGTGCGCCAGTAGGTCGAAGATCTCCGCTGTCACCCGCGCGAAGGCGCCGCTGGAGCGGTCGTGTTCGGCTTCGCCCGGCGTCACGTTGCGGATGATGCGGCCGGGCCGCCCGCTCATCACGAACACCGCGTCCCCGAGATAGACGGCCTCGGCCACGTCGTGGGTGACGAACAGCACGGTCATGCCGGAATGGGCGGTGATCCGCCGCAGCTCTTCCTGCAACAGCGCCCGCGTCTGGGCGTCGACGGCGGCGAACGGCTCGTCCATCAGCAGCACGTCGGGCTGCAGCGCCAGCGCGCGGGCGATGCCGACACGCTGCGCCATGCCTCCGGACAGCTCGTGCGGATAGGCATTGGCGAAGCCCTGCAGGCCGACCAGGGCGATGAAACGCTCAGCGCGGCGGTTTGCCTCGGCGCGTGGCACCCCCCGCGCACGCAGGCCGAAGGTGATGTTGCCGATCACCGTCTTCCAGGCGAACAGCGCCGGCCGCTGGAACACCACTGCAAGGCGCGCCGCGCGGTCGCCGGAACGCCGCTCGGCCAGCCCCTTGCCGGGTGGGTCCGCGTCGGCCGCAACGCGATCGATCTCGATTCGCCCCTCCCCGAGCGGCACGAGACCGGCCACCAGGTCCAGCAGCGTGCTCTTGCCGCAGCCCGACGGGCCGACCAGGCAGGCGAACGTCCCGCCCGGGATGGTGAGGCTGCAACCGGCCAGCGCCTGCACCCTGCCATTGCGCGTGGCGTAGCTGAGCCCGACATCGCGCACGCGGATCTGCGGGCCCGTCCGTTGTGTGGCACCGGTTGCCATATCCCCCATCCTGTTCGTTTCCTCCACGCGTTTGGTTGGCGCCTATCCGGGTTTCTCCTGCGCCGCGATAGCGACCAGCGCCGCGGCGTGGTTGGATTCGCTGATGCGCCAGGCGAGCATCGACGCCGCCTCGGCATCCCGCGCCTGCATGGCCTCCAGCATGGCGGTGGCAAGGCAGGCCAGCTCGCGCCGATGCGCCACGGTGCCGTGCGCCATCTCGGCGTAATAGCGGTACGACTGCCGGGTCATCTTGCGGAAGCCGGCCTGCAGCCGCGCATTGCCGCAGCGTTCGACCACATAGATACTGGCGGCCTGCGTGGCGTCGACGAACCGGGCCGGGGTGACCGTGGCATCAGCGGCCAGGTCGTTGATGCGCTGGCGCCAGACGGCATATCCGGCCACCTCGCCGTCGCTGGCCCGGCGCACGAACAGGCGGACGACCGCCGCGTACAGCGCCGATCGCACCTCATACATCTCGCTCACTTCCGCCGCCGAGAGCTCGGTCACCACGGTGCCGCGGCGCGGCCGCCGCATCACCAGGTCGTCCTTCATCAGCATCCGCAGCGCCTCGCGCACCGGAGCGCGGGAGACGCCGAAACGCTGCGCGATCTCCGCTTCGACCAGCCGAGTTCCCGGCTTGTAGTGGCCCTGCTCGATCGCGCCCATGAGCTCGCCGGCGATGAAGCTCGCCAACGGTTCCGGCACCGGGCGGATGGGCTCAGAGACTGAACTGATCATGCGGCAACTCGAAACACCATTTAGACGACTGTCGACAATTTGGCGCTCCCCGTCAACGGCGCAGCGATGCCGCCGGGATAGTCCCGAGCGAGGGTGCCGTCATGCAGCCACTGGCCGCACCGGCACCACCACCAGCCGTGCATCCGGACCGGGCCCCACCGCGACATCCACCGCATAGGCGTCGCGCAGTGCCTCGGCGCACAGCGCCGCCGCCGGCGTGCCGGTCATCACCAGGCGCCCTTGCCGCAGCAGCGCGATCCGGTCGGCGAAGCGCGCGGCGGCGTTGATGTCGTGCAGCACCACGATGGTGGTCAGCCCCCGCCGTGCCGCCGCCTCGCGCACCATCGACAGCACCTGCAACTGGTGGGCGATATCGAGCGCGCTGGTCGGTTCGTCCAGCAGCAGCGCGCGGGGTTCGCCAGCCAGCACCTGGGCGAGGAACACCAATTGCCGCTGTCCGCCGCTCAGCGTGCCGAGCTGGCGCTGGGCCAGATGCAGGATGCCAAGCTCGCCCAGCGCCGCCTCGGCCGCCGCCAGCTCCGCTGCTCCAGCGCGTAGCGACAGGCTGCGCAACCGCCCCAGCAGCACCACCTCGAAGGCGGTGAGCGCTGCCGAGGAGGCGTTGTCCTGCGGCATGTAGCCCACCGCGCCGCCGCCCTCCCACGCCACGCTGCCACCATGCTTCGTCACCCCGGCCAGCGCGCGCATCAGGCTGGATTTGCCGGAGCCGTTCGCTCCCAGCAGCGCCAGCACCTCGCCCGGGGCCGCGTCCAGGTCGACACCGTCCACCGCCGTCACGGCGCGATACCGCACCGTAACGCCGCGCGCCCGCAACCTCATCGGCGTCCTCCCCGCGCCAGCACCAGCCAGGCGAAGAACGGCACTCCCAGCAGCGCGGTGACGATGCCGATCGGGAACACTGTGCCGGGCATGATCAGCTTGCTGGCAACCGAGGCGGCCGACAGCAGCAACGCCCCGAACACCGCGGAGGCCGGCAGCATGATCCGCTGGTCCTCGCCCACCAGCAGCCGCGCGATATGCGGCGCCACCAGGCCGACGAAGCCGATGGTGCCGACGAAGGCCACCGCCACGCCGGTAAGCAGCGACACCGTGACAAAGGCGCGCAGCCGCAGCCGCGTCACCCGCACGCCCAGCGCCCGCGCCCGCTCGTCGCCCAGTTGCAGCGCGGTCAGCCGCCAGGCATCGGCCAGCAGCACCGGCAGCACGCAGGCGACCACCAGGGCCACGATGCCGGCCTTGGCGAGGCTTGCGCGCAGCAGGCTGCCGAACAGCCAGAACACGATCTGCTGCAACGCCTCCGGCGAGGCCAGGAACTGCAGCAGCGACAGCAGCGCCTGGAACAGGAACAGGCAGGCGATGCCGGCCAGCACCAGCAGTTCCGAGGTGGCGCCGCGCACCTGCCCCACACCGGCCACCAGGGCGCAGGCCAGCCCGGCGAAGCCGAAGGCGGCCAGCGGCACCGCCCATGCACCCGGCAGCGGCAGCGCCGCCCCCACCAGGATTGCCAGCGCCGCCCCGAACCCCGCGCCGGCCGAGATGCCCAGGGTGTAGGAGCTGGCCAGCGGATTGGCGAGGATGGTCTGCATCACCGCGCCGGACACGCCGAGAGCCGCGCCCACCAGCACCGCCATCAGCGCGATCGGCAGGCGCAGGCTGAGCACGATCGCGCTCAGCATCGGGTCGTGGGTGAACCCGACCAGCGTGCGCAGAACGGCTGCCACCGGCAGCATCGCCGGCCCGGTGGCGAGGTCGAAGGCGAAGCTCACCGCCAACACCGCCGCCGCCAGCCCGACGATCCCGGCATGGCGCGCATGGGCGGCGCGCCAGCCGGCGATGCCCACCGCCGCCGCGCTCACGCCCCCACCGGCGCGACACGGGCCATCCAGGTGCCGGTGAACCGCACCGGCAGGAACTGCTCGTGATAGCGCCGCAGTTCCGCCGCCGGATCGACATCCGCGAACCGGTCGGGGAAGAGCTGCTTGGCGAGGTATTGCATCGCGGTGTAGTCGAACAGCGCGCGGCACAGCCCATGCTCGATGGCGAAGAGGTTCCCCTCACGGATCGCCTTCAGCCCCGGCCAGCCGGGCCGTTGCTCGTACGGCCGCAGCCGCGCGCGCGCGGTCTCGATATCGGCATCGAAGCCCGTCAGCACCGCCGCGGGTCGGCCCTGCCAGGAGGAGCCGGCGATGAAGATCGCGTCCGGATTGGCGGCCAGCACGTATTCGGGGCTGAGCGGCCCCCAGGCGCCGGCAATCCTGCCGGCGGCGATGTTGTCGGCGCCGATCAGGTCCAGCAGCCGCCCCCACATGCCCTTCCAGTAGGTGTTGCCGATCGCCGAGGGCCCGCCCTGGCCGAGTTCGATATAGGCGCTCGGCTTGCGGATGGCACCGGCGGTGCGGCGTTGGATATCGGTGAGCTTGGTCATGTAAAGCTCGGCAAGCGCCTGGGCGCGCTCCACCTGCCCGGTGGCGTGGCCCAGCGCGAGTGTGCTGGCGACGTGGCGGGCGGGGATCTCGGCGTTGTAGTCGATGACGAGCACCGGGATGCCCGCCGCTTCCAGCTGAGCGACCTGCTGCGCCAACACGCTGAACGACCATTCGGCCAGCACCACCAGGTCCGGCTTCAGCGACAGCAGCTTTTCCAGGCTGAAGCTGTTGTCATCGGTGTTGCCCACATCCGGCAGCGCGGCGAGACGCGGGATCGGGCCAAGATAGCGCTTGTAGGTGGCGGTGCGCCACGAGGACCAAAGGGTCTTGCTCATGCCCACCACGCGGTCCCATCCGGCCGGGCCGGCGATGGCGGTGAATTCCTCGAAATTGAAACCGAGCACGATCCGTTCGGCGGGCGCCTTGAGGCTGATGGGGCGGCCGATCGCGTCCGTGAACGGCGCCGCGGCGCGGGCGCGCGCCGGCACGGCGGCGGCAAGCGGAAGCGCGAACGGCAACGCAAGCAGGTCGCGGCGCGATGGCCGCGCGACGTGGTTGGTCATGGAGGGTCTCCGACAGACTCACAATGTTCACCCGCGCGCATGCGCGGGCGGCGTGGTTCAGGCGGAGAGGGCAGGCGGGCCGCGCGCGCGGGGCGGGTCAAGCGTGGCGGCAGCCGGCACGGTGCCGGGCAGGCGCGGCTGCACGCGCCCGACCAGCCGCACCGGCGCACTCGGCAATGGCGGCGTGGCGCCGGCGAGAATCGCGCCATGTGCGAGGCAGACGGGGCACAGCAGGCAGCCATGGTCGTGGCTGGGTGCCTTATCGTGGCTGCCGCCATCCATCGGCGCATGGCACAGGTCGGGGTTCAGCAGGGCGAGCGCGATTTCGGCCGGGCTGCTGATCGCCGCACCGGCCGCGGTCGGCATGGGCATGGCGCCCGCGGCCACATGCAGCAGCACCGCCAGCGCCAGAACCCAGCGCGGCATAACCGAACGGCGGAACAGGGCGAATGCGGACATCATCGCGGCACGGACCCTAAGCCAAGGGCCGCAGGATTGGAACGGCCCCTGCCGCGATCGCAGCGCCTCACGTGGAACAGCAAAACCCCGGGGACGCAACCGGGCAGTACGCGGACCAGGCGGGCGGGTGCGCCGTGGGATCAGCCATCCGTCGTGGCGCGGTTCAGCGGCCCCGGCTCACGTCCCGGCGGCCAGCTTGTCCTGCGTCTTCGTTGCAAAATCGCCGGCGTCGTGCCGCTCATGCAGCTGGCTTGCGGGCTCGCCGGAAGCACGGTTGACCATTCGCCCGCGCTGCACGGCCGGCCGCGTGCCGATCGTCTCGGCCCAACGCTGCACGTGCTTGTAGTCCTGCACCTGCAGAAATTCGGCGGCGCCATAGAGGCTGCCCTGCACCAGCCCGCCATACCAAGGCCAGACGGCCATATCGGCGATCGTGTAGTCGCCGCCGGCCAGATAGGCGCTTTCCGCGAGGCGGCGGTCCAGCACGTCGAGCTGCCGCTTCACCTCCATCGCGAAGCGATCGATGGCGTATTCGATCTTCGTCGGCGCATAGGCGTAGAAATGGCCGAAGCCGCCCCCCAGATAGGGTGCGCTTCCCATCTGCCAGAACAGCCACGACAGGCATTCGGCGCGCGCGCCCGCCTCGGCCGGCAGGAACGCGCCGAACTTCTCGGCCAGGTACACCAGGATCGCACCCGACTCGAAAACCCGGATCGGCGTCGGGCCGCTGCGATCCATCAGGGCCGGTATCTTGGAGTTCGGGTTCACCGCGACGAAGCCGCTGCCGAACTGGTCGCCATCGCCGATCTTGATCAGCCAGGCGTCGTACTCGGCGCCGCCGTGGCCGAGCGCCAGCAGTTCCTCAAGCATGACGGTGACCTTCACGCCGTTCGGCGTCGCCAGCGAGTAGAGCTGGAGGGGGTGGCGGCCGACCGGCAGTTCCTTGTCATGGGTGGGCCCGGCGATCGGGCGGTTGATGCTCGCGAAGCGGCCACCATTCACCTTGTTCCAGGTCCAGACCTTCGGTGGCGTGTAGTCGGAGGAATCGGTCATTTCAAGGCTCCGGACTTTTCTGGCAGCGGCCCGCAATGGCGGTGCCCGGCCGATTGAACGGACGTCTTGGGGCCGTCCGTCACACAACGCGGTGCGGCGTCAGCATATACGACCTGCGCCACCGTTGCGAATGCCGCCAGGGTGGGGGTATCGCGGCCGCGGCCGAATCCCTACACCTTGCGGATCGCGTTGATGGGAGGCGGTGGATGGCGATGTCTTCACAGGATCAACAGCTCGCGGACCAGCTGGTGGCGCGGTTCTTCCGCTACCTTGCGGTCACCAGCCAGAGCGACGCGAAGGCGACGACGGTGCCGAGCACGCCGGGCCAGTGGGACATGGTACGGCTGCTGGAAGGCGAACTGCGCAACCTCGGGATCAGCGAGCTCGATCTCGACGAGCATGCCGTGCTGACCGCGCGGCTGCCCGGCACGGTGGCGGGCGCGCCGCGCATCGGCTTCTGCGCGCATGTCGACACCGTGGATGTGGGCCTGTCGCCAAACATTCATCCGCGGCGCGAGACCTTCACGGGGGCCGACATCTGCCTGAACCCGGCCCAGGACATCTGGCTGCGCGTGGCCGAGCACCCGGAGATGCTGCCCTATCGCGGCCAGGACGTGATCGTCACCGACGGCACCAGCGTGCTGGGGGCGGACAACAAGGCGGCCGTCACCATCCTGATGCACCTGCTCGGCGTGCTGGCGCGCGAGAAGCCGCCGCATGGGGACATCGTCGTCGCCTTCGTGCCGGATGAGGAGATCGGCCTGCGTGGCGCGAAGATCATGGACCTGGCCCGGTTTCCGGTCGATTTCGCCTACACGATCGACAGTTGCGAGGTGGGCGAGTTCATTTTCGAAACCTTCAACGCCGCCCAGGTCAGCATCGAGGTCCACGGCGTCACCGCCCACCCGATCTCGGCCAAGGGCGTGATGGTCAACCCGATCCTGGTCGCCTCCGACCTGATCCAGCGCTTCGACCCGCTGGACACGCCCGAGCATACCGAGGGGCGCGAGGGATACTGCTACCTGACCAGCATGACCGCCAACGCCGCGACCGCGACGCTGAAGATGTCGCTGCGCGATTTCGACGAGGCGGGCCTCGCCGCGCGCAAGCGGAAGGTGCAGGACGCCGTGGCCGCGACCCAGGCGGCGCATCCGCGCGCCCGGATCGACTGCGCGATCGAGGATTCCTACCGCAACATCGCCGCCAGCCTCGGCAATGACCGGCGGTGCCTGGAGCTGATGGAACGCGGATTCGCCGAGTTGAACATCGAACCCAAGATCTTCCCGCTGCGCGGCGGCACCGACGGCTCAGCGCTCTCGGCGCGCGGGATTCCGACCCCCAACTACTTCACCGGCGGATTGAACTTTCATTCCCGGTTCGAGTGTCTGCCGGCGCCCTCCTTCGTGCTGGCCTATCGCCTGACCGAGCGGCTCTGCCGGCTGGCGGCCGCGCCGGCGTAATGCCGGACGCTCAGGCCGCCGGCATCATTCGCCTCCGCCGGGGTTTGCGGACCGCGCGATGCTCATCCGCTCCACCGCGTCGCGCCGGCCGGCCAGCACCTTGAAGGCGGTGTCCTTGCCGTCGCGCCAGAAGCGGATGGTGAAGCGCCGCCGGCCCAGCCGCAGGTCGGTCAGCGTCACGTCCGGCATCCAGTCCGGCAGCGCGGGGTCCACATACAGCTTGCCGCGCGGCGCGTCCTGCTGCAGCCCCAGCATCGCCTGCAACAGCATGAACGGTGTTCCGGCCGCCCAGGCCTGCGGCACATTGGCGCCGAGATACTGCACCGGGAAGCCGGTGGGGTCGCGCTGCAGGCCGCCGTACAGTTCCGGCAACTGGTTCAGCAGGAAATGGCCCGCCGCGCCGCTGATGTCGCGCGCCACCGCCGCCGCCTCGGCGGCGAACCCGTAGCGCCGCATCCCCAGCGCGATCAGCGAGTTGTCGTGCGGCCACACCGCCCCGGTCTGGTAGTTGTACGGGTTGAACGACGGATGCTCGGCCGACAGCGTGCGGATGCCCCAGCCGCTCCACATATCCGGTCGCATCAGCCGTTTCACCACCGCGCCGGCCCGCGCCGGCGCGATGATGCCCGACCACAGGCACTGCCCGACATTGGACGCCACCGACAGCACCTTCCGCTTCTCGCCGTCCAGCGCGTAGGCGTAGAAGCCGGACTCCTCGTCCCAGAACGCCTCGTTGAAGCGCTTGAACAGCGCCGCCGCCTTCCGGCGCAGCGCGCCGGCACGCCGCCGGTTGCCCAGTTCGTCATACACCTCCGCCATGCGCTGCCAGGCGTCGTAGACATAGCCTTGCAACTCGCACAGCGCCTTCGGCCCGCGCACCAGCGTGCCGTCGGGGTACATCACGGCGTCGCCGGAATCCTTCCAGCCCATGTTCTCGTAGCCGGCCGACGAGCGGGTCTGGTACTCCTGGAACCCGTCGCCATCACGGTCGCCATAGGTGTCGATCCACTCCAGGCAGGCTTCGGCGGTGTGCAGGTGCCGGTCGAGCAGCGCGCGGTCGCCGGTGGCGCGCCAGGCCGCGTGCAGCGCCACCAGATACAGCGGCGTGGCGTCCGCGGTGCCGTAATAGGGCGTGTGCGGGATCAGCTTGAAATGCGCCAGCTCGCCATAGCGCAGCTCGTGCAGGATCTTGCCCGGCTCGGCGTCGCGGTAGTCGTCGCGCTCCTTCGCCTGGTACTGCCCCAGCACGTCCAGCGCCCCGGCCGCGAACCCCGGATAGACGATCATCGTCTGCAACGAAACGATCAGCGAGTCGCGGCCGAACAGCGCCAGGAACCACGGCAGCCCGGCCGCGGGCACGAACACCATGTGGTCCGTGCCCTTCAGCGGCAGCCGCAGCGCCGCCATGTCCTGCACGCCCTGGCTGTAGCAGCGGTAGAATTCCTCGTTGCTGGTATCGATCTTCAGCACCGTGCGGCGCCACTCGTCCAGCTTGCCGGCATGCTCGGAGGTCGCGCTCGTATGCGTGCAGCCGCGCGGCGCCGGCAGGCGCTTCGGCCCGTCCACCAGGTCGTAGGTCAGGCAGCGGTGCCAGGCCTCGCCCCCCTTCAGCGCGATATCGAAGCTCAGCCGCCCGTTGGCGTTCACCGTCGGCTCGCCGTCGCCGAGGCTGGTGCGCACGATCACCTCGCGGCAGAAATCCTTGTTGCGATAGGCGATGCGCAGCGTCTGCCGCGCGGCCGACCAGGTGGTGGTGATCCGGCCGCGCCGCACGATATTGGCGCTTTTCACCTCGAAAATATCGGCAAAATCGGCCCGGATGGCGATTTCCAGGTTGAAACGCACCGGGTCACGGCCGTTGTTGGTGATGTCGATGTCCTCGTGCAGCCCGCCGTTGATGTGGCGGCCGATCACCAGCCCCAGCGTGCGCGCCGCGATCGACCCATCCTCGGTGGCGAAGGCACGGTTGGTCTGGAAGATGCGCGCCGCGTCATGGCCGACGGCGCCGCCGGTCAGCAGGTCCCACGGCTCGCCGTTGGCATAGATCGCCCAGGCGCTCACCACCCTGGTATCGCGGAAATACAGCCCGGACGTGCTGGGCCAGTTCACCTGCCCGTCGGGTTCGGTCACCAGCACCGCCTGGCCCGCGTGAATGGTGATCAGCGGCGGGCCGACCTGAACCTTGAACGCCATGCCCCTGCCTCACCCGCCCGCCAGCACCCGTTCCATCAGCGCCCGTTCCATCAGCGCCAGCGCGGCGGCGGCGAAGGCGCGCATATTGGCCTCGCGGTCGCCGCTCGCGGTCTCCAGCGTCACGCCCACCGCCACGTCCGGGCCGCAGACCGCCAGGCAGGAATGCCCCGCCGCGTCGCCATAGCGGTTGCCGGTCGGCCCGGCGGCGCCGGTTTCGGCCAGCCCCCAGGTGGCGGCGAAGCGGTCCCGCGCGGTGCGCGCCAGCAGCACCGCATAGGGCGGGCTGGAGGAGCGCAGCCCGGCCATCGCCGCGTCGTCGATGCCCATCAGCAAGGCGCGCGCCTGGCGAGTGTAGACCACCGCGCCGCCGAGGAAATAGGCCGAGGCGCCGGGCACCGCCAGCAATGCCGCCGCCACCAGCCCGCCGGCCGAGGATTCGGCCACCGCGATGGTGGCGCCCGAGGCTTTCAGCAGGCCGGCGATGCGATGCGCGGCGGGGAGCAGGGTCTGCATGGGATTGTCTCCTTCAGGGCACAGCCGGGGCGCGGCCCGGCTCGGGGTCGTCCAGCGCCTGCGCATGGGCGCTGACCTGGCGCAGCAGGCGGCGCAGCGTCGCCCAGTCGCCTGGGTCCATGCCGGCGGAAAGCTGCGCCTCCAGCGCCCGCGCGCGCGGGATGATCGCCTGGTGCACCCCCGTCCCGCGCGCGGTCAGGCGCAGGCGGCGGGCGCGGCCGTCCTGCGGGTCGGCCGACTGCTCCAGCAGCCCCGCCTCCACCAGGCTGGCGGCGGCGCGGCTCACCTTCACCTTGTCCATCTCGGTGCGCTCCGCCACCCCGCCCGGCGACAGCGTGCCGAACCGGCCGACCACCGCCAGCACCCGCCACTCGGCGATCGAGATGCCGAATTCCGCCGAATACCGCCGCGCGAACAGCCGCGAGATGCGGTTCGCCGCCACCGACAACTCGTAGGGCAGGAACGCCTCCAGCAGGAAATCCGCCGCCGCGGTTGCATCCGGTTTCATTTGCAACTAATCCATCCTCGGGACCCCAAGCATAGGGGCGGACGGCGCTGGCTGGAAACACGCCCGCCGGCTAGGCTCCGTACAACGTCCACGGGAGAGATCGCATGTCCGGCTTCGCCTCCACCAACGACATGGCCGACAAGGCGGTCTCGTTCGACGAGCTCGGCCGCGGCCTGTACGCCTACACCGCCGAGGGCGACCCCAATTCCGGCATCATCGTCGGGCCGGACGGCGTGGTGGTGGTGGACGCCCAGGCCACCCCGGCGATGGCCGCCGAGGTGCAGGCCCGCATCGCCACCGTCACCGACAGGCCGGTCAGCACCATCGTGCTCTCGCACTACCATGCCGTGCGCGTGCTGGGCGCCAGTGGCTACCCCGCCCACTCCATCATCTGCTCCGACGTGGCGCGCGACATGATCGTGGAGCGCGGCCAGCAGGACATGGACAGCGAGATCGGCCGCTTCCCTCGCCTGTTCCGTGGGCGCGAGGCGATCCCCGGCCTCACCTGGCCCACCCAAACCTTCCGCGAACGCATGACGCTGTGGCTGGGCGAGCGCGAGGCGCAGATCATCCATATCGGCCGCGCCCACACCGCCGGCGACACCATCGTCTGGCTGCCGAAGGAGAAGGTGCTGTTCGCCGGCGACACCGTGGAATTCGGCGCCACCCCCTATTGCGGCGACGCGCATTTCACCGACTGGCCCGACACCATCCGCAAGCTGCGCGAGCTGGGCGCGGAAAAGATGGTGCCCGGCCGCGGCCGCGCCCTGCTGAACGCCCGTGAGGTGGCCGAGGCGCTGGACGGCACCGCCGAGTTCACCGCCACGCTGTTCGGCATCGTCAAGGAAGGCGTGGCCAAGGGCGGCGACCTGCAGGCGATCTACGACGACGCCATGGGCCGCATGCGCCCGCGCTTCGGCAACTGGGTGATCTTCGAGCACTGCATGCCGTTCAACGTCTCGCGCGCCTACGACGAGGCGCGCGGCATCGACACCCCGCGCATCTGGACCGCCGAGCGCGATGTCGAGATGTGGAAGGCGCTGGAGAAGCGCGCCGCCAAGGACGGCGAGATCCGCTAGCCCCCGCCATGCCCGCCACCTACACCAACCCCCGCTACCCGTTCGCCCCGGTGCGCGACGCCGGGGCGCGCCACAAGGTTGTGGTGGTGGGCGGTGGGCTGGTCGGGCTGACCATGGCGCTGGACCTCGCCCGGCGCGGCCAGAAGGTGGTGCTGCTGGACGAGGACGACACCGTCAGCTTCGGCTCGCGCGCCATCTGCTGGGCCAAGCGCAGCCTGGAAATCTTCGGCCGGCTCGGCCTGGGCGAGGCGCTGCTGGCCCGCGGCGTCACCTGGAACACCGGGCGCGTGTTCTTCGGCGACCGGCAGGTCTACCATTTCGACCTGCTGCCCGAGGCCGGGCACCAATACCCCGCCTTCATCAACCTCCAGCAATACCACCTGGAGGAGGCGCTGGTGGAAGCCTGCCGCGCCACCGGACTGGTCGATCTGCGCTGGCACAGCCGGGTCGCCGCCGTGGCGCCAGGGCCGGACGGCGTGGCGCTCACTGTCGAAACGCCGGAGGGCAGCTACGCCCTGCACGCCGACTGGCTGCTGGCCGCCGACGGCGCGCGCAGCTTCGTCCGCCGCGCGCTGGGCCTGTCCTTCATCGGCCAGGAATTCCGCGACCGCTTCCTGATCGCCGACGTGGTGATGCGCGCCGGCTTCCCCGCCGAACGCTGGTTCTGGTTCGAGCCGCCCTTCCACCCCGGCGGCAGCGTGCTGCTGCACCGCCAGGCCGACGATGTCTGGCGCATCGACTTCCAGCTCGGCTGGGACAGCGACCCCGAGGCGGAGCGAGACCCGGCGCGCGTGGCCGCCCGCGTGCGCGCCATGCTGGGGCCGGAGGTGGAGTTCGCGCTGGAATGGGTCAGCGTCTACAGCTTCCGCTGCCGCCGGCTGGAACGCTTCCGCCACGGCCGCATCCTGTTCCTGGGCGACGCGGCGCACCAGGTGAGCCCGTTCGGCGCGCGCGGCGGCAATGCCGGGGTGCAGGACGTGGACAATCTGGGCTGGAAGCTGGACGCGGTGCTGCGCGGCGCGGCGCCGGACGCCCTGCTGGACAGCTACGACGCCGAGCGGATCGCCGCCAACGACGAGAACATCCTCAACTCCACCCGCAGCACCGATTTCATCACGCCCAAGAACGCAGCCGCCCGCGCCTATCGCGATGCCGTGCTGGAGCTGGCCGGCCGCTACGCCTTCGCCCGCCCTCTGGTCAATTCCGGCCGCCTCTCCCGCCCCGCCGTGCTGGCCGACAGCCCGTTGAACACGCCCGATGACGCGCCCTGGACCGGCGGCCTGCCGCCCGGCGCACCGGCGGCGGATGCGCCGGTACGATCGGACGGGCAACCGGATTGGCTGCTGCGCCATCTCGGCGGCGACGGCTTCACGCTGCTGCTGTTCGGCCCGCCCGGCGATTTCCCCGCTTTGGCGGCCGGGGGGCCGCGCCCGGTGTTCCTCACCCGAACCGCCACGCCCGGGGCGCTGCACGATGCCGAGGGCCTGGCCGCCGCCCGCTACGCCGCCGGCCCCGGCGCCGCCATCCTGCTGCGGCCGGACCAGCACGTCGCCGCCCGCTGGCGCCACTTCGACGCCGCCGCGGTGGCCCATGCGCAGCGATGCGCATGCGGCATCACCATCACGGATACGCAAAGAATGGCCGGATGAGCAGGCTCAACACCGAACCCAACCTGGACGACCCGGACGGGTTGTTCGCCGCCCTGATGGACGCCCACCGCGACCTGGACGACGCCGCCTCGCGCCGGCTGGATGCACGGATCATCCTGCTGCTGGCCAATCACCTCGGCAACACGGCACTGGTGCGCGAGGCGATCGCGGCGGCGCGCCTGGGGGAGGCATAAGGAAGGCGGGGCGCTGCCCCGCGCCCCGCCAGGGGCCGAGCCCCTGGACCTCATATTATTGAAGTAAAAACCTTTTTTAAAATTCTGAGGACCAGAGGCTCGGCCCCTGGCCGGGCCGGGGGCAGCGCCCCGCCTTGCCTTTCTGCCTACTCGGCATCCCGCAGATACGGCTCCACCGTCCCGCGCAGCATCATGGTCAGCGGCGCGCCGTGCCGGTCCACCGTCTTGCCGACGGCCACGCGGATCCAGCCCTCGCTGATGCAGTATTCCTCCACATTGGTCTTCTCGGCGCCGTTGAAGCGGATGCCGATGCCACGCTCCAGCAGCGCCGCGTCGTGGAACGGGCTTTTGGGATTGTTGGACAGGCGGTCGGGCAGGGTCATGGCGCGGGCCTTCGCGGCGGGAGGGAACGGGGTTGCGCATGGTGATACGCATGCGCGGCGGTTTGGCCAAGCCCGCGCTTCGTGCTTGGATGCGGCGGAACAACACCGCAAAGGGCCCGTCCATGGCACTTCCGCATCGCCGCCTGGGCGGCAGCGCGCTCCGCGTCTCCGCCGTCGGGCTGGGCTGCATGTCGCTCTCCGGCGTCTACGGCGCCGCCGACGACGCGGCGTCGGAGGCTCTTATCCGCCACGCCATCGACCAGGGGGTGGACCATTTCGACTCCTCGGACATGTACGGCTGGGGCCACAACGAGCGCGTGCTGGGCCGCGCGCTGAAGGGGCGGCGCGACCAGGTGGTGCTGGCCACCAAATTCGGCCAGACCCAGCGCGAGGGCGGCCCGAACGGGGTGGATGGCAGCCCCGCCCACGTGGCCGCCGCCTGCGAGGCCAGCCTGACCCGGCTGGGGGTGGAGGTGATCGACCTGTATTACCAGCACCGCGTCGATCCCGCCGTGCCCATCGAGGAGACGGTGGGCGCCATGGCCCGGCTGGTGGCGCAGGGCAAGGTGCGCGCCCTCGGCCTGTCCGAGGCGCGGCCCGAGACCATCCGCCGCGCCCACGCCGTGCACCCCATCGCCGCGGTGCAGACCGAATACTCCCTGCTCTACCGCGCCGAGGCGGAGGAGACGCGGGCGACAACCCGGGCGCTGGGCATCAGCTACGTCGCCTATGCGCCGCTCGGCCGCGGCCTGCTGACCGGCACGCTGCGCACCCCGGGCGATATCGACGGCCGCCGCGCCGCGCATCCGCGCTTCCAGGGCGAGAACTTCCTGCACAACCGCGCGCTGGTGGCGCAGATGGAGGCACTGGCGGCGGCGCGCGGCTGCACCCCCGCGCAGATCGCGCTGGCCTGGGTGCTGGCGCAGGGCGAGGACGTGGTGGCCATCCCCGGCACCCGCCGCGCCGACCGGCTGGACGAGAACCTGGGCGCGCTGGGCGTGGCGCTGAGCCAGGCCGACCTCGCCGCGCTGGACACCGCCATCCCCAAGGGCGCGGTCGCCGGCACCCGCTACCCGGCCGGCGGCATGGCCGGAGTGTATCTCTGAGCCGCCCACCCGCCCCGATCCAGGCCAATCACACGAGGAAGCCATGTCCGAGACCATCGCACTCGCGCCCGACACGCTGGACAAGCTGGCCGGCGTCAGCACCGCCACCATCACCTCCCAGCTCATCAAGCTGGGCGCCATGCGCACCCGCTCGCCGCTGGGGGTGCGCCCGCTCAACCCGGCACGCTGCCGCTTCGTGGCGCCGGCAGTGACGCTGCGCTACGCGCCGATGCGCGAGGACCTGGACGGCCAGGCCAGCATCGTCCACCCGCACAACCCCACGCGGCTGGCGGTGGAGACCACGCCCGCCGGCAGCGTGCTGATGATCGACCAGGGCGGCGACCTGGGCGGCGGCGCGCTGGGCGACATCCTGGTGGCCCGGCTGATCCGCCGCGGCGTCGCCGCCGTGGTGGGCGACGGCGCGATGCGCGATGCCGGGCCGCTGATGGCCATGGCCATGCCGGTGTTCGCCCGCAGCTTCACGCCGCCGCCCAGCAGCGCCAGCATCCTGGCCGTGGGCTTCCAGGAGCCGATCGGCTGCGGCGGCACGCTGGTCTATCCCGGCGACATCGTGGTGGGCGACGAGGACGGCGTGGTGGTGATCCCGCGCCATCTGGCCGACAAGGTGGCGACGGCGGGGCTGGAGCAGGAGCGGGTGGAGGTGTTCATCAAGCGCCGCGTGGAACTGGGCGAGCCGATCGCCGGCTTCTACCCGGCCACCGAACGCACCATGGCCGAATACAATGCCTGGAAGGCCAGCGGCAGCCCGGAGCTGTAGCGTCTAAAGAAGATCCACATGGAGACGGGAAAGCGGGGAGAAGAAAGATCGGATGCGGCGGCTAAACGAATGAAAGTTTTTTGGTTCTTTTTTTCAAAAAAGAACAGCTCTTCTTAAACACTTCATCCGTTTGCCTTGCGGGCGCCGTTGCGGCGGAGCAGGAATTCCCGCCCCACTTTCACCATCGGCACGCCGTCATATTCCACGATGTCGGCGGTGGCGTAGGTTTCGCCCCACACATCCGGGATGAAGCTGCCGGTGCCCACCACGTCCACCGGCGCGCGCGCGTCTGCCATCACCCGGCACTTGTCCACGCCGAAGCCCGAGGAGGCGACGATGCGCACCTTGGGGAAGCCGGCGGCGTTCAGCGCCTCGCGCATGCGCCAGATCGCCGCCGCCGACACCCCGGTGCCGACCAGGTAGCGCAGCTCGGTGTCGCTGCGGTAGCGGCGGATGGCGCCGGGGGCGTGGCGCTCCAGCACCGCGTAGCTCTCGGCCGGGTCCAGCCCCTCCAGGAACCGCCCGCCATGGGTGTCCAGCCGCACCTGCACCCGCCCGGCCTCGGCCAGCGGGCGGAAGCGCTCGCACACCGTCAGCCCGTCGCTGACCTCGCGGCCGAAATAATCCACCAGCACGGTCAGCACCGTGTCGGGGAAGGTCTCGTGGAACATCTCGGCGGCCCGCACCGTGCTGCCGGCATAGCCGATCAGGGCATGCGGCATGGTGCCCAGCCCGGTCGGGTTGCCGAACCAGTGCGCGGTGCCGTCATTGGCGTTGCCGATGAAGCCGGTCGCCCCCTCGCGCTGCGCCGCCCGGCTGCCGACGGCGGCGGCATAGGCCATCATCTCCTGCATCTCCGCCCCCGCGCAGTGCCGCGCCTCCATCGCCAGGAAGGCGACCGAGGGCAGCGCCAGGCACATCTGGTAGGCGTTGTGCGCGGCCACGCAGGCCGGGCCGATCTTCTGCAGGAAGATCGTCTCCAGGTCCGACAGCAGGGCGAAGCTGCCGGTGATGTAGACCAGCGGCTCGCCGGCGCCGGTCCAGCTTCCCTCCGGGTGGGTCACATCGATATCGAAGGTGGTGCCGCGCTCGGCGGCCACCCGCGCCAGCCAGTCCAGCATCAGCCGGGGGGCCGAGATCACCGGCCGGCGCAGGAACACCGCATAGGTCACCCGCTTGTCGCCGAACCGCTCCACCACCTGGCGGGTGCGGTTGAAATACACATCGGTGCGCGCCGCGATGTCGGCGGCGAGACCTGACACGGGGGCGTCCATCGCCGGCATCCCTACTGCGCCGCCACCGGCAGGGCGCCCGGGTCGCGCCGCGCCTTCAGCTCCTCGGCCACCAGGAAGGCCAGCTCCAGCGACTGCTCGGCGTTCAGCCGCGGGTCGCAGAAGGTTTCGTAGCGGTCGCCCAGATCGGCCTCGGTCAACTGGTGGGCGCCGCCCACGCACTCGGTCACTTGCCGCCCGGTCATCTCCACATGCACCCCGCCGGCCCAGCTTCCCTCGGCGGCATGCACGTCGAAAAAGCCGCGAACCTCGCGCAGAATGGCGTCGAAATCGCGGGTTTTGACCTTCTGGGCGGTGGAAATGGTGTTGCCGTGCATCGGGTCGCACAGCCAGACTACCTTCCGCCCCGCCCGCCGCACCGCGCGCAGCAGCGGCGGCAGCAGGGTGTCCACCTTGTCCGCGCCCATGCGGCTGATCAGCGTCAGCCGCCCCGGCTCGTTGGCGGGATCAAGCGTGTCGATCAGCCGCAGCAGGTCGTCCGCCGTGGTGGTCGGCCCCACCTTCAGCCCCAGCGGGTTCTTCACGCCGCGCAGGAACTCCACATGCGCGCCCTCCGGCTGGCGGGTGCGGTCGCCGATCCATAGGAAATGCGCCGAGCACGCGTACCAGTCGCCCGAGGTGGAATCCACTCGCGTCAGCGCCTGCTCGTACGGCAGCAGCAGCGCCTCGTGGCTGGTGTAGAAATCGGTCTCGCGGATTTGCGGGATGGCCGCACTGGTCATGCCGCAGGCGGCCATGAAGGCCAGCGTCTCGTCGATGCGCGAGGCGAGGTCCTGGTAGCGCGCGGCCAGCGGCGAGCGGGCGGCGAAGTCCAGGTTCCAGCGGTGCACCTGGTGCAGGTCCGAGTAGCCGCCGGTGGCGAAGGCGCGCAGCAGGTTGAGCGTGCCGGCCGACTGGAAATAGCCGGTTTCCATGCGCGCGGGGTCGGGAATGCGGGCCTGGGCGGTGAAATCCGGGCCGTTGATGATGTCGCCGCGATAGCTGGGCAGGGTCTCGTCGCCGATGGTCTCGTTGTCGCTGCTGCGCGGCTTGGCGAACTGGCCGGCCATGCGCCCCATCTTCACCACCGGCACGCCGGCGCCGAAGGTCAGCACCACGGCCATCTGCAGCAGCACGCGGAAGGTATCGCGGATGATGTTGGCGGTGAAGTCGCCGAAGCTTTCCGCGCAGTCGCCGCCCTGCAGCACGAAGGCCCGCCCCTCCGCCACCTGCGCCAGCGCGGCCTTCAGCCGCCGCGCCTCGCCGGCGAACACCAGCGGCGGATATTTGCCCAGCCGCCCCTCCATCGCCGCCAGCGCGGCCGGGTCGGGGTAGGCGGGCATCTGCCGGATCGGCTTGCCGCGCCAGCTATCGGGGGTCCAGTTCGCCGTCATGCGCCTCACTCCGCAACCGCCCGGGTTGGCCCGGGTTCGGGTAGAAGAGCGAGGTTATCCACCGAAACGGGTTGATTGGCTACTGATCGGCGGGATGGCGCCGAAAGGAGGCAAGGCCGGGGCTTTGCCCCGCACCCCACCCATGTCCTGAACTATCGGGGGCCGAGCCCCTGGACCTCGGCTACCGCCCCGCCCCGACCCCCATCTCCGCCTTCCCCATCCCGCCGGCCCCTGGCCCCTCGGCATCCCGCTCCGGCGTCACCACCTGCCCGGCCACCCGCGTGCGCGTGCGCATGGTCACGAACTCCTCGGCGGCGGTGGGATGGATGCCCACGGTGCGGTCGAAATCCCGCTTCGTCGCCCCGCAATTGATCGCGATCGACAGCCCCTGCAAAATCTCCGGCGCGTCCTCGCCCAGCATATGCGCGCCCAGCACGCGCTGGGTCTGCTGGTCCACCACCAGCTTCATCATCGTCCGCCGCGCCCGGCCCGAGAGCGTGTGGCGCATCGGGGTGAAGCGGGTGAGGTAGATGTCGGCCGGGCCGCGCATGGCCGCCTGGTCCTCGCTCAGCCCCACCGTGCCGATCGGCGGGCTGGAGAACACCGCCGTCGCCACCGCGTCCAGCACCCATTCGCGCGGGCCGGGCCCATACAGCATGTCGGCCAGGGAGTGCCCCTCGGCGATCGCCACCGGGGTCAGGTTCAGCCGGTCGGTCACGTCGCCCAGGGCGTAGATATGCGGCTGGCTGGTGCTGCGGTCCTCGTTGATGGTCACCGCGCCGAAGCCGTTGGTGGCCACTCCGGCGGCCGCCAGCCCCAGCCCGTCGGTATAGGGGGAGCGGCCGATGGCGGCGAACACCAGGTCGGTCTCGATGCTGCTGCCGTCGGCCAGCACCACGCGCCGCGCCGCGCCCTCGGCCGTCACTCGCGCCACTGTGGTGCCGCGGTGCAGGCGGATGCCCTGGTTGGTCAGCGCCTCGTCCAGCGCGCTGCGCAGATCCTCGTCGAAGCCGCGCAAGGGCAGGTTCTGGCGCAGGATCAGGTCCACCTGGGCGCCGAGGCCGGCGAAGATGCCGGCGAATTCCACCGCGATATAGCCGCCGCCGATGATGGCGATGCGCGCCGGCATGGCCTTCAGGTAGAAGGCGTCGTCCGAGACGATGCAATGCTCCGCGCCCGGGAAGTCGGGCCGGATCGGGCGGCCGCCGGTGGCAATCACGATGCGTTCGGCGGTGACGCGCTGGCCGCCCACCTCCAGCGTGTGCGGGTCGATGAAGGTGGCGCGCGCCTCGAACACGGTGCAGCCGGCGCCGTCCATCAGCTTGCGGTAGATGCCGTTCAGCCGGCCGATCTCGCGGTCCTTGGCGGCGATCAGCGCGGCCCAGTCGTGCCGGCCGGGGGCGATGTCCCAGCCGAAACCGTGGCTGTCGGCCGCGCTGGCGCCGAACTCGCTGGCCATGACCATCAGCTTTTTGGGCACGCAGCCCACGTTGACGCAGGTGCCGCCCCAGAACCGCTCCTCCGCCACGCCGACGCGGGCGCCGTGGCCGGCGGCGATGCGGGCGCAGCGCACGCCGCCGGAGCCGCCGCCGATGACGAAGAGGTCGAAATCATAGGGCATGGTTGGCTCCGTGTAAGAAAGGAGGGGGTTCTTTTTTGGAAAAAAGAACCAAAAAACTTTCATTCGCCGGAGTCCCGACGCCCTGACTCGTCCCGACGCGGGGACTCCAGCGAACAAAGTTTTTTTGCTTCTTTTTGTTCACAAAAAGAAGACTTGCTTATCCATCACGTCCCGATTCCACCAAGAGCCAGGTACTTCACCTCCAGATACTCCTCGATCCCGTAATGCGACCCCTCGCGCCCCAGCCCGGAGGATTTCATGCCGCCGAACGGGGCGACCTCGGTGGAGATGATGCCCTCGTTGATGCCCACGATGCCGTATTCCAGCGCCTCGGCCACCCGGAAGATGCGCCCCACGTCGCGGGCGTAGAAATAGGCGGCCAGCCCGAACTCGGTGTCGTTGGCCAGCCTGATCGCCTCCGCCTCGGTCTTGAAGCGGAACAGCGGCGCCACCGGGCCGAAGGTCTCCTCGCGGAAGATCATCGCCTCATCCGGCACGTCGGCCAGGATGGTGGGCTGGAAGAAGGTGCCGCCGCGCGCGTGCCGCTTGCCGCCGGTGACCACGCGGGCGCCGCGGCTCAGCGCGTCGGCGATGTGCTCCTCCACCTTGGCCACGGCGTCGGCGTTGATCAGCGGGCCCTGGGTGACGCCCTCCTCCATGCCGTTGCCCACTTTCAGGGCCTCCACGGCGGTCTTCAGCTTGGCGGCGAAGGCGTCGTACACTCCGTCCTGCACCAGCAGGCGGTTGGCGCAGACGCAGGTCTGGCCGGTGTTGCGGTATTTGCTGGCCATGGCGCCGAGCACGGCGGCATCCAGGTCCGCGTCGTCGAACACGATGAACGGTGCGTTGCCGCCCAGCTCCATGCTGGTCTTCTTCACCGTCGGCGCGCAGGCGGCCAGCAGCTTGGCCCCCACATCGGTGCTGCCGGTGAAGGTCAGCTTGCGGATCATCGGGTTGCCCGTCAGCTCCGCGCCCATCGGGCCGGAGGGGCCGGTGATCACGTTGCACACCCCGGCCGGCATGCCGGCGCGCTCGGCCAGCACGGCGATGGCGAGGGCGGAGAACGGCGTCTGGCTGGCCGGGCGGATGACGCCGGTGCAGCCGGCGGCCCAGCCGGGGCCGGTCTTGCGGGTGATCATCGCGGCCGGAAAGTTCCACGGCGTGATGGCGGCGAACACGCCCACCGGCTCCTTGGTGACGATGATGCGCCGGCCGCGGGCGTTCTGCGGGATGGTGTCGCCGTAGACGCGCTTGCCCTCCTCGGCGAACCACTCGATGAAGCTGGCGGCATAGGCGATCTCGCCCTTGCTCTCGGCCAGCGGCTTGCCCTGCTCGGCGGTCATGATGATGGCCAGGTCGTCGGTGTTGGCGATCATCAGGTCGAACAGCCGGCGCAGGATGGTGGCGCGCTCCTTGGCCGTCATCGCCCGCCAGGCCGGCTGGGCGCGGTGCGCCGCCTCGATGGCGCGGCGGGTTTCGGCGGCGCCCAGCGCGGGCACCTCGCCCACCACCTCGCCGGTGGCCGGGTTCTTCACCGTGAGCGTCTTGCCGCTGTCGGCCTGCACCCATTTGCCGTCGAGGTAGTTGGCCTGACGGAACAGGCTGGGGTCTTTCAGCGGCAGGCTGGCGACCTGGTTCAGCATGGCGTGGCTCTCCTCATCCGGTGTGCGGGATTAAATAGGACGGGCGGGGGCGGATGTCAGCGGGGCGATGGGATGGTTATGCCGCATCACCGTCACTCGATCGGAATAAACAGCGAGTGCCGCAGCTTGCCCGCGATGGCCTTGGAGAAGTGGCCCTTGCCCGTTACGTCCTCCACCAGGAACACCTCGCCCGGCCCGATCACCCGCGTCTCGCCGTCGCTGACGGTGATTTCCACCCCGGCATCGAGGTTCACGATGTATTGCCGGCGCGGGGCGGGGTGCCATTCATAGTCGTAGTCGCCCGGCGTCTCGCGGAAGATCAGGCCGGTGGCCTTGTGCAGCGCCGAGGTCTTGCCGCCGCGGCCCTCGGCCACCCATTCCACCTCGATATCGCGGAAATGCGTCTCGCCGTGCTCGTCGGCGTAGAGGTTGTGGATTTTCATGGCGCCGCCCCGATGATGGTGGCGGCATCGACGAGGCGCTGGCCGCCGGCGCTCATGGTGGCGCCGTCGCGCACCGCCTGCTCGGCAGTGGCCTCGGCGGCGCGCACGCGGGCCAGGCTTTCCAGCACCGCCTCGGCCCGGTCCTGCGGCACCACCACCACGCCGTCGGCATCACCCACGATGATGTCGCCGGGGCGGACATGCACCCCGCCCACCACCACCGGCAGCCCGACCACGCCCGGCCCGTTCTGCGCCGGCGAGTTCGGCTGGATGCCCATGCAGAACAGCGGCAGCCCGGCGGCGACGATGCCGGCGCGGTCGCGCGCCAGCCCGTCGGTGACGAAAGCGGCCACGCCCTTGTTGCGCATCATGCCGGCCACCAGGTCGCCGATGGCGGCGGTCGCGGTGAAGCCGTCGCAGGCCAGCATGATCACGTCGCCCGCCTGCGCCTCGGCCAGCGCGCCAAACATCGCCACCGTGTCGGCCGGGTAGGACAGCGCGGTGATCGCCGGGCCGACGAAGCTGGCATTGGCCGGATCGACCGGCTTGATCCGCCAGTCCAGCGCGCCGCGGCCCTGCATGGCGTCGCACAGATGGCTGGTCTGGGCGCCGTGGAAGCCGGCGAGCAGGCTGGCGCCCGGCCGCTTCCAGCCGCGATGGATGGTCAGGATGGGCGGATTGTCGATCATGGCGCGCGTTCCCCCGGCTGGATGTTGCCGTGACAGTGGCGCAGCCGCCGCCGCCCGGCAATCGGCGCCTGAACTCTGCGTGTATGCCCCCGGATGCGCATTGAGCGCCCGCGCCGCGGCGGCATAGCATGCGCCGCAACCAGAGGGGGATGTCGATGAACGGCCACAACCTGCGCTTCCGCAGCAATCCAAAGAGCTATCTCGGCCAGTATGCGCTGGTGTGCTACACTGGCGAGGGCGCGCAGAAGTCCGACATCAACCGCATCGACGGCAATACCCTGATGGTGCAGCAGGAATTCGCGCCCAGCGTGGATTTCGACCTGGTCTCCAACAAGCTCGGCTATGTCGACGTGAAGATCATGGGCGGCACCGGCACCTATGGCGGCACCGGCCGGTACGGCGCGCCGATCGTGGGCAACTACATCCCCTATCTGGGCCAGAAGGACCGGGCGAGCGACGCCACGGCGGCCAATTTCGGCCGCATCAACCTCAGCCGGGTGACCACCGACTACGTGTTCACCTTCACCTTCACCGGCTGCAACTTCGTGGTGACCCGCGAGGGCGGCGATGTCTATGTCTACCATGAGCCGACGGCGGCGACCTGGACCACCAGCGTGGCGCAGCGCTACCCGGGGGCGACCATCCTGGCCGACAAGATCGGCCCGGCCTACGACGGCACCCACAATGGCGGCTATGGTTGCCTGGTGCGCGACAAGATCACCGCCGGGCGGTGGTGGGCCTATATCCAGACCCCCACCGGCACCAAGATGAAGCCGGAATGGCTGCAATCGGTGGCGATCGACGGGGTTTAGGCGGGGTTCCGACCGGTCAGGCAGCCTCGGCCAGCACCATGCGCCGGCGTGGCCTGGCCGGCACCGGGATGGCGGCGTACATGTCCTTCACCGCTTCGGAGATGGTCACGCCGGCCAGCCCCGGCACCAGCCGCCGGCCGCCGTTCTCCCACAGCCGGGCGCTGCGCAGCACCAGCCGCAGGTTGGTGGGCGGCAGGTACAGCGCGGTGTCCCGCCGCTCCACGCGGAACATCGCGGCGGCCAGCAGCCGGCCCACCTGGCCGGGCGAATAGGGCTGGCCCTGGCCGAACGGGGTGTGCTCCAGATGCGCCCACATGCCGCTGCGGTTGGGGGCCACCACCAGCAGGCGGCCATCGTCCTTCAGCACCCGCCACACCTCGCGCAGCATCCGGCGCGCATGCTCGGCCGCCTCCAGCCCGTGCACCAGCAGGATGCGGTCGAAGCACATGTCCGGGAAGGGCAGCGCGTCCTCCTCGGCGGTGCAGGACAGGTTGGCGGCGCCGGCCGGCCAGCGGGCGGCGCCGATCTGCGCCGGGGTCAGCGCGATGCAGCGCGCCGCCTCCTCGCGCCACAGCCGCAGATAGGGCGCGGCATAGCCGATGCCCAGCACCGATTGCCCGGCCAGCGACGGCCACAGCCGCGCCAGCCGCTCGCGCAGCAGCAGCGCCGCCACCGCGCCGCGGCGCGTGCCGTAGAAATCCGCCGCCGCATGCGCGTCCGTGGCCATCCCCCCTATATAGCACGCAAACCCGCCGCCGCCCGCCCGATTGCACCCGCCCGATTGCACCGGCGCGATTGCACCAGTCTTGGCCGATGCTACATTCAGGGCATGATCACAGTCACACCGATCCCCATCCTGTCCGACAACTACGCCTGGCTGCTGCGTGACGAGGAGAGCGGCTGCCTCGCCGTGGTCGATCCGGCCGACCCGGCGCCGGTTGCGGCGGCGATCGACGCGGCCGGCGGCAAGCTGGACATGATCCTGCTGACCCACCACCACGGCGACCACGTGGCCGGCACCGACGAGATCCGCGCCCGCTACGGCGCCCAGGTGGTCGGCGCGCGGGCCGACAGGCACCGCCTGCCGAAGCTGGACCGCGAGGTGTGGGAAGGCTCGGAGGTCGATCTCGGCGCCTCCACCGCCCGCGTCTATGAAACCCCTGGGCACACGCGCGGCCATATCAGCTTTTATTTCCCCGATGGCGGCGTGCTGCTGTGCGGTGACACGCTGTTCAGCCTGGGCTGCGGCCGGCTGCTGGAAGGCACGGCGGCGGAGATGTTCAACAGCCTGATGAAGTTCGCCGCCCTGCCCGGCGCCACGCTGGTCTGCTGCGGCCACGAATATACCGAGAGCAACGCCCGCTTCGCCCTGCACGCCGACCCGGAGAACCTGGACCTGCACGCCTATGCCGAGCGGGTGAAGGAATTGCGGGCGATGGGCCTGCCGACGCTGCCCAGCAAGCTGTCCGACGAGCTGGAGTGCAACCCATTCCTGCGCGCCGGCGATGTGGCGACGCTGGCCGATCTGCGCGCCCGCAAGGATAAATTTTGAGGAATTTCATCGTATGAAGCTGTTTTACTCGCCCTCCAGCCCGTATGTGCGCAAGGTGATGGCCTGCGCGATCGCCCGCGGGATCGACCAGCAGATCACCCTGGTGCCGGCCAATCCGCACCAGTCCCCGGCCGGCCTGCTGGCCGCCAACCCGCTGTCCAAGGTGCCCTGCCTGGTGACCGTGGACGGGCTGGCGCTGTTCGACAGCCCGGTGATCTGCGAATTCCTCGACAGCGTGGGCGACGAACTGCCGATGTTCCCGCGGGCCGGCGGCGCGCGCTGGCGGGCGCTGAAGCAGCAGGCGCTGGGCGACGGCATCATGGACGCCGCGATCGCCCGCCGCATGGAACAGGCCCGCCCGCGGGAAGCCGCGCGCGACGCCGTGATGGCCCGCCAGCAGGCCGCCGTATCGCGCGCCCTGGCCGAGCTGGAGCGCGAGGTACCGCACCGCACGGCCGATATCGGCACCCTCACCATCGCCTGCGCCCTCGGCTACCTGGATTTCCGCTTCGCCGCCGAGCCGTGGCGGCCGGACCATCCGCAGCTCGCCGCTTGGTTCGCGGCGATGATGGAACTGCCCGCCCTGGTCCGCACGGTGCCGGCCGAGCCCGCCTAGGCGACGGCCATGCCCGACCTGCGCGACCCGGCGCTGGATGCCGCGGCGGTGATCGCGGCGCTGGGGCTGCAACCGCACCCCGAGGGCGGGCATTTCCGCGAGACCTGGCGCGATGCGGCGCCGGATGGCGGGCGCGGCGCCGGCACCGCCATCCTGTTCCTGCTGCGCGGCGGCGAGGCCAGCCACTGGCACCGTGTGGACGCCAGCGAGCTGTGGCTGTGGCAGGCCGGCGCGCCGCTGCATCTGCGCCTGTCGCATGACGCGCGCCGGGTGGACCTGCTGCGCCTCGGCCCCAACCTGGCCGGCGGCGAGGCGTTGCAGGGCGTGGTGCCGCCGGGAAGCTGGCAGGCCGCCGCCAGCCTGGGCGCCTGGACGCTGGTGACCTGCACGGTGGCGCCGGCCTTCCACTTCGCCGGCTTCACCCTGGCGCCGCCGGGCTGGGAGCCTGGGGAGGAAGCAAGGTAGTTTCGCATGGAGACGGGGAGGCGGGGAGAAGCAAGGCATTCGAATAACCTTGCCTCTCCCCGCCTCCCCGTCTCCATGTGATTCTTCTCCCTTGCCTTGCCCCCGCCCCCTGCCCTCGCCCCCTGCCCCCACCCCCTTGCGCGAAGCCCTTCTTTCGTCAGGTGCTTCTGGCCTATACTTCCTTCCGGACACGAACACCGCCCGACGCGGGCGCGGCGGCGTCATGGAGACGGATCGATGGCGGCGGCGACGCAGGCACGACGGCTGGCATCCCCCGAATTGCGGTCGCTGATCGGCCGGCGGCTGGCCGAGTTCGGCGCGCTGCTGCTGGCGGTGGTGGGCGCCGGCCTGCTGGTGGCGCTGGCCAGCTACAACAAGCTGGACCCCTCGCTGAACACCGCGACCTCCGGCCATGCCGGCAACCTCGTCGGGCCGCCCGGGGCGATTGTGGCCGACCTGCTGCTGCAGGGCTTCGGCGCCGCGGGGGCGCTGCCGGGGCTGGCGCTGCTGGCCTGGGCGTGGCGAATCACCGCCGGCCGGGGCCGTGAGGGCGCGGGCGGCGGGCTGGCGATCCGGGTGGCCGGGCTGCTGGCCGCCATGCCGGTGCTGGCCGCCGTGCTGGCGGGCATTCCCGGCCCGCATGGCCAGCCGATCGTCTGGCCGGCCGCCGCCGGGCTGGGCGGGGCGGCCGGGCGGATGATCGCCGGCGGCACGCTGGCCGCCGGGCGCGGCCTGCTGGGGCCGTTCGGCGGCGTGGCGGTCTGGGGCCTCGCCGTGGTGCTGGCGGTGGCGCTGACGCTGTTGGCGCTGGGGCTGACCGCCGGGGAATGGCGCGCGGCCGGGCGCGCGGCGCGCCGCTCGGTGGCCGCGCTGCGGATGGCCGCACAGGTCACCGGCCGGGCGGCCGCGCGCGCCGGGGCGGCCGGCGCCTGGGTGATCCACAAGGTCAACGGCACCCGCCCGGTGCGCCGCGAGATGCCCGGCGAGCTGCCCGACGAAATGATGGACGACGCCGCGCCCGAAGCCGCGCGCGACCGCCGCGCCGAGGCCGCGCCGCTGGTGGCTGGCGGGCCGCTGGCCGCCCGCGCCGAACCCAAGGCGGCACCCCAGGCCGCCCCGCCCGGCGCCCCCTTGGCCACCAGGCTCGCCAAGCGCGGCCGTGCCGAGAAGCCGCCGATGGAGGAAGTCGGCTGGCGCTTCCCGCCGATCGAGCTGCTGGCCCGCGCCCCCGGCCGCGCCGCCTCCGGCGCGCCCAGCCGCGAGACGCTGGAGGCCACCGGGCGCATGCTCGAATCGGTGCTGGCCGATTACGGCGTGCAGGGCCGCATCGTGGACCACCAGCCCGGCCCCGTGGTGACGCTGTACGAACTGGAACCTGCCCCCGGCATCCGCGCCGCCCGGGTGATCGGGCTGGCCGACGACGTGGCGCGCAGCCTGTCGGTCACCGCGGTGCGCATCGCCACCGTGCCCGGCCGCAACGTGATCGGCATCGAGGTGCCGAACGCCAGGCGCGAGACCGTCTATCTCAGCGAACTGCTCTCGGCGCCGGAATGGACTGAGGACAAGGGCACGCTGTCCCTGGCGCTGGGCAAGAACATCGGCGGCACCCCGGTGATCGCCGACCTCGCTCGCATGCCGCATCTGCTGGTCGCCGGCACCACCGGCTCGGGCAAGTCGGTCGGCATCAACGCGATGATCCTGTCGCTGCTCTACCGCCTCTCGCCCGACCAGTGCCGGCTGATCATGATCGACCCGAAGATGCTGGAACTCTCGGTCTACGAGGGCATCCCGCACCTGATGGCCCCGGTGGTGACCGAGCCGGCCAAGGCCGTGGTCGCGCTGAAATGGACCGTGCGCGAGATGGAGCGCCGCTACCGCGCGATGAGCCAGCTCAGCGTGCGCAACATCGGCGGCTACAACCAGCGCGTCGCCGAGGCGGCGGCCCGTGGCGAGATCGTCAACCGCCGGGTGCAGACCGGCTTCGACAGCGAGACCGGCAAGCCGGTGTTCGAGGACCAACCGCTCGCCCTGGAGAAGCTGCCCTTCATCGTGGTGGTGATCGACGAGATGGCCGACCTGATGATGGTCGCCGGCAAGGAGATCGAGGCCGCCGTCCAGCGCCTCGCCCAGATGGCGCGCGCCGCCGGCATCCATGTGGTGATGGCCACCCAGCGCCCGTCGGTGGACGTGATCACCGGCACCATCAAGGCCAACTTCCCCACCCGCATCAGCTTCACCGTCATCAGCAAGTTCGACAGCCGCACCATCCTGGGCGAACAGGGCGCCGAACAGCTGCTGGGCCAGGGCGACATGCTCTACATGGCCGGCGGCGGGCGCATCGGCCGCGTGCACGGCCCCTTCGTCTCCGACCGCGAGGTGGAGGAGGTGGTGGCCTTCCTGCGCGAGCAGGGCGAACCCGCCTACCTGGAGGAAGTCACCGAGGCCAGCGACGAGTCCGAAGCCTCCGCCATGTCCGGCATCGCCGGCGGCAGCGACGGCGAGAAATCCCTGTTCGACCAGGCGGTGGACGTGGTCGCCCGCGAGGGCAAGGCCAGCACGAGCTTCATCCAGCGCCACCTGCAGATCGGCTACAACCGCGCCGCCAAGCTGATCGAGCAGATGGAGAAGGAAGGCATCGTCGGCCCGGCCAACCACGTCGGCAAACGCGAGGTGCTGGTGCGCCGGCCGGACGAGGACTAGCCCATCCCGTGACCGACCGCGCCGCCCTGTGGTGGCTGATCCTGGCGGCCAGCCTGGTCCGCCTGCTGATGGCCCATGCCATCGGCCTGGGGATCGACGAGAGCTACATGGTCGCCGCCGGGCGCACCCTGCGCCTGGGCTATTTCGACCATCCGCCGATCGCCTGGTGGCTTTCCTCCGGCATCGCCCATCTGCTGGGCAGCGAGGCGCCGGTGGTGGTGCGGCTGCCCTTCGTGCTGCTCGGCGCCGCCTCCACCTGGATGGTGGCCCGGCTCGGCGAGGATTTCGCCGGGCGGCGGGCGGGGCTGTGGGCGGCGCTGGCCTTCACCCTGGCGCCGGTGTTCGGGGTGACCAGCAGCGGCTGGGTGCTGCCGGACGGGCCGCTGAACGCCGCCCTGCTGGCCATGGGCCTGTGCCTGGTGCGGGCGCTGCGGGCCGATCGGGGCGGGTGGGGCTGGTGGCTGGCGGCGGGTGCAGCGGGCGGGCTGGCCCTGCTGTCCAAATACACCGCCGTGCTGGCCCTGGCCGGCGCTTTCGCCTACCTGCTGACCCAGCCGCGGGACCGCCGCTGGCTGGCCCGCCCGCAGCCCTGGGCGGCGGCGGTGCTGGCAGCGCTGCTGTTCGCGCCGGTGATCCTGTGGAACGCCGAACATGGCTGGGCCTCCCTGGCCTTCCAGGGCGGCCGGGCAGAGGCGGTGCGGCTGCAACCCTTCGGCCCGCTTGCGGTGCTCGGCGGCGCCGCGCTGTTCCTGCTGCCCTGGATCTGGGCGCCGATGATGGCCGAATTCGCCCGCGCCCTGCGCCGCGGCCCGGCCGACCGCGCCGCCTGGCTGCTGTGCTGGCTCGGCGCCGGGCCGATCCTGCTGTTCGCCGTGGTGGCGCTGTGGTCCCGCCACGTGCTGTTCCACTGGGCCGCCCCCGGCTACCTGTTCCTGTTCCCCCTGCTCGGCGCCGCCCTGGCCCGCTGGGACCCGTCGCACCCCGCCATCCGCCGCACCGCCGCCGCCACCACGGCGCTGCTGCTGGCGGCCCTGGCCGTGGTGGCGATCGAGGTGCGCTGGAACCCCGTGCCGCTGCCTAAGGACCCGGCGCTCCAGGCCATCGACCTCACGCCGCTGCGTGCCGCCCTGGCCCGGCGCGGCCTGCTCGGCCGGGTGATCGCGGCACCCAACTGGTCGGACACCGGCAAGGTGGATTACGGCCTCGGCGGCGCGGTGCCGGTGCTGTGCCTGAACACCGACGCCCGCGAATACGCCTTCGCCCCCGGCCCGGCGGCGCATCTCGGCCAGGACATCCTGATCGTCGCACCCCGCCAGGACGCCGCCCGCATCCAGGCGGCCTACGGCGCGCTGTTCGACCGTATCGACACCCTGCCTCCCGCGCTGCTGGACCTGCCGGGCCGGCCGGGCCACGCGGTGCCGCTGTTCCTCGGCCGCCGGCTGCGGCACTGGCCGCCGCGTTAACCGGATCGCAACTCCCGCGCGCGAGACTGCGGCGCATGATCTCCCCCGGTTCCCTGTCGGCCTTCTCCACCGCCAACGGCGTCGGCACCGCCCGCCAGCCGGCCCGCACCCCACCGCCCCCGGCCGGCGTGCAACCGGCCCGCGCCCAATCCGCCCAGCCGCAAACCCTGCAGGCCCGCCCCGGCGCCCAGCCCCAACCCGGCCAGAACCAGCCCGGCCAGCCCCTGCCCCGCGGCTCCCTGCTCGACCTCTCGGTCTGACCCCTCCCGCGCCGCCGCGCGGGGATTGAAACTCCGCCGCCGCGCGTGCACCCTTCCGCCATGGCCGAGTTCGTCCGCCAGATCCCGGAAGGCGACAACCGCGAGCGCATGATCTGCGCCGATTGCGGCCATATCGACTACCAGAACCCCAAGATCGTCGTCGGCGCCGTCGTCGCCCATGCCGGCCGCGTCCTGCTCTGCCGCCGCGCCATCGAGCCGCGCCGCGGCTACTGGACCCTCCCGGCCGGCTACATGGAACTCGGCGAAACCGTCCAGGACGGCGCCCTGCGCGAGGCGTGGGAGGAAGCCGAGGCCCGCATCGCGCTCGACGGCGTGCTGGCCCTCTACAGCATCAGCCGCATCGGCCAGGTGCAGGTGATCTTCCGCGCCCGCTTCGCCGACACCCCCGCCTTCGCCCCAGGCCCGGAAAGCCTGGACGTCGCCCTGTTCGCCTGGGAGGACATCCCGTGGGACGACCTGGCCTTCCCCACCGTCCGCTGGTCCCTGCGCGCCTGGCGCGACAACCCGGCGGGCCCGCTCGGCGCCCCCGCCGGCAACCCCGCCGAAGACCCGCGCGGCGCCGGCCGGATGGAACCGAGGCCCTGAGCGCCTACCGCGCGTAGACCCGAACCTCTCGCGCCGGGCTGCCCGCATCGCCGCGCACGCCGATATGCACCCGATCCGGCGGCACCCCCAGCGAGGCCAGCCCGTTGGCCACGGCAGTCGCATCCGCCGCGCCCTGGCGGATGAAGCGGTCCCGCACCTCCGGCGGCGCCGCCGTCGGCACCGGCGTCGTCACATCGAACTGCACCGCCGGATTGCGCCCCTGGGCCGCGTCCACCGCCTCCGACAGCGCCGGCCCCCAGTCCAGCCCCGGCTGGTCGAACGGAATCGTCAGCAGCGGCGGCGCCGCCGCCCGCGCCCGCGCCCGCGCCGCCGCATCGGCCGCCGGCGCCTGCGGCGTCCGCTCGAACGTCCGCTGGTCGATCAGCGTGCAGCCGGACAAGGCCAGCGCCGCCGCGCACAGGATGGGGGTCAGCCGCATTCGCATCGCTCCTTCAAGGTGTTGAAGCTTGCAGGAAGCGGCCGACTGGGCAAGATGCACGCCCGCAGGAGAGAACCAGGGCACATGAGCACGACCACCAACCCCGCCACTAACCAACGCATCGACGGCAAGCGGCTGTGGGACAGCCTGATGGACATGGCCCGCTTCGGCGCCACCCCCAAGGGCGGCGTGCGGCGCCTCACCCTCACCGATATCGACCGCCAGGGCCGCGACCACTTCCGCGCCAATTGCGAGGCCGCCGGCCTCACCGTGCGCATCGACGCCATCGGCAACATGTTCGCCCGCCGCCCCGGCCGCGACCCCAACCGCCTGCCCGTCCTGATGGGCAGCCACCTCGACAGCCAGCCCTCCGGCGGCAAGTTCGACGGCGCGCTCGGCGTCATCGCTGGCCTGGAGGTCATGCGCAGCCTCAACGACCTCGGCATCACCACCGAAGCCCCGATCGAGCTGGTCAACTGGACCGACGAGGAAGGCAGCCGCTTCGGCCACTCCCTCATGGGCTCCGGCGTCTGGGCCGGCGTCTACACGCTCGACAAGGTGCACACGCTGGCCGACCTCGAAGGCATCACCGTGAAAACGGCGCTCGACGCCATCGGCTACGCCGGCCCCGAACCCGCCAAACCCTTCCCCGCCGACGCCTATTTCGAGCTTCATATCGAGCAGGGCCCCATCCTCGAAGCCGAAGGCAAGCAGATCGGCATCGTCACCGGCGCCCAGGCCCAGGTGTGGTACGACGCCGTCACCCTCGGCCGCGACTCCCACGCCGGCACCACCCCCCCCTCCGCCCGCAAGGACGCCCTGGTCGCCGCCGCCCGCATCATCGACCGCGTGGACCAGCTCATGCGCGCCCGCGGCGAAGACGGCCGCGGCACCGTCGGCCAGCTCCAGGTGCTGCCCAACAGCCGCAACGTCATCCCCGGCGAAGTCCGCTTCTCGGTCGAATTCCGTCACCCCGACGACGCAGAAGTCACCAAGCTGGCCGACAGCTTCCCCGCCGAAGCCGCCGCCATCGCCGCCGCCTGCGGCGTGAAGCTGGAACTCACCGAACTCTTCCGCTACGCCGCCCAGCCCTTCGACCCTGCCTGCATCGAACTGGTCCGCCAAGGCGCACAACACCTCGGCTACTCCACCCGCGAAATCGTCTCCGGCGCCGGCCACGACGCCGTCTACGTCGCCCGCCACGTGCCCACCGCGATGATCTTCACCCCCTGCAAGGACGGCCTGTCGCACAACGAGGAAGAAAGCATCCAACCCGAGGAAGCCGAAGCCGGCGCACAGGTGCTGTTCCAGGCCGTGCTGGCGCGGGCCAATCGGGCGCTCTGACGGCGGTTAAGGAGGGCAAGGCGAGGGGCGCTGCCCCTCGACCCCGCCAGGGGCCGGGCCCCTGGACCCCTTCCTGGGACCAAACATCTCTAGAGTCTGTCAGGCGCTGATAGAAGCGCCTGACAGACTCTAGTCCGTTGTTTTGCCGTGTGATTCACGGCTTCGTGTGATTCCACCTGCGCCGATCACACTCTGGCGGCGGCGTCAGCGCGCGGGGCGCATGCCCATGGCCCACGTCTGCTCGTCGCCACGCGCCTCATAGGTGATGCCCTTTCGGGTCGCCCAGGAATTGACGGTGAAGTAGACCGGGATAACGCCCATCTCGCCCACCGCGATTTCCGCCGCCTGGGCGTAAAACGCGTTTCGCCGGGTGTCGTCCAGCGTGCTGAGCGCATGGCCGAGCGCCAGGTCGAAAGCCGGGTTGGACCAGCGGCCGCGATTGGACGGGCTCATGCCGGTCTTGGGGTTGTAGGTGGCCATCAGCGCCACCAGCGGCGAGGAGGCCTCGCCATTGCCGACCCAGCCGGACAGCATGACGCTGAATTCGAGCTTGCTGCCGCGGCTGAACAGCATGGAGGTGGGCATGGTCCGCACCTCTGCCTTCACGCCCAGCCGGGCGAACATCTGGCCGACCGCCTGGGCCAACATGATGCGGCCGGCGGACTGGGCGGCGCGGAACTGCGGCTCCAAGTGCCGGGCCAGCTGGGCCGTACTGTCGAGCATGGGGTCGTCCAGCCGGTCCGAGCCGGCGGCATTGATCGGGCCGGCCAGCTCCTTGCCCAGAGAGTTGACGCTCTCCGGCAGGCCGAGGCGGCCGATCTCCTGGTTGGCGATCAGGTGCTCGCGCAGGGTGAGGCCGTGGCCGCCATAGGCGACCGGCCAGGTGATGCCGGCGAAGCAACCGAAGCGCGGCCGGCTTTGGCTGGCCGACGGTTCCTGCATTCGGCTGCGGCCGGAGTATCCCAACCATGTGTGGTCGTATGACTTCGTCGAGGACCGCACCCACGATGGACGGAAATACCGCATGCCGAACGTGATCGATGAGTTCACCCGCGAGTGCCTGGCGATCCGGGTCAACCGCCGGCTGAATGCGACCGACTTCATCGACGTGCTCACCGGGCTGTTCCTGCTGCGCGGCATTCCAGGGCACATCCACTCCGACAACGGGCCGGAGTTCGCCGCCAAGGCGGTACGCAACTGGATCGCAGCCGTGGGCGTGCAGACCGCCTACATCGAGCCTGACAGTCCCTGGGAGAACAGCTACTGCGAGAGCTTCAACGCCAGGCTACGTGACGAGCTGCTCGACGGGGAGATCTTCTACTCCCTGAAGGAAGCCCAGACCGTGATCGAAGCCTGGCGGCGGCACTACAACACCGTCCGGCCGCACTCAGCCCTGGCCTATCGACCACCCGCACCCGAAAGCGTGCCGTGGCCGCCGTCGCCAGCCTCGTTGCCGGGCGCTCCGGCGGCCAATCCAAACATGGCGCATCGCCGAGCTATGAACTAGCTTTCCAACCGGACCAGCCAATGGGGGCCGGCCAACGTTTTTGCGCAGCGACAGCAGGTAGCGGACGTACATCACTACTGCCAGCCCGTATTATTCGGAAGTTGGCGCGCGGATCGGCATTGGGACCCCACGCCGAGCCACACCCGATAAAGCTCGGCGGCCGCGTCGGGCCCGCTACACGCCAGACATCGGCCGGGGTTTCGATCCGTCCGTGAAGCGCGAAAGCCGGAATGCCGCAGGATCGACCACCGGCGTGTCCCCCGTCACTAGGTCCGCCATCAACCGCCCCGCCCCGGGGCCGATGCCGAAACCGTGACCGGAGAATCCGGTGGCGACAAAGAATCCGGGCGCGCTCTCGACCGGCCCTATCACCGGCACCACATCGGGCGTCACGTCGATCATCCCAGCCCATTGCTGGGCGATGCGCGCCTGGCCGAACACCGGGAAGGCGCGCGCGAGATCCGCCAGCGCCGCAGTGTTGATCGATTGCACCGGCTCGGGATCCAGTACGCGCATCGCCTCGAACGGCGAGGGCCGGTCCAGCGGCCAGCGCCCCGGGGTGTTCCATTCCGCGAGAAAGCGCGCGCCCAGGCGCAGCCGCATCGTCTTCCATTCGGCCTGCAGGATCGGTAGGAAATCGAAGAACAGGCGAAAGCTGTCCGGCACGATCTCGGCGATACTCGCCTCGCGGTTCGCCACGGTGTAGCCGCCGTCCAGCCGCTTGCGCACGCCGAATCCGTGCCCGAGCATGGCGATCTCCGGCGCTCCGTCCAGCCGTTCGGTGCGCAGCACCGAGGAACGCACCTTCAACTGTGGCAGCTGCACGCCGAAATTGCCGCAGAACAGCCGCGACCACGCGCCTCCCGCCAGCACCACGGCGTCGCAGGTGATGCGCCCCTTCTCCGTCACCACCGCCACCACCCGCCCGCCGGCGGTTTCCACGCCGCGCACCGCGCAGCCGGTCAGGATCACCGCGCCCAGCCGCCGCGCGGCCTCGGCGATTGCAGGCGCGGCCTTTTGCGGCTCGGCGCGTCCGTCGCTGGGCGTGTACAGCGCGCCCTTCACGGCCATCGCGCCGCCCGGCGCAAGCTCCGCCACCTCGGCCGCGCCGATCATCCGCGAATCGAGCTGGTGCTCGCGCGCATGCTCCAGCCATGCCTCATTGGCGGCGACATCCTTATCCGTCTCGCACAGGAACAGCATGCCGGTCTGGCGGAACCCGGTCTCGGCACCCACCGTCCGGTTCATGTCCTGCCACAGACGCAAGCTCTCGATGACCAGCGGGATCTCCCGCGGGTCGCGCCCCATCTTCCGGCACCAGCCCCAGTTGCGGCTGGATTGTTCGCCGGCGATATGCCCCTTCTCGCACAGCGCCACTGGCACGCCCTTCTGCGCCAGGAAGAACGCCGTGCTCACGCCGATGATCCCGCCGCCGATCACCACCACGCCGGTGTGCGCCGGCGCCTGTGTATCGGACTGCAGCTGATCGACGATCGGTCCCATCCTGCCCACCCTGCGGATTGTGCCAGGGTCAACGTCGTCCTGCCGCGTGGAAGAGTCAACCGTACGGCTATACTTGTCGAAACCGCCCGGCGACGGCCGCGATACCCGCACTATACGGAAGGGTGATCCGGTGATTGGTCGGCCCCGGGCACGTTGCTGCCGGTCGAGCGGCGGTCGGGTCATTGCCTTGCGATATCGACAGGAGCGGTCGTCCGTGGGCGGCAGGTCCCACGTCGAGCGACACACGAGGCAAACCGCAGCGCGCGGCCGATGACACAGCGGCATTCGATTGACAGTACCGTGATGCCGGTCTCATAGTTTTCATGATGTTCCGTCGGTTGCGTGATGAGAACTCCGGGTTTTCTGCGGTCGGGATTCGCATCGTCGCGATGTAATATCAATACATATCCATCATGGAGGTCCGGATGACCGACGACCAACTCCGCGACACAGGGCACTCCCAAACGCTGGCGCGGCGCGGCCTCTCCCGACGGCAGCTGCTGGCTGGCGCCGGAATCGCCGCCGGTGCGGCGGGGCTGCTGCCTGCCCCCGCGCGGGCACAGTCGAAGCCACCGGCGCGCCCCACCGGTCATGTCATCATCGGTTTCTCGCAGGAACCGACGGTGTTCAACCCGCTGATGCCGCATATCGAGGTGGATCAGGGCGTCTATTGGAACCTGTTCAGCCCACTGTGGATGGCCGACCAGACCGGCGAGATCGTTGCACAACTCGCCGCCGAAATCCCCACCGTGGCCAATGGCGGGCTTTCCAGCGACGGGCTGTCCTGGCGCGTCAAGCTGCGCCCGGGCGTGACTTGGCATGACGGCAAGCCGTTTACCGCCGAGGACGTGAAGTTCTCTTTCGACCTGCTGAACAACCCGAAATTCCGCGCCTGGTCGCGCACCGGCTACGAGTTGATGCAGGACATCAAGGTGGAAAGCCCCACCGAGATCTCCTGGAAACTCTCCAAGCCGTTCGCACCGTTCATGTCGATCCTGTGCTGGACGTTCATGGTGCCCGCCCACATCCTCGGCAAGGCCGCGGATCCCAATACCGCGCCGTTCAACAACGCCCCAGTCGGCACCGGCGCGTTCATGTGGAAGGAGCGGGTTCCCGGTGACCATATCACGCTCGCCGCCAATCCGCATTTCTTCGGCACCGGGCCGTATCTGGAACAGATCATCTTCAAATACATCCCGGACCTGACGGTGATGTTCACCCAGTTCCAGACCGGCGCGATCGACTATATCGGCCTGCAGGGCATCACCGCGGACCATTACGGACAGGCGAAAAAGCTGGCCGACCGCAACGTGGTGGTGGGTCCGGCGCCGTTCATCGAGAGCATCACGCTGAACCTGTCCAAGCCGCAGTTCCGGGAGCGCGAGGTGCGCGAGGCGCTGTATTACGGAATGGACAATAAATCGATCATCGAACAGATCTACTACGGCCTGCCGAAGCCAACCTCCACCTATCTGCCCACCCAGTCCTGGGCCTTCAACCCGCATGTCGCGCCGCACGAATACGACCCGGCCAAGGCCAAGGCGATGCTGGATGCCGCGGGCTGGAAGCCGGGCGCCAACGGCATCCGCGAGAAGAACGGTGTGCGGCTCAGTTTCCAGAACTCCACCACCGCGGGCAACCACGTCCGCGAACAGGCGCAGCAGCTACTACAGCAGAACTGGAGCGACATCGGCGTCGAGATGAAAATCAAGAACATGCCACCGGCGGTCATCTGGGGCGATTACTTTAACAAGTCACAATACGATAGCGTGATGATCGGTGAGGACTTCATGACCGGCCCGGATCCGGATGTGTCTCCCTATTTTCTCAGCACCGCGATTCCCGCCAAGGGTGGCTCCGGCCAGAATACCATGGAGTACGTCAATCCTGAGGTGGACAAGCTGCTGCAGGCGGGGGCCACTACGTTCGACCGCGCGGCACGGCAGAAGGATTACTGGCAGGCCGCCGAGCTCATCCGGCACGACCTGCCGCAGCTGCCGATCTTTCAGTACGCCACGGTGGAGGGCACCAGGAAGGGGCTGATCGGTTACGCGCCAAGCGTCTATGTCTCGGTCAACACCTGGAACGTGAACACATGGTACTGGGCGAGCTGACCGCTCCGAGCCCATCGCGCGCGGATGCGGCGGCGGCGCTCGCCGGCCCGAGCCGCGCCGCCGGGGGGGCTGGTTGAGCCGGTTCCTGTTTCACCGGCTTGCGCAGTACCTCGTGCTGCTCTGGCTGGTCTCGGTGATCGGCTTCGCCGTGTTGCATCTGGCTCCCGGCGGGCCGCTGGCGCAGTTCACCCTGATCCCCGGCATGACCGCCGAGCAGTTGCAGGTCATCGCCCACCAGATGGGGCTGGATCGGCCTCTGCCGGTGCAATACTGGGAATGGTTCCGCCGTATGATGGTCGGCGAGTGGGGGCGTTCCTACCGCGACAGCCAGCCGGTGCTCTACGTCATCGGCGCGCATCTGTGGCCGACGCTGGAGCTGATGCTCAGTTCCAGCGTGGTCGCTGTGCTGCTGGGCACCTGGGTGGGCGTGCTCGGCGCGATCCGCCGCTATTCGGTGTTCGACTACCTCGCGACGATCGGCGCCATGGTTGCGCTCTCGATTCCCACATTCTGGTTTGGCCTCGTCTTCATCTACATTTTTTCGGTCAAGCTGGCCTGGTTGCCGCCGGGAAACTTGTACACCATAGGCGACGGCTCGTTTCTCGACTACGCCCGGCATCTGATAGCCCCCTGCCTCGTGCTCGCCTTGGTCACAATCGCGATCTGGAGTCGCTACATGCGGGCTTCCATGCTCGAGGTCGTCAACCAGGATTATGTCCGCACCGCCCGTGCCAAGGGTGTGCCGGAGCGCGCGGTGCTGGTGCACCACACCATCCGCAACGCCCTGCTGCCGATGATCACCATCGCCGGGCTGCAACTGCCCACGCTGCTGTCCGGCGCGTTGGTCACCGAAACTGTGTTCACCTGGCCGGGCATGGGCCGCCTGTTTCTCGATTCAATCGGCTATCGCGACTATCCGGTGGTCATGGGGATCCTGATGTTCTCGGCCATGCTCGTGCTGATCGGCAACCTACTGGCCGACCTGCTCTACGCGGTCTCCGACCCGCGCATTCGGCTGGATTGAGAGGCCGGGGATGACCGAAGCCACCGACATCGCCGCGACCGTCGCCCGCCCAAGCCGCGCGCGCAGCCGGGCGCTCGCTCGGTTTGTGCGCCATCGCCTGGCTCTGTTCGGCCTGGCCGCGATCGTCGTGCTGGTGCTGCTCTGCGCCGCCGGCCCCTATCTCTGGCCCTACAACGATCTGCGCATCAACATGCGCCAGCGCTTCGCCGAGCCGCTGCTCGCCGGCCTGCATGTGTTCGGCACCGACGAGCTTGGCCGCGACATGCTGGCCCGCCTGATGATGGCCGGCCGCGTCTCGCTCACCGTCGGCTTTGCCGCGATGGCCATCAGCACGCTGGTCGGCATCCTGGTCGGCACGCTTGCCGGCTATTTCGGCGGCATGATCGGCACTGCGTTGATGCGCTTCGTTGATGCGGTGCTCTGCTTCCCCTCGATTTTCCTGTTGCTGGCGCTGGCCGCCTTCGTGCAGCCGACCCTGCTGTCCATCACGCTGGTGATCGCCGCCACTGCCTGGATGGAGGTCGCGCGGGTGGTGGAGGCGCAGATCCGCTCGCTGCGCGAACGCGATTTTGCCCTCGCGTCCGAGGCGCTCGGCGCCTCGGACGCACATATCATGTTCCGCGAATTGCTGCCGAACGCGATCGCGCCGATCGTCGTCGCCTCCACGCTGAATGTCGCTCGCGCGATCCTGCTGGAGGCCTATGTCAGCTATCTAGGCTATGGCATCCAGCCGCCGGTGCCCAGCTGGGGCAACATGCTGAACAACGCCCAGGAATATCTGGTCACCGCGCCCTGGCTGGCGTTACTGCCGGGCCTGTTGATCACCCTGGCCGTCACCGGCTTCAACTTCGTCGGCGACGGACTGCGCGACGCGCTCGATCCCAGGCTCGACATCTCATGATCACCGCCATGGCGCCGGACGCGCTGCTTCAGGTGGACGACCTCGCCGTCCGCTTCCACGGCGATGCCGGCACGGTAGCGGCGCTGAACGGCGTCTCCTTCACCGTGCGGCCGGGGGAGACCGTGGCACTGGTCGGCGAATCCGGCTCCGGTAAAAGCGTCACCAGCCTGGCCATCATGCGCCTCACCCCGCCGCCGCCGGGATGTCGGGTCACCGGCCGGGTCATGCTGCGCGGCGCCGCTGGCGAGGCGCTGGACCTGCTCGCCCTGCCGGCGGAGGCGATGCGCAGCCTGCGCGGCAGTCGCATTGCGATGATCTTCCAGGAACCGATGACGTCGCTGAACCCGGTGCTGACCATCGGCGACCAGATCGCCGAGGCGATCGCCGTGCACCGCGGCGGCGCCCGCGCCGCGGTGCTGGATGCAGCGGCCGAGCTGCTCGATTTGGTGGGCATTCCCGAGCCGCGGGCGCGGCTGTCGGCCTACCCCCACCATCTTTCCGGCGGCATGCGCCAGCGTGTAATGATCGCCATCGCGCTGTCCTGTGACCCGGCGCTGCTGATCGCCGACGAACCCACCACCGCGTTGGATGTGACCGTGCAGGCGCAGATCCTGGACCTGCTGCGCCGCCTGCAGCAGCGCACCGGCATGGCGGTGATCTTCATCACCCATAATCTTGGCGTGGTCGCCGAAATCGCCGATCGGGTGATGGTGATGTACGCCGGTCGCGTGGTCGAGCAGGCGCCGCGCCGCGCGCTGTTTCGTTCGCCGCTGATGCCCTACACCGCCGGCCTGCTGCGGTCGGTGCCGCGTCTGCAGGTTACCGCCGCGCGGGTGGCGCTCGAAGCCATTCCCGGCAACGTGCCGGACCCCACCGACCTGCCACCCGGCTGCGCTTTCGCTCCACGCTGCGGCCATGTGCAGGTGGGCCGATGCGACGCCGCGATGCCCGCGCTTGAGGTGGCCGAACCCGACCATCTCGTGCGCTGCTTGCGCTGGCGGGACCTGGCATCCGGAACGCCGGGATGACCGATGGGGCCGACACCATTCTGGAAGTGACGGAGCTGCGCAAATGGTTCCAAGTCGGTGGCGGGCTCTTCCGCAGCAGCACGGCGCTGAAGGCGGTGGACGGCGTCTCGTTCTCCATCGCCCGCGGCGAGGTGCTCGGCCTGGTTGGCGAATCCGGGTCCGGCAAGACAACCGTTGGCCGCACCATTCTCCGCCTCGCCGAGCCGACCGGCGGCAGCATCCGCTTTCATGGGCAGGACATCACCCACCTGTCCCGCCGCGCACTGCGCCCGATCCGGCGGAAGATGCAACTGGTGTTCCAGGACCCCTTTGCCTCGCTCAACCCGCGGATGACGGTGGGCCGCATCGTCGCGGCCCCGCTGATAATCCACGAACCGGCCATCGGCCGTGCGGAGCGGAACCGCCGTGTGGCGGAGATGCTGCGAACGGTCGGACTCTCGCCGGGACACGCGGAGCGCTATCCCCACGAATTTTCCGGCGGTCAACGCCAGCGCGTCGGTATCGCCCGCGCCCTCGTGCTCACCCCGGATTTTCTGGTCGCCGACGAGCCTGTGTCGGCCCTGGACGTCTCGATCCAGGCTCAGATCATTAACCTGTTGCTCGACCTGCGTACCCGCCTCTCGCTGGCGATGCTGTTCATCTCGCATGATCTCGCGGTGGTCGGCCATGTCTGCGACCGGGTGGCGGTGATGTATCTCGGCCGTCTGATGGAATGCGCGCCGACCGCCGAGCTGTTCGCCAACCCGCGCCACCCATACACTGAGGCTCTGTTCTCCGCCGCGCCGGACCCCGATCCGGACGCCACGCGGGCGCGCATCATTCTCACCGGCGACATTCCCAGCCCGATCAACCCGCCGTCGGGCTGCGTGTTTCGCACCCGCTGCCGCTACGCGCTTCCCGCCTGCGCCGATTCAGTGCCCCCACTGCGCGGCGTTGGGCCGGGCCACCTGACCGCCTGCATCCGCGACGACCTCGCGCTACAGCCGGCGACCTGATGGGCTCTGTCATATGTGGACATCGCGTAATCGCGGCAGCCGGCTGAGTGTCAATCGGCACGCAAAAGGGACCCCGGATCGGCGTCCAAAAGGGACCCCTTCTGATGATAGGGATGGTTCGCGCTGCTCCGCGCACCGGAGCCGCAGGCGGAGGTGGGCGGAGCAGCGCGGGCGG